>Ga0247810_10000113_pt1 | contig 130880 bp, 96 predicted proteins | sample UWRJL119311C1_FD_179918 | JGI IMG/M metagenome (GOLD analysis project Ga0247810, IMG submission 179918) | Plant litter microbial communities from Arlington Agricultural Research Station in Wisconsin, United States - UWRJ-L119-311C-1 | ecosystem: Environmental > Terrestrial > Plant litter >... | reverse complement strand
AAGGGTAATTCTTCGGGTTTCAATGTTGATAGTAGGGGGTTCGGGGATCCAATTAGCAGGAGCCATGTCTGGAAGTCCATTTGCCGGTTCAATGGGCTCATTTGGAGATGAGCACTTTGGTTCAGACTCATGTGAAAGAAGAGGGTGTTCTGACAAGCCAGCGAACTTTTGAGTTGAAGATTGGTCTCGCTCGGATTGAGATCTCTTGTCCATCGCCATTTCCTGATTTAGTACTTTTTCTTTCTTTGGCGGCTGGAACTTTACAAACTGAGGCTCTTCGGGATATTTGCTCGACATATTGAGCTCGAATGGAATATATTTAGTCGACTCATCGACCATCTTAAGTCCGGGATCGTCCATGTCAGGTTGTAGCGGCTCCGAAGATCGGGTGGAATCTGTCTTTGATTGCCTAATGACCTTTCGTCTTGCAATTGTAACCTCTCTTGGAGCATAAGCAATAAGTGCTGCACAGAGCCAAGTCCAATAGCAACGATAGATATCAGAAGCCTTATTGGCGTATTCTTTCTTTTTTGTAACCATTGCAATATCGGCGAGAACTTTGTTCACCAACTCTGGCTTCTGAATTACCCATCCTTTCTGTCCTTTTACCGCTCGCCCAGAGAGATCGAGGTGTGCTTCAAAGATGGTATGGATTGTATCGGCACTGCCCAGACCAGTAACTTGAACGATCAAATCGCAGAGGGAATTGTATGTGTTGACAACGGTCTTGCAGCCAATATCGGAGAAGTTCAAATTTGTCTCATTTTGGAACCATGCAATCTGATCCGACCGAGTGCCATGAGCAGGGAATGGGTTGATCTGGAAGTTGTATCTCTTGACCGCTGCCGGTTCCATTGCGAGGAATGAGAAGATATCGAGTGCCGATGAAAGATATTACGCCTAGCTATTTTGAAAATTCTAGATTGGTTATTAGTACGAGCTTAGCTGTCATTTATCTATGATATTGTTATTAAAAATAAGGTGGTTGTGGAGTATGGAGTTTTGTTTGGTAAGCTGTTGTAAGTTGAGAGGAAAGAGCTTTCACTTACCAGAAATATTGCCTATCAGTGTCTTCAGGTACCTTTTTGTATTAGAAGAAGATGGTGAGCTAAACAAAAGTGAGTCTTTGAATGCAGGGTAGTGTGTTTGCCCAAGTGGTAATTCTGCGTTGCACTTGATTTCTTTTTGGGTTGTGTTGTAGATCTGTTGTTATCAAAAGTCATAGAGTTGACTAGAAGCAGAATAACAGACAGATGGTATAGAATATTGAGTCAGCTAGCGGCCCCACTGGTAGCCTAAGAAATACCCAATCACGTGTGTACTGAATATGTACATTTCTCGGAATATTTTGAATTTCATAGCGAGGATTCCAGAATATTTATTTGCTATCCAATGTCCAGTAGCATCTTACAACAGATCACTATCAAAAGAACAAGATGCAGCCTACTAAAATGGGAAAATTAACGTTCAACTAACTGCAAATTTTCAAGTAATGATGCCTCGGCGTGTTGTACCTAGTCATAACCTCATAACAATCCAAGTCAAGGTCATCAATTCATAGCCAGAAGGTTGTTCATATATGAACTTTGTTCAATGTCCTGGCTCTAACCTTCAATCGTACTAATCTAACTCAACTTTAGCAGTTTTCTGCCCTTGTAGACTTCAGTGTTCTAATTTAGTCCTACATCATCAACAGCAAAAAGTCATCTCTCGGCTAAGCCCCTGAACCACCCTCGGCTAAGTGACTCCACAACAGACTAGCAACGCTTCACAGCACTGAACAATTTAGCTAATCACTTTTCAGAATGCGCGCTGTGAAGAAGCCAACTGCTGTTTTTGGTTCGTTCGAATACTGTTACTTTTCTTGACACATCCAGAGGATTTGTCTCGTTGGAAGGTGTTGTGGCCTCAGGCACACACCCTCGTTAGCTAGTATACCTAGACCTCTCCCATACGGAGAGCTTCCTTCCCTAGACTTATCACAAATCAAGAACCTTATACACGTTTTCACCAAGGAACCTCTCCTTATCGTATCGTGAGTACAGGTCCTTGACAGAAGGATCCCATTTCCTAAAGTGTGGAACCAGCAGATCTTCTCAAAGTGAGTTGGGATTTTAATCAATATGATGAAACATCAAGCAGTCTTGCCTTCCGTGCTTGTTTTGAATTTCCAGTATCTTGGTTATAAAACAATGCTAGGGGTCTAGATACTTCATATACGTCTGAGCCCATCACAACCAAAGTGCATCTTTCGTGCCTTTCGCCATTGAGTGATTGCCTCCTTCATGCCACCTAACAATATCGTGAAGACAACTCTGTGAACAATCCTGGACAAAGGCTTTTATGTGTGAGGATTCTGCAGCAGAATGTTGAATTGGCCCCTTTTACGTTGTAGATCAATGGCCTTTTCCAAAGCGGACTTATACATTTGGCAGCCTTTCAGATTTTGCTCTACTTATAGATACAAATCAAGATGAAATGACAAGGCTGGAGTGAGATACGCGACATGACAACTCTCTCAATGATATATGATCCAAAATCCGTCATTCATTCATCCGTCATTTTCTTGCTCGCTTGACTCCGGAAACGAAAAACAAAGCCTCAAGAGACTGTGGTATGCCATGTAATAATGCAGATAATTTAATGCCAAAAACGCCTTGTAATGCTGATATATCTATCAAATCCTAAATCGCTAATTCAGTCACTCTTCTTGCCTTTGCCTTTAAGAAGGTCATCAATTCCGGATATTCCACCAATGCCACCTCCAACACTACCTCCACCCATGCTTCCACTCGCCCCACTCAATCTACTGCTCACACGATTCAGATCAAAACTGGAACCCAATCTACCATCGTCACTTCCTGCCCCATCTAACAATTCAATCAGGTCTTCTCCGCCTTGCCCACCCTTCCCAATCATTCTCGGCGTTCCAGGTCCTTTGACGGCCAATCTCCTGACCCAACCTTCGATCGCAGCGGCAGCCGCAACCGCATTCTCGATTCCTAATCCTGTCCCACCAGAGGGTGTGATAATCCCGCTCTCACCAACCATTCCGCTTGAAACTCCTGAACGCATCGACCCATCCTCACCGTCAAACCCAAAATGTGCGGTTTCACCACCGACGAGAGAGACAGATGGCAAAGAGTCAATGGCTAGACCCGGTATATGTTTTTTCGCCCATGCATTTAGACCATCTTGTGAAGGTCCGGGTTTCCGGACATTCTTCCCAGTGAGTGTGCCGACACCACCAGGTCCTCGCATCCACCCCAAACGATCGGCTGCTTCAGATACGCTTTCTCTGCGTGGTCGACCTGCTGGGCGTATGGCTGCTGGAGATGGGAAATAACTGCCTACATTCGCAGCTGCTCTACCAGGTGGTGTACCTGTTGTACTTGGCGGGGAATGTGAGAAGCGAGAGAGATCGGTAGATGCGCGTGGTGTAGATGCAGTAACGGATATTTGACTCTTTCTCCGCCGCGGCGGGAAATATCCTAGTGTTTTCCGCGGCATCCGCGCTATTTCTACAGGTTTGGAGTAAGGGGAGGAGTCCACGAGGACCCAACGAACGTGTACCCAGGGCTGATCTTCATTCTCGATAGGTGCTGCAGACGTATCGATTGGTTTGGCAGTCCCGGGCCACGTAGAACCATTGTTGAAAGTAGGTGGATCTTCAATTGATGGTGTTGGAGCGAGGAGGTCCACATAAGAGCCAGCTGTTGGGGGATCACAGGGTCGTCCTTTAATCGTACATGCATCTACAGGTATTACAACCACCTTCCTCGTCTGTATCGAATCATTTGGCCAGAAGCGATTTGCTCGTCGAAACACAGCGGGCTCGCAATTATATCGTAATATGACGCCGGCCAATGTATCGTTCGGCTGCACATGATGTATATAAACCATAGCATCTTCTTCCACTGGCGTACTTCTTGCTTCGTCAGACGATGTTCTTCGTTTATAGTTCCCGTTCGTATCTTTCCGCACATTCAGATCTTCTTCTCGGCCTTCTAACACCCCCCTCATCTTTCTAGCTCGGACTTTTGCTTCCGTATCCGATGTTGTTCCAACTCCAATACTGTCAGCCTTCTTCTTGGGTAATCCATCAGGTCCCCAAACTGGATTTGTGCTTGTCTTTCTCCGATGGCCCGTCTTTGCAGCTGGTTTCAATCCCCCAAACATCCCGCCATTGTCCTCAGTTTCCCCGCCAAGCACCGAATTTGCAATCCCTTGTAACGCAGTCCAACTTCCCATCCACCCACCTTCCCATATCCCGCCTAAGCCTTGGGGCTGCGGGCTTCCTCTCCTCCCTCCGGTCTCTGGCACCATGAGCCTACCTCCTACTCCATTCCCAGCCACGTTTCTGCTGGTGCTACGACTTGGGTATTTGGTCGGGATAGGGGATACAGCGCGTGAACCGGAGGGCGTGCTGGTGGATGATGTATTTACTAGCTCCTGGTCGGACAATGCTGCTGTGCTTGCTGGTCTGCGATTCCGTGGGCGGGACGGACCGACTGTGTCGCCCAATGTAGCTGATTTGAGGCCGGCATGGCCTCCACTTGCGCTCAAGAATGAACGATTGAGACTCGTGTCTCGCGCCCTTAGAGTGCCGCCCTCTCGAGTTGTTTTTGGATTATCATTGCTGTCTGGTAATGCGAGGCTCGAAGCAGAAGAAGCTCGGTTCATGGTTGTTTCGGTGTCCTGATTGGCATCGTAGCTAACTCTTCTTCTTTACCTCTCTGCCTACTTCGGGATACCGTTATTGTTGAGCGGCCCTATATAATCATCGAGCAATCAAGTGCGAGACGTGATGATTGTCCTGTTTGATCTATGAAATTGAAATGAAGTCAGCTTTAGGTATTGTTATTTGAAGGGTGGCTTGTCGTCATCTGGAGATTGAGGCTGACAGGGGAGGTGGTATGTATCTTTTGTGGGGCGGATCGGACTTAAGATGAGAGTGGATAAAGACCATCAACTATGCAAGTGTTTACTTCACAGCTATAACTTTGGGTTTCTACGTTATAGCATTACTGTAAGAGATACATGATGGTCGCTAAAAAGAATGGACTCGAAAAAGAAGGGTAAGTTATTCATGATATAACAGTAATATTAATTTTTAACTGGCTTATAGAACGCCAAATGCAATGATATGTTGCGTAGGTATAGCATAGCAATAATAATTTCTGTATTATTGGCGCATAAAAATTCCCAGGTTCCTTGATTCCTTGCCCAAAAAGGTCAAATAGTGTACAATAGCTTCTTTTTGTTTGATAGTTATGCTTTCCCACCTTTCCTGCGCAGCAAAAACCGAGTAAAATCCACTTCCTATGGTGCCTTCCGATAAAGTTGCTGCAAAGAGACAACCACCCAATCACACAATCAAGCAAGTGGTGCATCGCCATTCATACCGCTGAGGTCGCCGTTGATACCAAAGAATTGAAACCTATAATTTTTTGTTAATACTGAGTACAAACAGCGAAAGAGGACGGAATCATACCAGTCTTCAACATTGACAGTGGTAGGGACTGCCTGCGCCGACCCATTACTCCATGTGTCACTCGGACTTTGTCCCTGGCCCTGATCCTGCATTTGATCGTACCCATTACCTTGCCACAAATTTTGCTGGATCTGATATCCTGCCGGCGCTTGGGGTTGCAGCAAACTACCTTGAACCGGACTTTGTACTCCTCTCATTCTGTTGGGCAGCTGTGCTGATTGGCCTTGTGTAGGCATAGGCATCATGTGTGGCATCAAATTTGGATCCAAGTTGTGATGAGGCTGAGGTGGGGAGAATTGATTGTGTTGCATGCTTGCCGAACCTTCAGGAAACAACTGATCAGGCTGGAAGTTCTCCCAGATGGATTGAGAAAGATTAGGCGAATTGCGAGTTACGAGATATAGATCGGGGGGTGTAGCGGGTACTGAAAATGACGGATTGAATGGCGTGGCAGGACGGGTCTGTGGGCGAGAGTTGGTTCCACCCATAAAGGTGTCTTGATTTGAACGAGTATTTGGAGAGGAGAGTGGTGGCGCCGCCATGGGTGCAATAGGTGGCTGCTGGCTAGGCGTTTGCGGTCTTGAGCGTTCATACGATTCTTGGGGAGCCGGTCCATTATTGACATTGAAGTCGAGGGCCATATCGTCGTATTTGCGCTTTTGTTGCGAGTCTTCGCGTTTTATCTGGCTCGCGGCATGGTTGGCGATTCCTTGACTGACCCCTTGGGCCATCTTTTTGTGTCGCTTTCCTGGAGCTCGTTGAAGGCGTTCTTCCAGGACTTTGTTGCCCAGGATGGATTCGAACAGTGTGTAGACCATCTTTGCAACGAGCCAGACTTTGGAGACATCTTTCAGTGCGTCCATACAGACGCGCATGCGCTCTTGAGTCTGCTGTACCACAGAGGGAACAGATGATCGCATTTGGTAAACGTGCATGATAAGGGCTGAGAAGAGTGAGTAGACAATGAAAGCTGGACAATACCTCAGCTCATCGTGAGAGGCTAGATTTTCGATGATGGATGTGATCATCGCTGCAGCTTGGAAAGCAATATTCCGTGAGGGGTACGAGTTGTCCTCTACAAAGCCGCCTCTATGTTGAGTCGCAGGTGGCATATGTGCACGGTGTAGCAGACAAAGCGTTGTGTAATAATTCGAGTGAAGTAATGCCGACCAGAAGTGATGTTGTGGCATTTCCCAGTACACTTCCCTTGGGCAATTCTGCAGCCAATCTGCCAATGCCATATCGCTGTGAGTAAGGTCAATTGCATTTTGCCGTCTAGCTTTCGATGCTACCGAGTATTGCTGAGATAACACCAGTCCCATAATCTCACACAGCTTAACATATTGTAAGAAGAACTGCACGTGCAGTGGGTCTTGTGGATACTCGGGATTAGGATCACTCTCATCTTCGATAAAATCATCCTCACTGACCATCTCGACATCGGAATCATCAGTGTTGATGTGTACTGGACGACCGAGTGCAACTGCGACCGATCGATCACGTGTAAACAGAGTCCACCAAATACGCTTCCAAAGTCTCTTGTCATCCCTGCTGAGTTGAGACCCTTCGACGCTTCTGTGCATACCTGAGCCTTGTGCAACGATTGTAGCCACTCTACTCCAGTAAAAGACATTCTTCGTCACGTCTTCAGGACCTTCCCAATACCAGCCCATCAGTACGAGAGACTGTACGATGGTCACTCGGTCATCCTCATAATTGGCATCATAGAGTGCTTTGGCACGTTTGTAAAATGTCAATGCTGCAGGAGTCGTTGACCCATTAGCATCCATTAGTTGAGGATTAGTACAAACCCTTGAGCCAGCCAAGAGCATTGCTTGAAGCAGTAGTAATGAAGGTGGGTTTTTCGCATCACGGTATTGCTTCATAAAGCGTGCCTTATTTATAACAGGTACAATAGGTGCAATCCATTTGAAGTAAGAGTCGACCAACTCGTCACAAAGTGCTCTGGGCGGCAGTAAAAATGCGCCACGTTGGTGTAGAATATCGATTTCCACATTGTCCAACTCTGTCAATCGTGCTCGTGACCCTCTAACATTCTCCGGTAAGGGGTAGTGCACAACATCAGATGTTCCATGCCGGTCATGAACCAAAAGTGTGAGGTTGGAGGATTCTCCCAGGTAAGCTACCCGACCGGCTTCCTTGATGGGCGCCCGTGTGAACTTCGGTTTCATGAATTGAGCATAGTGGCCTTCTGCATCTTCTCTCTGCTTGTATTGCGCTTCTGTGAGAGATGTGGGAGGGGTGCCATCTTGTGAGGTGTAGAGAGTGGTGCCGGTGGTTCGAGCTGCGCTGGGAGTAACATCACGAGGGGATGGGTCGTCTATGGGATCTCCGCGGTCACTAACTTCTTAGAATGAACTCTTTGCATAAGCCTGGAGTTGGTCCTACCTGTCCGAGTCTTTTTGTTTTGCCCCCGCAGTCTTCTTTCGCTTTGGGGTGGGGATTTTGCATTCTATCGAAAAGGCGGTGCAGCTGAGGTCGCGGTCAGAATATCATCGCACAACCAAGGGACGCATGATTATCTAAGGAAGCAGAAGGGACAAGACTCTTCTCCAGTCGAGCATCAATGGAAGACGGCAGAGTCGTGGCCCGTCGCTCCCCTCGACTGTGGTAGAGCAATTTGCTTACTTGGTGCACGGCACACCCAGGCTGGCGGCATCACATCGAACCTGCAGAATCAATTAACAGCCATCCGCATCCACCGTCGAATCGGCGTATAGGAGTAGTCGATCGTACCTTGCGGGAGTGGCATGTCTATCACGACACCTTTGAATCAGTAAACAGTTCGCAGCGGACGCTATCTCAACATCCTCGGTGCCTCGGCTGGCACCGACACGCGAAAAATAATATAAGAGAGAAGGCTGTGGAGTAAGGGAAGGGAAGGCTGCCAGTACGCACCTCGCATGCTCGCGCTGCTCGCTGTCTGCGGTGAACCGATTAGCATTTGCGTCTTGGTTTTGGGGACTGCTGGAGGGTGAGAGCGCACCGTCTGAAGGATGGATGGCTGGGATTCTGGTTGTTGGGAAGAGTTGAGCTGCCTTGCGGCGGCGGTGCCTGTGGTGTGTGGCCCTGCTGGCTGGTTGGCGTGACACTGTAGGGCGCAACGGGCTGGTGGTCGCTCTGATGGTCCATGTCCATATTGAGTCGGGCAATGCGATCTCCTGTCGCGGTGGGAATAGGAGTGGTGGTGAGTTGCGTGATGGTGTTGTTCGTTCTGGTGGTGGGCGGCGGACGAGCCTGGTCAAGTGTACTGAGTCGGTCGAACAAATGGCGGGGATGATTGGTGCTGTGGTTTGCTGGGAGACTGCGGGCGTTCTAGTTGGTGGAGCGGTGAACCCAATATGAAACGGCATCTAGATATTACTACAACAACACCAACACCAACACCATCGACAATAACAACACCAAACAATAAGCTCCTTCAATTCGAATTGAGCCTGGAGCTGCTGATCAAGTACCTCCAAGTTGATATTGATCTACTGGTTACGTTAAAGCCGCAAGCTATAAGCTATAAATCAGAGCTGGTCAATTTGCTTCGCTCATTTAGCGACTGGTCAACACCACAGCAAAAACAGCAATGCTCGCCTCCAGCACGTACGATAGCAGATACATTAGACCTTTCAAGCACAGGGAAACCTCGGGGGTATCACGTACTTTGTTGTATTAGCGGAACTGTCTTTGAATATTTCAAAGCTTCTAGTCCCGTATTTGGCTGGCAAAGAACGACAAAAGAACGGTAGGCCATATTCAAAAGATCTCTACTGGGAAATTGGAACTGAGCCATATCTGTTGTAAGTTTATAATAAAGCACACATTGAGAAATAATCATTGAACCTTCTTGATTAGCTGTTGCTCCTTGATCCGGTGGTACCGGGCTTCTTGTAACAGATGTTCTTTCCAACCGCCTATGTGATTTGCTGCTTGACTAGCTCTTTCTTTTGGTTAAACAATAACTTACAAGCATTAAGTAATGTATTTCAAACCCCGGTCTGAGCAATCATCTCAGCAACAAACATTACTTGATTGCTACTAAGCTATGGTATTCAGGTGATGATCTCAACAATATCACTAATGAACAGCTTCAGTATTTCTTAGTTGTAATCATCATATAATTGCTAGTTCTCATCTCCGTTATCTAGACGCTACGTTTCATGCTATAGTCCAGGGAATTACGCTTCGCCGTTTCTTGAATATATAGCTCCACAGCTATCGAAGTCAAGTTCCAGAGTTATTTGACAACATTTGTGCTTGTCTCATACTCGATAAGCAGCTTTTCCAACTCTCGACACCCCTTCGATATAGCTGCCTTCATGGCAATACAGTACTCTTTATCGTCAAGAAGGGCATCTTTAATCCCATAATGTAGATGCAGCTTCTCCGCATCTGATTTCTGAAACCCTGTCAAATATGTGTAGTCTACAATTTCAGATAGTACTGTAGCTGCACGTAAAATAGTACCATATCGTCCTCCTTGCGCACTAACATTCGCCCCACGGTCAAGAAGCTGCTTGACCGTCTCCTGGCTACCACAAAATAAACTGCGATACGCAGCTGCCTGTAGAGCATTACCATAATCTCCGCCTAGGGCATTGACATCAGCCCCAAGATCGAGCAGGAGTGTTACTACGTCCTGGTGGTCTCCAACCGTAGCTGCCTGTAATGCGTTACCTAAATATCCTCCTTGGGCATGGACATCAGCCCCGTGGTCAAGAAGCAGCTTCACCATGTCCAGGTCACCCTTCGCTGCCGCCATCTGTAAAACATCACCACAGCGTCCACCCTGGATATTGGCATTGGCACCGTAGTCAAAAAGCAGTTTCACCTTCTCTCGACTGCCAATCTCTACAGCTTTGTGTAGAGCGGTGTTTGACAATCCATCCTGGATATTGACCTTCGCCCCACGCTCCATCAGGAGCGCTATCATCGACGCATCCCTCCACTGCACAGCCGTCTGTAAAGCACTGCTAAACTTTCCTCCTTGATAATTGATATCTGCACCACGATCTAGCACAAGGTTCACCGTCTCGTGGGTGCCTCTACGGACAGCTGCCTGCAAAGCGCTAAAGACTCCAATTCGGTCATTAACATCTGCACCATGGTCAAGAAGGAGCTGCACCACCTGTTGGTCGCTCTTTGATCGATATAGTGCTATTTGCAAGGCGGAATCAGGCGTGATATATCCCGGCTCGATATTCACACTCACCCCCTTTTCAAGGAGCAGCTTGATTGCTTGCAAGTCTTTCTTAGACTTTACTGCTCGGCAGAGTTCCATGCCTACTACTAATAAAAAAATTTAACGTGTAAATTTAAATCACGAGGTGGTGTGTAGCAGGAAGCTGTCGTGGCAACATGCAGCTTGGCTAGTTTTTGTGCTTTGCGTGGGTGTTATGATGTTGCTGTGCAAAGATGTTAAGCGCTGAAAAACAATTATGAAATGTTTTGCAAGATAATAAAAAGAACAGTAAGCTGCCAGACGTTGTACATGATGAGCTCCACGATCCGTAAATTAAGGTGCGTTCCTTAGGGCGTAGGATGAGACAAGCTCTCGTTAATCAACTTGACAGTAAAGTGCAACTTGTAACATGAGCACGATAAACAAGATGAACCCCCTGTCAATTTAGTTGGCCATCTAAGCTAGGTACGGCTGCCATGAGTCTATGCTTTCAATGCACCGTGGAGCACTTACGCCTGAAACATAAATAGCCAAGGAATGCCCGTTTCATAACTGTCAGTGAAATCGACCAACCGAAAATTAAGTTATATACAAATATCCTCTACAAGTATCCGAAATCGGGAAGGAAGTGAAGCTAAGAGAAAAGGCTTACTCTGTAACCCATAAACTTTGTCAAGCATGGCGGTATTATCGGGAAATCATGGTTTCCGGTAGCTTGTTGAAGAGATATCTGATCCGGCGAAATAGTCGAATGGCTACATTGCAGCACTACTCATCATCAGCATTTTATCAGAATGAATAAAAACTTAGTGAAAGACAAATTGCTTTGATTGCTACGTGGGGCTGTAAAACCTATTCAAATTTCTCTATTATGTACGAGATGGTATTTATTCCAAGGACACGCTGAGCTTTTGCTGTTGAGGCCGGCGGGTTTATCAACCCTTCCTTTGGCAATGTGACAGTATTGTTAAAGATGATGTTATATCCTCCTAATTTTTGCAGCGCCAGCTGTCAAGATCCTGCATCAATGGTGCTAGTGCAGCAGGTATAGGTGCGAAGAGAGAGATATGAAGTTTTAATATTGGCTCTGCAGATGCTGTACGCAGGTTGCTAAGCAATTACTGCGGTATATGATGTATGGCGTATTTCATCCTGGGTGTTGGCTATGTCACCGAGGAGCTTGTTATTACCTATGGAGGAGCGCTGGGTAGTCTTTATCCTAGTCTGAGAGCAGACGTAATTCGCAGGCTCTCCTCATACTCAGGTTTGTATTTGGAATATCGATCTACTGTCCATTTTGAGCGACAAGAAAGAAAATGAATTCCACCCACGGACTTAATGAGAGATTTGAGTCTTGGAATGGTTTGCTAGAACCTCTTCCGCCTACCCGATCTCCTTACTACTCAGCCTACAATAGAATGGTCATATAAGCGACTCCGGATCAACCGATAGCGAGGCACATTTCTCGGAAGACGACATTCACGTTAGGCAGGATCGAGATAGGCATAATTCAATATGGGCATATCTTGTGGCAGAAACCCGAGAAAATGTGGAATCATCAAAGCATCATTCTGGCAGGGCTGTGATAAAATCTCAGGAAAACATTTGCAAGAAGTAGGTTAGATTACTGCCGAGGCTGTATCCATAAGTTGTAGCTCATGCTTCTAGGTCATGATATTCAAGGTTGATTATCAAGTTGGTAATTGCATAACTTTCCAGTAAATTCTATTATACAAGGCATACAGGAGCCTTCAGCAGTATGATATAGCTAGAAGCGTCTCAGTATATGTAAAATGCGACAATATACGGTCTTAAACTTAGTCAGAAGTATGGAAAGTTCATTCTTTCGGAAAGAAAATAACGACCCAAACTTTTGAACCGGAGCAAAATACGAGACTTTTGACCACGAATCAACCATTGAACTGTCTTGCATCAAAGGAATATGCAAGACCATATTTCAGAACAAAAACCACATGTCTACCATAATTTTTTTTCGAAAGAAAACAAACAGTATTAAATGATCGTTTTCTGTAAAAGCCAGAACACAACAGTATACAAGAGAAATAAGACTAGCTAAACAATTCTCGGACAAACCAAACAAAATAACCCAAGCTTACAAACAAGTCTCAAGTAGACTTTGCATCAGCTTTAGAATACAAAGGAAGTTCTCCCTTCTCCACTCGATTTAATCTACTTCTAATATCTTCAGCCCTAAAGGCAAGATATCCAATTCCAAGTGTCAGAGTCGTGAGTGGCAGCGTGACCTGTAGCCATCTAAGTAAGGCGATCTGTGAAAAGGTTCCATTGCTATCTTGGCTGTTGTTCTGGTATTTAATGATGTCCGTGCTAAAGAATGTCTGGAGGAGAGAGAAAATCAGTAGATGGTAAGATTAAGAACACTTATGACAGAGGGTGGTCGTACGGATACAAATGTAGCAGGGAGGTATATTAGTGTTACCACAGTGACTATCCTCATCGCTATTGCTTCTCGGTGCATGCTTGATGTTAATCTCTCCATTTTGTCTGTTGCTTGGCTTTGGAGATGTTGTAGGATCTATCAAAGATAGAATCATTTGTGTTAGTGGATTCTCGCTTAATTTGTTTTCGAATGAAAAGGAAACACATACCAGAGTCTTCCTATCAGTAGTTGTCCGGACGAGAAGTCTCGCCCTTGAAACTTGTATCTTCAAGTCGCAAATCATGTCGTCAAGCTGGGTAGTAAAAGCGTGAACATCTGCAGCACAACTCTGATTTATTGGAAACAGAGGATCCTTGACCAGTCCATTATAGTAAGCTCCCAACCGTGTGATAACTTCAATGTTTGATTCCACGATCATCATCCCCTCGTTCACCTTATCTTCGAGAAACTGCGTGATCTGAAGATCTTTCGGGGAGTATTCGCGACGAAATTGATTGCCGCCATCGAAACCTCGAGGACCAAATACGACTAAATCAGTCTAACAAAATGGAAAGGTTAGTTAACATCGCTAGCAGAGAAGAAATTAGTTATGGTTTCCCTGAAACTCACTTCGAGGTCAACCCGATATTCTAGCCACTGTATGTACCATCTCCACGTCTCCGTTGCCCAGTTGCAATAAAATAGGTGAATTGAAAAACTTGACCTGAAGCACTCCTCCGTTGTTCCAAAAGCTCGATCTGTAGGCCGACCCTTGACACCAGTGATATCTTGAATCTGCCCCTTGATATCTTTGACCTCGCCTTTCGTCACAATCCATACCGCAGTTCCATACTCAACATCAAATTGATGGTAGAAGACAGCAGGGCGGATGGACCATTTTTGCTCTTGCCTTGCTGTATCTGCAGGAGTGGTGCGATTTGCAGTCTTGAGGTGATAGCAAATTTGGAAGTGCTTTCCACTCCTACCCAATTCGGGGATCTGAAGCTGTGGTGGAATATTACAAAGTACGGTCTGCTCGCGAAAGCCGCTGAAACGCAGCTCTTTAGCGTTTAGCTGTGAGCCGAATATGGATATCATGTCGATGTAACTGGGCATGACTTGGTGGTAGCTGAGGATACGGAGCAGCATGGTTCGGGTAATCCGCAGATAGGAACGGGAATGCTCGCCGCCAATAAAGCTGGAGTGCATCAGTTTAGTAGAGCACCTTCTGTCTGTTAAATTGATAGCTTCTGAACTCACATAAACCTGCATTTAGGATCTTTTCTCGTCGTCACTTCTCCCGTAGAGATGCCAGTACTCAAATCTTTCGTGGATTTGTCCCCTAGCCAATCCCTCAATCTAGAATCATTAAAAACATTTCGTTTCTCGAATGCTACCAACCTGTTAATTTAGAACTCTGTGAAATTGTGGAAATTATATACCTTGGCCTGAGGGGAGCAAATCTCGGAAGGGAACCTCCACATCGTCCTTTTTGGTGAACAATCTGCATGATGCATCATTGAGTCTTTCTATGTAAGATTTTATTGCCCCAAGATACATTGCATGGTATATCAAATTTTCTGGGTATGATTCGGAGTCAAAATAGGAAGTCCAAAAGTCATCTCTAATTTGACCCTGTGTTGTACCCATTCTTCGGGATGACAATGATGATAATTACAACTCTTCTCTTTTTAGACTGCTCGAACATTAGACAACCATTTTCCCTCGTTCAGTTTCTTGAAGCTCCTTAAGATGAACTCCTAGCGCCATATGTGAGATTTGAGGATCACTCCGCCTTCGACCTGCAGCTGAAAGCCTTGCGGCTATGCTGTTACAGGGGGATTACTTGGTGGTGGCCCGATTTTGTACTCGTGATGGATCAATAATGTCACAGATGCCATAGGTTGACAACGTTGAAGTAATATTTAAATGTCTTTTATTTATAAACTTACAGTTACCTAACTAGTTGGCTCCTCAGAAGACTCACGACGTGGCGGTTCTATTTGTCCAGTCGGAAGGATTGGCTCCCTTTTGATAGGACAATCCCTTGCGTCCTCAATCAATCTCAAATCCCCCTGTTAATAAACAGTCGTAAGTATTAAACTACTACAACAAAGTGGCAGTCCATGAAAAAAAAAATTGGCTTACCGATGTTAATGCTTCTGGTATCTCGACGAGATAGAAATCTTCTTCCACTGACACCTGAAAAACCAGTCAACTATGGCGTAATCGAAGCACGGCTTTCGACTAATAGATAGAGGCTTACAAAATTCTTAAAAATTTGCTCGGGGAAAATTTTCTCTAGCACTGCCTTGAGCTTCGGCCACTCAAGGCGATATATGGGTATTTTCTGTTGTCGGACGGTCGGCTGGTGTGATTTTGTTTTCCGGTCAGCCAAATCTTTCCAGCTCATGGCCCGCCTATTGCCTTGGGAGGGTTGACCCCGCGGCCTGCCTGACACGCCAGTGGTGTTCCGACGCATGGGAAAACGCTGAAGCACTGTGCAAATGAGAATTGTAAGATGGAAACAATGGTGTGGTTAAGCAAGGCTTTGAATGCTGTATAAGTAATTGAATAACAAAGAGCTGGGCGCTAGGGAGCCTCGCTCTCTATAAGGTTTAGCATAATTTCGGTGAATAGAATAGGAGGGGAGTTCTTAATCTTGATAGGCCAGTGTATATTGAGGCTCAGCGCTCTGGTGGTTGCTCGGCGGTGTGTGCTGATTCATCACGCAGCTTGTTGGAGTGAGCCTTTGTGGCTGTCTGTAGTCGCGAAAGTATTTTGAATAGATTGATCTACAAAATAGATTAGCGAGAACAAATTCGTGAAATAGAGAACATTGAAAGTAATCAAGTAAACCCTTCAAGGTAACTAACGCAAAAATACCTTTTGGAAAACGAAGTAGTTGCGTGATGGTTTCACGCGCTAGCTATGTACAGGTCTTCTCATTGGGTGTAGCCAGGAATCACCAAAGTGGCGTTGAGAATCGTTGAGGATCTTTAATTCTGGATTCTAATGCCTAATACTAGCATGAATACCCCACAGCTCTTGTTGAAACATAGCTAGATTCTTATATATTGACTTCGTTGCTCTTCGGCCCACAAAACTTGAATTCCCTAGTGGTTAATTGGAACGAACAGAACCTCCCATTATTCGCATTATCAAGCTAGCGAGCTGGGAATTGTTCCTGTGACTGTCAATAGAAAGACACAAAAGGCATTACAGATATCAAATTATCCCGTAAACACGACTGGTTTTGAATCAGGTGGTCGAGCTGTACCAGGTTGGCTGGTTTTTAAATACAGGTAAGGCAGGGAACATGATCTGGAGTAGCACTAGATTACTCCGTGCTATAGGGATCCTCGAGTAAGGCTCGTGAGACATCTTTGCCAAAATAACTAGGCAGCTGCGTAGGTTGGTATATGTGTACTGTACTGGTAACCCGCATGGTTAAACTTTGACCTTCGCTTCGCTGCTAGTGTAACCTTAAATGGACCTCAAGTTTTTGCCCAGAATCACATACAATCAGTACTCAAGCTTCCTCTGCATCATGGCATTTTCTGGGCTTGCATGAGGACGATGATATCAGAATCGCTTGGTGATGTGGTTCCTGGCGTTTTAGAGGACATACATGGCATTGTCTCTTGCTTGGCATTATCTTAGCCACCCCGCTTGAGAGCGCCATCAATAGCTGAAGGAACATTGAGCTTTTCATAATTCTAGCTTCAATCTAATTAGTCTCTTCCCTTCAAATTCCTTCTTTGAACCTCTTCGTAGGTTCACGATAGTTGCATGCCGCACACGCTTTGGCCTCTATGCTCGTTGTTGTCATATATGACCTCTGTTCCGAAAATGCTCAGGGTCAGCGCTGCCCTCACTCCTGTGCCAAAGACGTTCTAATCTTTCGCCCACCGTCTTCCTCGCCTTGAACCTAACCATGAATCAAAACCTTCTAAATCGACCAGTCGATATCGGGACCTTCAAAGATATAGTACAGTACTATACCAAAGTCGCAGTCTGCGGCCGACAATATGTCCTCGTCGACAGCCTCACGAGATGGCTAAAAGGTGGTTCTCCCACCACGCATGCTGATAAACTACTCGCAGCTGTTTATCAATCTCGAAAAGATCCAGGTGACCCCATACCTTCTGAAAAGCTGAAGGGCTGTCTCCTGGTTTTTAGCATCTTGCTGGTGCTGGGACGAGGGGATCTGATCCATGCTTTCCGTCGAGTGCAAATAGACGACAGGCACCTCCCAATCTCTCTGCAGACGCTCCAAACTCGAATTTCTAAAATGGAGCTATGCAGAAAAGACGAAGATGAACTCTCTGCCAAATTTAATGAGACACAATGGCGCTTTTGCCCCGTCAAGTTTGATCTCGACATGGACAGAGAGTGTGTTCCGGACGAAATCATGCCAATATGCCGCAAAAAGAACGTCAATGACAAAGGTGGGACTTCGGGAGTTTGGATTATTGAAGTTTACGATGAATTTGTAGCCACGGAACTTCGCAGCGTGGTGCCCCACTCCAAATACCAGCTTTCAGACGAGCAGAACCATTGGGTATTAGCCTCTCATTTAGCTTTTTCCCAAATCTACACCTGACAAGGCTACATAACTGACTCGGGGCTTGGCTCAGCGTTATCAATTTGCCCTAAAGACTTTTAAAGAAGGTTGGAAGTCAACGTACGAGAACGAAAAGAAAGCATTTCAAGGCCTTCGACATCATCAAGGCATGGTCAAATACCTTGGCGATTACTCCCACACCGGGCACAGAGAAGCAAACCTTCCCGAGAGTATCACTACAACACATAATATACTGCTTGAGTATGGTGAAATGGATCTTCAAGAGTATTTTCTGGCTTTCTCACCACCTATCCTAAATGCTGAAGTTAAAACATTTTGGAAAAATATGTTAGAGGTGGCGCAGGCATTAGAAGGGATACACAACCTCAAAACAAAAAAGTACGAGACAGTACAAGAGTACCACGGGTCAGTCTGGTCCTTTGTTCTTTAGCGTAAGTCAATATACTGACTGGACAGGTGGCATGCCGACATAAAACCAGATAATATCCTCATCGTCCAAGGGAAGTTCAAGCTAGCAGATCCCGGCTTTGCAACTTTCATTCGTGCAAAAAAGAGCGACGTTGATCCCAAGACAATTCTTCTGGGAGGTACTACAACTTATGGTAAGTCTTGTAACTTGTTTAACATACATTCCCGAGAGACTCACATTGGAATGATAGCTGCTCCAGAGTGCCACATCAAGACGAGGGATTCCATTAGTGCTGTCCCTCAAACGATCGATACATGGTCACTGGGCTGTGTTCTATCAGTTGCCGCTTCCTGGGTCGCCCTGGACAAGCAAGGCATCCAACAGTTCAGGAAAATACGGAAGATGCAGCACAAAGGGCCCAACGAAAGCAATATGCAAATGCGAAATTCGCCTCGACCAAATGACCAGGAAAGTATCCCAGGTGATTATTTCCATGATGGGAGAGAAGTTTTAAGCGTCGTAATCGATTGGCACAAATATTTACGGCTTTCCCTGCGCGCGGCGGACACAATCACACATCGCGTACTTGATTTGATTGAGCATGGAATGCTAGTGGGTAACCCCGAACAGAGAATGAAATCCAAGAGTGTGTGTGCTGAATTAGCAAGAATTTTGGATGGCGATGAACCCAGTGGTGCAGTGATTCCACCTCCATATATTGTAAAGGCGTTATGTGAGATGGATGAAGATGCATCCTCCTGTATTTCAACCCCGGTTTCAACGCTATACAATCCTCCACATGGTGAGCCTTTGTCGATTTCCAAGAAGCGTCAAGCTGCAAATTCAACTCTTCTTGGACTTCCGATCATAAAGACTGCTCACCGATCGGAACATCGAAAGGTTCTTGCAGGATTTCAGCCCCAGACGGCGGACTGCACTCAGTTAAACACTCAAACCACATCCACTTTAACACACGGGATCAAGTTTCCCTCGCTGCAAGCTATATATACTCATAACAATTCACACGAAAGTCAAATTCAAGCCACACGTCCTATGCTACAGCAAGAGTTCAGAAATGAGCGCAAGGTACCAGAGGCTCCAAGACGTCCCACCTACCGAAATGTGTTCCAAGCGAGGGATGAGTTAGAGAAACAAAGAACGGACGGTGGAGCTACTCGCGGTTGGAGCCATCTAAACCCACTCAAAGATAGAAGGCGCGAAGACCCATTACTCTCTAGTTACTTTTTGGATCGTAATCGTGACATTGTTAGTGTTAACTCCGTACTCTATTCTTGAGATCTTGCTGACGGAGATAGAAATTTCTTGTCGACAATGCATCTACAATGAGCGAGTATTGGTACGAAGCTACTTACCTTCTCACAACTCTTATGATGAAGACAGAAGGACTAGACAAAGACGGGATGGATCTATCCTTCACCCTTGGCCCAATATCAGTTAAAGGGAAAAAGTCCACTTCTAAATTTGAAAAGGCCATGAGAGATGCGCGCCCAACTCAGGGAGATAAAATACCAACCTCCACTAACATGAGAACATCACTGAGTAAAATTTTGAATGAATATGTCAATATGGTAGAAAATAAGCTTGGGTCCAACACGGGTGTCAAAGATCTTACCATAATTGTTCTAACAGATGGAATATGGGGAGGCGAAAATGAAAGGGACTCTGTCAATGACATGATAATACAATTATTGAAGCGCCTAAAGACTACGATAGACCATCTGAGGGATCGCCCAGTGAGCATCCAGTTCATTCAATTTGGCAACGACGAAGACGCAACTTTTAGGTTAAGAAAACTCGATAATGGTCTCAAATGGGAAGGAATACCGTGAGTTACTACTCTCTAAAAAATCCATCAACCATCAGATCAGCTTCAACGTCTAATCCCCTGTAGTGATATAATTGATACGGAGCCCTCCAATGGAGACGTCAACAAGATGATCCTGGGAAGCTTTGTCGAATCGTACGACAAAGAGGCTGATGACGAAGAGAATTACGAAGAAAGTTATACTTCTCATCACCAAGCCCATCGCTTCTCGGATCCCGCTCCTCAATCCATTCATGAGATACCTTATTTGAACAGAGCCGCTACGCACCCACCCGTAGTCACACCCGACCAGAGTAGTTTGATGCCTCAAGCATACCCTAGTAATGTTGAAGACGGTCGGACTGGGCGAATCACATAGTGAAATCATACACCATATTCACTTGATGTGAATCTTTTGAATATCACTCCGCTTTGGGCTAGCTTTAGGTGCTCGGGAGGATATAGAATGGCTGAGAGCTGAAAGGGATACGGCACTATAGCTTGTTCTTTATACCGAATTATATCAAATTATTTCTACGATTGATAATACATTGTACGGGAAGCAAAACCTTTTTTATTTTACTGTTTGAAACCTCTTCTTTGAGGCTATTATATTAATAGAAAGGGATAAGAATGGAATTCTGAAAATGAAGTCAGCAAAGCGAAATTATTCTAGGGCTATGTAACCAGTGCACAGTCAAATGATCCAGATTGTTTGACAACAACAAAACCTACCTTTTCATGGAAACGAATTCATACTTAATAAAGTGCTTGAAAATTCGCCTCTCCCAACTTTAATCCTTTCCATGTATCAATCCTAAAAGTTGTCATAAGAATGACCACGCAGCCCTTGCTCAATCTTCCTAATTAGTGAGGTTAAGTAATCCTACCTGCCATTAAGATTTGGGAGGGTAGACTTTGAGCAACTTTAACTTTATGGCTATATTCAAGAAGGTACAAAAAAGAAAAACCACTCAAAAACCGCAGTGTTCTTTTTGATAGTCCCTTGTTCTAAATCTCGCACTCCAATAATACCTATTCTCGTTTCATGGATGGAAACAAGGATTACTGCAAGTCTTGGCAAAATTACCTTCACAAGTTTCCTCTTTCAGCTGTAATACCTGTTTGGACGTTAACGTTATGATGCTCTTAAACAGAATCACGAATGCGTGGATCTCGTCAATGGATTAAAGTTTCTGAAGTTCAACTACGGCGAACGTGTGCCATCTAATATGGGAAGAGAGCTAAGCTACCGTCATCACGTGAGGAGACCTCACATCTCTTAAATGTCAGTTCTAGTCAATGACCTATAGGCACGACGAAAGGTGGGTGCCTCTGCTATGTAGAAAGACGGGTCTTGCAAACGTGACGTCTAGTCGAGCAAAGAAGGATCTTCGTGATGCGAAGATATTTAATAGGTACAAAAATAGCAGGCTAGTTCCTACGGTTACACAAATTCCTAAAACTTGAACAGTGTCTGATCAAAATCTCAAGAACTGGCCTCACTCCCTTAGCCAATCTGACAAAAGCCGTCGATCATTTGAAAAGACAAGTGTATATTCCAGCTATGCCAAGAACCAAGCTACATGCAAATATACCTAGGAGTGATTGTGGTCGGTGGTAGTTATGCGATCAAATGAAAAACATAATGTTGTCTTCCACAGCGTTCCAATTATTAAGGTTTACATATATAACCATAGGACTCATAGCTGACGGTACATACGACCATAGACTGAGGAGAATTGGGCATCCCGTCCGCTCTGCCATACACAAGCCTCAGATCGGTAGACTAGTAGTTGGGTGGGTGACCACCAGCGAATCCCTACTGTTGTATGTTTTTCGTTTTTATTTTTTGGTATAAATTCCTGTCCAGCTAGCGATCTAGAGGTTAACTAAGAAGGAGGAAAAGAAACTTCGTCGGACCAATCTATTTTATTTTTCCTTCTAAAATAAACTTTTTTTTTGTTTTTTCACCCTATCTCTCCATACGGCGAAAGCCAATTCTCTGATCGACTTTGGCACTACAAAATATTATAGATACCCAACAACAATTTGATGGTCCGAGATCTCACGTCAACCAGTCTTGGACAACATTGGAGAGTGTCTCATCAAAAGTTCCCTCTCTTTCCTCATTTGAACCACTCCCCCAGTACCCCATCTTTAAAAAACTCTCCGTCCCTCTGCCATGCTTTCTCTAGCAAAAGTGCACCCTCGGCAACACATTTCTTCTCGTCCTGCAAATGTGTTGGATCATCTACCCAGTCGGCCAAATATTCAGGCACAGTCATTAGTTGCGCCCCATACATAATCGCGATATCAAAAGCCTCTTCCCTTTCTATGGGTCCATACCCTGCGATAAATCCTGAGATAGAGGCGAGGGCTTCATCGCGATATTTGAAAAGAGAAAGAATGCGACATTCGGCAAAGAATTGCCCTATATCCCAGGCTGGTGTGCCAACGCGCGACAGTTCCCAGTCGATGATTTTGACGGGCAGCTTCGTGGTGGTAGAAAGATTTTCTCGACGTGTAATCAAGATGCTAGATTTTAAGTTCATGTAAGTTACAGCCGGGTATGTATATCGTGAAAGGAGGGTCAAACTTACTTCCCATGCCAAAAATCACCGTGGATGATTGTTTGGTAACCAAGATCATTGTCACGATTTATCCTCTGGGCAGTGCCGAGCTCACTGTTGATGATATGCGCAACTTTAGCAGTTGCTTCAGGATAAAGCCTAACAGCTGTTTTGAGCCGTTGCAAATGGGAGAACTCTTTTATGGGCCCACTGCCGTTATTCGCCAAAATTTCTCGAAGGGCAGCACGTTCGGGACGACGACCCCAAGTGTGAAATGCGCTTAACCATATCTGTCACATCATTAGCTATTGTCAATCATTTTTCTCTCGTGACAGTACAGTTTTCGATCAAGTAATTTTGGTATGCAGTCATAGAGAAAGAATGATGACGTACGCCCAAAGCTTCACCAATATCTTGGAGTGTGTTCGAGTCTATGTTCTTCTCTATGAGAAGAGTTTCAAAGTCAACGGTGCCTGGAAAGTCCTCTATGACCTGCACGTGATGCTGTTCAAAATAACCAAGCCCTTTGGGAGTTCCCATTACTATCTCTCCCTCGCTAGCACCATTTTCTATGCCATTAGGCTTCTTAAGTTTATGCGTTACTGATGGCAATTCCTTCGCGATGTGATTTAACATTTCTTGCTCCCCTTTCGCACGATTGGCGGATAAAGCCACAGGCCAATTGGGGCGGGAAATGGGTTTGGCATGCTTGATGATGGTAGTGATACCAGAACGGACAGTTGAGCGACATGTGAGATTTGTGTAGCCACCGGAGATTTTTGTGAGAGTAGTACAAAGTTCTGGGCCACCGATTTCTTGTAGGTAGGTTTGTAGATCGGAAGGTTCTGTGATCTCCAGAATAGAAGTGGTCATGATCACCCGAGGTGTATGTACTGGACAGAGACAGATTGAAAGTCGCAACGAAGAGAACTCGCCTTTCAGATATACGTGAAGGTTTTAGAAAAGAAGCCGTTATTGATGGAATAGTTATGGAAAACATCAAGATATAAGTGGGTCGGCGTGACCAGCCAATCAAGAAGACTGCGCAGTCAGCAGGACCCAGTCGGAGGATAAATATCTAACCAAATGCGCAAACGCGCACTAAGGAGTGGGAACAATCGCAGTAACAGACACATTATGAGTCTTGAACCTTGTATTGGAAAAGCTCTTATCCCGAACTAGAAGGTGATCTATTACAGTCAGAGTTATGACTTGAGAGTTATCTTGATAAATCACAAGATTGTTTCGAACAAAAGATTCAAGTCTCAAAAATTGTATCTTGTTATTTATAGTACCTGCTCCACCGTTTTTGCGTCCGCTACGGAACACTAATTCCTCCCTTCTATACCCATACTATTTGGTTGATTAGCGTAGTGTGTTTAGGTTGTTCGACGAACACTTCTCCCACCCACGCCGTCTTCTGGTAGATGATTCTCAACAAAGCGGAAGTCTAAATAACGCCCTCTCTACATCTCCCTTTATATAATCAATCATGCAATTCAATTCAATTAAATCATAAAATTCAATCGTCGAGATAATAGGCATGCCAAGGGCCGCCTGGTTCATCCGCCCAGTCATCCGGGACTAATCCCTCTTGCTCCCATATCTTACACTGATCTCTCGCACGATGCTGAACACATTTTCGACCCCGCAAGCCTAGGTCTAAACAACAAGCATCTGCAACATCACATGCACTGTATATTTTGAGAACAAAGTCAGTCCTACTATTGAAGCAAGGGAAATTAAACTGAGGAGGTTACTAGCAACATACCGCAATTTCAAAACACCCAGATCTTCTAATCTGCTCTGGTCCCAGATTATATAGCCCCATCTTCTTAGCCCTTCTACATGTGGGTCTTTCACCCCACGGGCTTCCGATACTTGCCTATGTGTGGTTTCCTGAGCCCACGACCATGCTTCCGTGCATATTTCCCATTCGTCTCCAGTAAGTGGTGTTTGAAGGTCTGGATTAGTTTCTCGACTTGACTCTTCAACTGTACCTTGTTCTTGAAGTAGTTGTAACGCTGCAGATATAGTTGTTACTTGAAAAGCTGTGTTACCTACGGCGTTGAGTCTATCCTCGGCCGTGGAAGCATTGAACATGATTCTGAGCGCGTACAAGCCGCGTGTTAGGCAGTTTTCTCGCCATGTTTCTTGTAAAAGCGGAAACATGTCTTCAGCAAAAAACCAATCATTGTTCTCCCAGCGACTACTCCGGCTATTGTGAAATGGATGTGGGCCTAGACTCAAGAAGTCTTCCATAAAGTCTTCCTCGAGCTTCTTAAGAAAACCTGTAAGTCGTTCGAGCAAGAAGGTTCGCACACAAAGAAGTGCTTCCAATTGTCCTTCGGTAATCTTTCCCAAGAAATTGGCGGACTGGACTGTAATGGTGGTCACATCCCGTACTGTATGTGATGGACGGAACAGAAGGCCATAAAGTTCCAGGTGATAAAAGGCTCGTGACAATCGCAATTCTTCAGTTCTTGTTAGAGATGCATTGATTGAAATATTGTTTGACAAATCCGGATGAAAATATTTGGTGATGATGGCGAGTCGCTCAGAAGAGAATTCTACCATGAATCTTTTAACAAGTTTATGAAAAGATAGCAATTCTATGGCTGTCTCTAAGGAAAACTCTTCATCAAATAGAGGTATAGGATGGGAAAAGACGTTTAAGAACTTGGCTACTTCGTCACGATCTAGTTTTTGACCTCTGAATCTGCCTCGAGCAAGTAGCTCAATGGCGATTGGCAAAACCTCGGCAGGGATGAAGTTGAGTGTCATTTGACACAAAGTAGCTGATCGAAACTGTCTGAAGACTTGAAAAGATTGAGGAGACGCTCGGATGAGGTTAAAAAGTGTTTTTGGATCCGCAATGCTTTGCAGTATCTGACATAGCATTTCCGGAGGAAGGAGCTCTAAGCTCGTACGCGGTTTTAAACTCAGAGGGTCCATAATGGCGGATTAAGAGTCTTTCCACCCACAGAAATGATGGGAATATGAAATTTCAAGGGGAGCAGACAAGACTGGTATGTTATAATGTGTTAAGGAGAGGACGAGAAAAAGCAAGTCGAAGCTATATCGATCTCGGCTCGGTCGAACATTAATCCGTGTATGTACATCTAAATTGATTAGACGCCAACGTCTACCATAGTGGATTGAATAACCTTGTTACATCACAAATTATCTGCTCTCATACTTATTTAAGAATGTAGGCGTCAGAAACTTAAAGCTTGCAAGGGTACTTTCAAGCTACAGAGCAGATTGCACCCACGTAATAGGCATTACAAGAAATCAATAAATACAAAGCTTAAAATTACGTAACAGAAAGAAAGGTCATAATGGACAGGTATCCGAGGATATCTCACTCATACAAACAAGATGTACGCCACTCTAAAGCTGTTGATCGTGCCTGGAGAGAGGATGAAGAGGCGTTAAAAGACCGTAATACACATTCTAGATATGCAGAGCCCTTGAGAAATAGGTATAGGAAATGATTCAATTTTGATCTAATCACTGTGACGGGCCACTTTGGGTACCAACAACCAGCTAATACCCATAGCTACGATAAGGCCAACAAGAATAGGTTGTAAAATCTGAACTCCAGCAGAACCAGCTATAAAACCGGTTATAGAAGGAAATAAAGATCCCCCAGCTTGCGCCATAACGAAGATAAAACCTATTACGAACAAAAGTTAATGTCTATCTAGAACAACACAACATGAGCAGGCTTACCAAGGGCTGAAGCATTTACAGAATTAGGGACTAATTTGGTGGCTACTGAAATTCCCTAAGAAAGCTGTCAATAAAAGGGAGGCTTTGCTATATGCCTGTACGATTCATACGTACAATTGGGAACATAGGCCCGTAGAAAAACCCTAATATAGAGATAGCCACGGAATTTGCAATTATATTAGGTACAAGCCAAAAGACCAACTGCAGAGATAATATCAATGCACAATACAGCAGGACCATTCTTTTGGGTCCAAATCGATGAGTGGGTTCAACGAGCAGAATTCGTCCGAAGAATATACCACCGTAGAGACCGGCGGGTGTATAGCCTACTTTGGAAAGCTTGCCATGCCGCACCTCGACCAAGTATTGTACTACCCAGCCTATTGACAGGTGGTAAGTTTCCTGAGTAAATATGATTCAATAAAGGAGGGGGATTTTACCTCCTGCTGTGATTCCTACACCTAAACTGAAGAAAAAGAAAAGGCTTAAAATCCACACTACTCGTAGCTTGAGAGTTTCTGCTATCACTATCATTGCCTCGCGCTCTCTACTTAATGACCCAGTTTCTGAATTTGATGACTGTCGAGGAAGCATTTTGATCGAATCCCCAAAAGCAAGAATTACTCCTCCAAGATTAATTGCCCCAAGTCCAATTAGAAAGAAGTAGAATAGACTCCACCGTTCTTGTAATGAAGATGCTACAGGAGTGGCGACAAACGGAGAGACTAATCCTCCAAGAGCGTACATGGCGTGGATAAAGCCCAGCCAACGATGCGCGCCATGAACTGTACTTGTGAAAGTGTTAGAGTGGGAATCTTGATACCCCATTCCCAGTGACACCGTGAAGAACGTCACCGCAAAAAGCGGGAAAGGCGGATTCCACACTCGAAGGATATTTGAGATCAGTTGCAGGAAAGCACCAATTGTTAATATGGCCCCAGTGTCGAGATATTTCATCATATGATTGTTCGTTGCTGCTGCGAGCAACCAGCCAAGAAAGGATGCTGCAAATCTTTGATGAAGAAGTTAGTTGAGGTAATGATTGGAGTACGATAACGACGATAGATTATGGCGTTGGCCTACATGATTGAAAGGAAGCTCGTTCCAATGTTGTAGTTTTGTATTATATATGGTATTAATGTCCCCAAACTCCCATCGATTGTGCCTGCAACAAAGAAGGAAAATCCGGCACTCAAGAGCTTGAAAATCATTTTGTGACTTAACGGAGCAGCATTTGTAGCTGACACAACGCTTCTTGTGTTCTGGCCCGAACAATAACTTGACTGTTCAAGCTCGATTACTGAGTGGGCTTGAGGTTGTGATTGTAGCGGCACGCCGCTTGTCGTCTCTTGCTGCGAAATGGCCATGGTCTGAGTAGCCATCGCAAAGTAAAATAATGGTTGTATAGTGAGTCGAAAACAATAATTGAAACGATGCAAAATAAATCTAAATAGCTAAGTATCTGATTATACTATATTCTGATCATACTTTATAATTAACTACATAGGAAGCTGGGAATTATTTCCTGTACAGTGGCGGAATTTCGGGAACTCCTCCGCAGCCGCTGATGCGGTACGTCATCTCTGGCAGCGATGAGAGCACCGATGGTTGGGGTAATTCTCGGGACAATTTTAATAAATCATAGCGAGATTTCTTATGTATTTATGCGAAAAGTGTACCAGAAATGTTCTCGACCCCTGGTTGAGTAAATCCTTACATACGACAGTATGTTGTATTCTGAGGTCGGAAGCCATTAGGTATGTTTTGTCTGTTTTATTACTTACTGTATTTGGCAATTGCTGACTCTGAGGCTGTATATCTCTACTACGTCGAGCTCTTCGCATGGGGCTTCCAGATAATCTTCGTCAATACAGAAATTCAGAACCTAGAAACCTTAAGCTAGATATGAATAAAGTAAAGCTATGCGAAAGTGCCAAAAATGCAAGTCCTAGCCACAATTGTCATATCATGAAGATATTGTCAGCATGACAACATGACTTCGAATTAGCAATCACCAATTGGAGTAGTATCAACCTGACCGCTCAACAACTTCAACTATTTGAACTTCATATAAGTAGTTTTAAACTTGTCTTCCCCGAAATGCCAGCCAATAAGTCCAAACTCAAGTGTGGAACTTCCTTCATAGAGCTCAGCTTGCGCTTTGAGTTCATCCACATCCCAATTTGCCCATAAAAACTTCCCTTTCAAGAAGCGGGCTTCTGGACTTGCCAGCCACAGATGAAAACTTCCTGGTAGAGAAACTAAAAAGAGGTCAGCTTCTTTTTTTACTTTGGAACAGATATATACTATACTTACCATCATCTTCGTATCCAACGGCAGCGATGCCATCAACTTCTCTATTAATTTCAGTATCCACAACCCCAGGGTGGACGTGGAAAACGCTCATTTCAGGGTGGCCACAGCCCAGGTTATCCCATAGACGAACTATCGCTGACTTGGAAATGCTATATGAGGCTAACCCAGCAGTAGAGTGAAGATGTGCTGCGAACGAGGAAACGTTAATAGCCACAGCATCCGGTGCAGCATAACGAAGAAACGCTTGTGCAACATAGAGTGTCCCGGATAGATTACGTTGAATACCTTCGAGAAATTTCTCGGAATCCATTTTGGCGTTCACAGATTCGTGAGGGCCAATTACTGCTGCATTACTAACCAGGACGTTGACTTTGCCATCACCGAGAAATGTTGCAAAAGCAAGTTCCACCTCACTCTTCTTAGTGACATCAGTGGACTTTGCAAATACCTGGATGCCTGGGAATTGTCCCTCAATGGAGGCTTTGGTGTTGAGAAGAGGTTGCTCTCGGCGACCAAGGAGGGCTATTCGAGACGCGCCTGCAGCAGCAAAGTATTGCGCGGTCTCTGCGCCAATACCGGACCCACCTCCAGTTATAACCACAGTCTTACCTTTTGCAGAAAGCTCAGGGCGGTTAGGGGAAAGGGATGGATATGTTTTAGTGTGCCATGTTGGGGTTGGAGCAGGAAACGGAGCAGACATTTTGATGAATTGGTAACTGATTTAATGTCTACGACGATAGTGCGATAGTTTAATAAAGACATGTTGCAAAAAGAGCAATATCCATCAATAAGTATGTTTTGAATTGATCAGCACCAGGGCAAAGCAGTCTGCCGTCATCACGCAGTGCACACTTGTAAATGAATTATTATCCGGATTTAATACTGCGTAATGATTAGTAACCTTGCTTTGCATAAACTGCCTCTATAGGAAGGTGGTAATGGTCAAAGAATAGAGAGTATCAAAATATTTTTTATGTAAAAAACTTGACTTTGAGCTTCAGTGATAGGGTGCCGCGATATAGGTAGTAGTTTAGGTGCTAGCTGTATTCCGAGAATAATTTGCGCCATTCTTAAAGATTTCATATCTCATGACTATCACTCTTAATTTTTCACGTACCAGTGTTGATAATCGTGGTGGGAAAGCGCCTAGCATCAATCCCAATACTAAGTTCCTCTGCCCATCGTGTTCAACCTGAGCTGCCGCCGCGATTTAAGATATAATTTTGAGGTGCGATTGTTGCAATAACCTGATTTTTAAGCGTGGGGTTTCTTCTCGAATAGTTTGGACTGCTATAGGTATTTGAAGCTGAGTCTTCCAACAGCGGCTGAAAACATGATGATCAAGTCTAATGTGGAATTACATAAATATCATTATCAATGTTGGACGGCCAGTAGAAAGAGAACCACTTTGCTACATTCGCGAGTCTGTTGTGCCAGAGGTAAGGCTTGTTGCGACAGACGACTCATATGCTCGAGGTGTGTAGCTAAAGCAACGAATCTCATAATCTAGTGGAAATTTTGAATGACTTGTAGATAAAGCACACTCATGGGTTAACTAATAATGTTCCCATTTGTCGATAATTCGAAATGAACTTTTGGTGATTGAGCACCGGTACCATCTATCTATGTTGAAGAGATGTCACTTTTCAATGAGTTAATGTGTGATGATTGAATTAAACATTATTTCTACCTTTAGATTACACAATCTTATGATGCCGAAGCAGTTGAGCACTTGGATACTTGATCACTCGCAACCATATAACACAGGAATCAGGCACAATACAGGGTGAACCATAAAACAAGTTCCTAAACGCCTTCTTCAAAACCTTAATTTGCTCGAACGCTTCCGCCAATACTAAAGCAGCTATTTTATAATCGGTACACCCGGGACTCGTTGCGCGATCTCGTCCATTTTTATTTTGGTGGTAGCATGCTTTAGGAATTTCAAGGTAGCATCTAATGTTACATTTGGAGCTGATGAATCATTCCTCGCTGTCCCCTGTGGAGCATGATCAGGCGCAAGACGATAATATAATTCATCACCTTTGGGATAGAAAGTAGTGAGCTTTCTGACAATATCCTGCTCAATCTCCGATTCGTGCCTCTTCAATTTCACTTCAACGGCTCGATCTTTGACGGAGCCGAAGGTGGTGCTATGTGCTATTCCCTGCTTCTTTTCGGCTGGGGTGTTGAAAATATCTTGATCAACAGTATTTCTAGTGAGGTGTGTTGCAAGACCTTTGGCGGCTGATGAGGTGCTTGAATCGTCTGTATCAGTATAAAGCCGCTTCTTGCGTTCTGTGATCTCTATCTCCTTACTGGGCCTCAATGCTCTCAAGCTTTTTGAGCGAAGTGAAGTGTTAGGGGATGGGCTCAATCCCCACGAGAATCTACGAGCAATTTCTTTGACATCGCATTTGCTAGGAAGCCCGGGTCCAACATTGACAACCACCGATAAAGGCACCTTGGTTCCGTATAACCCCCACATCTCATCCAGTGCTAACTCTGTTATGTTATGGGGCTTCGGATATTTGCTATCATTAAAAAAGGCTTTTCCACTCTTGGACATTTGCTCATTCCATGGAGGGGAGAAGTATTTTGCAGCACCAGTCACCCCAAATGCTCTTGCAATTTTGAATTTGCTGGGGTTTTCAGGACCTTCGAGCAGTCTTTCGGGCATCTTGGCGTCAACCGGAATCTCATAAGTTCGGAAAAGATTATAACCGGTTGAATCGGATCTTAAAGCTGCAACAAACACATGGCGTGTCCTAACTTCGCCAGCACGATCATCGAAGAGATATTTCCCAGTACCATAGAGTTTTGTCAGAGACTCAATCTGCTCAACCAGGATATTTGGGTTAAAGTAACAGTGATGGAATGCTCGCATACGTATTTCTTCTGTCTTTGAGCGAGGTGCAATGCGATCTGTGATTTTGTACCATTCAGATAGACAAGTTGTGATGTCCATGTGAAACCGACCAAGAAGAATCGCTAGCCAGCCGCCAACGCCTGTCCCGGCAATTGTATCAAATACATCACATGGCCGTGGTTTTCGAAAGGGTACTTTGTTGTTTTTGGCGATAGAATTCAGTAAGTCGTCGAGAATTAAAAGACTGGAGATCGCTTGTAGTCCTCCACCATCGATGGTAAGTATCTTCAGCGGTTTCATGGGAATCATGTCAACTGAAGTAAAGATTGTGGGAAGCTGAGGTAGTGTATAATGAAAAAGAATTGTTGAATTATCTTACATTAGCTTCTTCGACCAACTAAGGAGAGTATATCGCGATAGTTTGGGAGGGCATAGGGGACTTAAAGTCGTGCGCGATCAAGTCTTGTTGGAAAAAGTGTGTGGCGTATGGGGCAGATTGACAGGCTGATGGATGAGGGGCGATCAGTGCAACACACCCAGTTCGCATGACACGGGCGACAGCCTTGCCATCAATCCGTTTTGGGTATCTTTGGCGGTGGCTTCAAGCCATAATGTTTCTCAGCTGGTAAGCTGAATATCCAAATCACGCCCCAATACTTCCTCAATAAGCAATGATGGTCAGACTCAGCCGCACGAGGAGCCTCTCTACACCCTTCCTGTGTATCTGTCCAATAGTCAAAGAATTTAACCGAAACTTTTCTCATATTAGAAGAGCCTCCTGTAACAAAGTCCAAGCGCGCGCCTTCCTAAAACAAATGTGCTACTAGGAGAAGAAAGTATTGTAGGAGTTATGTGGCCGAGAACTTATGATCATGTTGGCAGGAGAACACTATTGCTAAGCGAATGGCCCCTTAACTCATTACAGCCTTCTTTGCTGAATGGTGTGGCTTCATGGGTATACAATGGAGTGAGTGGAAAGCCAAGAGGTCGTGTGAGGCTACATCTAAAACACTAAGTATATAGACACTTGACTGGCTTTGCACATGGAGATCAAGTATTCAGAAGCTTATACCACATGGCATCACAGCGACCAGTTATGGAAAACTTCAACAGGCACGCTTCCACTCAGCTAGGCTCGAAGCGCATCAACGTACTCACATTGGGTAAACTGTAAATCCAACCCCTTGCTGCATCACGTTAACTAACTGGATTGTAGATGGAGGAGGCGTTCGTGGCCTCTCTACCCTTTTGATCCTTCGAGCGTTGATGCAAAAAATTAATGAAAGCATACAAAATCAACGAGGAAAAGCCACCAAGCATGAAGATGTTGAGCCTCGCCATATCTTCGACCTCGTTGCCGGAACGAGCACTGGTGGACTGATTGCAATCATGCTTGGGAAGTTAGGGATGACTGTCGACCAATGTATCGATGCATACTACCGCCTTTCTGCAACTATATTTGGGAAAAAACATCTAAGAGCAAGACTTAGCGGTGGCCTAGCTACTGCGAAGTACTCTGGATCGGGGATGAGGTGCTGTGTGAGGGACTTGATACATGAACATCGGTCAAATGCGGACCTGCCAATGGCTGCGGGCCAAACTCCAGATCAAATTGCTTGGTAAGGCTTCGCAAGTTAAAACTGGCAAAAGTCTAACAGCAAGCTAGTGCCTTGATTTGTCGTGAATACCAGGAAAGATCAAGGTACTCTGACTTCAAGGCTGATGCAGCCTTCCTTTGCAGTCTTCCATGTTCAGACACACCACAATGCCTTGTCTGTGACGCTGCACGAGCAACTTCTGCAGCGCCAACTTTCTTTCCCATCCAGAAGATAGACAACCGATATTTCGCAGATGGAGGAATGGAGTTCAACAATCCTACACTTGAGATATTCAATCATTACACAACAGGAAATCGCGTGGCAGAGTCACGCCGAACTTCTGTGGCGACTGAGGCAGCCGTTCAAAATGCACTCCACGGCAATCTTGACTTTTCAAATATTAGATTTATCAACTTGGGAACTGGCACCGAGCCTATTCTCGCAGACTATCGTAATCAAAAAAACAACTGGGCATTCCTGGTACCTGGAGCTTTTCGGATGCTGCTCTTCCTGAAGAGAAATCTCACAAAAATGGCTACCAATTCCGAGAGAGTAGCAGGTGCTATGAAGACGATAGCGCGCGTCTCCAGGAATGGAAATATTTGCACTAAGTACGAACGATTCAGTGCTGACAATGGGGTTTGTTTCATTAAAATGGATAAACACAAGAAGCTTGCAGATATCGAATGTCTGACTTTGGAGTATTTACAGAGCGAAGTGATCAAGAAAAGATTAGATAGAGTCGCTAAGGAAATTGCGGAGGACTATCTTGCCAACAGTCCCACTGAAGCTATGCGCAATGCAACTGACAGACTGGCGGTACCGGACCATTCAGGACGGCCATCGACCCCCGAATCTCGCCTTATCTCCACATCATGTTTGAGCACGGAGGCTCCCCTAAGCACAAAACGGCGGTCACCAGAGCAGTCCGATGGGAGCATGGAGAACACCCCTATAAGGCACTCGACTAGTACGGCGCCGAGTTCATTGAGCGATGCTATGCCTCTCGGGCTCGCTTCCGCAAGCACTGGCTCACGGCTTACCGATGGCATCGTTAAATCTTTTGTCGAAAATGGACCGCTTTTGTTAGACTGAACTGTTGGTACTACACTGGAGAGACGCAGTTTTGATTGCTACGAGGGACATAATATGCTAGGTTATACTGGTATTGCCGTTGATTTTATCGAAATGTTTTCTGATATGTTAAAGGGATTTGGAGGCAAAAGTCGATGTGGCTAAATCTGCTCTGCATTACGTCACTATATACTGTATCTAATGTAATATATATCGAATTATGGTATTTTTTGTATAATGAATGAGCTGTGCACTATTCTCTACGGTTTGAAAATATAGTTTTCATGTTCTACGGCCTAGGAAAACCATATGCTGTTAATTAGTCCTGGACGAGACTAGATGCCGCTTTTTTACGCAGGTAGTTCAATTACTCTGTGCAGTTTCTTAGTCTTTCTCGCACAGAAAATCTATCTCGACGCTGCATCCTGAAGCTTAATACTACCTAGTTTACGTCGGCGCACGCAACTTGATTCTTCATCTCACGTGGAGTTAAAAGAGATGTTCCAATGAGATACACCAACTGTGACCTTCACAGAGAATTGAATAACCAAGCCGAGATGAGTTCTAGCGTTCTTTTACTTAAACATGTAGGTTTTCAACGCTTCGAGTAATAAGAGTTGTCGAAAGTATCATAAGATAGCTTCCATCATATGTCTTACATCTATGCCATAATAATAGAATAACAAGTGATCTGTTGCTAGGTCCACAGGGGATGCCACTGTAGGATGTGCGCTCTGGAATATCTACCTGAATACCAGCGAACTCGATCACACAGACTCATCTGAACATTTGTAGGCACTGATATTTAGCATCTCTAATATTATTAATATCGTAAGATAGAAAATAGATACTATCAAGCCTATATAATGAAAAAGATTCAGGTCAAAAGAAAGCCCATTTGCTCAAAATCCTTCCCCATTTACCTGGTTCAACTTGTATATCAGACTAGCTTCACCCAACCCATTAAAGAGCTTCGGTCATGCATGGGAGATTCCATACGAAGCACGGTTTCTTTCCTTAGTCCGTTTCTAGCGCGGTTGAAAGAACACAGCAGAACTCTAAGCATGCCACCTTCTCTGCCACAGATAAGTGCTACAGATGGGGGGTTTTCCGCCGCGAAGACCGTGACCGATAAGGTTCCCTATGCGTTATCAAAGTAAATAACTACTTCACTAGAGATACTGCAGAGAGTGACAATACTTACAATGTCAATCAGCGTGAAAAGTCTCTGTCCATTTGGTACTGATGTGTCGCTAATCGTTGGCTCTGCTCCGATCCTTTCCTCTTCCTGCCGAGATGATAACGGTCCGCTACTGGGAGTATAATTCAAGCGACCTGAGCAGTTACCGAAGCATAGACTCTCGATTTTCGCAAGTGGGAGTGTACCCTCAAACCCAATAAGTATTGGAGCAGCACCCCACACTTTTCCGCCATAGAGATGCGAAACGGTCCATGGTGCTGAAAAAAGTAAACCCAACGCGATAATGAAGAAAATAGCGCCAGCAGCGACAATCTGCGCTGCCAGAAGGCTAACACCTGTAAAGAACCAGATGGGTCCAGAGCGGAGAAAAATAGCTGCGAACCAACGACTCCAACTGAAGTAAGTAAGGTATGGTACTCTAGGAATATCCGACCAATGAATCGAGATACCGCGGCAACCATCTAAAATCAACCCTCCATCATTGCAAATACCAGCTACCTGACATACTGGTTCGATATCCCACAGGTTGTTTCCAAATTTGTCCGTGAGGCTAAACCAAGCCGGTTTGTCATTAATGAGATCTTGAACCGGTGTGTGTTTGAGCTCCAGACGATCCTGCAACATACAGATCATACGCTCCACAATGCGATCACTGTCGTTCGCGAGCGAGAGTCGAGCTAGAGCTTCATATTCAGAGTCTGTTGGATCCATGGCAGGCCGTTTGTGGAGCAAAGTCATCAAGGCATAGGCAATATCTCCATCAGTAAATGCTCTGTACTTGCGAGTTCTGAGAGCGGTCAGAGAAATCTGGATAAGTTCCAGACGGCTGAGTGTTAACGTGCCAGTATAGTGTTCTGCCAGTAATCGAAAGTATTCTGTGATTTTAACTTCCTCCACCCCATCACTGGCTAGTGTAATTGGGCACCAAGCTCGTGAAGGCATATCAACGAGACTCAATCGTTTGCCCTGAGTAACGTGCGTGTCCATAGTTTGCACCAACAACGTATGATCTCGAGCAAGCAAAGCTTCTGGGAGCGTCCACAAGCGTTCTCCGTATCGAAACATCGCTTCTGGTTTGGAATTGGGGAGAATAATACAGACAAATCTAGCTCCTCTGACAACATCACAGTATCGATGTACATCGTCGGTGAAGGAGGGCTGAGCATCTTCTCGATAATGTTTATCGATCCAATAAGCTTCAAGATTAAGCGATTTGGTGACTTCTCGAGCCCTTTCTTCTAATACTGTATCATGCCCATCGAATTGACTGGCGTTGAAACTTATAAAGACGTAGTCTTTCGTTGAACTATCTCCGCTTTGCAGTTGCCAACAACCATTAATCAGAACTATTAACTTTGTCGGTCGTAATAGCCTGGCTTGCTCACGATTGACGTGGTAGACGATACCGTCTCTTGGATTCGCTACCATATCACAGCGGCGTGGGCTTGCATCAAGAGAATTAATTGCATGTTTAGGGTATTCGTAACAGCGACCAGGCCAAGATGGATATAGGATACTACCAATAGTCGGGGTAGATCGGATTGGAAAGACGATCAGAAATAAGTAAAGAGGAATTGTCGCGACGCCTCTCGCAACAACTTCAAAACTCCAGTCTGTTCCCTCGGTGCGAATTTTCACGGGACCAGAACCGTGAAGAACCCAAGTGCTCAATCTGAGCGCGTTGGGAGCATTGCTTCTGATTTTGGTCCGTTTCCACTCCCCTTGTTGTCCCGCAGTTGGAGCTGCTTGTACTACCATGCGGACTGGCTTTCCATCCGCCGGATCTACATAATAGATCAAGTCCTCGGTATCGTAGGTAATACGATTTAATACATCGCGGTGTCTTTTCGGATTGACATGAAGCGGAAGCTGCTTCTCGAGTTCAGCGGCACTTGGGTTATGATAGTGAAAGAACCATCTCCACGAAAAGTGGTTCTGACCATCATATCGATATCCAACATCCTTCGGTCCGGTAAAGTGCTGGGGTACATGAGCTTCAGCCATGGACTTACACAAGGTACTCACCGGGTCAGGCATGATTTTCATAGAAAGATGCTAGGTAGATCAACGATTAGTTTAACCTCGAAGAGACTCGCAAACCTCAGGTAGCTGGTAGACTTCTGACATTCAAAGAATTTCAGTGATGAACGCGAGGGAGATACATATGAGAGCTCGTTATTATATGAGACTTCGATTGACGTATCGCATTAAGCATTCATAGACTTCTCCAAATTTAGCATCAGCTGGCAATTTTGGTGTCCACATTGTGATATGGGCTTTGCGCTGGGCTCCCAGAAAGGAAATATGATACCGAGTCGGAGGTAGCCCACATCGAATCAAAGCTTTCAAGACGTTTTATTTGAATCAATCAGTGCCTTCTGGAAGTCTCCCAGGTGTCTTTGGTCAAAGTGTCTCATACTGATTCAAATCCAGAACATAGAATGGCTGATTTGGCGGTAGGTGTACCAATAATAATGAACGGACTTTTGTATTGAACTACCATATAAAAATGCTTTTTTTAATGAGTTTACTGTCATGATGCCAGCCCGGGGTGGGAATATTGGACTGTGCATGTGTGGCTAAAGTTGACGTTTTCAGCCGCACAAAAGAAATTTCGAGTGTGATACTTCAGGGACAGTCAAGTTACAGAGTGAAACAATCCAGAACATAATCTCATAGTTCTCAACACGACAAATGTGGGAAGATAGGCTGCGAAGTGGTGCCATGAACTCGATAAACGAGCTTATGCTATTGAGAGTCTGATGACCAGATCACACGTCGCCAAAGGCATCCAATCATATACATGAGTGTTTCTACTCGCTGTCTCATGTTTGAATGATAGAGACTGGAAGAATGCTAGTTTTACATGGAGCTGTGTGCAATAAGTTTAGGCTACTCGATTTCGACTTTTACATAAAGACAGCAGTCTAGAGAAACTTAGTATTGTTTTAACTATAGCTTAGTAACAGTTCTTAGAGGTAGTGTTAGTTTAGTCTACCTAGTTTATAGGACTCAGTGCTGCTTTTTAGTGGTCATAGACTCTTTCACTGTGTTACTCTATACACCTTGCCACTGACGGAGTAGCAAAGACTGAATCAGATCCAAAAGCGAAATATGTGTCAGTTCAGCAATGCCTAGTGAGAAGTAGATAATCTCAAAGGCACATGGGCAGCATTAAACAACTTCTGTAATTACTAATGTATCGGTTACTTCGTAGTTGGAAGCACACAGTTGTAAGTTCACACAGGGGTGTAAAAACTGATTATCAAGCCTTCCTATTTTCTATTACCATTTTTATGCTTCCCAATAGAATATTCAACAAAGATCTTGGCTTACGTGTGACAGATACAATACAAGATCAACAACTTATCCAATGAAATAGACAATATACAGGGCTAATACAGGGTAGCTGTAATGTATATTAAACACTCCAGTTACCAAGGGTTTTGTCAAGGACCTGGACTCACGATGAAAGCGGAGGAGAGGTTCCTGTGCGTAAAACGTGTGTAAAGGTTTCTTGTTTTGGTAAAGTCTAGGGAAGGAAGCTCTCCCTACGGGAGAGGTCTAAGTATGCTAGCTAATGAGGGTGTGTGCCTCAGGCCACAACAGGTTTACTAGGTTCGAATTCCGGAACGTTGTAGTGGCCTTCTAACCTATTTTATACCTTTCAGACGCTTGGCGTCTTTTCGAAGTATTTACCTGATATATATTCGTTCCTTATATGCCGTAATTCTGTATTTTAAATCTTTAGCGCCAGAAGACTCGCCATTAACTTCGATCAGGAAGTTAAAATGGAGTTTTCCGAACTTTAGCTATTTCATAGGATCAATTTAATATTGTTTTGAGTAAATGAGACAGCTTTACTGACGGAATGTAAGCCTTATTGATAGCTCTCAAGGCTGTAGGTATATCATGGCTTGGTTGGTACTCCAAGTAGTCAGCTGACACCTGAATTTGATCGTTGGGACTAACGCAGGAAAGTTTACATAACGTAAGTAATTACGTTCATCTTTTGCATGCTGCATTAATCCACCTGCTTTTCAATTCAATAATTGAGGTGAGTTACAAATTTCAGCTGTAGATTGAAGGCTCGGTGCGGGACTGTAGTGGATGGTACAAAACCAGAATTATTGACACAATATCTTATTCCATTCATCCTACTGATTTAAGATAACAAGACGACCAAAATCCCACGATTAACATATATAAGCTTCTTCCTTGGCTGCTCCAATTTATTAGTGGACTTGGTAGTCGCTGTGAAGATAGAGACATGGTACTAAGATTAAGCTTCAGGTTGTACTCATCGTCATATGATGGAATACCATCCACTTCCAGAATGGGTCTTCTTTGACAGAGATACAATTTGTTATCAGAATTGTCATTTCTCGATGGAGTTGACACCCCATAGAAAGAACCTTAAGTGAAATGATTATTACATCGCCGTGCTGGACATGTGATACGTCATTTGTCTTACCTGCAATTTGGAATTAGTGTTCTCCGATTGTATTCATTACTGTTCAAATAAGTTTGGACCAAGTAAGTCAACTGGATTGATGAATGAGACGCTCTCTTAGGACGTTATCTCTGAGACTCAGCAGTGTCTTTTGATGATGCTACAATCTGTCATATTGCTTGAAGTTGGCGCCCTATGCTGCACGGATGTTCTACAAGCACTACAGTGCACGTGCTAATCGGAAGATAAGCTACAGTGACATATTTCGTAACTTTCCTGATCGTTAGATAGATATAGTAATCATTCAACTTACAGCGGAGTTGATGAGGTGTATAGATGCAGTATCAAAAACAGAGACATAACCTTTTCACGCCGATTGTACTTTTTTCCCCAAACATGTGATCGTATCATGTAGCTCAGTATTGCGGCAATTTTACGACCAACAATTCTAGTTTCTTACTTTACCTTTGAATCTTTACTGCTAGGCGTATGGTCAGTTCAATAGCGGGGGCTTCAGCCTTACGGGTATCTCCTGTGCCTTGTCAATGAAGACCAGAAACAGCTGTCCACAAGATCTGCGAATCTATAATTGGGAAGTTCCGATATCTATCTTCATAACAATGATGACTTTTGCTATTAGGACTTCACAAACATTTTCATTTCAACTATATACCCTTAGTAGGTCCTAGGAAAACATGAATTGGTGAGTAAGAAGCACAGAAAATTTCGCATAAGCACAACAACCAGCTGCATGGCTATTTTGTTCAATATATGCAATTTTATGTCCTCAGATCTGCGGTTAGACGATACCAACGCGATCTGGTTCACTTTGTTATACTTTTGGGATCTGGAGGTTTGTATACAGCAAGGGGTGTAACACTAGAATATTGCTGAGCTAGTGGAATAAGCTGAACAGCTACAATCAGACAAAATGGGTGCTGACTAATTTTTTAGGACGAATAATTCGCAGTTGTGTTTGCACACTCTACTGCACGGGAGATGCAGTCATTGAACACCAACTCCAACCTAGGCCCATATATATGGTCACCAGCCACGACAAATCTGACACAAGCAGCCTAGAAATCTCAACCCTACACCGTAAATGCATGGGCTAGCCTAATGAAACTTTCATCCTCGCAAATTTACTTAAACAAACCACACAATGTTTGAAGCTAATGTTACAAGAAGTTGCGCCTCTGATATTAGTGGCAGTGCAGGATATTCGTTTGAGAAAATTGAGGGTGCAAATAGATGACTATGCATATCAGTAAGATGACGATTTACCATCTACTCTTAAATAGGGGTTACGGTACTTTTTATCTGGGAAAGACTCCTACTCATATCTAAAACCATAACACTGTATATTACACTAGGTTTTCTGTTCTTTCGAAAAATTAGAAAATTCCATCCATTCCGCGTCTCCACTGATAACGTATCGATATTCTTTCAGTGCTTTGAAACCTTGTGCTCGCCTCCTTAGATCATCATCTCTCAAAATGTCAAGCCAGTCTTCTCAAGCCAGCTATTACCTCCCATCCCCCCAGTAAGTGTCTCTCGTAAATTGAATATACTCTCTAGTGCCTAATATATCACAGCAAGTACAAACCTCCAAATTTTAGCCTCACTACTTATCTCAATGATTTCTGTGGCACTACCGATCGCCTGGCTCGAGGTCAACGTTTTACAGTCAAAGGGCACAATGAACGAGTTTCGAAAGCTATCGCCGAATACAATCAGAAGTTTAATGGAAGAAAGTAGTATATATCAAAGACAACTACATTCGTTCTGCGACTATCTAGATAAAATGGTTCTTAATTGAGGACTTTAAAGCAATGTCATCTGAAGGACAGTTTTATATTTTAAAAAGTTGCCCGTGAATTTTAGATGCCTTACCTTACATATTGAATAAGCTCAAGACTTCGTTGATATACTGTAGTTCCAAAAGTATTCGTACGACACCACTTAATTTGCAATCTGATTGATGCTTTATAAAGTTCGACGCCGAAGATTAGCTAACGCTACAGCATGCAACCCTAGTCATAGCAGTTCATCTCTAATCCATCAGTCAGAGTATAGATTTCGCTTTGGTATGCATGCTGCTCTAGTGCTTGCTACTGTCACTTGCATAATGGCTTCCTGGATACTATACTCCGTATGGAAGCTGCAATAAGCGATATTAAGCTAGGATTCTTGACCCCTTGATAAAGTTGTTCACTTATAACAGTTCGGAGTTACATTGTACATGTATTAGCTGGTACGCCGTAGCTTAGCGATATGTTGCAGCTCTTATTTAATCATGAGATTATTATTGATTTGCCGGTGTATCAAACCACCTCGTACGTGACACTAGAGACCTGTTGCCTGGTTTGTTGGAAATAAAATGTATTTAGCCCGAATGATGCACAAAAGTGCTCGTATGAGAGAGATGGCGGTGGTTGGCCGTTGGCCCGTAACCTAAAGAAATGGCTAACGGCGTACTAATGAATTTAGCATTAGACCTACACATGACATTCCTATAAAAGAACTCAATCCGCTACCCCACTGCTAAGTGTTCACTCCTCACTTTGTCCATTATCTCTTTAGCAAACTATACTGTAGTCACTGTTACTATACCAGGACCTAGAACCAAGACGAACGACTTCAAGTCTGATTCCTGACCCTACACCAAAAATGCCTCCAATGTTCTTCGCACCGATATCTCGTAGACCAATACTACCTGCAACTACAAAACAAAAGAAATCCATAGCCACCCCTGAAGAGACAACGGTGCCATTAGCAAAACCTACTCCTGACGAGGCGACTATTGAGAAGACCACCGTGATATCGGTGGTAACAACAACAAAGTCTTCTCCTGACCAAGACGCTCCTAAGACTTCTAACGAGATATCGATGTCGAAATCAAAAAAGCCTTCTCCTGACGAGGGTGCGGTGACAGTGCGGGCAAGAAAAGTTAAAGTCATGAAGCCTGCCTCCGGTTGGAACGACGTCCCCAGTACAAAACTAACGTCGTTGGAAGGTGGAATAAAGGTCACGGATGTTCCCCAGTGGTTATGGACGAACAAAGAATGCCGTGCTTGGATATCCAAGATTTTTGTCACCTACATTCATGTAAATACCCTTGTGTCTTTGGTTTTCCCACCATACTGTGGTTTTGAGTACTAAATTTATGTCTTCTAGTGGTCACCTGAAGTTGCTGTACGAAAGTCAGGCGAGCTGAACTGTTTTGGCCCTGGATTATACATGATGACCGACGGCCAGTGGATAACATACCTTGGCCATTGGCCAGGCAAAAGTGTCTATGCGATGCTTCTCGCCATGAGGCATTGTGAAGGGGCAGTTCCTAGTCATATCGACGTTGGACATGGATAATACTAAAAACATGCTATGAGTAAAGCATCAATAGCCTCAATCATATTGTTCAATCATATTGATTCTCTCGGATTTTTAGTCGACAGATAATTAAAGGTTGATGTTGTCTGGTATGCTCCTACCAGAATTGATAGCTTCCGTCTGCCAACAGGCAATTGCAACCTCTCCATTGCCTTTTCCTCTGTTCTTCCTCTCTTCCCTTCTTATTTTGTAGTAAGCAATTCAAAAATGGCACCTCCAGCAAGTAAGTTATCGTACCATGTTATCTATCAATCAATTCTTAAGATATAATGGCTGACAACAGTTGTATTTAGAGCACCAGTACCTCGGTCGCGCACAGCGGTTAGTCATATGTCTTTACCCTCGGGGTTATCTACGCTGGCTAATATATAAATAACAGCCATAGCCTAAGAACGGGACTGTAAGACTGTCTTTCAGTACCATGGACTTTATATAAGCTGATATGTTTTCAAGAGGTCCACGGCTTCGGCCAGCCCCTCCTCCTCCTCCACCACCAACAACAACAGAAGCAGCAACAACAACAGAGAGAGCAGCAGCAATCCCTCTGCCCCCCTCTCCTTCTCTTTCTCTCTCCCCTCCTCCTCCTCCTCCTTCTCCACCCCCAGCAGCACCAGCAACAACAACCGCAACAACAACAACAACAACAACAACAACAACAACAACAACAACAACAACAGAGGCGGAGCCAGAGGCGGAAGCAGAAGCAGAAGCAGAAGCAACATCAGCAACAGCAGCGGCAGCGGCAACAGCAGCAAAAGCTGCGGCAACAGCAGCAGCAACAGCAGCAACGGCAGCAACAGCAATAGCAACAGCAGCAACAGCAGCAGCAAAAGAAGCAGCAGCAGTGACTGCGGTGGGGGTGGCGGCGCGGCCGGCCCCAGCTCAGGAACCTCGCTTACGGCGGTGAGATATTCAATCTAACCCGAATTGCTGCCCAATACTAATATTCTATTAGAGATGCAGACCTTTATAATTTATTTTTAATGTTTATTGGGTTTTTGGCATATATTCTTTTGGAAGTTTGGGGCATGATTATTCAATATGTGAGTAATTTTGTTCTGTTCAAATATCTAAGTGTTCAACTGGCTAATTTGTTCTTAGAATCCTAACATTATTAAAAAAAAACATTGTTAAGAAAACATATATATATATTTGCAGTAGGAGAGCTTTTTATCTTTTTGGGTCGTACTAAAAGAAATAAAAAACTATTACTCTACCCTTCTATTACGTGATCCATCTTCAGAGAGTAGTCGTAGGATGTATTAATGGAAGTGTGTATAGTTACAGTTGTAAATATGTTATAGCTATATATATCTTGGCTGTAATTACATTTAATAAACAGAGCAGCTGGATATACTAAGACAGTGATAATTAAAATGAGAGGCTATCGTAACTATTATTATTCAATAAATTGAACAGCTAGATATATTAAGATAATAGTATATAAAATCAAAGGCTATTATAACTATGATTACTTAGTGAATGGGGCAGCTGCATATATTAAGACAATGGTAAATAAAATCAGAGGCTTATCACACTTATTATTATTTGATATATCGGGCAACTGGACATACCAAAACAGAGTTCAAAAAAATCAGAGGTTAACATAACTACTATTATTTAATTAATTGGACAGCTAGATATATTAAAATGATGTATATAAAATCAGAGGCTATCATAACTATTATTATTTAATAAATGAGACAGCTAGATGTATTAAGAAGATGGTAAATCAAATCAGAGGTTATTAACATTATTGTTGTTTCTTGATAAATGGGACAGCTGGATATACAGAGAAAGTGGTAAATCAAATCAAAGGCCATACTTATTGTTATGTATTTAATGGGGCAGATGGATACAGGGAGACAGTAGCGGATAAAATTGGTGGAAACTTCACACCCATGATTAGTTTTCGTCACTTTTCCACTTAGATCCTGCGAACTCACTATCAAGTCTGCCCATATCCGGATTAGTGGTAAGAGCTGTGGGAATAGTACTTAATAACCATGTCTGGAGGAGCTATGGCCCAAAGAAAGCGAGGGAACATGAAAGAACCGCGAGAAAGGTCAAAAATCAAACGAAGCATCTGGTAGCAGACGAAGCATCGGGTAGCAGACGAAGCACTGGGAAGCAGTGGATCAGGACAAGCAAGATAAGCGAAAAGAGGGGAGCTTGCATGACCTGTGCTAAAAAGAAACCGTGGGGCTGCGAATAGGAACCTCAGGACATGGTATTGTCGTAAGGTCACTAAACGCTTTGGACTTGGAATGATATAGCTTACTTAAAATCTGAAACTATCGTATGTCACTTCTAAAGGTGATGAAGGCCAAGGAATTGCTACCTTTTCACGTGCTTGATGTACATAATTTAATCGCTATGGAGGTGCAAGTTTTACTGTAAGCAGTTGTCGCAAACATGTGATTTCCGTGTCAAAGTAGTATTCTTGGATATTGAAATTATGTATTCCAAAGTCAATGTCAAGTTTCACGCGTGGATACTTTACGGTCGCCAGCTAATCTTCGAGAAATCTGCTCAAAAATAGGGACATTTCTAGGTAATGTACTTAGATTTTCGCGTACAGGTCTACCGGTATATGTGGTGGTAAAACCGTAAATCTCCTATGCTGTCGTATTCCGTAACAATCTCTGAGAATAATGCAATCACTTATGCACCATTACTACGTGCGTGGGTGTATGTTGTGGCCTGAGGCACACACCCTCATTAGCTAGCATACTTAGACCTCTCCTGTACGGAGAGCTTCCTTCCCTAGACTTTACCAAAACAAGAAACCTTTACACACGTTTTACGCACAGGAACCTCTCCTCCGCTTTCATCGTGAGTCCAGGTCCTTGACAGTGTACGGTACCACGTGGATCTCGAACCACGGAACCACGGAACCACGGTGTGCCTCATAGAATGTGTAACTGTCCTCCCGCCAGCCTTTATCGACAATATGCAATGTTATACGAGCGGCATACTTACCGTAGAATTATGATTATGATTTAGGCACTTTGTTAAGAATAAATGCAAAATACCTGCAGGGGATGTTTCTATGTTGCAGAACTATTCCATCTGATAGGCAGGCTAGTCAGATATAATTCCAAGTGCTCTCACTTTTTCTAGGCAATAGTGTGGCATAGAGCGAGCTGGCAACAATTGAAGATTTGTTTTTAATAGGAAAGAACTCGATGTTTGTTTCCCCAAAGGCAATGATCCCATTGAATAAACGGTCTCGGCAGTATCTACACCACCCCTGTGTCGTTGTCTATAATATCCCTAAGGCATTGTTGAAGTGCATGGGACAAAATCAACTGCTTCCCGACTTCTTGAGATGTGTTTGATTGACCAAGGCTACATTGACCAGGATTTAATACCGATCTTGGTTTCCCAAAATACGGCGATCCTAATGAATAGTTTTCCGGGACATAGAACACAACTTAGGTTTCTTGTCTCATGACAAGATTTACGAAGGTTACGGAATTAGATGGAGCTGTAGCCTCGTAGCACTCAGCCATTTCTCTACAGACTTTCGAGTTGTACAAAGTGACTATTAACTTGGGTTTTGAAACCCGCCCCTATCGTGCTGGGCTGCACGGCGGAGATGCAACCCATTCTGTTTGGGGATGTTGCTAGCTTGTGGTTGAACCGGCTGATTCTTATGATTGGACATTAACACAAAAACAATAGCTTGTTGCTTTTGCTTGGCAGCAAAACGCAATTGCATCTTTCGCGTCGAAGCGGGAATAAGTATCCGCGTTACATGGGTTTGGGTGTTATCACTTTGACTGATATGGGAAATCCGGTTCTCCGTGTTCGTGCAGGTCCGTTCTTGTGTTTTTCTGAGCACCGGCGGTGTGGAGACTTGTGCTTACCTGCTTGCATCATGCACACCATCCCATGAACGGGGGGGAGGGGGGTCGACCACCCTGCATCACCCTTCTACTACCACCGAGACTCGGGTGTCTGTATTGGCAACATAAATTGCTTTTCCACCCCCGTCCATTCAGGGCGTTGGGTCACTTGAACCAGTATATCGACCGTGGAACATTGCGACACTGCACCGACTCTATCCAATCTGGCCGTATGAAGCATCGTGTTTTGGTTGATTATACTGTTAGTTGGTGAATCAATTACATTTCTCATTACGAGTTATAGTTAATATGTAGGCCGCATGAACCGTAGGTGGCAGTGGCCAGCACCATGTGCTTGAATAATCCAACTTCACCGAATACTGTTGGTGGCGTTTCTCCAGAGTGTTGGTAAGATAATGCGACGACGTCTTGTTAAAGGGATATCTCTATCACCAGCAACGGCTCCTGGTGATATAGCGGTGGGATTGTCACGGTCTGCTCGAGATGATTGGTGAATCGAACTTACACATCACACGAGTCAAGCAGCACTGAAGCCAAATCCACACCCCCCGATCGTGCCTGACCCCTGCAGCTATTTGAGCTCCAAGCGGTGCTCCTGACATACGCTGTCTTTTGACCGCAATATCCACCGGCAAGCCGTGCAGCGACATTTAGGTTAGAAAGGCAGCATTTTGCCTCGGATTCTGTTATATTGTCTATTCTCAGTAAGCCTTGTGAGTAACTGTTGGTGGCAATGTTGTCTGCATACACACTGGCTTGTGACTTATGCCCTGGTTTAATGGATGGAACAGGGCTCAGTTAAGGTACAACGTTTGATGCTGCGTACTGGTCTTCTATATGAGTTAAATAGGCTTGCCTGCCAGTAACTAGCATTTTATTACTTCCCCCTTCTCTCTCCAGAGAACACTCTATTTTCACTCATTTATAACTTAATTCCAATCACTCTTTTATGAAAATAAGCCCCCCCTCCCAACACAACCTTCAAGCCAATCTATTATTCTTTTCCAAATAGCATCACCTTTCCGACTACGCTAGCAGTCAAGATGCCGACACATACCAGTGAGACACAGCATCATTCCTCGTCCTTGAAGTAACTCTCCGCGTAACCCAGCTTCATCCAACTTATCTAACCACAACACAGAAAGTTATCAAAGACAACTTACCCACTCAATTACTACCTCAACGACCCCCCTAGTCTCTCCGAACGCCTACTCGCAGGCAAGCCAATGCCAATCAAAGAACGTACCAAGCAAGCTTCGAAGGCAATAGCAGAGATTGAGAACAAGTTCAATGGCAGGCAGTGATGGATGGGCCAACCTAAGTTTACGAAAAGGTGAAGATGATCGGGGGTCTGGCAGCTGGCAACCTAAATAAAATCGGACCGTTTGGAAATTTGTTTTCTTCAACCGAGATGACGATTGGCACTCTCAAGAAGTACTACCATGTATTTAGATATCTATCCAATTTATTACCATTAAACATGCTATCCAGCCTTACTTATTAATCACCTTATCCTAATATACCACCCATATAATATCCTATCGCCATAAGACTTTATAGCTTTCTGATAAGATCCTATTATCTGAAGCTTCCATACTTGTCATGGAAAATAGCTTGCGAGTCCGGAAAATCTCGTATCCTGCTTTTTCAACTTAGTAATAGGCGGTGCTGAATGCCCATGAACGTGACAGGAATTATTTGTCCTTTTAAAAATGATCTTTTAGACGCCAACGCAACATCCGAGACCACTGGAATTACACCATTCTAAGCCCGATTCTGAACCACGCTGGTGACGAGTGTATTAGGAACGATTCTACGTTTTTCGAAAAGATACTCATCTTTGCATAAATCACATGCCATATTGTGTATTGCTTCGCATGATGCGACACTCTTTTAGCATTCAGACAAGATTACAATGAATTATTGGAATCATATTAGGATCACCTGAACGATCAAGCACTATTTTTAGCGTTGTGTTGAACACTTGTTGGACGTGGTTATAACACATTACGCAAAGTGATCTTAACATGTTTAATATCATGCGATTTTAGAGTCTATTTAGTATATATATGAGACCTATCACCGCTTTTTTCCATTAGACCCCAGCCTTTTGGTACTACTCCCATTGCTATTCTTCTTGCCCCCACTTGCCCCAGAACCCTCCGGCACAACGGTCGTCTCCGTAGTCGTACTCTTATCATCACTAATCAAACCACCAAGCTCTTTCTCCTTCTCCAGCTGTGGGGAGGAGTCTTCCACCTCAATACCTGAGATAAAAACTTCGGATATCCCTTCCAATCCTGCCACAAATACACACAACAAACTTGCGATGCAGAAATGTGAGATCGTAGATCCAATCTCAAGCCACGACCCTTCATCTCGGACCACCCAGAAAAAGTGCAACGTGAGGAGATCAGACAGCGACATTACCAGCATGAAGAGTGCGGAGGGAGCAACGCCAAGACGCTTGTTCAAAATTCCCAGGTTGGCGGAGATGAGCGCGAAAGGAACAAGAAGTTTCAAAAGTAGAAGCGCTCCTTGGGAAAAAGGATCAAAGATGGGGACAAGGCGGTAGACGGGATCAAGAGAGAACGAGGATATGGAAGCGACGTTTCCTGTGCTGAAGAAGGCAGATTGGAGAAGGGTGAGGAAAAAGAGGGCGGTACGCAGATCGGAGAGCGTCAGCGCCCGGAAAGGGGAGGGGGAGATGGATGGTGGCAGAGCGACGCCTTTCTGGAAAGCTGCAGGGATGGGAGGGAGCGTGTTCTTGTAAATGGTGTGTTCGAGACGAACCCAGGTTATGAGGGTTATGCTGAAGCCGAGATAGAATATCCCTTCGAATGAGATGGTGAGAATCACGAAGAGTGGAGAGAACATGAGAAATATTATGATCAACCGGTGTAGGTAGTGGTTGTTAGGTTGAAGACGGTGGAGGAATGGCATCATAAATGGTAGGACTGTAGCTAGTCAGTCATGTGATGGGAAAAGGGGTAAGTTCGCTTACAGAGCACGAGCCATCCAACAATCTGGTTTCCACGAGGGAGACCAAGTTTTGCTTGGAGGGAGGTAACACTGGAACTTGTAACGATCATGGCGAGAATGACGAATCCAATCTAAACATGTTAGTGAGCACTTAGTAGAGGATCCTAGTTGCATACCTGGACGCCAATTAACGACCGCGATATAGAATTGTCAGCTGGTGAGGTGGAGTCTCCTCGAAGTTGGGACTTCACAAGCAGCTGTTTCTCAAATATTAGGTAAATGACACCGATTGCTGCCATCATTATACCCCCAGATAAGCTAATAGAATGTTAGGAGACTTCGTAACAAGAATGAAGATTGGCATACATGAGAGATATGTTCTCGGTCTTGATTGCAGGTAGTAATGTGAATGTGCTCATAATGCCACAAGATACTATCCATGTCGAGACCAGAAAGGTGTTATCTTTGACGAACTTAGCTCCATAAAATATGGGCCAAGTAGAAGCAGCTACAAACAGAACCGAGAAAACTTCCCGATGAGTATACCCTAATGCCTGCAAGTAATTAGCAATGATACTGACGTGGAGGCATATTACATACAAGCGATTCAATCAGTCCGATGAATATAACCGCTTTCGAAATTAGTACAACGGAGCCGCCAGAGGTCGTAATATGGCCGAAAAGAGCCTTCCTCCCTGCCACCAGAGAATTCCGTCGAGCATAAACCTCTTCCCAGAATCCAACCGGGAAGATAGCATATGCGTAGTAGGTCAATGGCGATTTTGAGATAAGGAATGAAGAGTATAGCATTACAAGGACTGAAGAGAAGAAGATGACGCCAAAGATGTCCCTTGAAGTTTCGACTTTCCCGTGGAGGACATGAAGATCGATGACGGTAGTTAAGCCAAAAACAATCCATCCTAGATATCCAAGCGTAATAAGTGCTCGAAGGAATAGCCAGTCATAAGTTTGAAGATATCTCAGACCATCGAGACCTTGCTTAAAAATCTGCGCTGTCTCTTTAATAGCTTCATCATGCTGGCCTTGGTCAATCAGAGACCTAATTCCCTCAAGTCTCTTTTCAATGGAATGAGTTTCATCCCCGAGTGCTTTGAAAGGTCTATACCGAAGCTCCGTGGCTTTCTTCTGTTCTTCCTTGACGCGATACATTTCCAGAATACCCCTAGCATTAGCGAAAAAAGCTTCCGACTTAGCAGCAATATCTCCGGACAGGAATGGCAATGGCAATTCGCCAACCGAGTTAACCGGGAAAGCAAGCCCAGCTAAATAAGCCATCAAAGCGGCAACGTCAGCTTGCGCGACATCATGTCTCGCAATTTGATTGAATCTCCAATCTGACGAGAGTTCGTCATGGCCAGGGGCGATTCCATCTGTACTGATAACTGGTTTAGCAACTCCCGAGCCCCATGCAACAAGTGGCGTGCGAGTGTTATCCGGATGTCCATCCCCATGACTTCCCCAATCGCTCATTCCATGATCCGCCGTAAACACAAATGCCGTCTTCCCATCGTTGTAAAACTTTTCAATGACTTCCGAAACCTCTTTGATGCCTTCGTCAACAATTTTGATGTTATGCAGGTACTCTTTCGAATATGGTCGATATGCATGCCCATTTGTATCTAGTCCCAAAAGATGTAAGAAGAACACCACTTTCTTCTGCCTTAACTGCGCATCTAATGTCGCATTCTTCGCTGCGTCAGCAAAAATCGCTTTCACTCCGTCAAAGACCCAGAAATCCAGCTGTTCGGCATTTTTGGAAGCATCCTCCTCCTCAGCACTGTATGTAAACGCGTCTACCCTTCCTTCCACAGCACCCTTTTCGAACATGGGTAATATGTCAGGGCTTCCCCAACTCCATGTGTGCTGGCTGCGGTTGAATACGCTGTCGAAATTCACAGGGTTAAGTTTCCAGCCAGTGGTAACCGCAGAGACGTCTTCGTAGAGGCCTGCAATGAGCGCAACATGACCCGGGCGAGATTCTGTTGGGACGCGGGTGTGCGACACACCAAAGGTGCCGTGCTCAAGAACGCGAGACCGTAGGAATGGGGCAAGGGGGCGGGGGACGAGGTCTTCTTCGGATTCGGGGTAAGGTTCTGGGTGGGATTGGAAGGCTTTGTCTGCACGAAGGCCATCTCCTAGTAGGCAGAATAAGCTATCCGACTTTTATAGGTAGGGAAGAGGATAGATTTACCAACAAAGAGGACAAGTCGGTCCGCTGGGGCAGCTACGTTGTCTGGCCTTGTAACCTCAAACTCACGCATCCCCGACACGATGGGACTGACAAAATAGATATCAAATATCGAGTAGATGTAGACAACATGAAAAGTTATGGCTATGGCTAGAAAGCCAATCCGATTGATGCGCGCCATGGTGGAGAGATTTAATTGTCCTCAGGTAGGATATCTAGTACTGTCCCTCATAGGCGCTCAATATTTCGCACCGTTGTCCTGCTATAACTGTAGTGTTTTGGTAAAGGAGTGGCACGTCCGTGGTGGACAGAATGTTATACAAATTTGTAGTGTTGAGGAGAGAAAGCTATGAAGGCTGGAAGTGAAGTTTACCATCCAGGTGCACGCTGTCATCCCAGTCTTCCTTTTTTGCCGAGAGACTTACAGGGGTCAATGCACGAAATCAGGGGTGCGAAAAGGGGTGTCAACAAATCAACAAACAGTAATCAAACACGGGTGGTACATGCAACGTATGTGCAAGATGTTCATTCAGCGCTATTATTGTATAATAAAAATTTGATCATGGTATAGTGCAGAACCCCAGTCAGAATTTGATACAATTGATCCCACCAACACCATGCCCCACAATCCGTACCAAGAACTCCCCCACACCTAGCTCCCGCCTTAAAATGTTCCCACCAAGATAGGTAGCTATTGCACCAACTATTATATCACCTTCAAAGGCTTGTGCTGCACCAGCTCCTCAATATGGCACCTACTCACCGTCGATCTTCGCAGTCAAGGCCTTTGCAACTCTCGCGTAAAATTTTGAGGCCTGTGGTCGTGCGAAAATAAGATTCTCGGTTAGAAACTCCGGGAGAAGCTCCATCAAATCATTATCTCTGCTCGGGTCCAACTGGGGAATATATTGACATTGTGAGTCATCGTAGCTCTCTGAAGTTTTCTCATTTGCAATGGCCAACTTAAAGTGAAGTGCTGAATTCAGGTTAGCGAAAGTAGAAACTCTTCACCAAAATGACTTACTCCCATTGCGGCCTGTTTGGATGCAGTCAAAGACGTCGTCCTCAGACTCCCTTGTCAGATTCATGACAAGAAGCCCAGTAAGATCGCGGTAAAGGTCCTCTTTCAGTTGCGCCGCTTGTGCAACTAGCGCTGCCTCCGCACTTCCCACCATTCGAATGCCACCTTTGACCGCACTCCCTGGGATCTTGCTACCAGCGGTCTCAACAGATGCTGCAGCAGTTCGGCTTGCAGCAAGTTTGGTCGACAATGTTTTGTTCTCGGTCTGTACTTTCTTAAGGTCGGATTGGAGCATCTGATTCTCTGTTTGAAATTTTGAATGCTCCGTTTGCGAACTAGCACGAACCTCAGATAACGAGGCAGTAAGCTGCGATACCTGAAGCTTGAGAGCTCCTATTTCAGCAGCCTGTGATTCAACCTTCTTCTTCAAGGTGCGTGATTCTTTGGTGGCAGAAGCTTGAGCTGCTAGATCCGATTTCAATGATGAAATCAATTTGTCGGACGCTGTGAAAAGTTAGCTATGCCACAACTCCTACTGTTAGCAACATACCCGCAGTCTTTTCCTCGCTCTGTCTCTTTAGCCGCTCAAAATTGCGCTCGGCTTCCTTCAGTCCAATTTCTCGAAGATCTTGATATTTGGCATTGAGACTTTCAAATCTCTTGGTGATATCTCCTAATTTTCGTCGTAATGCAGGATCGCTTCTTTCTGTATCCGAGCCGCTCCCTACACGTCTATGGGGTGCTGTCTGGTGTATTCTCGAATCGTCTCGTGATCGCTGTCTATTTGGAGCCATTTTCGCAACAGTTTCTTCGATGACCTCTTCTTCATCACTTCGACCATCAAGATCCATTCCATCCTGGGCTATTGAACTGTCCTGAGCCTGTGTTTCCTGAATCTCCTTTTCGGACGAGAACTCTGAGACCACCTCTCTCTTAGCAGGGTTGTTCTTCTTGACTACGCGTGATTTCTTCGTTGGGAATTTTGAGCCCAAATCCTCCCTGTGGGCGTGTACTGCTGTTTCCATAGCATCCTCTGTTGTTGGTGCTGTTGTCTTCTTTCTCACGGACTTTGCTTTTTTGGGTTTGACCGCGACGAGCTTGGCTTCTTCCCCTTCACTCATGACTATATCCTCATTCGCATCGAAATCCTCCACCTCCTCTGTCTCGTTACCATCTTGCTGATTAGTCTTATCTCCTAGAATCGTCCTTTTTCCCTTTCCAGTCGCTCCATTGTTAACACCCTTCTTGCATTTCGATATCGGCTTCCCGTCTGCTACCTTTCCTGTAATCCTTCCGCTGGTGCGACGCGCAGGAGCTTTGGCTTTGGTCACTTTATTCGGCATAGCTGGTCTTCCCCGACCTTTCTTTGCTGGTTGTCTGTTTTCGTTTGCTGAGTCTGGGGTGGGAATAGCACCTTGCGCGAATTGCAAGTCGTCGTCGTCCGAATCTATGAGCCCGGAAAGTGTCGAATGACTGTATTTCGATTTCGACATCGAGGAAAGCGCGATTGTCGCGTCGAAAACCGAGCGGCGAGCGCGAATGGGTTCTTGCAAATGTGGTTTGAAACTCCCTGAGTCCAGTACAGAAGGGCCACAAAGCCTTGCTCACGCGAATCAATCAATTGCTGAATTTGTGGTGTTTGCGACTGACCTGGAGATGTTCCTGAGAGGGGTTTCCATAGTAAACAAACATTCCGTCAACCACGACAGACCCGGAACGCAGCTGCACTAAGCATTCGGTGCTTATGTAAGATCCCGACTACCATTTCAGCCACATCACCAAGTGGCGCTATCGCCGCGTCTTCATGTGCAACAAAAGTTGTTGCCGCCCAACCTCAACTTCAAAGTCTCCCTCCTTCCTACAATTATATTGAATTTGGGGAGCCTCTGATCGGACCTCAATATGGGAGGAGAACGGAGGTATGGTCTTCTGCAAGACCTAGTGCTCGTGGTCATATCTGTATGTGTCCCCCTATTGTAGAACCTCGGCCAGATGCTAACTAGGTCTTTCTTGCAGACATGTTCAATGTACTATGTAGCGAAAGCATTAATTGGGCAACTACCCACGAGTCTCGACCCAGAAAAGGAGCAAATCGAACAAGCTCGCACAAAAGCTGTTGCAAATTTGCAGCGCATACGGAGAACAGAAGATGGGGACAGAGATGTCAGTGGAGGCTACAAGGAGGATTCCGCTTCTGGTAGAGAGCGAGAAGAGCTGACTCTGAATCAATATGAAAGTCAGATAGCCATGGAAGTAGTGGCTCCAGAAGATATACCTGTTGGATTTGATGGTATGTGATAGATGGTCTGCAGGAAATATTGGAACAAGAACTGACACTGGCCAGATATTGGAGGGCTCGAGGGCATAATTGAGGAACTTAAGGAATCCGTCATCTACCCACTAACTATGCCACACCTATACTCGCAAAAATCATCTCTTCTTTCTGCGCCTTCGGGCGTTCTGTTATATGGACCGCCTGGTTGCGGCAAAACCATGCTAGCTAAAGCCCTTGCACACGAGAGCGGGGCATGCTTTATCAATCTACATATATCGACAATAACAGAAAAGTGGTACGGGGATTCCAATAAATTAGTCCGAGCGGTATTTTCACTGGCAAGAAAATTGCAGCCAAGTATAGTTTTTATCGATGAGATTGATGCTGTGCTAGGACAGCGGAGGAGTGGAGAACATGAAGCAAGTGGGATGGTGAAGGCAGAGTAAGCACGTCCTTCCTAGTGAAGAGGTAAATACTGACAAAAGATAGATTCATGACACTTTGGGATGGTCTTACTTCATCCAATGCGCAAGGTCTTCCAGCCAGAATCATGATTTTGGGAGCTACAAATCGTATACAAGACATTGACGAGGCCATTCTCCGACGTATGCCCAAGAAGTTCCCTGTCTCTCTCCCATCAAACTCGCAACGCCGACGCATACTCAAGCTTATCTTGAAGGACACCAAGTTAGAGGATAACTTCGACATGGATTACCTGAGTCGAGTCATGGCCGGTATGTCGGGAAGCGAAATAAAGGAGGCCTGCCGTGATGCCGCCATGGTACCAGTTCGGGAGCATATTAGGGAACAGCGAGCGAGCGGTGTCTCGATGGCAGGTGTGCACTCTGACCGTGTGCGTGGGCTGAGAACCGAGGACTTTTTCGGACGTAAGGGAGGTGGACAGAGCGGCAGGGAGAACATGCAGGATAATCATGCACGACTTTCGGCTTCAAGGGTAGAGAAGCAGAAGAAAGTACAGGAGATATCGGATAATGAATATGAAGATGTTGAGGATGATGAACCTTTGGTGGATTAAGTGGGTATCAGTGGGAAGGGGAGGATGTAGGATAGACCTTGGCGTTGGTGGATATGGGGGTTGTATCGATGGTTACTAAATAGACAGCAGTCACCGAGCAGAGTTGAATAGATATCCTACTCTCCTTACTATTTATTTATCTGTTCTTGTGTATTGGGAGAAGGTGTTGTTTACATATCTTTTGAGGATTCCGGCGTACGAAGCCCCTGTAGCTCGCGACCCAAGAGTCTTCGGATACTACTTTATGATTATTATTCATGATTGACTTTTAACGTGTGAAACAAACAACACTCAACACAAGATGTTCCTGAGACATACGATGCGTGGAGAGAATACCCAGTCAGCTAACATATATATGAAATACTATATATACCATATAAATAAATAATATATTCGTTCAGGCACAGGCGAGATAATCAGCACCCGCACACCGCATCAATCACGTCATTCCTAGCGTGCACCGAAATCCGGGGTAAAATGACACTGGGGGATTGCGGCAACGGAGCTCGACATTTTATTAAAATACAACCACACACCTCCTGTCATCCAAACTCAATCTCCTCCTATTCTCTTGCTTCTCTTTATAACATCCTGAATCGCGAATAGCTTCATCAAGAATCAATCACCACACCTTCGATAGATTGAATCCCAACCCCACTTCTCACCTCATCAATTCTTCACCCCTCACTTCCTCGAGGTATATCCTTAGAGTCATACCCCCAAAATGTCCTCACCACCACCCTCCCTCAAAGCCGCGAGCACCAAAGCCCTCTCTCATATTGATCTTGATGGCCACGATCTGCCTCCGTCGCCAGCGCCGTCTTCCCCTTCCAATGGCCGCAAATACGCCCTCGCCACCGAGCTCGTTTATACCGACTCCAAAGATCAATATGGTGCCTCTAGCATGCCCATCTATCAATCCGCCACCTTCAAACAGACCTCTGCCGGGGGTGGAAACGAGTACGATTACACCCGTTCTGGCAACCCCACACGAACACACTTGGAGAGACACTTGGCGAAGATCATGAATGCGAGAAGAGCTTTGGTTGTAGGAAGTGGGATGGGTGCGTTGGATGTTATTACTCGCATTCTAAGACCGGGCGATGAAGTGATTACGGGTGATGATCTTTATGGCGGTACCAACCGACTGCTCACATACATGGCGACGAATCATGGGATCGTGGTCCATCATGTCGACACCACAGACCCAGAGCATGTAAAGGATGTGGTTTCGAATAAAACTGCTATGGTATTGCTAGAGACGCCGACGAACCCACTCATTAAGATCGTGGATATCCCAGCCATTGCGAAACTGGTACACGAGAAGAATGGAAACGCGTTAGTGGTGGTGGATAATACCATGCTTTCACCAATGTTGTGCAATCCGCTGGACCTGGGTGCGGATATTGTGTATGAATCCGGTACGAAGTATTTGTCAGGGCATCACGATATTATGGCTGGTGTGTTGGCATTCAATGATTCGGCGGTTGGGGATAAGATGTACTTCACCATCAACAGTACAGGATGTGGACTTGCGCCTAATGACGCATTTCTCCTCATGCGCGGAATCAAGACCTTAGCCATTCGGATGGAAAAACAACAAGCAAACGCACAAGCCATAGCTGAATTCCTCGAAAACCGCGGATTCAGAGTTAGATACCCTGGTCTCAAGAGCCATCCACAGTATGATCTACATTGGTCGATGGCGAGGGGTGCTGGTGCGGTGTTGAGTTTTGAGACGGGTGATGTGCAATTGAGTGAGAGAATTGTCGAAGCGGCACATCTCTGGGGGATAAGTGTTAGTTTTGGGTGCGTGAATAGTCTCATCAGCATGCCTTGTCAAATGAGCCACGCTAGTATCAGTGCGGCGACAAGAAAGGAGAGACAGATGCCTGAAGACATCATCAGACTTTGTGTTGGAATTGAGGATGTCAATGATCTTATTGACGATCTAAGTCGAGCGGTAAGTCTTTCTACTACCTGACCTCCGGTATCACAGAGTTGAATAGAAGCTAAACATAAACAGTTGGTACAAGCTGGTGCTGTAACTGTAACTCTGGATGGCTTCCACGCGAAAGGTCCAGCACAGGCAATTGCGCAGGTCCCAATAGAAGAATCCGATGCCGCAGCTGCTCCTGAAGCATCTGTCATTACTCAAGGTGCTTGAAATAGTAGGGACGGCTACGGTTAAGGATATGATGTGGCTACACGGTCTGATTTGCAAGACGACAATAACGATACCAAAAAATACGAAAATTAGATAGGAGGCTTTTTCACATGTATAGCATAGATACGGGCGTTTGGGAGGCAATGGTGCGGTGAACACCTAGGTTAGATACAATGTTTGCTACAATATCTGCTTTTATGGCATTGCTGTGCTCTTGTTCTTGTGTTTTGACTGTGATATACATAAGGTTATCGAGGTTTGCAAGATACCAAAATAAGGTCGCGTTATATCCCGGCTATTCATATCGTTGTCAAATAAGCCAGGTGAACTTGTCAACGACCGCCTGAGGGCACTATGTTTTACTCTTTTATATTGAAATGTTTTCAACCTCTGCTTTCACGGGACAAGATATTAGTTAATGTGCAGTTGGTTTGGCTGGCGGCGCTTGCGACAGAAGTTGTATCATAAAGTTGGGTACAATCAGATAGGACATAGATATCACAGAGAGCAAGTTTAGACTTTCGTTTCAGCAGGTTCTGGATTACTTTGTAAATTCATAAAACACATCTCAGGTTTGCGTAGCGATTAGATGTGGGAATTTTTCTGCTTTTTTGTTTTGCTAGAAAGGTCTTTGAGGACAACCACAGATCAGTTGAAATGTGTTAAAATACTTGTCAATAAAGCTATATTGTCCTTGAGTTTAGTGTCTGGTCAAGGGTGAAATGGCGGTAGGATTAATTTAAAGTAAAGCTGATTGAGCTTTTAATGATGTGAAAAAATTGAAATTCTCGAATAAGCAAGCTTTGTTTGCGGATACCCTTCAAGTACGACTGGATTCTTTTTGAGATTTGATCATTAATTGACTTCAAATTTCAAAGTAAGGAGGCACTGAGAATATCCTCTTTGACATTCACCGCTATATGGATGTATCAGAAGAGGAAATTTACATTAATGAGATGCATCGTATCATTATAAATTAAACTACACAAACCAGTCTAAGCATTTTACCAGCTCTACAGTATCAATCCAACTGCTAAGCCTACCGCCCCAATGATACCACCAGCACGGAGTCTTTCTGCACCGCCTGTTGGAGCTGCACCAGCAACGGCAGTGCCTGTGGGTGCAGAGCTGGGGGTGGTTGTCGGACTGCTCCCGGACCGTGCTGCGGATGTTGTCGCAGCAGAACTAGCACGCGTAGACGTTTTTAGATTTGTTGTACCTACTCCTGTTTCTTTAGATCCTACATCCTCCGTATCATCGGAACCTCCATTCCCTTTCTTTGAATATGCGCCAGTATTCACATCGCCAACACCGCCAACATCATCATGGTAGGAGCCTATAGTTAAGGTGATCAACTTCTGATTGGTATTTAAAGCGGGAGAGTAGAAACACGAACCAGTATCAGGATCAAGGCACAGAAATGAGCCATCTGTGTACTTATAACATGTCTCTTTGCTGGTGCAAGTGAGGGTGACGCGAGCTACCAAAGCCCTTGTTTCGACAGTATCAGGACCAAGACCCGCCAGATACAGACACTTTTGTAGGCAGTAGCTCTGCTTGCTGAGCATAATCAGCTCGTTGATGCATGACTTGTGACATGCTTCAACGGCAGTATCGTCAGGACTGATGACAACAGGCCAGGCTTTAGAGGAAGCTGAGTTGCAAACAGCATGGCTGAAAGAAACGAGGCCAAGGAGAACAGTGCCTCTGGAGAGCTTCATGATTGGGGGAAAGACGTATAGTAACAGCAATCTAATAGAAATCTTTAAGAGTTTTGAAACTGGAAAAGTCGTAAATGCTACTGTACAAAATATGAAATTGCGCAGAATGAAATGCAAGCGAACAAGCATTACGTCTTCGGAAATCAGCAACTTAACTGCATCTTATATTTAAAATCACTGAAAACAAGCATAAAACGTCTAAACCAAAAACACAAGAAATGAATATAGAGGCGGCACGCCGGATTGTTTCGTCGGCATCTACAACCAATAATTGATCATGACCATGTTGAGGCTGAAGTTAGGCTAGCTTCTTTCAATTGTTGCTAAGATCCGTGGCGGGAGCTACGTGAAGCTCATAGTCTGGCCGTCCACCTTCGCTTAATTGAGTCTGCATTGGGTCTAGATCTCAGCCTGAAATAGTAGAATTATAGATCTACGAAAAGAGTAGCAAGATTGGAAACGGGGTGTGATAGAACCACGTGGGCCGACTGGAGCCGGACACGCCTGCAAAGTAGTTAGTCGTAGACGGGGCTGAGTTTCCAAGGCTAGTGAAGTTGTTAGAGAGGCTTATGGGAACTATTGGATATTATAGGCTATAGCTCTATAATACATGCATGTTTAGGCATCGACTTGGAATTTTAGGTTAAGGTTGCGCTCACCTAGAGCTTGAGATATGCCCGTGCTGCTAATCTGGACTTTGTTAAAAACGTGTTCCTTTTTCAACGGACGGTAAGAGAATATTAAATATGTGCCATGGAAAAAACTTATGGTAGTACAGAGAAATATAGGTATGAAAGCGATTCTAATATAAACCGGTAGGCTTCATATAATTAAACATTTTAGTAGTCTTAGCAACAGAGTACAGAAAGGTCTTTCGCTGGAGGTATTAATAAAGCTGAAAGGTCAAATATAAGGAGTAGGTTAATGACTGGAGGTAATTTTGATATATTGATAAACTGAACTCGGTTCACTTAGGAGTCTGGAAGTCCCAAACAATGGTAACCTGGGATAGAGACCAACAAACGTTCTTGATTTACCACATTTCATCTGTCGACACTTAACTCTACGAGCCTATAGAAGCAAGCTTCAACTTTGGGAAGTCTGGAGTTCCCAGTCCCGTAATTGGATCCCAGCCCGACACAGCAGAGAATCCAGAACCCTTCACCTGACTGCATCCGCTGCCTTTCCCACCTACAATATCCGTCAAGGCACCTGAGCCCTTACTATACAGCCATGGATTCAAGAAACCAAATACCGGAAGATTCTTCGCAATTCGATCACTATTGAGAAGCGCTACAATTGCTGCAAAGGCGGGTGCCGACGCACTGGTTCCAGAGATCAACTGGTCACTACCTTTCAATATGGTGTGGAATGAAACACCTTGTGCGGAGACGTCTGGGTATGCACGGCCAGTTATGTTGTAGTACTTTGTGAAGGCAGGATCCGCTTTCTCGGCTAGATACTTTGCAACTGTCGCATTTTGCCATTCTGGGCGAGGGAAAAAATCGGAAAAGCCGCCTCCAGAGAAGCTTACTGCTACTTCGGGCTGGACGTATCGTGTACCACCAACCGCGGTCACCCATGGACAGCTAGCTGGGAATGCAGGCGTGTATAACAGCTTGAGGGGGTCAGTCTGTCTGCAGTCAGATCCAGATCCAGAATCACCACTTGATACGAGGATGGTGACACCGCGAGCCGCAATTTGCGAAAAAAGATCGCAAACGGTGTGAGCGTATGATTTTGGAACCGACCACTCAGAGTCTCCGTAAGATATGGAAATGACTTGTGGAATGAAAGTTTGGGCAAGAAGGTAGGTGAGGAACTCCAGGTAAGGTTCATTGTCGACCTCCTCATCACTGTTCTCCGGCGGTCGACCAGCAGTAGAAATGTAGGTGGTGTTTATAGGATATGCAAGACCAAGACCATACTATAATTCGTCGTTAATATAATATCCATACTATATTCTTTGTGCAAATCTGATAGGTTTATTCATAATTCAACGCGGAAGAAAACTACTAACCTGGATATCTAGATTTGCTTCGCCGATACTCTGGGTCCCTGCTACATTGTCCTGTAGGTTGACACTACCATTGATCAAGATCTCAGAGAAGTCAGCGCCGACACCTTCTGGAACATATTTGGCCAAGAACTGGGCAAGATCATCATGCTGGGCATACTGTTCGAGGAATCCTGCCAATGCAAGGTGATTACCGTCGTCACTAGCCGCCTTGAAATCTCCGACTTTATAGAGGTCCCTGAGGCAAGCAACGGTAATACTGGAGTTACATGATGCAGCCAAACCCACAGCTTTACTATGGAAAGACTCAATAGCTACATCAGCATCAGGTGCCGGGAAGTCAGGAACAATTGTCGAACCCTGGGCAGAGATGGATGGGAACTTAATCGTAGGTGCTATGATATCAATATGAGAGTGTAGAGCAGCTGGGATGCTATAAGATAGCGTACGAGCGGTGACTTTTCCTGTGATAGAGTTTTCGAACACCTGATACTGAGCATTGAGAAGCTTTGCGGCGTCCCCAACGGTCCCTTGAACAATTATCCAATCATTTTGCAGCGTCGTTTTTGATGCTAGCTCATGTTGTTCTAGCCAATCTTGCACGAGCTCAAACGATGCGGATAATGGGGCAATCATGTTGTTGACGGTGGCCCGATTCATATGTTGGCCATATGAAGGATGATCCGGAGTGCTAGCATCTAACACTTGTTGCTTGAAAAATGCAATATTTTGATTTTTGAGGTGGATCCGAAGCTTGAAGCTTTGGTTAAGGTCCACCTTGTTGCTGTCCTTAATCACCCACGGGGAGGGAGCATTAGCGACGCTCTCGAAGATCCTGTAGTCTTCATTGTTGGCCTAGATTCATTGTGTCAACACCAATACATATTGTTTAGAGCTGTACCCAAGATGCGCACTGGGGCCATGTCGAAATCAGGGGATGTCACGTACCACGACCGCAACTGCGCAACTGACGAAAGATACCAGGGAAAGCCTCATCTTGAATTGTTTATTTCAAACAACAGATGTAGGCTCACAGAAGCCAACTACTAAATGATAGCAGCTGATGTTGAGGGAGTCAACAAGAGAGAAATGAGTAGCTGGGCATTGGGTGGGTATATAACACCTCTAAGGAGAGTAACATTAAGATGTGCAGTGCGCGCGATTCACGTCATAAGATATGTTGACCCCATATTATCAAATCATGATTGATTTTATGAATTAATCAGTAGAAAGTGGTTCCCTCGTAACGTTCCTCAACTTCGGCCTATCACTTCCCTTCTGGTCACCAGAGTTAAGCTGGATATAGCAGTTGGTTAAGGCAAAGCACGATGGATTGATGTGTTACATTCCGGTCCCTGCCAAGTCAGGTTACACTTTAATGCCGGACCTTCCCCATTTGATCTTGGCATCGGTGTCAAGCAAATTAACGATCCTGGTGCATGAAGCTTATCTTGACGGCAATTGAACCGATCCTCATAATATCATATTAGTATATAAGGATGCATCTTTGCCGGCAATATTAACCGCGATTATGCATCTGTGTTCATTCGGGATTGCGACGATCGTTCACGTGATACAGGGGTTAAGCGAGACGCCACCATTGCATGATTATGAGCACGTAAAACCTGCAGGAATGTATAAATCACTGGGATTAAATATATTGAGGAATGGGACTGGGCTCTCACTTCGAATTAGAAGCATAAACGGGACTTTCTGGTAAGGCTAAACTGGATTGTATCGTGGGGCTAGGGTTACTTAGCAAGAGGTAGGGAAGTCGATATACGAGATCAAGATGTGAAGACCGATTATTGGGTAGGAGAAGCCGGAGTAGCTAAAGGCTACATATTTAAGATTGGCTAGGAGATTTATACTAGATAATACGGTATGAGCCTATTGGGAAGGCTCTATCGTGTATTGGGAAACTTAAGTTGGCTGGAATACCAACAATATATTCCCATTTTAAGTGGTCTTGGCCTTTGCGCATAGAGTGTTAAGGTTAGCGATGAAAGTCAACGATAATCAAGCACGTAGCATTTACGTAGTAAAAACGATTTCCACTGTCTCGGAAATCAACTTCCATCAAATACTTGATTTAAAACTGAAGTAGTCTGGTGCACTTTAGCCATGCGATGGACCAGCTTTGAGGGTACTATATGGACAGTGCGAGCTTTGCCATCAGCATTTCGGCACACATCAATTAGCTGCACCTACAATAGACGTCCAATCCGCCTACAATACTTTAATGATACTACGATATCTGACATGTTTATAGGACATTCACGCCGTGTAGGTATCCAATGATCCGATTAGGGTTAGGGATCTAAACCAACTCTGACGAATAGCAGGCGAGAAACTGATCTTCGTTTTGCTAGAAACTATTAACCTCGATGCCCTTTATGCGCGTGCAAATAAGTCGCCGGATGGGATCAAATGTACTGTCTACCTCTCACTGGATGACAAGGCATACTTCAACATTGGCGTGCTTGGTGGTTGTAATTACTAATGGCTTGATCGATTTGAAGATGGAGAAACTTGGTTAGCAAGGTTCAGACTCCTGAACCATAACTCGCCTCCACAAGGGGAAGAACTTTGATCGGCACGGTGAGTTTTCAACATGTCGGTTTCTTGCTAGCACTACTGTGCCTGCCCCTAAACTATATGACTATGCTGATGACAATGAATATGTGAATGTTGTTGGCGCTAGAGATGTTTTGTTTAAAAACTATGAGGCCATTGGCCTGGATGAAGCCAGCGAGGCGCAAAGAATGGTTTCTCATCAATTAGTGGCCATTCATGCTAGTCTTTGAAAGTATCTTCTTGATGAGCTAGGATATTTATAGCTCTCATCTTTAAGGTTGCCAGAAGTTAGCATTCTTATGGTACACAGCTTGCTGAAATTCAATTCTATTTGAACAATACAGTCACTCAAACGACTACTACACAGCCCAAATCCAGCATAAATTGTAACTTATAAGAACTTGGGAGATATTATCTTCTGCAATCCTAGATCAATATCTCGTGTATGGGTCTTCTCGACCAATTACCACCAAATGAGCCGGGTCCCTTCTTCTTTCGTCGTGTGGATCCAAGAGGTATGAGTCTTCTATTTGATGATGAGTTAGTCTCTTAATTGATGATGGCTAAAATGTCACTAACATCATAAACAGGGAGTTGGCCATTGCTCCTTCCAAAATTTTGGAATTTCGGCCGTCTGTTTTGCTGTATAATCTGAGCGAACTGTACCATGATGGTCTCTCAACACCAAGCGAGGTTGAAAACCGTCTTTAACATATTGCGGGAGTAGAAAAAGCCAATTGAATTTATTGAGATGTCTGAGTAAACAAAAACTGCATTTTAGAATTGATCAAATTATTAAGACTGATCCTGAGGATCGGCAAAATTTCGTGAGGCTTTTCTGTGGAGTGGTGGAAAGTTAGTAATGGGGAACAATATTTCGATAGGGATACGTGGCATGAGCAGGCGTTTAACAGATATAGTGATGGAGGTTGAGAAGAATCGACAGTTTTCTTGGTTGTATGTCTACGCTCACAAGTAGATGGATTTTACTTCACTGGTACTCTTGGAATAAGTATTGTAGTCTTCCTCATTAGTTATTTACCAGATTCTATAGCATATAAAGTAAGTGGTAATGCTTAGGCGGAGTAAACCACACTTTTTTCAAAATCCTTTGAACATGAATTCATAGGGTAGGGGACACGAGTAACAATTTTTCTAATTACTCCATATGATCCCTATGTATAGTTTTGTTGAGTCTGTCATGAGAGCGATGTCATATTACACATTTGTCCAAAAATAGCGCGACCCATAAAATCGCGTCTCCCGATCTTTCTCCACGCTACAACGACCCCAGAGAGGCTTCACCCACCACCTTTAATCCCCACGAATCTAAACGTGTACATCTTGCATGCCGCAGTCTATACAACGAGATGCCCATCTGCATCGAATGCCGTTATCCTGTTAAGACCCTCTTCACCGAGTACTCCGGCGCAGACGACAAGTCCAGTGGCCACGGCGTGCGACTGACCGTATGCAAAAACTGTGGCAGGTTTTGCGATAAATATGTGGAACATGATTATGTTGTACTGTTTATAGACTTGGTCTTGATCAAGCCCCAGGTTTGTTCTACCCTCTGGAGTGGTAGCAGGAAGAGGAGATTGAGTAGGAGAAGAATTGGACTGATGGGGGCAGGTTTATCGACACCTACTGCATAACACCTTAATGCGCGAACATGATCGCTTTGACGTAGGTTTTACTCGGAAGTTGCGACACGGGTTTATGGGTTTATGCTGACGAGTAGGAAGCCTTCTATAATACGTTTGGGAATATTGTTGTTGCTGTTCGATGTCTACTTGACGTGGGCGAGGATCGAGAAGCAAACATCCGCAGATCCAACCGCGGATGAGCCCAGCAATAGGAATTTCTTACTATTGGCACAGCAGCCCATTCTGTTTCAATATGTGTTCTTTCGTTTGTTTATCCCTTTGCCATTAAGGAGGGAGATACACTAACAGACTATGTAGTTTTGCTATGTGCCCTCTCAACGGTCGTCTTCCACCTCTCGATTCGCCTCTTAACCTCTTCCCGCTTCTCTCCACTTGTCCTATTCTCTTTCATTCCCCGTTATCCACGTCCAAATTCTGTCTCAACCGCCCTCCTTGTCTCCTCCTCAACCAAACTCTTCCCCATTCTTATGGTGATCTGGGACTACGATGTCCCAGCTGCAGCACGCAGTCTTGGTTGGGCAGTTGTTGCGAATAATGTGGAGGCCCTGAAGATACTGTTAGAATGTGGATATGGGACCGCGGCGATACTGGCGAGTGTGGGCGCAATCAGTAGGTGGATGGTTGGACGGGGGGTTCTGTGGATGGTTGGACTTGATGGAGTGGATACAGTGGGTGATTCGGGGGTTGCGCCAGACGGAAAGGCGTTGTGGGCATTGGTAGAGTTGGGTAGAGAATGGGGGGGACGGTTAGGAATGGGATAATGAGCTAGAAGCTGATACATATTTATTTCGTCTTAGAGCCTTGCAGTTCTGGTGGCGGGTGTGACTCTATTCAGGGGGTTCCTCCACCATGGAGAGAATCATGTGGCGTCATTGCACTCCGTTGACAAACACTATGGCAGCAGCTGAGGTGTGATCAAATTTGAGGATCCATACCTTGGGACACCTAAGCAGGTCCTCTTTACCTCGTACGTGTAATTACGCCTGGGGATAAGGCAAGTGGTTGGCGGGTGGGCACAGGAAATGGGTTGGCCGGTGCGAATGTAAGGGGAAATTCTTACTTAACATTGTAATCCCAACCGATCACCTAAGTATTCGCTCTTCTCAAAGTGGCAAAGAAGATTTAGCACAGGCAGTGTGTTGTAGATTATATATATCCACTACCTCATCGATCAATGGTCGCTTGTCTCAAGCCCACGAACCAATCCCATATCAATACACTTGCTTGCACTCCCATAACGCCAAATATACATTGTTCTATGCCATGGAGCTTCTCGCTCACTATTGGTCTTCTCCTAAAGTATCCTGCCCAATCGACTGTATCAATTCTCGTGTGCCGAATGATTCGTCAAGTCACCGCGTCTCGGGACAATGAGAGGATGTAGCTGTGCTAGGAAAGTAATTGCTGCCGGATGTTAGTCCTGATTTGGAAGCTAGTACTTTCGAGGCGCGCTGCTGCTGGGTGGTTCAAATTCAGACCACCTGTATGGAATCCATATACACATCCATAAGTCGCAGGAGGAAGGAGAGAGTACATACCCCACATGATATAGCAACTCGCGAAAGATAAGATCAATGAACTGCGCCAGATCCTGTATACTATTAGCAGAGGTCGCCGCGAGAGTGCCGAACATCGTTATGCTCTGCGTATGCGCCGTTGCATCATTTGCTGAATGAATTTGAAGATATGGATTGTGAAATAGAACGTACGTCTGCGTTTCTCCTTTGGGAGACACAAACCATGCGATGATGCAGGCGATGACAACAACCACCAGGCCGACAATGATGCTCCAGCTAATCGCAGTTAGCGTTCCATTTCAACATACATCTCGCCCATTGCTGGGATTGACTTGGAGAATGGTCAACAGTGCGACAAACATACCCGTTTGCCATTGTGTGAAGATCTAGTAGACGTTGCTTGCTCGTTATTGGAGTTTGGAATGGAGCTCTGGAGATTTCGAGGTGCAACATGGACGGATTAACGATATCCCGAAGAATATGGATTGTGGCGGTGCTGGCCCACTGATACCTTTATAGCATCCATTTATTATCTGTATCGTCTCCTGTCAAAGTAATTTAGCTAGAAATCAAAGTTTCATTGTTTTTATAATTACATGCATTGATTTAAAGAAGGTCTGTTGGCCAAAGCTTACAGCGTTATAGACTCTATATCTGATTATGTTAAACTGTTATATGGTTTACATCAATTCTCAAATTTCAACCCTCCCTCCTTTCTCACAGCTCCATAAATCGCGGCGATGTCACCCCTTTCGCCCATATACTCTTTTACACTCTTGAGATGCCCATCTACAACCTCTACAGCTTCAAGTCTCACCCCGCTACTTGTGGCCAGAGCCATCGCATGTTTCGCATCCTTTCTTGCCAGATCAACAGCAAACAACGGTTCTTCCCTTTTGTGATAGTCTCCTGACGTCATCCGAGTACTGTATGCTGTATAAGGGCCAGGAAATAGAGCAGAGATGAATTGATGTAGATTTTCTGTTCCGAGACCGGACTTTTCGGCTAGGACGTGTCCTTCAGAAAGGGACTCGACCATATTGAGAATGAATGTATTGCCAATAATCTTCAGAAGTGTTGCCTTTCCTGGGGCCTGATCACTAAAGTCGACAATGGCTCGACCCATCACTCCTTTCGTATAAGGCTTGACCTTGTCGACCGAGATTGACGGTCCAGCTAGGACACAAATCAGTTGGCCACTATCTGCCATTGCCGGTGCTCCAAACACGGGGCATGCTACAAATTCCGCGCCTGCTGCTGTGATTTTCTTTGACAGAGCCTCGGTTGTATCTGGGTGAACTGTTGAGCAGTCTACGAATAATTTTCCTTGGGGATCTTGTTTCAGAGCAATGTCAATTATTTGAATCACTGCTTCATCATCACCGAGACATATGAAGATGATATCGGACTTCGAGACGGCTTGTTCGACAGAAGCAATAGTGACCTTTCCAGCAGGTAGTGACTTTTCAAGATCGACAGACCTTTGCTGAGTGCGATTAAAGATCAAGACCGGCTTTTCCAATTCACCTTTCTCGACAAGATTCTTCACCATACCCTGTTTCCAGTCAGTACGTTGAAGGTTTCTAGCTTGGAACTGAGAAAGTGATTTACTCTACCCATATTTCCTAAACCAAGCCATGCTATTTGAGGTGCCATCTTGAAGTTTTAGAGCTTTGCAAAGGTATCTGAGGTTTATCAGTACTGTGAACAGAATATCGTCCTGGATGGAGGAAAATGGGTACTAATAGACGACGTGGATGACAAATGCATCAATCATCTTAGTTAAGCACCTCATTCATTTGAGGCTTTCTAAATATAAAGTTAAGAATTACCACCGCCACCGCTCCAGTCTTTACACCCGTTTGCTTTCGACGTAAAGCAGCGATTGTCATGAACTAAATCGCCTCATTAACCAACTTGATTACCCTACTTTACTTATATTATCAGTACACTGACTAATTCACATCTGATTGCACCTGTTCAATCTGAGGAGATGTTCACGTGTTCCGAGGGGTTCGGGTATTGTTATCGTTATCGCAGCTCCAGGAAATCCCTCTTGGCATTGGGACACCCAGATATGAGGTGTGCATAGCAGCTAACAGCCTACTTCACTTTTCTGCTAGCACCTACCATATTCCTGCATAGCCATTGTTAATATGACAACCTCATCGGATGTTTAATCGAGACAATATGCGAAATGAAATTCCAGAATATCGCCTTGAGAAAGGGCAAGCAAGTGGCTGGCCATAATGTGAGTCAAGCTCTTGGAATATAATATGCGATGAACCAGAACTGAGGATTCCAGATACAATCATGGACAAGCCGGAGAAGTACATCGGAAATCTCACAAAGTGGCTGTACTCGCCAACTGTCAACTGCGAAGGCGGCATCAGGTCAATCGAGGGACGAGTTAGCTAAAGAGCATGTTCGGGATTTGTCAAGCAAGCAAAAGGCCAAGAAGAAAGCGAAAGCATTGGATAGGGTATGCCAATATTGTGTTTGTTTTGGAATGTGCTGACAGCTATAGGACTTCTTTATATCGGTTTTAGGATCGTCGGCTACCAAACGAGATGCGAAAGCCTACATTCAGAGATTCACACCGCCTAAAGAGGCCACAAAGGTGAAGCCGATTATACATTCCGAAAGCCCAGTACCAATTTCGAAAGGGAATGCAGTAAATCTGGGAGTATTCTATGGTACAGGGAGAGCTGTTGCAGAGAGTCCAAAGTTTGTTCAGCAGCCAGTGAAAGAATCAATTGTAGCAGCCAAACCACAACTACATGTTGCTTTGGTTAAGATCAGAGCACCACAGACCCTTAACGATGAAACTCTTCATGGAATTGGACTTACGCTTTCCCAACTCAATCGACTTGGCTTAACCAGTGTGGTGGTGGTTGATTGTGGTGAATATATCAAGAATGATCCAAATGTAGATCCTAGATGGCGAAATAATGCCGAAAGAGAAGCAAATCGTATCGTCAGCGCCATTGATGCTCATGGTGGAGCTGGGGCAAGACTCATTAACAATGTTCTTGGCATTACGGAGACAGCCAACGTGTCTGGGGCACCAGGGTATTTGCGAGGGAATACGTACATCACGATGCGAAAATTATTGATGACTCCATTAGGAAGAGGAACAATTCCGGTGATCCCATGTCTGGGATACACCGATACAACCCAAGCTTCGGTTTGGATACCTGCCAATGATGTGGTGTTAGCACTCACGAAAGAATTTGTTGGACTGCACCCCGATCCACAATCATGCGAAGATACTGAGGTTCCAAATGAGCGTCTGAAGATGTTGCAGAAAGAAGTCTCTTTAGATCGACTAATTGTTCTGGACCCGTTGGGGGGAATTCCAGCTTCGGATAGAGACAATGGCTATCATATCTTTCTGAACATGGAACAGGAGTATTCAACTGCAAGGAATGATCTTCTTGTAGAGACAATCCAATCATCTCCAAATTCGTTCCATACCGTTGAACAAATGAAAAGGTCGGAGGATAATGAAACGAATACGTTTAACCTTGAAAGGCAACAACACATGCAAAATCTAGATTTAGCCCGTTCTATTCTCTCAGTCTTACCTCCCAGCTCATCAGCTCTACTCACTACCCCAAACGAAGCTGCAAATTCTGGAAAAGAGCCCGACACACCTTTCCAGGCAGGTGGAGTTGGCACGAGACGAAAGAGAAACCCGCTGATCCACAATTTACTCACAGACAAACCTGTCTTCTCTTCCTCACTCCCGGCTGGACGGATAAGCCGTTCAACAACATCACATCCGAAGTCCAGTTTTTTGACCCCTGGTGTGACCACACCTACGACTTTCGCCAAACATGGCATGCGCGTAACCATTGTTCCTGACCCTAGAACAACACCATGGGAAGTTCCTCAACCAGGAAGTACACAATTAACACTTACAGATCACCGAATTGATCTTCCTCGACTCGTTCACTTAATCGAGGATTCGTTTGGACGAGAACTAGATATAGAGGACTACCTGAAACGGGTCAATAACCGGATAGCTGGTGTGATAATTGCTGGTGAATATGAGGGAGGTGCAATTCTAACCTGGGAAACACCGCCAGGGGTGGTGGATGATGGCAGCCCAGAAAGTAGAGCTAGGATGGTGCCTTATCTGGACAAATTCGCAGTGTTAAAACGTAGCCAGGGAAGTGGCGGGACTGCTGATGTAGTTTTTAAAGCAATGGTTCGAGATTGCTTTCCCAATGGTGTTTGCTGGCGATCAAGGAAGACTAATGTGGTAAATAAATGGTATTTTGAGAGATCTAGGGGCACCTGGAAGCTACCAGATAGCGGTTGGACTATGTTCTGGACAACGCCCAGTTTGAGTTTGGATCCACAAAGGTTTCGTGACTACGAAGAGGTCTGTAGAAATGTTGAGCCATCTTGGGCTGATAACAAAGCACTGTTGGATTAGATCTGGAGAGAGAAATCTCAATTACCTTCAAAGCTAGCTGAGGACCAACTTCGTAGATAGATAGAAGCTGGCTCTAAAAAGCAAATATTGCATCTTATGGATACATTCATTTTCCAACAAAATGGTATACTCTAGACACTATTGTGAAAGTAATGAATTGATTTATAATACCACCAAGCATCTACTACTACTCAATATACGTTTCGACGCAAGGAACTCATAACATATCCATAACTCTATAAGTGGAGACATGACCCCTATCACGTGCGAGGACCTGATGAGTCTCATGACGCTAAACCGCTTCCGTGGCCCCTATAGACCTCAACGCGCGCAGCTTCAATCAACCACCAAAACAAGAGACAGCTTCAAGCACAATCATCACACGTAATCGCAATCATGGATAAAATCACATCCTTCGGAAAAAACTTGAAGTCAGTGCTCCTCAAATACTGGCAGAGAATTAGCTACCGCTGAGCTTCAACACTCTCATTCCTGCCAGCCCTACCGTCGTCATAATTTCCTAGAGAGCCAAACTGATAACCTGGTTGTAGTGCCACATTCACCCCCTTTGCGGCGCGCACACAGCAGTATGTCAAGGAGCAGCTAGGTCAAGCGGAGGATAAGGTTAGCAGTTCTTTAGGAAGCTCTAGAATCAGTGGTAAACAAAATACTTACTCTTTACTTAGACCCAGCTTCCCCCGGATTATATTGAGTTGGAGAAAAGGGTAGACGCCTTAAAGCAGGTCCACCAGAAGATGCTCCAGGTTACGTGAGTTGGAAGTTGTACTTATTACCAGGTCTACTACTAATGATTTAATCAGAAACCAATACTCTACTGAGGCATACGATTACCCTGCAAACATCAAAGAGGTTAGCATTCTGATCTCTACTACTTTTCCAGACCTGCTAATGCTATGTAGTCCCTTGGTGATCTTTCCCGAACCGTCAGCGAGAAGGTCCAACTTCTCACTGCTGCAACCACCCCCGCCGAAGCCCAAGCTGCTCTTACAGCACCCCCTTCCGCAAAGCCACAGCCCAAGACTTTTCCTCACGCTATCGCACGCGCCAGTCTTGCTAGCAGCCAACTTCTACAGCAACAACATACCGGAGCTGGGGAGGATCCTCTAGCTACTGCCCTTGAAAAGTACGCTTTGGCTAGTGAGCGTGTTGGCGAAGCCCGTCTTGCACAAGATGCGCAGATCCAGAGCCGATTCTTGGCTGGCTGGAGCACGACTCTGAATACCAACCTCATGTTTGCCACACGTGCGAGAAAAAGTGTCGAGAACTCAAGGCTGATGCTAGATGCTGCAAAGGCGAAGAGCAAGGCTGGAGGATGGCATTTGCCAGGTCAGGCCAACGCTGGACAGGATGAGGAGATTGCGTCCGAAGAGGCTAGAGTTGAAATTGAACAGGCCGAAGATGAATTTGTAGGGCAAACAGAAGAGGCAGTCGGTGTTATGAAGAACGTAGGTTGACCCAAGGTTATATCAGTGACGAAAGCTAACTGACTAGGTGATCGATACCCCCGAACCGCTCCGAAACCTCGCAGATTTGATCGCTGCCCAACTAGAGTTCCACAAGAAAGCTTACGAGATTCTAAGCGAGCTTGCACCCGTTGTTGATGGACTGCAGGTTGAGCAAGAGGTAAAGCGCTCCCGGGACTTTTCTCATTAGAATTTCAACTCCAACCCATTTCTGCAAGCATAAATCAGAAGCGTGTGTAAAACGGTTTGCTGATGGTAATTGCAGGCCAGCTACCGAAAGAGCCGTGATGGAAGCGCCTAAGAATTCCTTCATCTATAATAGTTGTTGGTAGTTCCTGGTCTGACATGTGTTTTAACTGCAGGAGAACAACGACTCGTTTGCATCGACCCGAAGTGATGAGCATTTATTTTAGAAGATCAAACGAAAGAGAGTGTCTCAGCTTGGAGGACTTGTGATGTTTTCTTTCCGAGTCGAAATTCAGAGAGTTGATTCTTAGTCTCCTATTTTCGTCCCCGGGCGTTGCTTTCAGGTGTACGTTAGTTCATGGATACAATACGATTCCCCGTTCTTTCTGTTGTCTCTCCGTAGTTTGATAGGCTTCTGACAGTGCCTTTGGGTTGTGCTAAACCATGTGGTTGTTCTCTTGATCGTTCACACCCAAGCCAATGAACTACGTTGAAGTACTTTATATTGTCTACGTGGAAAGTGGTATAATGGAGCAAAAGATTAAGCTTTCAAAAACTCTCGAGGCATCATGATCTCTATATTAAGGGAAAGCCCCCATTCTAAAACCAATTTCATTCAATGCACCGTATGCCCTCGCTTCCGAAAACGCCATCCGTACAATGCCACCCTTTTGCCTCGCATCTAATCCTCACCTAAACTTTCCCTCACACCTCTCCTACACCTCCTCTTGAACTCTCTATCCCCAGTCTTCTGCTCCTCACGCCATAGCATCCCTGCTTCCACGTTTGCCGGACTCTCATCGCTCGGACTGTATAACAAACTAACCACGCTCACAAGTATGCTCTCGGGGGTTTGAACTGGGGACCAACGCTCAGACGCTGACTCGAATCCGTAGACGTCGTCTTCAGGTGGGTGTAAGATTGATATGCAAAGCAGTCCTGTGGGGTAGATATTGGGGTGGAAAGGGATGGGTGTTTGAAATATCAGGGTAGGCGGGAGGAGAGGATAGGTTGGAGGGAAAAGTAGATGAGCAGTAAAGTTTCCCCCTATCGAATTTTTAGCATGCGAGCTCAATGGTCAATCTTTTAGGGGATCATAGTGAGTGGCAGGAGAGCAAAGATGAGAGCTAGTAGATGTGTGTTGGAACATACCGCCATAGTATTTATTGTCGTCATTGATCATGAGCATTACCTCCCATTGAAACACATTATTGTTCAGCAGACCGACTGATATTCCCGGCAGATCCTTTGCTTGTTGCATTTGCTTAAGCTGTCGGGCGAGGAGGCCCGCGGTTGCTGAAGTCGCCATCGCTGCTGTGTCTACGAATTCTGTGTGATGGGCGGATTTCTTTTCACAAGATAGGAAGTCAATCGTCTACTGAATCGTTGGAAATATTCTTGCGTTGTCTGTGATTAAGTGCCTGTGGCAATGACGATAGAAGTCCAGATTGGTGTAGTCGTGTGGAATATAGTTTGAACGCGGTGGCATGGACAGAAGATGGGAGACGATGAGGGGTCATCTTGAGGCGGCCGCATTCTCCGCCGGCTCGCTTATCCTAATATACCCCTTGATTCCTGGGTCATTAGAATGTTAAAGTTTGCATTGTGTAGCTATCTTTTCATGCTTAACCTATAGGTTTTCCTGTGACTGTAATATTTTTGTCGAATGTTTTCTTTCATACAGTTTGGGCCGTTGTTTATTGCCTAGCACAACTTATTTTCACGTTAAGTTTCTTTGGAATGTCTTAACTCTTTTACACTCCGTGGTCAACTGTTGTACTAGCATGAAAAAAAATCCGGAGTAACATGCTAAGTAATCTATTACGATTCGTCTTTAATGAAATCATATTATAGCCTTAGAGACCGGTTATGGATTCAATTCTCTGTGGCTTTTTTCTTAACATTTGCGAATTACTTTCATATACTGACTGTTAGCATCCCTTAGCTTGAAGGACTTTGAATCTACGAGAAATACTCCCATTCTGTTGTTCAGTGCCTGAATTTATTGGTCCTGGGACATTCTTATCAATATGACCGAATTTTCTTTTCAATAATAAGCACGTATCTTTATCAAAGTCTGGTAGCAGGTCAGATTCATAATGATTTTTCTTTGGAGAAAGGAAAGAAAGGCCATCTTGAAGAAGCAAGCTAATACTGGGTGCATGTCTTCTATGTTTGGTATTGGTGATCAGAGTTAAGAGCTTGAACCTCCAGACCTTACTCAGACATCTCGGGAAATAAGGTGTATCCTGTGATATTGACGCCATGAAACTTTACCGGCTTCAACTCAGACATTTGCACTAGTCACTAAGGACAAGTTTATTCCTTATATTTCCCCAAACTCAGCTCATTGGTCATCAAAAATGTTTAAACATCTATTTCAACATGTATTCAACCTACGGCTTTCAAAATAGAATTCACCTCCGGCTTTTTCTCGATAGTTGTGATTTCTTCATTTCCACTAATATGGAGAATTTTAACACGAGCTTCCTAAATTACTCTCCGGATATCTATACAACTTTAATATTTGAAGAGATTAATTCAAAGTGGGACTTGCATGAGGTATTTTGTCCGGGAATCGTTCGGGATGACGACTGTCTTCGTTCATCACCACTATTCCTTTACACTCTTCCAATATATTCAATTACTACATATGTAAATCGAAACACCTCCCACCAATTGGCTACATGAGATATATGTGGGTGCAGTACAAGCAGACCCGCCAGGAGACCAATGTCATCCAGTCGTGATCAATAAAAGACGTTGTCTAGGATGCCGAAAGTTGGTGGCTTCCAGTTAGAACTAACTTCAAAGTCGGCGGAAATCCGCAACTCAACAAATCACTTTTCATTTGAACCTACCAATGTCGTGCTGTAAGTCAGCCCTGCACAGCCAAGAACCCTAGAGAAAGGGTTAAATCAGATCAAACGCATTCTATTGTATTATCTTTAGGCAATGAGAATATAGGGTCGAGACATTTGACCTTGAGTAAAATATTTAGCGTATAGTTTGTCTATAGGTATAGCGAGAATTTGTGTATCGAGTCTCGTAGGTTACCTCAATGCCGAAGTGACCGAAACACTTTTGATTGCTGGCATTACAGCGAGGGGTCTAGGCTAAAAGATTGTTCTTCACGCAGTCCAACTTCTAACAAAAAGAGAATTTGGGTTCGAAATGGAAAAACGCGTTTTTTCTTGGTGGCGCAGACTGCCGACCCCCAGGGTAGTTCTTCAAACTGCCGTATTTTGGCATGTCCGGCTAAAGCGTACCCCGCCAGCTTCAGAACAAAGAACTTGGTAATATGCCAGGCTGATTTTATTTCTCGGCCTGGATTTTATGAACTTAAGTTGACGCCGCACTTTGACAGGTTCAAGCCACAAACGATCATATTTGGGCATAATAATATCTAGTTTTCGTATCTTGTACAATCATGTGGCGGTCAATGTTTAAGTCGACAACGATGGCTAGAAATGTGTAATAATTAAGACTTGCATTAATCTCGGCATATTTCTAGGAACTACATGATCTTCCTACGCGGAAAATGTGGTGCTACCACCTTGTATTTTCCGGACGCTCAGTTACATATATTAAAATCAAGAGCCCCGCTCTACATTTTGTAATAGCAAAAGTAATTACCACATATTACCAGTAGTGCTAGCTTGCTGCAGTGTAGAGCTAGGTATATCAGTAGACTGCTAATTGGTGAGTGGAAGGCACTTAGCAGTTATTGTGTAGAATCCTTGACCAGGTAGTAATTGGGGTGCGATGATAGGCCTCTGTTCTGGAGTAGACACTCATTATAGTGTCAGTGGTTATAAATATTGTCGACCGAAGTATGAATGATATTTGACAAATTCCGAAAATCGTTGAGTTTTTAAGCGCTGAACAATGAGCTTTACTCTGTACCCTCGAATTTCATATATATCGGTACCAATTTCAATTCGGTTTAATATCCTTAGTCTTGATTATCCTTGGAACTCACCGCCCATGCCGCAAAAAATTGGAGATGTACGAATATGCGAGCAAATAGGCTGTATGACTCTGTGGGAGATAAAATACATAAAGTGTTCAAGATCACCTCAACTGTATTATATTTATCTATCCATATCTAACGTCTAAGGGTTTGCTACTGAAGTATTGAACACAAGATGTATTTCTCTGTATTGACGGGCTTAGCAGTTGTTTCCACAACCCTAGTGGACGGTCTCAAGATTGCCAGTAACCTTGAAACGATAGAGTACACCCCAGAACTAATTGCGGTTCAAGATCATCTTAATAAAAGCATTAGCGCGTCCATCGTAAATGGCGGAATACCAAATCTCTGGAGCGACTCAAGTATCGAACTCGCTTCAAATGCAGAGACTCAGGCTTTGCGCAACTACGCTTCACATAAGAATCTGAGAATCATCTACACTGTCGCCGAAGTTTATTACCGCATCGTCGCAAATAAAGCGAAAGGGATTAATTCCGTCAAAGACTTGAAAGGGAAAAAGGTTGGATGCTTGCAAAGCACGTCTGCTGCCTACTTTTTGTCCAAGTATATTGCCAGTGTAGGGCTCAAGGACTCCGATGTGACAATTGTGTCTGGGAATACGTGTAACAAAACACCTTGTGGCGCGGGAACATTTCCATATATGATTTCTCAGGGAACTATCGACGCACTTGCAAGTAGGTTTCTTCCCTCATCTACCATTCCAAAATAAACTGAAGAGACTTCCAACCTCCAGCGGTTGCAACATGTTAATTTATAAATCCCAATTCTTTTCATGTACTAATAAGTATGGTATCACAGTGTGGGAGCCTTCGGTTGAAATCGCAGCTCAGGCTTTAGGTGCAAATGCGGTTGTTTTCCAGGATAGGTCTGTCTATCGTGAACTTTTCAACCTCCATAGTACAACCGAGAAGCTTTCAAACCCGACAACACGAAAGCAAATTGTCGCATTTATCAAAGCACTCAATCAAGCAGAAACCGTCTTCAGAACGCAATTCGAAAGTGTTCAAGCCCGTGTTGCCACAGCTGTGAAAATTGAGCCGACAGTTCTTAAAGCAGTCTATCCCATCCATCTCTTCAATGGAACGCTAGCAGCTGATATAATTGATGTAATTATAGAAGAGGATAAGTGGGTTGCAAAAGTAGATGGCCGAGCTACAATTTCTGAGGGAGATTTAGCCAAATTGGTGGATAGAAGCGTATTAGATGAGGCGTTGTTGGGGTAAAGAAGGAGCCCTCGAAACGATCGAAGAAACTCTTCCATTTGTATAGTCATTTTGTAAATCTTTATTGTGAAATTTTTTCTCTCGAATAGAGATCAGAAAATGTGGAATCTTTGTTCGAATTATTAATTTGTTGGATGAACACTAAACATCTCACGCCGGGAAATTAGTAGATGATATATCCGTTATTACGAGCTTATTTCTACTTGCTATGTGGCTGGAGTAACGATTAAATAGATAATTCCTAAAAAGGTTTCAAATATTTTTTAAGGCGTATGTATTATATGCCGAATTAATGAGGAGTATTGGATGAATCCCGAGCGATACGTCATGACCTGCATATTTAGCATCGATATGGAACCTTAGCCCCTGTGTTATAATTCTAAGTTTATTTCCAGTGATTATTTTCGAAAGAAAAGAAGCTGGTACTGATTCGGGACTTCATTCCGCACTGTATTTCTCAATTATCTAAAGTAAGTTTGTAAATGTGCGATCGAACGCACACTTGTTGTCTAGATGTAGAAATCTACCTAAAATGCTCCAGTTCTACTTGGCACTTGTCTATTAAGATAACACCCTGTTTCACTCGTCACTAAAAACAATCGCTTTTAGTCACAGTCTATTTCATAGACTCCATACTATCATCCTTGAATGGTAGATCAAAACTTGGGCCAAAGTTGCAAGATCTTCCAGATTTCGATAGCTCCTTCCGCATCTTTGTGTCATTTTCTCGGATGGCTCGCTCAACATCGGCTCTCTCCTTAGTCTTTGCCTTTTGAAGCATAGTCTCATTTGATGTCCCTTCAGCTTCCTCTATTAGCTCTTGCTCACGCTCTGCATCTCTGTTCCGCTCAAATACAAGTGCTGACTTTACGCGGTCATCAAACGCTTCATCCTCCGCTTCCTGAGCAATAACTGCATAATGACATCTTCTATAAACTCCCAAGGCTGACAAAAGGAAGCTAAACAGTTCTAGGGCGAAAAGAACAGGAAGAGCGTGGTAAAGTTGAGGGTTGCATCCGCGGGACCATATATCCGTAAGAATTTGATATATTTCATGAGCAGGTAAGGCATACGCCCATCGATAAAACCCAGGACTTAGTTCAAAAGGGACGAGAATACTTGCAACATTAAAAACCACCCAGGTGATTAGGGCCATTGGAACATAAGGTAGTGGTAGCCAAATTGTGAAAACATCCATTGTTAAAAAATTGGCATGGGCGAATAACCATAGCGCCACCCATGTCAGGAAGAACTGCGCAGTATTGACATCCCAGTGCCCACGAAATGCCCAGATCATGCCTGTTACGCATAGAGACCCAATAAAAGTATAGGTCAGCGAGATGAAATTACGATACGTTATAATGCGGTGAGGATAGATCCTGTTGTAAATTTTAAGGGAAGCGTAGAGTCCGTTGACAGTACCAAGGTAGAAGAACTCCTGAATTAAAATGAGAATTATGACAAGTGTATTGTAGATTAGACGCGATCCCTGGCTAGTGGGTTGTATGTTTAAGGAGGTTAGTGTCCACGGTTTAGCAAGGATATTGATATTTGCCTTGTTGCCTACTGCGATGGCTGAGATGGCGAAGGAGCCATTCATGGATGTGTAAGCAAGGCGGGCATTATCAGATAAGTTTTGAAGATTGTTATGAATGGCGGTATCAACGATAGCAGAGTAGCGTGCTTCGTTCCAGATAAATGTTAGAACTTCCTCAGGTTTATAGGTAGTGACTGCATTTATGCTTGATAATGCCTTAGAAAGTCTGTCACTCGCTCCAGCAGTAGTGTACAGAGCTGCCCAGTATCGTGTACCACAGACTTCTTTCTCTAACCTGCCTATGGAAGGGAAGACTGCTGGGCTTTCCTCCTGCAGTGACAGGAAGTCGCTGCCCTTGAGTGAATCATATGAGGTCCGCACAGCTTCGCCAATCACACCTCCATCATAATCTACAAATAGCACATTGAAGTTGTGAATATGGCCATTTTGCTGGAATAAAGAGCCTGTTTGATGAGTTAGCACTGTCTCTTGATCAAGCAGAGAGGTTGGAAGTGTCTCCCAAGTGCCAAGATAATTAAGATTCGGTGTACTGAATTTAACTAGACATCAGGTTACATAGAATTACTAATACTCTAGGCCCTTAGGATAGTTTCCGGCCTTCTTAGCCTGCCTCCATAACGTGTTATTTGACGCAGGAAAGTTATACCAAAGATATAGGCAAACAGTGAGAGAAATAGGAGTTGTAGCAGTAGCAAGTTCTTTATCGCGCCCTTGACTAGCTTCCTACGTGGGGCCTTGTTTGAAGGATGAGAACCATGGAGGCGGTTCTGGTGAGCCTTTGGGTACATTCGTGTGGCGATCATGATATTGATTGATTCTAAGAGCTCTTAATTAGACGACAAGAGTTTGTATGTTTAACTATACAGATATAGAAACTGGCGTTTGTTCGTTGAAGTTGCAAAAGTGTTTTGGCAGAGCGATGCGGGCTGCTTACTAACCACATGCTTTCGGCTTCCGTGCATTAAAGCCGACACATTTGGGAGGTTTAAATCGTATCCTGTTAGTGATATATCTATAATTGAGTTTTGCGAGCCATTGTTGCTTTGTTGGATAGATACGACCGCAACCATCCTCGGTTTATCTCCTGATTGAAAAGTGGTATATTTGCTTATGTAGAAAAAGTGTCTGCGGGATGCATAAACTAATGGTGGCGATTTGTACCTCTGAAGTAGTCAGGTGACTACAGGTGTCATCAATATTCTGATAATTCTAACAACATAGCAGCATTGTAGCAAACTAAGATGTGTGCACACAAGATGTATTGAAAAATTTGAGAAGCAGAAATGCAACGAAATCTCTATAGGTGGCTCACTTCTACTCCTAATCAATCCGCATTGACTACGTAATGCTGCCGACAGGATCGGAATCAACAACCGTGACTATCGCAGATCATTTGTATCCTTACCAAGGGCCCTGGCAAGTTATTTCGTCACTGATGGCTCTTACGAGATACCTATCTCACACTCTGTGGCTTCTGCTGCTGTGATCTGTTTAGATCACGTTCTACTTCTACAGAGAGCTGCGCACGCCTCCCAGCCACTTTTATGGGAGCTTCCAGGTGGACGAGCCACAGCTCCATGATGAATAAATATCGCAGCAGCAGCCCATAAGCCATGGGAAGAAAGCGGACTGGTTGAAAACAAGGTCGTGGATGTGATAGGGATCTATGAGAGGCTTAAGCATGAGGAGAAATGGAAGAAGTTTACGATTTTGATCTATATAAGGCATTAACATGGACATGCTCGAGTTAAGACTGAGGGAAGGGGGCAAGCTCGTTTCTTTGGGCTACAAAGTGAAACGTCATTGCGAATAAGTGTGGTGGTATCTGTCTGAACTGGACAAGTGAAGAACAGAGATAGACAGATACTAGCTGCCTTTAAGGTAATGAAATAAGTACTACTGATGATGTAGACCACCATTGTGTTAAACTACTTTGTCTTTTGTTCACGTAATTCAAGCTCTTTCTGTGAGGTAAACATATGGTGAAGGACCCCTCTGTTCTTGACCGATAAATGTCGTTTGAGAGCAGGCTTGATTTCAACTTTTAGATTAGTCTTTAAATTTATAATTTTAAGCCATGAAGTCAAGTTCCAAACGATATTGAAGACTGTCGACTTGAGAACTGAGTCTCGTGTGAACGGTTACACTTTTAAGCGCCTAACTTTTGCTGCTCACTGTAGTCAAGAAAGCGGCAACCCTGTGATCTGACCGATTAATGTAAGCGTACGCGGTAAGTATGACATCATGTTGGGTGGGTATAGTATGATGGTTGTATTCGTTCTGGTTGATTTATTCACCTGATTTAGTTTACAATGCATTCTCCTCTACTAGAAGTATTATCTCTTGCATGTTATAAAGCTATGCTAGTACCTGTGACGTTAAAGTAGATCTAGCTTGGGTTTAGCAATAAACTTGGCCTATCACACTCATTATAGGGATCCGCTGTGACTTGGCACGGGAGGTTAACAATTGGTATTTGATCTTGTACAGTATGTATATTTTGTTAATCTCTTGTTGCCTTCCTGTTTGAGACCAAGCGTTGCATATCTATTTTAGTTTTGTTTTAGACTAATGGAGCAAAATACTGTGTATAGTAACGATATCTTAAATATTGGCGAGGTGAAGTCATGAATGAGGGAGATCTCTTGGAAGTCTTGGAAATACAATTTCCTATCCTACTCTAGTTTGGTGGGGAAGAAACGGCAATAGTAGGAAATATACGTGACCTTTTCCAACGTCTAACAAGTTTAAGTTATTGATAATGTAGATCTGTAAAGAAGTAAAACGTTATTCCTTGAAAACAGCTAGCGTTGAACGCCAATAGAGATACTCGCTTAATTCATCACCGCAAGCTTGACTGATCAGCATATTTTACGTAAACTCTTTAAACAAACAAAAACCAAGTTAGCAAGAATAAAAAAGTATAAAAGAACTGCCATATCTAACAAAGACATATATTATCAGCAGCTTACTCAAAATCAATATTTTCCCAATCAGTTTCACTTAAACAATAACTTTATTCGAATAGAATAAGCCGAAAATGCACTTCCAAACCAAAGCTATGTTTCTCACCTTAACCTCCTTCGCCTCCCTCGCCTCGCTCATCAAAGCCGATTTTATTATTCATGCTGGGTCCTGTGCGACATTTGGAGGCACAAGTGACGGCGGCTTCAGCTCTAATGGTGCCTTTGTTGTTGGACATGATAAATGCGACTCGACTTCTTCTCTTTCAGGCTGGAACCCAGGCGAGTTTTTCAGCGGACAAAGCCCATGCAGTGCTGAGGATACCCTCAACTTTTATCCTGAAGGAAATGAGCACGTGTTTTATGTTGCTGGGGGTGATGGACAGCCAAAGGGGAGATGTGCAGAAAAGGAAGGGACTGCATTTGATTGCTATGGATGGAATTATTCGTGTGCACACACTGAGTTAGTGCTTTGTGTTACCGATTATTGTAAATAGATCTGGATTTTACACCCACGATGTTATATATAATGAACAAGAATTAAATCAGGTGCAGAAAAATTTCGAGTATCTTAACTATAGGGCACCGCTACTGCAGAAGTTGATCATTGGAGTTTGACAGTAGTTATAATTATTTTTGCATGCGTGTTGCTCAGCATATCAAGTATCAACAATATTTTTTGCTTTGGCGACAGATAAAAGAAATGATACGGCATTATCATATATACAAGTGAGTGTCACAAAGTATTAGAGGGACGAGTTACAGTAAGAACTTTGAGCTGTTTGATGTGTAACAAAATTTCCATGAACATGGCTAAAGCCAATATGTGCGACACATACTTAGAGCCCATATCTTAGTAGTAATGAAAAGGACAAACCAGTTGTAACCTCTGCTAAAACAGGTAAAATACAGTGCGGATCTGTATTTAGAGCCCATGCAAACGAAAACAAACCAATGGGCAACACCAATAAGCGTGATGCGGGGGTTCGAGGCCGAGTCTTTTATGTTTTAAACATGAAATATCATGTTTAAATGTTTTTTTTTGTGAAGAGCGATAGAAAAGCAACGGGGGCTGTGATAAACAATATAACCACATCAAGTATCGCCAATTGTTTTCGTACCCTTCAACTATATAAGCGCCAATGAGTGAACCTAAAGCTGGATCAAGAAAAAGTGCCATAATATAGAATAATGCCTCGTTATCCTGTTGCTCATCAATCCATGAAGTAAAAGAGTTATTAGCTATAGCAGGGAATACCTCTTTGGGTTGCGCGGAGAAACGAAATGTAGGCGTATGCGATTTGATGAGTAAGCCGGCCAAGAGGGAATTGCCCATCTATCCAGTGAAGCTGCTCAAAGATGAAATGTTTGTAAACACGACAATTTGAACATCCATAGAAGGAGAGATAAAACCACAGTCTCATAACTACAATGCTGTCGCTGAGAGTTGTCAAAGCTCAAATTTCATATATTAGTAGTGATATTCATGATAAATTGTTGCAAGATTGCGTTTGGAGAGCTACTTAGCTTACGTACGTAGTAGCTTTGGGGAGACTGCGAGACATTGGTGGATCGAGATCTGATTACACTCACTCTCTACGAACGCAATCACCTCTTCAATATATCATCCTTATTTCATGAGGCCTATCAAGTTGTTACATTCTGGCTGATTCCCGCCTAGAAGGTTGTGCCACCCCAAATTTGCTGACTAATGCTTGGCATTTGTCGTTATAATGTGCCAAGATTTAAAGATTGCGGCCGTAGCATGCAATATTATTGAGAAAGAACGGTAGGCGAAACCCGAATTAATTTTCCATTGGTTTGAGAATTTATCTATACTTACTTAACACTTCGAACTCATTGCTCACTTCAAAAGCCACGTCCGGTTTGTATGATTCGACTTGGTATAAGGCATATCCGCGGATGTGAAGCTCAAGCCGCCGTACAAGAAGCGGGTGGCATTAATTGCAAAAATTAGTTGTATAAGAATTCAATGCAATGCTGCAATAACCTCAAATCTTCGAGCGAAACTTCATACTGGTTTTAGCACACATCAGCAAGGGGCGAGAATCACAACATTACAATGGAGAGGGCTCGAATCGAGGCAAGTCTGCCAGTGAACGAGAGCAACGGAAAGAAGGAGGCCGCTGTGGGCGTGTTCAACGACTGGCCAAACGAAGCTGGAGTGAGCCAATTTAATTTTCCTCCTCATCAAGGAAATCTACTGATAGAATTGTAGTTTGAGTCTCTTTATGAGCAGAAGACTCCAGTTGAATTGCAAGTCCAAGGTAAAATACCAAACTATGCGGCAGGTATTTTCTATCGCCAGGGGCCAAGAAGTCATAATATTGACGGAACGCCGAATGGGACGTATAAGCTTCATCATGTGTGTACATCTTATTAACAGTTGTCCACGGGTGAGATAAGACAAGATGAAATCCTGATTGACTGGATACAGTGGTTCGATGGTTTTCAGGAAACACACCGATTTGAGATGATTCCGTCTCCATCTGGTGTAAAAGTGCGCTATAACTCTCGTGTAGCCTGCGATCTCATCGTCAAGGAAATTGAAAAGGAAGGGAAGTGGAACTCCTTCACCTTTGGACAAAAGCGTGACCCTTGCGTAGGCCTATTTGGGAAGGTAATGAGCTCATTTTATGCCATGGCAGTTGAGACCTTGAAGCGTCCTTTGCCTGATCCTGCCGCTGAGAATGTCGGCGTAACGTTCTCAATCAACATGCCTGGACGGCCAACCACTGCAAACACCAACAAGGCCAAGAGTCTCAAGCAGGCAGCTGCTAATGGAGACACGTACAATTCGAAGCTTATTCACGCGTCTGGTATTCAGAGCCTATATTCTACAACAGATGGTGCAATAGTCAAACAACTCGATCCCGAGACACTGGAGCCTCTTGGTATCGCGAAACAGGAAAGCCTCCATCCTTTTCTAAAAGGCCCTATGTCAGCAGCACAGTAAGTTGAACTTGGTCATATTTTGGTCACGATACCGAAAGGCGAACGTCTTTCGAACAGCCTAAAAGCTACTCCCTAACAATCCACCCATCTAAACTCATATTAATTTGTTGATAGTGCCAGATACGATCCTGCCACAGGGGATTTGTACAATTTTAATCTCGATTTCGTTGGCTCGCCTACATACCGTGTATTCTGCGTGTCTGCATCTACTGGAAAGACTTCTATATTAGCTACTATTAAAGGCAAAGGAGTCTATGCGGCCTACATTCACTCTCTATTGCTCACACCGGATTATGTAATCCTCTGCGTCTGGGGCAGTGTCCTTCGCAAAGGAGGCCTCTCCGTCATTTGGCACCTTAACGTACTTGACGCCATCCAGCCTACCGACCCATCAATCCCAACAAAATGGTTCGTCGTTGATAGACACCATAACCGCGGCCTCGTCGCGGAGTTTGAGTCTCCTGCCATGTTTTGTTTCCACACTATTAATGCCTGGCAAGACGAGCAAGGGAGTATCATCGCCGAACTCACCGAGTACTCGAGCATGGAAATCCTTCATAAATTCTATTACGATGCCGTGAAATCATCTAGTCTTGCAGGACACACTCTCGCCAAGAAGAGATTGCCTTCGTGCCAGCCGCGTCTGACACGGTACCGCCTCTGTGCGAAGCATATTTCCAGCAAGCCTGTTGGCCGCTTCACAGCGCACAAGGCTGAAATAATCCTTACCATGAATGGTGGCGAGCTTCCCACCATAAACAATGCCTATTCCTTGCGACCGCACCGTTATGTCTACAGCGTCGCGGACCGTGGATTATCTACATTCTTTGACGGCCTAGCAAAAATGGACACTATGACAAGCACAACAGTATACTGGAAGAACGAGGTAGGACATACGCCTAGTGAAGCAATATTTATAGCGAATCCAGAGGGAGAGTTCGAAGATGATGGTGTTTTGCTTAGTGTTGTCCTGGATGGGGCGAAGGGCTTGAGTTATCTTCTCGTGCTTGATGCGAGGACGATGACTGAGGTGGGAAGAGCAGAAGTCGAGGGAGCCGTTGGCTTTGGGTTTCATGGGGTATTTGGGAGGAACGAGGATAGATGAAGATATATAGGTTATCAAGAAAGAGAAACCCCTTAGTAAGCGAGCCCAAACCGCTACTTTGAGGATTCAGATTATCTGTAATTTAGCAGGCCCAGTTAGAAATTACGTACACCTGGCGAAAATCGTTTTGAAACACACTCTATGATCACCTCATGGACCTTCCAGCCTCTGCTCTGTTTGTGAGAATAATTCTGTTGTTCCCCTAAATCTTTTGAATGTGAAATTGCTCATGATTCATGTGAAGATTTAATTCCATAACAATATTCTTTCACAGCTCGCTAACTCTCCAATCCAACGTCTATCAATGATAAAGAGATCAGGTTCAGTAAACGCAACCCTTCTTCATATATGAACTCTCATAGTGGAATTGTTGAGGGAGTTGACCCAACTGAGTTAGCCCAACTTTTCATGACTACTTCTAAGTAAGTTTGAGTAGAGCATAAATTATTTATCTTTGTTCATTTAAAGCTTTGGAGCAATTATGATTCCAATATGTGCAGTAGAAATTTTAGATAAACTTTTAAGATCAGACGGTTCTATCTGTTACATTTTTTTTATTTTTCGGTTCGATTTAGGTAAGTTCTTATACTTTTCCAACCCTTTACATATTTAGTACCATGAGACCTCGAGTGTTTATATACGAATTAGTTCGAACCTTCATAATTGCTTTTGCACTATCCATAACTTCAATACCATATATTCAATCTATAGTCGTCTTGAGCCTAATCATGTGAAATATCATACATTCTGTATTTGGTAGAATTAAGCCTCAAAACCTAATACAAGAAATAATTGTTTTATTACTATTGCCATGTTAGCTATATGCAAAATGTTTTAAGAACATCAAAGATAAAAACACTGTTGGATTTAATTTGCTAAGGAGCGACGGTTTTAGTCATAAATTATAGCATTAAATTACTAAAGGCTCCGTTCGAGATTCGCAGCTTCAAAATATCGACACCCTGGTGGCAAATCTTCGCACGTATCACTGCCTTGATGATCTCAATCCCTGCTATAATCACTAATCTATACCAACACTAATCACCTATCATCTTACAACGAAACAGATACTTGATATAATGGTTGTTCTTTGTTCTTTCGTGGATCAACTATGCCTTTGGCGCCACGACTGGTAGTAGATATAGTAGATGTATGCGCAGTATTTTTAAATCAAATATGGACAGTTGACAAGTCGATTTAGCTATCTATCTAGCACCCATTGTAAGTCAAACATTTTGAATGACCCAAGACAAGATGCGAAGGTACAATCAAGCATGATATCATGCAGCTCAATCAGTCTTAAAGCAGTCAGAATGTATGCTGCTTAGACATCAAGCACATCTACACTGATTCCCTACAATACCTCCAATTATTGTTGTATCGGTCCATTTCCGCTTGGGGTAAAGTTGCTATCAAGAGTGATGATTTAGAAAAAATAGCCGAGATGTATTTCTATCGCGGGTCGAAAAATTTGTAACTGGTATTAGAATCCCTTGTATATTATCGATTGGCCATGTATTTTTCGAGTAAGTGGATGTGTTTACTGTAAATAAGCACACTCACTCGAGTTCAACTGGCCGTTTATATTGGCTGTGGGGTGCATACATTTCCTTGATGGGTATGCCGGAATCCAGTTCTTGAGACTTGTCGAAGGCTAGCATTTCTTTCGGCTCCCGTTGAGAACTAACTTCGTGCGGCTGAGAATGTTCCGCCCACATCTCAATAGGTCCCGTATTTGTATGATGAGATGCTGCCCGCCGTCTTTTGACAAACCAGGCTATGAAGAATGCCAAAATTCCTATGACTATCACAGGAATAACCACACTGACAGCAATAACTGCGCCAGAGACACCACCATTAGTATGTGTGGATGTAGCGTTCGTAGGGTTGGGGTTGTTGATGACTTGTGGTGGTATAGAAGTATTAAAACGATCAAGAAGGCTGGTTGACAGATGTTAGTACAGCACATATCCATCGTTTAGCGTAATACATCTTACCTATCAATAACATGGATAACACCATTCACAACCATGTAGTCCGGTGTGGTGATCTTCGCTGAGTTTACAAATATATCAGAACCATCTCTCGTGATAGTTAAGCTGCTCCCTTGGAGCGTCTTCAACACAGTCCCATTGAGCAGACTCGGCGAGTATCCGACAAAGTCCGGTATTATGTGATAGTCGAAAAGTGCGGTAAGCTCATCAGCATTCATGCTTGTTGTGATGTTTGTAAAGCGGCTTAGTGCAGTTGCTGAGTTTGGGACGAAGAAGGTTAAGTTTGGAGTGAATGACGCTTTGTTCACAAACTCAATTAGACCATCGTCGTTGACGGAAAGAAACTAAATGCAATGAGCGTTTAGCCTTCATTGGATATTGATTAAACAAACATATAAAAAAGGTCAGAGAGCAAAGGAATACATACATTAGCTCTGTTGAGAATGGCAATGAAAAAGCTGAGATTGGCTTGCGCAGTCAAGATCACCAAACTTATAGGTAAACTTAGTACTGTGTTCACAATTTGGAACAAACCTCCAAGACATATGATATCCTAAATAATGGATATTAGTTAATCTAATAGCCATCTCAGTCTTACTCTTCGACATACCTTCGTTTCTACCGTTGATATGGTTTTGTTGCTCGATAATATCTGAGGCTGCCCTTCCGTTCCCAGTAACAATTGGACGCGCTGCCCAGCTGGACTGATCGTGATGTTTGAGTAGCTACTGTTGGTCAAGTACGTAGGAGCGAATTGAGACTGATCGGTGAAAGAAACAGTCGGGAAGCTCCCATTCACGAGATGATAAGCTAATGTAGCTTCTATCTCATCTAGCCTGGGAGGAGTGCTTCGCGTCGAAATCCAGCTCTTGAGGGCATCGTTTGAGGGCGCTAAGAATGTGTAATCTGAAGCCGCGGAGAACAGTGTCTGAAGTTTACTTGACGAGTTGACAAAGCTGTTCAAAGTGCTGAGCTCCGATTTACTCTGGAGCGTAGTGATCAGGGACGCAGGGTTAGAAGACATCGAGGACGCCCAACTCCGAAGAACCTCCTCGATAGTTGATGGATCTCAGAAGGTGGCTTCACTCAAATGCAACCCAGATGAGTAAGAATGAAAGAAGGCCTCCCCAGTGGCAACATCAGATACTTGGGGTCCTTCCATACCTTGTTGCCCACAATTTTTAGTCGGGAGGCACAGCATGTCAAGCCAATTTCAACAAAGTGTGTGATCCGTAATATGATATGCGCTACATAGAGTGGAGCGAGCACTCTGTATCATTCATTGGTTCTACCCCCGTATTTCGTGAACGTGTATTAATTCCACTGTGGAGCAGTGTCAACCCATCATCTGGTAGCAATACAAATATGCTCCAACATCATTTGCTAAATTAAGCGAGATCGAGCACTGACTCGGTAATAAGCTGACAGGGTTGGGACCACTTTGGAAGAGTGGTTCCGAAAACGTGGTGAAAGCCGAGCGCAACCTGGCTTGGTGGCAAGGAACCAGAATGTATCAGACCAGCAGACCAAGCAGAATCAGAGCTGTCCAAAGTATACAGCCCTACAAACTACCCCCATGGCCTAGAATAGCAACGCGCCATGTAAATGCAGATTCTCATGATTGAAAAGAACATGCATATGTTTCCTTGAACCTGGTTGCAAAATTACAAGTCGTAGTATATTGTTAAATGTCTAAATTGACCATCGGCGGTCCATTTTCCTAAGTGCATTCTACAAGTCCTATAATAGTTCATGAGTGAGAGTTCTTGCGTCATTTCTATCAATTCATCGCCGTCACATACAACACTACCTTCTCTCTATTGTATTATCATCGATCCTGGTACACTAAGCACCTCGGTTGTAGCCAAGTGCCAAGAGTAAACGTTAGAGTCCATGCTTTATCATTTCGACCTAAAAAGCCGTTCATGGGGGTTAGCACTTTAACTAGAGCTTTCGGGCTTTTTTTCTTGTCTGGGGATTGGTTTCTAATTACCAGCAACTGAGATAGGTGAGATAGGTATAATATGAAAAAGTTTGCTGCTGCACTGTACTTCAAATGGTGACTAGTTTACCCGTAGGTCTCAGCTCTGGTAGGTGCAGATCTTTCGGAGAAGCCAGCTCGTAATCAACCTGACTTGTGACCGCAGTGGGTCATTTATTGGCATACGAAGATCAGCATTCAAAATTTGGCAATGTCGATATATGTACCACTATAGAATGAGATCACGTTAAAAAGTGTCGCACATAGGTTTCTAGAAGCTCGTTATTCAATTGCCCATACGTGGTATTATCTACATACACAATGAGCCTTAGTAGTGTTATCAAAGCTAGTTTTGGACCAATCGTATTCTATACTTTAAAGCGAACTATTTTCGATCAAATGGCCTTTAAATAAATTGGATAACAGCATCGTAGTAGCCGATAACATTTGTAAACATCTTCCAGGATCCAAATTTCAATAAGTTGCGTCGATAGAACAATCCCAATTGTACAGGGGAATATGGTTAGCCTACCAGACAGCAAAATTAGAGACACATGTTCTGAGCATTTAACGCCGAAGTTGTCGGTGGTATGAAGGTCTCTTATCCATTTGGAGTTAATGTCAGGATTCAGCATGTAGACTCCTGTGCTAGTAGGTGTGAGTATTTGACTTTGCACCATGTATCGGCGCGCTCCTCTAGCTGTTTTCGGGTATTGAGCTCGACGCTCCTCAACATGGCGGCCTCGTAATCCCGGTGTCCGATGAGGTTAGAAGATGAGGGTATGAAAATGATAGCGAGGATGGGGAGATAGAGCTTCATTATGGGATGTTACTAATCAGAAGGACGCCAGAAAGTTGGATGGATAAAAGTGGATATGTGAACACGAAGGATTGTTTAGGCAACTAATTGTTTCAAATTATTGTCTTTATAGATATTGACAAAGCGGGGAGGAGATCAGGTATACGATTTTGCGAATAGTAAAGTCTCTCCTTAATTTCCTTTCTAGAAGAATAACCCTTCATCTTATTTTGTGCTAAGGGATGATAATCTCCTCGACTCCAAAAGTTGTGGGACGCGCCCTGCTAAAAGCTGCCTGATAAGATAAAGACTATTTTAGATTTCTATATATTGTCATGTAAGCATAGTCTCTTCTAGAATTTCATATTCTATAATATTTGTTATATTGTCAAAATTTAAATTAAGAACCTAATATTTCCCGATCTTAGTTTTGCGACAGACTTTATAGGGAAGCCGACAAGGCAAGTCTAAGAGGTGGAATTAATAGAGACACAATGGCAATATCTCTAGTAATTTAGTATATAATGTCTGTTTTTATATGCATAATTGTAGTAAGAGATTTATGGGCAAGAGATCTACTAATATATGCTACTAACTTCCAAAGATCTTTTTTTTATAGTGGCTGTTCTTAGAATATAAATTTACAAATAGTAATGACAAAGGGAGTAGAATAGATAGTATGTTAAAGCTTAGGTTTCAGGTGTTAAATATCTTCTACATTTTAACCACAATTAGGTTCGAGGCTTTAGGCATTTATATCATAGCAACAACTTTAAGGCGATTATATACTAAATCGTATTTTTAATACCAAATTCAAATATCTTATGAAATACTTATATTAATTGCACCACCTGTCGCGGAGCTAGTATCTGCTGTTAAATTTCAAATTTTAAAAAGTTCAAACAATGTAAATAATTATAGACAGAAGAATATAAATCTTACAGAAATTCAACTATTTGGCTGATATCTTATTGCACGTCAAAAGATGTAATTGGGGATTTTGATAACAGGCTTTGGTAGAGGTATGATTGAACTATCATTTGGTCTAATATCTCGCTAAATATAGTGCAATAAAATTTTGAAACCGTCTTTTGGCGAATGCGACGTCATGTGATCTATCCTTGCTATGGTAGAGTAGGGGGTATTTATTCACAAGGCTACATGAATATCTTACTTGTTCACGTCACTAGATGCTAGTGTAGAAATGCCTTGTGGTGATCTTCGTAGTGGAGCCAATCATCTCGATAATATCATTATTCTTATATCACCATCATGTGTAAGCGATGCCTTTGTACAGTTGGATATAGTGTCGTCATCATTCTCGGTTATTTGGTAGCAAGTATATATAAAAGAAATTATGGTAGAACCTCAACTATTAGGTATTCCCAGAATCAAGATGTCAAATAACAAAAGTCAAGCAAGTGGAGACTTGGCAACAGGAGCTTCAGTTGCCCCTAGTGGAGGAGTAGGAATGGAAAAGACTCCAGCAAGCTCTGATACTCCAAATAACACCTCTGGCTCAACAGTATGTGTAAGAGTGGTTTTGTTTTGACTTAGTATGACATACATCACTGTGTAATGGCTAATTAGCACTTTACAGGCCAGCTTCACGGCAAAGTCTAGCACCAAGGAGTCTTTAGTGCCCGATTTTGCGAAGCAAAAGCCTGGCGGAAATGAAAATATTCTAGGCGATATGCGTGATGAGTAAACCACTCTTTACATTCTCTTGAATCTAGTGCTAACATTGGTAGAATATCTCGAGGCTTAGGATTAAAGTAAAAGAAGAAACTAGTATAAGATCAGATTTTAGAGTTCTTTTGCTTAATAGAGCTGCTTCTCGATAGCTCTTTATCAAAGAAACTGCATTCAATTTCTCATTTCAGGCACCTAACGTACTTCTGTTAGAGAAAGATGTGTCACTTGCCATCCCTTGATTTTCTGTCGTTAACATAGAAATTCGCCTGCTAAAATACCCATGTGATACAAGGCTTTGTGACTGATATAAATATTAACATCTATTTAAAGGTACACCAGTTGAGGCTGTTAGATGCGGCCGGATAATAAACGAATGATATGGATGTGGTTCAGACAACTGGACCTACTGGACCTTATGGCTGGGAGGTTTTATTCTTATTCTTTACGGGCAGGCAGCACTCGTATATTTGATTTGAAATGTCTCAAGGCGAAATAAAAACGCCTAGTCCTGGCTTTCCTTAATTTGTATTAATTGTCTTGGGAAGGAACTCAGTCACTACTAGCTTAGTGTATTAAATGGATAATAGTTTTCTTGTTAAACTCAGCAATCAATAACAAGTATATAATCTTGACTGATTGTCTTTATTCTAAATTATTTGTGCTACTAGCAATTCAAGAGTTACATTCATATAACTTATCAATTTCTTCCTGGTATATCTTCAAGTTTGGTAATCTCGCCACGCTTCCTTTCTGTGTCCGCATTAGTGGCTTTTCCGGTTTGGTAAACACAATTAGTTCCGGGGAGATATGGACAGAAGCGTGGCATAAGGAGTTTGCATTTGCAAGATATGGCAATAAGCTTTGTCGAAGATCTTCATGATTGCTGCCATCCACCGCATCAATAAGGAGGATAGGGTTAAGTCTGCCGTGACCTCCAACCAAAGCCACCTGCACAAGACCATGTTTCTCAATTTCCTTCTCCACTGTTGCAGCATACAAGCCGTCCCCATGCGCGAGATATACGTAGTCATCGGTTCTCCCCACGATCTTCCATAGTCCTTTGCGCGAGGGATGCTCCATCCACAAATCGTTTGTCTCGAATCGATCAAGGTCTGGATACAAGAAGAATATCTGCTGCATAGCCGCATCTTCATGTCTACGGACGAAAACTAACTCGTGAAGTTCACCACCGGGACGTGGCTCGAACTCGGCTCCAGCGTGGCTGTTAAAAGCGACGTAGTCCCAATCTTGTTTATCCTCGCGAAGCTTTAAGAAATAGCCTCCAACTTCGGTACTGCCGATAGAAGGTATTAGCCGAACATATGAAGCAAGTTTCATGCCGTTGGTGACCCCTAGAGGCGCGCCGACGTAGTGAATATATTGAAGATTTCGTAACGCCGCCAAGCCGGTAGAGTTTTGACACAGTGCACTGTTTATGAATAATAATACTATCAGCTCTTATCACCTCACAAGAAAGGAAAGCTTCCGTTTTTTCCCGAAGAGACCAGACTTAGCCTTTGAGCATACGTACTCAATAGAAACGGGAGCAAGCAGGGCGCCGTCGACGTTCCCAAATTTCAAGATAGAAATGAGTGTTTCTGGTGAAGGAGGTTTTGCTGGCCCAAGTACAATAACCGTGTGAACGAAAACACTCATGGAAAGAACCATCAGCATGCCTACGAACTGTAAAAGCTGTTTTAGCAGTGGATTTAAGTGTAGGAAGACTTTTTGAGACTCACATGGACCATAGGTAAAGGTGTGTACCATCTTTTGAAAGCGTAATGGTGTAAATGGGTTTCATCCTCACCCGCAAGTCTTGCTGCTACATCTAGAGTTGCCATCATTCGATGAGTGTATGTAATGGGCTTCGGAAACCCTATAAGTATTTGGGGCTTAGATTTTGTATCTTTTCACATCGCTGTGTTGAAGCTACCCGAAATTTGACTCACTAGTCGTCCCAGAAGTATGAAATACTAACCAAGGATCATCTTTGTTTATCTCCCACGACTTTTGATAGATGAATGGCTCTGCCTGTTGATCCTGCAAAAAGTCCTCTAGCTCAGGTGCTACTACTGTCTTAATACTCGGGATACGATTCACGATCTCATTTACAAGAGATGCCGAGCTTTCAGGTCGTATGTAGAGCTTGCACTTTTTGTTTTCAAGGAGTTTAACCTGTGCTTCTGGCGTTGTCATTGGTGATGGCAAAACCATCTTTCATATCGTCTCAATAAGCAAAATCTTACAAATTTGATACTAGGGGAGAGTCCGAGTTGGAAAGGAGAGAGCCAACAGTATGAATTACTAACCACTTTTCCTAGCTTTCCTGCAGCTATGGCCAAAATTGGATATCGCAAGTCTTTAGGCCCAACATATGCGAAAACTTGGAATTCATCCTCTGGCTCAGATGGAGGGATGTTTCTGGAAAGCCAATGTGCCGCATAGTTTACCGCATTCGCGAGCTGGCCAGCGGTGATATCTTTGTAGCCTTTGGAGATATTTTCTTGATCTACAGGGATAGACACCCAAGGACTCTGGGGATCACTTCGAGCCCGCTCATCTATGACGGTGAGAACTAAACGTAAGCCATGCTGTGTGCCGGGTAAAGGCAGATGTTGTGTATTTGCCATGATATTGTTTAACCTAAGTTGCTGAAACGTATTCTTCTGTAGGTCACATAGCACAGGTGGCATTAGGATGAATACATATATTTAGATGGCGGTAGTGGTAGCTAGGGCAGAAACCAGATAAAGCACAACAAGATCCAGGGACTGTAATAGGCAAATTTTCGGGCGGTGTGATCATATTACATACTGCATAAGCTCCACCAGGTACCCTAGCTCAATTTGACTGACTGCTTCCAAGCTTACATTGCACAGTGCACAAAGAAAGGGCTTTATTCGTCAGAGAAGAGAACATATCATGAAATTGACGCTAATCATGAGTTCTAATTTTATTATAATTTATGATGATTCAGCACAAACCTTTCAATCAATTTCCTCTGTGACGCGTGTAAAACCAAACATATATGGCTTTTCCATGATCTAAATATACCTGCAATTCAACTGGAATATCCTTGTAACCAGCGAGTTGTTCTCTGTGGAAATCCCTCTCCTCTGTTTAAAGAAACGCAGCTCCATATATCCATTCATACGTGTTCTGTTGATTTTCTGGACAGTTGCTAGGGATTACCGGACCGCTTATGCCGGTATGCATGATATCCAACAATAATTACACTAAGAACCTCGATCTTTAGGCAGGAAAGAGAACTTCCCCGCCGAGCTTATTGAAATTTAGTCAGGTACGCTTCGGAGATTCGTCAAAACCTAATAAATATTGATAATGATAACATGATATAAAGGTGCAAAATTAGCAATTGCTAAATTCGCGTAACCCTAGGTATCACTGAATTCTTGATAACCTGCAGCGTTTATCACACTTCGGTACATTTGAACAGCACATTGCCAGTCTACTAGAAAATGGTGCTTCCCACACTCCCAAGGTTACATTCCAATAGTTGGACCAACCGGGTAAACGCAATGCTTTATTAGAACAGGCGGCTTTTGCTTACCGAACAAGACCTGTAATCATATGCTTAAAAAGTCTTCGTTGATGACCTGCGTTGGATCAATATTCTGTCCACCAGTCATATACTCTGAGTGGATGTGGACTGATACATGCTGTAATGATCGTAACATAGCTGGGCAGAACATAATCCCGATGTTGGATTTCAAATAAGCATGTGAAGGTCGTGACCAGTCTTTCTAACAAAGAAAGTGCCAAATTATAGCCCGGATACAACTCAATCCTGGATTTTGTACTAATTTTGGTGTGAAAAACAGTCATGATAACTCACCTAATAGTAATGTGACATTGGCAATTAGCCGGTTGGTTCCGACAACATGAGTGCATGCATTAGCTACTTCATCGGTAGCCATGCGCAGCTTTTATCAAGAGAGTTCCAACAGCTAGGATAAATGATCTTATTACGTAACATACTTAACGACTGCTCCATAGGAACAAAAATATTGAACCAAACTTAGATTAACATGTAGTAATCGACAGTGCAGGGCATTAACAGTAGTTGAGCCATATACGCTCGGGGATGCTTACTAGAATTCATGGTGACCTCACCACCATATGCATATAGAAATATCTACTAGTTAAATACAGATTTAGTAACTCTATATTCTATAGTATTTTATTTAGTTATAACAGCTACTCTTATGCCTAGCAAAGCGCAAAGTATAACACTTAACAATTATCTTTTAAAATATAAGAAGCCCGTTTCCTAACATGTAAAAGGAAGAGGTTGACAGTAGCATATATATATATATGTATTATAAGTAAGAATGGTTAAATATAACAGTCGCTTTTCCTACCAGAAATATATCTAAACTAGGGTTAATTAGCAGGCATTTTGCTGGCAGTATATAATTAAAATAAGCTTAGTATCACCAAGTCAAATTGAGGTACAAAGATAATAATCCGCAAACATTAATAACAGAATAATATTCACCCTTTAAATTCTAAGGATTATATTGCCCCGATCCTGGGTTGGGGCAATAGCATTTCGGTCTAGGTGAGGCGTGGGACTGGCTAAAATAAAAGTGAGTTTTCCCTAAAATCAATAATGGTGTAAAATGAAAAGAATATCACCTTTTCAGGATTAGATTACTAGTTTATCCATAATTTATGTACGCCCCACCTACGTAAAAAGATATAGAAGGTCACGCTTTAATCTTGATGAGCTTAGTCGGCAGATACTACTAAAGAACCTGTTATAAGCTTCTCTATAGCACAAGTTTTAATTCTAAAGATCTGAGTGCTGTCATGTAACACTCGGCTTAGAATGAGTGCGGAACGCACGTACTGCACATATGGAAGTATGGGAAAAAGCTGAGGATTGAACTTAGTATTTAAGCTGTGTAATATCCGCCTACACATCACGTGCTGACGGTACCGTGACACGTCAATAGTATTGCCCTCAACTGTATGAGCGAGGAGAATAATAAGGTACTCTTTGATCATGGTAGTAGTCATCAAATCCTACATGTTCCCAGAGATGTAACTTCTCAAATAGAACAAACGATTAATAAAGTAATAAGAAAATCAAATTTTACGTTGTAGAAGCTTCAAGATATGTCTTAGCTTGACCAAGATTTAGTTTTCTTCTTAGATCCGGGTAAGTACAGATCTAGTAATAGATAGATTATTAATATCAAGGCTGCTAATGGTTAAACTTAACACTTAACAGCATTTATATATATTTGTGAGAAAAACAACCCAGCTGTGACAGAGAAATCTCACCAGCATCAGGTCTGCCTACCACGTGTGCCCCACTACTTTAGTCTTACGTAACCTAAGCTAGCAGAAAATTTGGCGGCAAGCACAGCTACTCCACTTGCTTTGTATGTCTTTGACCTCGGTCTCACGTAATTATTCGCCTCAGAAGTATTGGCCGAGGAGTTTCTGGAAGTCCATCACATAAGCAGAACGAGATAAAAACGAAAATACTACATCATTTTACGAATATTAAGCTTTTATTGGCCCAGCAGCTACTATTATAGAGTGGGGCACATTAGTGCCCCAATACAAAATGGTTGAGCCGCCTTGTTACGTTTCTTTACCCACCCTCCCGTCCATCATCCTCTGTTATTGAACACCTTCTTCAGATATAAACATACAATAAACCGATCTCCTATTTTCACTTATCTCAACCTCAAGATGAAGCTCCTAAACGCCTTCCTCTTTGCTATAGCACAGTCAACTGCGTCGTTGGTGGCAGCAGCAGCAACAGACCGCGCGACCTGGCTCTGGGATGCCACTTTATTTCAGGACAACTCCAAGGTCTCCAAGTTCCTGACATTTGCCGTGTCTAAAGGGGTTAAGAAGGTGTACGCTGGTGTCAACGCCGATGTGCCCAACGCCGCATTTGGCAGTTTCATCTCGCAGTGCAGCGCTAAGGGGATTGCTGTCGGCGCTCTCATCGGCAACTCTCAGTGGATCCTAGATCAGGGAAGCCCCAGCATCGATGATAACTTGAGCTGGATCGAGCAGTACCAGGCGAGCGCGGCAGCGAATGCGAAATTCAAGGAGGTGCACATGGATATTGAGGTAAGACTAGAATGCTTTTCCTTGCCTATGACACATCATATACCTGGTAGATAGAAAAAGAAAGCCTTTTATACCAAATCTAAAAATCACACAGCCCTGGGTTCTCGACGGCTGGGACACGCCCGCCACGCAGACTAAGTATGTCGCATCTTGGCAAGACCATATGAGCACAGTTGCCTTCTTCGGCCGGCGTCTCGGCCTCACCGTCGCGGCAGACCTCCCTTTCTGGGCCAACGAGATCCAGTCGGCATCTTCCACGGCGAAGATGGACCGCTGGACCTTGGCCCTCGTTGATTCGGCTACCTTTATGACTTACCGCAGTGACGCGGCCCAGCTCCTGGATATTGCCAGCGCGGCCCTCGCTGCGGGAGAAGCCGAGGGCAAACCCGTCTGGCTAGCCGTCGAGACGACCGACATTGGTGACAGTCGCCTTTCCTACTTTGGGAAACCGGCTAGCAAGCTCGCTGTCGACCTCATAACCGTGCAAACGGGCGCACAGCGACACGCAAGTTTTGCTGGTATTGCAGTGCATGATTCGGTTGGATGGCCGGCTATGAAGTAAAGTGAGGGAAGGATAGTATTGCTTGTCTAAGTATTTTATATTTACATAAATCTTAGTAAAGCTGACAAGTAATTTATAAGGTAGTAAGTCGTGTGAAGGAATAGTATGGTTGTATAACTAGTTATTACAAATCCAGATCTCAAAGCCATGGGTTTCTAGAAGAATATCGCCTTTAGGACATGGTCAGGGCCAGAAAAGGATAGTCACAAAGCTCCTCACTTCTAGAAGAGGTATTGTAAGAAATAAGGGCTATTATAAAACTTAAACATAAGTTAGAAATTGTTATTATTTTTTGTTACTTTTAATACAGAAATTATAGTTATATAGTAAAATTTAGAGGACTTTAAACTTTAATTGAGCGTTAAAAGTTTAAAGGTTTTCGTGAGTCTAAGTATAAGAGTTTCATATAAACAAATAGTTTCTTTAGATAAAAGTCTTAGACAAAATTGAAATATAATATATAGTGTATATTTTTAGCAACCTAATTTGATTATTATAATAATTTCTAACATATCTATCTGTTCCTTAACGGCATAGGGTACAGTCAAGACGTTATACTTAAATATGTTGAAACGATTTAAGAGTAGATTCAATACTGAAGTCCTAACCCCCTAAATTTTGCTGGGCCATGGCCATGTTACAAACTAGTATTAGAGCATATTGATATAATTCTGTAAATGATCTACCATCTTGCTATCGTCATTAAACGCAGCGGAATCTAACAAGCAATTTAACATGTAGATATCTAGCTCCGACTTGTGATCATTTTCAAGCATATTTCTAAGGAGAAATTTTGCTACCGTGATATGTTTCCTCTGGACAGTTTGGAGCTGGCTGCCTATCACCGCACATTAAGAAGGTGTTTGGTCCTGCGTCAGTCAAGAATTGAACAGTAGCTATATCTCCTGTCCTAGCCGCATAATACAATGGTATTCAGCCTAATATGTCCCTTGCCTTCAAATCTGCTCTACTCCACAATAGTATTTCCACCAGGGATTTGTATCCGCTAGCTGGTAATGCATGCAATGCTGTCCGAGCAAATGCTTTACGAAATTGGATATTGCCCTGTGATCCACAATGTTTGAAACTGCATCGGCATGACCATTCAAAGCAGCGTGACATAGTAGGAATGATAGACGAACCTTCTCGACATTCATTTCGAATTTAAGCAACGTTCGTAGCATTTTGACATACGCCATACTACACGCTCTGAAGAATAGGGTCTGGGTTAATTGGTCTTTAATGTCGAGAGTGACCCCAATACGAAGTCAAACCTCAATAACGACTTCAATTTCATTCATAAATGCCCAATACAGCACAACACGCTCTAGCTGGTGAAGGGAAATGTTTCTGGGTCCATGGTTAGCGTAAATTAAATCAGTCACGTCTATCAAGTTGTGCTTAGATGTTTCTTCAAGCAGCATTCGCTGCTAGATTGGCTCGCTCGACTGCTTCTTTGCATCGTCCTCCCTTGGATGAAGATGTGTTATGGCTACTCTTGCATCACAAGCTATGTGAAAAAGAGCATCATTATCAAGGATATCAGGCGGATAAAGCGCCAAAGACTTGGGACATGAAGGCGAACTCATAGCGGCAAGATTATGCTCTACAACTATTACCGTGACGCTAGTACCTGCAACACAGCCTGAGCTGGTGACCGTATAGCCGATATCATCATGCCAAAGAAATTTGACCATTTTTAGCTTCTTTTGTCGAATTCGAATCTCGAATATTCCGTCCAATGCTGTACGGATGAAACAGGGAATATGTCGCAGATATATGTGCTAGGAAGGCAGTGTAAGACACGAGCCAGGTGATACTGAGTTTTCCGGCTCCATGACCTGTCGAAGTGTGTCAAGGACCTGTACTCACGATGCGCAAAAGGAGAGGTTCCTTCGAGTAAACGTGTGTTAAAGGTTCTTGGTTTGGTAAGTCTAGGAAAGGAAGCTCTCCGTACGGGAGGGGTCTAAGTATACTAGCTAATGAGGGTGTGGCCTCAGGCTACGACAAAGTGGCCCAACTCTGTGCATTAAGCAGACTAGGGCTGAAATGGCTCAATGAGGCATTGTATTCAAGTCCATTTTTTCTCCTTCATCTATCAAAACTTTTGAGGCAAGTTGTTTCCTGAGCTGGACCACCTCTAAGGAACTATGAGGAATTGACATGGAAGGTTAGTGGAAGATATTTAAGGTTTTAGAGGCTACAAAGTGAATAGCGAATAATAGTATAACAGTTGTCTAAATTCTGCGGCATGGGGATGGTTTAAGTTAGTATTTACGCTACCACTTATGAAGGGAATATTTTGTAGGAAATTCAGGGATTACAGGTTTCTGTGTGTCTGTTCCCCACGCGAAGCCAATAAATGTTGATTCAAGCGTTTCCAGGCTGAAAAGACAGTTTGGCTAGCTAAGTATCCTAGAATAATCTACAAGGAGCATTTGATTCGTTGAAATTTTCTGATCATAGGAGAGAATCATGTCGTTCTAACTATGATTTATTATATTTGAGATGCCGAGTCCTGCCTGTAGGGCTATGTTCACTACTGTGCGCCATATTTCATCTAAAAGTTTCGACATTCGATTTCGAGATTAATTTTTAAAAATCTTAAATTTCAGAGTTCTAAAAACACGTTGAGAACCTTGATGTCCGTAATGTAAGACTCTATTGTCTTGCAGTCTCACATTTGCTCGAGTATTTTCCACATCCATATCCAGTCTTTAACACAACCAACCCTCGGGTTTTGCGAACAAGAAAAGTCAACACCGACCCGACCATGTCTGCAGTGACTATTCATGATAAGATCGAACTTTATACAAATTTTATACAGTATTATACTGTGTCGCTGAAAGAAGGGATATCCATCCTAGTCCCAATAACGTACTTCTCATCTCTGAAATTGTATATAAGACGTCAATCAAATGTCGTCTCAATCAGTTATTCCAGGACCATATGATTTCTTTGTTAATTTACCTCGAACCCTAAGCATAACTTATACATATAAGGTAAGTTAGGGTCAATTTATTAGAGGAAGTATCTCACATACTTCCAATTTCTCGCGTCTTCGCGTTACGGTAGTAACGCTTCTCAATAAACCCCATTGATTACACAGCTACGAAAATCAAGTTGGTAGCATCTTCGCACTTTATGAAATACGCAAGTCTTTGTTAATTAATAATCGACAACTTCGCTTGGCTATCTTTTTCTGGAAGCAAAATATGCAAGAAAACTCTGGCTTCGCGACGTTGTGGTCTTTTTGGTGCATGGAAAGGAAGAAATTAGGAAAAAGTGAGAGCCAACAGCAAATTAGTGAAATCCCCAGAGGACAAGAGCCGATAGTTCATATACCGCCTATGTATTCTCCAACAACTGAGTGAAATCCATTACTAGTGGCGGGACTTAAAGCATATAAAATTTGGGTTCCAAAAGGAACGCCAATAGCATCCACTCTCCTCATGCCTATAGGCACACTCATGAGTCGCCCATCACTTGTAATTGCAAAACGTCTTGTTGAAGACCAATGATCTAATGAGGCTTCAAAATCTCATGCCCTCCGGAGTGCAGAATGACCCATTCCAGTCCCCGGATTTCATTAATCCTAGTTTTGGACTCAATCAAGTGATCCACAAATGATTCTGTTGTATTTGAAATGAAGCCCATATGCTTAGTAAAGATTTTCGATTTTCCCCCAATCAGGAATCCATGATAGGAGTAGTGATTTAACACTAGGCCACGCCCCCCTCCACCCCTAGGCCGGAGGTGCAATACAGAGCTCGCAAGTCCTTGTACACTTTTACAACGTTCTATTCCCATTATTGGGCTCACTGACCTTGAAAGTCATAATCTTGGGTGAGAACAATAAATCTTCAACAGGTTACTTACTTCCCGAGAATACGACGCGACGGCTGCTCCCAAGTGTGTCCTTTGGAGGAGCTTTGTGATCCCCAATTAAGATGGATATTTACTATGACTATTTAATTCAGTGATCGAGTAACTAAGTAGCGTATGTAGCCTATGCTAAAGTAGTAGATAATCCGTTACAAAAGCCGTGAGAACTTTAACAAAGTAAAGCGGGTTACAGGCAAATTTACGAGAAAGACATTGATACTAAAGAGAGAAAAAACTAGAATCTACATCTCTTTAGTGCTGCATGCTAGATATATAGAATATTAAGTTCTAGCATCTTTAATTAGCAATAGCGCGCCCAGTTGAATAGTTCACTTGCTACCCAAAAGGACCAATATGCATAGATGCCTTTTACAAGTTAGAAGCTTACACCTTAGGTATAATTAAACCTTATTTGAAAACACTATTCTTATATACTTTTAATATAATCCGGATTTCGCACAACAAGAGAGCATAGAAAAGCGTTGTGCTGAAAGCCGAGATTGCGATACTCTCTTCGCTCAACAGCAGACGTTCAAAACTTCAAATGTTTTTAAGTTCGTTTGCTATCGAGAAGCAATTACTCAAACTCTGATTACTAAATCATGTATATATCTACTCACGACTCCTGGCGTGTGACTGACGGAATTTCTTGAAGCCGAAATCCAGGCGAGCGAAATCCCCATCGGAATAGATGTGGGAAGCACTCGTGGTTGTATAGGGTCGCTTATAACCCCCACCGGAGCGGGTCCCCGGACTCACTAGTAATATGCGTGGTTTACCCCACACCCGCGCCCCCACAACCTTGTTCTGCACCCCGCAAAAGCGGCTTCAGAGGTAACAGTGTTGATCTTTGTAGTGTTGTGATGCAAGTACAAACAAGTTTCCCTATGAGTACAATAATACAATAGTCATGATACTTTAATATAAATAATAACCACCGTCCTGCTCCTTATAACAAGAAACTTTTCGTACTTCAACGGGACTTCATCCACCTGGAATATAATTAGTAGTTGTGGCAATATGTTGGGCCTTTTACCTGCATTCCTTTTTCTTCAGACAACTTTCGGGTCTGTTCTGGTCAAGCGAGCCACAGTTTCTGGGACAGCTGTTGTCCATCTTGACACCAATACTGGTAACCCTCAGCATTTGGCTTCCGGATTTATCTATGGCATTCCAGATGCTGCCGACCAAATTCCAGACCATTTCTACACTGATATTGGTTTTAACTTTGGAAGAGCCGGCGGAGCACAAACCCCAACTAAAGGGTGGCTTGGTGGTGTTGCGGCATATGTGGTATGTTAAAAATTTAAAAAATATTGGGATATGATGCATGAAAAGGGGGTGATGATTCTAATACTCAACAGCCTCGCTTTGAATCCACATTGAGCAACTACAAAACTTGCCGCAAATACGGCGCAAATTTTAACATATTGCTACACGACTTGTGGGGTGCTGACACTACACAGAGTAGTACCGACCCCATGCCCGGCGATAATGGAGATTGGGCAAGTTTCGATAGCTTTTTAGGACGACTTTTTGCGGACATCAAGTCAAATGACATGACTGCAGGCATGGTTTGGGACATTTGGAATGAACCAGATATTGGTGCTTTTTGGTCAAGGCCCCAATCTCAATGGATCCAGATGTGGGGAAGATGCTACTATAAGATCCGGTAGAGAACCTTCGCAGCACTGATAATATTATGGCTAATCAATATCTCAGCGACGCTTTTCCCGATGCTGTTACTACTGGTCCCTCGCTTGCTGCAGCACCCGACACAAGCAATACTTGGTGGACCAACTGGGCTGCATTCGTTGCCCAGAACGGAAGTATTCCAACCCAGTACGCATGGCACATGGAAGGCGGTGGTGGGGACATGCAAAGTTCAGTTGCAAGCTACAAAACCATTCTCTCTAATGCCAAGCTGGCTACGGACCATGTTATCAATATCAATGAGTACGCAGTATTCAGCGAGCAGGTCCCAAGCGGTGCTGCCTGGTGGATCTCACAGCTAGAACGAGTGAACGCTATAGGACTTCGAGGAAATTGGCTTTCAACTGGTGCTCTTCATGATTTTCTGGCCGGCTTGTTAGGGAAACCAGATGCTGGCACAAGTGCCTATCGCCCAACAGCAGGTGGGTATTATCCAGCAGCTGAATTCCAAGTCTACAAGTACTACAACAAGAACATGACTGGGTACCGTGTCGATACCGAGCCCACAGCCGATAAAAACGGGGACATATACAGCGTCGTGGGAGAGGATCGAGTCAGGCTATTGGTAGGTGCTCGCGTTGCTACTGGAACATGGGAGATCAAGATTTCAAGTCTTTCGTCCGTTGGGCTACCTCCCAATGGCACTTTAAATATCCACACATACCGATTTGATGGGAGTTCGGCAAATCACTTTCAGGAGTTCAATCAAGCCACTGATTTGGGCAACTACGGTCACACGTATTCGGGAGATTCAGTAACGTTCCCTATTTATTCGATGGAAACGACGACTGGACTCGCGTTCGAGTTCTCTAGAACTGACGAGGGAATAATATGAGTGTGCAGCTAAATAAGAACTTCTTTTATGTAATATGAGATTAGTGGATCCGCCAAAATTACAAAAATACAAACCTGCAAAAATGGGACAAAAACTACATACAAATCCTTCCATCTAGAAATGGTTCTCCACACTTATTTTACTCCTCGCTGAAGATTCTTGTATGATATTCCAGTCACAAGTCAAAATGATATGACATATCTAATATCTAGGCATTCTGCAATATACTGATCGTCGCCGTTGAAATATTACAGGGTATTGATCTATTAAAAAATTAATTTGCAAGCTCCATGGTAGCTGGTAAAGTTAGGTAGTTATGGTTATGTATGAAATGCTTCCCTGGTGTGAAATATATGGTCCCTTATATAGAGTTGTCAGATGTTGCAGCAGGTGTAAAAACTCCTCAGAACGCCTAAAGCCTATGACGCGATACTTCTTATCGTCAAAGGGATCCCAGCTCTTTATATTGTGTGGAGCAATTCCCTTGAGAAGTTACAATGGAGAATTTAGAGCAAAGCTTCTATAATTGATCCAGATGTGCTACAGCCTAAGTAGTGTTGCGGAGCTCTGCAAGCTCTTCCAGGATAACTGCATGTTTTGTTGCCATTCGCCAAGTAGGAATTGCGCCTTCCGGTTGATTGTTCTCAGCTTCTGTTGACTGAGATTTCGTACCACTATTAAGAAGGATTTTAACCCCTTCTCTCAAGATCTTCACGGCGCTACCAATTTGGTTGATGTTGCCAATCCCTGCCATATAGCCTGTCATTTTCGTACCGTGGCGAACGAAAGTCTGGATAAGTTCATCGTCGCATGGTCGGTCCAAATTGATGTATGGAGAATCAATCATGGAATCTGCTATATCAGAGTCTGTCTCTTGATGAAGAAAATCATCTGAGTCAACGACTACAAGCTGACGACGACTTGGATTTCTTGTCGCACTTCTATTCAATTCGGATGCTAGAGATTTTGGTTGGTTCAAAGCCTGAAATGAAGTGGCATATGCCCAAATGACCAAAGTTGAGAGGAATACAGCAAAGGGTTGCAAAAAGCTGTCATGACTGTACCTCCGAACATGCCAGAAAATTGCACCTGCGTGAACTAGAGAGAGCCGGGATTTATATTGGTCCTGTAGAAACCAGCGTACAATTTCTTTCCTGTATTTTTGAAGCTGAGGTTTTAGAGATCCCAGCGCCAGGGTTTCTGTCGTTTTTGAATGCCGTATCAAATCAGTAGCGAATTCCTGAATTGTAGTTGCCGGAGTAAGGAGAATGAGTCTAGCTAGATGGAGGTGAAGAAGTAGTGGATTCTCTACCCCTACCATTTGAGCTACTTTGCTGTTTGCCTCCCAATGAAGGACGTCAAGACAATCACAAGCACTATTTCGCCATTTTGCAAAAGTTGCAATACCAGGGAGCCAGTCTTCGGGTTCTTCGCTATCAGATCGGCAATTGGATCCAGTTCCAGGAGCTGACGGAGTCCAACTTGAAAGAGTGTTCGCATGATAGCTTGCTACTTCCCATGTGCGTCGATAAAGACCGTGAATTAATACTGTTCGTCCAAAATCGCCCAGATTGCTATCCACGAATTTATTCTTGTAAAGAGCCTCGATTGCAGACAAGAGCGATGGACATTCTTTCACAATCAGTTTCCTCTTCTGGAATTTTAGATAATCTTACCACCAAATTTGGTTTGCATCTCTTGCAAATTATCATGATCCATGATAGCCCAGAAGTCCTCATGACACGGAAGTGATGCCTTAGCATCTGTAAGTAATAGTTGTGGCCGATAGTCGGATTGATAGGCGATGATAGTATCAAGCAGCTGCCTCTAACAATCAACTTTGTAATTAATGACACTCATCGTATTTACTTACCCAAATGAAATATCCGACACGACGCTTACTTTCTATCAATACCCAGCTCGCCCAAGATTTCTGAATCGGAAAATTAGTCGTTCTCGAGTCTTCGCTATCTTTTAGGAGTAATTCCATCTTGAGGCATCGATTGACAAGCTTAGCTCTCCAGTCAAACGCTCTTTGGACTAAACTCTCACTGCAGCTGTTGAACATGCCAAGTGTTGCTATAATCTGACCTTGCAGTATGTAACATTCCACGCCGGTCAGTTGTGAAGATGAACGATTAGAAAGAACCTCTATCCCAGGTAATATGGGCTGGTAGTCAACATGTTCGATAACTCTAGAAAGAAATTCTAGCCATGCCTCACTGCATTTGTTTGCGCTGCTCGTACCAAGATACTTAATCCCAATCGAAGAAATTGCAATGAAAACTACAAAAGCATTCTCGTCTTGGCAATTAAGAATTGATGACTTATGTAAGATAGGATAGACGTCTTGGAAGTACTCGAAATAAAGTCTTATGCCAAGATGAAACACACCGACGGTTGGAAAGTGTGAGGCGTTAAACGGGTGGCTATTGTGAATACAATGCTTTTTGAATTCAACGAAAATCTTTTCATATATGCAAGGCGAGATTCCGAATAGATGCTGCTGATCACATTGGGAAGCACTGATATCCATATCCAATGACGACGGGAAGGATAAATCACTATCAATGCTGTGATAAAATGAATCGATTATGCGCGCCTTGTATTGCTTTGCTGATGGATGTCTTTTCTTAAGCTTGCCATATCGAGCATCTCGAGCACCTGCACCGTCCACATAGCGAGCAGTTGACCGGGATCCGAATGTAACACTACTGAGGGATGCGGATCCTCTTGGAGAGACTGAGGTATGAGATATCTCAGAAACTTGGCTTCTGCTACGGTTTGAACGAATCAGGTGTTCGTTAGGTTCGCCGGAATTTTCATTAGCAATCCTAATGCTGCGCATAGAACTGTCGGTACTAGGCAGCGGGTTGGAGCATAGAAGCATCGGTTGAGTCGCGAACACCTCTAAACTCGTGTTGTCAAAAGTCAAGTCATTACAGCTATAGTCTATTGGAGATAACCAATTAATCGAAGTAAAGGGAAAGTCTGAGAATTGAGCCTCTTGAAAATCTTGATTTGCCGACATAGAAAAGTCATACGGATCAATAGGGGTGTCCTGGAGCATTATCGGTTGGTTACTCAAATCTTGAGCTTGGCTTTGTACATTATAGGTTAAAGCTCCATTGCTGGCGATTGAATCTTGGTGGTTAGAAATAGAAATATGAGCCCCCTGATGAGAAGTGTTTGCCACGGCATCAGTTGTCGAATATCGCAATGTCTCAAATGTTGCTCTTTCGTTGTCTTCTTCACCGCGGACTTCGTTATTTGATGATGAGAGGTTACTTGTATGATTTGTAAGAAAGTCTAATTCATCATTTGCGGGAATCTGGCCGAGTTGTTGATATTCCCCGGCATCAGCGGTTTTCTGGAAACGCAGAGGATAATTGCACTCAATTCCTCTAGTCGAACATCTACCGCACGGGTCTGACCCTGAGCACTTCACACGCGCAGCTGCACAAGATAGACATGCCCGGAAACCAGCACCAATTGTACGCCGAACCGCGTGGGCAATGTCATCAGAGTGGTGAGCGGCTTGGTGACGAGAAAGGATGTCGCTAGTAGCGCTGTCAGCATGGTAACATGATTGCTCACGGGGAATTCCAATTAATCTCACGTTCTTGCAAAACGTTTGCGACATTTAGAACATCGGTATGGCCTTTCATTACTGTGACTCAAGAGGTGCCTGTTCAAATGCTCCTGGCGTGAGAAGGACTTCTCACACAGGTGGCACAATGCACGGACTGAGGCAGCGCGTGGACCCATCATGCACTACCAAAGGGCAAGGAGGTTGATTACGAGGACAGGAATTTTATAAATGCATCAGATCTGCATGAGGGTGATAGCGATTGTTGGCGAGTAGATCACTTGTTATGTTAGGAGGAACATGTCCCGACCTGTTGTTGCGTGAAGTGCGGGGCGGCTTCAAATCCCACTCCTCAAATTCCAGCCACTGACAATCTCACCTTCTTCTTTGGCCCTTCAACGTCTAGTGGCTATTTTTTTAACTATAAACTATAATATAAAATTACATATAAAGAGAGTTCAACGAGTCAATAAATGAATTATATACTATCACAAAAGCACATTCGAGTTGATGGTAGTCACGGGGTATCGGTTACCTATTGGTCTAAAAAGTCGCTGTGGACCAATAACGAAATTCTAGGTCTATCACTAAATAAGTAGCGCTACCTAATGGTCAAATTTTAGCTAGGAGTTTGCGGGTTTGATAATGAATCTGCTTATATATAATTTCGTCGGTTTCAAGTTCTTCTAGTGCCGCAAAGTATCACGGAAACAAAAGTTAAATCACATTAGATGGTAACTACAGGAAAACGAGCAGGGGGTATCCATAGAGAGATGCCTCTTATACTCGGCAATTTTAGCCATATATAGTAACTATTAAACTACTTTCTCAAAGACTGGCATCCTCTCAAGAGGACAGTCTACCTGAATTGCTTCACCTCCTTTATAGACACGACCCTCGTGCATGGCTTTCCATGATGCTCCAGCAGGCAAATAAACCTCCATGGATCGCTGTCCAGCGTTTAGTACTGGACAGACCAGATATTTCGGTCCATACATGTACTGAGTCTCAATATCCCAGCAGTGGGCATCGCCGGGGAAATCGTAGAAGCATGGCCTTATAACTGGCGTTCCTTTCAGATGCGCTTCTTCCATCACCTTTCTGGTATAATCCCTCATACTCTCACGGAGATTCATGTACGTTTTACAGATCTCATATACGCTATTCCCATAAGACCAAACCTCATTCGCTGCACCACTACAACAAGCGGCACCACCCCCTTCCCCAACCTGAGGCTGACGAGGTTCACGATCGCCATGCAAGCGCATAACAGGACAAAACGCACCCCATTGAAACCACCGCACAAATAGTTCTCGAAAATTCTCATCGTCAGGGTTACCTCCATGAAATCCCCCTATGTCTGTTGTCCACCAAGGCAAACCTGCTAAGCCCATATTCAACCCAGCGGACAACTGGTTTCGGAAACTTGACCACGAAGAAGCGATGTCTCCGCTCCAAACAAGAGCTCCATACTTCTGAGATCCAGCCCAAGCACAGCGAAGCAAATTAACAATGTTTTTTTGCCCTGATGCCTGCATCCCTTCGAAAAATGTTCGTGCGTAGTCGACTGGGTAGGTGTTACCCACAGCAAGATTTGTGCCACGCCAATAACGATAGTTGTCGAAGTCGTATGCTGTATACTCCGGCTCTGTACATGAAGTCTGTCAGCTACAAGCATACACTGATTTTTCATGAATCACAGAGTAGCGAAGGGATTAATAGCCACACATCGTTTCCGTTGCACATCTGTTTTCCTTGAAGTCTCTAACTTAGGCTTCAACAGAATACTTATCATCACCAAGGTGTAGATAAAGATTAAAGAACTCAGCAAAACTTACCCGCCTCGTCCAGCCAGAACACTTTAATCCCTTTAGAGTAGTAGTTAGACTTTGCCTTCTCCCACAGATAGCTCCTCGCCTTTGGATTTGTGGCATCATAGTGAATTGTGGGAGTTTGGAAATCAAGTCCGACCCTAGCTCCACGATCGACACGAATTAGATAGCCATTTTCGAGCATTTCTTCGAAGTTTTCTGAATTTGGTTCAACCGTTGGCCAAATTGAGACCATGAGCTCAATCCCCATTTCCGAAAGTTCTGCCACCATAGCATCTGTGAGGATTAGTTAGCCCTTTTTTATTTCACACAAGGTGTCCATCAGTAGCTCACCCGGATCTGGCCAAAAGTTGGTGTCGAATTTCCAATCTCCTTGCTTAGGCCAATGAAAAAAGTCGATGACGATCAGATCGATGGGTAACTGTCTTTGCTTGTATTCTCTGGCAACGCCCAAAAGTTCCTTTTGTGTCTGATATCGCAGCTTGCATTGCCAGAATCCCAGGCCATACTCTGGCATCATCGGCACTTTCCCGGTGACTTCCGCATACCTTTCAACAATCTCTGCAGGATTGTCGCCAGCAACTACCCAATAGTCTAGAATATTTGTTGAGTATGCCTCGAAACTGGTAATGTTCTTGCCGAAAACAGCGCGGCCAATGGCAGGATTATTCCACAGGAAACCATATCCACGAGAGGATACAGCAAATGGAACACTTGCTTGTGAGTTTCGATGAGCCATTTCAAGATCTAGTCCTTTTAAATCGAGATAGGGTTGTTGATATTGCCCCATCCCATATATCTTCTCATTCTTGTCTAAACTCTCAAATCTCATTGTCAAATGATAGTCACCACCTAGGTTTGGTTTGAATTCCCGGGCTTCTACCTCAATAGCGCTACATTTTGGATCAAGAAGATCCTTTCGATTCCGCATATATTCTTCAAGCAATAACTTACCATCCGAATTCCATACCATAAGTTTTCCGTGATTGCTGATAGTCGCTTTGATTTTACCGTTCGTGATAATCCCTTTCGTCTTAGAAATCTCGATTTTTGGATGCTGAGAGTCGACGACTTGCAAAGCCCATAGCTCATTCGGATTTGGCATTGAGTTTACCTTCGTCGCGCGAATGCGAAGTGAATTCGTGCCCCAAGCTTCGATCCAGAGTTCTTCCGCATCATAGCGAAAGATAAGTCGGTTAGATTCGCTATACAGCATTGTGTTCCGAGATCGATGCACTAGACCTATCGTAATCTAGAATAACACAATAAAAAATGTAGTATATCAAGGCTTTATAGACGGTAGATAGTAGCATACAGGAAAGTATCTAGGAGCAACACAAATATTGTTCACTAGTCGTTGTATTATATCATTATGGATGCGAGCTTACCCCACCTAAGCACGTTTACCCGGACTCAAGCCAGCCCGAACAACAAGTCGTGTCAAGCGGAGATTCTGGTGGGGGTTGCCCGAGAAATACCCATATCTCGCTTTCTCACAATGACAGTAGTGTAGCCCCATAGCCCCCACCGGAGTGTGCGGGTCCCCGCTTGTATTCGTGTCTTCAAGATCACTATCGTCTGGCACCTGGTCAAGATAACCATGGTGATCAATCTTTCAGAGCTCTCCTCTCATCAGGGATCTTTGCTACTCTGCACTTAGCTCCAGGGTGGTATGAATCATGAATTGCCGAGCACAGCAAACGGTATTGTATGCGAAAAGTTGGGGAAATTGAGATTCAGGTCATTTTAAATGATATTGCTCTGAGGGTGTTTGTGATTTGCAGTTTCAATTGTTTTGAAAAGTTTCTACGACTAGCAATCCGAAAAGTACTTGATTTCCAACGACTACCAGCTAGGAGTGCAAAATATGGACACATCCTTTTCTGATTCCCCACTTCCTCTGTAATTTCATAGTCCAAACTTGGCTCGCTCCGGTAAGAAATAATTCACTTTATTCGACGCTTAACATGGACATTGGTCCTCTTTCATCTCAGTGGCACCTACTCCTTGAAACTCTCATGGACTGCCTCATGATTCCGTGCATATGGGTTCACATCTGTTTTCGCAAACTTTCTGGCATCAATTCTTTGAGCAAATAGAATATCTAACTCTTCAAATGTCCGTCCGCTGCTCTCGGGTAAGCGAAACCAACTCCAGAGAAAGAAAGCGAACGCACAGCTTCCCCAAACAAATCCAGTTTTGCCTTTCCAGTCACCCTCTGTGGGACTCAACATGTAGGGATTCACAACGTTGCAAATTATCTGCCCGATGTAGTAAGAGCTGCGGGCTAGAGAAATGGATTTATTGCGAAGCCGAGTGGATGGTATCTCGCCAATAATTGCGTAACAGATTGGTCCTACTGTCATGTAGTACACGAACAGCCAAAGAAGCATAAGTGCGGCCTGAGAATAGTATCCCGCTTGTGACTTTCCAGCGCCTACACTGATAAAACCCACGATCCAAAGGAGAATAGCCAGACTTCCAAGTCCAACGACATATAGAGTTCGACGTCCAAACATATGCAGAAGTCGCCAGGAGATCAATGTGCCAACGCTTGCAAGACCAAGGCCACCTACTGACATTTTAAATGAAATGGATGTTGGCAGCCCTGCTTGAAGGAAGAAATAAGTGGGTGTACCTCCCATAGCAGATCCGCAAAACGGCTGAGCCAAGAAGGCCATGCAAACAATTTCCGTTCTTCTTCTATCGATTCCACGAAAACAGTCCAAGTACCTTGTCCCTGCATCAATTCGTATCTCCAGCTCGTTTGTGTGGATCATCATTGCTACAGTTTGACTAGCGAGATGCTGATAGTTTGCACTTGTCAACCGTCTCACTGACTGTTCGGCTTTTTCAATTTCTCCTCTGCGGACATAGTAATACGGTGACTCGGGGGCAAAGAAGAGTATGATGAAGAGTGGAATGGGCCAAACCCACTGTATGGCGAAAGGAATGCGATAAGCCCATTGCGTTGTTACTCCTGAGAAGCCAGAAAGCACTCCTGCGGCGATGAGCTGTCCGAAAGCCCAACAGAGGTTGACGTAGACTGTGAGATATGCTCGAAGTGCCATTGGGCAGACCTCCGATGCGTATGCAGGCGCCATGGTTGCAAAGACTCCCCAAGGGATACCACAAAGAATCTGGCCCAATAGTAACACTGGGAGAGATGGTGCGAAAAATGGGATGAAGATGAATCCGACAATTAGACACAAGGAGAACAGCAAAGTCTTGCGATATCCAAACTTGAACACGAAATATCCATTCAGCATTGACCCAATAAATGTACCAATAGATGTCCCATTGCTGAGACCAGCCTGCCATGGAGCACTGATTTGGTATCCGGACGTGTTGTTCAGAAATGTTCCGTATTTCTTAGTAAAGGATGGTAAGCCGAAGAATGAGCCTATAAGGACGATGTCGTAGCCTTCCATAATAATCGCAGTGGACACGAGGACCGACCACAGTACTGCTTTGGGATATCGACGAAGAGCATCCCTGACACTTAGCTGATGTTCATCAGCAGCGGCTTGTTCTGCAAGGTCGTTGATTTTGTTGACTTGTGGTGTAGTGGACTTTTCCAATTCATGGATATCCGATGGTTTTGCGTCTGACATCTTCTCATCAAAGAGAGATTGAATCAAGGAGTGAGCATTAATGACGCCCTTGCCCCGGATTCTACGAAGTGTATGCATATATATAATAATGCGTAGACCCCAGTCAGCAGCCAATCTGGCGGATCAAGGAACCTGGGGTATTTAGCTCGGATTCTTCTTACTTAGCTCCAGGGTGGTGCGGGGGCATGTGGGGGTATTCAACAGAGCCAGGTGCCTTAATATATCATATAAGGTTCTAAATGTTGGGATATTGCTGGGAGCTGACCCCCACCGGAGTATTACTTATTGTGTCGAACATCCTGGTCAAATTGATGTACCTTCGATTTAACGCCTTCCCACCGGAAATATGGGGGGAGATTCTGGCGTTTACAGCACCAGGACATGGTAGTAACTCTACAACAGATGACAAAACCACCCGACACGTTCATTAGTGCTCAATCAACCTTGTTCAACATATACCTTGTTTCGTTAGGACTAGAGCAGCTTGCTCGACCGTTATTGTATCATACAATTGTTGTATGGAAGGCAGATTCTTTACTGCTTCTGTGGAGGACTTTGAGACATAATCCAAATCTTGGTTCTCTTGTACGTCAGATAGCATGCTGTATAACGTTGACGCGGGAGGTTGTTATACGTCAGACTATCCAGATGGCGAAAGAAAAGCTGGAACACAGCGCATTTCCAAAAGGTCAGACGCTCTACGAGGGTTTGTGGATGACTGCCGAGGAAGATGTGCCGCAAGTTATCATCTTCAACATGCTCTGTGAAACGCCAAATCTTAAGACGTTGAGTTTGCAAGTCCCAAAAGCGATGGAGTTGATAGAATACAAATGCTTGATGAGAATGATTGCGAAAAGTTCGCATCTAGATAACCTCAGGACATTGAACCATAATCACCCATTTGGATTAAGATGTTTCCCGACAACGTTACAAATATGTCGAGACCCTTGTGAATCAACAACACGATACGCTCAAGCAGACGAAGATGGAGACAATGGATTTCAACATCAGAATTATTGGCCAATGTATGGTATAACGGGTTTGGTGGGGTTATATTGCTTGGGGAATAATCGACCTCGCTTCTTTAGGAACTTTTCAGAAGAAGAAATCTTCCAGGGACTTGGATATCCACCAAAGGAGTACTTCAAAGAAATACGTGAAATTCGTCTGGACAAGTCATCTACCGGACCACAGTATTTATACTCTATATGTCAGTCTGCGCCTCAGCTAGAAATATTAAGAGTGAGCCACCGCCGGCATTCCCAGGAAGAAAGTCCTAGAGGTCAATACCACAAAACTTTGAACAGTGGTCTACTAATGCGCGCCGCAACACTCCGGCACCTTCATCTGGACTTTAATGACTCGCGGGAATACAAATATTATAACGGACCAGACCAGAGACTTACCTGCCTCCCAGAGCTCCATCGGCTTGAGACTCTACAAATACAGCTTCAGACTTTATTCAGTAGAAGAAGTGCAATCTCTCAACAAGATATTAGAACTATGTTTCCTAGTTCGCTTGTTGAGCTCACGTTAGATGACGAATGGGATCAGGATGTTGTTGAGATAGAAGAGCGCATCCAGATATATTCTAAAATTATGGACCCAGAACAATTCGTAGAAGGTTGGGAAATCACCACTGGTACAAAAGCTACGTTTTGGAATAGGTATCAAAGATCAATCGTGAATATATTGATGAGTTTATGGGGAATTTCAGGAGAACGGCTGCCTCAACTACGAAGAGTGCATTATGTGTCAAATTATTAGTCTCAGAGGTGGAAACAATATCAATCGTTAGATAATCCTTTCGATGAGATACAGGCAATATTCTCTGAAAGAGGTATATAGTTTTATGCTAGAGAGAAAATGCCTATGCATAAGTGAGCCTCTATGGCTTGCTAGCTCTTGGCCACTGGGAAAATAGTTCAATCTTAGAAATCTACCATCGCATTTTAGTCCTCCAACCATTTTTTGTTATCCTGCATCTTCTCGTCTGCATGTGTTTCCTCCGCACGATTAACTCAGAGTTGCCTTGCAGCTGGCGACCACGCCGGAAAGTCTATCTCTCAGCTTCCGGGTACCAGCCATCGCCCACATTATATGGACAATGTAGCAACCAATAACAGGTTCCATCATACTCAAAAGTCATAAGATCATATTCATCATATCGCTTTCGTAGTTGTAGTTCGTTCAACACAAACATCTCGCCGTACACATCCCATGGAAGAATTACGCTATGTATTAATCAACATCACGATGTCGAGAAATCTGTGCGAGTTTGGAGCATATTCGCAATTGACCAAAAGGCCACTACTGTTATTGCTTGGCTTGGTCCTGAAGAAGCAAACATAGAGAGCGTCGTGGCTACATCTGCCTTTCCGTGCAAACAATGACTGTTGAATCTACCCTCGACTTTGAGAGAATTCACAAAGGAATTGATTCCATTTTCCAGCGGCCTTGGTTCAGACGTATATGGGTTCAACAGGAGATATATGCTGCCCGTGATCTAATATTTCGGTGCGGACGCATTCAGTTCAAATGGTCTAGCTTGCTACTGAATCCAGAACTATTGTATCAGCTTCCCCATTTGAAGTCCTTTGTTCAGTCTCTGCAGTCAAAAGGCAAATTCAAGAAACAACTAGAAATGAATCCGCCAACCCAGTTGAACATCAAGTTTGATCAACAATTAGCTTCTATCTCTGAGCTAGAAAATGCTCGTAAGCACTATCTCCAATGTTTTGAGCAATTCTATAATCACAATGATCGAGCTCCGGACTTTATTGAAACACTATTGAACACAGGTAGTCTCAAGGCAAGCAATCCAAAGGATTATTATATCTATGGAATAATAGGGATAACAAAAACTTCCTACAAAAGCGATGTCTCTCAAAGACTGGGAAACAGCTAGAAGGAACGAAGTTTTTATTCCAATAGATTATTCCGCAGATTTGAACTCAATCCTGGCTACCGTTCCGTGGGCCCTTCTAATGAAAGGTGGGCTTGGTATACTTGCTAAATTCAAAGTCTTTATTGTTGGAGAGGACGACGTCTCCGAGGAGAACTCGCTACCTTCATGGGTTATAAACTGGCGCTCAATTTCTAGTTTGTTCGTTATTGAAAGATATCTTGACAGTAAGCGCAGACCTGTACAAAAGCTTGATGAGATATGGCATACATCTTACCCCATTCACAGCTTCAGGGGCCAGCGATATCCACCTCTCAAACTATTTCCAAGCCCGCCACCTCACGTGCATACAGAATTCTGCGAAGATAACATGAATAATTTGATCGGGATTAATAAACTCATCCTTCGAGGCATAGTGCAAAACTCGTTGTACATTAAGGGAGATGTTATATGGGGCAAAAGGAAACTCCTACCGGATAAGGCTATACAACGGGTCAATAACATTCTTCCCACAGATTTGATTGTAGCTATGCTTCGCTTGGTTACAGGTCATTGGAGGACCCCGACGTTATGGATATTAAGGCCCTTGGAAATCGAAGAATTCAGACTTGAAATCTGTCTTTCGGACATACTACGATGTCAAATATACAGCCATTGGGTAATGGCGCTGGGAGATTTTCCAAATATCCCTAGAAGTTATTCAGATCGAGGATGTCGATCATTAACCTTCGGAGGCGTCAGTATTGCTTAAACTATCTACCCTTATGTGAAAACGGATTCCACAACAGAGATTCGCTCTTTCGTCATCATCTGAAGTTCAACAACACAATTCATTACTGAATGGACCATTATGTTCCAAGACTTGTAATAGGGCAATTTGTGGCCTGATATGTGGTATAGGACGAGGTGCTCAGATTTGAATTTAACAACGCCTTTATCTTGGCTAGGCTATAATATTAACGAAGGTTCCGTATGGCAACAGTTCATACTTTTCTATATTTCGAATGCGAGCTGGCAACTTCCAAAGTGCTTTCTTGTTTCCTTTCTAACAGTGTATTTACCAAAATAGCGTCCAATGCAAACTGTTTTCCTTGTTAAATGCTTCGCTTGACGTTTAAAAAAGCACCTCAGAACGGAAAGCGTACCTTCGTGCTACGATCAAAACAAATCAAGATCGGGTGGCCCTTAACGGGTGGAGTTTTAGTACCTTGCTGGGTGTCTAGGCAGGCGCACTCTCCAGTTGAAACTGAAGCTCTTGATGAACCTGCTTAAGTGTTTGTAGCATGGCAGAAGATAAATCCAGCGCCAGGAAGTCCGAAAGCTTAAATAGGCTGAAACTTGGCTATGCTTTAGCTTTTTTTCATGTATTGCGCGTGTTCGCGGAAAATTACTTATTTGCTAGTTGACTGAAAGGCTCCTTGATTTAGGGGTTCACATTAGTGAATTCACTATGCTACTTTCTTAATGTCCAGCCATTTAAAAAACATCTAATGCGGTGACTTTTGGTAGCCACTATTCTTTTACATTATATCAATTATACTTTTTATTATGAGAAGTTGGTAATTTTCATCAGAAGATCAGACACATTCACGGAAAACAGTTGTTCGAAATGCACATATGCCACCACCTCTTTAGAGTGTATTATCCTGTATTGATAAAAAAGGCTGAGAATTGAATGATTTATAGAGCCGTACTAATATTTACGCCTCGGGCATAAGAATTCACAATATTACAAACGCAACCTTGATTCCACGAACCTGTCAACTAGTCGAACATCGCCTTGCTTGTATTTCTCAGTCCTCGACTACATGCATGAATCAACTGTTGAAATACCTGACTTGAAACCTTGTGTCATAGAGTTTCCAGGAGGCTATATTCCTGGCTTATCCACATTTAGCTTCTTCCCATCCCAGCGCAAACCGCCAGGGTATTCATAGTTCGCGTCCAGTTTCTGTTCTCTATACATAGCCAGTGAAGTGACCATACCTGATAATCCACGTCAGCCTAATTCATAAGCAAATTAGGGAGGAAAGAGTGGCAGTAGTACCAGGAGAATCAGGTTGAAAAGCCTCGGGTATCTTGATTCCGGGAGGCAAAGATCCCGTTGCGTTACTCTTGATAAGAAGCTGCGCACAGCTTGGATACATCTGCGTGGTATTCGGGTAATCTGAGCCTGGGAACTCAGCCGTGCCATTGATCGACGCCCATATCAAATCCAAGCGCAAGAGGTACTGTCCTGGGGGTGTTTGTGCTGGAATCTTGAAGCGTAACTTCCATAAATTTAGTAAAGTCAGATTGATCAGAATTAAATACTACCTACGCGTTCTGGAAGCTGTCCTCCGGCGCTCATAGAGTTACCGTTGTACGGCCAATGAATGCCAGGACTTATGTTTGAGAGGTCGAGACCGAGAGTATATATTTTAGTCCAGGAGCCAGACCCATCGTAGGTCGTGACATCTTGTCCTTCGGGTACTTTGGAAAGAAAAGCCAGAAAGGGGCCAGGGTGGTTAATGTCCATATGGTACTGAGGAATTAGCATGGTTTGTAAGCATGAACCTGGGTAGCGTGTTGGAGGGAGACATACCGGAGGATCACAGCTGCCTCGTCCATCAAAACAATTATACCACTGCTCATCTTTCCACTCATTTGGCGACCGCCTATTATGTGCGATCTCGAGGGTATCTCCTGCGGTAACAGTGAGAGTTTCGGTGTTGGCTGCCCAAGCCATGTTGTCACGACCGCATCGTATTGATTCTGCCAAGTCACTCAAGTAAGTGGGTTCATTGAATATCCGGGTGATGACATTTGTGTTGGGTGCCGTATTCTCTCCCTCAAACGGCGTGGTCTTATTACTATCTCCCAGTCAGATTACTTGCAAATAATCTCCGAAGGATGGGATAAAGAACAAGGAGTTGTACCGAAAGAAGCGGACTGGTGTTTGCCATTCATCATTTACAGCTATGCGATTAAAAGTGACTGATACGATATGTCAGTGATGTCTTCAAGTATTTCTAGAAACTGGACATACAATGACTACGAGCTAGTGGAATAACCACTGTAGCTACGGCTAGACAGTATGGTGAGATCATGCTAGTAGCATATATGATTCAAAGTGTTAAAAATACCAGTCGCAACTATCAACGAAGATGGCGGATCTCTTCGCGCAAGAAGAAGAATGCACTTATATTCTTCCATGCAGAGGCCGGCTATAATCAGTAAAGTATATCTGACAAGCCCATAGGCTTGCTCGTATGCATGGCGCATGGGAAAGGGTAATCATAGAGCATTCGGCTAAGTATAATAGTACGCGATCACTTGACTCTCGAGGTAGCACAGAGAAACCACCAGCATCTCAGGCTAAAGACCCTGACAGAGACTACAACCACATTACCACGGGATGGCATATTTCTAGATTTTATTGAGATATCTGTTTATGAATAGCGATAGTGTAGTGTCGCGAACTCTATGTATCATTTGCTTTATATATATGGAGAAGTCTTTATAATCTATCATGTCTGAGAATGTGACTCGAATATCTGTGTTATTGTTCGACTGGCCGGTGTACTTTATCAACCTTCCACCAGCATTATACTGTAATGTGCACTATAGCCCACCAAGTTGCATATGGTGAAAATAGCACAGAGGGTCTATCAATCATATCAGAAGATGGCTAAGTAACTCTCCACAAAAAGAAACCATAAGACACAGCAAGCTTTATCCCACCCCCTCGGCTCCTCGTACTTATACCAATATACGTGCCGTTGTCCAAGGCAAACCTGAAGTCCTAAAACAACTCATTTCCAAGAATTCGCCGACCCTTTCCTCCAGATATGAACACTTGTCAATACACATCTTCCACAGAACCTTCCCCTGGAAAGTCCTCTCGACAGGTAATGTGACGCCAGTCATCGAACCTTAAAGAATTTTGTCACGTAAAAGGCCCTTCAATCACAAAGAGCGCTCAGCTTTTCGTGGCTTCTCGGTGGGTGGCTTTGTCATTTCCACCGAAGAACAGACTGCTTGTGAGCCCTGGCCAAGTCCAGATAGAAGAATCCATGGCTACGACAAGCGTCAAGCAACTTCTTGCTCTCCGCAGCATCTCCAGACCGAAGCAGGTCCAGATGAAGCGTGGGAAGAGTGTTGGAAGCTATGGGCATAGATTTGATACCCATTTTTTCGACGACCGGAGGATGTGGAGGCGTTTTGACGAAGAAATACCTTTGGAGTTTTTGGTCACAATTTCAGAGCAGCTTATATCAAAGGGAACAGAGGGATTCAGCTGGCGATATGTAATAGCCGATGGATATACTCCTTTCTCTAAGCCTGGTCTAGGACTCCGCGCATATCAAAGTTGAACCTCGGCCTCTAAACCTCGTAAGATGATAAGATTTAACTCTCAGCTCAGAGGATTATCGAATTGCTTATCAGCAGCATGGGTATTTGCGAACATTCGGTTCCTGATCCATTGCAGACCATCTCATCAAGTGCCTGATGCCTATTCGTACCGTCATAGAACCCCTTGTCAGTTTTGCAATACCGCGGTTCACGTAAAGTCAGCCAATAATTCCGCAGCGTGTGGAACAGTACGGTTGAGCCCCGGTCATGCATTGTCAGCCATCAAACGAGACCCCATGTATCAAGGAACTATTTACACAAACCCGATAAATATTGTAACGATACTCGTTCATCAAGCCAACATGACAGCTTACAAGCTATATTTTGGGTACGAGGGCGAAGTGCATTGCATACAGCGGCAAAGAGGAGGAGAAGAAATATGTGCCGCAAATCTGACATCTTCAGCTTCTATATGCAGTAAACTCATATTGGAAGGAGATTGTTAAGCTGATGGTGTGATGCCTAAAATTACAATTGCTTAGTGCTTAATCAAAATACCAATTCTCTAGTAGTAGTTTGGAATAACGCTCCAGAGCCCGAACTAAAGGGGGTAGCTGCCCCTTACGAGCGGCTTACTGCCAGCTACAGACTGCCCCCCAAAGTAGATAGGCGAAAGAGTGCGGAGTTTAAATAGCGAGGTTATTGCATGTACTTTGAGTACGGTGCCTGCGTGTCTAAGAGTCTTTCAAATTTAGTTACGTATCTGCCTGCCGATTGTTCGATTAGGTATTCCACTGTCTGATTAGCACTCTAGTAGGCAAAAAACATATTTTGATTCTAAATATATTGCCGAACTTAGATAATTCATAATCTAAATTCTAACATTTTTTTATTACTATAATATATATTTAATATATTTATCCTAAATATACATTTTAGCTAAAAAAAAATATAATTACTTATTATTTAATCTTTTGAATTTTTTGAAATTAAAAGTAATAATATATAATTAAATATTAATTATATTATTAATTATAAAAAGTATTAATTTTCTAATATTCCTTTTTGCTTTTTTATATTATTTAAAGTAGATAATAAGCTAATTTTGAATTTTATTATAAATTTTATTAAGAATTGCAATATGTTTTTTGCCTATTAAACTTCTCTTTTGCTGCCATTCGTTTACCCTCCTTGATTCAATTAATACTTATTATACTTATCATACTTCAAACTAACTTCAATATTCTTTCCGAAGCTCGGTTTGGATTATGCCCGGGCCTCGACACGAAAGCAGTTTATATCCCCATCAAAGATAGATAGTTCTAGCCTATATATAAAGATTTTGACAGCACGAGCAACTTTAGTACAGAAAAGTCAATTTGATCAGAGGAAAAATGGCGATGCAGAAAATGAAATCGATACTAGTTTAAAGAGAGAATACAACTACCAGGGAACATCATAAAAAAAAGCAAAACCGGCTTGGCCATTATTAGCTGGCTGAAAAACATATATAAACCCGGCCCTTCTTATATGTTTTCTCTTGTCCCTTTCCTCCCCACATTTAGATTCTTGACATAACAAGCTTTCCAATCCCTAAACCTTGCAGCTGTCACAAATCCAAACTCTAAATTCCCTAAGACACTTAGTCGTAGTAGTCATGCAAATCGTCGTTTGAGTAATAATTTTCATAAACGTGCCCTTTAGCCCTGGCCACTGCGTCTCTCTTCTTATTATCTTCCTCAAGTAGCCTTGAATTCTCCATTATCTCAGCCCATCTTTCTTGTTCTGCCTTGTCCTCCTGACTCTCGTTGCCCCTCCCAGTTTCGGCGCTAGTTTTGCTGGCACCTTTCGAATCACTGCTCGAATCTTCGCCGTAGGTTTTAGAGACTGAAGAAGGTTCTCTATTTTCTTTGCTTGGACTAGCTGTTACAGCCGGAGCGTTAATATCGATTCCGCTGGCGTTTTCTCTACTGTCGCCATTGTTGAGGGGTCGTTTGTCATATGTGCGAGCAAGGGCTACAAATGTCTCACGTAGACACATCGTGAAAACGCTGAAAACGAGGGACAGCTGGCACGGGGAGAATATATAAGAAGTAGAACTTAGAGTAATTAGTTGTTGAAAGCTTAAGGCGTGGTATTTTGAGAAATCGAATGCGGGGAAGAGAGCAGACGTAAGGTTAAGCGCCAACATTTATCCAACATTTATCCCAAAATCCTTAGGCTCCCAGAAAGTGGCTGAGCCGGCTGGATCAATTTGAATGACGCCCTGCCAGGGAAAAAGCACCGCCGGCACGCTGCTGTTGGGGGGCGTATGAGGAAGGAACTTCGGGTGTGTATAGGGTATTTTCCACTCGGGATCAAGGGGAAAGAAATACTTTATTATTACTATCTCGAGCAATACATCTTTATCATTAGTCCCCATTCTCCTGCCTGTGTCTATTATTATTAGCGTTGCTTGAGCTGGATGCACTATCAAAGCACAGCTTTTTTGTATACAGCCGCAACTGGATTGAAACGGCCTCGATCCTTAAAATGTGATGGCCTATAGAGGCGACTATGCCGCGGATGGCTTCATCCGCAGGCGCACATTCCTTCAAGGCCTAATCGACCTGGGTTTCACCCGAATACCTTCCTTCCAAGGTGCTTTGGCTCATCCAAACACCTTTCCTTCAAAGCTGGTTGTCCTAGAATATAAGAATCGCATGCTACCTCCTTACTGTTGACTTCAAACCCATCGTCACGACCGACTTAGTTCTAACCTGCTTCTTTCTCTCGCTCATATTTAGTCATTCTCATACCGCGAAGGCTTTGGACCCCCAATATCACCAAAAGAAATATCAATTCAGATCCCCATTCAGTCATGCATTCCTCTTTTCCCCCTACAATTCTTCTCTCGCTCTGCTTTAGCATTGGTCTTATTGTTCCTACTGTTATCGGCAGGTCTTTATCTTTATATTCACCAACCTCTCTGAGCAGTCCACTCTATCGTAGAGCTACTGGCACCGACCCCGGCCATGTTCAGCCGCAGGTAGACGATTTGTTCAGATTCCTTTCAAAGCAATATCCTTCGAGCGGTATTAAGCCACGAGTGGGTGGAGGAAAATCAGCGGATAAGTTAAAAGCGCACATTGAGTGGATCAACGCGCAATTACTTCCGAAGAAAGAGAAGCTCAGGATTCTTTTTATTGAATATGCAGGTTCAACAGGTGATGTTGGCAAATCCATGACTTATGCAGATATGATGAAGTCTAGCATTTCAGACATTAGCAAGACCGATCTTTTTAGTAGGATGTTATATTACCTCCGTATTAAGAAAGAGAATAAGCCTAACCTCGAGGTGAAATTGGCGATCGACTGCAACTTCCTCGAGTATATCCCAAAAGAGACTAAAGATAAATGGGAATCCGATATCAAGCAATGTTTAGCAAATGATCCTAATAACGAAGCTGCTAATGAACAAAAATTCATGAACGTTGTCCACGGGTACTTAAAAACGTGGAAGCCCCATATTGTTATTCAAGGCAATGCCATCAGCAAGCTGTACGGAACGTCTGAGGGCTTTTGGGCGAAATTTCATAAGCCAATGGATAATTTGGTGAAACAGGATCTAATTGTCAGGATAAATATCAGGGCCGATTTCAAACAGACGAAAAAAGTGGAGACGAAAAAAGAGCAATACCCAATCAGCATGGCTGATGTCGTCTTAGTAGGACAACCTGTGGATTTTTTCCCGGGATTACCCTCAGCAACTAGGCAAACGCGTATTGGAAGGCCGCAGGTAGCGGGCATGATGCCGATTCCAGCTGAACTAAAAGCTTGGTTAGACCAAAATAAAAAAGTCATGTACCTTGGTCTAGGCGGACCGCAGCGCAGCCGCGAATTGCCTAAGAGATCGCCATCCGAAAGTTTAAATAAATTCATGCAAGAGATCCTCAAAGACCCGAAGTATAAGGAATGGTAGGCTATATCTTGTCTTATTTTTGATATCTATATTTACACAGACTAACATCAACTTTAGGAACTTTATTATGTTTCACAATGCTGTCCAGCCTGCTGGCAAAGAGGAGAAGGTACCAATAGAAAATAAACGAGTATATCATGTATGGTATGGTGTTTCCCACCTTAGTATCTTCACACACAAGAGTGTTATTATTGCAATGCACCATTGCGGAAGAGGAATACTTGACGATACTATTCAAGCTGGCAAAGTGCCAATTTGCGTAGGGACGTCAGATTTTGGTGAGGACCAGTTTGAATTTGCAGAGGTGGTGGAGAGAGTTGGAATGGGTAGAGGTATAGCCAAGAAAGAGAATAGTGTCTATTTCGTGGATGTGAGAACACCGAAATACACAGGGGAGCAAAAGTCATTTGTTGGTCAAGCATCCTTAGCAGAAATGTTTAAGGATGTTACGCTAAAGTATAAAAAGATGAAGACAGAGGTGCAAAAATTTAGAGAGGGTGTGTTGGCGGATACATCGGGAGACCTAGCCTTTGAAATTCTATTTAACTTGAAATATTATCAAGGTAAAAGAAACAAGAAGGCCTTAAGTCGCTACTAGGATTACAACAAGCAGCCAACAACTTTTTTCTGGACAAAGGCGCCGCGGCATAGAAATTTTTCATATCTTCCTTACAAACAGCCACCATTTCTTATCTCAAGTATTATTTGTCCTTCTTTTATCTATATATTAATACACTAACATTGTAGGCCGCCGGATAGGGTGTCTATCTGTTAAGCGAGACCAATCAATCATCCGCGTTTGGACCCACTTAATCTTAAATAACCTTATTTTCCACAGATAGCCTACCCTATCTGTCAATCCTATCTGTCGCTTATTAAGCGAAATATATACCTTATCTGTCCAATTCTAGTAAACAAAAAACATATTGCAATTCTAAATATATTGCCGAATTTAGACAATTTGTAATCTAAATTCTAATATTTTTCTATTAGGGTTAATATTTATTTGATATTTAAATGCTATAATATAACAGACTAACAATTCTAGTAGGCAAAAAACATATTGCGATTCTAAACATATATAACGTTCTGGTTCTTAACTCGAATAGCTCTTAACTAAATATCGGGTTGGTATAGGAATAAAAAGGCAAGTATTATATTTGGCTAAATCAAGTAAAATTGATTCTGTTACAAAATAAACAATACAAATTGAATATTATAAAGATTTAAATATAAAGCTTCTATTTAATAAAACTATTTGTTAAGTTAGGAAACGGAATTGGCTGGCTTACCGAGCCCCTGACTTTACTATGTGGAGCTTGTGTACTTGGACTAAAGCGGAGCTTAAGTCCAAATATAGTTAGTCTATTCTAGTACCTTAGTAAAGCTTTGGAAGAGCTTCTGTGAAGCTCTCCTAATTAATCAACGATTCCTCTTCTCCCGCTGAGCTAGTACTTTACTATTATAAAATCTTTGAATATTATATTATTCTGCCTTTGAAACCTTATAATAACTAAATTAAGTAAAAGCTAATATATATTCTACTAATATATAAGAAGAATTAACAAAATAACCAAGCATATTTGGAACTCTATATGATTGATATATATAAAAAGATAAACTGCTCTATATTTCTTAATCATTTGTAAAGCACCGAAAAGGTAAAGAAAAACATATAGCTGACTCTTTGTAAGAGTTCAGTAATAGAGTGATACAATTCAAATAGCAATATATGTATTAATTGCAATTGACAGACTAATCTTTATCTTTCTACTAAGAAGCCGCCATAATTATATACGAATCGTAGCCTCTTTGTAGCCAAAATGTACGAGATACACTGTCACGACCCCGCCTTGAGCCTCACCAGCTCTCGGCAATGTTTTGGCCTGAGGCTCGGTAGCTTTGCTACACAGAGAACCATTGTATTAAGATCACGGAATCTGGAGCTTTTGGAGCTTCAGGATCCAGGGCTCTAGGAGCTTGAAAACTTGGAATCCAACAGAATCTAAGTAATTAGGATTTCTATATAAGTAGTTTAGTTTTCTTAGATAAGAAGCTTTATGCTCAAATCTTTATAGTATTCAATTTATATTGTTTATTTAGTAACAGAATCAATTTTATTTGATTTAACCAGATATAATACTTGCTTTTTTATTTCTATACCAATCTGATATTTAGTTAAGAGCTATTTGAGTTAAGAACCAGAATGTTATATTTTGAATATTTAGCTTTGAAGTACAATATCGCTATTATATCTCTATTTAATATAGTCGGCATTCTAATCTTTTCAGTCTCTGCTTTAGAAGCTATAGTAAGCCATTCGAAGATCTTACTCTTAATAGGATTTGATAGTATCTATATTAAGCTCAGGCTTTTTATAGCCCAAGCCGAATTGTATATTGGATTCAATATAGAATATTTCTTCGGCGAAAACTGTAAAATATTTTGAGCAATATCCTTATTGTATAGAGCAGCTTTCAATTGAGTTAAACTGCATCTCAATAACTATCTTGAGAATATTACCGACTTCAAAGCTCAGAAATCAATAACCCGGAAGATCTTTAAAAGCTTTTCGAACTTTAAAAAAGAAATTACTAAAATCTTCAGAGATATTGATTTAGGCCGAACCGCCGAACGAATTATTCAGAACCTTAAGCAAACTGGATCTGCTATTGCTTATACAGCAGACTTTTAGCAGTATTCTAAATAAACCGACTGAAATAACATTGGCGGTTAGCAGTCTAAACTATAGCGAATTTTGGTTATTTCGGATTTGATATAATATCTAGATATTATTTAATAATATATATGAGGCTCTAAATTTATAAGGTACGGAATTCTGACATCTGGTAATGCGGCTCAATTCCAGGGTTAGGGTTAGGGTTAGGGTTAGGGTTAGGGTTAGGGTTAGGGTTAGGGTTAGGGTTAGGGTTAGGGTTAGGGTTAGGGTTA
>Ga0247810_10000112_pt1 | contig 130914 bp, 121 predicted proteins | sample UWRJL119311C1_FD_179918 | JGI IMG/M metagenome (GOLD analysis project Ga0247810, IMG submission 179918) | Plant litter microbial communities from Arlington Agricultural Research Station in Wisconsin, United States - UWRJ-L119-311C-1 | ecosystem: Environmental > Terrestrial > Plant litter >... | reverse complement strand
CAGTAGGGATTCGCTGGTGGTCACCCACCCAACTACTAGTCTACCGATCTGAGGCTTGTGTATGGCAGAGCGGACGGGATGCCCAATTCTCCTCAGTCTATGGTCGTATGTGTTCAGCATGGAAATTGATTGAATTATATAGGAGATGTCAAAAACACTGTTGTTCTGCACGTAGCATATTGTTCCAGCTTCTACAGAGCAGAAGTGAAAACAACGGGTATCTTGTGTGATCTTTAGCAAATCATCTCGATAGTCTGACATGTAGAAGCAGATTATGATTCATCTTGCCAGCGTGGCAGAGAATTAGATGAGGGGAACATTCTCCACCGATGAGGATGATTAGAAGACAACACTTGAACACTGATATAAACTCATTCAGGGCAATGGGCCCTAAGGTGCCAGTAGAATATCTTTGGGGAGATATGCTCATCCTTACCTGACTACCGTTTCCTGATTTCTCATTTTAAACTTGAAACGCCATATCAAGTTTAATGGTAGGAATGAATAAACCTGTGCTTAAGATATACTAATGGATAGGGGTGGTTTGATGCTCGTGTGTTCATTAAAAGGTTGCTGGATTAATCGGAATTATCTACCAAATAGAAGAGCCTAGAACAGGGATCCCTTTCTAAACCCACGACCACGGATGAAGGAGATAGGCAATTAGGCATATGTGAGTCATGGCTCGTCGATCTTGCAGGAGAAGCGAAACGCTGGGTCAAGTGTGGAAACTAGAGGATGCCGAATTAGAGCCAGAATTTTATTAAGAAGAAGTTTGTAAAAGAATTGATATGAGTCTCACGGGTACTCCTTACAAAGCTGATAACCCTACGGATAAAGGAAGGGAAGCCTACTTTTGTCAAGAGCTCGAGCTATTCCATATTCTCAAACCAATGCTAGCTTGTTTTTCAGTTAGACGTTGTCCTTTAACTCATTTTAGGAAAATGTGGTTTGCCTAGCGCTTATATTTGCGGCGTGGAAACCCTTTGTTATCGGCGATGAAGAATTCTGGCCGTTTAGAGAAAAGGACCGTCATTTTCGATTGATCTTGGCAATGGCTGGGCGAGCGGCGCCGAACGCAATCGACGTCAATCTCCGCCCAACCATTGTCATCCGTTGCACAAACAATCAATGGCAAGAGAGCCATCGGCGAGTTTATATCGGAACTAGATTGTTCCAACAAAATTGATGTTTTGGTCCTAGATGGTATTGATCAGCCGCTCGTTCGCAATGAAAGCGACCATATCGCAGACATGCGGGATATGAAATGCGCGAAGAGGTTCTCAAGTGTAATTGTAGAGCTTCAAATTCTCTTTCTAGAGAAAATAAGACTTCAAGTTGTGCATCGCAAGTGTACTTTCGATCACGCGATGATGCCAGCAATATTAACTTTTCAACAGTTGTCGGAGTTTTGCTCATTAACGGCACTCTCTACGGACTCACCACTAATCACGCAACTTCTCGATTCCGAGTATGGATATAGGGCAACAATCCAAATTGACGAATTAAAAGATACACTAAAAAATGCCAATCCCGACTCAAACATGAGCGTAGCTGCGTTTGAATTCGCTGAAGCTAGTTTTACTAACTTCAGGTCCGCTCGAAACTATCCATCCACCGATCAGACTTCTGACTTTGCGCTTCTTACAATTGTTAAATCTCAGATTCTTAGACATATGAACATTTACAAACGCACTACAATGCAATTCCGATCTCAATACAGAGGACTGACGAGAATCCAGCTGGAGGAAAAGTCCATGTTATTCTCGGGAACGATCAAGTCCGTGAAGCGCTTCTTGAAGACGGGACATCCTGTATCATCGAAGATGATGTTATCTTGGAGATTCATACAGTGCATCTGGAATTAACTATCGGTAAGTTTGGTCTCTAACTTGCTATAATTTGCTAATTGCTCATAGACCCTGGTTCATCTGGTGCATGTGTTGTACGCGGGGATAAAGCAGAGAAGCTAAACCAGCAGGTGATGGAGACTTGTAGGAACATACTTCGGATAGATCATCTAGACACTCTAATAAGTATTGCGAATCTGGCATTAATATACAGGAATCAGGGCCGGTGGGAGGCTGCCGAAAAGCTAGACATGCAAGCACTGGTTGGTCTCAATTTGAAGCTGGGAGCGGATCATCCCGAAATACTGATCAGAATGAGTAACTTGCCTTAACATGGAAATTACAGGGTTGAAATACAAAAGCTATAAATCTTATGGCCGAATGTGCACAGTATCAGCAACGTGTTCTCGGGGTCAACTATCCCTATATTGCCTCTTCTTCGATAGTTTTGGCTGAGTGGACGGCGGAGCAATCTGGCGCTTGTAAGGCAGTATAGTCATTAGATTAAGTATAGCTGAAAATAGTTTAACTAGTGTTGAAGAAACGAGACTCGCTCCAAAATATCCAAGTTGGATCAAGATAATTTTGTCAAACTCTTATTGATTTGACTGATTGACTAAACGTGTCAGTTTCTTTCTGTTCCTAGTTCAATTCATGGTTTCTGGAATTGTGGCACTGGAAACTCCGTAGACTACATTGCTAATATATCGGCATGTTCCCATCACGATTGACCTGAGGCCAGAAACAGAGCATCATATTATAGTGGCGAGGCAAAATATTCGTACCATTCAACGCTTACATCGTTGTATCCTGTTTGGGTTTTAAGTCTCTAGTCTTTAGTCACGGTACCTCGGCCATTCTAGCAGAAGTTCACAGTTTGGAACATTCTAACGTTTCTAGTACGATAATCATTATATAGTCCAAACACTTAACATAAAGTACTAAAAACGACTTATAAGGTGGTTTCGTCCCTAACCACCACAACTGCAATCCCAGCAACCACTCTTATCATCCGTGTCTGGAGGTATAGTAACGTCCTTACTTTTGGGAGGCGTGGCGTACATACTGCCACCAGCTGTAGGCTGAGTGTCAACTATTTTACTAGTTGGGAATTCGGCCGCATCTGCCTTTTCAACTTGTGGCGGATTTGTGCTACTACCGCCTCCTGTTGTTCTGGCAGTATCCTGTAAACTATGATCTCTCAATGAGTCAACGACTTGCTCTCCCGCAGCGACGGAGCCACCTAGTAGAGCCGCTTCCATTGAGCGCTGAAAAGCTTTGATGTTCTCATTTGGCTCTAAAGCTTGAAGCTTGTGGTATTCTGTGACTACATTTTCATTGAACCAATCAAAGTCGAGGGCACATTGATTGAGCTCAGGCCTGATGATCTGAGCCGCAAAGTTGCGCAGAAAGGTTTGACAGTCGTTCCAGCCAAGCATATACACACCGAAACTTGCCTGGGTGGCAAAGCATGCCACATCGACCTCGGCTTCTGTCAAGCTTGTCCATCCAATTTGGCATATATAATAATTTTTAGCATGGGGCTTCCCTCGCGTCGCAATATTTTCCTCTCGAATCTGCATCATCTCTTGGTAAACTGACCATGGGGTGATATTGGTTTCGAAGTTCCAGGTGGGCACTATCGAGGCGACTAGTTTCCCAATTGGCGTAGGGAGCAAGTTATTGTACTTTTGCCTTGTCGGCAGCCGCAGTTCGTATTTTTTCCCATAAACTATTAGAGCCCAATGGTGGAGATGCCCATCCTTGATGCGACGTGAGAACCAGACTACTTCGCCTTTTGAGTGGTCTTTCTCTTGGGCCTTGCGTTGCTGTACCTGTGTATAGAGTTGGTTTTGGTATTCTTTATCCTTAGCTTTGTTCCACTCCTCGAGTTTCGTTAAGACTTGCATTGTCTAAAATGGATGATTCGGTGACGCGGTGATATAAGCATACGTTTAATACATAATCACCCTCTGATCGCGGTCGAAGTAAAGTTGAATTGAGCGTAACAATGACCGGATAAGTTTTTTGCCTTACAAATTGTCTGGGTGACGGGCAAGTTCCAAGTTGTTGACTTATGAAAGCTTCCATTCGGCCCCCAATTCCATTCAGCCCCCAATACCTCCATAACACTAGCTCTATCATCCTGACGTCACCCTGCCAGGCGGCGAGAGCTCCTTCAGAACTCAACACGAATTGACGGTGAATTAACGAATTGCTATTGCAAGCACTGCCTAAGCAGAATACACCGTGCAACGAAAAGATATTTGATCCTTGGACGGAACACGACTGCTGAAAAAAATGAGACCTGTTCCGTTCAAGCCGGAGCAATCTTTGTTCGCAATGAAATCTACCACAGGTGCCCCAGCACCAGAAACACATAATGAACATCTCGCTCCCCTGATATTGCCGGCAACCTTTCGATTAGATCAAGAATTGCACGATTTAGATCAAGATAAGGGAATGGACTTTTTCCTAAAGATAGAATTGGACGTTTCGCGCCTCAACTGCATCCACAAACACCTCTGGCTCGCCGGCCAGCAGTTGCCTGTCCGGCCACTGAACCAACAAATAAGTCTCGGTAGAAACATCATCTGCACTGAAGAACTGGACCTTCATCTATTATGGGTGGATTCGTGCATATTTATCAAACCATGCCCAGACTTTCTGCTTTGTTACGACTTTTGGCAGCGCTACATCTGCCATGACACTGCAATTTGGGGAATTGCGGTTGGAGTTTTACTATCATACACGAACATGGTGCAGCGAAACAGCGACTTGGCCATTGCACACAAGGAAGGGCTTTTACGGGAGGATGTCACGTGGCAGCAATGGGTTGGGATGACCTCTGCCATTCGACAAACCGTAGATGTAATGGGCCTGGGTGCTATCAATCCTCGATTTCAGTATCGGGAGCTTCGTCTCGCTCGTATCAATTGGATATACCGATTTTGCTCTAAGACTCGAACACTAACCACTCTTGTCCGTGGCTACAAGACGGAGTATAACGACTACCGTAGCTTCTTGCAGCGCAATATTGCTCCCATCACAATCGCGACCGTGTATGTTGTTTTAGTCCTCAGCGCATTGCAGGTAGGACTAGCCACCGAGCGACTCAATCGGTCCGAAAGATTTCAACGCATCGCGTATAACCTTGCTATCTTAGCAATCTTGGGTCCATTAGGTGCCTTGGTGTTTTTGGTAAATGTCATTCTGGGATTCGCTTTTGTACAGAACCTTCTATATACGTTGAAGCTCCGTAGGGCCAAAGAGGAGGCTTCTAAGTATGAATGGAGCCACGAAGTGCTTCGAGAGTTTAAACACTAATGAAGAAGATTATGTAGAAGCCTAGATACCCTTGTCAAAGACACTGCTTAGTCAAATGCTCGCCGCTTTCCATGTGAATCCTCGTCGTCCTTGAATTTGTCCCAATAGAACTCCATCCAAACTGTTCGTTAGCATGTTCTGTGGCCTAATCTTCATCATCAGGGAAGTCTTTCGCTTCTGGGCCTATTTCAAAGGTATAGCAATAGCTAGGTGAACTGTCTTCTCCCCTTTGGTATGCAAACATGAAAATGAAGGGATTAAACTGTCCTACCTATCGCCGAGGATAGTCTTTCTGTTCCCATGGCCAAAACAAAAGATGCTATTGAATAATGTTACTCTCATCTATGGTAGCGTTCCACCTGCGGTTGACCCATGGTAGGTGACATAGCAGGTGTCGATATGTGCAGTTTTCAAGAATCAGCCTAAGCAACTCACAGTCCCTAGGACTTTTTGTGCAGCACTGGCCCAGGAGATGGGTACAAGAGCACCCGCAGTGATTAGTTTCTGACCCGGCCTGCTAAGGCTAGCCCCGCTGAAGCATTAGAAGTCTAGTAATTTTTAGAAACGTTATGAAAACTAGTTATGGTCTCGCAATATTCGTCCACAATAGCGTTTTAGTACACGTCAACCCGCCTAAGGCCGAGTGCGCCTTACAATATCGTAGCCTGCGTTTTATCTTTCGGCCCAGAAAACTTCTTTCTAAATATTTGTTCTTGTGGGAAGGACTAATAGACGGTCCAGGTACTCAGTTTTACTGAGCTCGTCCAAAGGGGGTGGTTAATTGCAAAATTTAGAAACAAGGGAAATCTTTTCTAGATTATATTTCTACTAGAGAATCGCTGGTTGTATAGAAACATCTCGTCTGTTTCAAGGGAATGGTATCCTGAATATCCGTTGAATACTTATCAGGCAACGTAAAATACGGTGCTTTCCCTGATAGTAATCTTGATTAGCTAGTAGCATTATGAGACAGGTGATAAACCCATGACCCACAGAAGATCTAAAACAAGAGATGACAGCACCGAAGGAGGTACATGCATATTCCCTATCACATTCAAGTTAATGCTCCAGCGTTGTCACTTGTGGCAACTTGTCCGTTGTCTTGTGTTATGTACCATGGATATTGGAAATGTGACGCTAATGTTGGTCAATATACACAGCAGCAATTATATTATTATTGCGGCATTGGTATTGGGGTGTTGTTTATTTTTCATAGGCTGGATCTCGGCGAGGGCTTGGAGCATGCTGTATATCACTGCAACTCCACAAGTACCCGTACATTATTAACATGTACGTACATGTGGAGTTAAATCATCACTGAGCTGTCGACTGATAGACGTACTACTCTGGAAAATTAGGGCATATCGACTTAGTAATATAGAGAGAGCCTGCCAAGTATCTACTAACCTGTTTAATTATTCTAAAACCGCAAAGTGAGCTTGGAGCTCAATTTAACAAAATGTCAGAGACTTTGTTACTTCCCCTATCCCATCGCCGGAAGTGGATGGTTCTTGCAGTTTACCCAGAAGGTTTTGCGTTAGTAGGATCTTTTCATCTTCTCTATTTTGGTATTAAATTATATTCAATCGCTTCCCTCTAAATTTAACTACTCGTGCATGTACAATGAGGTTAACAAGTATGATCAAGTTTGCAATTCAATACGGGAGTTCAACTTTACACTGGATATAGACAATCAGCGCCTAAGCAACAACAGTAGAGCTTTCTTTCTTATTCGATTGTTCTTGTCCTTTTTCATATACACATTCAATTATAGTCCACGACTCAACTAACGCTTGGTCTTAGCTATAGTATTGTTGAGATGAATGTCGGTTTATGGTCGCATGTGTTAATACAAACTTTCTAAATAGAGGTCGCTATAGGGAAGTTTTAATAATGGATGGAAAAAGAAATTTCTTGAGGCCGCTATTAAACATACTACTTCTGACTTTTTTAAACTTATATGAGAGCACTCTGTCAACTTGAATAATAATTATGGGATAGCACGTGATATCTATGCTAGAAGAATCGCGGAAGGCAGTTCGCACACTAATTTCGATGCCCAAACCTAATTTTAGACCGAAGTGTGGCATTTTAAATGAAAAAGCGCCTCTCTATTTTACAGTGAATGTACCAATGGTAGACTGTTACTGTAAAAATAAAGGAAAATATTTTCAACTTAGGCACCACGCCAGAATACAATCGCTGTAATTCCAAGTATACACTAATATTTTTTTAAAACAAGCTTTATTTAAACAAGAAAGTCTTATTTTAAATTAACTATATAAAAAGCTTATTTTGACAAGCCGTGTGCTTCTATTTTAAGTAATAGTCTAGAGACAGGTGCCTAGATGATAAAGTATATATACCACGGTACTACTATCTTAGAAAATTGTGGTGGATCAGCTAGCTGTCAAACTTGCACATATCTGGCATTAAACACTGGAGGGTAACTGTAGAGCACATAGTGGGATTAGTCATCCCGAGCCTAGTACCCATGAAGGGTGGCTGCCAAAAACCAGGTTTAATCATCATCAATGCCACAACTCAAAATACTACCTCTTTTGTTCTAGTGATCCCAAACGAATTAATACAATTAATCGTTTTTCTGTAACCTCTTATAATAGTTGGTGGTGACTAGTAGAACAACACTACGAAGATGTGGCGTTAAATACCCCTGAAACCATTATGTGCCACTACACATACCGATCGATCTTCTGACTATAATAACTGAGAAGTGGGGCGCGGGGATATACAAGTATGCTTTATCTCCCCTTCATAGGTTGAGAATTTTAGCGGTGTCGACTGCTTTGCTAGCAAAATATCCCCGTGCGCGCTGATGCTACGTGATTGCTATGACGCCTATTACTATGTGTTCAAGAAAATGGTGCTTCGGATCGTATGCACCCGAAAATGGTGGGAATGCAAACTATATATTCAGACGTCATGATTTTACTAGCTGGCTAGGAATATTGTGCCTCGTCAGACAAATATACAACAAATCTTAGTAGTGAGATTGATCCTGTTACGAGCTAGTCTCCACACCTGCAATATTACGACATCCTTGTTGTTTATGTAACAGTGAGACTCCAAGGTGATTACCAAATATTGGAATATGTTAAGTGTTATCAATTATTTGAGCGCGAACAAGTCAGCTCAAATTAATCGAGTAAGGCAAGTATTTGGTAGAAACACTCCAGTCACCGCACAAGTTACAGTGTTCTTAAACCAGTGAGCCAAATATTTCTTGACTACTATATTGGGCATATCTCTACTTCCAGCGAGGGCGGTAGCTGGCCTCCTTATTCAAATAGGGAGAAGTACAATAGACCAGTAAGAGGCTAGCGAGAGAATTTCAGCTAGTTGGTCGGCCTGTTGGCCAGCATAGATTTTAGCTCAGTAACTCAGCGCATTAGTAGAGAGCTCTAGTATTGTAAGTGAATGATGCTAACGACTCTAGCTTCCACCATGGTAGAGTATATTTCACCTCGGTTTTCTCTTCAAAGGCGCTGCCCATTCCGCCTCCATTTCCGGGTCTTGCTTTCTAGTTAGTTCAGAGCTTTTCCCCGACTTGTTCGTTTCTATCTTCTATACCTATATTGTTATCCTATCCACCACATTCATGTCCTTTCATGTCCATTCATGTCCTTTCTGCTTGATGATTAGTTACTGTTCTTCTGGAGAGGAAATATAGCTGCCGCATAGAGGTTAGAAGTATAGAATGGAGGAAGATATCGATCCGTTAGCCACAGTCACAAGTGGAAATAATTTCAACCAAGTGACTTCACGTCGCAACTCCAAACATTCATCGTCACTGGCTAGATCACGGGGGAGTGTTTGTACTTCATCAGATCTTCCTGGAAATGAGATCCGAACCACTTCAGGAATCGAATTATTAGCAAGAAGTTGGCATCTTAGAAGCAATGGGTCATCGTCACATGGAGATATCGGAATGCGGGATATATCATTGAATGACTGGGCATACCCAGCTGGCGATTTGAGTTCGTTGACTGAAGTAGATTCGTCCTGTGAAGAGAAGAGAGAATCATCGTCTGAACATATTGTAAGCATGTCCACACCATCAGCACCAATATTCTAACGACAACAAGGAAAAAAGAATAAGCGGAGTTAAATGGAAAATTGATTCATTCAACACCGAGCCTGAGAATGTGTTGTACGAAAGACATGATGCACCCTCAGCCCAGAATAGGGGCAGCCGAATCTTTGGGCATATCGTACACAGAAGAGGATCAAGCCTAACCGCTGAAACGTTAAGGAGAGGCTCTGCAATAACCTCAGCGGCCTTAGGTTATGCCAATATATTAAAAGAAATTGGCAATCCATTAGGTCTTGAGGTTAACGAGACAAAAAGTATATCCGCGGCATCATTCCCGGATCCTTTCAATTTCGACGGTAGGGACTCCAAAAGCTACCGAGTCCTTGGCCGAAGACCGTCACTCTTTCCCAAAGACGATAAAACAATAAAGAGTCGTGCTGAGAATGACCCCAACAACTATACTATCCAGCGTCTTGCTGCTCATGATGATATTGATCATATGAAGCCGATTCAGAGGTGGATTTATATGACAACTCCATTCTGGGCTGCGCTTTCGTTAATATCCTACTGGGCTTATTTTGCTCTACGAATTCGATTTACTATTGATGCACAAAAGCAAGCCCATATGATTTTCTGGATGGCATGGATCTTTATTGCGGTAGAGATTGGCGTTTCTATTCCTATGGTCATGCATAGAACCTGGTCTATGTTGGTGCTTAAAGGCCGCCGTCGTCCTAAACTACGGTTGCTAGGAAATTCTGTGCCATCAGTGGATGTCTTAGTTACATGTTGCGGTGAAGAAGATAGTCTTATCTTGAATACCGCCATGGCTGCTTGTAATGTGGACTATCCTTCAGATCGCTTCCGCGTACTTATCCTTGATGACGGTGCCTCTGCAGGTTTGAAGGAGATGGTCGAAAGTAGAAGCAAACATTGTTTTGAAAACATGTACTACTTGTCTAGACCAAAGTTCCCTGGAGTTCCACACCATTTCAAAGCCGGAAACCTCAACTATGCACTTGGAGAAACTCAAAAGATGCCAGGTGGTGCTGCAAATTTTGTTGCTGCTTTGGACGCTGATATGATTCCAGAGAAGGATTGGCTAAGAGCACTGCTACCACATATGTTACAAGACATCAACTGCTCAATGGCATGTCCGCCACAGGTAACATAATCCATCAGATCTGAACTAGTTCAATATTAAAACGATTAGCAATTTTATAATGTACCCGAGGATGATCCTCTTTGCCAAAGTCTCGACACCTTTGTTCATATCTCAGAACCTATCAAGGACGCTTTAGGGGTAGCCTGGTGTACTGGTTCTGGCTATGTCATGCGACGTGATGCCCTCGACAGTATCGGCTGGTTTCCACTCGGATCTTTGGCAGAGGACGTCTGTACGTCTAGCATGTTCCTTGGTGTTGGCTGGAATACTTGTTTCATTCACGAACCATTACAGTTTGGAACCGTACCCGAGAGTCTTTCCGGCCATCTTAAACAACGGACGCGTTGGGTAAGTCTAGTCTTCCTAAAACAAATTCGTAAAAGTTAATCACTCACCAGACAATTGGAACTGTTCAAACCTCTCTTAAACTCAACTTTTGCCTATATGGTCCACTTGTCAAAAGCATGTCGATTATGCAAAGAGCATCTGGATTCGTCTATACTGTCTCGTCATTATTTACTATTTTTCTTGTCTTCTCCCTCTTTACTTGTCCGATCGTCCTCTACTCTGGTGGTAACATGGTCCCATTCGCCACTGTTAATCAACTCAGATGGCTTGCCCGTTTTTGCTTTATTACAATGGCTTTGAACCGAATCAACGAGTTTGTAGTCTACTTACCGTCTGGTTATTTTGTAGGCCAGAGAGATGCTAGAGGAATGATGTGGATGGCTCCGTGTAAGAATTCTTTTGTCCGCTATTCTATATCACTGTTACTAATGTTTGAGACCAGATCATGCACTCTCTGTCTTCCAGTCATTTATTCTTCCCACCTGGCTCGGTGGCAAAATTGCCATCTTCACCTCCTCAGGAAGTCATTCGTCAGAACTTAACGAGCGTGACGCCAGACAACGTGCAACTTTGTGGCGTCGCCTCAGCGTCACACTATTGGATTGTAAAGCTTGGATTCACCTGGTTTACATTCTATTCGTGCTTGGCTCTATATACCTTAGCTTCTACTACTGTTTTACAAGCATTGAAAACAAAACTACAAAAGATTACGTAACATATATGCTTACGCACTGTGGATGGCCCCCTATACTATGGCTGATTTGCGTAGTGAGCTGCTGGTCACCTATTCAGTATGCCATCGACCCACCAACGGTTCCGGACTATGAGCACCTACTAGTAAAAGAGCCACTTACCGGGGTGGGCTATCCTTCTGAGGAAGCAAAGAAAGTTAAGCAAAGCAGCTGGCATTTATTGCACGAGTTTCAATACTCTCTCATTGGTATATATACAACAGCAGTATTTGTTTACTCTTTTTGGATGTAGTATTTATTATTAGTCAAGGGAATGCTTAATTCCATCGTTGGCTCTCCTATCTTGCTTTTGGTTAAAGCGAAGGCAAGTAGTGGCTGTCCGACAACCATGGGATTTGATTCCAACTCATCAATTTCTTGACACTATTGATCGATCATACTTCTGCTCGCATACATATGCACTTGACGTTAGAAGTAGGATTGTCACCCTACTCATGGATTCTTTTGAACTGTATAGGAAAGGTGCTGTACTTGCTAAGAAGAAAGACTTGCTTAATCATTGAATATAATGAATCCTCGATCTTTTGGAGGGGACACATCGTGGCCGCCGAACATGGTTTTGAAAACATGGTAATTTGAGGAAGTAATATTGGATATGAGTAGAATCCTACATATTTAATTGGCCGCGCCGCAAGATCCATGTATTCATATGTTTCTACCCTTCATATAGGCATTAGGGCTGTATTCCAGCTTGACACAATTTAAGGCTCGATTCACCTTGCATTTCATCCAGAATTACAGAAGGACGGGAGCGAAATTGTGAAATCAAATTCATTTTGAAACATTACCATCCACTCAAACCTGTCACATAAAAAGGCTCTAATCAAAATAAATAATGCTAACACTATGTTTACTCGACACCTGTAATATTCATTCTGGACTAATCAACAAGTTGTTCTTCATTATACTTTTAGACATCGGTGGATATTGTCGTAGCATCCTTTGAATGCTGCGATACAATTATACGATCAGATTTCCTAGCCTGAGACAATTCGTGCGCTGGCCGCGCGCTGACAGAACGAAGTCCCCAGTTTCGACGGGCTTGATCCTCCCTAAAGCGATCTTTTAACAGATTGCTGAAAAGTGGTCGTAGTGTAGAAACACTACCAGCGAAGAGACCTGTCGCAGCCTCTAAAATAGTTGCGAGAATTAAAGGGGCTGATGTATCTATATCAAAAAGAGTTAGCAGTGGGTTTTTGCTCTTGTCCTTTGAAGCAACTTACAGAGAATCTCGGCTTCATTTACTTGCGCAACATATTTGATTCGGAATAACGTAGATATGCTGGCGCTGCAGCCGTATATTAGCGAACTACGATAGGATCTGGATAGGATACCGTGCCATACCAAACACCTAGGCCAAGTAACATGATTACGGTAGCTTTAGATCTCCAACTCAACTGCACCTTCCACAGTATCAAAACTGGCATAGCTCCTAGTACCCAGTCACTTATAACGAAAAGTGCAGAGCACACGTATATAATGATGCTAATGTCTCGCAGTGGTTTGCATTTTGCATCTTTGACGAAAGGATTCCAGTTTGCCCGTACAGGTGTACACCAAGAGGAAACACTAGAAATAACGGTAATTGCAACTATACTTACAATAATCATATTACTCCATATGACTCTACGATGGAGTTTGATTGTAGTGATTCGAAGTAATGCGATACAGATACTATAACGAATAAATAGGGCTGCAAATATGATTAAAATCTGGAATATAAAAAAACTCTACATGCTTTTAGTAATTTGTCAGTTTAATGTATTAAGCTAGGTACCTTAGCACCATTCATAGCCCTTTCTATAGAGGTGATATATTTAGTATGTGTGCCGATATAGTTATATGCTCCGAAAATAGTAATGATACATGTAGCGGTAAAAAGGACCTGTAAAGGATCTCAGCATTTCCTTTTTCTATCGGGTTTTAAAGTGGGACGAATTACCGCTCCTATAGTCATAGCAGTATCATCATGACCCCAGTTCTTGTTTCGTATCCGCACAAAAATTCGAAGCCCGAAAGACAGGATGCATACTGTCAGAATTGGAAGCACTGTCGCAACGACAGTTAATGACTTCTCTCGGAGCATTGCTGGCGAACGAGATTAGGGTGAAGTTAAGCAGAAAGCCAACGCAGCAACTGAAACAAGTGGGAGAGAAAATAACAAGAGCTTTTTGTGTGAGGGGAAACTGATTGCGACCTCATTAGCCGCCAAGACTAGAGGCTACTATCTGTTGAATGTTCAATTGATAAATGCATCGATTATCTGCAGACGTCAGGAAATCCGGAACCCGAAAAGGGGTATGCGCTTGTATGTATACGGATATGAGAGCTACCAAGCCCTTCGGAATGTCGATGGAAAGTGACTACTCATTTTTTAGTACAGTGGGATCACAAAACAGCCACCGACGACAGCTGATCGCACTGATGCTGAAGGCAAGTTGCACCAGGAAATGTGGAGCAGTAATAGTACTATATTGCGTTAGAAGTTCTCCACAACAAGAACGGCTCTCCCAAGCGTAAGATCTCGCTTAAACCCGCGAACCAGCGCCAAGCTACTTTAGCACCAGACTTAACATTAAATTGGTTCTGATACAGAGGAGTGTGGTCTCTCCAAAAACGATACCACTGTCTATCGACTAATATTTTGTTAATTGATTATAACTGTAACGAATTATGGGACTCCAAAGACATCAATTTGAAGATCAAGATGGCTTTTAGTCAAATTTAGAAAGTTTTAAAATGCTTATTTCTACAATGGCCTATTCCACGTCAATCTGGGCTTACATGGTAACTCCATTGAATCCACAAACCAGTCTGGTCAAGGTATCAAGTTTTAAAAAGCTCACATGCTGTCTATATTAGTACTAATAAGGAAATAATAAGATATAAGTTACTAACGTATAATGCCCTGCATTTCAACAGCCTAGCCTCTGGCTATACAATAAAGATTCACCACTTATATTAAGGTTTCTAATGTGAGTTTGTGAGGCTTTCCAGTAGATATAGTTGATTGGTTACTTGAATTACTAGTCGGGAAACTATATAGAGGTACCCTACACAACGGAAGGTGACTGGTGATCTGTTGAAACCTTAACTCCAGGCTATCTGATGCCAATGCTTCTAGTGTTGGCGAAAACACCACGCGTCAGCACAATTGATGAGGCACCCCACCCTGGAAATCATGCAATTTTCAAAATATCGGGAAACAAATACCGTTTGCCATAAAGAGAATCTGAAGTGGCGGGTTAGCTAGGAAATAAGAAAGTAAGATACTTACATGACTCGGTTTGCGCCATAATATTTCCCAAATTTGTTAAAGTCCACGTAATAATGTGATACTTCAAGGCAAGTATTCTACTAATACGTAGCCCTATAGCACCTTTGATCTATCTGACATTACACCAACATACTGAAAGTGCACTTTCTCTCTTATATAGTGCCGCGGGATGTCTTAAGCAACACGAACGTGATCTTCTTATCTGAACCCTACTAGGGCCCAGGGCACGCCCTTAGTCAGTAAGCTCAAAAACGTCAAATTCAAAATTCGTCTCGATTCGATTCACTCTAAATACGTAGCGCCACTACATTTGTATTATGTAGAGTGTCAATTTTCATGGTGATGCATTATTGTCTATATACAAATGTTGATAATATTCCTAACCAAGGATCATACAAGTCATGTGATATAGTCACATGACTATCAGCGAATACGTATATTGAGAATTCACTAATAATTAGGATATTGGAAATCAGAATCAATTATTTAGACTATTAATCTGTTAATAATTTATAGATTTATAATATAACAATCCCCCTTATAAATAACGACTGGCACTTATATAAATTAGTGTTACATAAAATTTGGGCTTTGAATGCTCCTGATTTACTACATGCCACAATTAGAATAAAAATGCTATATATTATAAAAATATTGTTACAAATCCAGATATTAAAACTATGGCTTTCCAGAAGCGTACCACTTCTGGAGGACTATAAGAGCTAAAAGAGATTGATTAAGAAGCCTGTTGCTTTTAGAAGAAGTCTTCTTAACAGGAATAGCTGCTATAAGACTTAGATATATTTAGTAATCTAAGGATTACGGTTCGACACTCCGGAATAAGGAGCATAGATACGTGATAGACCCGGGTTCCCCTTGGTCCCTAAGGTCCTGCACACAAGGGTTCTGTATAAATAGATAACTTCTTTAAGGTAAGAGGCTTTTATTTGAAAATAGAAGAATTTGAGAAAGCAATCTAGTCAAGATTACTAATATAGCTTCAACTAATCTTACAGACTGAAGAAGCAACTGAACAAACAAAGTTTAGAATAGGAAAGTTATAAAATACATGGTTTTATATGCTTACAGTGGTTCTAAATATGAACAATTTTAACTAAGGAAATACGCCAACGAGTTTTTTACGAACTATGTTAATAATGTTTCCTTCCTCTCAAAACTAGTGCGACCTCTATTTTAGAGATGAACAACATTAAGTGCCATCATCTAAATATTAAGGGCCCTCCGATATAGGTAATTATTCCCATTTTGGTAATTTGAGTTACAATTGAATAAAAAATCGTCGTTATCAGAATTTTGGTTTCCTCTTCATTTTTCCACTTTCCTCATCGGCGCCTAAGCTCTCCTCCCTACCTTTAGTTCTTATGCTCTACTGAGACAATTAAGAAGAATAGAAAATATAGATCCGGCTTTTGGAGAACAATCTCTATTATCTGTCGGTCATCCTGCAACAAGTCTTATATCCTGAGCGCGCACGCTATTTTCAGATATTTTCCTACTTCCCCAGCCATAAAGATGATACAATAATGCAACATCAGTGAGAGCAATCTTGCTAAGGTCAAATTAAACAGAAAGATGGTAATAGATTCCTTGCTGAACAGAGAGTCAGAAGGAAGACACTCTCTTAAGAATAAATCCCGAACGTGTCATAGCATTAGTGACAGGCGTTCCTCCAAAACGGCCTAGCTGGCCAATTTGAATATTAATACAATGAACTTTGGACAGAGTGAGGACAGATAAACAGGCAAGCAAGCACAGTGTGTATATCCATTTCAGATTCTCACTCCACATGGACGCAGGTCTAGAAGGCTAGTATGAAGCTCTCTCTATCTCTCGCTCTATCTCGCTGTAATAGCGCTGGTTACTGGAAGTCCATATGTTGTCAACAATAACCACTTCGCACATTGTAACTGTTGATATATTCTCACTATGTGTATTTACTTCCGGTCATGTGGATCCCTAGTTGGGGATATCATCAACACCCCTACGTAGTTAGGAATAAAACATCGATTACTCTACAATACAACTGGCACATACGTGATTACACGTAGTGGTGCTACGTATTGAGAGTCAATCCACAGTAACTAAGTTTTACTTTGCAACATACTTGAAAACAGTGGTATTCCCAAATACTTTTTATCACAGTATACAATTATTTTTAAAGGACGTCATTTGAAGTGCCACATTAGTGTACCTTAGCTAGATTTGCAGGATCTGAACTTTTTCCTAAACAAAATCTAACACAGGCTCTAAAATCAGATCTGAGACGGCTGTAGTCTCACAGTAGAAAGTAGCTCTTTCTTGCGGAGAACGTGTCTTACTATGAAGTAGGAGTTGAAGCCCGAACAGAGGTAATTAGAGAACTTGATCAATGTTGTTAGACCATCTCCCACCCAGGGTTCGATTGATTCTCCATGGGAGACTGAACATGTATTTTTTTGAAGTCAAAGACCTCTAAATATACAATATTTATTAATCATTACTGACATAACCCTTTTCAACTCCACCATGTTGGAGACCATTAAGACACAAATAAGAAGTTCTTGCTAATGGTTAATACTTTCGTGGCAGATGATAGTTCTTTCTGATCATGACTTTGTATAAGTTTAATACCCTATCAACGTGCTGAGTGCTTGACACAAGGTTACCAGTATGATTTCCCCAATTGCTTAGAAACTACAAATTGTTGACAGCGCTATATCACCCTTGTCTCTTATCTCCGCAGGCAAGATCTTCAAACTCACCGACAGAGCCGTCCTAAATACTTAACGTCTCTCAGATTTTAATATAAATTCAATAATTTTTCGAAAGTGCAAGAAAATACCAAAGTTGCCAAAAGAAAAATAGCTGTGCAATTAACTGTGAGCAAAGAAGCAAAATGTTTCTTATCACAGATGACTTCGTCAAATTGATTCCGAATAATAACATCGTGTTTGCTGAGCAATATACAGTACCATCCGCCAATAGCGGGGCTATATTTATGTCTCCTGACTGAGTGAAGGTAGAGCCAGACGGATAAATCGAGTGGACCTCTTCTATGACGGGCGGTTGGATCAACAGCCTTTTAAATACGACCATAGAAGGAGGTTAGTAAGTGGAACGGTTAATTTAGGTAAAGTTATGCATATTGAAGGATATTTTGTACTAATTTGTTACCTTGAATATGTAAACGCTTTTTTTAATGAAGATTCTCTCGGATTTATTCAATACTGACCTATATATAATTATAGGGAGACTTCTACTTCGAAAGATAAAATTTAGATTGCTTATATCACCAATATACGTGGGATCATAACTAAAGTCCTGTCAGCCTATTTCTGAACTTTATGATCATACGAGAGGAAGAGATTTCGTAAACGTTAAATCACTCCTTCTAAGGGGAACCGGGACCAGTGAGTGTCCTCTATTCTACTAATAGGATTAACTTACACATATGAATGCTAGATTGCCAAGTTACTAAAAAGAAGAAGCGCCACTAAAACAGCGAAAGGGTAACGAGGGGAGTCACAAGGGAAGTTGAAAAAGAGAATGCAAGCCTTGGCACGCACAATATTCAAGATATCAGATCTATCCATTGGGCCGCTGTGAGCATAATAATTACATGCGTTCCAATGAAATTCTTGTATTACAATCAGCCTTTTCTCAGGTGCCAACGTGTTTCAAAAGAGAACAGATTATTCCTGAGTTATGCACCCCGCATTCCAGTTACGGAGAAACTCTGTCCGGATTTAGCTACAGCCTACAGGGAAATATCCTCCACACATGGAGATACCCCTTAGAGGTCTTCTACGCCTATTGGTGGATGTAAGTTTCAATTCCATAGGAGTTGCTCGGAACACCTGCTGAATCTTTCGGGGATCTACATCAAATTTCCAGTTGGGGCCCATACGCCCACCATTTTAAATAACTATATAAACGCTACAACTTTTCACTGGTATCTCCCTCATTACCATCTCTCTCCAAGTTGTTAAAGATGAAGACTTTTGCTACTGTGTTACTAGCTTCGACGGTGGTTGTGGCGCAGAATTGCGCTCTTCCATCAACATACAGATGGACCTCAACCGGCGCACTGGCGACACCAAAGTCTGGATGGGTATCTCTTAAAGACTTCACAACCGTACCATACCAAGGGAAAAATCTCGTGTATGCAACAACTCACGACACAGGATCAGGCTGGGGATCGATGAATTTTGGACTTTTCACCAACTGGTCTGAAATGGGAGCCGCAAGCCAAAACAAGATGAACGCGGGCACTGTCGCACCTACACTCTTTCAATTTGCCCCGAAGAATATCTGGGTGCTCGCTTATCAATGGGGGCCAACAACATTCTCCTACAAGACATCGACTAATCCCACGGATGCAAATAGTTGGTCCTCTGCCCAACCACTCTTCACTGGGAAGATAACTGGATCTGATACTGGCGCAATTGACCAGACAGTTATTGGCGACAATCAAAATATGTATCTATTCTTTGCAGGAGATAATGGCAAGATCTATCGCGCCAGTATGCCCATTGGCAATTTCCCTGGTAACTTTGGTACCGCATCGACTGTAGTTCTCAGCGGGGCCAAGAACGACCTTTTTGAAGCAGTCCAGGTATACTCTCTGAAGGGTTTGAATAAATATCTCATGATAATTGAGTCCATCGGTTCACAAGGACGATACTTCCGATCGTACACTGCGACCAGCTTGGGTGGATCATGGACTGCGGACAAGACCAGCGAAAGCACTCCTTTCGCTGGCAAGGCTAATAGCGGAGCTACTTGGACCAACGATATCAGTCACGGTGAGCTGATTCGTAGCAGCGCTGACCAAACTTTCACTGTCGACCCGTGCAACCTAAAGTTGCTTTACCAAGGAAAATCCCCGAGCTCAAGTGGCGATTACGGTTTGTTGCCTTATCGTCCTGGAGTGTTGACATTGCAACGGTAGACAGTTCAGTCTAACCTGAGAAAGTATGAAGTCTATGGCACAGTAGTTTGGGTTTATATAGCAGAGTTCGGCTAAGGCTGTAGATAGTTATTTCAAAATTCTATATAAAGACGTTTCTCTCCGATTTGAAGTGAAGAGACAGAGCTTGACTCATGGGAAACAGTATAGCAACAAGAGTGAATGTTGCAATAAGCTTTCCCGTCCTGTGTGTTCCTTGAAGAATTCTTCCGAGAATCATGCAATTGTCAGTTACTTGTCTACAGTCAAAATCGAGAAATGTAGTAAGTTATTCAATATAATAAGCGAAGCCACATTTAATGCATAGGGAGATCCCTGCAGCCACGTTAATTTATCAACGCAGGTGATGCATAGGCGAGAGAAGAGTTGCGTCATATACTAAACTCTACAAATAATATAGATAGCGACTAGAAATCTTTTAAGAAACATGGGGTGGATATCATTTAGTAACATGTGACCATGCTTTTTATATCTGGATGGTATTCCAGGCAGCTTTACCCAAATTGGCCCTCACCAAAGAAGGGCTCTGAAAATATTTACTTCTATGTTCATTATACAGTTGCTAGTACTAACTGAAAAAGAACACTGGATTATGCATGATGATGTTGAGCGAAGAAATAACGGTACAAGCACGCAATAAAATGTAATAGCTACCTATTCACAGTCTAGCATCCTTGAAGAAGTTTGTGACGCGACTACTTTCTGAGCAGCATCTACTGGAGTATAATTACTGATTGTCGAATTAATCTATCTCAATAGCGCCGAGCAAGCGACGAAATGGATGCCCACTAGCATTTAACCACACCCCATGAAGCCTTAACTCACTAGGATTAAGGAAAGCAACTGAAAATGTAAGTTTAGGTGAACTTGAGATTTAGGATACTAATAAAAAGAATGCAAAAATGGAAAATAAACATGAGACTAAAACCATATATTAAAAAGGGTGTTGGTAGTAGCACGTGTCAATTCTTCACGAAAATTGATGTATCTAACTTATCATGTGGCTGTGACAACTGATACGGATTACCCATCACTTCCCAAGAAGATTAGTAGTAGGTATCACAGAACCTATGGTAAACATATGCCTTGTGTTTTCTCACCAGGAGACGAGAACCGAAGACTCCCATTTGAGGAGTAGTTCAATGTGGATACTCTTATTCCAAAGCAGTGAACAATTCAAAGGTTTAAGAACAAGGATATGAGGTAGATCAAGTGAAAGATGAGTTCATAAACATAAACGCATAAACAATGTAATAGCTAAACAAATGTGATATGGGGCGCCTTTCAATGAGAATCTCAGAAAATGAACTCTCCTCGAAGCAAGTTTACATGAAGATGTTGGCACGAGCAATTTGATTGGATTTGAGTATCATTCCAAGGTTTTCAAAATGAAAGAATCTATTGAGGCTATCAAACCTTCAATACTACACCTTCATAGGAGGAATACTAAAGTCCTCGGGAATAATTAAAGATATCTAATGGGTCACTACCGATTGGCCAGGGCCGAGCGCTAGAAGTCGATAAACAAGCTTTCATATTGCCCTTGATAATGCTTTACTCGCCCTTTGATTCCGAATCTTTTTTTGTTTTCTTGAAGGAAACATATAGATTTAATAAGGCGACTTTGATCCTGTCTTAGGTAGGCGATGATTTGGGTAAGTCGCTTCAAACTTCACGGATTGAACCTATAGTTGAAGGATTTGCGCTGATACGCGATTTATTAGCAAAGAAAGCGAAGGAAGAATATAGAGAAATGGAATAAAGTGGCAATTTGCAGCAGTATCGGCGGCTACTATTACCACCCTTAGACAAGGATAGTCAAATAATTCAAGGAATAGAGGATGAACTAGAGATTTTGGAGAGCGAACTAAAAAAAGACTTGGGTAGCATAGCGACGGTTATGGGGATATGAAAACACTTACATATATTTGCGATCACCTTTTGAACTAGATAACTATTGAACTTTGTATCAACTATTGTGAATTAATATGTTTTTAATAATGATAATGATAATGAAAGCGCAACGAGCTTATATATAGATTAGAGTTTGTAAATCCCATTCACAAGGTCCATCCTCCAGGTGGTATTGGAAATCTGATTATTAATATACAACTTCTTAATTATTTCTTGATAGATGAGGGTCTTTAGACGTAAAAGATTAATCTGTCTCGTTTCTCCTTGACACTCTCTCCGCTAACTATCAACTTATGCTCTACACCATCATGATGATCCCCCAAAACATACATCGTAGATATGGCGTAAACTCATAGGCTCGTTTCGCCATGTACAGTGAGTACCGATGCCGTGGGGCAGTTACCAAACAACGACTTTATCCTCGATCAGCTTTTCATTTCCTTATACCTGGAAGCACCATTGCATCGAACCCCACCCAGTCCACTAGATTTGTGATCCTCTATATTTCACTATACAAGCAAGCTCAGCTCGTTAGTCAAGGGTTAGGATAAGTCTCTGAATTATATGCTTTACATTTGGACGATAGGTTACAAATTTTTGTTGCACTGCAAAATGAGAGTTGTTTCTTGCCAGTGAGCTATGAAGGTGTAAGGGTTCAGTCATAGAGTGATACTATTTAGTAGTAATACGTGTATTAGCCGTAATTGACAAACAGACCTCTAACCCCATAATTAAGGGACTTCCTCATGCTATATACAAGTCGGTGCCCCTTCGTAGGGTCCCCGACCTTCGTAGGGTCCCCGACTGTGACACGGACTTCCGCTGGGGAAGCCCGTATTCTAACTGTCACAAATTATGATTTCTTATTATACCAAAAATATAACTTCAGCCTCAATTACAACGTCGGGCATCGTGATCACATGACTGACCCTGACAGAAGATTAGAATGCTGTATATAATACTCTATAAAATATACTTAATAAAATAAAGAAAGTCCTTTCTCTCTCTTCGTCATTGCCTTATTCAATGCTATTTTTAAGCTACAATTGAGCAATGAAAGCAGGGCGAATGTCAAGTGTGGTTGAATAACACTATTTTTGCCAAATTATAGATGAAAATTGGTCAAATGGTACCAGACACCTTTAGGTTAAATCTCTATTTTATGAGAATCTATATCTACCATTTATTAATATACTATCTATAACACAGAGTCCATAAACCTCTGTTTTAGCTATTGAGTCACAAATCTTAAATGTTCCCGCCGCTATATGAGCACCAATATCCAGAACCTTACTGGCTTTGGTAATGTCTGATTATTTTAAGTGGTTGACTAATAGAGTAGACTAACGCATTTAAGACATCTTAGTATTATTTGAGATCAAATCTTTTGATTATTACAGTGTAGTGTCCATTTTATTGTGAAGCATCTTTCTTGGAATAGTAAATGTTAGTTTTACTCTCTTGGACATATTCCATATTTAATAAGTACTGTCAAGGGTCAATAGTCATAGTTTAGGGAAGGGTGCCCAAAATGTGTAGATAGTGGTCTTGTATCTTGTATATAGTCTCGTCTGAAGAGGAAGGATCTTCGTGATGCGAAGATATAGTAGTAGCAGAGGTTGATGCCTGAATGTAAGGCCACAATTTGTATGGTGCTTGCATCTAATGATGAGGTTTACTATTGATTGATTCATGTTCTATTTCAATAAGGCCACCCTTGAATCATGGAAATCTTGCCTCTCGAGCTCGAGCCCTTGTCCTTCCCTTAACCTTCCAACCATCTAGGGAAGCTATTGCGTGTGAATATTGCGATGGCCTGGTCTACACTTGTACAGCGCCTGCATGATAGCACGTATCTTGATCCATTCTCACAACCCAACTCAGCTCGGTCATCTGTCAAACCGATTTTAGAGGCCGCAAGGCTCAACAATGTGTTTGGGTCTCAAACGATTTCTTTCAACAGAACGAAATTAAGCCACAGAACCAATCAAGTTCAATAGCTTCCGTATCTGCAACCAAATAAGTTCTCTGGTGTTCAAAATTCCTTTGTTTCCAGTCATATGCCGAATTTCCATCTTTCGGCAGGATTAGCTCGCTGTGCATATAGTCACTCTCCCATTCCACCTGACCGTCCTTTTTAAACCTTCGCAGATACTCAACAAAGGGTTATGAGAATGCTGAATTGCCTCAATCTCATACCTACTAGTTTATACTATGGATGAATAAGATCTAATGTGGTCATATGTGATAATTTGGTCACTACCAAAGGACGAACATTAGGTCAATTTTCACTCAACTCAAAAGTTCCTGATGTATCTCATCTGTACGTCGACCATCCGATCCTCAACAGTATCGCGCTATACTACATATTGATGGTAAGTTCTTGCAACATTAGTAGATGAAGAGACGCTTACAAAAGATGTGCGGGATAAGTGCAGCTTTTGAGGTCGCGATACATAGTTCCAAAGCTAAATAGAAACAAAGATAGCCGTGTGAGAAGTCCTCCATTGTTCAAAATACATCTACGCGTACTTTTCAATCTAAGGTACTTAAAACACTTTCTTATCTAATAATCCATTTAATCAAGTTCAGTAAGGTACAATATGTGCCACAAAAGTTGTATTCAGGTAAAACGTGTGTACCGTGGACCTCTAAATGAATGACAATTGTCTAAGGGCATCACTGACTGTCAGCCCACGCTCCAAAATAGTCCACTACAACAGGATCATGAGTTGCATTCCCTACAACGCTACCTCCGTAAGTCAAATATCCCTCTACATCAGGTATGTCAGCTCCTAAAACCTCAGTCGAGTTACCCATAACCCAAACCTAAATCAAACGTTAAAAACCTCACATATGTGTGGCGGAAAGACTTTATTGGAGACAAAATTCACGTACTGTTTGCATTCCCCATACCATGTGTGGCAAGATATGACAATGGACCATCCAAACTCCTGGCTGTGTAATTCTCAGCCTCCACGCCCTCCACCCTGATAGCTTACCGGGTTCTTCAAACTTATGATATCTATAAAGCATGGTTGTGCTATCCCGAGTCAATACTCTTGCACAAGAATTGATAGGAAAAGAACAAGGGAGGAATGACCTACTCTCTTTTAATCGGTTTCCCTGGAGAGGAAGCCCATTTAGCTTCATTCGCTTCAACATTGTAAAACCCATCTCCGCCTCCTAAATCCCAGAAATGAGCTCCATGGGCATGCCACGGATGCGATTCCATCTCCCCTCCATCAGATCCGGTACCCTGGATGACAATCTCGATCACCTCTCCGATTTGTGCGGGAAAAGCTCGAGTTATGGGGTCCAAGCCCTCATTGGCAAGAGCACGCTCCATCGATGGGAACTGAACGCTATCGTTTTTGTAAAGCGAAACAAGATAAGGTTCTACAGGAACTTCTATTTGTTGCAGTTTTCTTATCAGCATAAATATTATGGGATTGGTTCAAAGTGTAAAATAGTTTTATCCTCAGTTATATCCCCAGATATAAGTTCTCTTGAATAATATGTCTTGAGCATAATCAAACCATGCCCTGACATATCCGCTGCTATAAGGAATCGGTAGGGTGAAACTTACCCTCGTTCCAGGTGTACCCATTCAAGTAATAGACAAGGCGGCCGTCAGGAATAGATAGGTGTACGGTTATGTTTACTCTTCGAGTCACTTCTGCAGCAGTTGGCATATCGCTAGGATTTATAGTGCTGTGCAAGGGACGAAGTTGGTACTCTAAGAAACAGTAATCCATTGGTGGTAAATTTATTTTTGGCAGTTTTGGTGGATAAAACACAATGGACGAAGAATTCGATGGAGGAGATGGAGATCCGTATCGAGATGGAGCCGGAGGCCCATAATTGATGACGGCGTAGGAACGAGTGAGGTTGCCAAATTCGCGCGTCTCAAGTTGGAGATAATATTGCTTTTTGGTGGGCTTTTCCAAAGTGTGGAGAAGAGCACTGAATCGCTGGCCAGGACCGGACTGAATAAATGGTGTGCTGTGTCGATCTGTATAGGCCCTGTATTTTATGAGTTCCGTGAACGTCTAAGAATGAAGAGACGTACCCATCAGCCTCAATGACTTCGAGATTGTTGTGGCCTTCGATAGCAAACGTGGTGGTAGATATCCCAGTCCCCGCAATTATTCTTAATCTGTACGTTTTCCCGGGCTCAACATTAAGAACAGATAAAGTGTCATTGCATGCTACCCCATAACCATCCAGACCTGCCCCCCTTCCATTGATAAGTACCATAGCTTGGTTCTTCTCATATGCCATGGGAGTAGCCAATAGAGCTGCTTCAATATCCTCATCGGTATCTGGAAATACTTCTTGTAAAAAGACTATACGTTCGCCGTCATAGTAGTAAGGGGGTTGGTCTGCGTCAACTATCTAAGTAATGTTAGGAAACAAATACAAATGATATTCCGAGGGGTAACGTGAGATGAAATTAATTCTTACAATTAAAGGTCCCGTACAGGATATAGCCTGGACACCTATATGTGAATGATAGAAGAATGTTCCCGCCATTTTCAGTGGTACATTGAGCTCGTAATCAAAGTAATGTGCAGGGGGAATAGGCCATTGGGAAGCTGCAGGTGTACCGTCGGAGAAGGGGGCGGCCGCCATAGTGAGACCATGCCAGTGCTGTTTACGATACATCAATAGAGCTCGCGCTTAATTGTCCAACGCAACCCACCGGAGCAGTAGTTGGAGGTGGAGGAGGAAAAGAAACAACTGTACCATTGTGAGATTATGTTCCTTCATATCATTATAGACTCGAATCCAAACGGTCTCGCCCTCCCTAAATCTTAACTCAGGCCCAGGACTTGTACCATTGACCAGCAAAATTTCTTTCGCTGGTACACAAGACTGTTTTCTCTCCCCTTTTGAGACGCGAAGAATCGCATCTGGTACAAAATTGTCATCGTGAACACTTAAAGTGGCAGCTATGACGATAGAGGCAAAAAAGATTGGATAAAATAAGCGTTGGAAGTGCATATTGAGTAGTTGTTAGTACATGGAAGAAGCTTTAGATTATTGAAGTTGGAAGCGGGAATCCGGATACTTTAAATAAATTTATTCAGCTCAGAAACATAGATACAGGTCACAAGGCTCCTAAGAATTACTTGATAATCTCACAAATACATATGTGATACCCTATGATCAGCGAGTATGGTACTGTCGATCATTAACATGGTAACATGATGTCTTTAAAATATGTGCACAAGGTCTGTACCCTTATTGACAATTTTCAATCCATCGATGAAGCCGCTGCGGCGATTCTGCAATTGTAGCACAATCCTACCGTCAGATATCGTTATTTACAAGTAAGTTCCACGCACCAAACGAAATCTAGTCATATTCACTTAGCATATGATCTTCACAATTCATAGAGATGAATCAGAACACTTAATCTTATATATCCAACACTTTAATAAACATCAACTTGAGTCGCTGACCTTTAAGCCCTAAGGTGACTCAACCAGCCAAGGATTGTAACTCTAGAAACTAGCTTGTCCGACCTTTGAAGAAATTTCGTCCGACTGTATCACGGTTGCATTGAGCACAAGTTCAACCTTTCCACGCCCAATAGACCGGATTGTGGCGCATACATAACGTCAAAAAATTGTGGTGAGCTAACACACTTTCTTTTCTCTAATTTGGAGACGTAAACCTACTAAATAGTGTCATATAGCAAGTTTACATTCCATTGAAAGCTGAGTAGGAACATACACTTCAGCTTGCAGCCACAGTTTTCGTAGCTGTAAATTAAGAAAGATTAGGAACAATGATGAAGGAGCATTGACCAAGCCAGCTTTGGTACAAATGAAATGAAACAAACTCAAATCACATATACCTGGATCATCACAAGGCTCCTCCACAAAAATTGGTGTTTAACACATGCTTCTAATCCACTCGCACTAGACGCTAAAATTATATTTCAAACAAACCTGTCGAAAATCAGATACTATTAATATTAATAAAAGGATAATCTACAACAATTTTATTTAAAAATAAATAAAAAGAGAATATCTAAAATTAATCCTTATTAAAATAAGTCAATTCGTATTTAGTTGATTCTCCACAACCGTCTAACTTCACATTTGAAGTTGAAGACACTTTATAAGTATTTCAACCCAAGGGCTCTCATTCCCTCTAGCCACCCTATTGAAAACTTAGACAGCTCAGGAAAGTTAATCCTAGGGTGAAGAAAAGAATTTTTCATCTAGGTCGCAGGTGGTATATAGTGATCTTCGTCAATTGATTGCGTCATTTGTATTATTGCTAGAGAATACAGGATGATATATAGTTGTCGAATGCGCAAGTGGCTAGGATGCAAATTTAATTCCCCTAGAGAAGTAAGAATAAAACTAGAACCATTGGAATCATAAACCATAATAGCAGCTAGAAGCTTGCGGATTCAATAGAATAATTGGAATCAGCACATAGAATAAGACATAAAGCGAGGGAGGGCACATCAACTAATGATATACACGTCCGTCTTGATAAGAACCACTACTCCAGAACAGAAAATATAGTGCTAGAAAATAAAGGCAGGCAGCTCGCATGAAGCTGTAAGTACCGTGGTACGTGTGCGATGTTACTCAGGTTTTAGCTGTAGTAGCATACGCAATGGATAATCAGATTTTGATTTTGATTGAAAGGTAGAAATTGAGCAATTTCATAACCTCTAGGTTCTAGGTGTCACTCCCAGAAACGCATTCCCTAAAGTATGTTGAAAGTACAGCTATCAAGTATTGCAGCTATCAATTATTGCAAGTAAGCCCTCTGACATATCTCATCTCATATCGTAAATTTGTCGTGGGGCAGTTGTTCAAGACTATATCATATTGTAGAAGTCAAATTGTGAAAACCTCAAGTAAAAGTGAACATTACAGAAGATGCGATGTATGCGATTATTTAATTCATGACTAAACAATTTTCACCGTGTTTCAAGTTCAGAATCTTGTACAAAGTATACCTGCAGTGGTTATGTGAAGTTCTTGGAAGTCACATTCCAATTGTCGGAAACCAAACTGCCTGGAGCTTTTGCATCCTGACAAATTGCCTTGGCGGTAGTATTTCCGCGGAATTGCCATTGGAGGTACGCAACAGCTGCCTTGCCTTGCTTGCCGCCGTTAGTTGCCGAGAAGGTTCCTCCATGACCAGTATCAAGACTAGCCCAGTAAGAAGGCAGGCCAGACGGGAGAAGAGCGTAGTCTTTCTGGGACTAATTCCAAAGTGTTAGTCCTGCTCTTAAAGTCTAATAGTGGATCTTACGTTTATGTATCCCATATCTTTTGGCCCTCCAACAAACCATGCAACAGGAGACTTGAGTTCCTGTAACAAGTATCGCTTTTCGTCCTGGAATATTGCAATATTGAACAACATCATCAATTTGACCCTTGAATCGTGATAGGCAACCGACATAGCCTCTAGTCCACCGCAGCTATGACCTGCACTTGCCACCTTCGACGTATCGATTGTCCCATACTTCGCTGCTCCTCCTTTCATTGCCCAGTCAATGGAGTCTCTGCTGTCTTGTACCGCTGACTGGCCAGAGCCTCCTCCGCTTGGTGGACCATCAGCAGCTATTACATATCCATAGCTAGCAATTTCAGTGAGAAGATTTCGGTACTGTGAGCCATCTGTCATACATGCACCGTTTCCCCAAGATATAAAAGGCATGGCGAGATTCGCGGGTGGCGTCTTCGGTGCGTAGATAGTATGCTTGGGAAGGCCGGAATCGGTGGTCATCCCAGCTGGGTAGGGACCGGAACCTGAAGTTACAGCACCAGCTCCTTTGGGGGATTCGCTCCCTGTTGCTCCTGCAGGTGTGTTGGCAGTGTACTTCCCGAGATCTTGAAGTGGAATGCAGAAGATTCCTCCTGCAATAGTGTCATCACCAGTGGCAGGAAATTTGCCTGGGCTAGGCTGGAACTGTTGCCCCGACACCAAAGAAATTAACCCAAGAACAAATAATGTGGACTGCATCGTGAATTATTACAAAGGCCAATTGTCTAGATATTGATAAAAATGTGAAGAAGGTAATCACTCTTTTATATTTCTCACAACTTGGGAGACACAGGTCGAATGCGTGCCTCTTCTTTCTGATATTATCCAAATTACCATCCCTGTATTACTTGCCGGAATCAGTTAAAACCACATTGGCAACGTAAAAAATTGAGAAACCAATCCTTTAATTTCCATGGTTGACAACTTCCCCCTAGTAACCCCGCAACCCCGCAATAGTGAAGATTTAACTTAGCATGATCATACGTATGGTAAGCTTTCGTTCCTATCTATCTGCTTCTTCTCATTTTGAAACGGTACCTTTTAATTTACCTTGTCGGCTATTCAGGGGCCACTTCTATTAACCGACAGAGCCATGTGATTAGACCAGCTAACAATACCAGCAACAACGATGGCCAGCATTGCCGACTTTAGCTACCGTCTCTGGAAGCTTCCCTCACCATAGCCGATCTCAGCTTCCGAGCACTTTCACGAAGCTAAAAAGAATTTACCCAAAGTTCACGTAGACATTCTACCCGCGAGCAGTAGCCGGAACAGGGGATATGAATTGGCCCCTTCAAAGTGAGTGTAATAATCTACATTCAGATGCCGCCTGCAATTGCCAGAATTGGAGATAAATTGAAGTCGTTTGCTCAAACCAGTGCGCTCCCGACTTGGAACTCAACCTTTATTTGCGATCATGAGCTACTATTCTAATACCAAGAAGTTTCATGAACTTTCGCGATTGAAAGTAGTAGAATGAAAAAGGAGAGTTATTTTACTCATGCTTTGGTTCATCTCCCAGAACGTTTAGACAAGTACTCCTATAATTTGCTTAAACTTTTCCTTCCCTGTCCTATCGCTCTCTAAATTGTAGCAATCATGGTAGTCTTCTTCTACGTGCAAATGATGTGAAGGAAATCAGGTAGGCAATGTCTAAATATGACTGAATTTAATATCGCCCTACAAATGAACCTGGCACAAACATAGCAGTCGCAATATGGTCATTCACGCTACTAGAAACAAAATGCGAGAATACTTGAATCTGTCAAATGTAAAGATATCAAAGATCTAGTCCACCATATAGCAAGAAAATCAAGCCAGAAAATAATAATTACACATAAAGCATCGATTATGCTACTCAAGAGATGCGCAAGACCGACTTCTTGGATCGAATTCGCTACATGATCTTCCAAGTGAAAACCCCTAAAATGATAGAGCAGCTGAGACGGTTATCGAAACGGGAAGCTCTAGATTCGTGCAGATAGCACAGAGAGTTGACCTATAAAAATAGCGGCCATGTGATGTATTTTGAACAACTCAGAGATGCACCTCGCTACGTATAGGAATCTCTGAATTGTAAACAAGAAAATATAGAGGATTGAATAGGGCATACGCAAAAGGTGGGGTGAATACTTCGTAGCACCTGAAAGTCGTCTGGTGACTTGACTTAAGGCGTGATGATTTAAACGAGTGGAATGCCTGATGGTGACTGCACTGCAACCATCAAAAAACAGCTGGTGGATTAAGACGCTGGTCGAATCACAGCGACAGTCTAAAATGCATCGCCATCTAGAAACTTCCTCGTCTTGTTTCTTCGATCGAATTAAGGTTATCTTCCTTGCTGTACATCATTCATACCCCACTACCCCAGACAGTGCTGGTTCTCCAATGTCCACGTTGCGCTAGTCGTCCTCCGAATATCACCACTCAGAGGTCTTCGATATATTTAAGGTATGAGTGCATATGGCAGCAACATATGGTTGGCAAATATTTGCTTGTAGTACAGCCCGGATGCTACATACCCACCATTGTCCTGTCAGGAACCCGAGCGTGGCAATCTGCCCGACCGTGAGCGCCCAACTAACACTCCCAGATGCCTTCTCCTTATCTCTTGCACAACTCGAGGCGTCTATATCAACCCTGATTAAGTCGTTCAGGGTCCCTTTCCTTGTTTTCCTTATGACACACGTTAAACGTGGACACCTTGTCTTCGCATCATTGTACACCCATTACCCGTCCTCTTTAGCTTACCGACGACCTAGAGGTCTACACCAAGTTGCACTTTGAATTCAAGATGTTTATTGCTATGCCATCAGAGACCGGATACTCACGCACAGCCGTTGCTATGATGAAAGAACTCTACCTTGAGTAAGTACAACAAATATTACATCCCCTACGCCTGGCTAAATGGCTTCCTTTAGTGGGCCAGCTATACCGTTCATTGTTGGTACCGAGTGTAGAGGACACAGATATTTCCACATTCCACTTAACGTCCTGGCCGAATACTCAATTTTCTTCCATGAACTCCACAATAATTGTAACCTGGACGAGGCCGAAGATCTCAAGTTTGATCTGATCGACACTGACCCAAGAACCTTCAATCGCTTCACCATCTGGCTGTATTACCAAGGAATATATGTTGATGAGGACATATCCGAGCCACTAGACTATTATTACCAGTTTCAACAGCTTTGGACGCTTGCAGACAAGTATCGTGTGCCGCAGCTGCAACGCCAGGCAGCCGATACCGCAATCACTCTATTGAGGGCCTTGGTAGAGCAAACTGAGTTTGATGTCTTGGCTTACTGGCATAGTGTTTATCATCATAGCCACATCGGTAGTCCTCAGCGTCGATTCATTGCCGGTCAATGCGCATCTCTGATGATCACCGGACAAGAAAGCTTTCTGGACCCTGAGATAATCCATCCAGCCTTGCGAGGCGACATTGTGAATGTTATCCACACCCTGTACCCTCAAATTTATTAGACTGCATCACCAAATTCACCATTCGAAAGTCAGCCACTCTCTTTGATAGATGAAGCGTGTATATATCGGGACCACCTCCTTCATATGACCTGGCTGTCATTCCTCCGGAGTTATTTGCTTGCCCTGGATCTGGCAATTTGAATATGACATGATGAGTAATGATTGATGCTGTATAGATAACACTCGGCTAATGCATCGGTGCGGCGTTGGGTGTGAAGGTGTTTGACAATACATGTAAGCAATTGTAACATGTGGGCGTGTATATCACTGCTTGGAGGCTAGCAGGCCGGATTGGTTCGTTGGAAGCACTGGTGAACATTCGGATTGACATACAACTGATAATTTGATATTTGACTTATCACCATAAGAGAATGAGGTCTTCGCTAACGGTTGGACTTTTAAGGCTGTACATAGATAGATAATTCCGAATTCAAAACGTATTGGCTTATTTTTGACACCGTAAAAGACTATAAGGTGAAAAACAGCATATCAGAGAATGTAAAGCCTTTGAAATATAGAGGCAGCTGCATACTTGGGAAGAAACTCGCGTAGCTCATGTTTTGGCGTCAGAATAAGTCTTTCACATTGGCTAGGTGAACGCTGAGTCGAAGGGTGCGAATGGCAAGCGAAAGAATGGAAGTAAAGACTCAGTAAGTACCCGCTAGAGGACATTCATTCTATGAACAGGACTTTTTGAGATCAAATAACCACAGCTTGAAATAGAAATAGAATATGAAGGAAGGCTTTGCGACATGTAACATGTCTGGACCGGATGAAATCTCTCGAACACAAGGGGAAGGAGGAGATAGTCTACACAATTACCGAGCTAAGTAATAATGCGCACTATCTAGAACGTTAATATTGCTTCAGGTTTTTAGTAGGTTTATAGAATGTGGTAGGTATTGAACCCAGAGACCTGATTGATTTGGAGAATGTTTGCGAAAAGCCATGTGGCGTTGGAAGGCACAAGATAAGTTCTCTAGTCCCTAGCAAAAGATAAATAGAACAGGAGACCAGCTGAGCATCTTAATTTCCAAAGTCGCAAAGGTCGTGCTCAACCAAGAAACACCAATGTCTCCATACCACGTGAACTCGCATAGTGCCATATACGAAGTACACTTGTCAATAGGCTGCGTAGGAGCATCACCAGCCACAACCGCATCCCCCACAGCACCCTTCGCTTAACTCAAGATAGAACCCAACATCACATCCAACAAGAGTCAAGACGGATCCAGAAGATCATTATTGCCACATAAATCTCCACAAGGTCTGCGACTGAGGTTTGGCGAATAGTTGCATGAGAAACAGCCGGAGGAGCAGCAAAATTAGAATGAAGATATCCCGTAGTTCCATGCTTGACATACATCGTGCCATGAGAGCAAGGACCGTCAATATCTGTGGGGCGTCGTCGCCAGCCCATCGTTGCAGCACGTGGGGAAAGTATTCGCTTCCCGACCACGTTTATGCTGGACCATCAAAACACCACCCCAGCAAAGAAACCCCAGCAAAGAAGAAGAAGAAGGGCGAGGAGAAAGGATAGGGGAACAAGGGAGCGAAAGACAGGAAAATCAGGCAAGAATTCGAGACTCATTCTTTATATGGGTTGTGGTCTATGAGAAGAAGCCTCTAGATATCACTAACTTCAAAGAATATTAACCAATGGAAATAAGCGAAATGCTAGGTGTTAAAAAGTGTGCCATCTTTACAGGACAGCGTTAAGTCAGTGACTTTTATTAGTGATTCAACTTCTACGGGGTTTCTATGTGCGTACACAGTCCGCCTCCACGCTGGGTTTCCTTCTGGACGATTCAGCCCCGAATCGATTTGGTAAAGTGCTGTCATACCCGCCAGAAGTTCGGTGCTGCCCATGCCATCCTCGTGGTAGATGTCTGATTTCTGACAGGTTGACTGACTCAAGTGGGGATCAAAAGAAACATTATGTGTAGTAGCAGTGCTTGGCTATGGTTCAACTACTTTACCAGTAATGGATCAGAGAGACCCAGTAGCATGGTCAGGAACCTGGTTCAAGAGTGCTCCTACCACAGAAAGACCCGAAACGACTCAAAGCCCCCAGTACATCCAACGACTATGGTCCTACCGCTCCCACCCATGTCACGCCACAAGTATTTCTAGGGCGGGATGAGTTTGAGGTGTGGGCGATCGTGGAGTTTCTATTCCAACGTCACCCCTACTGCTCAGCAGAGAAACGGTGTTATATCCTACAAGATAATCCGCTCTGCTACACACGATCATCTACGGTCGATTAACTATCTGACCCGACCTTGGTGGTAGTGTGAGCAATTAAGATATGGATCTGCCGTGACAGTCTGGTAGTCCGCATTGATCAACATTGCTTTGCAAGGTGATGTTTGTCAGCCCTATACAGCCCAACTTCAACCAAGAGATTTAGGCTATTGGCCAGAATTGTCCATTTAGTGTCAAATTGAACATCACCCCAAACTATCATGAATTACCTTCCGGAACCTGCGATATCTTTGGGGCGAACCAGGGGCGGCAACGCTGCCTTTCACAATTTCAACAATGACTATTCACATATCACTGATGCCAACTTACGCCGCCGCCTTGCGTTGTCCGAAGTTGACAAAATACCCTTTGGATGGGCAAGTTCACTTGTGCCATATACAATTTCAATCCATTTGCTGACATGGGAAGTAGTATCATGTTCGGGCAGTTGTCGTAGCTGGCATTGGTTTCTTTACGGACTCGTATGATATTTTCGCCATTAACATGATCACGGCTATGCTGGGCATGGTATTCTGGCAAGGGCCGCCTAATGTTGGCAACAATTACGGTGGAAATTTTGGGCTTCTGCCTTCAAACGTTAGACTTGAATTATTCCTCTGCTACTTCGAAGCTGAAACTTGATATAGGTCAATACCGCTATAAAAGCAGCAACTTCGGGAGGAACAGTCATCGGACAGCTGGGGTTCGGATACCTAGCAGATGTCGTTGGTAGGAGGAAAATGTATGGGGTTGAACTGGTCATTATAGTCACAGCTACTCTAGCGCAAACCCTAACAGCCTCGAGTGGTGCAGTTAGCATCACTGGAGTACTCATATTCTGGAGAGTATTGATGGGAATAGGAATAGGAGGCGACTATCCACTATCTGCTGTGATCACATCTGAGTACGTACTTCTTCATGTTCTTTCAATGTTCCCCAATTCATCTTGCTTAAATGGTCTTATATGATGCGTGTTTATATTGCGCGAGCTTTTGCTATCCCGAATGATTGATTCGCTATCTTTCAGTATCTACACAGTACTGTGAGATACATCAAATCTAACTACTTCCAGGTTTGCGCCGACTCGATGGCGAGGTGCCATGATGGCAGCTGTTTTTAGTATGCAGGGGGCGGGGCAGTTTGCCGCCGCCCTCGTAGCCCTAGTCACTACGATTGGGTTCAAAGACGCATTTGTTAACACCACCGCAGCTTACTCAAGCTGCGACGAAACCTGCATACTAGCTGGTGATCGTGCGTGGCGGATCATAGTAGGGTGCGGAGCTTTACCTGCGATATTCGCACTCTATTATAGAATCACTATCCCGGAAACGCCTCGTTTTACTTTCGACGTCGCGCGTGACATTGAGAAGGCAGATGCGGATATCAAAGCTTACGTCGCTAGCCAGAAAAAGGGACAAGTTGATCCGCTGTCTCAGCAAACCACAAAACGTACGCTGGGTGGAGCGCTGTCGTCACCGAGGGCTTCCTGGCCTGACGTTTGGTCATATTTCTCACAGTGGAAAAATTTCAAAGTCATTTTTGGAACCACATCATCTTGGTTCTTTCTGGGTATGTTTTCCGATGCTTTTTTCTCTCATGCGTTGGCCTCGTCCGGTGCACTTCGCTTCTCGCTAACCCTGGATTGTTGCGTTTGAATATCCTAGTACGAATAAAGGACTAACATGTACAGATCTTGCATTTTATGGACTTGGCCTGAATAATAGCACTGTTCTCTCGGCAATTGGCTATTCCAATGGTACCACAATTTACGAAAACCTTCGAAACAATGCCATCGGAAACATTGTCCTTGTTTGTGCTGGCAGTTTGCCAGGTTATTGGTTATCCGTCTTGACAATTGATACGTTCGGGCGGAAACCAATTCAGTTGCTTGGCTTCGCTATGTTGACGATAATCTTCACGATAATCGGGTCGACATACAAACACCTATCACAAGGGTCGCTCCTCGCTCTTTATGTTCTTGCGCAATTCTTCTTCAACTTTGGTCCAAATACCACCACGTTTATCATCCCTGGAGAATGCTTCCCAACCTGCTATCGTTCGACTGGACATGGTCTATCTGCAGCATGCGGCAAAATTGGCGCTATTGTAGCCCAGGTTATTGCGAACCCTCTCATGAGCATTGGTGCAAAGCCTGATTGCAAAGGCCATAGCTGCAGTCCGTGGCTCGATCATCTGATGCAGATATTTGCTTTATTTATGCTCTGTGGTCTGCTTGTGACGTTGCTCGTCCCAGAAACCAAGGGGCGGACCTTAGAAGAGCTGGCTGGGGAACGTCCCACTATTCTTGACACCAGAAGTGGCTCTGTCTCCCAAATCAATGTTAACTCATGGTGGAAGCGGAACAATCCCTTCACGGGTGGAAGACCGGCAGGATTTACATACCATCGCAAATCCCCTTACCTGGGACCAAAGAGTCCAGGGTTGAGAGGCAAGAGAGAGAGGTTGGGCATCATGACGTCTCCAGAACTTTTGCCGAAGTCAGCGCAACACGGCAAATCAGGCAAGCGAGGTGGCAGCGAGGATACCAGTGGAAGCAAGGATACACGTAGCGCAGGAAGTCGGTCGGTTGCTGACGATGAGATGTATAGTAATAGAACAGACGGTGGCCTGATGCCAGGATGGGGAGCCGGATGGGCAGTCCAGAGAAATCAAACGGGAGACGGTAGAGTAGAAAGCATACAGCTATATGATGTGGGGAAACTGCTAAAGTAGCAACACGTATATATGAACGAATTTGAAGCCTTAGAAACCAAACCTTATTAGTAGAGAGAAAAAGTCACTAACCTATCAAAAGTTTACTTCTTCTATCGCTACACATGCAAGTCTGTTTATCGATACGTGCAAGTACTTCCAATCCAGGAAAAGCCTTCACAGCTTTTCAGTTTACATTTTCGGCAATTCTTTTGTCAGAGACCTATTTTCTAGATTGTACATGGCGATTTAATTAGGAGAACAATCGACTCCACCCATTCATGGCTTGGCGATGGTTGTAAGATAGTTTTTTTTACTTTGGCCTTTGGAGTCGCGGATGTTTTAGGATTCAGTAATGGACCAGAGCTAAGAGGAGACCATGCTAGTATCAGTAGTCGCGCGTCTTTTCGCTTCCGGGGTAATAATAGCGCATTCGTGAAAACTTCTGTGGTTTTTTGAATGGTTCCCATCATTCAAAACGTCCTGAGTTGCTGAAATTTCAAATGATAGCTGGTCGCCGGACAGTCGCTCTGGCGCCAAAGCACCCTGATTATCAACAAAAGAAAATATACTTAGATGTTTGCTTGTTATTTTGTGCCACTAACAGTGAACATTACCCATTCCTCCTTCGTTTTCTGCGTCTCGGATGGGAAAACATGAATTGCACTTCACCAGTATCACATTCATTTGTGAAACAATTTAAGCCCTTGAGCTTCTCTCTCGGATTTCTGTCGGTGATATCAAAGCTACTGCCCTTTGCTGGTAGGGTTTTAAAGGCTAAATTGATATTGTTACTATCGAGTCTCTCGTTTGTGGGCGCCTGTAGGGTGCAGTTTGACTGACATTGGAGGTCATGATTCTCCGTCATCCCCATATTCTCAAATGAAACGATATCAGGTCAAAAATGACTCAACCACATATGATGGCTGGAGAAGAAATATACATGCTACTGTAAGTCTCTGTATGGAAGACAACAAAGGCTTTCGCCGAATAAACTATTGTCTTTTACACCCACTGTATGGACAGACGCAGTTTGCCATAATGAGCAGTTATGTACCCCTTTTCCAATTATCCAATTTGGTGATGTATGATTGATATACTCCAGACAGATCTTTAATGTGAAATTGCAAACAGAGGAATAAAGAAACTGTAGCATTTCATTTAATAATTTGGAATGTTGGCTTAACCAGAAAGGAAGAGCGGAACGAGTTATGTGTGGCAACTTATATCCTAACTAATATTCAAACTTGCTTCCCACCGGTTATGTACTTGTATCCCTGTGATGCAAAGACACTTTAGTAAAGTTATAGTTTGTTCAATATAATTGAGCCTATATTGAAATTGGCGTATTAAACCTAAATGCAGTTTCCATAAGTCAGAAACCCTGATAATGCAGTCAGATATAAAATTATCTCTTGAGTTCAAACACTGGAAGAGAGCTCCCGTGTCACAATTGATCTTACTGAAAGCTCGCCTTTATTTTGGCATGGCCATAGCTAGATAATGAACATAGGATCGGCGTTAATATCTAAATGCTTAATGCCGTGCGACTTGTCCTTATCGATAAGAGAGCTGATGCTGCCAAGCCTTACTGTTTCCTGTCATTCTTGACTATCAACAGCTTCACCTTCATCTTTCTAAGTCAACAATTCCTAGGATAATCTAGTCCGCCACGAACAGTCAATTGCAACCCAGATCTCTCCATACTCACTACAGGAATCTACTAGAATTTCCTGTTACATTGCGTGAGAGCACAACCAAACTTAAGCTGTTCTGACGCATGAATACGCTCATCATGAATCCTCTCGTTTCCACACAAAAGAGTACCGATTCAGGCTTGCAGGTTGCTTTACATCCTCTAGCCCTCCTCACAATATCAGATTACATTACGCGTCATACATTACGCGACCAGAAAGGCCCTGTAATCGGCGCACTACTGGGGCAACAAGATGGCAGACAGATCACCATTGAACATACCTTTGACGTGCATATGATCCAGTTTGAAGGCCAACAGAAGATCCACCAAACTTGGTTTGATGATCGACTGCAAGCGAGTATGTTTATGCAAGCACTGCTCTGCAAAGCTGCATGCTAATGTTTTCTTAGTGAAAGACGTGCACAAAAGCCCTGCGCTTGATTTTGTTGGTTGGTGGACTGTTATGCCCAAAGAAGGACCACAACAAGTACATCTCCCTCTTCACCGAAAATTCTTAGAATCATACAACGAATCTGCAATTCTCTTGGGATTCTATCCTAGTGATGTCCTAGAGGGCACTGTAGGGGGAAAATTGCCGATCACGATCTACGAAAGTAACTACGAGGCTGAGACCCAGGCAGCTGCGAACGATGGCGAGGACAAGGAGATGAGGGACGCTGAGTCGTCATTGTCACTTAAATTTAAAGAGTTGCAATACACTGTTGAGACAGGAGAGGCAGAGATGATCAGTGTCGCATACATTGCGTGGGGAGGAGGCAACGCTACGGCTGTAGAGACACCGGTACAGAAGGAGAAGGATGAAGGACAATCCAAGGACGACGGGAAGTCCAAAAATATCACCAGATCACGGAAGAAGACCGACTCACCAGAGGCAGAACCGGCAAAATCATCCTTGACCAGTACAGAAGAGGAAAAGATCGCAGCACTCATCGCCAAGGCCAACGCCGTGAAGATGCTGAAGTCGAGAATCGATTTGATCGCTCAATACCTACAAAATCTGCCACCCTCATATATCGACTCCAACATCCCCGAAGGACCATCTGATAATTTGAAGAAGTATATGCCAGTTGACCCATCCGTCCTCCGATCTGTCTATGCACTCCTCAGCAGGCTTAGCTTGGTTGTCCCTTCTGGGGCTTTTGAGGAAGAACTGCTCTCTGAACGGAATGATGTTAGTCTCATAAACTTGTTAAGTTCATTAACTGCGAGTGTCAAGGAGATTCGCGAGACGGGGAAGAAATTTGCGGTAGTAGAGAGTGGACGCCAAAAATCAAAGGGCGGTGATGGTAATCGGGGTGGAATTGGTGGAGGCATGGGTAGCACATGGGACGATGCTCAAAGCCTGGGGGCTGCTGGCGATCTACTCACCTGATGACGAGAAAATTAAATGGAGATGTAGCTATGGGAAAGCTATGGAACTTGATAGCATTGCAAGGTGTGAAGGCGTAAAATTTTTGTAAACTTTCTCGGATACGGCTGCATAGGCGCTACACGGCACGAATTACGCAGCGTTTGCTTAGCAAAATGAATAAATATCAGTGCACTACTACAGTTCTACTATGTGGAGGTTGGGATTTCCAAAAATAATATAACGCTAACCCCTTTTTTTAAAGACAGCTAGGCACTTTTACTGACTTAATAGGTTATCCGCAGGCTTACAACGAGGAAGCGCATTTTTAAGTTGATAACATCTTTTGTATTCCTTTAACATATGTACCAGGCAACACATCAGGCTCTTGATTTAATAAGTTGCTGCGTTTCCACGCACTTTTATTGAATATGAGATTACTGGTCGTTTCACTCTGCAAGTAATAGATTCACAAGTTCTGAACCGTCGTATGCAAAAAGAAACTAGATGAATGGGATGTATGCTATTACTAGTTGCGTCATTTGCGCTCGATCGTAGGTTATATAATAAGTTTCGCTATACTAAGCTACACTTGCACAAGGACCTTTCTCTTTACAGATTTACTATGTATGGCTAGTATCTGCCATAGAGGTTTGGAATATGGAAGATGTAATTACTGGGGAGAAAAGAGCTAGACACATCAGGTATAGATGAGAATTTGATCAGTCAGTGATCCAAGAGGTCACAACTCTCCCCCGAGGGTAGAGTTTATGATAATATACACTAGTCACACAAAATTATTACCAAAGTAGGATATCTCATCACATCTCCAATTCATTGCAGTAGTCCAAAGGTAAACTCTTTCTATAAGCATTCATAGCATCCCGTAACCCATTCGTCTAGTCATAAACATTCATAAATCTATCTAGTTGGAATCAAGTATAAGAAAAATCTCCCACCCTGGTTTCCCATAACAATTCCTAAAATTGAAAATCAAGCAAATCCTTATTACGTCTCCACTTCTTGCTTCTTCCCTCTTCATTTCTGAGCCCTGGACCAGAGACCTTCACTTTAAGCCTCGATAACAACCTTCAACACCAACCTGCCCTCATCATCCGCAGTCCTGCCCGCAATTTCAAAAGCCCGTGCCGCGGCACCCAAACCTTTGAAACGGTGAGTAACCATATCATCAAGGCTTGGTAATCCCCCTCTCCTCCCACTCGCACCCAACAGCCGAATACCTGTTTTGTATGTGTTTGCATATCTGAAAATGCCTAGGATATCTACTTCTCGCAAATGCGCTGCGCTCAAGGGTACCGTTTGGATGGGTGTTCCCATACCAACCATTATCACCTTCCCACCAGGTCTTGTGGCATAGAGCGCGGTTTGCATACATGGTTCTTTGCCCGTGCATTCGAATGTCACGTCGACTCCATCATCTTCATCCTCCTCTCTCTGCATGTCTGGAGCCGAAACAGCAAGGACGTCCGCTGCAACTGACTTAGCGTAATCGAGTCTCTCCGATACACCACCGCCGTACGTTGACAGAGGGGTCATGGCTCCATCTGAGCTTGGTGTAGTACTCCCTGACGTAAATATTGAGGAAAATGAGCGGCTTTGATGAAGGGGCTTGGGAACCACGTAGCCGTGTGTAGCAAATCCGCGATCAAGGGCATATGCGACACGGCCTTCGTCTACATCCACGATAGTGACAATGGTACAACCAGATTGGCGGGCCATAGCTGCAACAAGGAGGCCCACTGTGCCTGCCCCGATCACTAATGCCGTGGAGCCTGGAGTAGGAGAGGCACGATTTAGACTGTGGATGGCGACTGAGAGAGGTTCAAGCAGGGCTGCAGCATCAAAAGAAATGTGGTCCGGGAGTCTACTAACTGTTAGATTTTTCTGTTCTCGTCGATATGTTGACATGTTATGTAAAAAGAAGAATGGGTAAAAGAAAGTGTGTAACGTACTTATGACACCACATGGCCGGATGATTTATTCTTTCCTGCAATGTTCCCTGAAAATGTGGTACACTTTTGGCACTACTTCTAAACCTCATTTTTTTGCATAGATTATATCTCCCCTTTCTACATATCCCACACTCCCCACAAGGAATGCCGACCTCCAAGGCAACTCTATCCCCGATCTTGAAGCCATTGACCTGCTGGCCGATAGCTACTACCACGCCAGAGGATTCATGGCCCAAAGATAATGGTGCGCAGGCACACAGATCTCCATTGGCAAATTTCTTGTAGTAGCTGACGTCTGAACCACAGATGCCCGTCGAGCGTATTTGGATTTGGAGTTCGCCAGACTCAGGGTCTTGAATTGACCGTGTTTCCTAGAAGCATGTTAGTGATGTACTCATGAAGTCACAATAAGCTTTCGTGGGGCTTTTGTACCAGTCGCAAATCCAACGGGCCGTGCAGGACGGAGGCTTTGATAGGTGTTGACTTTGACGTAATGTGTTCCGGAATCAAGGATGGAAGCGCTTCGGGCGCTGCAGAAGGTGCCATATCCGTGCAAGTGTCGAGGGTACTTGTGAGAAATGTGAGAGATTGTTAGTCAGTACTTGGATAGCTTGTATAAAAAGTTTCCCAAAAAAGAAGCTGGCAGCTGTAGATGGGGGCAGTTTCTACAGCAAGTCCGTGGGGGTCTTATAGAAGAGCAACATAGCTCCAGCGGATACATGCTCGCTGAATGATGTATTGGAGCTATGGCGGAGCGATGGCGTTTGCTCCAGTCAAAGAGCGAAGAGTTATCTCTGTCTATCTGGTGCAAAAGCATCGAAAGACTTAGTCCACCATAGCCATGCAATCCCATGCAATCCCAGCGTTGCACACATTGGATGCGGCCCGGGATTGCCCCTGGCTACAGGTGCAGACATGTGTTGCGCCAGGATTATCTTATGCGGATAAAGCGTAGAGGAGCGTTGTATCCTCTTGAAAAAGCATCGAACGTGGGTGGTGATTGGGCCTACTCACCGGATGCATCTTCACTGCCGGGTCGACCCAGAGAACTGCCACACAAACCTGGATAATATATTTTGCGAGATCATCGCGCTTACCCGGAACTTAGCCGTACCTTGGCCTTCGATAGTTCGTTCGTCAGTTACTGTAGACAGTTCGACGGCAGACGCTGGATGGACACCAGTCGACCGCGGAACAGGAGGGCCAGCTCCGCTGCCCATTCACGCCCCTCGATATGTCAAGATTGCTGGTCCATCTCGAGACGGTGAAGACGGTTCGCTTGAGCAAGTGAACAGGCCAAGGAAAGGGTTGGACGTTGATTGATTGGGGGCGCCAATAGAAGATGGACATGCAAATGCAAGCGTCGGAACCATGCAGCGGGCCTTCTTTGATGGCGACTGGTATCACCCTAACTGTGGACTTCTTTTTTGATACGTGGTAGCGATGACCGGTGCATGAAGTATGCTCACTGCACTTTGCACCTTGAGAATTGAGCTGGCATCATGAAAGATAGTCGTGAGCTTAAAAATCATCGAGAACCGCGAGAACATCGCCTCTCTAACTGCAAGCCAGGCGATACACTCTACCTGCACGAGACATAGTAAATGAAGCATAAAACCCACATATTCCAAACCAATGTCGAATTTCCGAAATTTAAAGATTTAATCCGACGGTTCCATAAAATAGCGAAAGGGTAAAGAGTGTAACCCGAACGAGTACCGAGCTTCCGAGCTGTTGGGATCAATCTATCGCACTCGACGAAAGTTGTATTTAGAGTGTCATAAATCACGGAATATAGCTTACCGCGGCTCGGTTGGAGAAGGTGGGCAATGATCAACCAAATAGAGAGCTGTTGCAATGTTGCCAACACGACATGAGTGGCATACAGGCATACATCTACACACGCAGATTGGTAGTAACCTAGCAAAGAACGACCATACATGCAATCGGATTCTCGCACGCTGCTCCCGGGAATCATAGCCGTGGCACTGGATCGAACCATAACGCCATGTTATCAATAACTAGGTGAGCGATATGCTTCGAGGCGATGCAAAGAATTCACTAATTCATCTCGACATGACATAGCGGTGAGCTCACCTTCACGACCGTTAACCAGCAGGCGGTAAGCCCTTTGTTGCATGTGCTGTGCGTGAGCCCGGGCGTCACCAAACAAATGAGCTTCGAGGAGAGAGAAGATACAATCTCCGGTTCCATCGCGAAAACTTTGGTAAAAATGACGGCGTGGAACACAAAGCGATAAGACTCCCAACAAACCTTAGAGATGCACCTAGTTGACGGGAAAATTACGTTATTATGTTGTGCTTGAGAGCTAGAGAATTGATTGGATATAATTGGGCTGAGAACTACCAAGCACTTGGGACAAGGACTCGGTTCGAAGAAAACAGGTACAACTATCTGAGGCAAGATGTTTTTTATATTTATCTTAGAATGTAGAGGCGGCTAGGCGGGAGGCCGCATTGCGTGCATCGATTCGGTCCTCGTCATCTTCCTTGACCCCTTCCAATGCACTTGCACTCGCACCGCTGAGAGCTCTGGCCCTGCCGGAACCTTGCTCGTCTTCCCCATTCGCATCCTCAGCAACGTTCGACATAAAATTGCCTGTAGCACCTCTGTTCAGACCGTCAGGGCGTCTGGGAACTCCACTCCAGGAATCTCCCTTTGGACCTTGCGATGCTGCTAAACTGGCTCGTCTTGCTGCAGGATGTGTCTCCCTACCAAGCCTGCTCAAGCCCCCGGAAGAATCGATCGCCCGGATGTCGGGCCTAATACTTTCTAAGGTTGCTAAAGTACGTCGTTCAGCCTCAATTTCACGAATAGCATATTCTCGAATACTAAGTCGCAAATCTGCAGCTGTGCGAGAAAACCAGCGTCGCTGCTCTTGTAATAAGTTTGCCGTAACTCGCTGGGTTTTTGAAACAAGGTAGAGCTCATTACTTCGAGCTTCATCCAAGGCAGAAATGGCTTCGTCAACCTTTTCCCGGCGCACTGATGAACTTGCTTTGAGCCTATCTGCAGCGCTTAATTTGCTACGAGTCAACTGCTGAGCTTGTAAGAGCTCACGAAGCAGAATGTGACGGTTAGTGAGTGTTTCCTTTACTATGAATGCATCTTGCGAGTGATATTGTAACGGGTCTCCGATTGTTGTGGCTTCGGCTGTTCCCTGCGCTGCGTGATAGTCTCCAGTAGTTTGTATCGTCTTCCCAAGCTTCCGGTACGCATTTGCTAAACCCTGATGTGGCTCTTGGACGTTCATGGATCCGAGCTTTACACCGAAATCTGACTCGGCCAGTCCCAGACCTGCGAATATCAGCACTTGATAACATTTTTGCTTGAGTATGACGTACCTTTTCGAGCCTTAACTAGCTTATCAACTTTATGTCCTCCATCCATTGTACCTAGATAAAAGAGTTTCACCACAGGCCGGGCATCCTGAAGCTCGGGCGTATCGTCTGGAGGTGGTGCAAACTGTTTGATAACTCGTCTGCGAACACCAGTGGCTGGCTGTTTTCTCTTGAGCATAGGGCTGTATCCAAAATCGCTCTCCACGAAAAGTACCATCTCATCATCTTTCATCAAGACATCATTCCCACATACGTAATTTAACCACCTTTGTAAAGATGCTTTGACACGAGCTTCATCTTCATCTGTGCCAGCGCCTGCAGACGTTAGCGCGGGTGGGACAGCGGGCACAATAGCTTCCGGATTCGACGACACAAGGTGCTCTGCCAGCTTTATAAATTCCGAATGGGTTCGTCGGACATCGCGGAATTGAGTGGTACGGAACTTTGGAAGATTGGTCTAAATTGTCAGCCTTGCATTCTGCCCTTTAACAGTTAGAATTTCCTACGTGAACATCGAATCTGAGAATAGGATCTTTCCTGCCGGTGCGCTCCAAACCAGTGATCTTGGCCTGTAACTTGTACTGTTGCTGGGTAGGTGCTGATGGGGCGTGGCGTGCCACACCGTGGTATCTTTGAGGCTCATTTCGCTGTGCTTGGGAACCTGTCTGTTTTGGCTGGTCCTGGCCTCGGTATTTCTGCTGCTCTTCGGGATGGCTGGGGGGAACTGAATCTGCAGTGACTGGTCTCCCAGCATCACTTGCAGCTGTAGAGTCACCGGCGCTACTTTCAGGTCTGTTATACCCTCTATCCAAATCATCATCATGGCCATAACGTCCTGTTGGGTGACTACTGTATGAGGGTGGGGATGAGGCAGCTTCGGAAGTCGGGAAAGAGCTTGTGCGCGTATGCTTTGGAGAGGCAGTGGGAGAACTTCCCCATGGCGATGCTGCTGCTGGATTGTCAGCGTCGTGAATGGATGCCGAGTAGTCCATGACTGCTTCTGTAGTTGGCTTCGGAGAAGGCTAAGATGTAGTCCTTCAGAAGTTGAACGGCCTGTATTGAAAGCTCAATAGGTTCTAATCCGTACGGCGCATATGGTTATTCAATGGCATATGCAATCCCATTCCAGAGAGGTAAGAGTGATATGCGACGCAAACCAACATGCACTGTTGGTTGCGATATGTGGTGGGGATGTTATTGAGGAACGGATAGTGATGATGCGGCTCTGATCACATCAAGGCAGCTGCTTCGTTGCTGGGTTCTTGGTCACGGGAAAACATGCTAGCTACTAAGCGAATCCGGAGAAAAGACAACAGCATAATCGGATTATCACTTCTGCATGAAACGAGACATATATATATCATTAAATTCCTCTAGTACACTGCAAATCCCGTAGGCTCAAACCTACCAATGGGATGAGGTTGCTGGTTTCCCATAGGTGCCCAACATGGCATCGCATTTGCCTTTCTTCCCGCGTAACATTCTCTCCCCCAAAAGTCCGACGTTATGTTACTCTCCATCAGGATACGAGTTCGCATATCAAATCTACCCGTAATATAGGAATCATTGCGCACATTGATGCAGTAAGAGATTGAGAACATTTTCAAGCTTGTCCATTAATTGACCTTTTCTTTTTCTTAGGGGAAAACAACCACAACGGAGCGCATGCTCTACTATAGCGGGTTCACGAGACGTATAGGAGGTATTTCACTTTCATTTTCCTTCAACGACTACAAATAGCGAAACTTCAAATACACTCTATCTTAAGACTTGCTAACAAGATTTAGATGTCGATGAGGGGTCCACCGTCACCGATTTTCTTCCAGCTGAGAGAGCAAGAGGCATCACTATCCAGTCAGCTGCTGTGACATTCCACTGGCCACCTCAGGGTCAAGGTACTGCTGCTGTGACTATTGATAAACCAAAGTCTCATACCACACATACCATGAATCTGATTGACACCCCAGGACATGCCGACTTCACATTTGAGGTCATCCGTTCTCTGAGAATCTTGGACGGAGCTGTCTGTATCCTGGATGGTGTGGCCGGAGTTGAAGCACAGACCGAGAAGGTTTGGGCTCAGGCTAATTATTGGAGTATCCCCAGGATTGTCTTTGTCAATAAACTCGATAGAGACGGTGCCGCATTTTCGAAAACCGTCAAGGAAATCGGATCACGTCTCAAAGGGTGGCCTGCTGTATGCCAGATACCTTGGTGGGAAGATGGCAAAGGCCAATTTATTGGAGTTGGGGATGCAATTAATCTTAAGGCGCTGAAGTGGGATAAAGGAGGTGATGGTAAAGGCATCTCTACATTCGACCTAGACGCATTACTTACAGAAGACCCCAATCTTCGTTTAGAAATTATCAAAGCACGTGGTGCCCTGGTCGAATCTCTTTGCGAGTATGATGAGAAGCTCCTCGAAACTTGGCTAGAATTTGGCGATGATAGCATGGCGATTCCTGCCCAGGCCATTAGGGATAGCCTCCGACGATGTATCATCGATGGATCTGGAAGACTAGTACCAGTTTTTGCTGGAGCAAGCTTTAGAAACATTGGGGTCCAGCCACTTCTAGATGCAGTTGCCGACCTTCTACCTGACCCAACTGAACGACCTGATCCTGAAGTCAGTCTTGGAACGGTCAAAGGCGGGTTGACTGACCTATTATCTGGCAAACTAGCTTTCACACCCATTCCGAGTAAACCTCTCACAAAAAAAACGGCCAGCCCAAAAAGTCATGTATCTCAAATTGAGGGTTGTGCATTGGCTTTCAAAGTGGTAAACGATCTCAAGCGCGGAGTATTGGTATATGTTCGCGTTTATTCTGGGTCTATCAATAAAAATGCCGCCTTGTGGAACACAAATCTACATGTCACGGAACGTGCTCAGAGACTGCTCCAGATGCAAGCCTCTGATGCTGTTGAGATACCCCACATAGGTACCGGTCAGATTGGTGTTATCGCTGGTTTGAAGTATGCTCGAACAGGAGACACATTAATATCATATCCCGGAATCAGTCCAAAGACCGGTCCACCAGCACCTCTTGATGTTCTACAGCTCCGCCCTATTGACGTACCTCCGCCGGTCTTCTTTGCAGCTGTGGAACCTAACAGCCTTAGTGAGGAGAAAAATGTGGCTGAAATCCTTACACTTTTGCTGAGAGAAGACCCTAGTCTTCATATGAATATTGATGAGGAATCAGGTCAGATGCTACTCAGTGGCATGGGTGAGCTTCACCTTGAAATTGCTAGAGACCGTTTGGTCAACGACTTTAAGGCCAAAGCTACCATGGGTAATATAGAGATAAGCTACCGAGAGTGTGTTTTATCAGATACGGCATTCAACAGATATGTGTTCGATCGTGACATTGCGGGGAAAAAGGGAAAAGCCGGCTGTGAAGCTAAAGTTGAACCAATTCTATCACAGGAAGACCTGCCAGAGAACACAACTGCTCGTAATGGGAACACCGTCACTATTGACGTCTCAGCACCACTCGATGCAGAAGGGGAGCCGATATTACCGCTTGAGCTACCTCTTTCAGCTATCAAAGATGCTCTGATGAACGGCGCGGTTGCAGCTCTAGCTCGTGGGCCTCGGCGTGGCTTTCCTCTACATAATGCTCACGTTACATTGAGATTTGATGTCTCAGCCGATTTCTTTGGTGCGGAAACTTCTCCAGCCGCCCTCTCCTCCTCTGCGCGCCTCGCTGTCCAGACTGCTCTTCGGTCTGCATCTGATTCCAACCAGATTGGACTCATGGAACCGGTCATGAATGTAGTGATAAGTTGTGATGAGGCCTCTTTGGGAACAATTGTACATGATCTGTCTTCAGCTCGAGGTGGTCATATACTGTCCCTTGATAGCGAAGGGATGGACCCTTCATCGACAGACCATATACAAAGTGTTGACACTGGGCGAATTTATACTCCCCCTGATCCGTTTGCATCAATCGATGTAACGCAGTCCTCCGGGCCTGGCCAATATAGACAAGTGACAGCGACGGTACCGTTGAAGGAGATGGTAGGGTATCTGAAGCATCTTCGCAGCCTGACTGGTGGAAGAGGAACATTTATAATGAGTGTTGACAAGTTTGAAAAGCTTTCTGGACCAAGAGAGAAAGCCGTATAATTATGTATTATATTAGTTGTAGAGTAACAAGTAAATATGTTAATCATGTCTGCATTTGTGTAATCCATTGTTTAGAGACCGTATTTCACACTACCTATCATATCAAAGGAGCAATGTAATCCAGCCAAATTGCAAAAGGTGACTATCCGTTAGACGTAACTCTGTTCGAACACTTTACTTACTTCTACTACAATCAAACGATCATGCAGAAAGCAGTAAACAATATGTCCAATATAATTTCTCCAAAAAGAAGTCATTGTGTCACCGTTGTCAAGCCAAATCATCGCTCCTCATCATCTACTACCACTCTAGTCCATAGTCCAACGTCGATCATTACCTTTTGAGTTCTCATTTTCATTAAAAATTACTTGTTAATCACGTAAATAGCATGGATAGTTCTAAAATCGTGTAGCACCAAGGACAACCTTACAAGTTATTAAAGACAACACTATAAATATGTTCTTCGTATCTTCCAGTAGCTTTCGTTATGCTGTTATCGGTAAGCACAAGAAAAAACAGTGAATTGTATCCAATTGTATTATGTCAGAACTATCAAAGTATAAGCACAATATCATGAGGCTCCCAATTATTCCATATGAGAGATATCTCATTAAGTATAGAATAATATCATTCTAATCACCAACTATTTATTCATCGTTCGAATCATCAATGCCGAGGGTTGGGTCGTCCAACGCTAGATTAAAAGTCTTGTACTTCATAAAACAACATTTGGGTGGTCACCCGCTTCATTTGCTTGCGCCAAGTCACGTCAATAAAGCGGCCGAAATCGATAATATCAACATCAATAATATAGAGCATTAAATCAATGATGCAGTAATTTCAAAACAGTATGGCAAAGCTCACGCGGTCTCTTCAAGCTTTAAAGGATATATTAAGACCTTGACCATGTATTAAATATAATTGACGATTACTCTGCAAATATAGTGAGGAGTTCCGTGATTAAATGTAGTCCTGCTACGTACTGAGAGTTAATCGTCATATCACAATATAGAATATGAGCCTTCTCTATCCCCATTTCATGTTTTATGTATTTATGCGCATAAATTCTGACAGCGTGGAAATTGTCGCAAGCTTGGGTTTTCCCCAGGTCCCCACGTGGCCGGAATGAGGAAACAATAAACAATAAACTCCACCTAATCCTCACCCCGCACACCACCCAGTACGGCATAGATAGATGAATTCACCCCAGCTTCCTACTACTCTGGGAATCAAGCTCCACAAAACCTTCATCAATCGACGCCAAGGTCATTTCTACGAGCCCACGCGGTCGTTTTCTCGTATGGTACTGCCTAAATGTCATGCTCTGCAAATATCCGGCTAAAATGACCCGCAGGAGTTTTCCAGCAAGTACACAGCCAGATGGGCGTTGAGTAGAAGATATTTGGAATTTATTTGTCCACTGAAATTCATTACCAGTTTCGTTATTTCGAAGCTGATTTGAAAGTATCCAGTAATTCCAAAAATAAGTGGCGATGCCCTTACAAAACTTCAAATTTACTTATCTTTGATTACACAGCAGCTAAGTTAGACTCACCTCAAATCTGTTCCAATAGCAACTGCCGCAGTTTTCTGTACTTACCAGCCATATAACATGAAAGAGGTTTAAGTGCAGATCCTAATATGAATTTATGCATCGACGAGCTACACAACCAAAGTGCCGGGTCCTGACTCCGCTCAAGCGATTATAAGCGAAATCAGTGATCGTGCCCGTCCTGAATCGCCATGGCTACAATACTTTGTATGACTGCTTAGGGGATTGAACACGAAACATGCTCAATACTGAGCAGATGGACTATGACCTAGGGCAGAACGCCACGGTACTCGGTAGATGCCCTTAGCAAGTTATCCGGGTTTTATATTTAGATAGAATTATTTGCTACTGTACTACCTTGTAAACAAAGAGGGACTTCTTTCCTGGAAAGTTAATCAATCAAGACCTGATTCATGAAGAGAGGAAAGAATGCCAATCTGAAGTGACCCGTGGAAATTATTGACTTAACAGCAACCTTAAAACATTACAGCATAATGTATGACCTACACTAGTGTCATAGATTGGAGATTCTTGGGTAGCTTTTAGAAGCATACAAGCTTACGGTCAAATATCCATCACTTCTTCAAAACTACTGATCCGGCAACTGTTCTTTGTCAACACAGTCAGTCGCTTAGCTAGATATGAAATTGAATTGGTAAAACAAGCATGTGTGACCTTGCTAGATTACGATGATCAGCTTGTTAGCCAAGGGGATATCTGTACACATATCAGGGGTCTATGTTTTGACTCATGAGTACTCCGCAGTATTAAACTTGCTAATATCTAGCCTATTAAATTCTCTTTCAAGGGCCTTTCGTTTTCTGCATTCATCAGAAATCATTCTTAAGGAAGTAAATATATTGTAAGCCACTCGTTTCTTTACTGCGCAGTTCACTCTGAAATTAACACCTACTATATATCATGCAAAGTCATTGCCCACTCCATAGTTAAATCGAGTTTAGCCCATGCATTCCTTCATATTTCACTCAAACATGTTCAAATAATAGCCTGGGGGCTCTCCAAGTTACATAAGATAATCCGAGAGCCTATTAGTTCATTTATTAGACGTTTATGCTTGAGTGAGATACTCAGCCCAACGGCATTTCCTTAAAAATTCAAATGCGCAAAGGATTTCTACTGGGCATAGATTTGGTGAATTCAGAATTATCATCACGAAATACGTCTCAGAAAAGATGTTTGATATGTTGGAAGCGAGTAAGAAGACAAGGGTTGCATTAAAGGCTGAGAATCAAGCTGCAAGATCAGACCGCTGCTCGGAGGCATCCTCAAAATGGACATTGGCTGACCGTGTTATGAAGATGGTGGGGCCTTCAAAACAATTACATTATTTCGTGCTAATCGCGTCACAATTAGGTTGCAATTCTGCGTTCCTTCATAAGCCATAAACTTTTAAGTGATAATTTAGTTTGACGGTTGAATGCGCTGCTATTCTCACAATGTCACAAAGTCAGGCTCGTCCGAATTTTCTACTGCTTGGATTTCACCCACACCTTTCTAAACATCACAGAACGCCGTATCTGCATCACCAAATCTTACATGGCGACCCTCAATCATCACCTTCCCATCTAGACAAGATAAGTCCATCCAGGGGAAATGGGCAGGACGTTAAATTTTCAAGCCTAGATAAATTCCCGCCAAGGTATATGTCAGCGCTGTTAATTCCGGGACCAGTTATATCAGAGATTACTGTCTAATCTGATTGTTAGGGTTCGGCATTGCAAATGAAGCCCAAAAAGAGAACTACCGATTTCTCTGACAGGCTGGCATTACAGCCAAACATGCAGCCTCCCCTCATCCAGCGAATCCACGAACAACGACTTACCCCTGACACCAAATAGCCGCATTTTCCCACTCTACACAACTCATCAATTTTGAAAGTCACATTCCCCAGCTTCTCTTGTCATGTTAGATTAATTCCATGACATTGCACGTGGTCGTCACCGCATCAGACCAGCACGTCCGAACTCTGGCAGCTATCAAGAACCCGATGTCACCTCGAATTCTTCACGGATGCTGCCGGCGGACAGCCGGACGTCCGTCGGACACTAGTCCGGATCTTCAGGGTCTCTCACCAGCGGACATTTTCCAGGTTTGTGGGCGGTCTGGACATGGTGTTCAATGCTTTAAAATCTACTTACACGAAGGAGAAATGCCAAGGCTCGGTAAGTCACAGATACTCCTATTTCCTAGCTGCTAGATAAGGTTCTCACCTTCGAGTTATTACATGCTTTGTGCATCCTTGTACCGGGGCAATCTATTCAACGTTTCCATTTATCTCACGTTGTGTGCCCTGAGGCGTTTGTAATGGGTTTGTAACTCGGCAGTAAAGTTCGCTCAATCCCCACACTGACAGGGCAATTTACCCAAATTGTTACCACACGACAACCACGTCGCGGATCATGAATTGGAGACCTTACTTCCTTGCTTCCCCAAGTTTTAATATATTTGGTTTCTGAATTCGCAGGTTTCACTCAAATTTGGAATAATGCTAGTTCTTAGTTTGGCATAACCCGTATCCTATTTGCTCGTTCTTGGATTACTCTTCTTTAACCAGATTGGTCGTAGGATATGTGGTTCGCAACAGAGTTTGGTACCGACTGGGGGTAAAGCTTGGTCGGAAAGCTTCATTGAGACTTGCTCACTCCGTCAAGCATGATCCAAATGCAGAAGGCGGAGATACGGACAACATAGTCACATTCTAGAAATAATAGCCGCAGGATGACTCCAGGGCATGAGTATACATTCGCTTGAATCCCCATTCCAGTTTCAACGAATCTAGATTTCCCATTTTTCAGAATGTCGTCTCACGCTAGTCGTTCCACACCTCCTATGGCTGCCAGCCATGATAAGCCCTTGAGTGGTGCTGCTGCTGCCGCTGCCGCTGCCGCCGCCAAAATAAGAGCAAAGAATATGGCTCTATCAACTTTGCGAAATGAACAAGTATCGTGGTACTTCACGGTGGCCATGTTTGGACTGGTTGCTGTATTTACTATCTCGCATTGGAGCCGATACTTGTATAGTCGGCATTCATCCAGGTCTTTGAGACGATCATCTATCATGAGACTTCAAGTTGCTATTACCAGGTACGAGAGTCTACCAAGTTCCGGAAGCATAGAACAGGTTGAACTGAATAAATTCTAGATCCATCAGACATGTTATCATAAAAAAGATTCCCGGGTTTACTTCAATCGGACACGCTTCGATAATTTTCGTTTATCTTGGGATAAATATTGGCCTCACTGTGATCAACATCAACTGGGCCTCGCTGACCGGCATTGGGAAAAGATGTGGATGGTTTGTCCTTCAAGACAAAATGTTTCACAAAGATGCTAACATACCCTAGGATGGCACTCCTAAACATGACATTCATTACGTTGCTCGCTCTCAAGAACACGCCTCTGGCTTACCTAACAGCATATTCTTATGAGCGACTGAACCCTCTCCATCAGATAGGAGGCTATGCAACGGTCGCTTATATGTTTGTGCATATGGTCACCCTTGTACAAGCGTTCACTCTGAAGAACAACATTGCATTCTTGGTCGAGCAAGACCAGAGATATGGTTATGTTGCTGGCATTTGCATGTTTATCACTTTTATCGCAGCGATCGGGCTTCGCAGGATACGATATGAGCTTTTTTATGTCACGCACCTACTCATGTTCCTTCTCATCATCGTATTTCTACCCCTTCACATCCATCACCATGCAGAGAAAGCCGTTTATATATCGATATTCGCTGCGTCAATTTGGGGTGCGGATCGTCTCTTGCGTGGAAGTCATCTTCTATGGTACGTCCATGGAAACAGAGCCACCATCACACCCCTCCCCAACAAGGGCACACGAATCGTTTTGAAGAGATCACCATCAAGAGCTGTTCCCGGAAATCATTGCTTTGTGTGGATTCCAAAAATTCGACTACTCGAATCACACCCCTTCACTATCGTCTCTGCGACCAAGACTTCGTTGGAACTTGTGATTGCGGCTTACGACGGGTTCACAAATGACCTCCATCAATACGCTGTAAAGAACCCAGGGGCAGTCCTTCGAGCGTCCGTTGATGGGCCCTATGGAGCAACTCCAGATTTCGTCAAAACTGCAGATAAGGTGATCCTGATAGCGGGAGGTAGCGGTGCATCATTCACTTTCGGTGTTGCCCTGGATATGCTAAGAAGGCTTAGCGAGTCTTCGCAAACGACTATAGATTTTGTTTGGTCGGTAAAAGACCACTGTAAGTTGATTGGTGGCATTTTACATTGGCAGGACAATTACTAAGAAGCTACAGCATCACTCGACTGGTACAAAGATCACTTAGCTACCCTTCGTGCATCGCCTCGCGTCGTCACTCACATCCACGTTAGCAGGGATACTGTTCCTATACATTTCAACTCCAATTCGTCTATCAAGTCCGTGTCCGCTGACGATGAGAAACACAACGTTCTCACCGGCAACCTGACGCAGCCAGCTTCAGCCCACCTCAGCGCAACGCAAAAGTTCACAGATCACAACCTCGATATTGAAAAGGTGGTTACTTCCAGCAGCCGCGCAAACCCATGGGATAGTACATCGTCTCTGGAAGTACTTATTGGAAGGCCAAACGTCAAAGCACTTATCCGTTCTATAGTTGATCATGCAGCACCAGAAGAAAGGATTGCCGTTGCTGCTTGTGGACCAAATGCGCTCATGAAAGATGTACGAAAGGTATCGGCAGAGGTAATTCGGATCAATGGACCGAGTGTGGAGCTACATTGCGAGCAGTTTGGCTGGTGATCTGCTATGATTATGCGCTTTCTTCGTCGATTATTGCCTGGTGGCCGAGGGATGGGAATGGAATCGGTGGCGTACAAGGACTCTAAGCGTGCGTGGTATATTACAGTGTACATATTAGGAGGTGATCAATGGTCGACGGCAATTAGTTACAAAGTATTCTTTTGAGTCGAATCAAATATTCACTGCATCGATGGTAGAATCAGTGTGAGGCAGCTGGACCGTAGTCAATCCAGGAAGGCTTTGCACCTTTGGATGAATGGATGAATGGAAGTACAGCCTATCGACAGACAACTTAACCTCCTATCAAATTTCTCTAAGCTAGATATACCACAATACAAAAAGAACCTTCACCTAATAAAACATGATCATTTAGAAGGAAGTCCCGTCCGTCATTCCTTTTGTCATGTGAGTGAAAAGGTCCCTCCTCACATAGGATACAAAGAAGCTAGGGATTCTAATGTTTCCATAATGACCCGTTGCCGTGTACCTGCCGATTTGAATACCACAAAAACCTGCTCGTATTAGCAATGTATCAGGCTAAACGATGAAGAGGGGGGCCTACGAGTGCTCATCGCCTTGTACGGAGCTACCGGTGTATTGCTCAGGATCGACGTAATTGCCTTGGCTATGTATTTGGACTGTCTATCCATTGGGAGGAACTGTGGAAACTCGGTATCGCTAACATCTCCAATTGCCCAAACATCTTTCGCTGCCTTTACTGCAAGATGTTCATCGACCATGACGAACCCTTGCGGATCAAGAAACTTTGCTGGGACATATGAGGAGTTCGGGATTAATCCGAAGGTAGGGATGTACATTTCGGTAGTCAACTTGCTTCCATCACTTAGGGAGAGTTCTTGCTGCCCATTGGCCATCTTGGTGGTTGTTATGACCGATGTATTAAATCTCACATCCACTTTGAGATGGTGAAGTGCATCTATCGCGATCTTTGAGACGCTAGTCGGCAACTTGGCACCTTCAGCAATTGTCGATCCATTTGCAACCTTTCAGAGTTAGCATAGCACAATTCGCTACAGACGAAAAGTTTATTTCGATGCATGATATATTATGACTCAGGCTTACCAATATTATATCCTTTTCGTGGCCATATGCAAATGCCAATTCGCCAACAACTTCAACACCCGTCACACCGCCGCCAGCCACCACAATATTTTTCGCTTTCGTTACTTGAGCCTGGAATTCACGTAGTGCTTTCTGGGTTGCTTCAGTTGAATGTAATGCTTTGAACGGCGAACCATCGCGTGTACGGGAGCCTGTAGCCAGAATGAGGTAGTCGTAGGCTAGAGATCGATCGGCACCATGGGGACTAGAAATCCCAATTGTCTTGGAGTCCGCATTGAGACTTTCCGCGGTGCCGAGGATGAATTCAAATTGAGTGGGTGCATAAAGCTTGAAGCCTGCCTCGATGGATCGAAAGAGCTTCTCATCATCAAATTCTCCTGGGATGATTCCTCGAGGCGCAGCTATATTCCAGTACAGATGAGTGTTTGGAGTCACCATTGTTATTTTGAATGACAAATTTTTGCTTGATTGCTTAAAAATCCGATGCGCTGTACTGACTGCGGCGTATGAGCCTCCAAGAATCACGATTTGTTTAACACTTGGTGATACATTTTCAGGGTTGACGCTATTCTTTTCATCGAAGTAATGGGCCGTAACAGAATGAAAGAGAGAGCTAAACATCTTCTGGAAAGTACTCGCCATAATTTGAAAGATACGAAGCATTATGAGCGGAGAATATATTGAAACAAAAGAGTAAGTTATGTCCACAGCATATCTTATATATGGATTCAAAATCAATCATTATATTTGCTTATAGAGCAAACATCTGAGACCATTGACACTCGAATTAGCGCAAGATTGACAGTGTACTCGATTACTCCACGAACATGTTGATTGGTAGCTAGATGCGGCTCGCGTCGACTGTGGCTCAAGCAAATACTTGCAACACTCTATCTTTCCTAGTTGAGATTAGATCCAGTGCACATGAAGGGATAAGGACCCCTACTGCGGAAACTTTGTCAGAAAGTAAAACTAATCAATTAGTCGTGCTTAACTCTAAACCGCGATCGTATTATGGTGGAGGCTCGGCACAAGCAAATAGGGGTCAGCCAATCATGATCCAGGCCGCGGAGCTGAGCCAATCAGACACAATGCCGCAGGCACTTTGTCCAAGCTGAATGTACAAGATGCAAAAGAGCCCATCAACTAGTAATTAATAATATGGCTTTAAAGCTGATGACAATTCAATTACACTGAGAGACATGCTTTGGTATGATTATCTAATAGACGGGTTTATCTGACCGATGATTTGAAATCTTGGTGTCCATAATATGTAGTGCAGCGACGAACGAGTATGCTCCGCTAAGTTCATCGATATGATGAACGATGATAGCTGCAATGCCCTTCAATTAAGCCCTCTAGGAAGGTGGAATCTGATTTTGATGGTTTTGTAGGGAGTAGTTTAAATTAAAAGCAAATCCCCAATACTATCGAGACAGTTTTTCCACACAAAAAGGAGTGGTTGCCGTCTTCTCTCCCAAATTTCCTCTAGATTGGAGAGAAAGGTTTCTCGATGTTTGAAGGATGAATCTAAAATTTGTAGCGAGGAGAACACGCTACGGAAGAATTGTTTATCTCCCTCCCTTGCAACGGATCCGATGATAAACAATGGCAAGACCAAGGATGGCAGGAGATGTGTTGGACTCAGAGATTGTAGTACCCGCATGGCTGCAGATAGCTGTGGCTCTATAACATCCAGGTTCTCAAACCCTTGAATGACTAAATGAAGGTATATTGTAGCCATGCAAGCGAAAAGGTATGTAATATGTCGGGTTGGATCTGAGGTTATGGTGATTGGTATCGAGAATTCGTGATCAAGAATACTGAGGCCACAAAATGCCTCTCGTATCACACCATGTTGGATGTCCATTTCAATATCCTCGGCAAATTGTTTGAATACCGTACAATCGAACTCGGAGTCCTTTAGCGCCTGCGTGATATCGCTATGAAGGCGCGCAATGCGACCTATCTGCAATAATACCCAGTTTCTACATCCCATGACACTATCGAGTGCGATCTGTGAGTCACAAGCCAGAAAATCATCGTGGCAGTGCATCAAGTGCGGGCGATTCCCAGATGTGACAGACGACGCAATATCGAGCCAAAGTATTACAGAAGTCACGAACCGGTATTGCGATAACTCTTGGATATTGGCGGGTGCGTGTATGATCGGGTCATCCTTCGGGACCAGGGGACCATCATGCGTACTAATCTGTGATATTTTGTCTCTACGAAAACGTGAACCATTTTTCTGCTCATACTCGTATCCCTTCTGAAACATATTTGAGACAGCACGAAGATGTGCCTGCCATACGCTATTGTGACCGGTGAAAAGCTTCGTAGTTTGTCAGCAAAATATAAATCTGCTTTGGGGACTTATTACTTCAAAAAAGACCAACTGAAGAATTGCAAACATAACATCTAATGCGTCTTTCGGACATGGACCTCCAATTAGCTGGGTAAAGTCATTCAGACATATTCCAAGATGCTTTTCCTGCTGAATAGCTAAGTCAATATCGATCTGGTTTCCGTATTGGTGATATGCCCTTCGATAGTGGCAGATACTGAGAGCAAGAGATACATGATGCAATGGCTTTGATCGAAGCAGGACGCCTAGCAGCCACCCTCGTCCACCATCAACAATGGACGGTTTGTAAACTGGGAACTGGAGCGAGAACACGTGGTCTAAGTAATGCATTAAAAGAACTGACTCTTCCGCAGGGACAGAAAACAAAGACTCGGAGGACAAATGCTTGCCATTATCCGCGGAAGAGGAATTCTATTGGTTATTAGCAGCTCTAAAAGTCCTTCAAATGACAAGCACGCCAAGCTTACAGTTGAATGACCTGTTTGGTCCTTGATGGCTGTTAATTTTATAGACTCGGAGGCGGTCAAGTCAATCTCCACAGAGGTGATAGCTGGCTTTGGGGCTATATTGATTACTGGAGCCACCTGTTTCGTAGCTTGACTTGATACTTTACGCCTCGAGGTATGCTTGACAATCTCCTTGATGCCATTTGCAACTACCCTCTCCTTCTCGCCACCATCCATCCATTCAGGTTTGTCACCGAACCCATAACAGGTGATGCATAGCAGTTCACAGACCGCACAACCAGGCTGCCTTTCATCACATTTCTTCTTGCGAAGACGACAAGTCCAGCAACCATGCTTGCTGCGGAGTGGGTTGCTCATGATCACGGGAAATCAAACAGGATAGAATAGTAAAATATAATTCAATGCAGTGAGGGGAACCCTCTTAACAATATGTAATGACTTTTATTTAGATTTGTTTGGTTCAAGTTAGGAATAATCAGCAGCCGTTGGATATGTTGGTAGCGACCCACTTATTTTACACCGTAAGGGCTAGTGTGAAGTCACGGGAGTAAGGTCTTACAAATCCATTAACACTTTTCAGATTCAGATTTGGAGTTTCTTCAACGTGTATGTAGGCCTAGATACGTATGAAGACCGAGTGGAACTTCGATTGGGCCAGAATATAAGAATGATCGGGATAATGCATACTATTCTTCAAATCGTGACGCCATAAGCGACTTTCGTACTTCCATTCAGCATCTTCGTAATCTGCAAATATCAGAACCCCAATCATTTGAACGGCTAGTATTATAGTCTCTCTATATTTATCTAGGTGCTCTAATGACTGATGGGTTTCATGATTAATTTGAGTCAATCGGGACGCAAACTAGTTGGCTGAGTTGTGCTTATGCTCTACAATAGATAAATTCGTATACATCAAGTGTTACAGTGTACTTGCCTTTATTATGGATTTGGTCTGCTTCTGGTGTTCTAATCGCCGAGGAAACTTTGAGGGGAGAACCTCGAAAACGAAAACAATGAAGCTGTAGGTACTGGAAGAAGTATTTTAGAAAAATGCAGCGGTTATGGTGGCTCCATGCTCCAGAAGTAGTGTTATTTGTTACCATCGTATGAAATTTTACCAGTATCCCCAAAAAGAAAAGTTCACGTAATTCAAACCATCCAAGACAGTTACATGAACTCCTATGGCACTCCACTATGTCCCAACCAAGCCCATAATTATCGCAACACGCCATCTCATCGTCGATACTCGTCCCTTATCTCAACTTTCTCGATCCGTTCCACCCTCCTCACTTCATCGCCCATGCGTCTGACACATAATAGCTCGCAGAATCGTCCCCAATCACCCCTCGTACCATCCCTAACGGCAGCTTGCATCTCAACACCATACCGTGCGCGAAACTCCCGCTTTATAGCCTCCATGTGGGGTCTATCCCAATGATAGCGTACTAATCGTGATATTAGAAGCTCAGTCCGTATACTGTCCGATTTTGAGAGCGAGAGGGCGTGCTGGATGAGGAGAGCGTCCCTGACAGGCTTATTGATTACGCCATTGAGAATGTGCGCTAGCATTTCACCCTTTGAATTTGTTAGCTTCTGAAAGGTTTTTGTATGAGAAGGATGGAAGACTAACCACAAGATTCCCACTGCGCTTCAACATCTCCCGTGCAAAGTTTGTCCGGTACATGCCTTCATAGACCCTCAGCACCTCTCTAAGATGCGCATCACTTCTTACGACAATGATGCTAATCATGATAGTTTCGCCTCCACGCTCACTTCTCAATGCTTTATACAAGTCTCTGACGTCGTCCTGTACCAGATCACGGTCCACTCCACCGCGGTCATCCATCTTCTTCTCATCCAACGCTAATAAGACAGCGCGCTTGAACTTGTCTTCTTTCAGTTCTGTACGCATGCACTTTGTGAGCGAGTCCGAGTACTTCTTATCCGAGAATCCATCCTTGATCGCACGTATCTCTCGATTGGTCCGACCAAAGAGAGATTCAATCAATAGCTCCCGTCGTGACTTCTCCCCCTGATACCAAAAGTTGGCCCAGTATGCCTCACTTTCCCATTTTCCTAATGCGCAGGTATAGCATGCTTTCATCAAATTTGGATCTTCATCTTTCAGTTGCATTTTGATGTGCTTTGCAATGTTTACTCCTTTCTTCTCGCTTCCGGTCTTGACAATTTTCTTGTATTCTACACGCAAGTCCAGAACCTGTTCGTGCGTCAAGCCAGGAAGAATTTCTATTAGAGGGTCAATGTCTGGACCTCTTTTGGAGCCTTTTAGTGCTTTGGCCAAAATAACTGCTTCTTCCTTGGGATCATGGAAACGAGCAGTACGCCGAGACTTTTTGGATCCTCGGTGGTCTTCATCATCTGAAGTCAGGGGTGAAAGAGCCTCGATGATGTTTCCATCGCTGTGTGGATGGTTAGCGATCATGAGAGGCGATGGCATCGCACCTATGGACTGGTATGTCCCTTGATAAGCTTCCAATAGGGGAGATCCCGGTGCATTAGCTAAAGACATGGTTGCAGAGCCGTGATGACCGGTCGAAACAGATAAAGAATGAGTTCGCGGTCCTAGAGGTGCTCTTGAATCCTTCTTCTTACTGCCTGGTAGGGCTCCATATGCTAAGCCAGCTGGTGGTGACCTAGATCTCGACCTCTCACGCCGATTTCGCGATCCAGGCTCGACAGTGACGACGTTCGAAGCTGAAGAGCGGGCAGATGGCTCATTGGTATAAGATTTACTTCTATGCCGTGATGACTTTTTGTCATCTCGCTTGTCAGGCTTTGCGCTGTATTGTGAATGTGGGGGGCTCGCGGGCTTTGCATCGTAGGAGTCGTGTCGTTTTGTGTAAGTGATATTCTCGTTTGGCTGCGCATATTCCCATTGTTTGGGTTCCATATACGCTGGGAGTGAAGGATGCTTTCCAGCCTCGGGGCCGGAGGAGCTTGGGTATGGGTAGCCTCCAGCACCCGGGCCAGGTGGATATTGGCCTGCTGTTACAGGAGGATATCCACTCGATGGAGGTCCGTACCCAGACGATGGCGGAGCATACCCAGCCGGAGGTGGTGCATAACCCGCTGGAGGAGGAGCGTACCCAGCTGAGGGTTTACTGTACTCAGAGGAAGGCTGAGAATATCCAGTAGGTGGCTGGGAATATCCCGTTGGAGGAGGTGGATATTGGCCAGCGGTCAGAGGGGGATAACCCGACGAAGAAGTCCCGTATTTTGGTTTCTCGTAGTCATGACCACCACCTATACCCCCAGACATCATATGGGAGCCAGCAGATGCATTGAAGCTCGGTCCCCTTTCCCTCGCATGTCTTTCTTCCTCATATTTCTTGCTGGATTCCTTCTGCGCTCGTTCCATCTTTTCCTTGTATTCCTTCTCGTGATCTCTGGTATCTGCATACTTGTACGTCGACGAGTCCGGGGAATATCTGTGTCGCTCAGGCTCAGACCGCCCATATTCGTCATTTTGCCCGCCTGTTCTGCTAGCCCCATAGCTTCCCTTTGCATAATATTCTTGCTCTGGCTTACTGGTCCCTCTGTCTTCCCCATAACTTCTAGAGCCTTTGTCTTCTTTCACCTCATATGCGCCGGGCATCGCGTATGGATCAGCATACTTTCCCTGTCCATAGCTAGGCTCAGCAGTCACCACATCTGCAACCCTAGAGCTTCTGTCTCTGACCTCATCATCATAGCCGTACCCATGATCGCGACGGTCGTCCTCATATCTAGCAGTCGGCGGACTTGGAACCCGCACTCTAGAGCGCTCTCTCTCCCTTCCTTCATCCACGCGAGATCTATCTCTGGGCTCCATTCCGCCCGGAGAGCGGCTCCTATCCCGTCGGCGGGAGTCGCGGGGATCGAGAGACATATTGCAATTCCTTTGCTTCTGCTGGGCTCATATATTCGGACCCACGAACTTGTATTTGACAACCTATCGGCTGACCAGATGCAGCAGCGCGGCGGCCGTCAATCGCGTCAACGACAGTTGTTTGGTAGCTAATGATAGTGCTATACAGAGGAGAAGTACAGGTCTATTTCAACACCGCGCAAACGAATAGAGAGAACTGAGCTTCATCTCACGGCTCGTTCTGCCCTGGTGTATTTTTCAGCTCCGCGCCAGTGAAATGGGAGGGGCTGGTGAAGATGTCCAACACCAACGCCAAATGCTGACAGCCCCGCTAATTGGGTGTTGATTGGCATCTCCATAGCCGAGTGATGGATGGATTTAGCTTCAGCGGGAACGGGGGCGGGTCGGCAGCGTTCGCTCAATAGGCAAACCTGAAGTTGGCGATACGCCCCAAAGATAGTACCTGCGATTTGAAAAGGCAGCTACTTGGTTGATTAGCAAGACCACAATTCGTTGTTCTCCTAGGCAATTCTTCGCATCACACATCTCTGTTGAATGTTGACTTCCCAGGGATTATGCCGGGCTGTTCTTACCCCTTGCACCATTTACCGAGACGAAAAAGGGGCTTGGCGAAGCGACTTATCAACTTGAGGAGAAGCCGTACATTGCTAAGTCTGCTACGGAATAGGTTCTGATGCAGTTAACAAGTGTCACTGCCTTACTTCGGGTTCAATGAAGTGGCCCAATCCCGACTTATGTGTCACATGGATTGGCACAACTTGGAAGCATGGTCGGGTAAAAATATGTTGTATTTCAATCTAACTGCCTACCAGGCTAGGCAAATTACTTTCCCTCACTTTGCAGCTATCATGCAACTTCTGTATCTGCACTAGCTATATCTGTCCGCTTTTGTGTCCTAAACTCATCTTCTAATCAACAAGGACATGAACACCCTCCGCCGGTGTGCCGTTGACAACTACATAGATCCAGTACGGACCAGGCGGAGCAATGTAGTTAGTAGGTGGGCCAAGCACTTCAACTGTGATGTCCCCGCCACTCGGAGCAGGTTGTGGAATGCTGCCACTGATGTCCAGCTCTACCATACGTTGACCCATGTGTACTGCATGCGTAACATAGCCGTTGTGGTGTAAAACAATTTTAAGATTCCCAAAACCAGCAGGTTGATACCATGTTATGCGAAACTTGCTCCCATCCGCCTTGATTTTAGCTGCTGATATGCGGACATTGTTGGGACGATACTTTAGAGAGCCCTGGAGGTATGGAGGAACGAATGTTTCCACGCGAAATTCAGTAGTATATGCGTCCTGTGTGTCTGGCTTGAGTTTTGGCATTTGGACTGGGTTGGAACCAGCTATCGTGACAGTACCGTCAGGCATAAGAAGGGCAACGGAGTGATATAGGCGAGGGACTGGGGATGCCGCGAGGGTTGTCCAGCGTTTGCCTTTCGGCTTGGCTGGATCGTACAACAAAGCTTGTTGTGTTGGTCTGGACATGAGGCCAAATCCATCAGCGCCCCTGTTTCCTCCGTTCAACCAGAGCACAGTGCCATCCGGGAGTAATGTACCCTCAACCATACCTCGTCCTTCAGGCATAGAATCCATCTCCCAATTCGAGCCAGGAACGATAGGTGCGATACGTCCACAACTTGCATCCGTTGGTGAAGTGATATCCTGATAAGCACCTCCACCACAGATGAGGACTTCAGGCTCCCATCCGTTTCTACTTGTCAACGGCAACAGAACACTGCCACCCGTGTTAGGATATGTTCGGTAATCACCAGGAAGTCCTTCACCCTTTCGTTAGAAATAATCTAATACACTATACTTAGAGAGATGAGGTGGGGAAGCAAGGTGCTTGAATGCATCAAGCAATGTCATACGTTCAAGATGCGGCGACAAAAGAACAGAGTAGCTTTAAAAAAATATCTTGCTCTCTTCATCAACTTAGCTTCGCGTATAACATTGTCTGGCACAATAGCATCTAATGGCAGCTTACCAGGCAAGTCTCGAACTACTTGATTTCGTGGGACATTGAAAAGCTGGCATGATTTGGCAACAAAGACGAAAAGGTTTCCGTCTTTGAGCAGGTGTACAAATGGATACATGTAGTATGGTTGATTCCGGACCAAGATGTCCATTTTATAGTTCGCGCCTCGGGGAGTGCCATCACGGTTAAGGATTTCATAGGTAGGGTTGTTGTTTGATGGAATTGCTGGATCCAGTCCATTGAAACTTCCCGAAGCAACGAAAATAGTACCATCCGGCATGGTTTGGCCGGTTGCATACCATCGCTTACTAGCAAGCTTAATGTTATCTAGCAACAGTTAGTTATATTTACAAAAGCTAATTCGAGTCTAGTCTATAAATTGTTGTTGATTATGTGAGAAAAGCTTTATGACATACCTGCCTCAAACCAACTCTGACCATTCAGACTAAGATCTGTTGCAGACCTCTTGAGAAATCGAATAGCATCAAAACCATCTCCAACCGTTGGATCTAGCCACTTTAAAGGCGCGTTACCACCAAGGGATACAACCGATCCATCTGCAAGAAAGGCCCCTCCAGAACAGAATGCGTTTGTCTTGTATGAAAGTGGAACAGCTTTTCCGTTATGAAACTCCGACGACATTGCATATCTGCCATTGGGTAACCGAAGTTGGGAGTAGTCTTCAAGTTTGTCAAGGAATACAACACGTCCGTTTGACATTAGTACCGCATGCATTGCTGGCACCCCAGACTGTCCTGTTGTTACAAAATAACCTTGATTTGGATTTGCAGGAGCTGGGCTAGGACCAGGCACTGGTATAGCTGGAGGACCTTGGCACGGACCTGATTGGCAACCTGCACCACAGTGGCCATCAGTCTGTCCACTGCGATACAATGTCAGCCACCAAGCAAGAGAACTTTCCAAATCTTAAATTGATTCCCCACAAAGAAAAGTTCACATACCAGAATCCATACGCTGAACAACAGCCACCCTTCGGAAAGTTGCCGCAAATCATATTACCGTTATTAGCTCCACAGGTGCCATCAATAGTTGTGCCCCCAGTCCCTACTCCTCCTATAGGATTAATTATTGGTTCACCACCAGCACATCCACTCTGGCATCCATTAGATAGGCTACAGTGTTCCAGAGTAGAACCACAGAATCTGCAGGGTATCACTTTTTAGACTCTGTAAGATACCAAAGAGACGATCGAGAGGGACATAAAGGTTTATCTTACCCATGTGAAGAGCAGCAGCTTCCAAATGGACCTTTAGAATCACAAATAGCACCTCCGTATGTCTTGTTCCGTGTTAGTTGAGAATGATGTTCTTCGGTAATATTACCTTTCCACAAAATCCATCAGCTCGAGGGTCAAGAGAACTACTCGTAGGTAGACTTCCAGAACATCCAGATAAGCAGCCAGCACCGCAGTGACTATGAAAATCTGTTATTTCAGAGTACAGCCGACCTTGATCTGAATTTGACGAGAAGGAGCTCTTACTCTTGGGTAATTCCGCAATAGCCGTATTTCTAGATATGAATTAGCTTTATCTCAATTTCCTTCAGCGATTCTACTTGCAGAGCAACAGCTACCAGTGTAGGCGTTGCTCATGGGATTACAAATAGTATTGCCATGAGCGGGACCGCATAGTCCGTCAGGGGAGAAACTGCCCTCTCGAACCTCAATCAGGCCTTCGCGTAGATTCGTGGGGGATTGGATGGCAGGTTCAGCGACGCAGCTGTCTTAATTAGGCACATTTCGCAAGGCAGTAGGAAAATATACCTTCCATGGAGGCATGTCTGTCCACGGAAACAGCCATGATATATTTTGGGACTGGTCAGATTGCATCTCAAAGGAACATGGTGGAAGACGATATTGCCATATGCTGTGGCAGCAAAGCCTATAATCACCAGCGATTTCATGATCAAGTTACAGCACTGAGTTTGATTAGTTGAGACTTTGAAAATAGGTAAGTGAGGGAAGGATTGCGGGGTTAGAAATCATTGTTATAGTGAACCTTGCCATAGACAGCGACTTGGAGGACTAAATTCGTATTGCCCTTGTTGTGCCAGGTAGGACAACACTGAGGACAAGGTAGGGGACATGACAACTCACCAGCTGTGGAGATATTATACGAGGTTTTTTATTATAGCTGCGGCTGTAATTGTATTGCAGTGGATGGGGTAGTTCTTAGGTGTAAAATGCTCTAAAGAGTGTTGGTATAATGCGTAGCAGTAATAACCAGGAGATTACCGCAGTAATGCGAGGTGATGAGTGACAAGGTGGTAAAAGAGGATGAGAATTGCGATGATGGTGATGATGATGATTATGATGAAGAGTTAAAGAATATATGATGGAATAAAGGCGGGAGAATTGGTTTTTGCAAACACAGAATACCCCCAATAGGAAGGCACATACTTCACATGAGGTGCTCTGTTTGCCACATCCCCCAAGTAGATATAGATTATATTTATAAACACTAGAATCTAACAAGGATGCCTGTCTCGAATTTTGTTTTTCTTTACAGTATGCTCATAATTGTTAAGAAATAGCTATGCAGCTTACCTGTATGTATAATATATTACCTTGGCTAAACTTAACCGGGAGCTTGGGTTGCTCGCTTCTACTCAAATTATCAAACTTCGACTAGATTGTCTTTCACATTTTTGACATATAACAATGACTGATACGTTAGGACTAGTGACGGTCGAACGTTTGAATTTGGTTTCAATCTGAGCAGCTCTCCATGAGCCTCACTGGAAACATCATATAATTGGGTATATCTTCGCGGCAAGCTCCCTATGCTGCATTCGAGGCTCTAAAGCATATTAACCGAAAGATAGCGACGTAAGGAAGTTCTATAAGGTTCAATGCGTCGGGAGTGCTGTGAATCAGGCTCTGGTGTTATTGGACTAGATGAAACGGTATACGATACAAAGTAACGTAGCAGGTGTGACGATCGTTAAGAAAGGTGTTGCTCAAGAAATACGAAAGTATACAGGTTAAACAATATGCTATTGTACAACATGGGTAATGGCCGTTGTTGTTTGCATTTGTACTCACCTCGCCAATGACACGGAACGGACACCTGCAGTCTGGCAGGTGCATCTATTCCCATCGCCAAGTTTTACTGATAGATCGGTACTCTAGCTGAAGCAATTCGAGATACCAAATGCCGATATCATAAATATGATTTGTCGTAAAAAGCGTTTCTTCATGAAAACGCTGTAGCTTTAAGCTGAGGTCTTAGGCTTCAGCAAAGACCATTTATGTATCCAACAGCTGCAAAACCAGGGTTTTCCAATAATTTGATACCATGAGGCTGCATATGCACACTGCACAAACTGCCTCATCCAAGGTAAGGACCGCCAAACACTGCCGATCTTCAGCCTCCAGAGTTCTCCGATCTTGAAGCTCGGCGTATGTTCTGCTAGCATAATGCGAGGGCAGCGGCGAGTAGCCTTTAGGGCGATGCTCATGAGTCTACTTTCATAGATGAAGTTGGTGCTTTCTCTAGCGTTTCCTGAAGCTTTGAGTTTCGCTGTGCTTTTCGCTTTGTTGTAACAAAATGTCGTGAATCTTTTGAATCACCAACTTAGTTCCTTAGCAGCACCAGGCGCCATGTCCTTCTGCCCCTTCTGTATAGCTTGGGGAAGGTCTTTTCCAGGCATATCAGCCTCCCTCGCACCCTCCTCTTCACCCGCCAATATGTCCAAATCAATTTCCCATCTCTCAACCTCTTTTTTAATAATCTCCTCCCATTTGACGACACAGGGTGCTGCCCTGCGACATCTTCGAAGGTAACTTCCTCGTCGCCCTTTCCGTCAACTTCAAATGTCCATATTCCATCCTCACCCCACCAGGCCCTCCCAAAAACACTCTCCGTCTTTAACTCCTCCCTCGCCTCCTTCAACAGCTTCCCTAGCCTCTCCCCTTCCTCCCCCACCCCTACCAAGGCCCTATGGATCCCCTCTATCATCCCCAAGATCTTGCCAATTCTTAACCCTAGCACAGCACCAAGATGATACCCCTCATCAAATCCTTTCTGCACTGTTGTGGCCTTTCCTTGCGCAACCCCATCACGATACCCCTCGGTTTCATGTTTTTCGCGTAGCCGAGGAATATCGGACCATTCCTCATTGCCACCTGGGGACTCTCGGGGTTCGTCAGAATCGGAGCCAAAAATATCGTCGAGGGAGTCATTGGTCTGTGGAGGTTGCGGACTGGCTTGTGGGATAATTTGAGGCGATGGGGAGGAAGGAGGTGAGACTCTGTAGGTTGCCATGGCGTGGTGGTCGTGTGCTACCATTTTGGGGACGTGGATTATGGTATAAAATACAATCAATGACAAGAGAGATGCTTCAGAAGGTCGTGAGAGCTGAATTTGGTCAAAAGTTTCAAAGCGGGCCACGTCATGTGATGTTACGAAAACGTGGGCGTACTGAATTTTTAACTTCATTGTAATGTATACATACCCCACTTGAAATACTATTCATTAGTCTAATATCGGAATTATAGCTTTAACAAAACAAAGGCTGTTCGAAATCGAATCTGCTGTATGCTTTCTACCCGTGCACCTTGCTTGACAGCATACAAGATAGACATATTTAGCCATCAGTCTATAAATATCGGAGGGAAAGCTGATGGACATATGCCGATAGTATCAAATATATTGACACCTATGGCACGGGACTGGTCATTTTAATGTTATTTGGTATTTTGAGAGGCATGTGAGTGTCTTCTTGGAATTTACTAGCTTATGATTGAAGCGAAGCACGAAATTTCTATGTTCTAAAGCTGGTTGGGTTTCCTAGACATTGCTGGCTGCTGAAGAAGGGTTTATACTATATTATCGCACTGTCTAGGAGTGACTTGAACAATTACTTAAAAAGGAAGAGGAATGCATAGGTCTACTCAGCAAATTATATTATACATACGGATACGATGTGTGCAGTGCTTGTTACGTTCTACGAATGGTGTCTACGAGTTCGTGTCTGATAGAAAGCTGACTTGCACAGACAAAAGCTGACTTGAAGTTTGCCTATCTGAATGGCTTTGTATCCGTTTTATAGGCTCCAGCCGTCAAAATATAACATTTTTACAATGCTGAATTTGCTTTTGACAGAATTTACTGTACGAGATAATCCAACTTGCAAGTTTGCTTAAGGGAGGAAAGAATGGGATGGCGGACTCTAAGGTGCTCTAACGTGTTGATCATGATGCCCCGGGTAAACTCGTCCTACAGATAGACATGCTACAGTCTGTGTATATGAATTAAGAGAGTGCGTTTGAGGGGAAGTATAATCTTTCTCTTAACTTATAGGTCTTAGACTGCTGAATTCCAAATTACTAATTGCGCAATATGCAACAAGAAACCTGGTAGATTTGGGTGTTCGAGCCGTCAACAACGAAATATTGCTATTTCAAAGTTTCTGTTCCCATATTATATCACATTGTTGTCCAAAGATCCATAAGATCTAAATCTAGTCATGCATTCCAATAGAGTAGTGATGTGCACTTCTGATCAGACTCGGGATAACAAAATTTAATTCTGCTCTCCCAAAGCCCCTTGAGCCTTGTAGTAATGTAGTATAATATGTCAATTTGTATCTAATCCCTTGACTCCCAAGACTTGGTGTGCTCAAGGATTGACGGGAGATCAACCCGCTTCCGCGAACTATTCCCAAAAGCCTATAAGCTAGTAACGCTTGCGACGGTGGGTAATAGCTACCCCTGTAGATGGAATTTAGCTCCAACTTACAGAAATCAATATCAACAACAACAACGTCAACACCTACTCTCTTCCCTCTTTTCTCATTCAATGTCAAAGCGCGAATAATTCATAGCTTCAAATTTTTACGTATTCATTCTATATGCCGCCGGATCCTTGCAATGGCCAAGATAAACTTCTTCCTTATGCTCCTAGCTACCCTAGCGGTAGCCCAAAACCTCACTGGGGAGCCTGAATGCGCTGTAATCATGCTTTCGATACCTTCAACTCCGATCGTAGCTAAAGTGATTAGGTTGAATGTCTTCGCACTGCCATCAAAGCTTCGTCTTGTGACCCCGATGATCAAGGTTGTCAATGCACTGTGGAAGGAAAAGCATCCATCCAGTCTCTGTCAACACAATGTCTCCTAAAAGCCTGCTCACTCACCGAACTCATTACCGCGCAACAAGTCGGTAATGACCTTTGCGTGGCCTACTCTTCCTCTGCAGACGGAGCGAGTAGTACAACCACGAGTAGACTTCCATCTTCTACCAGAAACACAGGGTTGCCGAGCCAAACAGGTGTTTTTGTCGCCCCTACAATTAGTTCCGGGCTGGCTAATGCGACGAGCGATACGACGGATTTACTGGGTATGAGTACAAGTGTTTCAGTGACAACCACGACAAGAGTCATACAAACGAACTCTACGGTGACGAGCGCCGCTGTGGCAAGCAGCTCGAGTGTTAGCACTGGCGCTGCGATGCCAACAGCTGTGGGCAATTTCGCCGTTGTCCTTGGAGGCTTTGCTGTACTCTTATTGTAGAATTAGTGAATGGTCACATGTCGGCTGGAATTCGCGTATGGGAAATTTGAGTTCAGATGATATTTGACTATAACTGGCTTGGGAGAGAATGAAACATATGGGAACGGGCTTCCTGGGTTGGCTTGCGAATTGTATGTACGGCTCGGTTCTGGGAAGCGTGGTATCGGGATACCACCTTTCTCTCACGACCAAGTTGTTTTTTTTTATTGTCGTATATATTTGGTCTCGTAATAGGTAATATGGAAAATAGTTTATACCAGTGCTAGCTAGTAGCGCATAACACATAGTCCAAGCTCCAACCTTATCCCCCAGATCGGCGATAAGCTCTGCCCCTCCAATATCTATCCTTACGTCACCAGGACCCCTCTACTTTGTATCTCTATCCGCTTCAACCGTTCTACTATCGAACATAATACCACAATTCTACCAAAATGCCCAACGTACTAATCATTGGTGCAACTCGCGGCCTCGGGGCCTCTCTCGCAAACATCTACGCCTCCCAGTCGCACACCACCGTCTACGGAACAACGCGCTCAGCAACCTCCCCTTCCTCGTCTGAAAAGCAGAAGCTAAATGAAAGGATTGTCTGGGTACCCAATATTGACGTGAGCGAGGAAGGATGTGGACGGAAGCTTGTGAATCAATTGGGGATGCTTGGCGGTGGTGGCGGAATGATTGAAGGTGGTGTTAAAGGCTTTGATGTTGTAGTATGTTGTGATAAGATGGTGCTAGATTGGTATGCATGATTTGCTAATGGTCGTTCAGATTATTACTGCTGGATATTTTGCGACAGAGGACTTTGTTAATGGCCCCAATTGGGAGGCGGAGGCCAAGATGTATGCCACTTCAGCAATCTCGCCACCTTTCCTTGTTCAATCCCTTTGCCGCGCAAAATACCTGTCTAGCGGCTCCAAAGTTCTGCTTGTTTCTTCCGAGTCTGGCTCAATAACACTCAGACATGAGAAGGAAGGTGGTGGAAATTATGGACATCATGCATCGAAAGCTGCACTGAACATGGTTGGGAAATTGCTGAGCCTTGACCTCAAAGAGATGGGAGTCATTATCAGTATTGTACACCCAGGATTCATGAGGACGGAGATGACCAAGGGCGTTGGATTCGACAAATATTGGGACGATGGCGGAGCTGTTACACCAGAACAGGCAGCGGAGAGTTTAGTGAAATGGGTGGAGGATCTAACTATAGAAAAGACAGGAGAATACTGGGCACCTCGAGGACCTCGTATGTAACATTGCACAACTATAGCGATGATAAAACTGACTTTAAAAAGGTGATATTGGGACAGCAGATGTTACGATTGGGAAAAATCTGCCCACACCATTGCAATTACCATGGTAGATCCAAGACCCTCGTGTTTGGAACTCGATCAAAGGTTCATTCAATCATGGTTGATCGATTGGTCAGTTCAATAGAAAGATTATCTAAATCATAATAGCTATGACAGGCACTAAAACGGTGGGGGCCATCATGCTCACGGCTATCAAGGCCACGGAAGTCAAGTATTACCTGAAAAATGGAAGTAAGTGTTGGATACACTATATAGCTAAATATACAACCTCGAAAATTAACGATTTGAAGGAAGCCTAGTTCCTTCTTCTTTCAGATTATAGCTTCAAACCATGTATATGATGCTCTGCTCACAATTGAAGGAGGCAGTATCGATTCAAAGCCCCTACTTGGTACTTGCCCAACACTGAAACCCCAAACACCGTCACGTTGACTGAAGCAGTCTTACTAAATTACCGGTTTCGCTCCTATAATACTTCTATACTATGGGCTTCGGATTGCATTGTCTCTGGCTCTTTCCACTCATTGCCGGTGCAACCTGGCTTATGGTACTTGTCACCCTCCTATCAACATGGCTTATACATGGATGTCCTCGGTATCCTCGTCAGAGTAATCCTTACATCGCGTACGTCCCATCTACCGACGCTCGTGCCTTGTTTGTTTAAAATATTCCAAATTCATTGACATTTCCTAGATACGTCTCAGACATTGGCGCTTTCTCCGCGAAGCCGGCTTTCCTCATCGGCAGTACTATTGTCGCAGTTTCTTTCGTTCTTACAACATACTCACTCCACTACTCTCGCTATGCCCCGAAGATGTACCACTGTGCTGACCGGGATTCCCCGATGACCAAAACTGTATCCTGGGTCGCCGTTTTGACCAGTGTGATCGCAGGGGTGTGTTTGGTAACCTTGACGATCCTGGATACTTATCGATTTCCACAAGCGCACATCGTGGTTATGTCGTGGTGTTTTCTAGCCCTTGATGTTACATCTTATGCTCTGACGTATGTTTGGCTGCATGAGATGGGTCATGAATCCCCATACAAAACACTCAAGAAGTAGTAAGTGAAGAATCCATATCGGTAAGGTGGAGCAGGCATTTAGTTTGAATCAACTGACGCATTCCGTAGCTGTAGGTATAATGGTATAATAGTCTCTATCACAGGGTGTTTAGGTTTTGTTTTTTTCATCCTCTTACTCAAGAAGTGGTGGGTTGCTGCGGGCATCTTGGAGTGGATTGTGACCGTACTTGGAGGGTTTTGGCTGCTCACGTTCATTGGTTATCTCTGGTTAGTATATTCTCATGGGTCTAACGAAATGCATGATCTCGGTACTAATTCATGGTAAAAGGGTTCCGGAGGACGGTGTAAATAATTCTGAACGTCAGGAACTCTTGAATAGAAGAGATGAGGTAGGAGAACCGTGGGGCTGGGCTTGATTAGAAAGATACCCAGCTAGGTGTTTATATGTACATCTATTCTTAGGAAATACCTACGTCCTCCTACACGTATAGAGAGAACATTAATTCGCCTCATTATTAAATCAAAGACCATACTCAGAAATCTCAGTCATTCAGTAACGTCATTGAAACACCAGACCGTCGCGATTCTTCCTCTTTATCTCTCGTGCCCTCCCTCCTTCTCCGTCTCAGTCTAGGCCTCTTCCTCCGAATCATGGACTTTTAACGTTGATAGCAACGTGAGTTCGCCAGCAATTGAGCTTTCCCCCACGAATTTCCAATATGGCTCCTGGCCACATCATTTACATCGGCATTTCACCATAAGTCTCGTAATCAGCATGACCTGGCTAGCTGATAGACTACAACGTCTTCTTATTCTCCGAAAGGCACTATGGGAGAAAGTTCTGTAGTCGCCTGTGAAGAATTCATTTTATGATGTTACATGTGATCTCACTTTTGCTGACACTACTTTAACAGAAGTAACATTACCTGGTGCCTACCAACAATAGCAGGTAGGTTTGTTTACCGAGAAGGAACCAGAAGTGTTGGCCCAAAGTCTTGCAGTTGCTCCGTATCGCAGTTGAGAGCCATTCGCTCCCCTTCTCCAAAGGTGTAAATTCGACTCTCGCACAGTTCAAACCGATCGCCCTGTACCAAATAAGCCAGAAAGCCTCTGTGGCTAACGATAGCAATATTCTTGTAAGTCTTCGACAACTGAAGCAGTCGCTCCCGAACGACCTCCGCTCGCTTGACAGTACCTCCGACTGAATGCGGCTCATAGTCCCATTCTTCACTACAACGGCTGAAATCTAACTGTGGGAACTTCCCCGTCATTTCCAACCGTGAGAGCCCCTTGCAACACTCTGCCTCGTACGCCTCTCTAAGCTCAGGCCAGATCTGGACCTCAACTTGCAACGGATCCACTCCAGCTCCGATCAGGGATGGAAAGGCGATCATGGCTGTTTGAATGGTGCGCGTCATGGGCGAGATCACTATAAGGTCAGGTGTGATGACTTCGATGTGTTTTGCAGCTTCCTCTCCGATGTCTGTTAGGGGTGGGTCGCGATAGGGGTATGGTCTTATGACATTATGAAGAGCTTGCCCGTGGCGGATGACTTGTATCATTGCGTTGCTCAATGTAAAGCTACAAAGAACTTGAAGAATAATTGTGTTAGGGTCGGGGAAGTCGTGAAGGTGGTGGATTTCTGGATAACTAGCTCAAAGCTCCACAAGTCTCGTGACCTTATGTTAGACCTGAACGCTCAGAAATGACACTTTAGTGAGTGAAGTAGTGGTGCATTCTTCTTTGTAGAAATCGCATCAGATATCAGTGACAGCTCTCAGTCGTCGGAGTACAAGGTTTTGATGGACCATCAATTTATTTCAAAAAAGAAGTTTGAAAATGATATCACGAGAAGTCGAAGATGATTTCGACAGAAGAACATGTGTATTTTCTGATAGCTAGAGCAGCAAGTGGCTACTTCCAGCCGCTCAAATTCAAAAAAGAGAAAAAAAAGAAAAAACTGGTCTTCAAGTATACATCTTTTCTCAAATCCCAAAAGAAAACCGAAACGCCTTTTGCTTTTGACACGATTTTAACCCTAAAAATTCACCTTCTAGAACTCCAACCCGATCTCAGAACCTTAAAAGTTTGCCTAAAAATTGCTTCCTACTTGCTAGTGAGAAACGATGTGCTATCAGATGAGCGGCCTGGAAAAAGAAAGTCGTCATCCTTCTGTCTGCTCATCGGCCCACTACATGCCTCAATAGTGCCCGCGCATGTAACCGTGGGCCCCCCGAAAGGTGTTGAATTTGGTAAACGGTCTCTGAATTTGGCTGAGTTAAAGTTGAATGGTGCGGGTGATGCTTCGGGTTCCGGCGCCTCCCTCTTCTCAAGTTCGTTCTCTACGTACTCAAGATTCTCAGGGTCCTCAGGGTCCTCGGGGTCCTCGACATCGCGCGCATATATCAGTCGCTCATTTATCGCTGGCACATAGTCATTTGGCCCAGAGCAATCCAAGCCAGCGCAGTGTGTAATGGGTCTTCGAGTTGTGTCATCAAATCGCCGGGGTGAAGCACTAGACTTGTTATCCTCGACTGGAAGAATATGCATCGTCTTGTCTTCTTCGCTGACCTCTGGCTGTGGTCTTCTTGGCATGATAGAAAGGTCTCTCCTTTTCTTTAGTGCCTCGAGACTGTCTCCTTGTCGACGCGCAAGTCGGCGACTGTTAGCAAGGTCGTTGCCTATGTCTCGAGTTTCGTAAACATTTAAAATTGGGTTATTCTCGACCCCGAGGCTGGCGGTGCCTCGGAGAGTCGTAGGAGGCGCATCGTCACTGAACGGATCCAAGTAAGCTCCTCTGCCGCACCAATCGTTACTGGGAAGGCATGGTATCTTAGCCAAAGCCTGGGCTACAGCAAAAGAGGAAAGAAGAACGGCGGTAGAGGTTGAGATATACATGATTTTGTGTGCTAACGTATTCTAGGGGAGGGAATCAAGTCGATGGTGTCAACGAATTTGACAGGAGAAAGATGGATAGCTCATACTTATAAAGTCTCGCGCCTCCCTGAACAAGTGGCTCTGCTGAATCCGAGTGTTTCGTTAGCAAAGCCCCGCTGGAGGATTGCTATGATCATACTCGTGAGGAAGCTGTTCTTTCTGGCAACGTAGAACCTAAATCTGAGTAAGTGTGTTGCTATTTATGGCTTAATGGGGCTGAAGTTACGGGCCGTGCCGAACTCTGGGGTAACAGGGCAATCAAGTGGTTTGTTGCCCTGAAGAAGGAACCGCCAAGAAGTTTCGAGCCAGATCCATCGATTCCTATACTGCGGCTTAAGTGCGGCTTTGCGCTTATGGAAGACGCCTATGGATGGCTGTATTGATGGTCCACCAATCAATTTGGATACTGCGTATTGTAGAAAAACCAATAGCTAAGATCAATAGTTATCAGATAGATCGCTTAGGCAGATACAGGTGACCCCGAGCTGAACAAGAAAGGAGTTGGGTAATTATCGTCTCTGGGAAATTTCATTCAAGCAAGGTTCCAGGGCTATAATTGGTCAAATATACAATAAGTAATAAGGCCCCTCAATCAATAAAATATCATATAATCGTGACCAGTCTATCAAATCCCGAATCGAACCATCGATTATCAATCCCACCAATAACACCAACGCGCTCAAATTCATCTAACCCTTGTTTCTCGCTAGATTTGAGAACTAACCCCCAACTCCCTTTAGTTTCCGATTCCAGTATTCGTATAACGGTGACCGAGTTTTGCTCGGAATATTCAAAAAGAGGCCAACTCGTGGCATCCTCTCGGTAGAAGGTAGAGCGCATGCTATGAAAATGTTGGGTCGAAGTTACGCAACGGCCCCGACACATAAGTTGCAAAGAGCCGTATAATGCGGTGCCTTTGGGATCAATTCCAGCGGGAACAATATGTGTATGCATTATGCGTGCCACGGGTCGTACATCTTCTTCTGTATCGTTTGCAAACGCATCATGGATGTGTCGATAAGTGATTGGATCACACTCGTGTGACGCCCAAGACCAAGATGGGGTACCGTTTTCAAGCTTACGTGCAACATGAACGGCATCACTGATAGCCCAGAGAAGGCCTTGTAGGTCATCGCTCCAGATCCCGACCATGTACTCACTATTGACATGCAGCTGTATCTCATTCGCGATTCCAGACAGTGCTGGCAAGCGATCTGACCACCTCGTGAAATCTCGCCTGCTGTACTCTTCAATTATATTTCGCCACGCAAAAAACAAACGATTAATCGACAAAGACGACAAAAGCGCTCTCGAGTGTGAATTCGTCCTCGTCTCCATCGGTACATCAAAAGGCCGGAGACTAGTCATTTGCCACTCCTGACTGGATGCTTGTCTTCCAGCCGGCGATGAGGCTACGGCTTCAATCCCCGACAGTAGAACTGGCATATCTATCTTCAGCTCTCTACATTCCCAATAAATATGCGAAAAGGTGAAATGGAGGACCCTTGGCGAGAGATTTCGCTCGGACAAACTCCAACCGCGCTGATGTAGCGGGCTCTTGTATAACCTCTGGTCGATAACTGATAGATAATTCCGCAGGTTCTGCTCTTGGCTTATGGTTGCGTAGGTAGCTGAGTCACCATCACCGATCTTCCGAGTTCTGCTCTCTAACCATATCCCGCCTTGAGAATCTTTCGCCGACTCTGCGGCAATGGTACAGACCGCACCAGAGTAGATCTGTCCCATGCAAGCTACTTCTCGTTGCCAGTCCACTTCTGAATCTTGTATGATACAGAGTGAGTCTATCCATACATAGCGAATATTCAGCAGCTTGGCGATCTCGAAAAAGTGCTTAAACGTCCTTGGTAGCTTTGCGCGGCGCAGCCGGCTTTTCTGTGCAGTCAGCGTCGCTATTGTCGTCTTCCCGGCATCCGGCATTGTAGTCCCCCAGCAGTAGCTCAAGGCGAGGTAGTCCACCGGGCTGTCATGAGGCGAGGACTCAATCAAGCGCGCTCTCGAGAAGTCGAAAGTCGATCCAAGGTCCACCAGCCTTGTCGGCCGGTACCCAGCATATAGTACTTCCGCGCAATATCTGTGCTTGCGACGACATGTATGTAGCCATTGAAAAGGTGTATCTAGGCAAGGTCCTTCGTAGGGCTTTCCTTCCCGCGACGTCTGTGTGGTGCTGAAGCTTGGTCGAGAGGATGCTGGCTGTCTGGACGGAGACCTTACGCTCAATCTATCGATCGCTAGCTCATCTTGCGTGGATGTTGAAAGCCTAGAGGAGCCTTCAGATTCAGGCAGTTAGTTCTCGTACATCTAGTAGATAACGCAACTATCCAGACTCACCAGACGTGTTGTGCGGTTTCTTCTTCGTCAATATCTTGGACAGAAATGCCATGGTGGCGCAGTCAAGGATTGGTCTTTGCAGCCTCCTCGATACATGGCACAATAGTTCCCATCGCAGGGTGTTCACGATGCAGCTGGAGGTTCCGAAGATCAGCGCGACGTGAGCTGCAGCGTGTAGAATGGATTTGTCGCGGGTCTAGGTGTCTTTATCAAGGTGCGCATCAACGTGGGTTATTCATCCATCGTCTGCGATGGGATTGTGAAGGTGGGGTGCGATGTTTATTTAAAGCTGATGAACGGACAATACCATTTCTCCCGGCAAGGCTGCAATGCTGCACAGCCCCAAGTTGAACGTCCGATCCAATAGCATCAGCACTAATCGAACATCAAAGCAGAGCCACGACGAGGCTGACTGTTGTTGTAACACACCTGGTGAAGTTATGGGGTCCAAAAAGAGTGGTCTAGATATTTATATGCTCTTACTCGGGCCTTCTACCAAAGAAGACGTTGACTAGGTTGGAAGGATATGGCCATATTAGCTCGGGTATCTACAATTGTAACTAACGTTATACCCTTGATATGACTCGCTAAAGCCCCCTGAGATCTTGTAGTTACGGAATCTGCTCCATGTTGCATGTCGCACATACCTTTGTTTCTTTTTAAAAATACAAGTCAAACAAACTACTGTCTAGAAGGGAACCCAGGAAAGCCGATGGAGTCATTACCATTGAAATCTGCCGTCCCTTTCTGGGAGTTTTTCATTTGTTTACTACTAATTCCTAGGAAGTTGATATGTGTAGCAGGATCCGAAGATATAACATAGATATTCAAGGTGGTGACATAATCACCCAAATAGCCAAGATGACCTGAAAGTGCCTTTCTTACGCCGTTACAGCTCTATACAAAGCTCCAAGTGAATACTGTTCTCTAGCCTGAGGTTCCGTTGGTGGAGAGTGGACGGGTGCTCACAAATGGTGGTAGACCGTGACTTCATAATTGCAGCCTCCATCGACGCCAAAAATTGCCAACAGAGTTCATAGTGAGGCAAAGACTTTCTGAGAGCTATAGGTTGGACTCGCTGCCAAAATCAACATAGGATTGACTTATCGGTTTGTGAAGAATGAGGTTTCAAGACAGATGTAAGGTAAGGATACTGCTGACCCGATCACCTGATCCAGAAAACTACTATACATACTGCGGACTGAGCAACGAATGCCTTACTAATTATTATGAACAGTTTGTTGGATGTTTCAAGCTGTTTCAGTACCTTTACACGTGCGTGAACTCATGTTCGATTTGATTTAAGACGCTTGACCATATCTAATTGTAACTTAGAATCCGAGTTGCTCTCACTATCTAGAACGTTGCCATTCAGCGGATTCTTGTAACAATCATCTGAAATTCCAGAGTGAAACACATCGTGCTGCGAAAATGTAATTGATCCTTCCCTGCTTTCCCTTCAGTATGTGCTTTAACCCTGGTCCCATATTCTCCCCTGTTCTGAGACCAATCAAATATCATGCAAAGGCTGCTTTAATGGATGAGGACAGACCCCAACATGATGACTGTCAGCGCAGTTTCGACATTTCTGAGGACACTTAGTAGTATAATGGCTATCCATCTTTCCGCAGTTCAAGCATTTACCGGTTTTCGGCTGTCGTTCGGGGCATTCCTTGCTGAGATGTTCGTCGCGATAACGACAGTGGTCACACCATTTCGCGTCTTCACTTTCTCCTTCTTGTGTACTAGGACTGTTGAGTTGATAAGGTGTCTGGTATGTGCGAATAGTGCTTGGGGTCTGCTATTCAAAATGAGGCTTTTCTGTAAGTGGTGTGGAAATTGGACTATCAAGGGGTAGAGACTTTCTCGCAGTTGTGTCGGCATATTGGTGAACGAAAATGTCATCGAGAGCGCTGGTGCTGGTATGGGCACAGGCTAGTGATAATGGTTTGGAAAGGATGGTGTTGAAGCCGTTGTTTGCCTGTGCGATTCTCTCCATAATTGCCCTCTGCTCAGCAACATCTATGTCAGCAAACTCCTCTCCAATATGAGCAAGAGCTTCAGAAACATCCTTGGGCAGTCCTTTCTTAGCTACTGCCTTCAGATCTGCTTCAACTTCCTCCATGGATAATTCAGCCCTCGCAGAGTTCCGCTCTCTCAAACGTTTGAAGTTTCGAGGCGGCAGCTTCTTAAAAGGGTTTTCTCGCATCCCAGCTTCATCAATCTCACTCTCGCCGGCAGAATCTCTATTGTCTGGATTGATTCCTGGGAAAGGATTGGCATCGAGCTCGAAATTGGCGGTTTTCACTAAGTACTGGTCAAATTGTGCCGTTATGAAAACCAAGAGCAACTTACTTATTAATCCCCAGATGATCGATTCAAGATTATAGTGGTCCTTGTCAATCCACGTGCTGTCACCCCCTTTCAGCGTTCCGGTGAGTTGGAGATGTTGCACGACACTATCGCGTAGCTTTGAGAAATCACGACCAGGAAAAATCGCATTGAATGTATCTTCAATATGCAAGATCTGGGACTCATAGCGTGGCATTGTGTTGCTTTCTTTTTGCGAGTTGCGTGAAGTAGGTGTCTTGCAAATTGCCAGATGCATAGAAAACCCAAGGTTGATGACCAAAATAGTCGTACGTTTGTTGTGGGAAAGAAAACAATTTGACCTGAACAAACTAAATCTAATTGGTCCAGAATTCCGAATGTGTTAAGAGGTTCGCCGAGAAATAGTCAGTGTAGAAAGAGTAAATGTGTGTTGGCAAGTATTCTACAATAAATATGATATGTTTCTGACTACCAAAGATTGACATCCATGAACTATATTATGGGCGGAAGGAGTGATACAATATAATATTCTCTTTTAGATGTTCTCAGTTTCGGGTAACAGCCTTGTCTTTCTTTAAATTTTGTTTGTTGTATAGTAGCTCTTTCCTGGTTGCTTCAAGGAGCACCTACTTACTTTTTTCTTCACACCTCCCACATCTTTCCAAGCAGAGTCCCAAGCCTGGGTGATCAATTTTACAATGAACCTCATGCAAAGGGGCTTTTTGGTTTGGAGGTAATTTGTGAGCAAGATTATCGTAGATAAGAGGTAGCTTTGTGGTGTAGGTTCTTTGAAGATAGTATGGACGCGAGCAAACAATGAGAGTCCTCAAGATGGCGAGAGTTCAGGTTTTCCCTATTCGCCCTGACTTGTATTTTCTATATCCATGAAAATATGAGAATCTACTAGTGCAGAGTTGGTGCTTGTATCACAGTAGCTCTTGTATTCCAACTTAGTCTGTATGCACGGTCTAAATATATTATCTTCAAATCACTTCAATTGACAGTAAGACAAACATGATACTATTCAGAAATACATGACGTGATCACCTATAGTTGCTTGGATTTGAAGTCGTATATTAAAACTAAACAGTACTATTTACAATTACTAAGGCACTCAAGTCAGTTTTGTTAACTTTCAGAACTAAACTATCCTCCTTGGAACTAAGCTTTACATCTGTGTGGAGCTAGTATTGCAAAATTAAGGCAGGGCACTTTAGTCAAGCACTGTTACTAGAACTAAATTTGCAGGAGTAGGTCTCAAAGCTCAGAGGCAACTTAAAAAGTGAACTGCCTACAGAGCTCGCTACTTTTCTGAATCTTTTGAGCGCAGTGGAAGAGAACTATAGACCTGTGTAAAAAGTAATGTTAATGTATGAACTTCTGAACGCAATCTTTTGACTTTAAGGGTTATGTGGAAGAGAGAATTATACATTGTTGTAAAATAATTCCTTCAAAATCCTTTAGTGACTTTTTTTGAGGTCTTGTAGATTCAGATTATGAAAGCCAAAACTTCGATCAAATTTTATTTGTTTGTAACTCCTTGTCTCTTGCCGTTTTCCCAAACTAACTCCACCTTCTCTCGTTTGACACTGGAATTAAACCACTCATAAATCTCAATCAGATCCTGACATGGGGACGCACCAAGTAAAACACCACTTTCAGCCAGCTTTTCGGTCGCCATGTAAAGTTCTGTCATTGCCAAGTTACGAGCAATGCAAGCTCGTGATCCAGCCCCAAATCCAAAAGAATGAGTATTCATCTCAGGTGTCACGTTTCCATCTAGCCATCTTTCTGGACGGAAGGTTGATGGGTCTGGAAAGACGGTAGGGTTGAGGTGGAGTTCATAGGCAGAGCAGCCAACTATCGACAGCGGTGGAAAACGGATACCTTTGAAGGCCCATCCACTTGCTGGAACCAAACGAGGGAGACGTGTGGGATTTGCCATGCTAATCCGGAGACCTTCTTTCACAACCCCGGATAGATATGGAAGTGACTGTATCTCAGCTCTCTTTTCAGCGTTTGCATTGCCAATAACTTCAGCTCTCAGCTTCTCGTAGCTATGGTTTGCGGTTAGTAAGAGTAGACAACTGATCAGAACCTGCACTTACATCTCGGGGTTCTGAGCTAGCTCGTGACATATCCTAGCCAGATTCGCACCGGTTGAGTCAGTGCCTGCAAACATGAGGTCCTTGCATTGAACCTTGACTTCGGACTTGCTCAAACCGATAGCTAGGAGACGGCCTGGAAAATTCTGTGCTCCTTCTTTGCTATGCTCTATCATATTGTCGACGTATCTCTCCACAATCTCCATGGAGCTTTGTGTGTGTTCATCTGGCTGAAGCTTCTCAATGACCCATTCTAACCATAAGAAAATAACTTTCGGCATATAGAAAAACCTCCCAACAGCCACAAAAGCATCAACAAATGCAGAGGCAGATAATTCTTCCCCTTTCTCAGAGGTCCCGTTATAATTCTCGTCAAAGAGATGCGTCGACACAGCATCAAGCGCCAAACTCCTGGTCAGATTCAGGATGTTGACTGGCACACCGGTAACTGCCTCTTCTTGCATCCTTTTAACCATTCTATTAACACATCCATATAACGCAACCTCATTCTCCCTAATATTCTTGGTAGAAAAAAGAGGCATGACGGCTTTCGCTCGCGGTGACCTAAACTCGCTATCCAAGGCAGAGAATATGGTTCGATGTTCTCCCATATCAAAATTAGCGTAGCATAGTGCTTTTCTAAATCCACCGCGTGAAACATAGATAGGGGATACAGCATCTGCATCGTTTATATCGACCTCATTTGGGGCTACACGGACCAGTGGGCCGTAATTCTTGTGCAATTGACCGATGACCGTCGCTTCATCCCCAATATAGGCGTGGTAATAGAGCCATAAGGACGTAATCTTGGGCAATAGTGGGCCAGGAATGTGTGATAACGGGTGTAAGATGATACGATAGATACAGAGCGTGAGGATGGAGCCTGTCACGATGGCAAAGAATTTAGCCAGAGAGTTTAGTATCAAGAATCCAAGTATCGCCATAGCGATTCTTCAGCGTGTATTTAATTACTTAGAATGCTTGATGGTCCCGAGTTTTAAAGTGAGTGTTGCGAATTCTGAGTCACCATCTTCCCCCACTATGGAAAAATTCCAACTCCTTATGGCTTCTATCTAGATAAGCCGCAGTGTATATACTATGTTGTTCGGTATTAAACCACTGCTGGTGCTTTCATGTTCGACTATATTCGATTCGATGAGCTGTCGGCTTTGGAAAATGAGGTGAGGTGTGGTATCAGCACTATCAAAATAAAAGAGGGGTTGTAACCTGGCATTCATTCCTGCTCATTGTGCACCAACTCCTCTGCCCTACATTCACATTGATAAATCTCAAGAACTTACATATCTTGGACTTTTGCGTGATACAGCAAAGCCAAGATCATCAGATCTGGCTATATCGCTTCGATATTTTATTTAGGAGCTTGGGATTTTGGTATTTTGGTATTTGAGGACTACTTCTAAGGTACATTTGGCATGAATCAGACAAATTATAGACATTAGCAACTGTAAATATGTTTAGGAACTTTCTGTTTACATGATCAACTATGAAAATATCCCTCGTCACTCGGATTGAGTTTGGTAATCATCATGATGCCACATTCGGTTTCATAGGATTCAGTAATGCCGCAAATTATTATTTCAGGGGAGCATTCACGAGCCAGAGAATTAAACTGCAGGTAACACCTTGGAGGAGTTCTAAAGTTGCCTATTAGGTAACGATGGATAAAAGTTTGGAAACCCTCGACCCGGAAGAGATGAAGTCTCTTAACCCCGATTTTGTAAAGTCTTCGAAGTAACTAACGGCGTAGAGATCTTGTATCTAGCTTAGATACAGGAAACGGCTGTGTTCAATTCGTTATTAATCAAGTCACTTCGAAGTCTGGTATCTGTGTGGACCCGAAACCCACGCAAAATTTCCTTGAAACTTGGAGTCCTGTCTCACGACTACTGATGTACTAGGCATTTCCTTGATATGTGATACATTCGACGTCAATTTGGGCCGGGACGACCAAGAACCTTTGACTTCTGCTATTCGATGAAGGAACCATGAAACTGATTTGCTGTATTGACAACTCCTTGTCGGTAGCCAAGAGCAGACTGATTGTTCTTCTGAAATTGCCCATCGGCTTATTATGACTCACAATTTCTCTTGGAAAGACAAGATATTCCGAAAGTAAGGGATGCTTTCCAGGCCATCGAATTTACGGTACATCTGTCTCGTATCTCATCAGTACTGAGAAGAGAGATGCACAGCAGTATCAATACGAGAAATTAGTCAAGTGACCTCAAAATGTCCGTGAGCTGAGATAGCTTGGCGCCTACCAAGTTGAATAAAAGGGGTGGAATTGAAATTAAGCGAGGCTCTAAGAGACCAAACTCAAGGATCGCGAGAAAGGAAAAAGATAACAATGATATTAACGACCTAGTTCTTTCAAGATCCCCTAAATATAGAGGTGGATTCTGTAATGGCTCAGCGGACGTCCTCGGTTAGACTCCGGAGCTTCGTTAGAACCATAGCTTGGATGATACTGTTCATGAGAAAACAAGTCCCAAGCTAACTATTTCTCCAGAACGCATCTTGTCTGCCTCTTCCAAAAGTTCCTGACGAACAAGTGATGGTAACAGCTGGAAGTCTCGCAATATAGCTTGAAAGGGAAGGGTTAAGGGGTTCTTCCATCGAATACTCCCAATTCAAGAAACATCTACCCTTAGCGATTCGTCCACGGTCTCAGTCACCTCCCTTAATACCTCTTTAATAACATAGTGAATTCTCAAGCCACCAACATAAAACCATCCCACGCTTTAGTTTTGCTGGCTGGCTGATCAAACCTATAACCCTTATTGGAATTTGCTTACCGCCAAATTCAGCTATGGTGCTTGTTATATTAAAAAAGGACTTGACAACATCTTTACAGTTTTAAAAGACCAGGGATGTATCAATTGGCGTGCCGTCCAACTTCTGAGCGTTTCGTATTCCGGGTATCACGTTGTACGGGTGTAGACAGCGGCAGGACACGAGTAGAGGCGCCGGCAATCATGTTTGTGATACGGGTTAACATATCCAGATGACCGATTTTCTCAACAGCCATCATTAGACCTAATGGCTGCAAGATGGGGTGAAAATCACATCATATCCAACATCGATCCCTTCCCCAACAAATTTCTGGCTTCAGCATAAGTGCCCCAATTGCGCCAGCCATTCGTTCTGGCGAAGCACTCCGTAGATTATCTTCCTGGGATGGACGTTATGGTTAAGCTTCGGATATTGCTTGAGGTTCAGCTTGCTCGTTGGACGCTTTACGCACTCAACCAAAATGAGATAAGCGAATCCGGCAGTTGAGTGCAGATGCACAGATTGATTATATAAAGATACGATAAACGATCAGGATGATTCATCATACATACAAGGTGAAGCATCTAGCACAACTCACCTCCCCCGCCTAACCACACAAACCCCACTCGCCCCTCACGAATACGAGCATCCACACCACAATGACCCCAAGATACGATAGTATTATGTTTTTTTTTATTCCGCATGTATATGTATTGCTCATGCAAGCTGGGCTCCATCATATGTACAAGACCCACCCAATTCACCTCCACACAAAATCACCCAGCTTCCCCATACGCATCCCAATCTTCCCCCGTGCGTATATTGTATGCATCAATCCAATCCGCTTTAAAGCGTGTACTGATTCCTCTCCACCCATCCACTCCGATTAAAGTAGCCAGCATCAAGCCCTCAAGTCTTGGTGTTCCTTCCTCAAGATGGGGTAGCTCAAGCCAGAAATAAAAAAGTGAAGTCCATGCAAAAAACATCGAGACTCGTGAATATTATATCTACCCTACTTCCCATTCTCTAAGAGTAACGATGGAAGAAAAACCTCGGTTCCAATCGAACGCCCCGACCTCAAAGCCACGACAAGATCCTGTATTTCTGATGTTGATACCCATGCCGCTAAAGGAAAAGTTTCATTATTTCATATTCGTTGTGAAGTTGTACAGTGGAAATGTGTGACCTAATCGTCATTATCCGGGTCTGGGTTGGTGGTTCGCAGAATTTTTCTTGTATAGTCGTGACCATCATTGATAGTATTCAGACTCTCGCGGCTGCGGTTGCCGTAGGCTACTCCGAAAGGATCTAATCTTGGATCCACTGGCTTTAATCCATGTGCACTGATTCGAGAACTTCCGCTGCCTTCTACTGTGGGTGTGACAGGCTCGAAGCCTCCCACAACGGTTTGGCCGTTGGAACCTAGCACAAATCGAGAGTGCTGGCTCATGCTACGAGTCATATCTCCCTGTAAGCCAGAAGTACTGCTTCTTTGACTATCGTGCAAGTTTCTTCGCGCCTCTTCCTCTTTATTTTGATTCTTCTTCCTCTTGTAGAGCCAGAACAGAGCACCGCCTATTAGGGCGAAAACGACTATTAATCCAATAGCCAATCCAACAGCTCCTCCTGTCCCAAGGCCACCGCCACTTTTTCCTTTGGATGCCTCTGGAACATTCGTAGATGCAACCGCTGGAGGTGCGGTGGGAGTTACGGTCACAGTTCTCACTGATTCACCGAGGGTCTCCACCGATATCGAAGGTGTAGGAGTCCAGGATGAAGATGTTGGCCGGAGTGGCTCACTAGTAGGTGCTGGCGTTTGTGTTGGAGGTGTTTTAGTCTACAATGAATAGTCAGTATCTGCTTCCTGTAATTAATGCCCAAGTAATCGGCCAAGACGGCATACACTGGAGAAAGAAGTTGAAGAAGATGATTCTTGGAGAGGATCAGGTTGAGGAGTGACGAAGACAGTCTCGGTTTGAGGAGGATCTGGATCCTTCGTAACCGTTATCTGTCGTTAACAACGAGTCAAAAATGTTGCCAACGCAAGGGCGCAAAAATATCAATGCAGTTGAATATGCTACTGGACGCGAGGCCAACACGTAGAGAAGGGTCCGAAGTACTAACCTGACTAATTGACGTGCGTGATGATGATGAGCTTGCACCTTTAGTTCCAGCTGCAGCTTTGTTTAACTGGTAATAGACAAACAACCCATCACCTCCGCAAATATCATCTGGATATCCCGGGCACGTCTCTTTGCAGTCATCTGCAGAAGTTGTGGCGCTTGGGATGTAATCGGAGCACCAACAATTGTTCCCTTGTAAGATGGAAAAGGCGAAATTGTTATTCTGCGTACAGGTATCATAGCATTCTCCGTAAGACTGCCACTGATAGTAGACTATAAGGCGATAAATATTAGCGAATGCACTTCAAAAGAACACGCTGCATAGCGGAGTATTTACCGGGCGTGAAGTCGGAACCAGTATTCAGATTCGAGCAGTACTTGATCGGCCCAGCGGCAGCTGCTTTGTGTATGCAGCAGATGAGGGCAATGAATGCCAGTCGGTGCGACCACAGCGGTGTATAAGATGCCATGGTAACGGAGAATGAAGCTGATAACACTCAATGTGCTTCGAGAGTGCTTATTCGAGGCGAGACAATACGAAGACTGAGACTGGAATGTTGTAAACGACGGTGGTGGGTTGGTCGGCCCCAAAATCACATTTGAATCAACAGGAGAGTGTAGATAAGGCAGTCACGGCCATCACCAGCAGCAAGTCGGAAATTGACAATGGCGAGGGGATTCACGGCCAAAGGGTTGGGTGGTGAAATCTTCGTTTTGGGTGGGATGGATTGTTGGAAAACGGATGATTCGGAGGGTGCGAGAGAACCACAACAAGATCAAGACACTTTGCTTGGCGTTGGGTGGGGCGTCTTAATTTGGATCCACAGCGGTAGAATCCAAGTTTGCGCGCTAGCAGATATTAAGTTAGAGTACTGCGAATACTAGCGGACTATAGCTGCTAGCGTATGCTTCCTGATGGTGTTGGCAAGCAATCCAGCTGGATTGAATTGGATTGGATTTGGTCGATTGAATTGCATGATCCAACATCCGGCGATGAAGGAAATTGTCTTTCACGCAGGAGAACAAAAAGGAGTCGCTGCGGCGGATGCTGACAATATTGACTGTTGTTGAGATCCTCGCCTCACCCTCACCTCACGTCCAGTCCCTTAGAGCAGCGGGAATAAGATGTTTATCCTTGCCTAGATTATAGGAACAACCGGAAATGTGCTGACTATCGTAATACAGATGGAATCATTTGCAAAACATTGGAAAAAGCTATAAAGCGTTGGAGTCCATGGCATACGTAACTCACTCACCGCATGGAGTCACCAATTGAATTAGCATTGTCTTTACGGCGACTCAATTATACGCAGGCTATGAATGCAAGAGCAGAAGTTTATTCAAGAGCATCCCTCCATCGTGAAAGTGAAATCAACAAAGAGTTCTGAGGTTGTTGATGAATGAGTTTATCTCTATTTCCGAACGCAGACACATAGAAAGTATTCGCAGATCCATGGACGCATCCACTTTGCCTCTGAGACTTTTTTGATTTGCTTTTTCAAATCATCGTCATAGGCTACCGCCCCAACATGTCGAGATTTGGAGGCATGCCTGCTAGTGCAACGACTATCCTACAAGCTGAAGTCTAATTCTCCCACTCTACCGGAGCCAAAGGCCTCCGTGGATCCAAGGCAGTCTTCGTATCTCCTCTTGTGTTTGTTGATGTAAGAAAAGATCGGCTTTCTCCTCCCCGCAGAAAATACGAATAGGGGTTGACACGGATGCTTTCCAAACAACGGCGGCAGCTCCTGCGCAGATCACGACTGACAAAATCTCGTCATGGCGTCCACTGTTTAGGGGAAGGCTTGGGAGATTGGCAGTTGACAACCAAGGCGAGAGCATATTTTTCGTATGGCTGGGCGGGTGGCGTTGTAGATTTGGAGCAACGATGAAGTGTGGGCGTACGTGCATGAAGCCTACTTGGTATGTATCATGCATATTCATAGAAAAGTCGTACCACGATGGAGTATTGTGTAAAGTGGTAGATAAGAACCCCGCATCGCCATACATGAAGATGAAGATGAAGATGGTGGCCGGAGACTCTGACTGGACTGAGCCCTTGATATCTCAATTCACCTACGGACCAAATTCGACGAATTCCTCTCTAATTTGCTTTCTTATTCCGGCATAGTTGACAATACTTTAGCACTTCAGAAGAGATCGCTAGAGATCGTTAGGGTCTTAGAGCCATAACCTCGGAATGAAAGCGTGGCTTTGTTACCTGCTCCATTTTCACGCGCATCTCTTCCATCTATCTTTGCATTGCGCGTCAAAGCGGCGTCAAGGAAACGAGGAACTTGTACCATGACACTAACACGTCCTTTTACAACCCCTTTTCACGTCCCAATCTCCTTGCGAAAAGCAAGTCTTGCGTAGGTATATCCATCTCCACATACCCATCATATTCCTACACGTGAGCCATTACTTTCCTCCTACCTCTGGTCGAAATGCTTATCGCTCAGAGATCTCAGTAATGGAGGGGTTCATCATGATGCTGGCTTATAATCCCCAAGGGCCTGTCCATAAGACCAGGGGCGATTTGCTCATATTGTTCTCACAAATTCTGTCCCTCATCCGCCTTCTTCTTATCGATTCTTGTTCCGATGCCGAATCTCCCGAATAGCATCTACTCCTCAATGCCATTGACCTCTAATCCCGCCAGTGCCTCTCTTCCTCTTCGAGCACCCCCAATTCCATTACCGTTGTGCAGTGTTCGTATTCTCACGTAGAAGCAATTGTGACTGCTCGTGTAATTGGAGCTCATATTTCGGTACCTGCATTAGTTATCTTGTTATGCAGATGCTAAGCCCCCTTTTCTCATATTCAATTCGAGTGATGATTGTATGGTTGGTGTACTTTCACGAGGCGAAAGCTGACCAATCAATTTCATGTGACCAGGAGATGGGGTTCTTCAGCCTTGTTTATGTGATCAACATTATGAGAATGTTCAACAACCATCATCTAAACATAAGCAAAGCTCACCTTGCCAGAACGTGAGGGCGACGACCATGCCATACTCAACCAGAGGGTTTTGCTAGAATCGCTGTAGTGCAACATGACAAGTATATGTACTCTTGATCCAGTTCGCATAGCGTGACGACTTTTCAGCTCTGGAACTCGGTGCCCGTAAGGATGAAGCTCTCCTTGAATCTCCTCGGCCTTTTGCTGGTGGCTAAAAATGCCTCCGCTGGGAAATATCTTGGGTATATCTCTCCATACTCCTTTGACGCGAATTACTTTCATGCTCCAACATGGATGACGGCCTTGCCGGACAGCACGAACTTGACGTCGCTCTCCATTCCTGGAACTCATGATACCATTACCAATGTGGTTAATGGTCCTGTCGCGGTAATTGGATTTCTTTCATACATTTTCTATCGTCCAATTTTCTACTTATCTCTCCTTTATCAAATCTCCAGCTCCAGCCTAACAAGCCCAGCAATGCCAAAACCACCGCTTAGGCACCCAGCTCGAATCAGGTCATAGATTTTTCGATATCCGCGCTCGCCGGATAAACAATACTCTACAAATCTATCACGGCGAGTCCTTCACTGGAAAATCCTACACCGATGTTCTATTGACATTTTTCTCCTTTCTTGAGCAGAACCCAGGTGAAACCATCCTTATGCGCCTCAAAGAAGAATCTACTGCTATCAACAGCACATTCTCCTTTGTTGATGCTTTCAACTACTACCGTCTCACCGATAAAAAGACTGCATCAGGTTCGAAAACACACTTTTGGCTCCCTCCCTTTCCCGGTGGCCCAGCTATACTTCCAACCTTAGGCACGCTGCGAGGGAGAATTATCATTTTGCAGAATTTTGGCAGCGAGCCAGCGGAATACGGGATAAAATGGGAATCCCCCGTCCTCTCCATTCAAGACGAGTACATCGTCCCCGATCTCTTTGCCGGACTCGACTACAAATTTGCTGCCGTAACCCAGGGCCTTGAGGACGCAAAAGCAGGAATTCAGAAGAGGGACGGGAAACTATACTTGGGGCATTTAAGTGGGAGTATAGGGGTCTTGCCAATCGAATGTGCAGCAGGGACGGTGAGGAGTGGTATTGAGGGTGGTGTGGTGGGGATTAATGATCGGACCGGTGCCTGGTTAGAGCAAGGGGGAGGGGGAAGGACGGGCGTCGTAATTAGTGATTTTCCTGGCAAGGAATTGGTGAAAAAGGTCCTGGACAGGAATCAAGGGCTAAAGATTCAGACGCGGTTGAATTGAGGAATATCTTTTTGGTTCTACAAGCAAGGTGCACTGGCAGTTGTCAGACTCTGTTAAGACTCTAGATATGATGGTTCGATCTCTGTAACGAATTCGGATTTATTGAAAGCCGCTCAACCAACTTAAAAAGAGTTCAAATGGCTTGATGTGTTTTTCATTAGTATAAAAATGTAGCAATACAATCATAATATGTCGCGGACGCAAGTTGTATGGAAGCCAACTTCCTTCAGCGCTGGAGCTAAGTTAAGCGAGGTTGAGAAAGGGGCAACCAGCTTCTGAGTGCTTCAACCTTCAACAGAGGCTTATAGGGTTGTAGCCTAGTGAATCCAAAGAGACAATTAGACTATGTAATTCTCACATAACAATTTGAGTTCGGTCCATGTCTCATCAAGCCAAGCATAGCTCGCTTTCATCTCTCGGCATTCAATGAAGAATCTTATTCCCGTGCCATCTTACATTAGTTACGACATCACCTGTCAGCAAAATAAGTTCCGCCTGTCTACTATGTTTCACTACATTTTTGACACTAAGATACTTTATCCGAGTAAAACCGGGCATCAGCATGTCCAATCTCCGGGATCTTAAACGCTAATATCATATCCGGTTTTACGTGTATAGGGCTAAGTTTATACACTGCATGTCAGACAACTCGTAAAATGAGCTTACACGAAATAAAACCCCCTTGAGTAGGAGACTCGCTCTGATTTATCCAAAAAAATCAGCTTGCCAACTCAGGGTCGCTTGAACAAATCGCTTACAACTTAAGGCCACTTTGACAACTCACTCTCATAGTCATCTGAACTGTCGCAGCCTTCGTGCTACCCATTTACACATAGCTATTTGTTAACCATACCAACAAACTCACTTCTCCCAAGCCACATCTGCATCCTTGCTAATTTCCACTCCCTCAATCCCTTTTCGAATCTCCTTTTTCCTCGCCGTCTCCACGCCAAACCTCTCATCCCGCTCTTTGACTTTCTCCCACGGGACCTGTTCAGCAATCAGCCCCTTTCCCTCCCAAGTAAGAAGCTAACCCAAGAAAGAACGTGAGATACATACCTGTTCATCGCTCGTAAAACTCCCCATTAATTCCGGCCGCCCAAGCGGGATCTCATCCCCCCGATCGACTTGCCAGAAATGCCACGTCTTGCCATACAAGCCTACCACCTCTTTCATCTCTTCCGTCTCTGGGATCTCCCATACCGCACCTGGAACGGTGGGGTTTGGAAGAATGAGCATTCCGCTCTTGACCTACATGCTTACATTTTAGCATTTTTTCGATCAATAAATAAAACGAAGGAAGAGCAAGCAAAGTCGAGTATTACCTCATATTCATGCGAATGCCATAACTTCCTTTCTTCTTGGTCGAGGGTGTCATATAGTTTTGGCGTAATCATGTATTCAACACCGATCAAACGCGCTCCTTTTTCTGGAGAGTCGTAGATTAGACATTGCCTCATCTATCCCTATCATCAGCCCCCTGATTCCTCGTCTTAAATCTGCTTGATGATGAAATAAGATGGAACCATAGAAAGAAGGGAAACTCACATCCGCGTTTAAATGGGTGCAATAATGATTCGCCTCCACGCTTCGTTTTGGATCAGAGACATAGATATGAAACGCATTCAAGTGCGCGCAGATATTCTTAATAGGTTTGAAATCTTGCGTCACGGCGGCCCCGGTTTCCAGGATGGTGTCTTTTGTTGTTGGCGGGGGGAGATGTGAAGCCATTTTGCAGCTTTTTTTTCTATCTTTCACTAACTTATTTCTTAAAACTAATTTCGAAAAATGATAGGGAGCACTTTTGTAATTAAAATCTCCAGAAATGGCGTGGAGGGTTGTTATGTTGAAAAATTGTGAACGTCATCTGCATTATGACGCTGCAATTGAACCAATTCGTGATATCTCTTGGCGAATCACTTACTTGCCCAACGAACGGAGTTCTATTCATATTTTGGAAAATCAACGCTATTAAATCTTGAGATAAGTAGACACTAATTCTGAAAAGCCATAGCTATAGTTCAACCATCGTTTCTTAAAGCGCGGGGAACATTCTACCTCAGAATCATAGAGTGCTGGCTACTGAGCGTTACAATATGAGTCGAGCTGGCGTGAAGCTATACAAACTATTTGGTAGTATGATTTCAATCTGGTATAAAAGAGGATTGACTGATCCAACCCACCTAAGTCACTAACCCCATGACCCAAGCGTGAAGAGAAGCAGATATTACGCATCCCACTTAGCACAATTCGGACTACCAATACCCTCAGAAGTCATACATTATATTCATTAGCCATTAAGCCTTAAAGCGTTCCTCTATTTATACACTGTCATATCAGCCATATCAGATCTACCCCGTCTCCTCCCTCCCTCCCAACCCTTGGATCCTCGTTTCCCGACCACAGACTGCTCGTCTTGCTCCAATACCTCAAAGCCCACCCGATACACCCCAAGCACCCAAACATGCCAAACCCTGCTGCGGGAGCCCACGTCCTTACAACATGAAACCATTCTTTATAATATTGCGCGTTTTGCAAATCTACGTACCCGCCGTAAGATGAAGTGCCCATGAACGAGGCTTTGCAATAGCAGTTGTTGAGTCCGCCGGTAGTTTGTAGCATCATAATCGAAAGGAGCAACAGAGTGTTTAGAGTGTTCGCAGGGATTGTGAGACGACGGGTCCACGGAGGTGGTTCTTGGTAGATGATCTGGACGGAGGATGTAATGCAGCCGATGAGGAAGTATAGAAGATATAGGGTAGAGCGACAGCCGAGCCCGATTGTGGGAGTATTGAAAGCAATGACGAACGCAAGGAAGATTTGCTGGCTCACAAATACGTGGACAGCGAAGCATATCACCCACCAGGAGGTGGGACGCTTTGTAAGAGTACGCTGGAATCGAGCAGATTTCTTCAGATGGTAGTCTGCAAAGGTGAAGCCCTCGACAGGGATGTAGGGTTCCTTTTCAACAATTTCGAGGAGAGCGGATGTTACGCCACAGTAGCGAAGTCGTCGTCCCTGGCCGATGAATTCATCGACCGTTAGATCCATGACCGAGCCTTGGATATGGTGTTTCTTGGAAGGAGGGCGCCACCATACTGGCTCGGTACCTGGAGGGCAAGAATATATAGCTTCATTATTATAAAGCCACCTATCAATCAAGACTCTACATCGGACGGAGGCGGTTGGGTTGCGATCTGTGACTGTGGAGCAGACGAGGACTGGAAGCCATGACACGAAAATCCCAAGCGCGAGACTGTGAGCGGTGGTATTATCGCCTAGATTAGCGAAAGCAGTGACAAGAGAGAATGCGAATGCCACCATAAACCAGGTCACATTTATTAAGACGGGAAAGACTCCTCGTCGTCTATTGCAACGGAGCTGGAAAGCGAGATTTGAAATGAGCACACGGGAATAGACGACATCTCTCTCATCGCTATCTGTTAAGGGTCGTAATATGCCGTAGACTAAGGCTCTGTCTCTACGTTCCCGGAGTCTCAGGAGGTGAGCGCTTTTATCCATCCCAAAAGTACGATACTCGTACTGGCCGATGCAACTCAGTACATACAGCACGTCTCGATAGAGCTCTTCTGTGTGTGGTTCTTGCTTAGATAGCGCTTGGCATTGGCGCATAGTATAGATGTTAAAGAAGGTTGTCGTGAGAGCAGTTCGAGGAGATCCAATCCAGCTTGTGAATGCCTCGAATGTTTTTCTATATTTCTTTCTCGAGAGCGCTTCATATGGAAGGTTGGAGAAGAGCGCAACCGACGGTAAGACCTATGAGGGTCAGCTTTTGCCCGCTCTGATCGGTCGCATTCCCTCAGAATACAGCACTCACGCCAGATACTTACCCAAGTTGTCAAAACACTTAAAGCTGTTGGAAAATCATTTGGATCTGGTGCATTCCCACCACACATATGCTTGCATCCTAGGTCAAAGTCAGCCCCCCGATTTATTCAATCCCCATCTTCCATAGAAACTCGTCTAAGATGCTCCTTCACCATCCAGTTAACATCAGAGAATAAACTAACCTTCATAAGTTAACGTGGTCGGTTGCTTCACCTCGGCGCCATAATCAAAACCCTTGATCTTTTCTTTGAACTCATGTATCGCTGGATCCCAACCCATGGTATTGTTGATGCTGCCATTGATTACACCCTCAACCACCGCCCGACACGCTGCAAGACGACCATGGCCTGAGACTAAGACTGCGAACGGAAGTAGGTATAGAAGCCTTTCTGGATAGAAAGTAGGGAAACCCATTGTCGCTTCCTTTAATAGTTATCGCAGTTCCTCATCTACGAATTGAACACGACCTTCACGAGAGATGGCGAGTCGTGAGGGAAATAGGAATTAAAGGACATGTTTCTTCAAGAAGCGATGAGTCCTGGAGGCGTAGAGTTTGCGATTATTTTGTGGGTTGGTGATCAAGGTAGACGAGCCATGTGATTGATAGCGCTTGGGACTTATCTTTCGGCTGCGACTGAGCGCTTTGCTTTGGCGGAAGCTCGTACCGGCATATTGTACAGTACTGTATTGTACATACATATGTAAGACGGTGAGTCGTACATGGTATGCACATGGCCAATCGCTCTGTTTCCACCATACAAGACAAACCGTTTTAGATACGCCACCGAGAGCTCAGCCGCACGATCACCGCAGCTCGATAGGACGTGATCAATATAGCCAGAAGATAGCGAACTAGCCTTACTGAATTGGAGCGAATAAACGACACGTCGCACGACCCCGGTCGATTACCGATCATATGAGTTCATTCCAAAGTCAGATCTTAAAAGAAAATCAACCTTGCTCCCCAACCTGCTGGTTTTTGAACGGCGCTAGGGTTATTTGGTTGATTTAGAGTTTCCGATGCGAGCAATGCTAGGATAGTTGAGCCTCATCCTCGCTCGGACCAGGCCGCCGACCTTGTTCAAGCGGTAGACTACACTAGGTGACTATCTAGGTAAAAAGTCATAGGGTTTAAGCTTTAAGCTTTCCAGGGGTTGCATTTGGAGTTAGGTGTCGTGGCAGAGTTTGGGCGAGCTGTTACGCGAGAACCTGGGATAGTAACATGGTTTCAAGGAGACGGAACACATTAATGACGGCTGAAACTACGTGGCCAAGTTGATATCTTGGGAGCGGGAAAGCGGAGAAACAGCATAGGAAATCATAATAATAATACGTAACCCAAGATCACAAGTTCTGTATGCATTCATTCATCACTCGTACGCTATATATCATCCAGATATAATAATACAATCCTACCCAGAGTTCCCTTTTCCATCCCATAAATCTACAGAAACGCCATGTTGCCCTCTCATCGGAGAGACGAACGATCCGGCGAGCGTTCAGGCGATGCTCTCCATTCGAAGTCTTCCACTAGTTCTTTCACTTTGCTTCTCCCCTTCCCCGGCGTGCTTGCCGCAGTTACGTCGTTTCCTTTGCCTCTCATCGGAGGACTCTCGACCATAATCTCCTTCCCCTTTCCCTTGCCTTCAACGACCTCCCGTTTCGCTATCTCGATGGTGCTCTCCACCTTCTCGCCTGCTTCCGCCTCGACGACTCTCTCCAGCGGCTCTACTGCCTGTATTGACCTTCCACTGCCCTTCTTGCTTCTTAGGCTCCCCACTTCACTTTTTTCGTCGTCCGTGAAATCATGATTTACCACCCTTAGCTTTTCCTTGGGTACCGTGAACATGACCTGCACAACTCGGTTGCGAACTGCTTGTTCAATATCCCAATCGTCGGACTCCTCACTCCGCCGCAACTCGCCGGTGAATGTACTTGAGCGTCCGGCATCTAAATCCGCGCTGTCTTCCCAGTCGGACTTGCCTTGTTTCCGGCGCCAAAGCATTGCCCCAGCGGACACAGCTCGCCGTGGTAGTTGGCCATTTGGGATCCCTACGCGTATTGGACTTGGTGTGCGATTACCGAAAGATGCCGAGGGACTTCTGTATTTGGGAGCATTCGAGTCGCCGGTGAACGCTTTTCGTATGCTACCAAGCCATCCGCTGCGACCGAAAGGCGCTGGCTTGTTTTTGGAAGGGCTGCCTGGTACTATTTGGTGGTGACGAGGGGATCGAATTGGTGATGCCTCACGACTACTCCATCCATCATCAGTCCTAGTCAAGAGTCCTTCTGCTTCGGCTTGAAGAGCACTAAAACTGGTATGAGCTGTGTTGAAGCTTGCGCCTTCACTGCTTCCAGAACTTTTTGGGGGGTTGCCTTTCACATCTGGTGCGATACTGACTGTTGTAGCTACGGTGGTTGATAACATCGAAAATGGGCTCATAGCATTGGTAATAAATCCGCGCAATGAATCATTTCTTGATCTACCTTGTGAAGATGAATCAGAATGAGAATTTGACATGGCCGAAACCGCGACGCTTTGCTCAGAAAGATTGCTGGCTGTTCTACCACTATCTTCTTCTCCTGACACAGAGCTAACATAGCTGGCAGCTATAAGTTGTGCGCGACGGTTTGGTGACACTCTACCAGCCGATGAGTGGGATCGAGCTTGAGAATAAATCATTGCATCTGCAGCGGCCCAGTCAGACACCCATTCTTGAATCTCACGTTCACGAGATCGTGCTGGACTTTCAGAATCGTCTCCCAAGTGAGTGGTTGATGATAAATTTGGCTGATCACGGAATGGATCCGAAATACGTTTAGTGTGTGCAGATGTCGGAGTATCATCTAAATCATGTTCGTAAGTCATCTCGACTGGCCCATTGTCATCTTCATCGGCTTCATAAATCGGATGGATTGGTCCAGCTGTCCCAAGACTGTTCGTTCTTCCATGCGTGTGGTAGTCGAATGGAGCTCCATTGGGTGCAGGCTGGTATGCTCCCTTCGCATTTCTTGTCCGTACAGGTTTTCTGGATATCTGTCTTGGTGGGAGAGGCACATTTCCACCTAACCCATGGAGACTGGTGTCGATGTCCTCGTATTCCGCCATGGCTGGTCCATGGATAATATCATCATCATCGGCGCGATTCCATCGATTGTTTGACCATGGAAATCCGCCACTTCTCTGTCCCATCTCCCTAGGTGTATACATGATCGCTGACCCAGCACTCAGTGACTGGATATGTTTTTCTCGTTCATCCTCTCTCCTACGCTTGACTCTTATGTTGTAGCAACATAATAGGACGAGCACAATCAAAATAGCTGCAAGACCCAATCCCAGACCAATCCCCAGACCAAGCTTCTTCTTATCGCTCTTCTCTTTGGTCTTTGACTGCGATTCAGCCGCATTACTCGCCTGGACTGCAACGTATGTAGGGTTAATATATTCGGCCACCCATGACAGACTTGTAGCATTGAAGAACATAGGGCTAGCCTCATTTTCCGAATCTCGCTTTGTCATTTCAGAGCTGGAGATATTGTATCCGCCCATGACCATCATGACATTCCCCGGCAGCATTGTTGCACCATGCCCGTATATGCCATTTCCACTCGGTTGTTTAATAGGAACAATCCACTGCCAGTTTCCATCGCCACCAAACCCAGTCCCAAGTTCCAAAATGATTAGTTGCGGCTCTGCTGCCTGTTCGGTGTTTCCAACCCATCCTCCATAAACAATGATTTTCGTGCCATCTTCTGTGAGGAGCGATGTGTGTCCGGATCTGCTATCCACACCTGTTACCAAACTCTTGACCGCCAGCTCAGTATTGGGATTCGAGGTTGGCGGGGAAGCCACCGTGACAAAGCTCCAGCTCTCTTCCGGCAAGCTCCATATTGCGACCTGACTCATGTTTATGAATGCTGTTTGAGTATGGCCACCTAGCAGCACAAAGTTCTGCTGCTGCATCGCAATCCCCGTAGTGTTGGAGAAGGTTGGTGTCAAGCCCGTAATCGTGAAGCCTGCTTCCGCAATTGGCGGGCCTCTGCTGCGTGAGAAGTCAATGGCGTAGGTGGCCGGATCTGGTTCTGGTGCGAGTCGGAGCATGTGGTTCGAGTACGTCGCGTTCGACTGCCACGCAGAAATACCTGTCCCAGGTTCTGGGCACATCCCACCGAAGATGTAGACTTTGGTTTGAGAAGCATTTGCATGCACGTAATCAGAGAAGCTGAAAGCGCCGGCGAGGAAATTGGCTCCCGGTAAGTCGGCGGATGTGATGCTAGAGGGAGTATTTGTCGTTTGCTTGCTCCATGTAGCAGGACTTGATTCGGGTGTGAGTGCCCATAGATCCGCACTTTCAGAGATTGCACAGTCTCCTGCGTATACCGATATTTGCCCTGCTGCAGAGATGGAGGGTATGTAGGCGGCGGAGCCATCGGTTGTAAATGGCAGGTCCTGGGTGATGATTTTGAGGGAGCTGTTGGAGGAGGATAGCGTGGAAGAGATATTGATGGCGCGAAGCTGGTGCGCTGCGTCTTGAGAAAAGATGTATGCGACGTCCGAAGAGAGCAGAATGGTTGTAGGATTATATGGAAGTGACTGGCCATATGCCATTGAGCAAAGGCTCCATAGCCAGAGAGCAGAGCAGATTAGCACACTCATGATGTGTTGTCAACATGCATAGACCATGTATATAATGTTGAGTAATGCTCCGCAAGCTCAGCGCATTATCGGTCTTCCAATTGCTCACGCACTTCGATTTCCAGATTCAACAGCAAGAGCACAGCTCTACAGTTTCGAGAGGTTAGTCGTAGACTTCTCAATGTTTAGCCGTGTAACATGGTCATTGACTGGCAAAGAGAACTGGAGGGGAGGAGGAGGGTCGACCGGAACAGCGACCAGCTGGGCTTACTAGTAAACAGAACCCTGATGCTCATCCAGGCCGTTCCATTATATTGTAGACGTGTTGTGTCCAATCAAGGATGTTCCTAATCAATAGTCCGAGATTTCCTTGCGCCATTTGTTATTGTCCGTAGCGTGGCCGCACAAGCGGTGGTTGCTATGGTGATCTGAATATTGTAACCAACATTACATGTGAAGGTGGGCTGGCTGACCTGCAAACACCTGATTCTTGCGACTGCTTGAGAAATGATGTCGCAAAAAGCGACAAAACCACAGATGGCTCGTCATGTTGATATTTAGTGATCAATTAAAGTCCTTGACCATTATGTTGATGCCGAAGACTGGATGAATCTCGCATAATGTATGATTAGATGTGTTTAGCCGATATTATGTAAGCAAGTCACTATCAACACCACCAGCACCACAGTTCCTCAGCTCCATCACACAACAGTTAGCCATCGTCACATCTTATATTTTAGCATAAAATCGATGTCTTGATGTGGCCACGCCTCAAAAACACAAGAAATGTGATCAGTGTTCTTTGGGCAATATCAAATGAGTCTTAGAAGTCTCAATCACACTCTTGAGCTCGCCAAAACGTGACCGAATGTTTGTCAATAAGCCCACCACTTTGTTCACCTAGAAATATAGATAGATGACTTGTCAACCTGGGTGATACAACTACAACAACAAGAGAATCCGATGCCTACCTTGGGTTTTGCTTCGCACATAGTCTATTATAGATCCAAAATGAAAGGTGTGTAACTCACGTGACAATGTACATATGTAGCTGGTTGTCCCTTGAGAATTGAGGATATATTCCATATCCAGAAACCTGGGAAAAGGAGATGCAAAGCACATAGCTATCGAACTAGTGGGGGAAGGAGAGAGACAGCATTACACCCTGAAAATAGGACGAAAGTAGCTGGTAATTGGCATAAAATTCAGAAGTCTTGGTTATTGGTATAGCTAGCCATTCCCTGGGTCAATGCAAGAGATGAGAGCCACTTTCTCCCCCTGGACCACGTAGTAAGTACCCCTCTCGTCCCCTCTCTTCCTCGCCGAGTACATACGTACTCGTACGTTAATAATAATAAGATTGTCACCTAACTCGATCAAATCGCTATCCACACCACTCGGAGAAATTATTGTAGCCCGGTCTTAGCATTTGACCATGCGCATCCAAGCGTCATCTTGAGCGGCTCGTGGTGCCGAAAATACATTGCTGAGGGTCACACACATATAACCACACACCCACAACCCGACAATTGGGGAAAGATTCGAGCAAGATATGCTCACTCTCACTTTCTCGCCTCACAGACAGAATTAAATCTTTATTGATTTTCTCAGATGAGTGTGTTGTGGGCGTGCCACCGTTGCATCAACCGCGTGCTCTGAGCCGCACTGAGCGCGAAATGCATATCTCAGGGGGATAATCACTACAACGCACCATGCTTATTCGAACAATACCGTCACATCCTGTCATCGCCATCTCTTAGCGCCGTCAGCCTTAAAATTACCCATATATTACACTTTATGTCATTGGTGCGGGGGGAATTAACTGCTTGCTGTGTTGGGTCTAGTCAGGCACAGAGACGCTGTGCCCCTTTGATTCGTATTGAGAGACTTGGAAATTCCAATCCCATGAGTGATCTCGGGTCCTGAGAAGGTGCGGAAAAGAGGTGGTCTTCTGGAGAACGATATGGTAGAGCGATCTCTCTTTGAGGGTATTCCGATAGCTAGCTCTATATCTCGCATTGTGTGGAAATGCTATTCTCAAGGGTGATGGATATGGTTATGGATCTGGTGATGGAACCGAGCGTTCGGCCGAGTCTCATGTTCACCACCAAGTCACTGCTTAGTTACCAACCTCTGGGGTTACATTATGCAGCCTGCAAATATTGTGCTTAGCTTACTGGTCAGGTCGGCAGAGTTGGTGGAGCTTTCGGATTATTGAATGAAATCCCAACCAGCAAGCGAGTCCTCCTACGAGACTCAATTTCATGGAACCTCCTCCTACAGGTCCCCACAGATGCACCGTTAACATGCCTTCCGCTGTTAGAACACGATCGTGGCGTTCTAGGCTCCTAAACAAGCGGAACTGGTTGCGCCGTTTTCCCCTAGCTAAATCCCAAATCCCTTTATGAGGCATGGCTTCCTCGCTATCTCTGCCGCTGTCTCCCATCGACATCATCAACTCCAACGTTGTGCTTTCAAGTTTTCGTGCCCTGCAGACTTTTGTTTGCGTCCTTTCTTTGACGTTCAAGTCATCACATTCGTTCCTGGCCTCGGCCTCACCACAATCGTTTACAGAAGACTACACTCTTTTACCATAATGTTTTGCACTAAATCTCTGGCTACGGCCTCTGCTTTCCTATCTCTAATCGCTTCATCAACTGCTACATATAATGCGGCTTCGCCAGCCAATATGGCTGTGTACTGGGTAAGTTGATTCGCTTAGTATCTATCGTTCGATGTCTAACAAGTATCAAAGGGACAAGGACCAGATCAGAACTCACTTGCAGACTTCTGCACGTCAAGCTCAGTTGATATTATTCCAGTAGCCTTCATTAATAGATTCCCTGCCCAAGCTAATGGATGGATTGGAAACAACCATGGAAATGGTTGCTGGGGACCAGGATACGGATACTACAAGGCTCCTGGTTGGCCAACCTCAGCTAACTATAAGCCTGAGAACGACAGGCTATACACTACCTGTAACTCCGTTCGAGGTGGAATTCCAAAATGTCAGCAAGCGGGCAAGAAGATTGTTCTCTCACTTGGTGGAGAGTGGAGCTCAGCTTCATCTCCGTATCAGCTCACCGGGAAGGCTGAGGGAATAGCATTGGCAAACTTCTTGTGGAACGCGTATGGAACGTATGATCCTAACTCGGAATACATCAAGTCTGGTGGACCACGTCCGTTGGATGGAGGCGAGTGGGGAGCAGACGGTACTCATATCGATGTTGATGGATTTGATTTTGATATTGAGAAGGCACCAACCGATGGAGGTGCAGGATACATCGCGGCCATCAACAGACTCCGTGAGCTCTTTGCAACCAAAGGGTTGAAGGGCAAGAACTATCTCATCACGGGTGCCCCTCAATGTGTTTACCCAGATGCCAGCCTCGGTAGCGCTATTGCCGCCGTCAAGTTCGACGCCCTCTTCATCCAATTCTACAACACCGAGAGGTGCGCTGCAAGCGGCACTGGGTTCAACTACAACCAATGGACCAGCATCACTGGTCCCAGCAAAGACGCCAAGCTGTATATTGGACTTTTGGGAGCACCAGGTGCTAGCACAGCTGTCGACTCTAAAGGTGCTACATATTACCTCCAACCCGCAAAGGCAAAGTCGCTCATCGACACCTACGCTAAGACTCCCAAGTTTGGAGGTGTGATGCTCTACGAAGCGACCTTTGCTACAAAGAATATCAACAATGGCCAATCATATCTCGACTTCATTAAGAAGACTTGTCTCGCCCCTTATGCACCAGCTGTGCCAACCACCGCATCCACGGTTTCTAGCACCACGACTACGAGCTCTCCTACTACGAGCAAAGTCTCAAGCACACTCTCAACTTCAAGCCCTGTATCCCAATATGTCCCTTCGTCAACTGGAGCTAGCTCTTTGTCCTCGACCACCAGCAGCCTTTCATCTACGACTTCTGGGCTTTCCACATACAAGCCTTCAAGCACGGCCGAGCCTTCCGCCACTGATTCGTCAAGCACATATGAACCATCAAGCACTGCCCAAACAAGCACATACGAACCCTCGTCCACATATGTGCCTTCAAGCACGGCTGAGCCATCAAGCACTTATGAGCCCTCATCTACATATGTTCCTTCTAGCACGGCTGAGCCAAGTACTTACGAGCCTTCCAGCACATATGAGCCATCAAGCACTTATGAGCCCTCATCCACATATGTGCCTTCAAGCACGGCAGAGCCAACTCTTCCAACAGAAACAAGTACCTATGAGCCTTCATCTACTGAGCCATCAAGCACTTATGAGCCCTCATCTACATACGTACCTTCAAGCACAGCTGAACCAACTCTCCCAACAGACATAAGTACTTATGAGCCTTCATCTACCGAGCCCTCATCCACATATGTACCATCAAGCACAGCCGAGCCTTCGAGTACAGCTGAGACAAGTACTTACGAGCCTTCATCCACGTACATACCATCAAGCACATATGAGCCTTCATCCACCGAGACTTCGGCCACGTATGAACCATCAAGCACGGTCGAGACAAGCACTTACGAGCCATCAAGCACTTATGAGCCATCGTCCACACACGTCCCATCAAGCACCGCCGAGCCTAGTGCTACCTCAGAGACTAGCACTTACGAGCCTTCCAGCACATATGAACCCTCGTCTACTGAGTCGTCGAGCACTTATGAACCATCGTCCACATATGTACCTTCAAGCACATATGAGCCTACTGTCACCTCAGAGACCAGCACGTACGAACCTTCAAGCACATCTGGACCATCAAGCACGGCAGATTCGACAGTTACTTCGGAAACAAGCTCTGTTCCAACCACTTCTCAATCAAGCACCAGCGAACATGTTTCTGAATCCGGTACCAGTTCAATTGAGACCATTTCGCCAACTCCGTCACACTACCCCCCTTACGGGAACACTACAATCACTTCTTCATCTACCCAATGCACATCAACCGGCACAACGTATGTTCCAACTTCCACTGTAGTTACCGAGACCTCGGTTTCAAGTGTACCAGGCACAACTTATTCTCCAACTTCGACTGGAGGCGGAGAAGTCCCATCCACGAGTTCAGAGGTCCACACTACCCAGTACACAACGTCTACTATCTACTCTACTTATGTGTCGACTTACACCCAATGTCCTACATCCGTGAAGTGCCCAGCAGGAGGACCTTACGTCACCACGGTTGTCATTCCCGTATCCGTTACTATCTGCCCAGTGACAGCAACCCAAACTCCAGCCACTTATGTCCCTGTTGGATCAGATACATATGTCCCTGGTCCACCATCCATACCAACTGACGTTCCTACATTCAAGCCCACCGTCTCGGTGCCATCACAGGAGACCCCAGGAGGAGGAAGCTCGCCAACCATTGCAACCAGCAGCACTCTAACATTGATCACTACTGTTAGATATCACACTATTGTGCCAACGCCGTTGTATCCTACCGGACCAAGCAATGTTGAATATCCAGCTGGAAGCGGAACTGGCGTTCCAGTCGTTCCAGTACCTGGATATCCAATTGGAAGTGGAACTGGTGTGCCAGTTATCCCCGTACCAACATACCCTGCTACTGCCCTTCCAATCACCTACCCATCCTCCACTCCACTCCCACCAAGCTACGGAGAAAGTGCCGGATCCAAGATCGGTGCGTCAGGCATGTGGGTTGCTGGTCTTATGGCAGCTGTTGCGCTCATGATCTAAGTTGATGTTTTGTATCACGACAATTTCATTTTCGTTTTCGTCTAGTTGACAAGCTGGGGCATGCCATGTGTGGCAATGATCTAGGGCGTCGGTAATAGGGCATAAATTAAAGAGAGACATATATGTAACTTTCTTTGCATATTTTAAAAAAATCATAATCTAATTTAACCTCTCAATCCGCCTTACAGTCGTGATTTTGTCATACCATTATTCAAAGGTAGTGAAGATGAGGTCCTATGACCGCCTGCACGAGCCTGCTTGCCTTCCAAAACCGCGCTTTGACCTTCGCCAACATCTATGATAGAAACAGTTTGTGGAATGGTGCGACTCCAAAGGAGCAGATGGAGATTGGGAATTGGCTCACTTTTAATATTTGATGAGTTCTTGAAGAACTCAAAGGAGGATATATTCTTTTTGAACATCTGTAAGTTCAATTAAGTTGACGAAACACTTCGCAACTACTGATACTCTTTGAATAGAGCAAGCATGCGGCTATTCCTAGCCCGTTGAACAGCCTGCAGTGGAGTTTCCTTGTTGTATCTGTTCGGCAGACCATTCTTATTCATATTCGCACCATTTTCTAATAGTAAGCGAGCAGTCTCAAAGTATTTATTTTCAGCCCTTGTTATTCTTTTGGAATTATTAACGACCATACAGAGCGCAGTTGACGGTCCTGGCTCTCTGATGTCCCCAGAGCTTGGCGGCACTTGATTGACGTCTGCGCCTGCCTCTATAAGGATCTTTACGAGCTCTACGTCCGCTCGACCTGCAGCGTATTGAAGCATGCCTGTTCGGAGAATTACTTTTGGATTTATGTCCTAGTGCATAAAAAGTTAGAAATGTCCCTAGAAAGGTTTTGACTTTTTGATTTAGTCCAACATGACCAACGCGAAATCCTTCTAACACCCGGGGAAAACATAGACTGCTATAGAAATATCAATTCGCATCGACCTACAAGTAAAATCTCGAGAACATCTGTTCTAGGAGGAGATTCAGCCATGTGTCTATATTCATCTTTAGGAACCTTGACTCCATGTGCTAGGGTCCAGCGTAGTACATCGGCTGGGTGCTCATGATCTGCGCATGTAAGCAAAGATGAATACATGAACATCTCTAGCGCCTTTGGTGAGTTTTGAACGTTCTCCCAATTTTGCTCAAGCAAGAAATCAAGAGTCGTTGGCATCTGGAAAACTGCGCGATTGAGTGGAAATGTGATATCAAGGCCGAGCTCTTGAGCCTCTTTGAAACAAAATTGAAACATTTTATTGTGATTACTTTTGGCTGCAAGGGCTGCCAGTGGCTGGATTAGAAGTGAGCGGCGGTCTTGAAGCTTCTCGAGGTCACATTTGACTAGGTCGATCTTGTCATCAACACAACTCTGAAAGAGATGTTCCGAAAGCTGCACTTCTGAGGGCGAGAATGCCTCGTACCCTTCCGCTAGAGATGTCAGTCTGACATGATATGCTACATCCTCGGTCTTTGTTTGTGCAAATACCAAGTCCTGGGCGCTATTCATTTTATCATCATCTGGATGCCGTTCGCCACCATAGTGAGCAAGTAGCTGGCTGAAGTAGACTGCTTCCGAGATCTTCTTATCTTCCCGAGCCTGGATGGCATCTTGAAAGCAAAGACTTTTTTCGCCCTTCAAAGATGCGTTCTTGCCAGTTGCTTCCGATATTTCCTTCGAGCTGCCTTTTGCGGAAGATCTAGAGAGCCGAGTTCGGGAATGATTTGAATTTGCTACTATCGCTATACTGGCAATATCGGTTGCGGTATTCTTGGAATTTCTCAATTGCCTCTTTGGTTTGCACTTTGACTTAGTCACTTTCCCTCGACGCATATTATTCCGATCTATTTCTGTATTTAGCGATTCGGTAGATCTTCTAATAAGCTCGGTCCTAAACCTACTGGAAACACAGAGTGTGCTCTTTATTGATAGCTGGTGCTCTTGATAGATAAACAGAGTGGTTCGAAATCAAATGAAGCTGTATTCCAGGCATGGCTGATAAGTGCTATATTAATTTTCTACCTAATAAAGTTGGTTGGCAGGATCCAGGCTGTGTTTGTGGCTCGTGACTAGTGGGGCCTTCGACATAGTCATGTAGAGTTGACAGCTTTCACACAACAGAGCTGAAGAATAAGCAAACTATGATTGGTCACTTAAAGGAAGTGCAGCAATGTGACTCAGCAACAGATGTAAACGATGAGGAGAATATAAGCAAAGCCTAAGCAGAGTGGCGACGCTAGATCATCACGTTGGAAGCGAATGTGAAGAAATGTCATCTAAGACTTTTTTGTACTCTACCCCGAACCTGAGATGTTCACCAAAGTCCATTTCCATCTTTGGACCTGAGAAATTGCTGCTCTAATCTGAGCTAAGCCCGACCCCTGAGTCTATGATAATAGCTGAATTATGCTCAGGAATCCTCTTTTGGCTCCTTGACGAATCGGCTATGTTTCCACGTATATGCGTTGGTCTGGAACATGGGTACCTTTTTAAACCCAAGAAAATTCTTGGTGGCCTTTGTTAGGGAGTCAATTTTGCCTTCTTGTAAGTGAGCTGATTCTGAACGCTTGTTAACCTGAGCCGTAAACGAGCCTTCCAGGCGACGTTTTTGGGTTCCTCGGCTACAACAGGCTGAATAAGACTAGATAATGTGAATTTGCTCCAGAAACTGACGCTGGTGAGCGATTATGATGGGGTGTTCATAAGAGACATAAATCCTAAGCTCAAATCGCGTACGATGAGGAATATTTTCTCAATGTCAACTAGAGTGTCACATAAAGATCGATATGGTAATTGTTGACACGAAGTTGTAGAGGTTGTTGAATAGGACTTCTTTTACCCTCTTTTGAAGAAACTAGCAATTATAATTGATCACTCTTGAGCTCACGACAAGAGGATAGCTAGTGAAGGGGTCGACACTATACCTGCGTTTCCAGCTACAGCGATTTGATTATCTGCGAAAGCCTTTACTTTTTGGAGGAGGCATTTACGAGGAATATGTGCATGTTACAAGTTAAGTATATTTGGAGGAAGGTGCCTGGATAAACGGGATTGTTGGAAGAGCATACTAAGAAAGCTGATGTGAAATTGAACCTGCTACATTTATTAAACCTCTCTGATATAGCTTATTTCTGGACATACCAGACTAATCCGTAGGTATCAACCGTGGTGCTGCTTAAGTATTACCGCTATAAAGCAGGGCGTAATGCTTCACTAGTATTCGGCCCATCTTGCGTTATAGCGTGCAACTGGTTTTACTATTAAAAGGGACAATTAGCTGGTATTGTTACAAATGAGATTGAAGGTTACAGTAGACAGGGTCAAGTAGTTCAATTGCAGGTTTCTACCATCTTCAAGTTGGATTCATTTGTTGAAATGCAATAAAGAATGCGGTAAGTTTCCCGTTAGTACAATTAGTTCAATATGGTCCTCCCTGCAACCAGGGTCCTCTCTTGTCTTTGCTAGCGTGAGACAACCGGCTGTCCCGGAGATCGTCTGTCTCCTGCTCTACTATTGGCTGATACGTGACAAGTGGAGAACCATCTCATACATTCCGTACAATCAGGTCTCACTCTGATCGATCACCTTATCGAGTCAATGATTGTTCGATGATTTGTATATATATGCAAAACACTTTAGCTGTTGGCAGAATAAAGGCGGTGAGTTAGACTAGCATACTATTAAAAGATCGTTGTAAAGACGTTATATAATACACTCTAAAGCGCTTACACCTTTTATTAATACTTCTTATACCACCAGTTTAAATTATGTCTAGCAGTAATGTTACTCAGTTCCGCTGCAAACCTTGTGAAAGTTCGAACGCTGTTTGCGACGGGGCCTTCCCAACTTGTATGTATTTTTGCTTTCTAATAAAGTAGTGGCTCCAAATTGACAAATGTCTAGGCTCCATATGCATTACCAAGAAAGTGTTTTGTAATAAGATACAGATTGAAGCTGAGGTACCATGGGAGAAACAGCCTTCTATGGAAACTCAATCGCAGCAACTCGCTACCAAGGATCATGATTTTACTGAACAATACCTCAAGTCTGAACACGGAGAATTGATTGAAGGCATCAACAATCTTTATAATACATTTATTGCCATGGGCTATTTTGATTCCTCGGAACTTCGATTTCCACCACATCTGGACCTTGATGTAGATACACTTGCATCGATCGGGCTAGAGGCAGAAGCCATTGCATTGTTACGATATTTGCCATATGCAGATTCGGAAGTGGAGATATCGATATGGACTATGCCCTACAATTACCTTGAGGACTGTCGAGACGCACGTGAAGTGAGGTGGGATGGGTTGTATGACCTGGCGCCATGGGTGATCCGGCTCACACGTGTTCAAAAAGATGATGGGAGAACTCTCATATACGATCTGCGAACAAAGGCTATAATTCAATGGTGTATTAATGATGGTTATACTAACTCATATCTGGAGCTGCCAGCCGTTTCTCCCGCGAAGCTGTTTGGTCGATGGATAGAATATCTCAAGGAGCTTAAAGAAATTCCATGGAGGAGAGGAAATTCTCGCATGGTTATCTCTAAATATCAAATGCTTCCATTCAGCTATCTGTGTCTCTCCGAGGAAGAAAGTCCAGTCCCTGAAAACCCAGACCAATATGATCGGGATCAATTGAATGAATACTTGGCAATGAAGAGACTCTTTGTAAGTTGTGGATGGCCCGAAGATTTCAGTAAAGAGGAGTTTGAGCTAAAGCGAAAAGAATGGCAAGCAAGGTATGATGATCTGGACAAGGTGGGTGGAATTTCCTTCTCCACGTTCTTGTATGAAACTGCTGGGGATGGTGCGTTGGCATTGACGGCCAGCGGTTAAGATTAGTGTCACGTCTTAGGAAGCATGAAACTAGCTAACACAGATAATTCGGACGCATGGCGTATTGAGAAAATTAAAGACACCTCCCCAGTAAGATTTCGCCAGAGTGATGCTCCATAAGCAGAAATATCAAGAGAAGAGCACCATGGAAATGTATCACCTCATTATCTCCCGCTCAGCTTTGGAGATTGACAACGTGGAGTACGTCTTTTGTCACAACGGCCTCGGGAGCAAAATAATATCCTTGTTGATCTAGGTAGTCTAAGATCAACGCAATAATCGATTGGAAATTCTCGATCTCTTTTCCCCGCTGGTTTGAGGTTGCTTCTGGAAAAGTCTGGGCCACCACCACCAGTGCGTGATATTTCCCTATACTTATAACTCGTCACTCATCACTGGTGTGTTCACAGTAGAAATCTATCCCTTTCCTTATGTTGAATTCTTTATTGAGTAAAAACTTGAACTTGACAAAGTCTACAAAAAATGGGTTGCATGTACAGGGATGATAAATATTTCCAGATCCACTGAGGACATTCCGTTATGGGAAAAAAAATATTATCTGTTCTATTATTCTAAATGTCTATTTTACAATGGCTTTTTCTTCAGGCCAAGTACTCTTGGAAGTGTTCGTTCTACAAGAAGAAGGAGTATACAAAGATAAGGATGGTGTACGCCGTTGCGGCAGTATACTGCAGCTCGAACATAGCCGCCTGGCCACCGAAGCCAACCTTCTTGCTTTGGCGAGTCGGGTGTGCCACGTGGGTTTTCTGGTCTCTCTCTAAGAGTAGTTCGCGATCGGGCATGGTAGGAGGGTCGATCGCGTAGGAGACAGGCGTCCACAGGGAGGTGCAGATGAAGAGGAAGGTGAGTGGGGGCCAGAAGGCATGGGTGATTAGACCGATGAAGATATCCTTGGTGGTGCTGCCCTGGTAGAAACAGCGATAGGAGGTGAGGACCACGGCGACTAGGGTGACGTAGACGAAGGTGAAGTGGAAGAAGCCCATATAGTTGAAGAGAATACCCCATAGGCGACGAAGCATGTTTTTCTTCATTTTTGGATCCCGCTCGTTGAGTGCTGACCCGAGAGAACCGGTGGGTTTGAATGCTACGACTTGTCCACCGAGCCATTTGGGTAAGATGAAGGCTCGAACAATGCACAAGGCGAGGTATGGCGACATCCATAGCTGGTATCGAGAGTCTCTTTGCCCGGTATGGTAGCCGGCTGGGATAAAGAGCGCGAACTCGCACAGACGGTTAGAAATGGTTGCTGCGAAGCACGCTCGGATGAGCCATCGGAGCTGCTCGTTGTCCGCAAAGGCTATCAGAGGTTTACCCCACATGAGAACAACGGGGATGGCGAAGAGGGAGGCGGTGACGAGGATAGTGAACATGCCAAGGGTTGCGTAGAGAGCTCCTGAGAAGCGCTGTGCCATGGTCATTTGTCGAACGCTGGAACCCCACAGACAGAAATTCAGCTTGAAAGCGGTTTGGATTGTTCCAATGGCCCATCGCGTCCGCTGCTTGAGGTGTCCGCCGTAGTCTTCCGGCACGGTGCCAAACTGAAGTGGCTCATGAACATACGCGGTTTTCCATCCCTTGCCCAACATGAGCGTGGACGTCGCGACATCTTCAGCTAGAGAACCGAGCGGGAAGTTACCAACGTCGCTCAGCGCCTCACGTCGAATGACATAGCCAGATCCAGTGCACCACGCGACGCCGAGGGTGTCTTTGATGGGCTCAATCACATGGACAAAGAAGTCCAGGCTCTGTGCCAGAGGATCAGAGGTTGGCGTGTTGTAGAACAGCTGTGGAGGACACACTAAAGCCATCTTGGGGTCAAGGAGCAAATGAGGAACGATGGCACGCAACCAGTCTCGCTCCGGGATCTGAGAGAGAGGTTAGACATTAGGAAAATACAGTCGACACAAGGGGAAAAAATTTACCATATCAGCATCCAGAGCAGCCATGAATTCACTTGCGCCTTTGGGTAACTTATCAACCTGATCGAGACCATAATTCAAGTTGCCAGCTTTGAAGTGATGCGGTACGCCGGGGATCTTCTGACGAGCCATGTAGTAAACGTTGGAGTGGTCTGCGGCTAGTTGACCAATTAACGCCTTAAGGCCTTCTGACTTACCATCGTCTAATACAATCACCCTGAACTTGTCGCTTGGATAATCTAGATCGCATGCCGCCCGGACGGTATCGAGCACTACCTCGTCATCTTCTCCGCAACAAGTAACGAACACATCTACTGTCGGAACCTCGTTTCCCTGCAGTCTCAACTTGGGCCGGTTTCTTCTCTTCAGCGCCCACATGGTCCAGAAATTGTGCATCTGCGACGGAATGGCGACGGCAATCTCCACCGCGATAAATACCCACGCCCCAGGATATGTGACGCCATGTAGTCGCTCGGCCAGAATCACGCATGCGATGCGCAGACCGAGATACAGCAGATACAGGCAGGTGTTTGCAAGGGCGAGGAAGGGCACAAGACGAAATACCCATCGCTTCCAGCCCTTCCAGATGTCCACGTCGTCGCGGTGATGCAGGTAAGCTATGGTTCCCGACGGGGGCGATGCGCTGATGAGCGCGATCTGACTCTGCTGGCTTTGGAAGCCATAACTAGGGGGGTACTGCTACAGATAGCAAACTGGTTAGCTCTCCTGTTACTACGACGATGACAACCACGACGTGATCGGGTTCAGCAGATGGGAATTAAAGCACGCACCGATAATGGTGTCCCGGACCGTGATTCTCCAGGCGTGCCTGGGATAGAATCTCCGCCAAACCTCCCTGGTGTTGGCGGCCACTTGTCTGACAAGAAGGAATCGCCCGACGCGTCTGGCCTCCGCGGCATAGGGCTGCGCAGGGAGAGGCGTTCCGGAGAATCGAAACCATTGGCGTGGTGGTGTTGCCGCGTGATATCGAGCTCTACCATCTCCTCGCTATTGTTGTCATAATACCCATGAGGTCCGCTCATCGTGTCCCGATGCAATTGCTGTTCCGGTTTCACTCCAGCTGCTTGTCCACTACTTACCAGCTGCGTTTCCAGCAGCTTTTTCACTGCGTACCTGCTTTTCCTGTTGCTTTTCTACTGCTCTTCTAGCCGCTTGTCCACTGCTCAGCAACTGCTTTTCCAATTGCTTTTGCAGCTGCTTGTCCACTGCTTTTGCCGTTGTTCCCGTTGCTGTTCCTCGGCCGATATCATGTGCGTGCGTAGTTAATGATCAAAGGGAACAATGGACGAGGGCGATGTGCAGATGTCAGATTCGGGCGAGGAGCAGGTAATAGCCAGAGGCAGGCGGGGAGATTGTCTCAATATGCGAGTGTGCTAGTCGGCGTTGATAATCGTCTCTGGTAACGCCGGACTTACGACACAACAAACGGAAGAGCAGAGCTGCCACGCTTGGTGGCCGTGATCTCATGGCTCCCTTTTTAGCTTCGTATTCACGCCACTGGAACTAGTGGTGCTCGCAACAACGATACGAGGTGGGTCAGACTGGCCATTGAAGTTTCTTCTGTTCAGCCTTTCAGCGAGCCCCCGATCGCCGTGCGTGATTTGTTGTCGGGTTGGCTTTGCCAGGAGATCTTTTGGCCAGGAGATACGCATCTCCCTCGCACCACCACCCCCAACTCCTCCAGTCCAGTCCAGTCCACGCCCGGCTCCCACGTGATTCATGCCACGCAGCTCGAGGGGACCCTGAATGCAACCTGAATGCAACCTGCGTGCGTGTGCGCGACCCCGACAACCAGGTTCTCCACAAGCCAAAAGGGCATCCTTGCCGCTGCGCTGATTGATCAGCCTCCAACCGTCGTAAGTGTCTGTGCCGGCGCTAACGTGAATACAAATTAGTCTATAGTCGAATCCGCCTTAGCGCCAATTAAAAAAATCTTAACACGAAAACTTAAATAGCTACCGGTCATGCACCCGCATCATCACGGCCCTGGGCGACATATATTCTCGTACCTGATAAGGTTTGCGGCTAACCCGCGCGGGCTAGATAAGGGGCGAAGCGTGCAGGGTGTAGATGAAGAACGACATCCATATCCACCGGCGGCGGCACGGAGAAGTGAGACGACCGTGAAATATATTGTGATCGTGCAATCGAGCTTCAGCTTCACATCCACCGCGCACTTCTCTCCGTATCGTGCTGGCCTGCTTCTTCTTCTGCTGCACTCATGGTTTTCCGCTGGCTGGTCAACGCAGGCCTCCTCGCCATTCCCATCGGTACCACCGTTGGCATCCTGGTGGGCATCGACTTGCATCGGCATGCTGCCGGGCAAGCACCGCTGTTCAACGTGGTTCCGGGCAGTGGCACCGGCGGCAACATCGACGACAGCGGCGGTGGCATCAAGGACAATGGCTTCACTGAGACCCAGTACTGCCAGAAAGACCGCGCCATCTCGCCCTCATCCAAGGGCGTGCAATATACATGTACGTGGCGTTACGTTGCGTTGTTCTGCGTTCCGTTGCTTTGCGTTGCTTTGCGTTGCTTTGCGTTGCTTTCCTCGACTATGAGCTGTATCGTCCGTTGTTCCAGACTAACACTTCATGCAGTGAATCCCAATCAATGGGGATGGAATGTGGGCGACCCCGGCTTGTTGTGTATGAACGTATGTGTACCGCAACTGCTGTTCCATTCCTCTGGTGCAAGATCAAGTACTAACTTGCCAAAAAGGTCACCGCGTTCCATAACTACACGTATGCCACCGAAAGCACCGCGCCAGAGTTCTCCGTCACGTGGCAATACCCGCCTGGTCCAGAGACCGCACCGGTGCACGCGTTTCCGCACATCCAGGTGGATAACGGCGTGATGCCCATCCAGATCCAGAGCTTGAAACAGGTGAACCTCGACCTGCACTGGACGTACGGCCCGGGCAACACGCCCGTAGCATCCACGGACGTGCAGGCGTTGACGCTCAACTTGGTCAATACCAACGTGGCCATTGACATGTTCCTGGACGCCGACCAGAAGAAAGCGAAAAACACCACACTGGCTAAATACGAAGTCATGGTGTGGTTTGCGAAATTCGGCACCTCCACCGAGCCCATTGGCCTCAAGAAAGGAATCCTCGCTTCCCAGATCATTAACGACACGACATTGTTAGTCTCCTCCGTGTCTCGCAACCCCATTCCTCTCCGCTAACGTGATCTTCTAGCAATCTGTACTCCGGCAATAACAGTCTCGAGCAGACCGTGCTCACGTGGGTGGCATCCCAAACCACCGAGGTCTTCACGGGCGATCTCGCACCGCTGCTGACCCAGCTTCCGTCGCTGGGTAACCCAATCTTTCCCATCGGCTCGACCTACCTCGGGAACTTGGGCCTGGGCTCCGAGACGTTTTCAACGAATGTCAACGTAACCTTTAGCGTGCCGAATCTATCAATAGACATCCAAGGGTAGCGTGTCATTTACGTATTATATTGTAGAATATGGGATATAGGATACAGGATATGGCCATGGATATGGGCTAATTATAGAACGCTGTATATGAACTAGCTACCTAGATAACCGCTGGATGGGCGGGAGTAGAATTTGAATTAGAAAAAAGAGCATGTGGCAGGCTTCAGACATAACATAGTCTAGCATAGCATGGCAGCTGATGGTTAGAGGAGTATAGGCATCACAGCAGGTGGTAGAGAAATACAAGCATAGTGGATGGTAGTTAGAGGGACACAGACATCACAGCAAGTGGTTAGAGGAGCACACCTCATAAAAGTAGCAAGCCCAGACACAGAATATACAATAATCACTTTTACAAAAATGAATAGATGGGGTGCTTTATTCATGACAATATGTGCCGATTCAATCATGTAGATCCGTCAACTCGTGAATTGTTCACATGTCCATATTCTCAAACACACATATTGTCAAACACACAACCCAAATACCAGAACTTAAAAGAAGTAACAACCTCAAGCCCACTATGCACAACATCTCCCCCTAAGCTTATCTAATAATGTTAAGGTTATGAAGTAGTATCACTTCCTCACTCATACTCTCGCTCTCACACACCTATAGCCTCCAGCTTCCAAGTACTATATTTGCACCAGCGTATCCATTCGAGTACGTCACGTGGTATTCAGATGATGTGTCAAGTTACAGACTACTATATTAGAATGCTTAATCCAAAGCTTGAATATTATGGACTAAACTACTGGTGCCTGAGGCATGATACTCGCCAAGCCCAGGAGTGTAGTTGGTTAGAGCGTTGACCAAACCTACCGACCTTCTCCAGCGCGACAGCTCCTTAAGCGTGGAGGAAATCAAAATGTCAATTCATTCTGAAGCCTGTGGAGTTCTGAATTTTGGAGAGAGAGCTTTAGAAATTCAATAAGTTCAAGAAGATAAGTTCAGGAAAATAAGTTATAGAATAATATATATTGCACTTCTTATCTCCTTAAGCGGCAATGGTCTTGCTACTGCTATAATAAAATTTAATGCTCACGAGATAAAGGTTGACGAAGAATTGGGGTTGCGAATGTTGCGCAAATGAAATTGGGCAGCTACGAGCTCGATGGGCTTCATGGCTGGAAATTTTGCGTTTCCCAGTCTAAGAGAAAAATGGACCTTACAAATGTGTTAAAGAAGGCGAAGTAGTTAGTTAGTAGAAGCATTACATTCTTAGGCGGCCAACACCGTGTTATTGGCTGAGCTAGCCGACTACATTATAACCCTACCGGCGCTTATCATACACATGTGAGTGGCTGGTATGAATTAGCCCAATGTGATAGAATCCAAGCAATAGAATGTTGGTTTTCGAGTGACAACCATCAAATTTTCATCATGAGGGGTAGTTGTATGGCGTCCCATCTTCCAACATGCGCAATTTTCTTTCCCACCGTGCTTTCTACTTTACAGATAATAATAAGAAACATAGAAAGTGCTGGAGATTTTTGAAATCGATTTCACCTACACCATCCGTACGAAAGAAAATCTAAGCTCGCGATACTACTTTTCCTAGACTACAGTTAGTGCATATTGAGCATACTTCTCTTGACCACCGCGCGCTCATGTTGAACAAAGCAGCGAGGATGTCAAACCAAATCCCAGAGCGGCCTCAAGTCGCAGAATCGTTCCACCGATTCTCCAAACTGGTGGATGAGATACGCCTCATGGTATGGGAGTACACATGGCCGGACGCAAGGCTCATTGAGGTTGCGTTGGTTGATAATCCGGCCTTCCATGACGAGGAAGATACCACGGAGCCTTTTGAAGTTGTAAACCTCCGCCTTGCAGGGAGCCTTTCTACAATGCTCAGAGAAGATCTAGCAGCCAGAGTGGTAGAATGCCATCCGGTAGAACATTGTCCTGATCCGGTTGCACTTCAGATCTGCCGACAATCTCGGATGCACACGTTAAGTCGATATCGTGTCATGAAATCTCTAGCATGGCCGTTTTACTACCATCCTCAACGGGATGTCATATTTCTCAGCGTCGATACTACTGATGACTATCCTGAACATATGCCAGTCCTAGAACGCTATCACCACACAGAGCTTAACACTCTTGAGACAGCATTAGTGCTGAATGGTGAATGGCCAATTGCACCATGGGATACAGGATCCACGCACGTACTGGATTATATCTCTCATCTTGGCGGTCTGAAAACTGTCCAGGTCTTATGGCCAGAATCAGCATCGGATATCGGGGAGCTAATGGAAACGGATGGAACGGACGATACAGTTGAGAAGAGGAGAGACAGGGGCCCCCAAGTTCAGGCCGACCGTCTCAGAAGCAGTTTCTCTGCAATTATTGGAAATAGAGCCTGCACCGCAGCAAGGATTGAGCTTATAGACCTTGACGGAAACCTGTATTGATATTATCTACGTAGGATTCGCAGTCGTTTTGTATCGTAATGTTGGTTTATTACGTTGTTTGGCTAACCCAAGATAGATAGTCGTTTGATTTTGCGAGGCAAGTACATTGACACTGGCTGTGTGGCGTTACTCCACAGTTTATTAGATATAACAAAATTATGAGATTCTAGGATTTTCGCCTTCAAACGGGATTTTTGGGCGTCCTGCACTTCATCATGTGTCAAGAACATGTATTTACTTTAAAATATTGAACTTCTGAAAGTCCCTGGCTAGGCTTTCTGCTCCCCATGTAAACCTTGTCAGTCTTCTTGTGTAGTATGGCTAGTTACCTTTACCTACGTGAGGATTGATCAAGCAACAAACGAGGATGTCATCTATTTTCTCATGCAACTTCAGGAAACCCGACCTCCTGGTTAAGCAAGCCGGTCGCGTGCCGAAATATTGATTCATTGTCATGTCACGGCATCCCAAAGCGCACAGTGCGCACATCCCAGTCACATGCCGTCTTTCTTGTACCTGGGGATTCAATACGGAAAGCTGTTCAGAGATGTCATCTTCGCTTTCCAAGAGAGAGCGACGTCGTAGATGGTGCTAGTGATCCATTCGGCTCTCCTGTTTGGCAATTGAGTACGTTTGACTTCAACAATAAAACAAATACAGGTTAGAGAACAGTACAATCACAAATAATTATGGCATGAAATGCCATTATTCTTGCTGTGTTGTTATAGCCCACTGCTGTTATGACGAGGACAAATTTTCAATATACCTAAATCCTCTAGCAAAATCTCAGAATAAAACCCGTACCCGTTAAGAGAGCTGCCCAATCCTCTGTTCTACCACACCACCTGCTGCTGTCTTTTTGACTCTCCATACCCAACATTAGTCTGCTCAAGCTTCTCAGAATCCAAACCCATAACCAGAGCGGATCCAGTTGTGGCGTCAGGCACACACCCTCATTAGCTAGTATACCTAGACCTCTCCCGTACGGAGAGCTTCCTTCCCTAGACTTATCAAACCAAGAACCTTAAACACACGTTTTCTCTAAGGAACCTCTCCTTTTCGCATCTTGAGTACAGGTCCTTGACAGATCCTGACACTATAATCGGGGTTTAATCGGCCTAGCGTCACGAGGAAAAGGAATTCCAGTAAGAGCTTCAAGCACTGAACTCTTTCCTGCAGACTGGTCACCCACAACAACAAGCTACCATGCTATTATTAGTCATCTTCTGACCTAATCAAACGGTTCCCAAACGTACCTGAGGTAGTGAAATGACTTCACTAACACCTAGCTCTCTCAGCTGGTTAATCCAGTCCAATGTTCTATCCGAGCCTGTTTCACCGTGGGAAACAGCAGAAATAGCTCGAGGCATGCTGATGTTTGAAGAGATTGGAGATCGGAGATTGAGAATGTAGTCAAAGTTGGAGGTGGAGGTGGATTATGGAGAAGACTTCTTATCTATAGCCACTATCGTGTGCCACGGCAAGGATCAGTTCCCATCACAAATCGAGTACGTCACAAACGTTACGCTCGGAATTTCTTCTGGCAGAGGTCTCCTCACTCATGGCTGATCCTCCCCCACGATCACCAATAGCATTGAGATATAGCATACCGACTGGTGATCTGCAAATGAAACAAATCAGGGCAGCTGTAGGAACCTTTCCAAGCCATTATCAAACCTGTGATGGAAAAATCAGACTACATCGAGAGAATCCTGACAGTGACCGAATGGGATGATGTCCGCTGTATCAACATAATGAATCAAGCAAAGCAATGCATACCAGGTGTTACAGCGGTAAAGGAAGTCCAGTAAGAAGTGGATCAATTGACAGCCTTCACATCAGCTTTGGCCAACGCTCCTCTCCTGCTATTCATTTCTTATCAGACATGCATCGAATATTCTTTTTTTTGGTGCTACCTCAAGCCTACTGGTCCGGAAGCTGGATTGTTTCAGGCAACCGTCCATGGACCATTCGACTCGCAACTACCAGGTTAGGTTTGATCCGCAAGTGTCAGGCTTCACAGCTTGAAGGGCTTTTTCTTGTACCCCCACACTACTAGAAATGAATTGAGGAAAGGCAGACGACGAAACATGACGAGCTCGCTTATTAAGGGGGTCACGTCACGTGAAGACTTTTGGATGGGATATAATACTGTAGTAGGGGTTTAGAAACAGTGGAGATGTAGTCCTGTTTCCAGTCATAAGAGTAGGGATAGACAGATAAGTGAATAAAGTAGATACCTGAGTTGTTCCGTATACTAAGGCTCATATGACCTCCGTGGTAAGAATGTTTTGTCTTGCCTTGCTTGCACTTCAAAGCACGATTTTTATTTTGAAAACAAGAACTTTTGGTCCATTTTCTATGATTCGTACAATCTGCAGTGTACATTCGATCGACCCAAGCTTGGAGATCTGAGAACTTCAAGTTTGATAGGTGGAAGAAACAAGTAATTTTAACATTCGAAATACATGAATTCAGCAACTTGAGAGAAAAAAGTTGAACCTCTCTCTCAGGTTCAAGACGTCAGGTTCTAGAACTTTTGATGTGCCTGGTTGCCATCTTTTCCCTTCGCTTCACTTCGCTTCACTTCGCTTCGCTTTGCTTGTAAGAAAGATAACCCAATAACTCCACGCTTTCTATTCGTTACCTCATCCATTGCTTTCCCTACCTGTCCCTGGTTCCAAAAACAACCTAAGCAAAAACCCATCGCTAAATCTATCAATAAAATGAGCTACCAACAAATCCTCAAAGCTCAAATAATCCGCTCATTCATACATCATACAAAGGCTTGTTCTTAGCCCCATCGTAATACTGCTTTTGCAATTCCCCAACATCAACGCCAACAATAGTGCGAACGTTGATTGGCATCTCGACCTCTTGCCCGGGCTTTGACTTTTCCAAGACGTGAACGAGGACGCTCACGCCACAGGTTTTGCAGAAACAGTGTTGGGAGTCTGGTGATAGGAATGCGTAGCCTGTTAAATTGGAGAGTGAGACGACGACGGCGGAGCGAGGTGGGTAGACAAAGAGATCTGCATTCTGGAGATGATATGTTAGTAAAGTCTTTTGAGTGAGATGGTATGAAGAAAAAACGAAACTAGACATACCCGTGAACACAAACTACAATTACAACACATGACCTTTGTTTTTTCAAGGGGTTGGGTTTTCAAGGAATAGGTAACGGCGCCGCAGTGGCAACCACCGTTGTACTTCACCAATCCTGCATTCACGTCTTCTTCTGAAAGACTAAGGTCCGGGAAGGTTGAAGAGGAGTTGCTGTGCAGCTTTCGGGATTGGAGAAGAGGCGACATTTCTAACGACGAGATGTCGAGGTTCTTGAGAACTCGCGCCTGTAACTGTCAGTTCTAGTTCGGGGTAACATAAAAGGGAATCCCTCCTAGAGAGGGACTGGAGGTTAGGTCTTACATTGATGGCGAATTCCTGGACGCCAGATGATGTAAAACTGGATATCATGACTGCTGAACCGCATTTTGGACAGAACTGCGTTTGTTAGTAATTAGAATCGTCATTAAGAAGTAGACAAGAAGACCTACATGATGTTCCTTCTTTTCATACTCGTAGTTGGAGAGCTTAGCTATGGAGCCTTTCGTCACGGTGACGTTTTTGGACGGGGCTGAGGGTAGCGGAAGGTACCCTTTCTGTGTATAATTTTGGTTAGTCATGAGAGATCTTCAAGCGCGACGACTGATTCTAGTTTACATGCAGCTCACTTAGAATAAAGGAGAGAGACAGATAGAAACATACCATGGCGCAAGCACTACACTCGCATTCGCTGACACTTTTGAATTCGGGAACCTGTACCGAGAACTTGAATTGGCCACAATGGCAATTGCCTTCATACTTCTTGAGTTCGTGGGCGGCATGGTTTTTCTCTATGTCTGACGTGCCCATCTGATTTTGTGCTTTTACTTCCTGTGGCTTTATGTCTAGCAAGCTGCTCTCCTCTCGCGAGTTGCGCTTTGAGTTTCCGTTGCTGTTACTAAAGGGCTTTATGGAGATGGCTGTAAGGTCAACATTTTCCAGCATGCGTGCCTGTGCTTTTAGTATTAGCAAAGTATAGCTTGAAGTCAAATCCTCCGACTATCGTTTCACGGATCCAGCCTGCTCTATTCCGCATGACCATTCATAGAATTGCTGCCTGCAAATAAACAAAGGGAAAGAACCGGTTGAAGCTTACGTTAATCCTCAACGACATATTCGGTGCCGCATCTCGTCTCCGCGCCATGACTGAAGATCCACACTCTGGGCAAAACTGTACTCGTCAGTTTCAATTTCTTTTACGGTCTTCTCCCTCCAATTGCGACTCGCTTTGATCTTCGGGGGCAAGAACAGTCAACATACCAAATGCGTAGTACCTCTCATTGCGAAATGATAAGTATGTAAGGATTTCTCTTCGCCCATGGTGATGGACAATTGAGATTCTTCCACAGGGTGAATCCAAAGATAGCCATTCTGTATTTTTGGTGAGCATTTTGTCTTCATACAGCAGAAGAAAAGAGGTAGAAATACCCTGGTGCAAATACTGCAATTGCAAGTCCATAGTGTCTTCAAGGGGGCGATATTGAGGGTGAAGCGAAAAAGGCCGCAATGGCACCGCCCCTGATATTTTGCTTTTGGGGTAGGATCCATTGGTTTGGGCTTGACTTGCAGTTTTCGATGCCGATTATTTTTATACTTTTCTAGGAATTATGACGAGTCCGGTTCTAATATATGTAAGATGAACAAAGGGCGTGGTTGAGAGTTGAGGTGGTCAGAAGCAATAAATTTTATGTCCGAAGCATGTCAGACAATATTTGTAGGTCCGACGCACGTGGAAAAAGCACCGGTGTGTACGGGGACGTTTCAATTTTCTCCCCGACAGGGAAAGACGAAGCTGAGGCTTTGGCTTTGCCCGTGGTATCGGAAGCGAAGGTATCTAACAAGCAAGAGTTGTCAAGAGATTCATAGCCAGCTCGAAACGTTTGATGGGAGAGGAAACAGGACGAGACTGATATTGGCTTGGCAGCGTGCACGTGATTCGGGTATTTATTCTCTCCGCCGAGTGGAGATGAGTGAGAGTGTTGGTCGAGAGTGGATATATGGATTTGAACGATGCCAGAGCGGCGTTGAACTGATAAATGATAAGAGTAGAGAGTTGGTGGGTGGCATGCAAAAGAATGTGTAGTGTGAGGAATGGAATTGGGATACGTGTCACCCGAGTGAACGTGTGAACGACGGAGTAATTTTTTTTTATATCAGTTCTGTAGTTACGATGGCTACTGGTACCATCCCTCTTTTTGGCTAATAAACCTCTCTATGATTACAGAAATATTGATATGCGCCCTTAGATACGGAATACTGGTCAAGCCAGGGCTCCTGTCGCCTCCTCAATGGTGCCGTTACAGTCACTTATGGAACGTCGTACTCCAATTTTACCCTTCTCGGCTCGCATCCTCATCTTACTCAAGTTTCAATCAAGTCCTGTCAGGTATAAACGAGTACTCAAGCCATTGTAAATCAGATAGCAATAGTAGTATTCGGATTACCAAATCCAACCTCGATAACATCAATAAAAGTACGGTAGATAGTCCTCTTCGCGACGTGTTGGGTTTAAGTTTAGTGGATTGTTCCATGTTCGGGTGGAAACCTTCTATCACTCACTACAGGCCATTCTCCGATCATCGCACTCCTATTAATAGGCCTCACGTGATGTCCATCTCGTGACCAGGATTCTGTCTCTCGCCCACTCGACCATCATCGTGGGCTCCCTCTCTCATATGATTCCTTCTCTTGTATTTGCCGGTTGGTGGGAAATGCAAGCGCTCGGGTGGAAGGCGAGGTTGTAGCTTTCATCACATCACCATCCGTCACTATCACCAGCGTCGCAACACGGCACGAGATGGATGGATTGGATCATGGCAATCCCTTATCTGACTGCAGCTATTTCATGCAGCACGGCAAGCAGGCATATGCTAACCATACTTACTTTATACTATACTTTGATGCTATACTCTATATTATACCTCATGCCTTGTTTCGCCGGCAGGTCATAGAATAGAGACATATATACGGTAAATGAAACATAACACGTACGCAGCTGTATCACGACATCGCCGGAAGCTCCATCATTTACATCCGTGGCATACCATCTCATCTGGTTATGGTTACGGTGACCTGTAATCTTCTTGGTGTGATGATGCACCTGGCGCGTACGTATGTTTTATCTTACTATAAGCTAAACAAACCTATAGTCAGCTAAACTTACGTACCAACTCGGTTACGAATTACCTTGCACGTGTTGCCAATTTAGCTTCCGAAGCATCCCGTTATTAAGGGTGTTGATCTGGAGCTGGATGTCGGTCGTCGGTTCTTTAGTCTTTGCCTCTCGTTATCATCTCCCCTTTTAACTCTTCTCCATTATTTTTGGTGTGGACGGCGGAGGTCGGGTGATACATTGAAGTCTCCCAATATCCAACCATCCCAACATCCCAACATCCAGCCAGCCCGAGCTTGTCGTCAAAGGGGCATGGTCATGGTTCGGTTCACGATGTTGGTCATCCGCAGCAAGTGTTGGCATTATGACAACATTGCGCCGCCTTCTTTAAGCTCTGTTACTGCTATTCCCCCACCCCCCGGATCTCAGCATCACCAGTCCAGCATCCATCCAGGAGCAATCAACTACCAGCAAAGCAAGCTCAAACCTTCATAAGAGACCGCGCCCGTCGCCTCGGGTTGTCTGCTTTTGCTTCTGATCCCTCTTCTCTATGCACCAACCATCATCCACATCACTTACCATAGAATCAGCCTGTCCATCCACTATCCCATCATCTTCTTCATTTTCTTCCTTCGTCTCATAGAAGTCAACCTCGTCCTCGTATCGACCTTCTTTGATAATTCCATTCACTTGGCAATTATCCACTCTTTGTTGTTGTAGTTGTTTGTTCTTATATTATATATCTCTATATATCCGGGTTGGCCAAGGCCTATCGCTTATCCTTATCTATCCTCGTTCATACGAAACAGTATCTGACCTTATCCTTATCCTTATCCTTATCCTGATCCTTATCTGGGTTTGATCAGCCTCGTCGTGCCTTGTCCGCTTGACTCACCTCTCACGCCGGCCATCCATCCGTTCTTTGTTTGTCTCGCGCCCTTTACGCTTTTACACTTCTACGCTTGTACACTTTACGCTCTGGTCACCACTTCACTGTGTGTGGTCACGCCTTCCTTGCTCTCATCTCAGCTTATACCAAAGCCAACCCCCCGCCTAGTCACCGCGAAACACCCGAGCAAGCACGCCAGCCTGCCTAGAGTCATCCGGCAACCTGCTCCTCCCCGCTTCCTGACTCCTAGCTTCACCCGTACAATAACAACAATCTCCACCTTGCTCTAGCTTCTATTTCTGCTACTTGCTACTTCCTAAGTATCATACTGCACCACTACTCTCCATACCACTTCACCACCACCTCACTACCTCATATATACACTCACCACATATCTACTCATCTTGCTCCTGCGCTAGCTCTAGCTCACCTCAGCTTCATCGACCTTCCACCACAGCCATTCTCATTCACCTACAACAAGACTACATCAACACCTCTACGGCCATGTCAAGCGTAACCTCTCCAGTCCAGACTCGCGATATCCGCTCCGCCGCTCAAGCCTTCAAACGCGATCGTGATAGCGCCTCTAAATGGGCATACGGGTCTCGTCCTCATCATGGACACAACAAGTCATCTCTTGATTCTCTCGAGTCCAGCGATGTGCTAGACGTCAAAGTCCGACCTGGTGCACAGCCGTATGTTTCTGCCTCTCCTTCCCTTGCGAAACAGCAAGCTGTTTCGCACATCGTAGACCTCTATTAGTGTGACTCATGCCTAACACAAAAACAGAAGTAACCACTGGACCAAACCCAACTCCAACAAAGCCACCAAACCCAACCCGACCCTCGCCTTCTATGTTGACAGTGCAAATCACCGCGTCACACGGAAAGCCGACGCGGTGAACACGGCTCACGAATCCACCACCTCTCCTCTCTCCCGCTCCCTACTCGAACTCTTGCCTCAATACGCGTCCAACACCGAGCCTACAGTCCAGAGCATTAGTGCCGAGAGCAGTATCATGGCCACGGTCCGCGATCTACCAACAAGTCCTGATGCTGGCGTATTATATAGTTTCGACAACAAGAAGAGCCCGGGCAAGGAAGTGGCCCTAGGCGGGTTGGTGGATCAGGCAGAGCAGAAGTGGAAGGCCAAGGAGACGGATAGGTTAGTTAGGATGGAGTATGCCGTCTTAGATGGAGAGGGTGAGGTCGTGCTTGGAAAGAAGAGCGTGAAGCCGACTGCTGCTGGGAAGAAGGTGGTAGACGACGATGAGGAGTTTGAGATCGTGGATCGTCTTGATTGAGCAGCCTTTGCTCTTATTTCCTTACTGAGGCCGCGAAATGGTTTCCTCTCGGTGAGAGAACGCGGTTATGCATCTTAGGCGTTGTGGGTTTGAGAGCGGGCAGCATACTTTATTTGTCTTTGGTTTCGCCTGTCAGGGGTTGAATGAGATTATGGATTACGTTTACACATGGTAGATATTACATTGCAAGCCTACCCACGCGGGAAGGATGGACATACAGAGGATTCGGTCCGGGGTTTAGCTTGGTGCTTGGTTGCATGATCGTTTGGGTCCTTGGGATTTGCATTCATTACCTGTCTTTCTTGCATCCTTTCGTGGAGCGACAGAGGTAGTTGTATAATTTAGAAGATCACGCTGGCGGAAAGTGGATATGCATAGGAGAGAATTGAGACTGCGGATGCTTATTAAGGATTGGTGCAATAGATAATTCAAATGGAACGTATATGGAGTTCCACAAATTCCTCTTGAGAGTCTAATTTGAGTGACGACTCATCTGACAAGGGCTGGTAAATGAATAGTGATGATTTGAAGCATCCCTTTCTTCAATATAGTCAGAAAAGGGTTCAGAGCTCTAAATTTGTGTTCAGGGTAGGTAGTGAGATGAGATGCAGAGGAAAGTATACCAAATGATAGAAGGAAAAACACCATGATTCAGAGCATACTGCAGAAAACAAAAGACTCAATCTTGACTCAGGCAGTATTTAGACATTACATTTTACAAACCCCACAATTCCGTCCCATATCGCCTACAACGCCTGCAACCAAACACTCCCAACCTACCTACCTACCTTAACTACCCTATCTTAGCTTCCTACCAAACCCATTCCCACACCCAATCCTCCCGGCCCTTGTGCCTTTCCTTCTCCGCCAGCTTCGCGCGTCCGTTGGCGCGTGCCCGCACCGCGCGCTCCCACCGCTCCCCCTCCCCGTCCTCCTCCATCCGCACCTCGCGCTCGCGCGCGCGCGCCCGGATCTCCTCGGCCAGCTTGCGCTGCAGCACCACGTAGCGCGCGCTTTCCAGCTCCGTCGCCGCTTCCAGGCGGTGCAGCTCGGTCTTGAAGAGCCCGAGCAGGCGACGCACGGTCGCGAACTGCGCGGAGGTTAATACTGCAGAGGTGGATGCCGACGGAGACGGATCGGTGGGGGAAGAGGGCGGGTTGGTGGAGTGTTGCGTTATGGCGAGGGAGATGTGTAGTAGGTGATGCAGTGCTGTGTACGTGGGGGTGGTTTGGTTAGCGTATGTCTTTTTTATATATCTAGAGTTTTTTGCGTTGAGTTTTTGGGGGTTTTGGTTTTTGTTTTTGAACTTTGAACTCTTGACTTTTGGGAAGCAGAAAGCTGAAAACAAAAATGAAAGTAAGAGAGGAGAGAGGGGAAAAGGGACGTGGGGGTTGATAGTAGAAGGAATTGAAAAGGAAGAACGGGTTGAGGAAGTGGAGAAAAGGGATAGAGGAAAATCATACATACTGGGCAGCTCCGTCTTCAACAGTTTCATGTCTACATCCACCACCTTAAGAGCTTTTTCCATTTCCATCCCCATCTCCATCCCCGCCTGTTCTCCTCCTACCTCTCCTACCGCGGCATACAAATCCGCGCCCCACGAAGTACCTGATAATCGGCTCGACGACGCGGACGACGAAGAGTGTCGCGGCAGCTGCGTCAACAGCGCTTGGAGGTAGGCGTGGAAGGTCGGCGCGGACATCATCGCCAGCTCGAGACTGCGTGCCTCCAAGGGAAGAAACGCGATGTCACGGACGCGCTGTGGTGGGAACGGGACTGTGGCGGGACGGAAGAGACCAGATTAGCTTTTGGCGTCTTTAAGCGTGCTTTTGCCTTTCCTTCCTTTTTTT
>Ga0247810_10000111_pt1 | contig 132357 bp, 110 predicted proteins | sample UWRJL119311C1_FD_179918 | JGI IMG/M metagenome (GOLD analysis project Ga0247810, IMG submission 179918) | Plant litter microbial communities from Arlington Agricultural Research Station in Wisconsin, United States - UWRJ-L119-311C-1 | ecosystem: Environmental > Terrestrial > Plant litter >... | reverse complement strand
TATATAAGCGGCAGTATGTCCTTAAGCTGCCTCTCCGGCGATCACACCGAATTGGCCTCCAGCTCCAACAAATACTAGCTTCTTGCCCTTCACCGCAGTATTTTCAATGCGAGTAGCTACCATCACCTTCTCGGATTGACCTTGGCCAGTCTGGTAGTTCTCATTGAAACCCCATGAGTACGCCTCGTGATTTTTTGTTAGCAACAAACAGTGATCTGGACCACAAGAAACAGACTCCGCCGCGATGTGTGGTATGACAACCGGCTTTTTGAGATAGCGCGGGGTCCCGGTCTGATCTCGATACAAAGAATCTTGGTCAATATCATCGTACTTGATCCCTCCCTGCCCGCTTTGAATTGAGCCCCAGACAAGAGCTTTGCCATCTTCCGTAACCGCGAGAGTATGATGGGCACCTCCGGTAATCTCCTTGATCCGGTATCCTTTTAACTTCTCTACCAGTGTTGGGACAGCGATGGTATCGTTGACATCGCCTTGATCGATATCAATCCCGGTTTGCCCAAAAGCGTTTAGACCCCAAGCATAGACGTTTCCGTCATGGTCAACGCAGAAGCTATTGTAATCTCCGCACCCAAGTCTGACAATTTTCTTACGCTGCAGCCCAAACTCACGAGGGGTGAGAGTCGCTTGTGCATGCCGAGCAACAGTGCGACGACCCATCTGATTCTGCTCACCTGCTCCAAATGTAAATACTTTACCCTTATTGTCTAAAGCGAGTACGTGGTTCGTTCCACCAGCAAGGGCAGTTATTTTCTTGAGTTCAGGAATACGAATAGGCGTAGACTGCTTGGTGCCTTTGTCTCCTGTTCTGAAACCCATGTCGCCATCGTTTCCCTAAGTTGGTTAGCTAAAAAGTCAAAGAAGTCTAGGAAGCTTACTCTGAATGTTCCCCATCCGTAAACAGACCCATCCACGGTCAAGGCAAATGTAGCACTGTCACAAGCCAGTAATCCAGCGAACTTAGTACCTTTTGGAAAGTGCTCTGGGTCCACCTCTCTCGGCTCAGCTTCATTTGGGTTAAGTCCAGAATCATCATCGTCGTCGTTATCGCTATCACCAGCCTCTATATCTTCCCCTGGAAGGTCGACCATCTTTCCACCAGGCTGGGCATCACGACCCAGGGCCCCGTTATCATTGACACCCCAGGTCAGAATTTTATTGTCGTGCGTCAGGGCAGCAGCATGCATACCACCAACGGCAATAGCAACGACACCAACCGAATCAGCCTTTAATAGATGATTGAGGCGAGGTCGCTTCACATCTATTGGCTTCTTACCGTCATTGCTGAAGGCACCAAGTCCAAGTTCACCTGCGGAACCTTCTCCAAATACATAAACATCAAGTCTTTCTACGGGCGCCTGATTGATTGTAGGGCCAAACTTAACCTTCGGGACGGACGGCTTTGCAGTTTGAGCTCTTGACTTTTGGATAACTCGTGCCTTGTGATCGGGTTTTTTTGTATCAGGCTGTGCAGCCTTTGTCTACTCATATTAGCCTACTTCTCAGAGCGAAGCCTAAAAACACACTCACACTTTTGAGACGCGCGACAAGTTCAGCTTTCTTTCCTATCTTAGATAGACCACGCCCTTCGAGCTCCTTCTTCAACTCCATCACACTTAAAGCTGACCAGTTTTCATCGCTATATTTAATCTTTTTAGACTTGGACTCCATCGTGTCCGATAGTGCCCATTTCTTGTCATTAGAGAAAGTGGGCGACTCTGGGGTTGATCTTTTGTTTGCTGCTAGCTTTACAGCAGACTTTGACTTATCCACAGTGATTTTATCTGTAGACTCTGGCTTGCTAACTGGTGCAGTTTTCGACATGGTCTCCGACTTTGGTTTCTTAGCCCTGGGCTCATCGAGACTAGATCCTTCCCGCTTGGGTGGCATTTTTTATAGCTCCTGCTGGGTAAAACTTGAAGGCAGATGTCTAACGATTGAATGTATTTCAGGTCACGATTAATGGTGTATAGAGAATTACCTCGTCCAGAACTTGAAGTTTTGAGATTTTGTGAAATAACGCGACTAGGTCGGGTTGTATTTTCCTGATATTCGAAGCTCTGGAATGGAGTCGCGACGAGAGATAAATACTCGTTCCACAATAAATAATAATGCGGCCGCGTGCCCACTCACTGGCCTTGGCAATACGTGGTTATTTATGTACAAAACGTTACCTACGGAGGTGAATAATTCAGCGCCATTTTACGATAGTCGGAGTGATTTAATTTTAGAGTTGATATTAATGGTATCGATAGATATCATGACTAACAAACTAAATATGCAATCTCGGGCTGGGAGCAATGCTCCAGCCCTATCACGACTTCCAAGAATACTTCAAGAACAAACTGTGCAGAAAATAATCATGTATATCAGAGAGTTAAGGTGCCGATGATTCTGGACGAATCATAGACCTTATCATGGCAGTTTGACAGTGAATAGTCAGCAAAGGATCGTGAGAACGGCGTTGATGACTTCGATGGATGAGGATGAAATTGGATGGAGCGAAGCATCTATGAACAACCAGCCGGATAAAAGCTCTTGCTGCTGCTAAGTTACGATGTTTTAGCCATGACTAAGTTTGAAAGTGGCGGGAATCACAGAATACAGACACCCGTAGGATCTGGTATGGCTAATTGAGAGACAATACGCAAAGTTTGGAAAGGCGAGGGATGGCATCAAAGACATCATATTCGTTTATTATCGCCCAACAGCAACATAACCTTGCTGTATCCCTTCTGACCCAAAAGCCGAAGCTTTTCTCTTTTCTATAACTTTCCTCACACCCGCATAGCCAAGTAAACCAAGCGTAGCAGCGATGAATGTCAAGACCACAATCTGATCCTTCCTACTATCCCGTTGAAAACATGTTGTAAATACGTCCTTCTCTTCCGCATTCTTGCAAAACGGCAATCTCTGAGACAGGCAGAAAGCTCGGTTGCACATGGTGCATGTTGCTGCTGGGGCTCGCATATCAAGTCTTGGGGATTTTTCCGGCGGAGGGGAATTAGATGAGAGGCGTATGATAGTGCTGTTGCTAAAGCATGTACATTTACAGAACGAAGGCGGTGCTTGATTGGTTAGTTGATTAATATAGACATGTCTCTTAGCTTCATTAGAGCACTTACATGCTGCTGTTACTGATATAACGAACGCCCACAAGGCTATAATGTATAGAGGTAATCGTGACATCTTAGGCTCCCAAGGACAGCTCGGATCTTCTAGACGAACAATGTCTGCGAGCCTTTGGGTATCAGCTTCGAGTTTGAGTACACTATTACTATCAGAATAACAATAATCGTAGCTCAGACCCTTGCCATCAACGGGCAGACGTTGAGATGAGGCTATTGCCAAGCATTTAAAGTGGGGATGAGTATCTTTGGTATTTGCTTCCATCAAGAACTTCAACATAACCATCACTTTTTCGCTGCACCACCAACATAATGAAGCGCATAGTCAGAATAGACAGGCCAATTAGCCTCCTGCAAAATTGTACGGGCCTATTGGTTCCTGTGCGCTCCAATGTGCGAAATCGCCAAGCTCCAGCATTTTCGACGTCCATAAGAAAGGGGAAAGAAGCATCTGGCACAGATAAACTTCGTCAACGACTATGGGGAACAGACACGCCACCGGGACAGGAGGATCCCTATACGAGAGAGGTGAAAAGTGCGAGGTCTTCGGGGCTGGATGCTGATAGTGGAGTGGAGTGGATTTCAGAAGAGACAATGCAACAGAGTGGTTTTGGATCACCGAACGGAGAATTGACAGAACTACAAAATGAATATGTCCAGCAGCAACTCGTGCTCGGTTGGAGAAAACACAAGGCGCAAGGGACCGACGGCAATGAGGTGGATTTTAAGGCCCAAATCCAGGCACACTTGGAGGAAAAGATACGGAACGATAATTTAGAAGGACCTAAATCCAGGCCGCTACAGAAGAAGAAGCCATTGGTTCCAGCACTTGGACAGAGGTTTCAGCAAATGGAAGTCTTGAAACCTGCGAAGCTCGAATACGAGGCTATCGATGTGGAAGAATCATCAAATTCTGCACTATATGAGGCAGCAGATACCTGGGACGGATTAGAGGAAATTGGGGAGAAATTACCGAAGCAATACAGGTTTATTGGGTTCACTCCTCCGGAGCCTGTTACAGACAATGAAGCTATAGAAAGAATGCTTCACCGGGCAATCGTGGAGGTTTATGCAGTTCAACAAGCTGGGAAGCCTCTGTCGTCAGTCTCGCAGTTCGCACCATATGACGAACAGCTCACCGACTATGTCCAAATTATTCCTACCTCAACTGGAGTACAATTGGAGTATACAGGAGAAGCTACACCGGACAATATTTTGCAGTCTCTTTCTGCTGTTAATCAGTCTGAAGTACCTGTTATATCTGCGCCGGTATACAAGTTTATGGATCAAGTTATTGCTTCCTGGAAACCGGAATGGCTTCAAGTCTCCCTGGCTAATCCAGAAGTCAAATTTGCTGTAAGTGACCATCTATTCTGCAACTGCTGAGCGTAATCTAACGAAATGCCAGGTATTGAAGCGAGTCTTCCAGTTGACAGGGAAACGACTTTCGGACTCCAGACTCAGGTCATTTTCCACCGCCGACACTCTCCGAGCACTCCTTATTACCCCGCCTAAACCTAAAAAAGTTGTGGATGCCCTTGCGCAGAAAGAAGAACTCCTCGACCTCCCTAATGTTGCTGTATACCCCAAGAGACTATCAATTGTAGACAAGGAGAAGAGTGTTGGTAGATGGAAGATCATTGAACAAGAATTGAAGGCCAGATCGTTGCCAGTATTTGGAAAGGATGAATTACGGCAAGGTGGTGGTTTGAAAGCAAAATTTGGGGTGTAAATTTATTAGAATGGGCTGGAATGTAAATTAAATTGTGGTGATACCATTGGAATGTAACAATATCTACCAGGCTCATAGCCTCCATTCTTGATAAACTGCTTCTCCGATCAATCGATGACAGCGAGCATCAGGAGTGTCAAACATATCTGAATTCGGACTCCAAGGGCTTGTGCGAGAAACGAAGAGCAGATGAGACCAGACAATAAATCGTACATGATATATAACCTTAGAATTCTTAGTCAAGCAGAGGCAGGCACATCCCATAACATCAAGTTTCCACTTTTCAACTAAACTATACTGCTAGATATACTACTAGAGTGTTTAAGAAACATCTCACAGGATAGTTTGGTTCCTTTCCAAAGGCGCTTTTTGGAGAGCAAAGGTGAAGTCCATATCAGCTCAGACTCCGAGTTGTCCGAGTAAATTGCTGATAAATATGAGGGTTTATTACCAAGACGAGCTTTGAGGCTGATACAAACAGTAAACTCGAGATCCAAGATGGTGAACAGAAATAGAAAGAGCTTGGATTCGCCCATCTGCCGAGCCATTGAAATTCTGCGACGGATGTCATGGTTGCCTCATCTCCTTCATCGCCGTCGGCTTTTTCTCTAAATGAGAAGTCCGATCTGGTCATTCACATTATCGTGAGTTAAGGTTGCCTCACTAATTACCCGATAGCAATTTCCATATTTAAAACACAACACCTGCTATACGCATAAACCATAGATAGCTCTAAGGATAGGTTGTGTTCTAATATAAGACCGTTATTGGATGAGGCTGTACCCTCTATTCTCACATAATCTGCGTTTCTGATAGGATGGTTCTGTTAAGCGAGAATCCACTTCTTATTTGAACACTAGAGGCCCCTTTATTGGCGTAGCTATACACGGAAATAACCCTTCCACGGATGGAGGATTTGGGGTCGTCTTCAGCCTCTAAAATTACTCAAACGCGTTACAGGGAATACAAAGAAAGGTGGTATAAATCTCACGAGAGAGAGAGAGAGGTTCGTGAGCAGCGGGATCCGATGGCTGCGATGGCTCCGATGACCTGCCTACTACGTGGCTTGCTCGGATCAAATTGTCGACTATGGCGCCACAGTTGCTGACTACCGTCTACACGACCCTATCAACGCAATGCCGAGATATATGACTTGCTCCAACGTAGATCTCAAGGGAAGATACGATGGAGGAACGTGCAGTGGGGCTTTTGCCGTCGATTTAAGCTTAAATTCTTTGCATATTGAGGGAAGAGATCCTCACACCGTCGATCGCTTGGCTTGTTTATACACGTCTGTATCGTAGAACATTTACGAGCGTTCCTTGGGCGAATCTTTACTAGCCTGTCTCTTTACACGTCTTTGTTTATGCGGCTCTTCGTTGCTGATTTGAAACGCACGATCCTCTAGGAATCTGATACCGCACTTCCCGATCAGGTAGAGGTGTGAGTTATATCTCTATTGCAAGGACAATTGGCATACTTCTGCGGTGCGATCCAATTCCTGTGAGGCTATGGAAAGTATCACTGTGAATACTCGTAATGGCCTACATTTAGACGAGTGGATGTGCTCTAGAGACTACTTAAGGACCAAAGATTTCTGCTCAGATTTTATCTATCTCACAACATCATCAACAACGCTATCATCAAGTATACTCCCAAACACCACCAAACAATACTAGCAACAATTCTCCATTATCAAGCCACAAGACCACTTTTTTTTGGTTTTGCTCTTCAAATCACAAAATGCGTCTTTCAGCGGCTGCAGTTATTGCCATTCTCGCATTTGTGCCTTACAACTTTGCATTTCCTATTGAGAGCGATAGTGCGCTCATAGCCCGCGGCAGCAATTATGATGGCAGTCAACTTGTAGCTCGTAGCCCAATGCCTAGAAAGCGCCCAAATAACAACCAGAATAACAACCAGAATAACAATCAGAATAACAACCAGAACAACAACCAGAACAACAACCAGAACAACAACCAGAACAACAACCAGAATAACAACCAGAACAACAACCAGAACAACAACCAGAATAATAATCCAAAGCCAGATGACAAGAAGCCAGAGGATAAGCCAAGCCCCACAAAAGACAAGCAAGACTCCAAACCTACCTCCAATGCTGGTAATAGTAAGCCAGCGTCTACCTTCGCAACTTCGAAAAGAACCAGCGAACCAACAAGCGCTGCCACGTCTGCCACTAGTCAGCCAGAAGCTCAACCAACCGAAGATCCACAATCCGGGCAACCTATGGATCCAAGTCTATATGTCGACCAGGTCGCTCCTCTCATTCCAGCTCCGGGAGAAGCATATACTACCGATGCTATGGCCGCTGAGCCTACGGGCGGGTATGGCACACCAACTGGAGAGGAAGCATATGCTACTGATGCTTTGGCTCCACAGCCTACGGATTATGCTACACCTACACCAACCGAAGAACTACAACCTGGTACGCCTGTTGATCCAGCTATGGAGCAAGCACCTCTTGAAGCACCTCTCGAAGCACCTCTCGAAGCACCCCTTGAAGCGCCCCTTGAAGCACCCCTTGAAGCACCTCTTGAAGCACCACTTGAAGCACCTCTTGAAGCACCACTCGAAGCACCACTCGAAGCACCACTCGAGGCACCACTCGAAGCACCTCTCGAAGCACCTCTCGAAGCACCCCTTGAAGCGCCCCTTGAAGCACCCCTTGAAGCACCTCTTGAAGCACCACTTGAAGCACCTCTTGAAGCACCACTCGAAGCACCACTCGAAGCACCTCTCGAAGCACCACTCGAGGCACCTGTTGAGGAAGCATATACTACAGATGCTTTGGCCGCCGAGCCTACGGGTTATGCTACACCAACCGGAGGGGAAGCATATGCTACTGATGCTTTGGCCGCCGAGCCTACGGGTTATGCTACACCAGCTGGACAGCTACAGCCTGGAGCACCTGTTACCCCACCTATAGAGGATGCATATGCTGCTAATAGTGTAGCTGAGAAGCCTATGGAGTATACCTCACTGGCCAATGATGGCACTATCGTACAAGTGACATCAGTTTAAAAGAGAAATGAGGGGAGTTCCGCTTCGTGGTGGCGTCTGTTGTTGGTTTCCAATTGTTTGATTTTTATTGTGAGCGGAGATTCAGGCTGAAAATTCTCATACATGGTTGTCGATTTTGAGCATGGAGTTTGGAGTTTATCATAAATTTGGGGTTGCAAATTTCTAGCTAGCTTGTAACATTCTGAATAGCAATGTTTTATATGGCGAGTTGCAGTGCCTCTCAAAGTTACCCTGCTATTGTACCAAGGCAAGTTATCAATTTTAGCGGAGGAGAAGCTCAATATAAGGCTAGGCTCCTAACAAGAGCGCAAATAGGCAGTTCTGATCATGTAGTAACTCAGATATCCTATTTTATCAAATGGTACTCGTATATCGAGAGCAAACTGTGGAAACATGGCAATTTCTCCATTCTAAAAGAGCCAAAATCAACGGTATAAAATGGGATTATGAAGCTCATTCAAGAGCATTCGACTTTTATTCCCGGATTTTTTAAACGTGTTCGAGGCAGCCAGAAAATATAATGTGAAAGGAACGAGGACCCCACAATTTCCCCACGTGCACGTTCCTTTTACATTATTCCGTTCTCAGCAAAAAATCTCCCCTCACTAGATAGTCGCAACACAAACTGCCGCCCCTCGTACTGCTACTCTCTAATGTCTTGCTTGTGACTATGAACATTCTTGAAAGCCAGGTTTCCGATCTTGCCTATCTTGTCAATTCCCCGATCCGCGTGTCGCACGACAGCGAGCACAGAATAGCGTCAAGTGCGGAGAGTCCCGCGGGCGGAACCAACCTCAACACGATGAGCGGAACAAAGAGGAAGGGAGACGGCGAGGGGGATGGAGATGGAACACATGCGAATGCAGATGGGACGCCAGGTACGAGAGCGAAGAGGAATCGCTATATTTCAATTGCATGGTGCGTGAGAGGCTATTCCGCTGTTGCCGTATGGCTGGTGCTCCACAATACTTGATATACTAATAATACTCAACAGCAATGAATGTAAACGTCGAAAAATAAAATGCAACGGCAATACTCCATGCCAAAGATGCGGAAACCTAAACCTTGAATGTCAATATGCACCGAACTGCTGCTCGAATGGATTTAGAGAGTCTGAAGAGTTTCGGCAGATGAATTCGCAGATTAATCACCTCCAAGAACAAGTCAACACCCTTTTCGCAAATCTAAATTCTATGCGCAATAGAGATGTATCAACTTTCCCACCTGTTTCCGAGAGCGCTGTATCGACGCCTCATTCCAATGCTCAACTACCACCTCCTATACGACACCGTGCGCCTGCAAAGCATCCTTCTTTTAGAGGTCCTACGAGCTCAGCGTTCAGCTTAGATGTTGCGAAGAATACATTGCATAGTATGGGTTACCAACAACTCGATGAAACGATGGCACCCGATTCTGCTTCTGTTGGATCTCCACCAGCTCTGGAAGAGATACCTTCACAAGGTGGCATCCGCGGGAGGGATGTCCTATTGGAATTTAGTAAGGAGGAAGTTGTACGACTCTGTCGCGTATACGAGGAAGAAATGGGTATGATGTATCCGGTGCTAGATATCGAAGACATAATCTTGCATACAAATAATGTGGTAAGGCGGCCAGCATTAATTTTCTTTGAGAAAGATGCAAGAAATTGAATCTTGTCTAATAGATAAAAGCATACCAAGCTGACCGTGTCACAGTATACTTGGATGGATGCTGTATATAAAAATGGGTTGGTTCAGAACAAATCATTTTGCTCGCAGGGTATTCTTGATGGAAAAACGTGTGTCCTCAAGATGGTAGTAGCCATCTCTATGATTTTAGAGGGTAATGGTCAGAGTGAAATGGGGTATCGACTATTCGAAAGTGTAAGAGAGAAGGCAGATCGTGCTTTACATAGCGAAGTGGTTGATATCAAGAGTTTGCCGTTCTTGGTGCTTGTGGTAGGTTTTGGTGACCTCCTGTTGTTGGTAAAATACTGACTTGCTTTAAGTCAATATATCATTTTCACTGTGATGAGGAGGCACTAGCCTGGAGGATTATTGGTCAAGTCGCACGAATGTGTATTGAGCTTGGAATTCACAGAAGAGACTCATTGTTTCGTCTTGTAAAAGATGAACAAGAACGCTCCAGCGTGTCCAAATTGTTTTGGTCAATATATGTGTTAGACAGAAGGTGGAGCTTCGGTACCGGTATGCCATTCGCGCTGCAGGATACTGATATTGATCCCAACTTACCAGAACCTGTAAGTCGCCTAGTCCTCAACCCTAGAAGCAACTAACCGTCCCAGGAAATGGCTATCCCGTATCTCAATGTCATGATTACATTCTCGCGTATTGGCTCGAAGGTATGGAAATCAATCTCAACCTACTCGCCAACCCTGAGTCCATCTTTGAATGTCGAAGAGATTGGGTATCTGGACTATCAGATACTGCAATGGCAAAAGTCAATCCCTCTTGAACTTCAGCTTCCGACTGCTTCCATACCTCAAACATCTTCCCGGGCAATGCATCGACTTCAAATCCTGTTATACCTCCGAGCGAATCAGATGCGTATCCTGATCTACAGGCGAGTTTTACATAGCGCAAATTCTATTCAGGATAATCTCAACTACGCCACCGTCGTTGTCGAGCTAGCAAAAGATACAATTCAAGCTCTGACACATTTGAATCAAACGACTGATATATATCGAGCACAGCAAGTCTGCTTTAATTACTTTCTTGTCTCCGCTTTAGCTGTCATATTCCTAGCCAGTTGCCATGCACCCGTGCATTTCAGCGCGATTTGTAGAGATGAGTTTTATATGGCGCTTGATCTTGTGAAAGGGTTTAGCACCAAATCGTGGGTTAGCAAGCGCCTCTGGCGAACAATCAAAGGACTCAGAGAAATTGGACCCAAACTCGGCCTTTCGCACGGTAATCTTAATGGCGCGAGCAATGACATGGAAGACCCGCATTCTTCAGCTGCACTTACAATGGCTGGTTTGGCAGGACACGAGATTTCTAGTCTGGCTCACTTTCACACACCTATGACTGGTAGTAGCAATAGTCCCAGGGATGGTTTTCAGATGAGTAACGAGATGACAAATCTGTTCGAGATGGCGCTGGGTAGTGCCGGCATGAATGGCAATGGTACTTCTTCGGCGGGTGGTTATGGGGCATTATCCGAGGGCGACTCATTGAATGGAATCGGACCTACGGTTTTTGGCAGGGATGAAGAGCTGTATAAACAACTTCGTGATCTTTTCTAATGTTTCTTTTCTTTTTGAGAGAAATGAATTGCCTAGCATTAAGTCGTCGCTAACTGGTAGCATTTTTACACCTCAAATTTAAGAGTGGCCGTTTATAACCTTTGGCACATACGCCTCCTCCAACCACTCCTCTTCCTCCCTGGTCAGGGTCTTCCCCCTTACCTCAATCGCTTCCTCCATCCTCTCTGCACTCGAAAAGCCAATAATCGGACTCGCGATCCGTTTATTAATCCACGCCAACGCCACTTGGCTCATCTTCCAGCCCTTTTTCTCCGCCAACTCCTCTACACGCTTGATGATCGCGACATCAGCATCGCTAAGTTCTTTCTCGTCCGCGCTGCGCTTCGTTTTCCCAAAGGAGGACAAGGGGCGAGCCAGATGACCACGGAACAAGGGAGCCCAAGGAATGAGCCCCACGCCGGTGTCGTTACAGAAGCGGTTCATTTCGCGCTCTTCTTCGCGGTAGAGCAGGGAGTATTGGTTTTGCATGCTGACGAACTTGGTCCAGCCATTCTTCTCAGCGACGAACTGCATGCGTGCAAACTGGGTTGCCCACATGCTGGAGGCGCCGATGTAGCGGACTTTTCCGGAGAGAACGAGGTCGTGCAGCGCGCGCATGGTCTCTTCGATGGGCACGGTGTAGTCGAATCGGTGGATCTGGAGGAGGTCGATATACTCCAAATCTAAACGGGCGAGGGAAGCATTGACCGCGGCGAAGATTGCTTGACGAGAGAGACCTAGAAATGTCAGCTGAGCAACTGAAAACTCCTAGAGTACGATAATGATTCTCCCAGAGACACCTTAGTGCTAGAAAGTACGTACCATGTTGATTCACGTAATCTTTGCTTCTCTTCAGCTCTTGGGGATAAAAGATCCCTCTGACTTTGGGATCTTCCCCAACGGCGCCAAAACATTTGGTCAAAATGACGAGCTTGTGGCGGGGAATGTTATACTTTTTGATGGCACGACCGATTATGATTTCTGAGGCACCGTTGGAGTAGACGTTGGCGGTGTCCCACGTGTTAAGACCGACGTCATAAGCTTTTTTCAAGAGTGGTAATGCCTGGGGCCAAGGAGTTAGCTTGCTCGTTATAATAGGAATATTATTTCCGTGTGTTAATTGTGTAGCAGGAAGATGAGGAGTCTATCAAAATGAAAGGTGGGGAAAGGGCGAGAAGCTGCGGCCATCATACCTCTTCCTCTTTCAAAACCCAATCTAGAGCCTCTGGATCACCAATTGACATAGCACCTAGGATTGGAACTGAAACTCTCAATCCGCTCTGACCCAGCTGTACAAATTCGCATTTGCTAGCTTCTAGGGAGCGGGCTAAACTCTCGGGAACAGGAGGTGCCATTTTTGTTCAATTAATTTGTAGAGTTGGGGTTTTCAATTTGAAATTAATGAATTGGTTCTTCTTGATTCTGGAGAAATGAGTAAGAATACTTGATGAGATATTTACTCAAGATGGAGCTTCTGGGATTTTATACTTTGCTTGCAGGTAGTGCAAGAGGTATTGCGGAGTTAGGTCGGCGGTTAAATGGGTTTAACCCCGAGGCTTCTATTGAGGAGTATATGTGATGACATAACTAGATAGCCGATCAATATGCACAAGGGAGTCACTCTACCAAATACAAGTCATGTATACGCTCCTCTATCGTGTGATCGCTTTATGCTTCTCAGCACAGTAGTCAGCAAAACTAGGATCTCCACAGACTGCGACAACCATGCAGAAAAGAAACTCGATTTGAACGCTCTTGAAAGAAATTCGCTTCCTCGAATTGTGAAAGTACAGTATGGTTTAGAATATTGGAGTGTTACATGAGGCGAGTGTCTCAGCGCGCTATGATTGAAATAACAACTGTGGTACCTCCAGACTGAAAGTGTTTATTCTCTTAAGTAAATATTTTTCAATTCAAGCCCAAAGAAGCGTTCTCAGTAGTAAGCAGGTGTTGATAAATATTCTGGCTTCGTAGTATTTGGGAGTATTACTCTATCATTGATTCTCACCTTTCACCTGATTGAGTATAATTTATTTCTGTCATTTTCTACCAGCGAAGACTTCTGACTGGTCTCTTTGTGCAGGTCTCATTGGGAATGAAAGGAGAGGAGAGGGCTCGCCATTGACACTGCTAAGGAATGAAATTTAAATTGTATCGCAGGCAATTAAGCTATTGAAGGGAGCTAGCATAAGAATGTTGTTTTGCAAGCTAAACTTATGACTTGCCAATGGAGCTGGCATATCACTAGGAGCAGTTCAATGTCCACCTCCTTACCAGGCACAAGAGCTCCCAATTTCATAGCTTTAACGCGCAGGTGCACCTTTTCACAAATATATAGAGGGTATGTTCTCTAGTACAGTCTGCAGTTATCACGACTGGGGAGAACAGAGTAGGGGATGCAATTGAAAGAGCTTCTTCGTATAGTCCTAGGAATGGCCTGACAGTCTGTGATATCAAAACGCACGTGATAATGTGTCCAAGTACTATCTAATCCGTGTTTCTCCTCTTTACTAAAGGCTACTTGAGCTTCTCGCCTCTGTTAAAAATGCTAATTTATGCTTGGGTTTCGATGCATGAACTTCATCCGACCACTTTGTTGAGTGTGTTACAAGGTTTTGTAATTCGGTAGGGGCCACCAGTGTAAGCCACACAGTTTCAAGCATAGTTTCAACTATACAAGTACTTCCATGACTTGTCTTTCAGTATTGACTTCAGTCCTGGGGTAGCATATGATAGACGAATCTGCCCCTCGAAAATAATAGTAAACGAAGGCCCTGGATACAGGAAATTGTTTTTGGGCGTAAGAATTGACCAAATCAATACACTTTCCTATTCATGTACAATCACCATTCGAGAATGTAGTTAAGCATGGTAAACGATTGAAGCAGATAATTTTCTAGATAAGCATTTCGACAAATCCCATCACTTTATATGCATCCTTGTATCTATAAATAACTCCACACTCTCTCAGCCGCTATACAGCCTCTCGGCATCTCTGCCTATCACGTTGTTATACTATAAACAGACGTCCACAACGGCATCAGACCAAGAATTGGTACAGAATGTCTCTCTACGAATAGCTACTTGACCCATATAGTCTCGAATTCCGTCGACTATGAGCTAGATAAAATTGCTGTCGTATATCCTGCTTCTGTACATTATCATGGCAAGCCGAGCACCACATCGGCCGGTCTGTCTACTGTCACTCGGTAGGTAATTTCACAGCATGATCAATATGGCAGGTTTTGACTTTCGATCCAGATGGCGGTGGGATCAAAGGAATATCCGAGCTTCTCATCTTGCAGCATATTATGGTCGCAGTGCAAGACAAACTTGAGCTTGAAAATGAGCCTCTCCCCTGCGATTACTTCGATTTAGTTGGAGAGACTAGCACAGGAGGGTAAGGACGAAGAGTTAATTTATAAATTTTATTCCTAATGCTTTCCAGCCTAATCACCATCATGCTTGTCCGATTGAGAATGACGGCTTCAGCTGCACTCCACCAATACTTTTACCTTGCAGGCAAGATATTTTCGAAGAAAAACACAAAAAGAGGAAAAGAGAGTGTGTTCAAAGCTTCAACCCTAGAAAAATATATCCAAAAGATCGTTTCTGATCAAGAGAGTAAACACAGCGATGGTACACGTATGCTACCACAGAGTGACAGCAATATAAGAGCAAAGGGGTAAGTACAGAAGCAGGATTCTAGGCTTTCTTCAAGCTGATGTTGATGCCTCTCAAGCTTCGTGTGCGCAATGGCGGCCGAGCATATGAGGAAGCCGTATCGCCTAAGAACCTACCATGTACCAGGAGAGATGCTATACGATTGTGAGATATGGGAGGCGGCAAGAGCGACGACGGCAGCACCAACATATTTCAAAGCAGTCTCGATCAAGTGGCCGAATGGGTCTAGCAATCGATTTGTAGATGCTGGCCTGGGTTTTAATAATCCTACCGAGGAGCTCATCGAAGAAGCCGAAAATATCTTTGGAACTTCAGCTCCGCTTAGAATACTAGTTAGTTTCGGTTGTGGTGTGAAGTCTTCGATTCGGTACGATAAACCTTCCGGGATTGATAGGCTTCTGCCAGTCAACGCTATAAAGACGGTCCAAGCTATCGCTACCGACTGCGAGAAGACTTCCCATAGTCTGGGACGTTACTTTAAGCATCATGAAAATGTATACTTTCGATTTAACGTACCCGAGATTGGTGATATTGGATTGTCGGAGATTGATAAGTCAATGCTTGATCGAATAAGCGCTAGCACTAAAGCTTATTTTGATGTTGGATATGCAGGACATGATATGCTAGTACGGGTGGTAAAACTTCTCTGCGAAAGTTCTAGTGGAACAGTACCATTGCATGGAATCACTCTGGGCAAAATCCGTACGTTGAAATAGAAATTTAGCAAATCTCAACTTACTATCTTATCATGAAATCAAACTGATCTATTAAAGTTACAACAGATCTTTGTCATCAAAATACACTTGATGTGCCACCAAGACGAGGTAATATCCGAATCTACAATTCTAAATCAAGCTCACAACATTACTAAATGTAGTCAGGCCACCGCGTTCTTCCACTACCGAATAACACCGCCTTTGTTGGCCGTGAGCCCTATCTGGAGCTGCTGACTGAAAAACTCGACCCCAGGAGTTTTGCCGACAAATGTCCACGAGTGGCACTAGATTGCCTTGGAGGAGTTGGCAAGACTCAAATTGCCCTCCAATTTGCGCACCAAATTCAAGAAACGTCACCAGAATGCTCTGTTTTCTGGGTTCAAGCTACCGATTCTACAACTTTTCATAGTTCGTATCGCGAAATTGCCCAAAAGCTAGGAATACCGGAAGTTGAGGATGATAAGGCAGTAATAGAGCAGCTAGTACTTAAAGAACTCGAGGACCTTCCCAAACCATGGTTACTACTTGTAGACAATGCTGATAATTATGAGATGCTTAGCAAAGCCGACAATAGAATAGCGTCACGAGCATTACTCGACTTCCTTCCAAACAGTGGCAACGGAGCAATTCTCTTCACAACTCGAGACAACAAGGCTGCTACTAACTTTGCTGAGGCGAACGTGATTCGTGTCGAAGAGATGAATAGAGCGGAATCCATTGAGCTCCTTAAGAATAGTGTCCAAGTCAAGAAGCATAACCTCCTTGACGATAAAGCTAGCACAAATGAACTCTTAGACTTACTTTGTGATCTACCGCTCGCCATCAAGCAAGGGGCTGCGTATATAAACATGAACTCGACACCTATCTCGAAATATCTGTCTCTCTGCCAAGGGAGTGATGAGGACATAATTGAGATCCTCAGCAAAAAGTTTGACGACCGCAGAAGGTATAAAAGTCATCATAACCCAATGGCGACCACCTGGCTTATCTCTTTTGAGCAAATATTGCATCAAGATCCCCTTGCGGCTGATTACCTATCATTCATAGGTGTTATCTTTAGAGAAAATATCCCTGTGTCACTGCTACCACCAGGAAAATCTTTGCTCGAACAGGAAGACGCAATTGGAACTTTGACAGCATATTCGTTCGTGACTAAACGGATGAATGAAGACGCCTTTGATGTCCATCGACTTGTCCATTTAGTGACCCGTAATTGGCTGGAAAGGAATAGTAAACTCTCAATTTGGGCAGACAGGGCACTCAGGAGGTTGGTAGAGATTATCCCAGCAGGTGGTTACTTGGATCGAGAAGTGTGGATGAGATATCTACCACATGGAATATATCTAGTGAATACAAGCAAAGTCGATAGGGAGAACGAGATGATCATGATCAATTTGCTGGATCACATAGGAGATTGCCAGCTTAGTGTCGGGCAGTACTTTGGGGCAGAGAATATGTACGAAAGAACAATAATACTGGGAGAAGGAGTTTTAGGGAGAGACCATCCTGCCATTCTAATATGTATGAGCAAGCTTGGATTAGCTATTACGAGGCAGGGCAACTACAACGCCGCTGAGCCAATTTTCCGCGAGACGCTGAAGCGTCAAGAGGATGTCATTGGCAAAGAGCATCCTGCTACATTGACAACCATGAATAACCTTGCAAGCTCTTACAAGCTCAAGGTAACTATGATGAAGCTCGGCCAATTTACCGCGAGACACTTGAGCTTAGAGAGAATATCCTTGGCAAGGAGCATCCCAAAACCTTAGCAAGCATGAATAACCTGGCGAATCTATTACAAGATCAAGGTAAATACGATGACGCTGAGCCAATTTACCGCGAGACGCTAAAGCGTCAAGAGGATGTAATTGGCAAGGAGCATCCTGCTACGTTAATGAGCATGAATAACCTTGCAAGTCTTTTGCAGAATCAAGGCAATTACAATGAAGCTGAGAAAATCTACCTTGAGACGCTTAAGCTTCAGAAGAAGATTCTTGGCAAGGAGCATCCTAATACCTTAGCAAGTATGAATAATCTTGCATACCTATTATGGTATCAAGGCAAGTATAGTGAAGCAGAGCCAATTTACCGCGAGACGATTAAGCTTCAGGAGAAGATCCTTGGTAAAAATCATCCTGATACCATAGCAAGCATAAATAATCTTTCATGCCTCTTATGGTGCTTATAAGTATGGTAATACCTCACATCTTTCTAAAAACGCCAGGGCGGGTTTGATGATTTAAAGAAGATAGACGAGTAGTAAATTACAAAATTGTCGTACCATACATTTGTACTAAGCTGTGTGCATTCTCACGTAGATTTATAAAAAATTCTAGATTCTCCTCAACTTCTCATCCACCTCCAGATTTCAAGTTATGATCAATCTTGGTGTCGTATTTATTATGGGACAGCTCACTACGGATTCTCAGCTTCCTTGAAGCCGCGTACTGCGATCGAGTGTATTTATTCAAATGCCATTGCTTTCGATAAGAACACACCAGCGTCAGCATGAATTGGTGTGTAGAAACAAATGACAGTGACTCTAGTGTAAATTACATTCGTATCCTACTGTATAGTGCTTTTAAGTACATTCAGAGGAGAACTATGCAATGTTGATGTTTTTGAGAAGCGGAATGAAGATTGTTCGGTAAAATAGGGGTGGATGTGGTAAGCGAGATTTTTAAATCAAACATCAATACCATGGTTCGAATTTCCCTTCGAGTAATGAGATATTACGCAATCCTGTTTCAGCCTCCTGGTCATTTATTAACTAATTTTGCAAGGTATATCTAGTACATTTCTGCATCCTAAGCCAGATTACTAACCCGCTTCACTCCCTCTGGCACTTTGAAATGCGCTTTCAAAGGTGTCCAACTCTCCTCATTATAGCCCTCTTGGACCTTCTTACACTCCCGTAACCCCCACTCTGTCACCCCAACCATCAAGCAACTCTCAAACATAAATGCCATACTGCCTTCTCCAACCTTCATCGGCTTCAGCTCTGTATCCGATGCCTTCTCATGTGTTCCGGCATCAGGCCCGTGGGCACTCATAATGTTATGTAAGCTTGCGCCTGCAGGCTGGAATCCTCCTCCAGTCTTAGCATCGTATTCGCCGCCGATCAGACCCATGAACTCGGACATGGTGTTGCGATGATACCACGGTGGTCGGAAAGTATCCTCACCGACGAGCCAGCGCGGAGGGAAAATTACGAAATCAGCGATAGCCGTTCCAGTGTGCGCTGAGGGAGCGGTTAGGACGGTAAATATACTGGGGTCAGGATGGTCGAAGGATATCGATCCGATAGTATTGAAGCGACCCAAGTCATATTTGTAGGGATAGTAAAGGCCATGCCATGCTACAACATCAAAAGGAGTTTGTTTTTGGGTGGCTTCAAAGAGATGACCATTGAACTTAGAGAGTATTTTATAGGTTTCTGAGGTGCTGTCTTCGAAGGAGGCAACCGGTGCTTGAAAATCTCGGGCGTTGGCTAGGCCATTAGACCCAATGGGCCCTAGTTCGGGGAGTTGAAAATGCCCGCTGTAAAGCTCTAATATGTATCCTCTCACCGGTCCTTCTGGTAGTTCGACCCGATAACGAACTCCTCGAGGAATAACACAGATCTCGTTTGGACGTACGAGCATTCTTCCCAGCTCTGTTTGTATATCCAGAACTCCGTGCTGTAAGACAATCAAGAAATCACCATCGGCGCTGTAGAATGCTTCATTTGTCTCCATAGTTTTCCCTGCCGCAAAAATGAAGATCCCAATCCCATGTTTCAGCGTAGGATCACCAGCGCCAGCAACTAGTTTTAAGCCATGTACCCAATCAACGGTGGGGTCTAAATCAAATGGATCCCACCGTAGTTGGTTAGGTATTTGATGCATTTTTTCGCCTTCAGGGTTCGTATTATAGGATCCTGCTTCACGGGGAGAAAATGGCGAATGTGCAGCCGCGGGAAGAATACGGTAGAGCCATGTTTGCTGGTTTTCATGTCTAGGAGCTGTAAATGCTGTTCCAGACAGCTTTTCTGCATACAAGCCATATGGTGGTTTCTGCGGTGAGTTTGTCCCTACGGGCAAAGCACCCTCTATTGCTTCGGATCTAAACATGTCAGTGAAAACCCGACTTGCAAATAAGTCTTTTGGTGGCTTACTCATGGTACGAACCAAAGCCGTTTTGGTATTTATATTTCTCCGGTGTTGAGAATTTGGTAACAGGCATGATGATACGCTATGAGAGGTATGTGATTCTTGTCACCAAAGGTTTCGTTGAAGTGACACTGAGAGGATTTAAATGGTTGCCAACTGGAGTGGAGAGCTTTGAAATGTTCGGCATAAAGAGCTGATCCTTGTAGGTGAGGGGGAAATCATGAACGGAATTTATTCCGCCCCCACAATCTGTGATTGCGGCACGGCATATCCTTGCACGTGACCCCTTGGAGAGCCATATTTAATAGAAAGCATATAAATTACACCAAAATTCGCGGGAATCGAAAATTCTCATCAGATATTCAGCATATGGGTTAAATGAAGAGATAATTTTGTGGCTACTAATTAGAGCCGATAAACTTTTAATTATTTCGAATCTAGATAGTTAGTGCTTCATTAGTGAATTTTTGTATCTATATAGCTACAAGTTGAAACTAGTCAGACAATGCTAGTTGAGGGGGGGAGGCGTACTCTTCGCATGATAATTTACTATCATTTACCCAGGTTTCGTCATTCAATACCCACACAGAATGTATAACAATCATTTGGAGTGACACTGAAGTTATTGTGCTCCCTTCTCATCACAAGAGCTTTACCCTACAGCAAATCAACATATAAAAATAGAAGAGATGATGACGGAAGCTCCGGAACAAAACTATTGCGCCTCAGAAAATAGCACTGTAGTAAAATTTAAATTCAATTATACATAGTAACTATTAAATACATAGTAACAATACATAAGTTTTACTTGATGCTAGCATCTGTCTCTTGTTCAAACATATCTAATATCGGTAGGTCGTGCTTGAGAACCAGGAGTGAGCAGGGGCTATCTTCTTCCTTTTGTCAATTCTGGATTAGAAGCTAAGCTGAACGTGAAAACAAACCTTTATCGTTAGGTCAGGAAGCCGCTTGACTTGAAAGATGGCAACTTTCTAGCTCTTGGAACGTGTGTTATTCAATCTATTTCCCTACCAATCATTTAATTGAGTTGAATAATCCTCTTCTATGGGCTGTAGTGTACTCTTGGTTAATCTGCGATTCTATATGCTCTACAAATATTCATCTCATTCCCTAACCGTAAGATAGATTGTAATCTTTGGCTATCATGACCATTATTATCTGCTGCGAAGATTCTTGGTTATACTACCAATCATTTCTTCATTCATTAATAGCTACTTATGTCCCTTTGGTCATGAAATCTTCTGATAAGCTCATGTCTTGTGCTTTTCAAGTGTGTTGAGCCTTTGTTGTATTCTAGCGTCACCTAACTTGCCTACTAGAGGCTGCTCCAGAAATCCTCAATCAGTTGGGTAATCTTCGAAACCCGTTCTCTAACAAGTCCATGTCCAACCTGGGGAAGTACAACAACATTCTGCATTCCAACATCGTGTAAATCTTGGATGCCACATACATCATCCAGCTCTCCTATGATACATAAATACTTAATGCTCGATTTTGCTGCTTTTACAAACTCAGCATGCTTGTCCAAGACTCCACCGTCTCTAAAAATGGCGACTACACTCGCCGCGTGGCCTTCATGCTCCTTCATTTGCCAGTCTCGAACTGCCTCGGCTACTACCTCTCCTCGTCCAACTCTCTCCTCCCAATCCGAAGGAACAATCAATTTGCCATCTTCTAAGAATTCTATAATCCACGCCTGCGCCTGCTCCTCTAAATTTTCACCGCCACGTAAGTAAAGTCTCTGGGATTCATCAAATTGTGTCTCACGCATCAGACCCGCGGGAGCAACTAGCACCATTGAAGCAACACGTTCAGGTTTCGCAGCGGCAAAGCTCGCTGTGGTCGACCCGCCAAACGAATAGCCAACAAAATGGGCATCGTTCCACTTAAGCTGCAGCATCAACGCCTCTAGTAACGCATGAAAGAGTGCTGGGTCATGAGGCACCAGCGGTGTGTCCGTAAGCCCATGGCCCCATAAGTCAACGAGTACACAATGTGCACCTGGGAAACGCGAAGACAGCGCGCTTGCTAGTGGCTGCAAGCCTATTGCGGGCGTTTGCACACCGTGCACAAAAAGAACGCGAGATACTGGCGTTCTGCTGTCTGTGGGCGGAGGACGCGAGGGTAGCAGCTCGTAATAGGCAGCTCTGCCATTCTGAGTTTGTAGATATGATGCTTGCGGGAGCAGGCTACCAAATTTCGCGACAAAAGCGGCTTCAGTTGGAGCATTGATTGGCAACAGCTTGTCGTCGGGTTTCGCTGTCCCGGGACGAGGTAGCACGATTGCACCGTTTGGCATCTTCTTGTCAATTTGTAAACCAAATCTACTTTGTAAGCGCTTGAAGGCGTTATAGATAGTATGAGAAATTCACAGAGGATTTCAAGATCAAAATCACGACCAAATTATTCAGCAAAGCAAAAAGTGGATCACCAACCGAGGTCTTTCTGGTTGAGATATTTTAAATTTCTGGACATTCTTGATTCCGAAGCTCTTCGGCTACACCTATTTGCCAGTAAAGGAGAGCGATTAGTTGCCCAGAGTTTCAAGATATTTCGTCGTAAGTCATGCAAAATTAAAGCATTATACAATTGATATATTACCATATGCAATATAAGCTCCGTTTTCAGAATTTCTCAGCCTCCCTATCAAAAAAATGCGCGAGGTAACTAATTTTGACATTTTGTAACAATACTCTATCAAAATCTATTCAATTTATTAGAGAATTGTTGCTAAATGTTCCTTATAGTTATAGCTAACATTTGCTTCTATAATATAAATAACTACTAGAATATAGTTATAGTAATATATATTTCTTTATATCTAAGTACATTTTACTGAAATAAAGCTATTTTTTTTAAATATAAAAAAATATAGAGCTTTAGATATTATAAAAATTAGATAAAATATAGAGTTATATCTATATTTACTTTTAGACAACTTTTTAAAATATATAGAGTTATTATTCTAATATAATTTTTAATAATAGTAATTTTTGGGATTTTTAGACATTTTTCTAGCAAATGCGGGTAATCAAGAAAAAAGACAAAAAAAAGCATTTTTTTTAAACTTTTGCTATATATCTTTATATTTAAATTCCTTATAATAAATAATTATTCTATTATAAAAAAGTAAAATGCTATAATTTTTAAGAAATTTAAAGTAAAATTAGATAAATAATTTACATTTCAAATATTATATAATAATTCCTACTTTTTTATATTTAGCAATAGCTATATTCTAGTAGTTATTTATATTATAGAGGCAAATGTTAGCTATAACTATAAGGAACATTTAGCAACAATTCCCTAGTAAATTGAATAGATTTTGGTAGAGTATTGTTACAAAATGTCAAAATTAGTTACCTTGCGCATTTTTTTGATGGGGAGGCTGAGAAATTCTGAAAACGGAGCTTATATTGCATATGGTAATATAAGAAATGATTGCTGCACGTGCAATTTATTATTCAGCCCCGTCAAAAGTGGCGGATGATTTTGACACTGTACAATTAGTTGATTTCATGTTTCCTCTTCCTCCATTGTCTCATCTACCATTCATATTTTTGGACGCAATCTTGACGCAGATCACTTAATTCAAGGTGGATCTCTTTCTTCGAAATTTTATCGTTCCAGTCTGCTAACAATTTCACGACATCATTAAGATTCATATTTTGTGTGGCTATCTATCAGTAAACAGAATTGGGATATTAGAGATCGACAAACCATGGTAGTAGCAAAATAAAAAATGGTAGGAAAAACGCAAAAGCTACTATTACTCGACCTTCCAAGGTGCAGCACTAGCCGTTGACCAGGTGCAACAAAATCGAGATAGGTCATTGATTATAGGAGCACCTCGTCTCTTCACCGCGAATGGAGAAACACTAGGTTGTCAAAATCGCGTTCCGTCAAGGTATCACCGCGTCTGTAGCTGCTCACGAGCTCTGCATACATGCGTTCTGCAGCGGCCATAAGCTGTTCACCTCCAGCCTCATCTCCTTCAGCTAGCTTGAACTTTGCTATTTTGTATTTCGTTCGGCATATCTCTGGATTATAGAACCCGTGTGTCTCGAATCCCGTTAAAGCTTGCTCAAAATAGACACTTTTCGACAAAATCAGCACAGAAAAGGACATTCATTAGATTTTCATACCTTGCAGTTTCTGTTTGACCAACCCTGGCATGATAATCTGCAAGTCGGCAACAGATCTGGCTAGTCCTGTACCCGTTGTTGCCAATCGCAGGTATGAAATTTGCCAGTGCTTCCACGTACAAATCACGGCTCTCCTCACTTTTGCCTTGTGCTCTTTTGATATCACCCAGAGCCTGAAGTACAACGCCTCGTCTGTAGTGTGCGTACGTAAGTCAGTAAACGTTCTCCATCACAAAGGTGGACTGCATGACATACACGAACGAGGAATCGGGCTGTTTATATACCCTCCTCCTAAATGCAAGTATTTCCTCTATAGATCGCTCGGCCTGCTCGAGACGCCCAAGTGCAATCATTGAATATGCCTCATGAACTCTTGGAAAGATAGCAATATCGTCTTCGCCCATTGCCTCAGAGGGGAGAGGTTCATTTCGGAGAGCCTTTGAATTTGCGCAATGCTCCAATGCCTCTTCATGTCTATTGTTGATCATCATTGCTTGACCGAGTTCTCCTTCTGCAGTCGAAAGCATAATTCTCGAATGTTCGGACATCATCTGAGCGTGTAACTGAGTCCGCACTTCTAAATGTTCAGTTGCATATTGAAGGATTTTCTCCGGTGAATCGTTCGTAGCAGCTCCTAGAGATGCATGGCAGAAAAGAACGTCAGCGAGTATGCTTAGCATCGTTTCAGGTCGTTCGCGACAGATTCTCAGAGCTAGAGCGAGAATAGGTCGAGCCGCCTTATGATTGCCACGTTCCACAAGGTACCTGGAGTGGGTCAGCGACCAGAGTGTATTACATAGAGTGCTTAGATCAGCCTACCACCCGTTTACCTGCAATAGTTGTGCTAGTTGTTTCTTGGTCTCCAAATTTTGCAGAAAGGAACTTGAAATCCCATATGTGGTGGCTAGGCGCATGACATGGGGGCTTAACTTTCCTCGCAGCTCCCAGAGTTGGACATCATGAGTAAATGCCGACTCTCCTGGCCGCCAGGCATTGAAAATCAACGATACAACATTACAAAGAATTACCATCTTACGAGAATGGTCCATGAGAGTCGATGATATGTCTTGGACAAGCCTGTGCATCTCAAGTTCGCCTTCCTTTTGGTGCCTCTTTATCAAAGATGATGCTAATAGATCAGTACGGGCTGCCAGATACATCGGCTCTGTTGTAGGGAACCCTGGCACTAGTCCTCCCGGCAGATTGTCCTTTAGGATGAACTCCTGGATATTTTCAGGATCTAGGAATGTTAGGATATCAAGAAGTGTTTTTGCAGGTGGAGACAGTTTATCAAGTGCCCAAATTGTTAGAAGAGAATGCTGCGAGTCACCAGTCGGCATTAACGCTAAATCTGAGAGGCTATGGAGAGTGTGCTGAGTCTCCCGTTCATAAAACTCTAAGAATTCTTTGAACGTCATTTGCCACCTGCTGATGAGAGCTGCAATCTGCAGAAGAGCTATTGGCATGCCGCCAAACCTTCTGGAGAGCAACTTTGAGATCTCCTTGTCTTGTGAGCTGCTGATGCCCATAGTTGTCAGAGTTCGAAGGAGAGAAGCACCAGTAGCATCGTCCAAGCCCGCGAGGTCAATGCCGGTGCTTCGATACATTTGTGTTTTTGCAATTGGATCACGGCTTGTGATGAGCACCGCGCCGCTGCTCGAACCTGGCCAGAAGTCACGCAAGACCTCCGTATCATCGACATTGTCAAAAATAATAAGCCATGTCGCTTCGCGAGCTTCATTCACCTGCTCATCGCCCTCCGTTCCCTCATACTTCAGGGGGTGTGAAAGCCACTTCAACGCAACATCTCTACACACTACCAAGTCAGCTGCGTCTGTTGCGTCGACTAGGCCGAGCTTTACTGCTATCTGACCAAAGCTCTCGGCTATCTTTTCCTGGTTCTCGGCCTGTACAAAGAAAATGGCGTCGAAACGTTCTTGCCGGGATAGCCCATAGTTAATTGCTATTTGTGTTTTCCCAATACCTCCGATCCCACACAACGCAAACGATTTTAGACCCACCTCACGGCCCTCGGATACAGAAGGGAGGAGGACCTTATCAATCTGCAACAGCACGTCATCCCTACCGACAAAAGACGGATTTTTCATCTCGTTTTTGAGAGCATAGCACGGTAATCGAGGCTTTTTCGCACGAGGAATAAACTCCGTCAACAATGGGATGACTTCAAGGCTAGAGATCTCCGTTGACCCATGTGCAGCGTTTGCACTGTCCTTACGTGCACCTAGATATAATTTTATTGGTCGTGACATATCTAGAGTTGATAAGGAATGTGTAGAAATGTTTAATTACCTTCTCGATTACTCTCACTCCCGTCGACCGTGCTTTCCCATGATTGAGGTTGCTGCGGAGCGTTATGATCTTGTCCTGGAAGCTGGGGTCTGGGCATTCTTATTGTAGTTGCAGGATTTCTATTCATTGCAGAGGACACCATAGCCTTGAGTTCTGAAATTATTAAGCCACCGGTGGAAATGTTCTGTATCTCATCATGGTCAGCTTCGACGCCAATTAACTTTTCGTACCTTAAAGATGTTTTCGCGAGTGATTCATCAACAATCTGTGGAGAATCAGAGAGTCAGCCATGTTACTGGATGATCAAGATATCCAAAACACACGAATTATGGATAAGTGGGTGGTTCTCACAATCTTCCTCTCGGACGTAAACCACCGACCAGGAATTTTGGTTTTCTTTTTTTCGAAAGCCGACACTATAGGGACGTCAATCTCTGCCTCTTTGAAATCCTTAGAGAGATTGGCGACGAGGTGAGCCTCTAATTCGGCCCGTACAAGAATAATCTTGGAGGTGATCGAACAGGATCGAAGCAGGGGCGTCAGCTTCTGCCACTGCTCGCGCTGCATATTGGTTGGATTAGGGGTCCCAAGGAAGGCGACTCCAGACTGCATGTGGCGCAGATTCTTTGAAATGGGCTCGTGGTAACGATTTTGAGCGTAAAGTTGCACCAGGGTCTAGAGGTATTAATGACACTCTGCCAAAGACATTGAAACCAACCTTTTTTAAGACAATACCGCCAAGTCCAGAACACACAAAGATCATCGGAACCTGTGAAATCTATTTCTTCAATACTCAGTCAAGACTATCTCTAAATTACCCTCAGGCTATGTTCAAGTCTGCTAGATTGCTAGAGGAGAGGCTGACTCTACTTGGAGAACTCATCAATGTTTCGAAAAGAGTCTGTCCATTTTGTATCAAGGCACTCCAGATAGACCCAATGCTTTGGGAAATCTCATATTCATAACGGTATATATTGGCAGCAGGTGCGATGGAAGAGAGGCTGCTCGCTGGCCAAGATTCCTCCGATTTAATTTTGCGGAAAGGAACATCGGGGATGAGGATGATACTACCAATGATTAGTCACGATCGGGGGTCCAAATTTGACTTTACCTGATATTTGGTGGATCAATCCTTCTTCGCCCATCATTAAGGAGGGTGAGTGGACTGGATGCTTGTTGGTAGATTGCACGTGATGCCATCATTCATGTCTCAAGATTGAATTTTATCTAAGCTTGGGGTTTCCTGAAACTTTATGGTTTTTGTGAGGATGAAGCCTGAGGCAGCTCGTATCATCTTACCGTACGAACCAATCGGCGATGTCAATAACTTTTACTTGGGCCACAAGGCTCTCACAGTCAAAGATCATTTCAACATAGGGGCATTGTTCACTGTTAAAGAAGTTTCATTTTTAGGCAGCTATTCCTCTCAGTCTACTATCATAGAGCAGCCTTGGTTGTCTTATCTGCATTGCTTGGGGCTACGAAAGTGAGTGCTGCAAGAGCAAGGGCATCGGTTGCAATCCTAAGTGTGGGCTGAAGGGCAGGTGCAAAGAATGGAGAATGGTTGCTAGCTATCAAACTTGGAATATTTCCTTGCTTTTCTGCTTCGTCCCACAATGCTTCATCAATCGCACCTATGTGCCAGTATGCGTACGGTGTTTTGAAAGGCGCAGCTAGCACTGAGAAATCCTCAGCATCCTCAGTCCTCTCTTGATCTACCGTGTTGAATGACTTTGCAAAGGTATGTCGTATGAGCTTGATGATCTCAGGGTTGTTGCTTGTGGTGTGTGCTCGGACTGTCTCATTAATGCTCGGATCGATTAAACATCCAGCCAATTTACACTCCTCGTTTACCACTCGATGAATTGCAAGTTTCACCTGCTTGCGGATCTTCTTGCTATAGGTTTGAAGGTCGACCTTGATATCGACATAGGATCGTAGATCATCCTCCTTCCGACCAGCTTGGAAATCCCAAAAGGATAAAGATGCATACTCTCCTTTTGGAACTTCTTCTGCCACGATACTATTGAGCTTGAGGACAATCTGACATGCTAGTACCGTCGGGTTTTTCACATTTTGCGGGTTTAGATGTGGTCCAGGTACTCCATATACTCGTATGTCGATCGAATCTGCGTGCACGAGAAGATCGCCTTCCCGTATCGCAATCGTGCCAACCCTCCTGGGTACAATATGTTGACCAAGGACGATATTCGGTCGAGGGACCTTGTTGTAAAGTCCATCATCAACCATTGCCTGTGCTCCTCCAGTGCGCTCCTCATTGGGCTGAAAAATAGTAACAATCGTTCCACTCCATTCCTCTTTCGCAGATTTCAACAATGCGGCTATTGCCAGAAGACTTGCAACATGCATATCATGCCCACAGGCATGCATTACAGGTCGTCTTATTCCGTATTCATCGTTTTGGTATTTCTTGCTTGCATAAGACAGACCTGTTTGCTCAAGTACCGGAAGAGCGTCCATCTCGGCGCGAAGAAGGACAACTTTACCTGGCCCATTGCGGAGGACTCCAGAAACTCCATGTCCACCAATTTTTTCTTGGACTTCATATCCAATCTTTTTCAGGTATGATGCTGCAATTGTAGCGGTGCGATCCTCTTGGCGGGAGAGATCAGGATGTTGGTGAATGTCACGGTAGATATCTTCAAAAGGGGCGAGATCCGGCCGATGTCGTTGGACTATCGATGAGAGGTCCGAATTATTGTACTCCATTTCGTTGCTGAATACTTATGAGAGAATTTTAGAAAGATGGGTTTTAGATGTCTCAGAATTGGCTTTCAGCCTTACCTATGTACCATGTGCCAGCAAACGTGACTATGATAAGGAAAGCCTGTCTAAGATACTTTTTACTGCGAAACATGACTCTTCGGGATTTCCCGCGTTTTCAACTGCAAATTTGTTGACAAAATGTGAGCATTGGGATACTCAAGCCATGTCCAGACGTTGACAACGTTGGAATGTGGGGGAGCGAGCTGACCCTGAACACAAATCCCAAAGCTGCGCTGCTTTAATCAGAGCTACCTCAGAGCCTCATGAAGTGAGGCCGACCAAAATGTTCTATTGTTATTGGAAGCCTCGTAATAATTAGACTTGTGCGGGCTGCTCGATCTTTGGTTGGAAATGGCGTTGCACGACATCTAATTACTGCCAGAATTGGTCGCACGGCTCCTAGAGGGCGTCTCTAAAGAACCGACCCAATCTATATCAATATTTAATCAGCACCACATCTCCGGGCAGCCTCCAAGAGAGAAGAGAGTTAAGCTTCGGCATTGCAGCCTTCCAAGATCATAACAGCTAGGCCAGCTAATAAGGAGTCATTATCGGGGATTCCGAACCCTCACATACAACCAACAACGAGTATTCGAACATCCACAGTTACCTCTGAATCAACCGTCACCATGGTAAACATGACATCGAATTCAACTGAAACACTTTTCTACGAAAACGGGTTTCCAGCAGGAGTTGGCACAAATCCCATTGCTAAGAGACAGCCTTGGCGTGAGATTCTCACAAATGGATATCATTCATCAGCCTTGGCAGATGCTTTTTGCAAAGAAAAGGCTACTTACGTCGGCCTGACAGGCACAGATTTTCCTGTGAAGACGACTCCGTGGCAACCCGATGCACCCAAGTTAGAGGACAGTGGTAGTGTCAAGGAAAGACGAGACGGCTGTGGGCAGATTCGCCTCCTTGAAGAATTGGATGCGAAGAGCCGCAAGTGAAGGTACGTTCGCAGCAATGTATATTCAGATACACAATAAGACTTAATCAAAACAAAGCTTTCAGATTTCCTATCTTGCTCGACAAGCCGATCCGACCCTGACGTTGCGTCTTACAGCACGGGGATATGGGAATAATTTGGCACAGTTGGTTTTCACGACACTGTTTATCATGCGGGATATATTTAGTGGGACAGTTGCTTAAAGCATTGACACAGTTATTTACTTTGTTGTACTTCCTTGTACACTTTTCGGAAAATTGAAATGTTCATTTCCTTGCAAGACACTCTTTACACTTGAATTGTTGTTCAATAGGAATCCACACGTGTACCAAAAATCACTCATAGTTTATCATCTGCCTCTGACAAAAAAACTGCAACACGTACTTCAACACTCTCTCGCGGCTTGGTCCCAGTGTTGAAAGGGCTTGCCCCGTGCGGAGGATAATCTAAGCCTCGTAAGCAGTGTAACTCGAAGCGCGAAAGTGATGGACATACCAGCAGTTTGGCGGTGTCCCTCGGGTGTCCACGAGAGGAACAATATGACTTCGTCAGCCTCCTGGTTGGAGATCCAGTGCCATTTGTGGTATTCGCGATAGATCAAAAAGAAATGTTTCTCTACCTTATCTGGCAATACCTTATCTACTTCCACCAAATCAGGTTTCTTAATAGATCTTCTGTCACACAAAATCAATGGAGCATTTTCGACTCGGAACAGCGGACGCCAGACACTGCGGCTCCATTTAGTTTCTATCATCAAGTACAGGAAGGATGCTTTACTTAACAAAAACCACTTTCTGTTTGCCCGATCGTACCGCTTCGATTTCTTCAGCCAGAAGATGCATTTCTAGACGATCGTGTCCGCCATCAGTTGAGAAATCTATACACTTCAATACCTGTCACTTCCTCTTCTAGGGATCTCTCTTCACTGACCACAGTGCGTAGTTTCTCCAACCGGAAGGGCATTGAATCGGATGTGCTTCACGTCTAGAAGCGGGACGGAGGAGGGTGCGTTGCGGCGAAACTATGATCTTTGATTAATTATGGACAACTTGCAAAGAACTCGGCCTTACTCTCCAGTCAAAACAGATAACTCTGTCGGTCTTGAATTCCTTCTTTACCAGATCCAATGTCTCGTTCAAATAACAATCTACAACACTATTGCTTTCTGGGGCTATTTCAAAGTGATCAGCCTTCAAGTCGCATCTTGAAGTATGCTTGATAAACTTGAAACCACATCCCTGCAATGTAAAGCTTTGCTCTTTGCCGCGGACATCTTCAACTGACACTGTTTTGTCTTCTAGGACGCAATTTGTGCGCACTTCAGAACTTTTGGTAGGAAAGCCGTAGAGCTCGTAAGGTTGTTCTTCATGGTAAAGTGGAAGGTCCGCAAGAAACCCGACGGTGGCAAGCATTTTGACCGCTGCACTTAATGGTGTTAAGGATATCTTTGGATAAAGTGAAGCCACCTCGTTTTCAATTCCAGACACATCCTCTTATCTAGAGGGTGTCGTAGAGCCTCTTCAAAACCATCCAGTTATCTCGCTGCCTCACCCATCTCGCCTAACCCTGCCCGGGTGTGGTATCCCACATAGAGCCTTTCTTTGAATTTGTATGTATGCTAAGATAAAGCCAAAGGTTTGTGTAGCCTTATGTCTTGTCTTTGAAAGCCAAAACTTGTGAAATAGGGCCGCTATAGCAGAAGGGCTAGCAAATGAACAACATGAACTTCAAAAACGATCAGTCAAATTGGAAGTCTTGGTGTGGTAATTTTCCTACTGACATGCTGCATAACCATGGTCGATCTGAGCCATAAGCAATTTCTGAATCAACCCTCATTTGCCAGTGTAGGTCAGCTGAGATGAAGAGTATTGTGGTGTGGACAGCCATCAATCCAGTCATGAATATTACGCGGTAGAGATCGGTAAATATCGGTAGAGATCTTCTAACTGAAATTGTTACCCTGATCCAAACTATGAGAGCGGATGTGACGGATATTGACGGATGCCCATCTGTAGTTTCCAGGAAGCTTCCACAAAGCTTCCAAAACTCACGCAACAGATTCGAATGCCTTTCTATAGGCTATAATAATAATCTGAAGAGTTTGGACTCTCTTACAGGAGACCTGTACAGATAGTGGTGGGCACGGAGTTTCGGCGTGGTTTTTTTAATAGATTTCTAATGGGGGGAGTAAAGACTTAAAGTATTCAAGCAATAACGTGACATAGCTGGTTACAATCAATAAAAGGCGCGATGTCAAACAATTTCAATCAAATGTCTGTCGACCATAGTGAGTTTACTCCTCCTGATGCCGCCATGGCGGTATTGACTCCCAGAAACACATGATTGCCGATATACCCAAAACTGGAGCGAGAACTATGAAACATACCCATATACTCAGATTCCCCGTACCAAACTCCTTGAAATTCATTCCAAAAAGTGAAGTAGTCATTGACAAGGGAAGGAAGAAAAATGCTAATAAGCTGAGTCTATGAAGCCCGTCGGCTTTTCTTAAAGCAGTTTGTGACTCTTTCAACTGCACCCTATCTCGTAGATGGCCCATATTCTCCAAGCTCCGTGTAGACAATATTTCTGTCTGTTGAACTAGATGCTCGTAGTCTAGATTCAGATCAGAAATAGTGTCATCGATGATTTGTCGAAGGGCTTTGTCTTTTGCCCTTGGCCAAGTTGGATCTCCACGAACTCGCAAACAGCCCAGCGCGGAACGTGTGTTTTCTATACGCTCATCGAGAATGTTCTTGATATATTTCAGGTTCTCTGAAGCTAGCATCTCTTCGCCATCTGGGCACTTAATTGCTTCATTGATCTGAGTTTGAATCATATTGAGAAACTGATTCTCAGCACACGCCGCGAAAATAAATAGCTCACACAACGCATACAAAGCATCAGCAAGCATGATTTCCCCCCTACGCTCGTGCTTCAAGAAAGACCCATATTGATCAGGGAGTAAGGCAAAGCTCTGGGCTGTTTCTTCGACGTCTTCGCACCGTGGTCGCAATCGTTGGGGTTGAACTTGTGACTGTGCTATTGAGGAAGTAGGAGTCAACTCCAACGCAACCTTGTGTCGGTGGTGAATGACTGGGAGGCAAAATCCTAGAATATCTGGTAGCAATGACTGGTTATTCTTCCATTCATCTCGGGGAATGTCTCTCAGATTCCGCCCGCTATCAAGACATATTATAGCTAGCTAAGAGTTAGTTCTAATGCCCATAAATGAGTTTTGAGACATAATATAGAATAAATACCTGTCCAATGTTTCCCTCTCTTCTTTACACAGAAAGATATGTCCTGCTCAATTGCACATATGGTCCCGTTGTGCACAGAATATTTTCGAATGATCGAATCTCCTGCTCGCCCCCTTCCCAAAATTGTGTTTTGATAATTCTCTAGGATACTTGCACTTCTTTTTCGTTCTTCGATGATCTCACCAGGCCGAAGTGGAGTCTTACGTGTGCAAATAGTAGTTACTCGTAGACGCACATTGTTCTTAGAGGTGGAAGGTAAGCCAGGCAAATCGTAATACCTTTTGTTTTGCAAGAAATCTAGATTCCGACGAAAGAACTCTGGATCAAGACGAAAGTGTGAGCCGAGTAATCGAGTCCATCGAGGTGAGATATAACCCCGAAGGAATATCAGTCTTCCGGTCTGCGAGGAAGCGGGCGGTAAATTACAAAAAGCCTCAAAAGTGTCGAGCCCAGCCTCAGAGTCAAATACAAGTTTTTCTTCCCCATCTACCTTCAAGTTACGGACCACTGCAAATATATGAGATGGTGCAGACGTTTCCCTTCCTTGGTTCAAGCCTACAGAATAGCGTTGTTCATCGAGAAAGCCCGCAAGCGCTATATAGTTCAGTCCACAGTGAAGGAAGTCAAGCTTTGATCGTTCTGCATAGCTGCTAATTGTATTGGCGTAATCGGTCGGCTGCAGTGTCAGATTGGTGATATCTGTAAGCTCATAAGCAAAAATTCCTTTGCTTGCTGGTTGCTCGAGATATACCTTGAGGCGTGTGACTTACGGAATGTAGCTCAGATCCTTCATCCGAAGCTGGCAGTAGATCATTACCACCAGAGTTATTTCCAGGAGAGAGGATAGAACTGTAGCTCATCTCAATTTATGATGGAAGTTTCCCGTGTTTTCACTAAGGTAAAAGGTACTCTTGGGGTTGAACAAGTTTGAAAAGGTGAAAGGGTAAAAGTGCAAAAAATAGGAGCTCATCTAACAGAAACACACAGAACAGAAACGTAACGAGGGGATAAGACTTGAGAACAATATAGCATTTAATCACGGAAGCCCCATGCTAGAAACTGTCGCCAGCCTCAAGCACCGCAAGGCTGAATTCTAGTTCATGTTTAGGGTGCATTGGGTAGCAACATACCTCAGGTCCCATCTCTATGAAGCTCATGGGTTTGAAAGATGTCATGCTGTGTTGCATTCAGGTTTGCTTACGACCCTAAGTCGTACCACTGAGTCAGCTCTTGTGGTGTGGAAGACTCCGTTCATAGATCTTTGAAGGCGGTTAAGCCTAGTCTTTGGCAACCTCGCTTACAGTTATCAAGTTGCCGCTTTTGCATTAGGCACGACTATGTAGGCGGGGTCAGGCTTGCTTGAACATGGAGATAGCACAAATGGCCTACATATAAAGCACGCAAATCCGCAGTACCCTTAAAGGACTTGTAGATGCCTATTGTTCCTATCCTGACTTTGACTCATCACTGCATTATATCACAAATTTGAAAGATCCTAAAAATGGCTGGAACAATTCTGATAGTAGGTACGAAGCCCTTCCACTTCTAGCAACCTACGAAATATTGATGCAAAAGCAGGAGCAAATAGAGGTATCGGCCTTAACCTTATCAGAGCATTTTCTGCTAAGGGGTGGTCTGTTTTTGGATCTGTCCGTCCCCAAACATTGAAAGACGTGGACCCCTCCGTTAGGGAAGTATGTCTAACCAGTTGATGCTCTGAACCGTCACTTATTTTGAAGCTTGAAGCAACTGGCGCAAAGATCCTGGAGATCGACTTCCTTGACGAAAGTACAATTCAACAGGCGGCTAAAACCTACGGCTCTGAGCCGCTGGATATACTCATTAACTGTGGAGGTACGTGGCAACATTATCGTGGCATGCTGTGATGAGGAGGCTCATGGCTATCAGGAGTCAGTGTGAACCCTAAAACTTTTGAAGACCATGACCAAGCTACTTTGGTCGACAGGTTTGCTATTATGGCAGCGGTGAGTCTACGCCGTCATTGGCAGTGATGAAATACAGGAGGCTTTCACTAAGATACTGGCTAGGGCCCATATCTTGCCACCAAAGCCTTTCTCCCAAATCTTGCAAAAAGCACCCAGGGGAAGGTGATCAATATGTCGTCAGACTTCGGTTCTGTTGGAAGTACAGTCCCCTTATTTACCCACCTGTCCAGCTGGAATCTTACACCGTGATAGAAAGCGTTGGTACTGGTGGATACTTTGGATACCGTATGGCAAAAGCTGCTCTGAATCAGTTCACTGTCACCTTGGCCAAGGAACTGAAAGTGGAGGGAAGTAAAATAGTTGTCTTGTCTGTCAACCCCGGTTTTCTATCTACGCGATTGACCAACTTTGATGGAGAAGATGATATGGATGCATCTATTGCTGGCCTGGTTAAGATAATCGAGGGGGCTGACGAGAATAAAAGTGGTCGATTCATCAATTGGAACGAGCAGGAGATTCCGTACTGAGAGTCGCCTTTACGTGGCTCTATCTACGCGTGAACTGAGGTCATCATAGGAGGTACTGCATCCAGATTGCAGCATTATTTCTGATGTTTATATTTCGTAAATCTTCTAGCTTACGTTTCCTGCCCTCTGAGGAAACTAAGAGCAGGTTCTACTTCCTTAACTTCCGAAGTATAAGGATTAATATGAACGGTAGCTTTATAGAAGGGGCTTTACATTAGCAACGTGCTTTGCAAGATTCGATCACTATGTTTCAACTCCATCTTTTTCATGTAACGAGTGATTCCTTTATCATATGCAGGACTCAAGTGGTGCCTTGCCTACGAGTCTACGTGCTTAATTCTTTTTTTCCATATAGGGTATACATGCGTTATAAACTTCCTCATAGCCACGATATTTGATTATCCGCTGGAAAATCCCCTCATGTACCACCCTTGCAGACTGGATAGAACCTGCAATAAAGAAATCAGCGTAGCTCGGCTGGGCGCCCAGCACAAATGGCCCGTCGGCCTTGTGCGTCAACATTAGCTCGCCAACAGCGCGCATGTTGTCGCTCACCGCGCTCCAGACCTGTTCCTCCTTATCCGAGTCAAGCAAATCCTCCAGTGAGTGCCCAAGCGTGGCCTCACGCGTGCGCCGGAAATACTCCTGTGAGGGCAGTGACAGGATGCCGACTTCGCGGGCCAGCACTGATGTGCGGAAGGCCTTGCCAACTACAGCGCGTGCTTTGCCTTCGATCTCACGGCCTAGCTCCGACGTAAGGGGTACTGGCGGTTCCGGATAGGTCGACTCGAGGAACTTCGCAATAGGGTTGGAGTCCATCATATACGTGGCGGACGGCACGTGCTGAATAGCAGGAACAGTGTATCTGTGTTTGATTCCTGAAGTAGATTCAGCCGGAGCCAGGCCGCTAGGTAATATCAGGTCAGAACTTTCTTCTTGTGCGATCCGAAGACTTCGAGGCTATGTATTCGAACATAGAAAATAAGAAAGGGGAAGCGAGAACGCGAGCATAAACAGTGCAATCTAATAGATGGCAAAATGACTTACAGCCCTTCCAGCGTGGGCTCAATATCCGGAAATTCAAGGAATACAGTCCTGTAGGGGATTTTCTTATAGTTAAGCATGAGGCGGATGCGCCAGACAACGGGGGAGAAGCAGACGCCCTTAGTACAGGCCAAGTCGTACAAAACAATTTCGGGTTCCTTCTGGTCGACCATTTTTGCTATGCTCTGAGAAAACCTCGACCGAGAAGATGAAGTAAAAATGTATATTTTGCAATTGATTCACCTACAAGTGAGTTTTCTTGGTTGATACTCGTGTAAAGGGTTGAGAGAGTGCTGGAAAGCTAATTAGGCAGAAATTCACAAATCTCACGTGATAATAAAGGATGTAGGTGTTAACGAATACAAGCCATATGTTATTGAAGGGAGTACTTATGCATCGGAATTTGTGGCAAATGTAATCTCACTATATCTAGTGCCACAATTGTTTCACAAGAAAGCATACAATTGACTGGAATCGTTCTAAACGATGACCTTGAAGTTAGAGCTGTGAAACATAGCAAGTTTATAATACTACACGCAAAGTAACATTGGCTTCTGTGTAGTGGACTAGTGCAGTATTTATTCTATGCCTTACATACACCAGACTCTCGTTGCGCTGAGATATAAAAATAGACGTTCTACAGCTGCGCTGCAACGTAGAATAGACGCTATCAGGAACTCTTTCCCTAGCTAGTGTCTAAAGCAAGTGATAACAAGTCCATACGTCCCGCGAGAGTGGTTTTACTAACAGCGACAGCGTTTTCGACGTGGCACTGTAATTCGGTGGCCAGGTTTGCGGGACTTTAACTCATCCTAAGCATAACATTATCACAAACTTTTGTGAAATTGAATAGCAAACCTGTAAGATGCATAATTGACTCCTTCTACCTTTACTCGAATGGAATATTGTTAGGGTGTCTGAATATGAAGGTGCAACAGCATCCAAGAGCATCCCTTAGTGTTCTTTTTGGGGAAGCATCAGTAGAATTACTGGGCATATCTTAAAAAGCAATCCGTTGTCATTCATACAGGCCTCAGTGGCCATCTCTCAATTTGGCCAGCGCTGCCGCAACTCCTCCACTTAGCTCATTGTCTTCTTGCAGCTGCTGTGCCTTTCTTTGGCTAGCCGCTTTTGCCTCATTTTCTGCAACCGCAACACCCAATGCTTCCTCGTCATCTTCAGCATCATCCTCATCTGGATCCCACATCTGAAATTGTTTGGAGGCCTCTGCAGCTTTATCGACACTCTCCAATGCCTGTCCTGGCTCTTTCATCATCGAACTCCTTGATTTCAAGGGCACCCTGCTTAGAGGTATCGCACGATCCAAAACCCCCTCTATCTCCTCACCGCTATCTAGAGTACTCTCTTGTCTAACCAGTTCACGTCTAGCAGCTTTTCGAGCGCGGAATGGCTCATCCACCACTTCACACCATTTTTTTATCTTTTTCTCTCCCCACCCTCCAATAATGGCAATCTCCTCTGGCCTCGCGTTGACAGCCCCCCTGATACTGCCGAAAGCGCTCACAAGTGTAACTGCATCAGTCTTGTTTATGCTCCTTGGAACAGTCACAAAGTCCACCATTTTGTCTGGATAGCTCTTGCTCTCGATCCCTCTGATGGCGCTTGAATTTGCATGTTCATAGCTTTTATACAGCTCTAAATATCTAGCAGCTTCAGCAGCGCTCCAGCATAGTATGATCGTAACATTGTTAATCAAACTTGTCTTGGACAGTTCCTTCAAGCTATCTTCGTGATTATCGATGTCCACCATTGTGAGAAGTACACGCAGATTGTACTTCCCTGCCAGCAATCTTATTCGATTGTATATATATTCAGGGTGTAGTCGATGGTATTTGAGGGAGAGGAAAAGGGCGCAGGTTGTGACCCCGAGGACATAATCAGCTGGAATGTCAGAGTACTCCCAGGCGAAGGATCGCAAGTTTGTAAGTATTGGGTTCCCTTTTTGACGAGGGGAAACGAGAATTGAGGATGCGCCTGTCCGAGTGGCTATCACTTGGGGGGTTGGCTGCACAACTTTTGCGGTTGTGGAGTTGTTACTGGTAGGAGGGGCGCGGTCGAGGCGCTGTGGAGTAGGTTGTTGTATTCGCTGTGGAGTTGGCTGTTGAATACGAGGAGCTGTCGGTGCACCGGAAGAGGCTGCAAGAGCAGCCAGAAAATCGGCATCTGCGCCATAGTCATCATCGTCGGCCATGTCAACAGCTAGTAAAGAGGTGGCCAAGAGACTGAAGATAGCGACGTAATATGGCAGACGCGAGGTCACGTGCGTTTCTTTCCCATAACTATGCAGACGAAAACTATATATGACCTCGCATCGATAGGTATATTGAAATTGACAAGAAATTCATCAATTCGATGCGTTTTGATTTAGGAACTATTTTCGTAACTTGCGAAACCCTCTTGATAATATTATTTTTGTCCAATGTATACCGCCGTAGAGGTCTAAGTCATTGAAGACCGTAAGTGAGTTTAAAGACCAATGCCTCTGAAATTTGACATTAATCCTGAAGTATCAACTGGGAAAGAATATCAAAATTCTTAAAGTAGATGACATGAAGGAATCATTAGTATGTCGCCTTTTACAGATTAAGTTTCAGAGCGGAGGCTAATTCAAACACTTCAAGTACGCCTTTTATAGTACTAAAAGCAATCTACAACTAGAACCCGGTCACATTCCTCGCCGTGTAGAGAATTGATGGCGCTTAGCAAGTAATGGCTGTTTTACCAAATCTGCACTGGGATCGGTACTTCAAAGCTTTCAATGGAAAGATTCAGACATTAGCAGAGTTGGAGTATAAATGATGAAATAATACTGCATTTGATTCATGACCATAGAAATTCACCGCCACAGTATTGTTAAGATAGGTAGAGATAATTCACACAACTGATTAATCTGGAACAGACGACGGATACCTTCCAATGCCGGTCACTACTCCAAGCATAGTGTTAGTGATTGGTATTTCCAAAAATACCGAATAATAGAAACAGTCACTCATTTTGGATGATTTACTTAAGAGAAGACTCGCGTAAAGAAAGATATCAGCAAGGAACAATGTCTTAGAGTTCGAAAGTAGGTAATAACAGACGGTATCAAGTCATGACTTCGAACGCAGAATCAGAATACCAAGTCATATACCCTGCGCAAAGTAAAGTTGATCCCAAGCTTTGTAGGAAAGTATTAATTCAAGAGCCCGACATCTTGCTATAAGCTGCACTTATTTCTATACCCAGACTGCTATACTATAGCTGCACGCGGTGACGATTCTTGAACATAATTCGGTAGTCCAATATTGTGAAAGTTCAATTGTAATAAGTCTCCTCAATTCCCAAAACTTTAAAATCCTCATCAAACTCTTCGTGTAGAACTAGGAATACTCCAGCCTCGTTAAGTTTTTGAAGTGTCTTCTGTTGCGCCGCGATAGTTGGACGAGATGCGTATACTGAAACTGTACGAGACACGTTAACTCCTTATCCAAATGCCAAAAACTTCATTGCATACAGATCTTTTTGCGAAACATGTTGTGGAGAATTAAGCAAGGCTGCCCTAAGAATAACTTACAGATCTTCAACTTGGCAATGTTCAACTTCCACGCCTGAGAATCGGAACGAGCAGGGTATTGGACGGCTAAAGCTTTAGAGCTGTAAATTGCATCCGTAACTGGTATATCGTTGGGTGCGTTCTCCTTCTCGAAGAGTGCAGTCTGAGCGGATTTCAAAGCCTTCCTAGTGGTCTCCAGTTCTCGATAGAGCTCAAGTTCCTTTGGTGTGGGCTTAGCCATTTCAGCTATCTCCAGCTTTCCTTCCTTGCGCTTCAGTTCGACAAATTTAGAACCATGGACTAAATTTATGCTATCGATGGTGAAATTGCTAGATTCATGGATACTTGCATCAGAATCCCTGAGAGAAGCTATACCTGAGTTGTGGGCTTTGGCGTCACCAGGGGTCGAGGTTTGAGGTTGGTGGACGACGGTAGGTGCTATGATGCGCAATTAGCAGGTTCAAATATCATTGATAAATGTTACGCTTACGAATGAGTGCCATTAAACTGGGGGGGCGGCGTTGGTGGTTTGGTTTGGCTTGGACGCTTTTTCTAGTTGGCACACTGGCGACGGTCGCAGATCGTTTGAGGGTACTGGCGCTGCTAGCAACTTTGTTGGAAAGAGAGCGACAAGCGTCGCGGAAATCTTTTTCAAGACTTGTCATGTTGTTTCCCGAGAAATTTGCTGGCGATTGCTCTGATTCGGAATAAAAGTAGACGTGATGGTTGACTTCACTTCATAGATTGTTGACAAAGCGACGAGCTGAAGACGATATCCTCAGCCCTAGGCTAAACAATGTCAACATGATATAGATTCCTCGCTTGTTAGTTCATTAGCATTATGTGAAGGATGCCTAACTTCTGAGTGACAAAGATGAAGCTTGTCCTTTGTACATGCTCTCTCTTCATGTTGATGATACAAACACTTAAACAGCAGAGTTCCACCAACTACGATGTAAACTCTGACAGGCATAGACTTCATGATTGTCTCTGAAAGACTGCTATAGACCTATTGAATATTTACAATCATTAGTCAGGCTGTATATATTAGGGATTTCGTGAATAGTTTTGCAAAGCTGCTCATTGGTTCGCTTAACCTATCTCCTATTCAGAATCCACCTACGGAAGACTACTGTTCCAACAAACGCGTTCATGGAGACGACCCAATAATATGCCTAGACTATACTAGTAGGCAGTGAATTTCATCATGTCTCAATTGTATTATTTATTAAAATGTTGATTTGGTTTCTAAGAAAGAAGCGGAGTTCCGAGAAGCGATTTCGGAAGAGAAGATAGCATAATTTAAAAGAGATATGAATTCAAATATGTAGATTGAAAGATGGTGTCACCGACGCGGTTCTCAGGGCTGGAAGTACAATCAGAGTCATAAAGTCCAATGGCGTTACCTTCAAGAGCTTGGGCAGCTTATGTTTGATGGAATATATGACGTAAATCTTCACAATGTTCAATGTTATGTTTGAGTAATGGTAGCTCAGACACTGACGGCAACCAAATTTAAGCCGTTTGTGACTTATGTCGATAAAGTTATCTGTGCCAGAAAAAGCTACAGCTAGCACAGAAAATTTCAAGGTATCAAGAATAACGTGGAATTCTTTCATATGCCATACCGGAATTGCCGTTATGTTGGAACTCGAACTCGACTTTCAAGAAGGATTAATCATTACCATCTATCTGGACGCCACCCCATATGTTGCTTATCCCCACGCTCAAAGCCTTCTGTATTTTCTTCCTCGCGATCATATTTCCGAGCTGTCCTGAAACAAGCTGCATTTTCCTTTTCATGCCCTCTTCATCTTCTCCGCACGCTTCATAGGCTTCGACGAATTCTACAGGTGTCTTCCAAACCTTTTGTATCTCAAGTGCTTTCTCGCCCGTGACTCCACGCGTACACATAAGCATTTTCAAGTAAACATCTCGTAGTGTTGAGGCTCCAGATTTTGAGACTAGAGAACCAAAGGCTGCGTATGTGATGTTAAACTCAGTGCCTGGTTTAGTCGTTCTCAGATGCTGCACTAAGGGTATATAATTATTTGAGGTTAGAACCTTGGATGGAATGACACGTAATTCCTTATCCTTGTACACATCATTTTGCAACATTCTCGTCATGATAGCAAGGTACTTTATAGTGGCATCCATATCTTTGGTCTTCTTCAAGAAGTACCCATCCACGACTTGGGTACTGGTGATTGATGACTCGACCATAGCGGCAGATTTGTGGAGAATATCACTATCAATACCGTGCTCCTCGATAACATAAATTACATTCTTCATCCCCGATTTTCTCATGCGAAATTTTTGCTCGTGAAATCTTCCATCTTTGATCGAGCTAATGAGATCATCCAGCCTCTTTCTCTCCACAATCCAGTCTAGAATAACTTCGTCGCCTTCATCAATACCACCGCCAAGACTAATGAGCAGTGCAGGATCATGCACCTTAGCAACCCAGGTTACATCTCCCAAAGCCATTGCACGCGTAATGGGGGTTATTCCTTGCTTTTCGAGTTCCGTTTGTATGTGATTTCTATCCTTCTTTGCACGAACCTCTCGATTGTCGAGAATGAGATGCACCGTGTATGAGTCGGGGGGAATTATTATGGGCTCAAATTCCGGTAATTCGGTTCCACGACCTCGTGGGATAATATCCGGTGCACTGTCCTTCTTTGGTGACTCGGAATCTCGAGCTCGTGGACGAGAAGGACTCAAATTACCATTGCCAGAATTTTCAATTGATGCCGACCTGTTTCTATGATTCCTATTCGCTGGCTCACCATTGTCGATTACCCCTAGGTTCGAGCCACTAGCTCTTTGAAGACTCCTTGCAACCTCCCATCCTTCGTCTGTCAATAGGTATCTTTTAACTGGGCGTGTCTTGCAGTAAACCAAATTCTTACTGGTCAAGGTGTCAATTGATTTCCAAGCCGTATAAAACTCATTGGCATGTTTAGGGGCCGTGAAGGAAGAGTCACAGTGATCTTCCGCCAGAGCAATGGCTTCTTGTTTAGTTAATCCAACATCGTCATCCTCTCGATTGCTTCCCAATGCAATCAGGATAGCGTAAGCACCGGAACGTAACTTTGGAACATACGACTTTGTCGCTTTCTTCTTCTTCTTCACTGGAGAAAGTCCAGTTTCGCCTTCTTCGTTGCTGTTTTCTCCGGCATTAGGAGTTCTCTTCTTCCCCTTGGGCATAATTGGTTTCGGTAGTCCGTTTTCTGAGCAGAATTCTTCCATTTTCTCCGTTAATTTCTTGGCCAACAATTCACCGATCCCCTTCAGCTGTCTTGCTTCCGAAGGGTGAGCGAATGATAGAGGACACACTTTGATAGCATCATACGCCTTTTTGTAGGTATTTACGCCTCTAGTCCCTCTTTGCTTTTCAATTTCCAGCCATTCTCCCACCCATTTGAGCAATAGAGGATTCGCACATGGTGGTGTCCCCGACATAGCGACGCAATATATGAGCAAAAGCAAAGCAATTGATCATTAAACTTGAGCCTTGCGGAGTCGTAACGACTTGAGTCGCCACAATTGGTTCCGCAAAAGTGCAAGAACAGTCTTTATGTCATGAAGGTTAGCATTCACTACACATGCTCCAGCCCAAACAGAATTTGATACCGCATACGTCCTGTATAGCAAGATGACTAATGTCGATATTCGTGAAGGGTAGTTGATGCCCATATGTTTACGCGTTAGGCGGAATCAAGTCACGAATGCACGTGACTATGCCAAGCATAGAATATTTACGTCAGAGCGGTGAGCTGAGATTGGCAAAATGCTTCGTGCTTAGAACCACCTGCCCCGCCATCGTGAATTCGTCTGTCTTCTTAAGAGATTGCAATTGCAATTCCTCTTCATTCGAATCTCTGACATTATATATTTACCAAACCTCAAAACCGAATCTAAATCATGGACGCTGCTATCCTTGCTGCGAGCGAAAAGCATCCTAAGCCTGCTGCGAAGGTCTTCCAGTATGGCACAGCGGGCTTTCGTATGAAGGTATGTGCTTTGTGCTTTATGAACACGTGAATGCTATGAAACTAGAAGCAGGACATTATTGATAGACTGTAGAGGCTTGGTAGCTTTCTTTATTTGTTCGTATATGCTAACTTCTGTGTAGGCCACTCTTCTTGACAGTGTTGTCTTTCGCGTTGGACTTATTGCCGCATTACGATCTCGAAAACTCGGAGGCCAGACCGTTGGTATTATGATCACAGCTTCCCACAATCCACCAGAGGATAATGGAGTCAAACTTGTCGATCCAATGGGAGAAATGCTGGAGAATAGCTGGGAGGCATATTCTACGGAGCTAGCTAATGCAAAGAACGAAGATGTGGTCAAGATCTATCGAAAGTTAGAGAAGGACCTTAAGATAAACCCAGAAACACCCGCGAGAGCTGTCTTTGCTAGGGATACGAGACCATCTGGGCCAGGGTTGGTGAAGGCTTTGGTGGATGCTTTGACCGCTACCAAAACCGAATATACGGACTACAAGCTATTAACAACCCCGCAATTACACTACCTTACCAGATGTACCAACACCGAGGGAACACCACAAAGCTATGGAAAAGTGAGCGAGAAGGGATACTATGAGAAACTATCGCAGGCATTTGTACGAGCCATGAGAGGGAAAAGACCAGTTGGGTCTGTAACCGTTGACTGTGCAAATGGTGTTGGGGGCCCAAAACTTGCGGAACTCCTGAAATACTTACCACCAGCAGCCGAAGGTGGGTTAGATATCAAGGTCATAAACGACGATGTTCTCAAGGCCGAGGTTTTGAATTTTGACGTATGTCTTCTTTACAGGCTAATGTCTTCCAAGCTAATAGCTACAGTGTGGGGCCGATTTTGTCAAGACCAAGCAACGTGCTCCTCCATCCTCAAAAGCTGGACCTAACGACCGATGCTGCTCGTTAGATGGTGATGCTGATCGTATCATCTATTACTTCGCCGATCCAGAACACGGATTCCGTCTTCTTGATGGTGACAAGATTGCCACACTAGCGGCATCCTTTATTGGTGACCTAGCCCGTGAAGCTCGCCTTTCTGAGGATCTTAAGATTGGAGTATGTGTTAATAACAATCCTAATGCTCCCAAAATCCAAGCATATTGCTAACATGTACTAGGTTGTGCAAACAGCTTATGCAAACGGTGCCTCGTTAAAATATGTGGAGAAGACACTTGGTCTTCCCGTTGTATGCACCCCAACCGGTGTCAAATGGCTACACCATGCAGCGACAAAATTTGATGTTGGCGTATACTTCGAAGCCAATGGCCACGGGACCGTTGTTTTCAGCCAACAGGCTTTAAAAGCCTTCAATACAGTTACACCAGAATCCCCTGCCCAGGCTGCTGCTTTGGAGACCCTCCAAGCCCTCGCCGAACTCATCAATCAGACAGTCGGCGATGCACTTTCAGATATGTTGCTTGTAGAAACGATCCTGGCTCACAAGAGCTGGTCACCCCGGGAATGGGATCTTACTTATGTCGATCTCCCTAATAGGTTAGTGAGAGTCGAGGTTCATGATAGGAACATATTTAAGACTACGGATGCGGAGCGTAAGTTAGTGGAGCCACAGGGTACGCAGTCTCAGATTGATGCTCTAGTTGCGAAATTCAAGGAAGGCCGAAGTTTTGCTAGAGCATCAGGTACCGAGGATGCTGTAAGGGTATGTTTGAACTCATTGAAATTTTTTGTGGTGCAATATTTTAACTCACGATAGGTTTATGCTGAAGCAGCAACTCGGAGTGAGGCAGACGATTTGGCGAGGCAGGTAGCTGCTCTTGTCAAACAAGAAGGTAGCATACACACATAATTGATATACCCGTTTAAGTGGGCCTAGTGATATGCATATGAATAATGATTCGCCCTACAGGGAGTTTTTTTTTTCCTCAGAGGGATGGAAGCCACATAGACTAAAAACTATCAATAAAATCTTGTAGGACACGTCTTTAGTTGGCTAAATCAAACAGGCAGCAATTATAAAATCCAAATTCCTAAGTTGACTTTGCTGCATAACCCAAATTGCTAATTGCATAAGCTTTTCAGATTACCACCCATGAACCTTGAGCAACATTGATTTTGATAACAAGAAATAGAAATTCGAAGTTATATATGATGAAGTTATGTATTATGTGTAGAATTTAGAGATAGCAGTATAAGACAAAAGTGAGCGTTTTAGTTATAGGTCAAGAAGAATCACTGCAGTACTCTATATAATTACAAGATATATATGATATATTGATTGAGGTTGTTGGTATATTCGTACGACTTTATGGTCATGTGCTTGTTTCACGTGATCCTTTTGAGCTTCAAAAGGTATACCCCATCCAACTACCTAAATAAATCACGCTCAGAATCTTTTAAGACGCAGATGAAAAATCATCCCTCACGGTCCCATGAGTCAAAGAATATAAACCTTATTTATATCGCCATTGCGAGCTACTACGCGAAAATTATCTGACTGTTGAGGCAATTGAGCCGTCAAGCTAACAAACATGTCTTTTGAGACCGAAGATAGACTCCAGAAAATCAAAGGTTAGAAAGACCAGAAACATACCAAGTCATTAAAGTCCTTCGTATCCAGATGTCTAGGCTCTTCATTTGGCAAGACTTCTTTCCGCAGAGCCATCGCTCGTTCAACCCATTGTTTTCCTTTCTCGATGTTTTCGACGCCATCTATAGACTGCAAATGAATGCCACGTAAGTACGACGAACGAGCTGACTCATTTTTGAACCACTGTCGATCTCCCCAGATACTAAGGACCCTATCCAGATAATCCCTATGATTCTTGGTCAGAAGATACACCTTTAACGGTAATTTCGAAACTGTTGTGGCCTCAGGCACACATCCCAATTAGCTAGTATACCTAGATCTCGTAGGGAGAGCTTCCTTCCTTAGACTTATCACAATCCAAGACCCTTAACACACGTTATATCCTGACAAAAAACTGAATCGGTGCGAAGGCATAGTTTGGAGGCAAGGGGATGATATGGCCACTCACATCATTATCTTGATTCCTTCTTTTTGAAAATCTGTTTCAAATTAATTTTGCGCCCGAGAATTTTCTAATAGTATGGTTGACACGTTTAGTTTCAATCAAGCTACTTGTCTTTTCTATGAGTGATTTTGAAAATGGAGGCCTCCCAATGTAGCCACTTTCACAGGCATGAGATTCGTAAGCAGATGTTAACATTACAAAGACAATCAACCAGACCAGGGCTTGGACTCAGGATAGACCATGTCTGCAAACATAACCAACAGGCCCACATCGATGCTCTCTCTTGATGGAGCATTCGGGTCTTGATTAGGAAAGGTAAACGCACCATGAGGACATGCTAAGCAATCAGAACGACATTCGAGTGTCTAAAAGAGCTGATAATCACAATAGGTGTGTTTGTTGGTACCAACGGCTTTGAATACAAGTACTTCGTTCACAGCCTGATCCGGAAGCCATTACCACTTCTGGTTTTCGTTAAAATGTACCATTCTGTTCTCGGCGAGGTAATTGGGATGAGTACATCAGCGTCTACCAAATCTGCCTGGTCAACGCTTGCAGCGTCACAAAGAGCAAGCGGCCAATCTCGGACTGGCACTCGGAGGGATCTCCAAACGCTGCGAGGCGTTCATAAGTTGGAATTGATACCGCTGTATGTTGCTTACTTACGTGATTATTTGAAACCTTGACTTCAAAATTTGCGGCGCAGCATCCCCATAGAGCTCGTGAATAACTGACTTCGCACCAGCGAGAGTTACATTTAAAGGCACTCATTAAAGACTCTCTTTGAAGTCACTAATCACTTTAAAAATAAAGTACCATATTTACCAACATGTGTCATTAAGCTTGGTTGGGGTGTTGGTAGAGGTTTTTCGCCGCTAATGGAAAAATCTGGATCTTTCTTCCTCAACTTAAATGAGTGAGCTTGGGCATATTGTTGTAAAGTAGAAGGTTAAAAGCCTGAAAGTCTAAGCCTCGAACTTCATTAGCTCTTAGTGCTTCCTTGAAATGCTGCTCAAGCTCTCGGATGTACACGGTCTGAACGATTGATTCGTCTTTGAAGTCCGATATCTTCATCCCGCTGTTTAGACTATGAACCTCAAATCCCTGCGCGGCCGAGGACAAAGTAGAAACATGGGGTCCTAGATTTTTGACACGAGTAAGCTGAGGCGAGCGCTTAAGGTTGTGGAGTGGAAAGGTTTCTTTCGGGATGTAGTGAAAGGTGTATGGTTTGATTCTTTTCCAGAGCTCGTGTCGATCGAGAAAATATAACGGGACGACTAGGGAGCATGAGTATCAAAGGATCAGTATGGCAGCCAAGTTACTAATATTGATCAACGTGGGATACATCTTTGTCTCGCAATACCTCGAGGCCAGTCAAGATGAGAGGTTGTGCACAGCTTCAAATGAAAGTTGTACGCTATGAGCTTCAATCCATTGTATGTGTCAAATTTGCTTCCGTTGGGATTTTGCTAGACAGTACAGAACATGCGGAGAAAGCGATCCAAGAAGTGAGGGTAATTCTGGAGGTGCAGAGATGTTGGAGTACGGCTGAAGAATGCTTGTTGGTCAAGATTTCACTTGGCGGTTCTTCTCTACTCATTCACCTCATCAGACCAAGCTGTGCAAGGAGAACAATGCGAAATCCAACTTTATACAAGGCTGCCGCTGACAAAAGTCGCCGGCAATACTACCCCTCAATCTTGTCTCTGTCACCTTCAGCCGGCACAATGGAGGAAGAAGTCAAGCTGACCATTGGTGATGTTCAATACCTCTTGATAGAAAACGAGGAGGTTTAATTGCCGTTCCTTTCTCTTGGATGAGGCTGATAATTACAGAACTTCCTCAAACTTAACGACAATACCACTACATTAGCGCTGGTTTATCTGACCAAGCCGGGACAGCGCATCTCCAGGTCGGCGCTCCATGAATTCCGTATCAATTCTCTTGAAAATGATGATGTCTTCCGACCAGAATTCTACTGCAATGTTATTTTCTACGGCAACAAGAAAGATGATCTGCACATCGAGCCTGATGGCTTTGAGGAGTTGGCTGCGTGGAATACTCAGACTCACACGCTCCTTACAGGTAATTCCACAGCCAACATTGCACCTGGGCCATATGTAGTATCGAGAGGGCGAACTTGGCAGCCATAGAGAATATACTATGACTTCAACGGCACGTTTATGTGTACATTCAAGCTTCGCCAAAAGGCACAAAAAATGAGTAGCCAGATCCAATAACTCGGTTGATCAAAGCTAACTGTATTATACCTTGCTTAAACTTGACACTCCCGAGGCTGGCCGCCTTAATGGAAGAGTTGTTGTGCCATCTCGCTGCTACTTCAAGCCAACAAAGTCACGTCCTCTCGATGGAGCGAGGATCCGCGTCAAAGACAACATAGACATTGCAGGCCATAAAACTACACTGTGTAATCGATCATGGCAAGATCTTTATCCAGAAAAGACCAAACATGCAGCCTGCGTTCAAGTCCTTGTGGATGCTGGTGCTATCATTGTAGGCAAAGCAAAACTACAAGCTATGATCATGAGGTAAGAACCCCTAGAGTGCGTCGAGTTCACAGCGCCTTTCAATCCCCGCGGTGACGGATACCAGGTGCCATCCGGAAGCAGTCATGGGAGTGCTGCAGGCATTGGCTCATATGATTGGCTTGATTTCTCCCTTGGGTCTGACAGTTGGTACTCTCTAGAAGTATACTTTATGACATCCACTGACTCAGTATCAGCCAATGGCAGCGGACGTAAACCTGCGCACTACAACGGTTGCTTCTCAATTCGTCCATCTACTGGAATTATGAACACTTCAAGGAGTCATTGGTCAATTCGCGTACGTACAACCCTGCTAAAGTCAGCCCCAGAAACGGATACTAATAGTTTCTTCCAGGAAGTTCGACATGCCTGTGTTCTTTGGAAGAGATATATCGAAGTTTTCTGAGTTTATCTCAGTATGGTATGGAAGTTCTCCGATGCTTCGCGCGCTAGCTAAGGTTGAATCTCCATTCTCGCATCGCTTTCCATACTTACTTAGCCTATTAGTTACCGATCAAGATTCTTTATCCCTCAGAGCATCTTCCCACCTCAAATGCAGCGCAGTCTGCTCTCATTGACAAATTTGTTGAATGCCTTGAATCTACATTGCAGGTCACCAGGGCAAACATTTCTCTTGCTGAGCTCTGGAGGGAACAATGTCCCGATGACCGAGAACGCCGATATTGTAGAATATCTCAAGCTTGTATGTAATCATATTTTCAATCAACTTGGATCGCCGCTTAAATTTCGTTGACAGGAAGTTACCCTTACTACCGAGATGCATACTACAACTTGTCTGACTTCAGAAATGATTATGCCAAGAAACATTCAAAGCCGCCCTTCACGCACAGAGCCATGCAATGGCAATGGTAAGCAGAATGTTCCTCAGGGTAAGACTAGAGATTCTCTGACGTGGTTCATTCAGGAATGTTACGAAGCAAATATCAGTGAAGGAACGTGATTTGTACTGGCGCCGATCTGAATTATACCGGCACTGGCTTCTTGACAAAGTCTTTGAGGCAGATAATAAGGACTGCATCCCAGTCATGATCTTTCCCATTGAGGTTGGAAAGCCAAGCTATCGTGATGCGGAACTGCCGTAAACTTTTCATCACGGTTAAATTGCTCCGAATATCTAATGAACGTATTCAGAGATTACTATATCTTGAGTGGCTACGCCTCCTTGAACATGTCACCAATAATGCGAGCTCCCGAACTTACGGCAATAGGTAGTTCGCCGTGCTGAATTTCAAGAAGTTTGCTTAAAATTGCTGTCAGTTAGTGAGATCACATACAATTCCACCATAACCAAAAGAGGAGAGCCATTCCCAATAGGGGTGTCCGTCATAGGAGCGCCAGGTATCTCACCCTCCACCTCTCTTCGACACAATTCTCAAGCTAAACTAGGAATAACAGGAACCGATCTCTATCTTGTGGACTTAGTCGAAAAGGCGATGAAAGCTGGAGGCTATCCAACTATGTTGAATACTGGTCGGTCGTGTTATTGAGCGCCATAAATCAACGGTCATGTGTCTGTGGACGGCGGACGAGGCTTCATCTCTGACGATTAATGTCTATTGTGCCTTCAGAAGTTAATCCATCACTGTAAGCTATACGGATTCGATTTATCTGCACTAGAGTGACCAAATTAAAGCAGACCCCTTCCTGCTATAAGTAGTTTGGCAGGCTATGGCCCCCAGAAGTTTTATGTTGCATCGCCGTGAAGCCTCTGCGTGAGAAGCCTTAGCAGCTATGCAAAAGCTCACCCCCCCTCCCCCCCACCAATATCTACACCATCGTAAAAGTTCCCTCTTTCCTTGTGGCGATATGACCTTGGCGCCGCCTTGCCTTGTTAATGTATGTGCATCCTGCCGCCCAACGAGCTGACTTATATTCCAGCGTAGTCTTCTATTCAGGACCTTGATCTTCTTGTCAAAGTCCTAATTTAGAGATTATGGACTCGCGCAGAGGGAACAACATTGACTTAATTTCTACGGCGTCATTTCAGACAGGTATTGCCTTTCCAGCTACTGGATACTTTCTAATTCGATGATAAGAGGCAGAGAACGACTGAAGAGTTCAGCGGGGTGTCGACCACCTTTCCCAACAGTCAACTAAATACTACGTCTATCCACGACTCGATCTTACCAGTTTGTGCCAGTATTTGAAGTCTCTGGCTGTTCAAAGACCAATTTTTGAGACATCAGACATCCATCCAACAACTTCCGATACAGATATTAGATCTAACTTCGCGGTGATCCACAATTTTGCTACTGGGTCGAGAACACCTTTTGGACCATCATCACAACACGCGGCGGAGTTTGCTGCCTTTAAAGATGTGCCAGAAGCAGTGTTGTTGTTCTTACGTGGCTATCCCTCGCCTCAGTGGTTAAGGGTCATCGGAAACAAGCATGGCGTTAATCCAGATCTCTATCAACGTCACTTTCAGTACAAGACGTTCACGGCTGGTGGACGGGACCTGTGCTCGTCCCCCTCCTTGCCATCTTCGTCTTCTCGAATTATCCAATTAACCATCTCGACAATTTGCGCTGAAAGTAGTGGCAGATTATCTTACGAGCCCGAAGACCTAGAAGATGCTCGTCACCAGGAATCAGATGCGATAGGAAAGAAAGTATTTCCAACAGCTGCGCAAGAAAGCCAAAGAGGCGGACTTTGTGGTACGCAATTTTCTGCTGCTAAACAGACAAGAGCATGTCCTAGAAAAAACTATCTCGATTGAAGTTGGACAAACCGAAAACGGCTGGCGTGCTATTGCCTGGCTTGACAGCGGAAAAGATCTCTCCCTTGGCGTTGAGTGACTTTGGATCCCGCCTCCTACTTCTTTATCGTGGCAAACATATATTTTCCCTGTCATTGTGCACCAAGAAACAACCGATCTGCTTTGCGAGTTGAAAATTGACCCTGCACCGACAAAGTCAGCCCCAAGGAAGAGCTCTGGCCAGGCCACCAACAGCAACCAAGAATCACGGATGGAATGGAAAGCAGCTCAAAACATATGCCTTCTTCTATTCCAGTATGGGTCTCAGCTCGATAAAAACTTTGCTTGTCAGGATGCGATCTAAGCTCTCAGTGAAGTATTTCGATTTGCCGCTTCCTCAGAAGTACAGTTTCTGACCCTCATCCACAACCGCATCGAGCATGAACTTTCTTTTGTTGCATTGCAAGATGTCGGAGGGCGTAATGCTTTCTTCCTGCTGAATCTCAAATACATCAAGACACAACTCGTATCGCATGCACGAAACCTCGCCAAAACCGTGAACACTTTGGAGAACCGCCGCGCGTTAGATTCGCCACGAGTTCCATCATCTACCGCAGCAGATCAAGCAGCAGTTTTGTTGCTTGCAGACTTCAAGCACTTGCTTTAGCATGCGGACAATCTAGCAAGGAGCGTGAACAGGGTATGACAACACTGACCAACAGTTCCATCTTAGAGGAGTCGAGACGTTCATCGGAGAACGCAATGAGGGTGCAGAAACTTACCGTTCTGGCGACCATTTTCATTCCGATGTCATTCATATGCTCGATTTAGGAGATGAATTTCGTGGAACTAGGAACAGGCACTGTGCATTTCTAAGCTTGGTTTGCGACAGGAGGACCGATTGTCATGTTTTGTTTGACCGTTTATCATTTCGATTTCTTGGTCAGGTGGTACCACAGAACAAAATTGAAGATTGCGAGTTAGCTGCAGATGGCTCTAGATAGAGCAGGGTCGTGTGGAAAGTTTTGTAGAGTTTTTCCCTTCGGTGTCCACATCCTAGAGGCTCACCTGAACTCAGCGAGCCGCACTATAAATATTGAAACTGAACCATATTTCGCCCTTATATTCTAAGATTTCTATACACTATTGACAAGTTCAACACTAGGTAACATGTGGTCTTAAAGACCATCACATGCTGCGGTTTTTACCGTATAACTACCTACCCTGAAAATCGTATATTTACAGTAGTTGGATGTCGGCGATAACCGAATAAATACCCCATTTTCCGATATTACTCTTTTAGGTAGCATTTTGGCTGGATTATACTCGAAAGAGTAATGCCTGGATTGTTTGGAATCGAGCTATACATAGCTCTTAATATTCACTCGCTTATAGTGTTCACTTGGCTTGAGGCTGCACTCAGCCTTCCCAACGAACAGCTTGCTTCAACTCCAAGATTTATAAGGTTTTTCTTTCTTTCTGATACATCAGTTCACACATAAGCAATCTCTACGGATCATGTCTGTCTCAAAGCCTACAATCATTATCGTGCCAGGAGCCTGGCACGCGCCGTCGTCCTACGATAAACTCGCGGAGGAGCTCAAGGCGGCTAACTTCACAGCCTTAATTGCTTCCCATCCGAGTTTGAATTCCAAGGACCCAAAATCAGTATCCTGTACCCAGGACACGGCAGCTGTTCGCAGCATCTTGCTGCCCCTGCTCGACAAGGGCGAGGACGTGGTACTCGTAGCTCATTCCTATGGCGGTGTCTCTGCAAGCGGTGCTGCACACGGCCTCAGCAAAGTCTCGCGAGCTAAAGCAGGCAAGGAGAGCGGAGTCCTTGGGATTGTGTACATCGCCGGATTTCTCATCCCCACAGGTTTAAATATGGATGGTATGATAGGACCTCCACCGTATCTGGTACCTAACCAAGTAAGCGCTGCTTTCTCATTTTCCCATTTTCCCTCGCTCATCTTTGGTTAATTATTGTACGTCCAGCCCAGCCCTGGCCTCTGCGAGACAAATAGTCCAGCAGAAGTTTTCTACTACGACCTCGACAGCGACGCAGCCGCCACAATGGTACAGGCTCTTGAGCCACAGGCACTGGGCGCCTTTGTGACCGATGCGCCACCAACGGCCTGGCAGGAGCCAGAGTACGATGGAAGGTTGGCTTATGTAAGAACGACAGAAGACAGGGCCGTGCCGTCGTTTGTCCAGGACGTGATGATGAAGAAAAGCCAAGCAAAATGGCTGGTAAAGGATATTGAAACTTCCCACAGTCCATTCTTGTCACGTCCGAAGGAGCTCACGGGATTAATATTGGACTGTGTAGATACCTTTCTTTCCGCAGGTGCGTCTCGGCTGGCGACTTCCAAACTCTCTTGAATTGTGGAAATTGGTTTTATTTTCACGGTTAGCGGCAGTTGTACAAACGGTTGATATTTCCTAAGGGTATTCCTCGCTTCGAGCCTAGAGTGACCATTCTGGTGATGTGAGCTGAATGTTTTCGTGCTGATACCAAGATTTGCTACTTTGAAATGCAGTTGGAAATCGATAGGTTCATATTAGTGTTTGTTGTCGGTTTAAATTAATTGAAATGCAGTTAGATATGCAGTTGGAAATGCAGTTGGGAATTGATAGGTTCAGACGAATATTTGTTGTTATTAATTTAAATTAAATTGAAAGGCAGTTGAGAGAGAGAGAGAGAGAATTTCATATTGCACTTCTAGACTTACGTCTATAGAGAGATAAGTCTATAACTAAATATACTATGCTTATTTGCTTAACTTCTTTTTTTAATATTATGTTATTCTTTTACTTTTATTTTAAAATAAAGTTAAATTAAATCAATTTTTAATTTCTATAATCTATCAGGAGCTAATCGACAGGGTTGAGTGAAGTAAGTATATAAGATCAAGGTATAAAGACGCTTAGTTACATAGAAGGAAGTGAGATATCTAAATATAGTAAAGAGAGATACTAAGTGTTCTAGTTCCAGATCACGTGCTGAGCCACGTGACCCTCGGCAGGGAAAAGGAGACCCTTTTTATGCCTGAGGCATCCAGAGTCCAATTCTATATCACATAACTAATATTTACTTATTGTCTAGTCCTAAAGTCATTAGTTACAATCACACATATACAAAAGCTTTATGTAACCACTTAGATATAGTTCAGTCAGGTGATTATGTGAGAATTTATCATATTAGGTCTGAAAACCTTCTAAACTACTTAACTATATAATTCCAAACCTTTTAGACAGCTTTCAATTGCCTATTTACATATTAAATAAAACTCTATATATAATGCGACATTCTAATTAACTTTAGTGATTATAGAAACCTTTATATTATATGCATTTTTAGTCTCAAGTGTACAGATATCAAACAAATATAATACAAATGCTTCTTATATCGTGAGAACTATACAAATATATATGCACTTTTTTTTAATTAAGTAGAAAATGCAGTAATCTTCATACTATATAAGACTACACATCTTTTATATTTTTTATTTACATGTCTTGATTGTCATGTTTATATTATTGTATAGTTGCACTACAATATTATAATATATTCCATTTAGGAAATATAGAAAGGTCATAAAAGTAAGAACAATCTTTTGCTAGAAAGAGCGTAGGTATAAGTAAACACACTTTCTCTTTTTAATAAAGTTTGTTAATAAAACCTCCTCCACCATCAACACCCCCATTATATCTCGTCGCTCTTCTCGCGACAGCACTTCCTCTTCCTCATCCACCTTCACCTGGGACCTCTCAGTCTACTCTCTAGACGTCGGTCGCCGGGTGGAGGAGTGGGAGAGGGGTGTTGATCAGTCGGAGTTTGCGTTTTCGTCGGTAAGTTCAGTCCTGTATGTCGCATGAGGGGGGGTAGCTTCTTGTGCGACATGTATAGAGAACACCTACACCGGTATGCCTCAACGAAGTTACTTGCAGCATATATTCATCTTATCACCCTGCCACATTGATGCTTGACACAACACCATTGCAGGTGCAGCTTCCTTACACTATAATCGCTAATAAATAACCATAGCCAACATTCCTCAGCATAGTGGCTCCGATATGAACCTAACAGGCTGAAAAGAAATTAAGAATTTATACACGTTCTATCACCTGCCAAACTGAGGAGCCTGTAATGCTGACAGAGCGAGGCAGATGAGGCTTGCTACAGACTCGCCCAGAACCAGCCCACTTGCCATAACTACAACATTGCTTTCCTGACCTCTATTGCGTCGCTTATAAGCCCAGAAAAAAAACCCCCCAGCAGCACGGGCGAGCGTAAATGATGGCATGTTGTAGATTCCTCGGAAAAATCAGTTTCATATTATACCTAGCCAGTATCCAGGATTTTCTTACCAATAGCAAATGATAGCCCGCTCGGAACCAGCTTCTGCCACCATTGATCTGCGTATCGCATCTTGATTATCGTAATCAGCGTAGAAAGGACTGCAGCCCCAATAGCAAAAGGCGCGACGCCATCCGGAAGTCCCCTGCCCATCAGCAATCTCGCAGTGCTTAGAACAAGGAATGATGAAGGGACTCTGAAAAGAGCTCCCGGTATAGGATACTGAGAGGCATAGAGCTTGTATATACCACATGATATAAACGCACTAAAGTGTGATCCGATGATCTGCCCATAAACTTGCGCGTCGGACCGAGCTCCAACAAGACTTCCGACTTTAAAGTCATATGAAAGTTCACCGGCCTGATTAGCACCTGCTTGAGCCACAGCTGCGGATAAGAGGTTTATAATGATCGCATTTGGATTGGAATGAGATATAAGTGACGCAAACATTAATTGCGAAACTATAGGTTCATATAAGTGGAGGTCTTAGTTGCTTTTCAGAGAACATACCTAGAGCGCTTTCAGGATTGTAATCCGTTTCCGCGAGTGATCGTATACCCACAATTGCCATGGGAAGCGATATAGCTATAGCCAGAATAGTGTAATACCACGGTATGATATTTTCGAAGACGAAATGTATTACCAAGGTGCAAATGATGACAGAGACTAGAAATCCCAGCCCAAGCACACGTGGTGAGAGAGGCCCTTGAGGTAGTTGGTAGGCCTCATTGTATGATTCGGACTGTATACTTGGTGACCGTCCTGAGCATTGCGTGATGTCATCCTGAGGCGTCTCCGACTCGCTCTGCAACCCAAGCGGTATAGCAATGTACTCGCCCCCATGACTTTGTGTTTCCGAATTTCGGTCAAATATATCGAAGGAAGATAGCAACCATTTTTGTAGATAGCCACATGTATGATATTGCCTCCAAAATGGACGAATTAGAAACCAGGCAAGTTTCACTGAAGCATCCGCCAACAGTGCTGACAAGCTAACCCATATGATCCATCCTCTCGACCCTGATTCCCAGTCTTCAACCTCGCCAGGTGCCCAACCTCGATGTTTAGCGTATGGTGACAGTATCCCCCATCCAACAATAGCACCAATAAGCATATGTAAGGGAACAACGGGACCTCTAATCATGCCTTGGCCGAAGAAACCAGGGGAAAGGTCCAGAGTCCAGGACCATTCGTTCGCGGCGCGGAGCCCAAAAATAGGCACCGCATGGAGTACCGGTGCGAAATACATGAAGATAGTCTGTAAAGGAAGATTAACGCATTAGGATATGTCAAGAAAAATCAATAGGGTCAGCGCGTCTCATACAATAATTCCAGACATGCTTGCCCCTTTAAAGAGACTGTTCATCCTAAGCTTCCACTCGAGATCATTCCCGCGCAGAAGTAAAGGTTCTTCAATAGCTGAAACACTGATATACTCTTCTCTCCTAGCGCCAACCCACAGTCTCGAAGCCGAGCTGCTATTTGGAGGTGCGGGGGATCCTGGAGACTTGCGATGGAGGGTATTGATAAGATGGGCATTTGCTTTCGGTCCTGGCCACGGCAATTTTTCCCGTATAACAAAATGCTCACGAAGTAATGAGGCGAAAATGAGACCAAAGAAGCAAAGGCCCATTGACCACAGCACGAGACTCTCCAAACTCAAACGCAGTGGTCCATTTTCCTCTGCACTGATCAAATACTCAAGTGCTGGAATTATACCAATGAAACCAGCAGTGACTGGCATGCAACCTGTGGCCGTAGCCACACTGATAACCAGAACATTCTCAGCAGCAGTAAACCTCACTGCGGTGTGTTTTGAGAACAACTTAAAACCAACAAAGCCTAAAAGTCCCGAAACCATGGACATCTGACTGCCAGCACCAATCCGGAGTCCATAGTAGGTATTTGAGAGGTTGACAAGAACACCAAGGAAGAGTCCAGTAAGCAGGGCGCGCAAAGTGAAACTTCTGTCCATATCTTTGTTTCTTTGACTCAGGTCGTTTGCCCCAATGACAATCTGCCGGGTATCTGAGTCGTTGTTCTCCATCCCAGTACTCATGACACTATGCTGGAAGCTTTCATACGGGCAAAGACAAAGCGTGACTGCGATATCGAGCTGTGGAAATTCGGGATGATAGGCAAATAGTTGCGAAAGCGCGACGCATTATTGGTGCATCTACTTAAACGAGGCCTGCAAGTAATCACGCGACATTACCACAGAACAATAATTAGACGACGCGTTATACGAATTCCTTTGAGAGGTTGATCATCCAGCTTTTACAGGTATGTGTTGGTATTGATTATCTTTATTTCAATGAGAGAAGAGTAAAAACAAGAACAGAATTGCTTTTGCAGGTGTTCCAGGCTTTGTTTCTTTAGTGTAGATTCGGTCTAACTTGTTCATTATCTGTTAAACATAAGCATAGCCATTCATTTCACCATTGACAAACATTCAGCCTTGCAACACTAGGATCATGATCTGATATCTGGTTCGCATATGTGGCCCAAGTATTAACGTGAAGATGCTCAAACTCAGCACCCTTCGTCATGCTATTAGACACGTACATATGGTCCAATTGCTGACAATTCATGTCAAAGAGATACGTGTATCGCTCCAGCTTGGGTATTCCGGCTACTTCGTCAAGATCTTTGAGTCCGGATTTTGCGACGAAGTTTTCCTGAGGTGCAACGAATGCAAACTCGTTAAAGTCACCGCTAGAAATAATTTTTGCGTTCTTATCCTTTTCCAGGATTTGGGCAATGAATTTCTAGGAACATTAGCAGAGTCGACGGGTGGTGGAGAGCGAAACTTACTGCCGTGAGAGTCGTTTGTGCAATGCGATCCTGGACTCCACCATTCACAGGGGGCCTAGCATCACCCTCGATGGATGAGCTACCTCCTTTACTACCAAAATGAACATTGACTGTAAAAAACTTATTCTTCCCATCCAGAGTCTCCCAAGCGGCAGCCAAGGGTTTGCGACTAGCCGTCCATGCTGCATCCGCAGGTGCAATACGCCCCGGGTTATACTTCAGCTCAGGCCCAGCAAGCACCTCATTTGTGTCAGTGCTACTGCCCGCATTTGGCTTACGAAGACGGATGACGAGTGGATTGTATAGATATGCAACTCGAATATTTCCACCTGGTTGTCCGCCATCTTTTCCATCAACAGGAACAATCTCGGTATAGGCATAAGTGACACCTGATTGTGCTTTGATCGAGTTGATCAGAGTATTAAGTGTTAAATTCGCCGAAACTACTCCGTCGCTCGTCGCTCCGCTATCATCTTGAATTTCCTGAAGGAAAATAAGGGTGGGTAATTTCAGAAGGTTGACAATGTGGCTAGCGATGGTTGGTAGAATCTTGGAAGTCGGGGACAGATTCTCAACATTGTAAGAGCCAAATGTCATTTGGTCACATTTGTTGTTAGAAACCAAGGCAGTAGGTGGGTGTACTTCGGGAGTCTGAGACTTCAAGATGGTGATATTGGTGGTAGGCAGGATCCTGTAGTATCCAAAGGCCTGGGTGACAACACCGGTGATATCGCCGAGCGAGTCACCAAGCCTCGTATTTTGGGGGTTGTCGGATCCATCAAGAGGATCACCGATTAGAACTGCCTCTGGATTCGAATCTATGGGTAGCGGTCAGCGAGTGGACTTGGCGGCTAGGGTTGCCTAATATACCTCTATCCACGGAGGTCAAGCCACCACGTTTATTCTGACCAGTTGCTCTCCATGACCCAACTACCCAAGTGTCTCCAAAACTGCTTGGTTTTGACAATGCTGTTGGTCTCTTGACAGTCACGAGTTCACCACTCAAGCTTTCCCAGAAGTCTAAGCCGAATAGAAGAGGCCAGAGCCATGGATTTTCTGCAGAAATCCGACTTTTATTATTCGGCAATGAGAAGACATCTAAGCTGTCCAAAGATGAGAACTGCTCCGTGGGTGGCCACTTGAGCAATGATTCGCCAATAACGATCGGCTTAACAGCATTGCCTGTGGAAAGAACTTTGATGTTTTTTGGTGATACCAGTTCTGTTAGGTAGAGATAATCTACTGAAGATCGATATTCCGTGACATTGGCATCGAGAGTAATGATATCCCCAACCGAAACATTTTTCAGTGCACCACTACTGAATACGTATATAGAGTTAGAAGATCGAGGATCAAGATCCAAAGTTGTTGATCGCAAGAAGAAACCTGCCGGGCCTTTGGCTGTTACCAATCCCTTTACTCCAGCGACTGCTTGCCCTGAATAATCAGAGAGGAACTTATATCCATTAATTTGACTAATTGTCAAGCCGTCGACCAGTAAGGAACAAACACTGAGCGTAGCGATAACGTTGGCGAGAAGTCTCATCTTTTAAAATTAAATTGCAGTGTAGCAAAGATTCAAACTCGCGCACAGAATTAAAGGAGAACAGACTTATGTCTAATATATACTATTTGTATGTGATGCTAGCATCCTGGGCAATATGCGACGCCATAACTTTACAGTAAAATGGCTTGCAGGATCACCCAATCGGCAAGATGACAATCGTTGATTGCCACTTTTTCTATCAGCTAGACCGGACGACGCTGACAACATCCCCTTTCGATTTTGGTTCCGCGATTATGGAAATGTAGATAACCAATTGACCAAACGGAGAGGTTGCACGTTTCGAAGATCCCCAGGCACGCACTTGTAGTAGCGGGAGATCGTTCTTGGATCGATGGCGCTAAGCTGGTTATGGCAGGTCAGCATTGATGTGAATCCCTGGAAGCAGGTGGTGTAAGACTTGGTATAAACTGGGCAGTCGGAGGAGGCCTATAATAATAATATACATGTCAGCACGGTGAATCCGATGACGACGGCACTGAGATTGGTGTAGACTCGCCTGATTACGAGGCCTGTCCCCTAAGTATTTGGCATATTCATTCAGCAACTGATTTATGTCATATTGCATACACTGGTTGAAAGATATTTGATACTCCTACAACAATATTGGCTTGGTTACTTTGCACAAGACCAATGATCTTTTAGTTAATATGATCCAATAAAATTCGTATTGGTTTTCAGCGCCGTAAGCATCAAAACCACTTGCACCAGGAGTTCACCAAGATCTCTGATTTCAGCAGGCGGCCTACATTTCATATAATGAGAACAATGATCTACCGAACTTCGAACATGACCAATAGATACAGGTGTTATGGGTCGCAAAATGTTGGTTTCTGATAGCGGAGCGCCTTGCAGGCCTGGGGGGCTTCTATTGATATGTGAGCGCGTAGCGTACAGTATCACGAAATGTAGGACAACAAACTTCTCGGGCGATTTTTGCGCAATCATTTCATCTGGCATGGCCAGATTTACACATGTAGGAGCTCGTCATAATTCGTAGATGTTGCAGCAGCTATCATGAGATTATAGGGCAACAAATGAATTGAGGCTTGCCTCGTCAGACGAATCACCCCTTCCGGCAAGAGAATAGTTGACGGAATGTAAGATGTCTCCTCAGCTCTGAGAGGTGTATTTACATTTGGTCGAAAGACCGAAGAAAATGAGTTTGGGTTTCCGGAATTTCGAGCAAGGGCCACAACCTCGCCTCCATGCATTCCCGACGACAACAAAGCGGGGTTTTTGTAGGGTTCATCTGCTTCCATCTTTATGCAGATTACCACATAATCTAACCGCTGTCCTCTGTGGGATGGGAGGCCAATTAATATTTATCAGCTGATAAGCTCAATTGCATCCCTTGTTGGATGACTGACCTGTCACTTATCATGACTGTCTCTAGCAAATATATACTTCAAATCTTGCTTCAGCATCTTCAAATCCTATTCTCCCAACATCCACAATTCAAGAAACTATAGTGGGTACAGCAAGGTAGTCAGCAAAACCTTCAATGGTAGTCTCCTCCCGAACAGAAGGTTTAGATTCCGAATTAGGCAAATTTGCCTCGCGTTATGGTGGCAGCAAAACTTGGACCGATGCCAAATCTCTCAAGAAATCAATTCCATTTATTCCCTTTGACAGCATGGGGCAGATGAGGAGAGGCACAGAATGAGGTTATCCTGTTCAATTACACCCAGCACATCACAATTTCAGGGCGACTGAATCTGAGGTACGCATGAAATTTCCGTCTAGCTGGATTTATTATTAAGTCAATTAGGTACAAAAAGCCTTTAGTGGCTATCAAGCAGTTATTCTCTGGAGATGAAGAATGATTTTGAAACACAGACAAACATTCTCAAATACTTGTTTTGCTGTGTCTACCTCGCCCACATCTCATCAAACTTTAAGCAACCTCTAAAAAAGCCGGACGATACCATCTCATGTATCATTGCGCAGATACAAATCCTCGACAATACTGGTAGAAAAATCCTGCACCAGCATTCAACTTACGAACGGTGATATGGTTGGTGAAACAAATGACAGGGCTTGCCAACAGTTGCTGTCGATTCATAATTTCAAGGTTGAAGTGCGAGCAGCCGGTGGAAAATATGTCACAAAAGACGAAGCTTTAAAACTGTAGCCAGATTGAAGAGATATTTAGTCGCCATGGTGACATTAAGGCAGGGAATGTTCTGTTCTTTCGAGACATTCCAGAGTGCACCGATAATGAGGATATTCGTCAACTTGGTGCTTTCGGGCTAGCAAGGTTCCACGGTCGGGTTCAAGATTGTATGTTAATCCATCAAAAGTAACACCTACACCAATATATGAGCCACTGGAATGTCAGCTTCATCGCCGTTGTCCCGAGCATACGACATGTGGAGTTTGGAATGCCTTTATCTGGAATTCACAACTTGGCTTTTAACTGGAGAGAGTGGGAATGAATTCTCCGAGGTTCGGGCAGAAACTTCAATCACAGGCGTAACCAACGACAAATTTTTCATAGTCATGAAAGATAATGTCAGTGGGTTAACAATTAAGGTGAGAGGTAGTGTGATCAGTTAGGTCGAGAAACTTCACCGACACGATAAAAAGCTCCAATGTAGTAAGCGATATTCCTGAGATCACACAGAAAAGTCTTCTACACATCGAGAGCAGAACTCGCTATGATGTCGATCTCTTGGTATGACTTGTCTAAATAGCGCAAAATTAGTATGCTTCCCTTGAGAGATTTTATATCAGGGATTGAAATCTCTAATAATATTACAAGCCGGCTGACCCTCCCCGTCTCTTCATTGCTGGATGGAGCCACAACAGGCATATTTGAACCTTGGTGCCGATATTGAACCCTGTATATTTACATATTTTGTTCAAAGATGACCTCGTTCGAAAAGGATCGTCATCTGTAGCAAATAGTCTATATCTCTACACGACTTTCAGCAGTCTTGGGACTACTTCTTGTCAGTCTATGTTGTGTATCTTTTGGTGTCACTGTCGTGACCAGCAAGCCGACTCTGTCAACTGTCTTTCTTCGTCCTGATCTATTCTGTTATTCGGTGACTAGGATAATAACTTTAGGGGAATCAAATGGCGGATATAATCTGAAAGAAGGAATGCGTAGGTATGATTTTGTTTAGCATTATCTCTACCTACCTATATTACTTCAGAATTCACTAGAAGAATGTTAAGGACTTTTTAGAAGACTCTAGATTCTCGCAAATATCGATTCGGGGATCATTCATTCAAGCTACGAGCAACGGTCTAGGAATTCAACCTACTATTTATGGGAAGGATCATGATATTTCTTTTCTTGTTTGATGCATACTATTAGCTTCGGTGTTTAAAGCTGAAAACCATCTTCCGTGTTGAGCTTGAGATCTTCCAAGAAACTCAAAATAAGGATGCGGCTGAGTAGCTACAGAGATTTAAGAGTGTTGAAGAACCAACAAATACGATAGCCGAAGATATTATGTGGAATATAGGGGTTGAGGGCAGAAATAAGCGAGGTTATGACCCCGCTCCACTCCATCTGTGAGTTACCAACTGCTGACGAGAAAAATAAGACAGAAGCTTTGATAAAGTAGCCCAGGCGTCAAGTTATTAGAGCGGGGTGTTTCAGTAGCCAGGTACTGGTTCGCATAGTAGTGGGAAATTGAGTTTTTGTTCTATGTTTCATCTACTTGCCAAAGTAGCAAGTGCCCCGAGTACTCCGCGTAACTAATCTGCAATGATAACAACTTCGTGGAGCAGGTGTCAATTCTAACTGCGGTAGAGGAAGTCGGATAATATATCAAAGTAGATGGTTGGCGCCAAGCCACTCCATAATGGGCGGAAAATTTGGCATATAATTGCCGTATATAGGCAAGCACCATGAAATAAGGCAAATAAGTACCGAGGAGGAAAACAAACGGTAGTACTAGAGATACATATAGCCCGGTATGCCTCTGTGCTTGTTATCTTGGATTTCTTTTTGAAGTGTCTAATGAACTTCTTAGAATTACTGTCCTACTTTCCGTCCCTTTTGACGAGCACCAAAGTACACTTGATTCCCCAATAAAGGTTTTACAGTGTTTTGCAATTCAAAGTCAACATGAGATTCTCAGTCCTCGTGATCGCTCTAACATGCCTCTCCACGGCCTCTGCTGCGATAACATGGTCGCTGCAAAAGGCTGCCAATCCCACCGCCGACCAAAAGGATGCATACACCAGGATTGAAGCAGCTATGAGGCTCGCTGTTGCTCGTTATGGACGTCTCTCCAGTGCCACGAAGACAATTCGCGTATCCTATGCTCCTGGCGTACCCACTGCCGAGGCAAACTATAATGGCGACCTACGTTTCGGATCTGTCCGGTCCTATATGAACGAGCGTACCGCTATGCACGAGATCTCTCACACTCTGGGGATCGGTCAGACCGCTGCTTTCAACACACGTTGTGCAGCTAACAATTGGCCAAGAGCCACGCCGCTGTTGCAGTCGTGGGATGGTGCTGGTGTTCGAATTAACTGTGGCGGTGGACATATCTGTAAGTCCATTTTCCAATCAAGCAGAAGTTCTCTTGGAGACGGTCCTGAAAGATTGTTACTATGAAACATGTCCAAAAGCCAAGATCAAGACACGTCCTCTCTAAATACATGATTCTCTGGACCGTTTCATCTTGAGGACTATGTGACTTTCCTATACTGATTACGATATTTTAATAATAGGGCCGTACGGTTTGAACTACGATACCGAGTGGAGTGAGACCAATGCAAACCGTCATGTTCAACTGGTTGCTGCCATGATTGCTGACGGAATGTAGAGATTGAGACGTCCCGTGCTTTTTATTTCTTGTATATATTTAGCAGAAGAACATTTGTTTGAAGCACCGAAATACTACAATTGTTTGAGAATGATATGATTAGTGATGATTTAGACTTTTCTTTATGTTTCATTATGACGGCAAGAACAATCCTGCCGACTTAATGTCAAATCTCATCATATTAGGCTTCTCATAGTCTTATCTAGTGTATTTCACTCAAGATTTTAAATCAAAACTTCTTAGTATCGTGCTTTTCAATACCTCAAAAACGGGTTTCCTGCCTAGTAAAGCCTTTTCTGTGCGCAGCTCCTTCTCATGCTTGTTGCCTTTAAGTCACTTTCATATTTTTCCTTCTGTTAAGTAGTCGTGACTGCATTCTCATTTGGCTTGTTGTTAAAATCATATGGTTGTATTCAAGGCGACTAACGAGCTTTAACAGCTCTGCCTCTCTCTTCCCTCTCTATACGCCAGCGTTCAAGAGCCTGATTTTGCCCTTCACTCTGCGATTGAATAATCTTACTCTGGAACTATTCTTCGTTCCAAAGGCTAAATACGACTTCATCAGCTTGATTTAAATATGTCTTGAAAATTTGTCTTGAAAAATTTGCATTAAAGCATTTCACCTCAACCTACCACTTGATTACGTATTGAATTATTTATCCTACAAAGCAAAGTAGTCCGATCTGCACTACTCTTTGAAACTCCAACTTGAGCTGCTTTGCCTTGAACTACATATCTTCATCCTAGTAGAAATTCAAGCAAGCTGAATTTTGCACTTAAAACCCACACTACTCTGATTAACAGTATGGCATGTTTAGAGTATTCTTATAGTCTCGTTAGATCGGTGGTCTTGAGTCTAAACACTACTCGCGCTATTTGGAGCGTAAACAAAGATTTCCTACAAAGCCTTCCGCTGTATCCCATAGGTTTTTGACGTTCAGGTAATTTCAACTCTCCAGTAACCGCGCTATGCACCAACATTAGTTTGCGGTGAATGGATGATTAGTTCATGACTACAGTTTACGAGAGTCATATAAACTTTGAGTAGTTTTCGGCTGACAGACCAAATAATGCAACAAATGTACGATTTAAAGGATAATGGGGAATGAATTACCTCAAAACGCTGATCATATAACTTTGACAGTAAAACTCCAGATTTTGAATTACTCAGATCCTATTTTGATAATGTAGTCGTGGCTTAAGCGACCTGAAAAGCGCCTGGAAGTTGCATTATTGGGACTGCTGATAGATTCCTTGGGGTAGAGTGTTAAATATTGGGTAGCTGCATGGTATTGTAGATTTGGGGTCTGATTATTGAATCTATTATGGAGCATATGTCACTAGAAGCAGTGTGGCAGACATAATGCGCACGACGAGGCAGTACATTATTTTGCCTAGCCAAACACTACGGTATCACAAGTATGCACCAGTGGAACTACTCCTATTACAGTTCTTGATACTGGCTGGACTTCGCATAGAAAAAGCTAGGACGGGCTAATATTTTTACAGTATTGAGCCTCAGGAAACAATCAAATCGAATTAGCCCAAATCTTCTTCGAAACAGAGGCCGTTACTACGACGCATGCTTCTCGTAAGCTTTGGTCAATCACTCCTTTACGGATGAGCTTAGGTATAAGAGTAGAGCAAGAATCTTGGTGTACAAAGATATCCATATTGCTGTTATTGTAATAATGAAATGATATGAGAGACCTTGACAAGAAGAAGTTTTGTCAAAGTCGTGATGTTTGTCGATAGTCGACATATAATCGTATGAAGTACATAAATCATATCATATCCACTGCCTAAGTAGACAGACAATGGATATGTATATAATATAGCGTGAAAATATCTAAAAACGATGTAGCTGAATTAGCCCACGCCCCGACCTCGACCTGGGAAATGACAAAGTGTGAAAGTGAATTTACTTGTGCTCTCGATGATTTGTAGTGATCTTATTATTTATCACTAGACAGTTTCAATAAAAATACAGTTTAGTTCTCCATTACAGAGAGTGAGAAGGTGGAGACTCCATAGCAGTAAAAGTAGTTTCATCTCAACGTAGAGGCTTTCCATCCCAATTTAGTGGTATATTGCGGGATATCGCCATCAATCTATTTTCCATCTCCAGTTCTTCACGGTTCCACGTAGAAAATCTGGTTAGGTTTCCCTCGATAGGAATATTAGGAAGCGGTAGCCATTTGTGGGCCGGTACTTCTCTTGGTGAGGCTTCTGAAACAGGTTTTCCAATCCCAGGTAGGGGTGCGAACAATCCCATTTCGTCGATTCTTATAGGCTGGAAAGGAATACATTCTAGTGGTGTGTCAATAAAGCTGATCACTCCTTCCTCTCGAACAGCCGGTCTGAATAGAGCGTCCATCTTCCTTTCGTGGTCTTCATTCCCCCAATTACAATAACTACAAAGACCAGTCAAAGAAAGGTACTTCAATTCCAAGCATTTCATTCTCTTTGCTCCATGTTCAAGCATCATATGATACTCTTCGGGTTTATAAAAATCGCCCATCTGCATCCATGGATGTCGAGAGTAAGCTCTCAAGTCAAGTTGCAGGTATTCTAATTGTGGCAGGCTCTTCCAGTCAACTTGTAATGGCCAGTCCCAATCTGGTACAAGATCTATGCCGTAAGTTCCGCTAAGATTGATACATATACTCTTCATCTGATGTCGAACTTTGTCGACTCTACGAAAGTCTATGGTCTCTGCAGTCTGGCTGAAATAGTCGGATCCTTTATCTTTCCAGTCTGGTTGATCTACAAAATCTAAAAGACGAGTAGCCAGAGGGTCTCTGAAAAGACGCCATTCTTTCTTGGAAGCATTTAGATTCGGGTTTCGAGTAGGCTGTATTTTAGATTTTATTTTCTGAAGTAGGATCTCGTCCCCTCCTCGTCTAGTCCCAAATAAGAAGATATTGTGGCTGTAGAATGCGGTCAAGTAAGCTTGAAATATCGGATCTGGCAAATTATGTTGTACTGCTTGGCCAAGAATATGTTTCGCCTGTTTCTCAAATTCGGCAGGCAAGAAATGTTTAAATCTACAGGTTGCGTCCGAGTTGAAACATCCATCGCCAAGCATAAATTCGGCACATGGCATCCACCTTTTGGTAAAGCATTTGACATGGAACTCTAGACTAGGTCCCTCTTTCTCATGTTTGGGTGGCTGATCAGGAACTTGGGGAGATTGAGGGCGCTGTGGATTGTTTGAAACACTAATTTTCAGAGGAGCATCAGGAAAGCGAGAAGCAGTAGGTTGCTGTGCGGTGCGGTTCATATCCGATGGTCGTATGATTCCAAGATCACCTGTCTGCCCAGGCTGATAACTGTTATTGACTGATTTTGGAGGAGTTCTGATTAAGTTCAGCTGCCGAAGGTTTAATTCAACATTGGGTTGCTGAGCAATGGTACTATTGATATTTGGCTGGCTAGGTATATCATTGGATATCGGCTGCTGAGAAGGGATGCGACGAATTTCTTGTTGCTGGGATTCACTACTGATGATTGATTGTTGTTTTACACCACTAATAGTTGGTGTCTGTAGTCTTCCAACAAAACTCGGCTGCTGTGGAATAACATTCAGATTTCGTCCCTGAAGGTTATCATGATTGCTGGTTTGCTGAAGATCTACACGGACTTGTAACTCTTGAGGATTGTAGTACGTATTTGGCTGATTAGCAATTGAGAAGGCTACGAAGTTGTGATGTGCCTGTTGTGGTTGAGGCCAGTTGCTTCCACCAAGATATCCACGCATCGGTCCTCCGTTAATATTTCCAGAATAAGGCATAACGTCCGATCGGTTCGGAGTGTTAGAATTTATACAGGGTGACTTTTCAGGCTGTATCTTAATCTTTTTTTGAAGATTTTGGAGACACTTTATAGTTAAGGAATTTTTACAGTTCGTTTTGGAAATGCCCTCAATCGTGGAGCTAAAATTGTCTGAACCAACTAAGTCTAGTCATATCATCAGTCAGAATCTAAATAAACTACTGTTTGCTAACCAAATGAGTGTAGACCTACTGGTCCCTTTGAGCGCGGTGATATTTGGTAAGTTCTAGCTGAAAAAGAATAGAAAGGATGATGATATACGCCCAACACGCCCAAAGTATACATCTTGCCACAACAACTGAAGCATTTGAAATATTTCATAGTCTCAATATTTCATTTAGATAGCTATTGGCTCGAGGTGTCTTACACCATATTGGTTTCCACAACAGTGCAAATGTTTGATTCACTGAAACATACCAGTTTGAAGTGGCCATATTAATTTAGTATCTATATATTCATCAAACCCTGAGCGATAAACCAGCTATCTCCAACAGTGCAACCCATTTTCCTACTGAATATACTCCATAGCTGGCTCTGAAGGCTAGGAGCCATATTTGGCCGGAGCCCAGTCTCGAACTCCTCCAGCTCAAAAAGCCCATCCTGAATGACTTTATTTGTCCAAGCAAATTCGAGGTCCCCTATTGATCCAAATGAAGCGAGTGAGAAAAAAGGACCGTACCGAATTAACTTATTTTCAAACACGCAAGCCCACTCTCGCTTCTGGCTTTCATTGTGCTTCTTATCGCATAGTAAACGCTCTTCATATGCAAGTGTCAAGCTTCTGGCAATTGCTCCAAGGGTTGCAAGCTCCAGAGGGCTCAATTCGTTGAGGAAGTCAATCTGGCGTCCTGTTTTTAGGCCGGCTGTGCAATCTGCTATCTCGTATAGTAGATGTATGCCTGCTAACTGTTGTTGAAGAGTCCATTGTGTGGTCAACATCCCAAAGCCTTCGTTATCTATACAATCGATCAACACGGGTTACACTTCAAGAGAGGCAGAGTGCATGACAAGTAAATCTAGAGAGACTTACGCAAGAGGCACTGAGTGGCCATGTCTCGGGAATTTAATTCTGAAAGCCATCTGAATGAACCTGGTGCAATGTTCTTTACGAGTTCTGGCTCCATACAGGATGGAAGGACCTCGTAGTAAAGATTTTGCCCCGGCTCGACAGCGGTTTTGATGATGGATAATTCGAATGTCTTGAGTAAGGTTTGGAAGCTCTATATTCTATTTAGCTCCTGGTATATTTGCAACGTCGACCCCAGCAGTATATTATCCAAAGTTATAAAAATTCAATTTTGAAAGCATGAAAGCCTGTTAGATAGCTCCAAATGTGGCCATGTGTTCGGTACCACCAGACGGAATCTCCGGGGCCTCGGGAGGATAAACAAACTTACTTTCGACAGGCCTAGATAGTGCTTGATACTCTTAGGATCACTTTCTACAGCTAGCTCTACCACTCTCAAACATATCTCAAGCGGTAACCTTGTGCCATTTCGGGTTTCAAACAGGCTGGCGTGATGAGACATGATGGGAATGTAAAATATGAATTGGGAATGATAATGTACGACCAATTTGAAGCTCGCATTTATATTTGTCGACCAGAAGAGACTATTATGTTACATAGAGAAAGTCATCAAGGTGCCTGTAATCTTGACTCAGGGAAACATCGAGGGCAGATATTGATGGCAAGTGCGAGATGTTGCAAGGACCTTGATGGCCAAGTGGCAAGCACGTCTTCAACAAGCCAGTTGAGCTTTCAGCAAAGTCAATCTTTTCAATTGAAGGCTAAGCAACCGGACTGACACTCCCATGTTAATCTCAGCTATTGCTTGTTGGTTCTACTTATAGATAAAAGCTTGGTAGTTGCTGTCGCTTAATGATAGGGGTAGTGGGGTGGTCATTTGGATGGAACATCATTTGAGTTTTGGTGTACCTCACTATCTTTGGTGTATCAAGTCCCCAGTCTCTATACTAATCTCATTTAAATGTCAATTGACAGTTCAGAAAGTTGCAAACTCTGCCGTAAGGATTATATTACACAAATTATCTTCCGAACGTATATTTTGGATCGCGCGCCACCACATCAGCAAATCTTCGAGCTGATAGTGCTCAAGTCCTAGTGGACAAGAAACTGAAGATTACCTAGGTTTGAATAACAAGTAAAACAGCTTGGTGGTCTCTGGGCACTCTAGCCTTGAACCTGTTAGCTAGTATTTCACCATAATAGAACATTCCAAGTATCGACATCTTAATCACACCTTGTTACAAACTACAAGCTGAATGGACATTGTTTCATATTTAAATGAAGCCTACACTCAGCTCTGCCATGGAGATATTGAGGGTAGACGTATGCTGTTAAATATGTTAAATCGGCTATACTGATCAGAGAACCCAAATCATTGTCACTTGTGAGGACTCGACCACTCCTAGTAATGAAAACAGCGTGTCATGTGCAGAGTACTTTTTTTGAGTCAATTCCAACGGGTCGCCAAGGAGGCACAATGTTAACCCCAGAGCACATCTACTGAGATCGTTCCTTGTAATAATCAACTTTCACAAGCTAGTCTTCGGTAATAGTCTTCGGTAAGCTCTAATGGTACGGCAATTCCCATAGACAATCAAATAGACTGATAGAGCCGGTGTTTACGATTTCTTACGAACACTTACATTAAATCTCAGGACCTGGATTTTAAATTTTGAGATGGAACACTGCTTGCCCAGTGAGCAATTGTGCCGGGAAATGACTGAAGGACATGTCATAGCATTTGTTAAAGAGTCAAGTGTGTGGTCTCACACCACAAACGAGCACGCAAAAAGTTTACGCCACGTGGTCTGTGTGAAAAGTAGAGATTTTTGGCTCGTAATTGATAATGGGGTTTACGAATAATAACGTAAATCGAGAATGAAAATATGGATATCAAGTCTGCAAGAGGCAGGTCTGAGAGGCATTTCCCAATCATTGGGTAAATTCACTTCTCAGCATCAACAACCCCGCCAACTTAGCCTTGCACTAATACTGCAGCCTCCTTCCCCATGTATACGACGTTCCAGTGTTACAAACATAAGCACTACACGTCGTATGCTTTCTTCATCAACCTCGGCCTCTCTTCTAAATCGACTTGTAAGCATCAGGAATCACCTCGCCGTCGCCATGAATGCCACGGAGATTAAGCACTTTCTGGCGGACAGCCCACCTTCAACTGTGAATTTAGTCATCAAGAAGCACTTCGACGCGTTGTCTGACAAGGAGAAACGTTATGCTCACTATATCAGCAAGTGAGTCTATAACATTCCTTCTCTCATATCAGGCATTGGTGCGACGAAACTTTACCGCTACCACAGAGAAATGGAGGAAAGAGAGATCAAACTTTCATCAAAGAATAGATAGCCTTTGATCAGATTGCAAAGTCATACGTTGTTTGAATGTTTTACTGCGTGTGATATTTTGTAAAAACAAATCATGAGACCATCCCGCTAACGCAAGCCAGATCCGCCTTCACAGGTACTAGAATCACTCTTCGTCAGGTGTCGCCAGAATCTGAAGCTATCTTTGATTTTATTATTGAGCTCTATAAAGCTTTCAATGGCGATTGGGCTGCTGCCCAAAAGAAAGCCGGCATCAGCGTTGATGACCTGAAGCATTTCCTTGAGTATTCCGCAATGTTTCTTGGAAACTGTGGTAATTACAAGGGATTTGGAGACGCCAAATTCGTACCTAGATGCGATGAGAAGGCTTTCGCAGCTCTAGCTGCTACCTCACCGAAGGCAGAGTCGCATTATAAGTTGACTGGTGGTGCCATCTTTTCAAGCAACAATAGTGGACTTATGCATCTTGGCTTCCTAGACGAGGGTCACATCACAACGTACTATCCCGACTCGGAAGGAATCACTCAGGCAGAGATATCTGCCGTCAGTGAGTGGATGCGAGAGCAAAAGCTGCTTCCCGAGAATACTCGTCTAAGAAAGACCACCGATGGTGTCTTTGAGCTGCTCATTGCATCAGCAGTAACTAGTGTACCAGCTGAAGGAGGAGATATCGGCAAAAAGACTGTCTTTGATATTGAGAGTGGCCCACTCAAAGCCTCGCAGATCAAATTGGTATATGGTGACTATTCAAAAGAAATGATCACGATTGCCCAGTATCACAAGAAAGCTGCTGAGAATTCTGCCAATGACAATCAAAAGCAAATGCAATTAGCTTATGCACAATCTTTTGAATCTGGCTCTCTTGAGGCCTATAAGAACAGCCAGAGATTCTGGATTCGGGACAAAGGCCCCATGGTCGAGTCGAATATTGGCTTTGTCGAGACTTACAGGGATCCTCACGGAGTTCGAGGCGAATGGTAAGCTCACTTTCTGAATCAACCCTCGATTTAGCCGCAGCAACAAGCTAGATTCTACAAAAAGCCAAGTGTTTTACTTTACTGGCCTTTCTTTTAGCTAATTTCCTTTTGATCTCTGCATTGTTCTCAAAATCACAGTACTAATTTAGTGCCTAGGGAGGGCTTTGCTGCAACAGTCAATCTTGAGCGAACACGAACATTCGGTGCTTTAGTCGATGGCGCTGAGTCTATGATTCCCAAACTTCCATGGACCGAGGATTTTGAGAAGGACAAGTTCCTTAGCCCAGATTTCACCAGTCTTGAAGTCTTGTCTTTCGCTGGATCCGGAATACCTGCCGGCATCAACATTCCAAATTATGATGATATTCGACAATCTGAGGGATTTAAGAATGTCTCCCTCGGAAATGTCTTGAGTGCGAAGGCTCCAAACGAGAAGATCCCATTTATTGCCGAGAAAGATCTTGAGATTTACCAGCGATATCGAGATGAGGCTTTCGAAGTGAGTAGCCCAGTCTCTACATATGGTTATCACGTGACCCACCATTGTGGTGTTTTGTTGTCATATTGTATCAAATTGAGATTCAATGTAATTTAAGGACTAACTGAGATATCTAGGTACAAGTAGGTATTCACGAATTACTTGGCCATGGAACAGGTAAACTTCTTCAGGAAACCTCACCTGGCACCTACAACTTCGACCACAAAAACCCACCTGTTAGTCCGGTCGACAACAAGGCAATCACTACCTATTACAAGCCAGGAGAGACCTGGGGAGGTGTATTCGGCGCCATAGCGTCATCGTACGAAGAGTGTCGCGCCGAAACCGTCGCCATGGCTTTATGCTGTGATTTCGAGATTCTACGTATCTTCGGCTTCGGAGACGGAAAAGAAAACATGGATGGTGAAGCTGGCGATGTTCTCTATGCTGCTTACCTATCCATGGCTCGTTCTGGAATTGCTTCTTTAGAGATGTGGGATGCAAAGAGCAAGAAATGGGGACAAGCACATTCACAAGCTCGCTTCTCAATATTGAAGTGTTTCCTGGCGGCTGGTAGTGACTTTTGCAAGCTTGATTACCAGAAGGATGACCTTTCGGATTTGACAATCAAGCTGGATCGCAGCAAGATCACCACCATCGGGCGCAAGGCGGTGGAATCGTACTTGCAGAAATTGCACATCTACAAATCGACGGCTGATGTGAAGACAGGAACTGCATTGTATAATGATATGACACATGTTGATGAGTTCTATGGAACGAAGGTTCGCAATGAGGTCTTAAGAAACAAACAGCCGAGAAAGGTATTTGTGCAGGCCAATACGGTGCTGGATGAGAAGACAGGCGTTGTCTCTCTGGTAGAATATGAACCTACTCTGGAAGGAATGGTTAAAAGTTATGCGGAGCGAGGCGTCTGAGGTTAAGACGTTGTGCGCAGTATACCATTATTGGGGCCGCATCTAAATAATTGGCACATACTCATGTAGCCTTTCCTCCAATATAAACCTGCCATGACAAGTCTATTTTTCTGTGTTCCACTAGGAGTCAAGAAGTCATGACCCAAGTTCTTAGATGTTCAGAAAGTGTTATCATTTCAGATAATCTCATAGAATCAATGTAATAATGGAAAGTGAACGATCACCAAGATTTGGTTCAAATCCATCACATCCTCTAAATTTGTCAAACCCAGAATACGTCGCACCCACATCGCCAACTTTGGCAGGCCAATGTATTCCTGTGAACTGCATACTTTAATGGTGCACATGAGTCCTATATTGCAATTGTCGCCTCAAAGAGCAGTTAGTCTAGCCAGTCAATATTCTATTCACATATAAGTTTAAAGTTCCTTGTTTTGCTTTTGCCAGTGATTCGTTATCTCAAATCTTTTCTGAATTACAGAGAGCGCCTAGCAACGACCATGCCATCCGCCAATCAAATGCAAATCGAATTCGTTGAGAGTTCCCACGTCCGCTTTCTACGCCCAAACCCAGTTCATCTTCCCCCAAATTTACCATTGCATCTCGTGTGGTCGGTCACCCTTTCTCAAGCTGAATGTGCTTCCGAGGTAGCTGGTGAGGAATGGCTCCTTCTTGATGGTTGCTAAGAGTGCCTTGTCGATGGCCTTTTGGTCTGCGGCGCGGCTGGTTGATGGCTTCTTCTTCTACTCGTTCATTAGCACTTCGCTACGTCTTGTCTTCATGTGAATAAACGCACCTCTGGCTTCTCGCCCTGCTTGAAAAATTGCTCCTCTCCTGACTTCTTCTCACCCTTCTCCCGGGCGAAGTATTTCTCACCAGAAACCTCCTCGATCTTCTTGGAGTCAAGTCCTGAAACGTCGACCTTGAAAGATGTGGCGATAACGTAGCGGGCGTTGACTCTGCGGAGAGGAACACCGTTGACCTTGAATGGACCAGTAACGAGGAGGACACCTTGGGGAAGGCTCTTCAAGAGAACGACACGCTTGCCACGGAAACGGCCAGCAAGGAGAATAAGGACGGCACCGGGAGCAAGGGATTCGCGAGGAGTAGAGGTTCGGATAGATTTGCGGACCTGAAGTGGAAGGTTAGTCCTATTTTCCTACAACGATGCTGGCAGAGATTGTTGAAGATGTGTAGCTGCGGATCGCAGGTCTTGGAGAAAGCAAATACGATCGCAAACTCCAGTTTCCTTCACCCGCAAGCGTTTCACAAACGACAACTTTCCAATTTTGAGTATAGGATCACTAACAGTCTTCTTGACAATCTCATCCTCCGCTGGGTACCACCTTGAGAATTGATTAGTCTTGTAAAGCATTCGGGCTTCTATTCGACTCACTTCTTCGCCTTCACGCTGTGGTGGGGGACTTCTCTTGTCGACTTGCCGAAGGTCTTCTTTTGACCCGCAGGTCTGGTTGCTTCCAGAGTTGCAGACATCGTGATTTTTGGCGATAGGTTGATGTCGTGAATTGGAGTTCCTGTTGATAGTCGCTTCGACATTTCTGAATTGTGCGTGGCTAGAGTGTATTGAGATTAGCGGCCTTGGCACATATGACCCACATCACGTGAGCGGTACGTCAACCGAGATGGCGCGTCGTGCACCTCAAGCTACCTAAAGCTTCAGAGGTGGACTATTTTTGTGTTCATTAACTCTTGAAATCGTAACAACAAACATGTCGATTTCTCCCCTTATTACCTTCAAGGCGGGCCGGTGTAATCTTGATGTATGGTCCTAAGCTTAAAAGGCCATAGTAAATTGCTAAAAAGATACAGGAGTCGAGTCGACCATGGAAAGTACAACCAGAGGCAACATTAGGATACATCTACTTATATGAGCAAGACGGTACGTTTATAAGTCAGTTGCTGATTTGCAGAACTGATAAATCTCAGAGCTCCTTCACTTTTGCTGGCGTGAACGCAACAAGCCACTAGATGATGCAGACAATATTGATCTCATCATGTTCCCTACTGATGGTCACTTCGAACCTTACGAATACAAAACTCGCGAAGAAGCTAGCTCCAAGACCAATGGCCGGATTGTCGCCTTAAAGTTTACGTCCTCATCCCAACGTCACCTATTCTGGCTCCAGTCAAAGCCTCAAGCTGGGGACGCCAGCAAGTTCAGCGATAGAGATCGAAAGATTTGCAGTATTGTCGATACCTTACTGCAGGGTGAGGAGATAAATGTGGAACAGGAGATTGCAGACGCTCGTGCTGGAAATAGTGGTGGGGATGGAGATGAAGATGAGGCTATGGAGGATGTAGAGGGCCAAGGAAATTCTGATCCCCACGGCGGAAGTGGAGGGGCTGGAGCAGGAGCTACTGGAGGAGATATCAGAGAGGAGGGCGCAGAAGCTAGGGAGGGTGGTGCCGATGGCGGACGAGCGTAGGTTTTCTTTCATCACACATGGCTTGGCAATTCTGGCGTTTGGCACAAAACATGAGAGATGAGAAACGAGAAGACGATTCTGTACTCTTAGACAGGTATATCCTGAATGAATGCAAAATCACTGGAAAAGGGCCCAATTTTGTAGACGAGGCTGACGATGTGAACCAGTCCTGGCTCGGGTCCCACAGATGCTGCAACGGTCGTGCAGAACTTCTTAAACTCGCTGAAGAGGGGTGAATCTAGTTCGCAACAAGCTCAAGGGAAATCATACACAACGCTGCCTGACTTATTGCCATCCTCCACCACCATTCCAACCATCGATGCCGCCACGCCTAAGCAAATAGACAATCTCTTGAGCTATCTGCCTCCTACAGTCCTTGTGTTAGCTCAAGAGTCAGCTGCATCGTTTAGTGGTATGGCGGAACCCAATACAGAGACGGCATCTGCTGCTATCGAAGCTCTTAGTATCGGACAGAAGAAGACTATCCTGAAGCGTGTTTTACGAAGCCCTCAGTTTCACCAAAGTCTGGGTAGTCTCACGATGGCAATTCGGGATGGAGGTCTCCCAAGCATAGCCAGCGCACTTGGTCTGACTTTACAAAACGGAGGTTTAGTTAGAGGCGGGAGCGTTCCTCTTGGTGGAGGGGACGCCGTAGAGGCATTTGTTGAGGGTGTTAAGGCGAGCGTGGAAGGCGGGCAATCGAGCGACTGAGCTATCACGTATCTTTCGCCTGTATAACATAACCTTAGATTAGTCCGTACCAAATATATCGGAACTCGCTGAATATAAAGGTGTATTCTTTTCAAAGTGCAACGTCCCTCCGACTACCTCCAGCTAGACAACTAACGTAGATTGTGGTTCGCAAGCTCAACCAAGTACACATGTCACAATATTTGTATTGGTTCACTTAAAATGAAATTGCATGTCCGAGACCTGTAGCATGTATTTGTTCCATTGCTCAGAGGTTTTCATTCCTTGCCCAATCCAAATATTCTTATAAGTCTGAATCGTTTTCATAGGGCTTCACTTATCACTATTCGCCATCGAACTGGCGGAATTCGCCAAGGGAGTACCAGAGTGGATACCAACCCTGCCGAGAACAATAGGAGGGATGGACGCTAAGCGAGAGCTTATTCTGCACATCACATACAATGACAATAGGAAGAGGCACAATAGGAACCTTATTTCGCCTTTCACCGCGGGGATAGAGCAGACAACAATAGCATCTAATGAGGACAACTATGGTAAAGCTACCGTGTATCTTTTGATTGGCTATGATTGGCTAGATGAGATTGCATGCACTCGCTTAAACTCCTATTGTACATATTTAGTAGGTAGATCCTGCTGGTATGACCAGGCTTGCTATTGAGGCGGAAACCACAATAGTAATCTGGAATATAGTGAAAGTGGCTTACTTAAGTGAATATTTCGAATCATGTCCCTCCCTCTTTTAATCTTGTTCCTCTATCTACATTATTACCATTACACTTGATCCTTGACTCAATTATACACTTCCACCGTCACAACACATCTCTCACTCTCGAACACCAAATCATCACCAAAGTCCTCGTCTGCGAATAACCAGAGCGCAACTGCTATCCACTCCTTCTTTGTGCCAAGTACATCTAGCAAGTCGACTTCATTAAACAAACCCAAATGGCATCCAACCACCCTAATACTAGCAACTCGCATCAAAACGCCATTAACAGCGCTGTACACGGAATGCAAACAATCACACCACCAAACTTCCACAGCAATCGTTATCCTGACTCAGATTCCGAAGATGAAGACTACTCCAGCCCCATCCACATCTGTATCGAAACTCCTCTCAACGTCCGCGGCAATAACAATCTCGTTGCAGTCAATCCCTCCGAGATCGCCAAGCAAATATCCATTTCCATGGTCTCGGCCCTAACTAGCCTTTGTGAGGGAGGCAGTGTTCCCATGATTGACGAGCATGGCGCTCCCCGCCCTGTCAAATTTGAGATCAAGGCGGAGGTGAATGTGGATGGGGCCAGGAATGTAGTTGGAGAGACAGCGGTTCTGGAGGCCGTAGTAGATGGGAAGATGCATAAGCCGAAGATCACGGCTGACATTGCTATTGATCCAATCATTAGCTTAGATTCTGAGTATAGGAAGCCGATGGCTGGGCAGGCGAAGACCAGGCTAACGGCCAAGGTTAGGGAGGAGGAGCAAGTCAATGGGCTGGATAAAAGCCTAGCGAATGGTTTGGAGAGCGAGCAAGAAAGTTATCAGGCAAGCGATCATGCAAAGGGTCAGATAGGTAATAAAGTCGCTAGCCAGGGGCTTGAAAATCGTCGCAAGAGAGAGCATTCTCCTCCCAAGCAAATAGATGATGCTGAATGCGACGATGACGCCTTATTATCTACTATCAATACGAAGCGCGCACGCTTGCAATGAATTTCCTAGAAGCTTCCTCAACGAAAGTACCAAACATGGCGGTGAAAGAACGGATCAGGGGGCTGTACATTATGATTGTTGTTTCGAGCGTTGCTTAGGGACCCCTATTGTACTGGTCTATACCTTAGGGGGAATTAGTTTTCATATTCGCGATTGCTTTCCCAGGTCTCCCAAAACTATCCTTTTCGGTATCATGTCTAAGCAAGTAGGGTTCCTATATTACTTCAGGTACTCCCTCATGCTCATGTACAGACATAATCACAAAGCAACGTTGAGCCTACCAAAACTTAGTGGCCTTTGAAAATTGACTGTAGTTTAGGCTATGTCAGGCATTTTATACACTGGAGATGAATCGTATGTGTGTGAGCGGTATAGAACATTCATCGTTGCAAGTTTGAGGCACCCAAAGCGGATGCAAAATATAATGTTGAGGTTCATTAAGACTTTAGACCCACATTTGCACTGCTCACTTTTTGATTAACCAGCGTGCTTGAGAGCACTACAATTACTAAAAGAATTCTGCTTTATTTTGATGGTATATTGACTCTGCTTAGAATCAGCTGCTCTTTACAGCCCTTGTCTTTTTTTCCCATGCTTCGCTTTGCTCATTATACAATACAAACTCCCAGATCTTACATGTCCGAATGTACGGCATCAAATCGGCCGTACGATACTCCAAAATGCCACCCCAGAACGCCAAGCATATCCATATCGAGGTAAGTGCCCAAAAAGAACGGAACAATATCGCAATTATCTGTATGCTGCTGCAGGCGGGTCGGACTTATGTAAGTCTTTCGCCCATTTGGGTAGAGTTCGATCGTGGTGCTCGAAGAGATAGCCACAATTATTGCAAAGCGTCTGTCAAATATTAGTACGCTGTAAGTATTTAAACAAAGAATAGCTTACCCTTGGTCCATATGGCCCATCTCTGACTGCCCAAACGGTGGTTCCCCAAGTTCTGCAATGTGTACATCTCCAGTCCTTACGCTCATAATCCGCAAGAGATCCTCCCCCGCCATAGCCATTCATGCCACCAGCATCGGGCGTTTCTCTACCAGCTGAACCATTTCTAAGCGGACTAAGACTGCGGAATCTTCTCTTCTTCTTACTTCTCTCACCCCTACCCATGCGTTCTTCTGCAGGTTCGGCATTGTCAAAATAGCCTCTGTTTTCAGTTGGTTGTGGAATCCCTCCCATCATACCAGCATTCGAAGAAAATCTAGCAGTCTCTCGTCTAACTCTCCGAATTTGTCTTTCTCTGTCGCCTTCCCTCTTCTCAATCTCTTCCTTGGATAGCTGCTCAACCTTAGGCTCCCATTCATCTGCTAAGTGTTCAGGATCGTATCTCCAGCCGGCTTCCGCTCCGTGTGCAGCGTCATTGGCCATCTCGCTTCCAGTTCCACCTACAATACCACCACTCTCACAAGCTTCCTTCTTTAAACGTAACACAGCTTCGTATATCGCATGCGCCATAGCTGGAACCCATTCAGCCGCTAAGCCAAGATCAGCGCAAGTCTGTTTCGCGAAGGCTTCTGCAGTTCCAGGAGGGTGAAGAAGCGACCATTCGAACTTGTCAGTGTAAAGGTTGTTCGATAGATTTATATTTAAATTGATAATGCATCGGTACGTATCGTCTGGATTAAATTCGTCGGAATCTGGTAAGATTGATGTTGCCGAAGCCTCAATTTCTGGCTCTGCGATGAAGCTCATTGATTGTCTTAAAGGTGTTGGAAAGCTGTCGATACCATTGATGACGGACTTGAGGGGAGTGGAACTTCCATTGGTTTGGCTGGCTCCATTGCGCGAAGGCGTAGCATTACCACTAATTGCTGGAGTTGTTGACAGGTCTCTCGCCTCTTGTATAGTTGTTACAATTCCATTGGTAGTAGAAGTTTGCTGTTGGTGAAATAGCGGGTGGAGTGCAACACCAGCGTACTCTTCGAGTTGTGTCCGAATCTGCCTCGAAATTTGCTCGGCAACGTTTGCGCGATTTGGAAGATCAAGGTCCTGAACCATAGTCTGCGCAAATTGGTCGGTAGTGATCAGAGTTTCGTGGAGATTCCACAAAAATATATCCTTTAACCTATAGGGTACAGTAGTCTCTTGGGTCCTGTAGACTGGTAAAGTCGTGTCGATGGTCGAGTAGTTGATACCCTGTGGTATTGGGAGCGCGGGGGGAGGATTGTAGGCTGGAATGTCAAGATCGATTCGAATCGGTATGAGGGTCAAAGGCAGAGCTGTTTGCGCGTAATTCTGTAAGTCGGATTTTGCTGATCTTGACTTTCCCATCCAATCCCTCCATACTCCTTGTACCTCAACTGGTGTTGTGGTATCCTTTCCAACCTTTTCTGATGTATCTAGCCGTGTCTGAGCCATGTCCTCCATCCGGAGGCTTCTCAATCCGGTTGGCCTTCGTCTGCCTCCTTCATCATCATCATCGTAGTCCTCATAGCCATCCTCAGCGTAGTTGATAGCGATGGTTCCTCTCTTGGTAGTTCGCGACAAAGGCGCAGCTAGAGCAGCTACTGGTTGAATAACTGGCGTGAGCAGAGAGTTGTTGTACATGCGCAAACGAGGCGCATAACTAGATATAAATGACTGTGGAGGGTTTTTGTTTTGCGCCATGGAGGGCGAGGTTCTAACTAGTCCAGCCATGGCTATGATCAATGAAGGGCTCAATACTGGCCAGGAAGAATAAATAGAACTGAAGAACTTTGGATCTGCGTCAATATGGATGCCCAGTGTCTGAGATATGAATTATTCCACAACAGAAGACCGGAACAAACGTGACTAGCAGTCTAGCTAGCCAATTTCTAGTTTTAATGTTGTAGGGTGGCTTCCTAGATGTGGTCAATCTGGTAGATGAAAGCGCGTCAAGCTTTCTGGCGACAGTTTTTGGAATAGAAATATTTAGGCCTGAGGCAGAACTACCTGCCTTCAATCCTCGCAGTCTCCTCTTTCCTTTTACACAGTCAACCATTACTTTGAGATACTTCATATTTTCTTCATTAATGGTCATCAATTTTTAATGTAAACTACATTCTAGCATCAATGTTGATGGGGAAAAAATTTCACATGAGTAAACACGCTCAGGCACACTAGTATTTTATTGTGAAGAAACAACATTTACAAAAGTCTAGGCTCTATGCTTTATTTGCCAATTCTATAGCTTTCGTAGCCGCTTCTTCAAAGTCATCAAATGCATGCAGTGGCAATCCACTTTCTGCGATCTATTCACGCATTAGCTCTCGAAATCTCAATAGCGAGAGGTACTCACTATCTTTTGTCCTTCTGCCTCATTCGTTCCCCTAATCCTAACCACAACCGGTAGTCTCATCTCTAGCTCTTTAAAAGCCAATAGTATTCCATTGGCAATCATATCACCCAGTGTCAAGCCCCCGAAAATATTAACAAAAATAACTTTGACCCTCTCATCCTGCAAGATCACCTGGAAACTCTTCTTCACTGTTTCGCTCGTGGCCTTCCCACCAGTATCGAGAAAATTCGCAGCGTTCCCCCCTGCATCGGCCAAAGCATCAACAGTGTTCATAGCGAGACCAGCACCGTTGACAAGCGTCCCAATATTTCCTTCCCCAGCAAGTTTAATATATACGATACCATCCTTTTCGGCTTCTAACTCTTGGGGATCCTCATTCTCGATCCGTCGAAGCGCGTAGATATCACCCTGGCGATTTGTGCTACGGAATGCTGCATCATCAAAGCCAAAACTTGCACCTACTACTTTAAGCTCACCCAGGCGTTCTACGAATGTACATTCGAGTAGAAAAGCTTCTTTATTCATATAGAGATCAATAAGGCCATTTATCAGCTTTGGTAACGACTCTCTCGTAGAGTTACCAAGCTGCAGGTGCTCTGCCACTTCTGGAATTCTTGTGTTGTCGAAACCATTTCTATAATCAAAAGTAAATTTTTTGAATTCAGTGTGAGGTTCATCACTTGTTGCTGGCGAGGCAATAATGCATGGTGAGAGCGTCGTGCGATCCACAGCAACTGCGAGCAAACGCTTTCGACCTTTTCCTGAATATTCACCAGCGTTTACTCCGCATCCTCGAAGTAAGTCGAATGCCAGATCTTCTCCAATGTACAGTCTGCGCCTTTGTATGCCATTGAACGAGGTTGCGATGTCTCGCACGCTTGGTCGAACTCGTCTCATGGTGTGCATACCCCTTCGCTGGGAGTTTGCAGTAGTTATAGCACCACTACTAGCACGACCGGACTTACCTAGTAAAATTTTCATAGCATCTCCAAACTTTGCGGGATGGTTGACAATAGTCACACCTGCATCTTCAAGACATTTGATCTTTGTTAACGCATCTGGCTCTGTTGGTAACACAAATGCGCCTGCGTGACCCATGACTCGGCCAGGCGCAACATGAATTCCTCCTATACAAGCAGATATAGGCCTAAGCAGGTTAAATAAGCAGAGGCCACACACTAATGATAGGAGAGCATACTTAGGACTCGGTGACCGCTTTTTGTACTCCTTGATCCATTCCGCAGCCTCGAGCTCTGCCGTTCCTCCAATCTCTCCAATCAAAACAATACCTTCTGTATCATCATCATGTTCAAATACCTTAAGGGCATCAACAAAGTTGGTCCCAGCTAAAACATCACCCCCCATCCCGACACAAAAACTTTGACCAAGTCCAGCTCTAGTCGTCGATGCTACAGCTACAAGAATTTAGCATAATTCTTCGGAGAAGAGAAGCAAACGAATACCTTCATAGCTTAGAGTCCCTGATTTTGCAACAATCCCAATTCGGCCGGGCATGAAACATGGCAGTGGTTGGAATCCGATTCTGCATTTTCCAATAGCTGAAATAATACCCGGCGCATTAGCGCCCACCAGCCTAGATCTCGACTGTGTCTTGAGGATTGAGTGTATCTTATAAATAATCAGTCTGTACATTCTCAATACTACATCTCGGGTCGTACTCTTAGTATATCATGGATGGGTATATGCTCAGCAACAGCTACAATGAGGGGGACTTCCGCGGCAATTGCCTCTTCAATAGCACCCGGTGCTTGGTGTGCAGCTACATATATCCCCGTAGCATCAGGTTTCAACTTTTCCATGGCCTGGATTGATATTAGTGAGTAGATTAGCTCTGTCATATGGAACTTGAACATACCTCACGCACGCTTGGCAATACTGGAAGACCAAGATGCTCCCCGTTTTTGCCAGGGGTGACACCACCGACTATATTTGTACCCCATGCTATTGACTCCTTTGCATTTGCTGTCGCCTGGTCGTCCGTCAGTATAGAGATGAAGCCATTATTCTTGATCCTGCTCACCTGTTTGCCTATGTCTTGTTAGCCAGCAACATGTCAACCTTAGTACAATGGGAAAATACCAGTAAAGCCTTGGAATATCACCCGAGTATGTGATCCTATTTTCAGATTTTCAATAGTATCTTCATATGCGTTGCAACTTGCCGAAGAACTAAACGATCGTCGGGTTACTCGCGTTGATGCGCGATGGAGGAGGTTGCGGATCATTGCAAATATTTAATTCAGTAATAATTTCTATGCGGTCTAGTCTCTAGAAATATCGTGAGCAATTTTTGAAATGATTAAATACATTATGAGATAATTTTTATCAAGAGAAGAAGACCTCGGTGGTAAGGTCAGATCAAAGAACGGAGTAGTTGAACAGACCGGCAATAGAGCATCTCATTTTCACGTGTGCGGGGTATCGAAGTCTATTGATACCTGTTTGGCGTGAGCGATACTGTGTCAAAGTAAAGCATCTTGAATATCTCTGGTTAGCTTGAAAGAATGCTCGTGATATTTAAGATAAACTGCAAAGACTTATTTTTAGATGGAAGTATCTAATTAGGGGTGATAAGTTATAACAGGAATACCCATTTCCTCGATCCTCCAGTAGGCGAAATTATGTGCCACATATCTCATTCCAAAGCTCAAATGATGGAGTATATTCAGCATTCCTAAAGCGTGTCATTGAAACCAAACATCCTAGATAGTTAACAAGTATAATATTGTTGGTATATGCTAAGATTCAGCATGCAAGACGTAGTTCATACAAGTACAAACACTAATAGCAAGTCAAAATCTCAAATTTTAGTAACATATATGAGGAGCTGCCCAGCCCTATGTAAGGCACTACCAGCTCTGTGATGACTGAAAGCTATTTAGTTAATTGGATACGTGTGTGCGTATGGCTGTGTGAACCATTCTTCGATAAACCGACAGGTTTCTGGTCAATCTATAGCCTACTCTACCTTTATAAATGCTTTTCCAAAAATGCTCTTCTTCGCAAAATCAAAATCAAAGGCTTAACAGAGATTACAGTACATAACCCGTATATATCAATCATGATGAAGAACTCGTAGTCCATAGTCTGACACTACGCAAGCATGATGTTTAGGAGAAAGAACGAGGTTGGTGAAGTCTTATCGCACTTAGCATAGATTGGGCGCTCTTGCTATTATCATGGACTCTGGAAATTGTGTAAGGAAGATCTCATTACAAACCTCATGAATCCATCACGACTTGAGGTGTTGAGGTGAGCTCCTAATAAGATTGTGTCGGAATCGCAAACAATCGCTGGAGAGCATCAAGCTGCTCCACAACCCCTAGGCAATAAAAGTGGGTCCATTCTAGCGTCTCCATCAACCGAAGCTTGAACGACAACGACATTGACTCTTTCGTACCTTCAAGATTACAACCACCCATACCTGCAGCAATCATGACGCGCCTCACCCTCTCCCGCGCGGCAAATACACTCTCATCTACACCCAGCCGTATAATTATCTCTTCCACGCCCACACAATGCCGCACATTATCTACAACTGCCCGTAGATCATCCGCCGACCACGGCGCCCACGAAGACCATTACGACCCCCCCGGAGGATGGCTTTGGGGTGTTAAGCCTGGCGAGAAGCCGGCGAAAGAGGGATGGGAAACGATTTTCTACGTGGGCATGTTTGGGAGTCTAGGGTTAGCGACTGTGGCATATGCATTCAAGCCAGACACTTCGTGAGTAGCAATTCCTTTTGACGCGGGGGCAATAAGGATGGGTACCCTGCCGGAGAGCTGCTATGCGCTGGTAGGGTATGAGGAACACGTAATGGAGATGATGACGGGTTCGAGACTTGACCTCATGGCTAATTAATTATTTTAGAATACAAACTTGGGCTTTGGAGGAAGCGAGACGAAGGTTAGAAGTGGAAGGTATCTTGAAGGAGCCAGAGGACAAGTCATAACAGAGATACGAGAACTGATAGGGGCGCATTGAATTAGAAAGGAGGATATGTGTACATACACAGGAGGGGTGGGAGATGCTTCTCCGAATTATGCAGCTTTCTGCACATAGAGAAGATTTCTTAGAGTCGTTTATGCAATGGAATACTTACCTCTTAAGTTGGTGACTTTATCAGTATTTGGGAACGCTGGGACGTATTTTTCTTGGACAAGGTGCTCAGTGTAAGGCTTAGCCAGAGACTGGAATTGATGCTAGGGTCTAATTATAGGAACAAACTTAATGACAAATCGGTCTGTAACACAACGCATGGGTCATTTGTTGCCTATGGTTAGGCGCAGATAAGGTCAAGTAGATAAAAATATTAATCTTTGAAATTCTGAAATGTGTATAGACTAGTAGACTTGCCTAAAGATGATAAGATTCTGCTACAAAGGATGTTTTATGCCAATATCAACACTGGTTGTTCCAATGTCATTCTGACAACGATAATATGTGACCAATGGGGTATATGTAGTACAATTTAAGAAGCACTTATGTACGTAGTGCCATACCATCGCTTGGCTCTTTTTGTGTTGCTATGCTAATAATGAAGACGTGTTTTATTGGGGTACAACATAGCTCCACTCATGTTCTTCATCACCATATTGTCTCGCTCCAATCCAGTCCAACATTTTCTGAGCCACTTCCCCAGCTTCTTGATCAGCATCTAATCCACAGTCCACCAACTTGCCCTTATAGCTGATATTTCGTATTGGACTGACAATAGCAGCTGTTCCGGACCCGAAAGCTTCCAATAATCTCCCTTCTTCGGAAGCTTGCGCAAGCTCTGGCATTGTGTATTTCCGCTCCGAGACTTTCCATCCTTCTGGCACAAGCTTCTCATGAGCTAGAGCTAGCATTGAATCTCGGGTTACTCCTTCCAAGATAGTGCCGTCTAGAGGGGCAGTGATAAGCTCCTTTTGTCCGTCCTTATTCTTAAGGGCTACAAACATGTTCATGGTGCCGACCTCAGTAACATATTCCTCCTCGCCAAACAGCCACAGGTTTTGTTGGAATCCACGGGATGCTGCCTCCATTTGTGGCAAAATACATGGCGCATAATTAGCACCAAGTTTCTTGTCACCCACTCCACCTGGCCATGCTCTGACAGCATAATCAGTAGCTTCTAACGAGACGGCCTTGAATCCTGTTGGGTAGTATGGGCCAACCGGCGAGGCAATAACATAGAGTAGCGCTGATCCAGGTGGCCCAACTCCCAAAGTTCTCTGTGTTCCAATCATCGTCGGACGAAGATAGAGCGAATATCCACGACCCTCTGGGATGAATCGCTCATCCAGCTTAACAAATTTACTTATCAGTTGGATCAGAGCATCGCTGTCAAAGGTAGGCAGGGCAATGCGTGCAGATGATTTGTTCATCCTTTCCATATTTTTGGTGGGTCGGAACAGCCGTATTTGGCCTTTGCTATCTCTGTATGCCTTCATTCCTTCAAAACATTCAAATCCATAGTGGAAGACGCAGCTTGCAGGATCTAAAGATAAATTCTGGTATGGGGTAATTCGTGGTGCGAGCCATCCTTCTGATGCAGTCCATTCGACACTGAGCATATGATCTAATATTGTCAATCAAAGAAATTCATACAGGTTTACGAAACTGAAACAAACCTGTGAAATTTCTCCCAAACACCAATTCATTTGGAGGTAAAAGTTCTTTTGGCGTAGTGGATTTCTGGACAGTGAGTTTGGAAGCATCAAGGCCATGCAATTGCGTCGTAGATGCTGCCTCTGCTTTAATGCTATATGTTCTAGAAGCTTGCCATGCTGCCGCTGCCAGCCTCGAAGAGGATTGCTTGAAGACGGTACGTGGACACAATTGAAGGAGCATCTTGATATATTGTGATCGGGAAAACAGAGGGATTAATCAAATTCACAGGTTGACTCACTACCTTTTAAAGAAGGGGAGTTGAAGCGTATCGTGAGTCACTTCTCGAGTTCAAATACAGAGAGCTATTCTTTGTTGACCGAAGTCGGAGCCGATGCTATGCGACTAAAAATACCGCGGTGAACAAAACACCGGCAGAAAACATAAACGTCCCTCAAAACTTTTGCTTCTGAGATGTTACACGACTGCGCAGTCTTGTTTGTAGAAACTTTGAAGATAGTAATATCCTCTCGTCAGAGTGGGCTTTCAGATCCTTTATAGATTTAAATAAATCTACTGCCAGATCTCGGTCGCGAAATTACCAGCGTGAGTTGGGCGGGTGTACGTAGTAAAGCGGTACATGAGTTTTCTATGAAAGGCTGAGCTAGACTACTTCGGTAACAGGAGGTATGGACAACTCAGCTATCAATCTGACGAGGCTTAAGATCCTCCAGATTTCATTCATTTAAGTTCTTCACTCATGATTCTTAGTCCGGGTGATTTACCCAGTGCTTTTTGTTTTGTATACCGAAGGCCCTGCTAAACAAGCTTTGGTGTCCACATAGTTGAGGTGATATCTGACGTTTTGGGTGTTGGAGATATTAACCCTATGTTGAACAACAGCCATAATGTTCAGTTCCGCTTTAAAGTCCCTTTCCTCAAATATCAATGGAAATTATAGCGTCGCTAGCGCACCTAGCTCAACTTCGGGCCCTTGGAAGATATATGATGCTAAGAAGAAGTCTACCGGGAAAGCTGTCTCAATCTTTGTCCTAGATCGGAAGTTGTTGGATGCACATTCAAATTCGTTAGGACGCTCCAGCGCATCTTCGATCAAGAAAGCGACGGAGGAAGTAGTCGAGAGACTAAAGAAGGAAGCCTCGTCATTAGCAAGATTACGGCATCCCAATATACTAGAGCTTGTGGAGCCTGTTGAAGACACGAGGAATGGTGGGATCCAGTTTGCTACTGAAACTGTCACGGCGTCATTAGCGAAGCTACTCCGGGACAAAGATGAGGAAGAAAGGTCCACTGGAGTCGGTGGAAGATCGAGTCGATACGTAACAGAGGACGCAGATGGGCGCAGGAGGAAAGACGTGGAAATTGATGAGTTGGAAATACAAAAAGGACTGGAACAAATTAGCAAAGCTCTCGAGTTCTTGCATGATAATGCGGGACTGGTACATGGCAATTTGACCCCAGATGCAATATTCGTGAATGCCAAGGTGAGATTATCTTCAAAAACACTTATACATGTTGACTGATATCTTTGAAGTCTGATTGGAAGATTTCCGGACTGAGCTTCTGTAGCCCTCCAGATCACTCTTCAAAACCCACTTCTATTACGCCAATAAACCTTTCTGAAGCACTTAATATCGACCCTCGCCTTCCTCGTTCCGTACAAATGAACCTCGATTATTGCTCGCCTGATTTTGTGCTCGACTCAAACCTGAACACTGCAGCAGACATGTTCTCCCTTGGACTTCTAATAATCGCTCTATATAATTCTCCCCACGAGTCGCCACTGCAGAGCAACTCAAGTTTATCGACATACAAAAGACTATTTAGCTCCTCATCAACAATTCCATCGATTGGCAACAACTTCCTCTGTAAACAGCCCATACCCAAAGAATTAACATCCACGGTTTTACCACGTCTAATCACGAGAAGGCCAGCAGAACGCATGACAGCGAAGGAATTTCAGCAGAGCTCCTATTTTGATAACATTCTGATATCAACAATACGGTTTTTGGATGAACTACCAGCAAAAACGCCTAATGAAAAGGCTCAATTCATGAGAGGTTTAGCCCGGGTTCTGAACTCATTTCCTAACAAAGTTCTTGAGAAGAAAGTTCTACCTGCACTGCTTGAAGAGATGAAAGATCGTGATCTTCTATCTTTAATACTGCAAAATGTCTTCAGAATTATTAATATGCTTCCTAACGGCCAACGTCCATTCACAGAGAAGATAATTCCTCGCCTAAGAGAAATATTCCTACCTCCTGCCAACTCTAAAGGACCATATGAACGAGATCCAGCTAAGGAAGGTGGTCTGATGGTACTGTTGGAACACATAACCCAAATCACAAATAACTGCTCGGGAAAGGAGTTTAAAGATGGTAAGTCTGGACAACACTAAATTGTGGTTAGTTTGCACAAATCGAACAGCATCTGACACAAATAGATATTCTTCCTATAATACACCTCGCAATTGAATCGCCAACTCATGGCATAGTAGATTCCGCTTTACAGACGCTCCCGGTAATTCTTCCCATACTGGATTTTTCAACGATTAAGAATGAGCTATTTCCTGTTATTGCTTCTGTATTTAGCAAAACAAGTAGTCTTGGAATCAAAGTCCGAGGATTGCAAGCTTTTGTCGTCCTCTGTGGGGGCACCAATGACCCGGCCACCAGTACCGATGGCCTTGATGGTATCATGAACACCAGCGCTAGCAAAAAGAGTAGCTCAACAGCACTTGATAAATACACCATGCAGGAGAAGATAGTACCTCTGATCAAAGGTATCAAAACTAAAGAACCAGCTGTTGCAATCGCAGCGTTGAATGTGATTAGGCAAGTGGGTAGTGTAGTCGATGCTGATTATGTGGCAATGGATGTCCTTCCTATCCTCTGGAGCATGAGTCTTGGTCCTCTATTAAATCTTCAGCAGTTCCAATCTTTCATGGAACTCATCAAAAGTTTATCGTCCCGGGTCGAAGCTGAGCAGACCAGAAAATTACAGGAGCTGTCAGGTAACAATGGGTCATCAAATAAGGGTAATGATGACTTCATGTCCTTCGATACTGTGAATGCTTTCCCTGCTCAAGGAAGCTCGGATGATCAAGAGATTGATTTCGAACGTCTTGTGAAGGGTAATGCAGGTGGTGCCACATCAGTCACTAATACGATTGTTGGAGGCTGGGATGCTCCACAAGCCAATGGAACAGGACAGGGTCAACAAAGCAATTCAATTCAGGCCAAATCGGTAGCATTTTCCTGGTCCACACCAAGTCCAACTAATCAAGGTTTCACTGGAAGTACATCTAATCTTGCACCTGCTAGCAGACAGGCACAACAAGGACCTATATCACGAACCATCACTCCTGATATGTCTCGATTCGAATCACTTACACCTTCAGCGACTCAATTCTCGCAACCTCTACAACCCCAGTCAAGCTACAAACCAGCCCAACAAGCACAACCAAATTATGGTGCACCTCCTATTTTCCAGTCCCAGCCTAGTTACACCGCTCCGCTCCAGAGCCAGAACTACAACATTCCACTACAGCCACCTCCCCAAAGTCAACATTTTCAAAATTATCAAAGTCCTACAGCAGCTGTAAATTGGGACGCGGTTGCAACATCTAATCCATGGGGCGGCTCTTCGGCATCTAATCCTAACCCCACTATCAACAACCTAGGGAATTCTATGTCGAATCTGTCCATGGCGCAAAATCAAAGGCCAGCAATGAGTAACTCAAGTTCGTTTTCGTTGCCACCTCCACCAGGGGCGTCGTCCTCTTTCAACCCGCCTCCATCATATACCTACGGACAGGGAAAATCACAGCAAAAGAAGTCGGGTTTGGATGCATTTGAGAGCTTATTGTAATATTCAAGACTCATATAGATTGGGTGTAAATAAAGCGAAATACAGTTGACAAATGATCATTTGCGGTCTCACATTTGATCTCACGTGTGATTTACGCCATACTAGCGATTTGAAAAGTCTAGAACATCAGTACATACTGTGCAACCATAATCCTTAGCTTGAGATCTCCAACTTAACATATATCTAATTAATAGTATCGCTTATAGTGACCTCTTTTAAAGCAATGTATTCTCGCTTAAGCCCCTATCTTTGACGACAACGGATTTGCCAGGCGTTACCTACCTGTGTTTAGTCTCGATTGTGGTCGAGTTGCATTTTCCTCAGAATGGTATCCGGAAACATGATACGGATTTATTCTTGTTGATCAAGAGATCATAGCTACTCACTGGTACTTAGCTAATTAGAGATTCAAAGTGCTAATTTCGCAAGCCTAATATTGGTCGAGTATGTCTCATCTTTAGCATTAGGCTGCAATAATTTGACATGAAGAACAGACATGTATGTTTTAACAGCCTGTGCCGAAAAGATGTGCCTCCGAAACGTGAGCTGTCCAGTGGGTATTAATGCCGCCAGTTCTTAGAAAGAAAATAGAACTCGAATAGACCTATGGCCTTAATTAACAGTCAAGTACTCATTATTGACACGCAAACTATAATTTTCAAGTCACACTCCTCGCAGCTTTTCTGTGGATCAAATGCTCCATCTGACTCTTAATATAAATTTATAAGTACTATATCTTTCATGGTACACATTGAATTCAACTAGCATTGACTCGTTTCTTAGCAAGATCACTAACCCTTCCATCATATCTCTATCTGCTTCCACAAAGTACGACGATCACTTAATTTAAATAATTTGATTGTGCTTTCGTTGGGTCAAGATTGCCAACCTAAGATAATTAATTTACATATTTAGTGAGCCGAGCAATTTGTTACTCATTTGGACGATGATGGGATGGTTTATCTATGATATCGAGCAGAAGGACAGCCTCATCCAAATTCCTGAAATTCGGTTTGAGAAATTTACTTAGCGAGACTTAAACCAAACATCATGACTTATGTATGTAATGGGGCTTGGGGAGGCTGGAGTAATGGGTTGTGCGGAGGTGGTATGCCACGCCATATCGGTAAAAACTTGTATAACTTCAAATGCAGCATAAAACGGGTGTCGTATAAGTCGTAGTCTCTGCCAGTCGCTACTTTCGGTGACATTGCTAGCTACTCGCTTGCTATGCCACTTATTTCACAACTTAGGTAGCTCACCGGATGAAAGTTCTGTAACCTACTGAGCAGATTGGGTTAGGTGACATTCTCCAAAACGACCTACTGCAGAAGAATCCCATTTCAATATATAATCTGCGCTGTCCAAATTCCAGACAATCATTCGGCATGCCAAATACTTCAAAGGTGGCAGCTCCAGTATCAGACATGAGAAGATCGTGACTGCTCCTACGGTGCTATAATACGTAAGAAGGAGAAATCTAGATGCAACTCACTAATCACGATATTACGGTCAAAGGCTGAACTCTATAGCTCCAATCGTCGACGAACATGGGACCTACTCTGAGAGCCTCCTGCGATAGCTGTAATCAAGCAAAAGTCAAATGTACCAAACAACAACCCCAGTGCCAAAGATGTAAGAAACACAGTATTGATTGCATATATGGTATTTCATTACGAGCTGGGAAAAGAGCCTCTCAGCCTCCACTTCCGAAAAGGGTAGAAAGTCCTTCACCACTTTCAACGGATTGGAATATGGATCTATCCACAAGCATTCCGTATTCCCCGCTAGATATAGATGGCATATGTCCATCAATGTTTGAATGTGATATGCCTTTCCCTCTTGAAGGCTATCATGAAAGCATCTTCACCAACCACGATGCATTTCTCCCAATGGTTGATCTCACTTTTCCCAACCACATACAGTCTTCTTCAACAACAACCAACACGTCAACATGCGATACCTCATCGATGATGTCCGACTCCTTGCTGCTGTCACTATCCACTGGTATGGTATGCCCAAGTCATACTCAAAACAGGCCCACCTCATCGCTCACCTCCTGCGGCTGTTTCCCGACAACAATTCTGACGTTAAGTACTCTACAGCAGCTTTCAGAATCCCCTCATACTACTTTTGATGTTGCTCTTGTCCACAACAAGGAAGCCGTTTCTTCATGCCTCAACACTTTGAAGTGTGGTTGCGCGTCAGATAGCACCGTTGTTCTCCTGGTTGCGTCTCTACTCGCGAAAATCATTCAAATTTATGAACGCCCATGTGGAGCCTGGAAGGCAGTAGAAAGTAGAAGAATGTCTCACGATTCGAAAGCCGTTACGGCACGGCTGACTCTGGGAGCCTATAGCATTGATGAGAGTGATGAAGAGAAGTTGAAAACTGAAATTGTTAAAATGGAACTTCGTAAAGTGGTAAGTGTACATTGGAAACCAAACAACATCGGCGTACTAATATTCGCGGAACAGGAGACTGTGATCGCCAAACTGAAGGACATATTCAATCAGATTACGCTGGAGTCTGAGCAAAAAGTTCATGAGTCCTTGGTAGCCTTCCTGTCAGATAAACTTAGCGCCATTTTTGATCAAGAAATTATCTGCTAAGCTTTCAGAATCGGAATATGGGAAATTCTGGTTCTTCTTGGTATTGTCTAGTATGATCGATTCGGTAAAGGATGAATTAATGGCACTATCTAGCGGTCGATGGATGTAATCAGTGCATCCATTTATGTGGTCTATGAGTTCCCTAATTTTGGAATGTCTTTTTCTCCTTTGATATACAAATATTCCTAAATATATTCTGGGGGATTCTAAGGGAGTATCGGGGTCGTACCATGTATGTTCTGGCGAAAAAAAAAATTGCGCCTACTTCGAGCCTGGAAGATATCATGAATCGATTATTAGTATCAAATCGCGATTAACTCGTCAAAGAGGTGGCTACGGATCGTGGCGCCATGATTTCACCAGCCTTGTGCTTATTACCTTGCATTATGTGGTGATTCTTGGCAGCAACGTTTGACAGAGAATGACGAGCTCGCTGTCACCTTATATTGCTTTACTCTGCAATGAGTAGTATAATACTATTTCAAGTCTACGCAGATTTATCTAAAAGCTAACTGCAGCTGAATTTCGCCTTGTTAATGTTCTATCCACATCAACGTGAATTATCTGAGTAAGGTATGTGTCCTAAAGAATAAGACGAAGATTCTGTCTTTGTGTGAACACGCCATGACAATATGAGAACTCAAGTCACTTCAAACTAACCCTGTCGCTTTGTAACGTTACTCACTCCAAGACTTCATACTCACCGCCAACCTCTTAATAGAGGGAGGAACTAACCTACACACGCTAGGAGATAAAAGCTTCGGAATCATTAAATTCGGAATCATAGAGTACCAAACAGCGAAATCGTGAACACTGTATGGCGGGTCACCAGCGTTTTTATTTATGGTGGTTCCCATGTGTCCTCCCGTATCTGATAATATTAACCGAAGCACAGCAGCATCATACCATGTGTTCTTGAATCCTTTGAAGGATGTCAGGAAGGAGCCTAAGGTATGTTTTCAACTTCGTATCACCGAGTGTGGTAAGCTGGACCTTGGCCATATTGAATCTGAACCCCCCGGTAAACGATTCAAATACACCTGTATATGAATGAGTGTGTTAAGACAATTCGGGCATTTTGATATTTGTTTAGATATCAGTCCTGCTATTAGTGGTATAAGCCTAGTGAAATAGCTGCTGATCAGGCGCCGAGTTAGTATGGTGTTGGTATTAGAAGCACAATATAAGAGAAAACACACCTTCTATGGTCTTCAAACCCCTTTGAAAAGCTTTTCAAGGAAATTTGAGGTTGTCATAGTGCACAATAACAATATTATCAATGTGCATTCCACCTCATAGCACTAAACTATTGCTCCCAAGGTGTACGACAGAGCAATATTTCCACTAAGAGCTTCATTTCTTTACTAGGCACAATATACACGTAGTAACAAGTATGACAAAATTTGTCCTTGAGTATTCAATTAAATATATAGATAAAATAATGGGTTTAGAATTGAGAAATCTAGACTATGCTTTTAAAGTCGTCATTATTCAATACCTGGCACATATTAATATGCTATTAAAATAAACATTCAAAGCAATATTCAAATAGTATGTTAATTGTGCTGTATTATGCTTTATTGTATTTCTCTATATTATATGTAGCTTATGCCTAATACCAATTCAATATAACCAAGATATGTATAAATATTTAGCAAGATACATTGACTTTGTCATTTTTACTTTCAAGATAACCACGCTTCTCCTATACATAGCTATAGCTATCTTAGCCACCATCTTCGTAATCTGATTCCATCCTCAGCATTTCTAATATTTCTTCACCAGTTTCTCGACCTACTTGACTGAATATATAGTTCATCCAAAACTCATTTTAGTTTTTAAGTAGCTTTCTCGTGTAGCTTGACGAGCTCCTGGAATATGGCATGAGGGGCTATGTATGGGGTGGTGGCCATTCAATCGCCCCCCAAGCTGCTCAACTCGATAACTCCTTCGGAGTAGAGGAATTGCTCCCTGATAGTGAGAGTATATGAACCTCAAGGTCATTCCGGATAAAAATCATATTAAATATCTTCGGTTTCCTAGGTACTTGGAAATCAGGAGTTGCAAGTTTGCAGGCCCTGAGGAGAGAAGGAAAATCCATATGAATTCCCAGCCTGCTTGCTTATTCACAAGTTTTTTTTCATAACTCTACATTTATCTACGCATAAAAGTTTCAAAGTTTCTATTATTTCCTTCTCTAACTTCTGTGGATTATTTCAGCATGGTTTATGCTGTGAATTCCTTGATAGCTCACCGCCCAACCCGAAAATGGCAGAACTTACGGTGGAGATGGTGACCGACTTTCAAAAGAAAAAAAAGGAGGGGGGAATTCAATCTCCTCTCAAGGGAGCCAAAGTGACGGCCACAATGACTATTTCTAAATAAGAAAAGGAAAAAAATTGAACAGAGTGGGACTCGAACCCACGCCACTTTCGTGACCAGGAAATTAGATCTTACGATCTGATGATTAAGGTAACCTTAACCTGGCGCCATAACCAGCTCGGCCATCTGTCCTAATTATGCTAAGCGGATTTGTCTAAGGATATATATAGTATTACCCAATAGCGTAAGCATACAATAATGCCTACGAACATGTGGAATTAACACCTGAGCTACGTATTCCGTTTTTCAGGATTCGAGATGAATCAATCGTCTCTGAACACCCTCAGCTGTTGTAGAGTGCTCAAATTCACTTGCGGGCAGACAATTGAAAACAGTGAAGAAAATGATCCGGAATTGAGACAACATCTATTCTCCCCTTTTGGCTATTGAGTAAAGTTGTATCTAACGTATCCCTTCTTACAACTCTATTCCACCCATTGCTTAGTGCACCACGTCCCAATTGAACGATTCTTACTTGTATTTTTTTGTTAGCACGGACGCTCATGTATTGAGCGAACCATTTGCGCTTCTCAACTGTGCTTGCAAAGACAGGTAGCTAGGTAAGCGTACCTTTGGGATGTGAGAAGCCCACTTCAAAGCACAGGAACTAGGTATTCTCCAAGTTTTCTACCACCGCAAAGTTCCATGGAGTTTAATTTCATAATTATAGTCTCTGAGATTCAGAGTTAATATTACGGTACTTTGGTAGGAAGTCTGTAGACATTTGGGAAGACCATGTTGTAGCAAAATAAGGGGGAAAGGGGGGGGGGTACAGTAGATGACACTACTAAGATCGGGGATTATGGCAACGACCAAAACATTGAGCAGTTGTTTAATAGTATTTTCATTTCTCATTCATGTGGAATAGCTCATGAAGAGGTATACCCGGAAGACTTTCCACTTGAGGTGGATAGGGTTTCAATCCAGCTCAATCAAGGCCATCCACTGATATACTCTGTAGTACTATGATACTACAGTCATAGATTATATGATGATCATAGTGGTATAATCATCTCGCTTTTGTGTACTTTTCCATACCATTCCATTCCCTCCCAGCGAATAGATCGGTCAAGTAAGCTACGCAAATATTGCTGCGTGAGACCAATGTAACCCAGAAGATAAATGGGACGACACCTCATCGAATGAGATTATCTCGTTCCCTTCAATGCAACAAAGGTAATTCATCGCTGTATCCTTTGGAAAGCACCTACCAAAATTTATGCAACGCCATAAGCACCAATAATCAGACACTCGCTCTGATAGCCTATCATAGTCATCGACACCAAATACGTCTCTAGCTAACCTCCAATTTTCGATCAAGCTGGAGAACGCCATCATGAAGCACGGCTCGTTCGCACATATGCAGTGCTTCGTAGAAGGAACTACTCAATTCGGTGGTAGATGATATAGATGATAGAGCCTTCAGTCTACGGGCCTCGCGCTCTTTGACAAGATCTCTCATTGCATTATCCCTGATTGTGTGGTTTCGGCCAGCCCAGCCTTCATTCGCGCCTAAAAGGTCCGACTCCAATGCATACTTCAATAAGGGAAATGGCAAATTCAGCAAAATCCGGGAGAGACTAGCAGAGATGGGGTCGTCGTTTTGGTATTTGACACTATGGTCACCAGGGTGATCGCCGAACTTAAGAGAGCTGAGGCGCTTGCTCTGGGTTGCAGCTCGATCTTGGGTTATGGCTGGAAGTCTGCGATTGTGGATCGGCTCTGTAGCTGAACAGTCAAGGTGAAAGTTGACGGGAAAGTTCTGGCTGACGAAATCTAACGCCACGGATAGCAATCTTCCAACAGGAGTGCCATAAGTAGGAGTGTTCGTAACTTCCCCATGCTCTACCCAGTGTGGAAGCAGACCTCCATCGATTGCAAAGTCGAAAGCCTTTTCAATAGTCTGCCAAGAGATGAATTCTGATGCAACTTGTAAACCTCGACTGGTGACTATATGAAGGTCCAAGATACATCCAGCAACAGCATATCCTAAAGCCGTCTCGAAACGCTGAGTAGACAACTCATTGGTTGCAAAGTACGATTGACCAGTTGTTGGTTCATAATCATCCCTAGCGCTCATAAGGCGTCCGCCATAAAGTCTCTCAATAGCCATATTAAACCCATCAGAACGTAGGTAGCGATCAGAGGATTCGATCAACAAAGTTTTTCCATTTTTAGCTTGACTCTGAACTTCCATCAAAGACTTGAGTTTAGGACTACGAGCAAATATAAGACTGTGACCAGGAATTCGGACTGGTTGAGCGCGATCATCTGTATAGCGTAGTTCTATTTGCCAGTCGGCAAATTCTGGATTAGCAAAATGATTTCGAAGATAGTAAACAAGACCATCATAACTATCATGCTCGGGATTGGGCAGCACGGGATAGCTCATATAATTGGGTGGCTGCTGCATGTGCGATCCTGTGGTTGGATGTGGTCTTGGAGGTCGGGGATACTGTCGACTTTCGTCCACAAAGCCATTTGTCCCATTTGGAACAGCTGCATGGTACTGGCTGGAACAGGCGGGGTCTTGTTCATTTGTAACGGAAGCTTGTGAGCCTTGGAAGCTCTGCGGTGTAGATGGGTCATAAACAGCCGGACGATGATTGTCAAACGAGGGAGGAGTCAAAGATGGCGAATATCCTCCAGTAAAACCCGGCGGAAGTGGTCTCAAGACATACCCCTCAGGGCCTTGGCCAAGGTAGTTATCTGGGCGTGGAAAGAAACCTGGAGGAGGTGGTGGACCACGCGTTGGATGACCATTTGACATATACTGTGTGTAGCTACCATTGGATGTATGTGGGCCGTTGTGACCGATATATGGCTGTTGTTGTTGTTGATATGGATATGGTGGAGCATTTCCCGCAGAAGCTGGAGGAACAGGTGATGAGTTATTTGAGGACTCTGGATATGCGCTGAACACTTGCGTTCCGGCACCGGGATGAGCATGCTGCACCTGACTCTGTCTACGCGGGTGTTGGGGGACAAATATATGTGCTTGGTTTGTGGAATTTGACTGGCTTTGACTGGCAGGGATAAACGGAGGTGGCATTTGGAATGTTGATCGTGAGGCTAAAGAGGGAAGTTCAGATCCTTCAGAAGCTTCCCTTTGATTTTTCTCCTCTGCGGAAAGATCTACGAAATTTGTTAGCCTAGCTTTGGAATTCAGGGCGTGTGTCTGCTTACCAGTAGTTTCGTGAGTAGAGGCGCCGGAAACCGTGTTGGCTGTGGAAAGCACTTCTTCCTCTGTCTCAGGTGCAATAGACGACGTAACTGAGTTTGGACGCTCCACGAATTTCTGAGGATTTTCAAGAGTGTGTTCACTAGCAGAGCCATTCACAATGATTGGGGTGGCATCAAAAAGTAGCGCCTCCACAGGCAGAGGTGTAGGTGTTAATCGTGGAGAAAGCGTTGAGATAGTAGCTTCCACAGCCTGGTCCTTAATCTCTAACGTTTCATTTTCACGAGGCGTGATGGCCTGTTTGCGCTTCTGGAGGTAAACCAGAGGGACCGCAGGGACAATTCTAGTCAAGGGGCCGAGAACTCTGCTATTGGCCTGTGCAACCTTAGGAGCCATGTTTCCGACAGCAATAGAGGGTGTAGTCTGAGATGAGACAGAGGTGTGATAATCGGGACTCAATGCTACACAGCTAGTTTGTTGTGCCGCCTTGTTCTGTCGTGGGATGTTTGTTGGGTTAGGATATGGGTGACCTTTATTACAATGATAGAACTCCCCAAGATTCAACAATAACCAATTCACTGGCTATATGCGTCTCATGGGGAGTCTGTAAATGAAACTCGGCGCTGTAGCTGTTGATATTTTCCAGTGCCAGTGCCTAGTATTCGCAGAGGGACAGAGGCAAACACAGCGCGCGAGTGGAAGATTGGACCTGAGTTGAGGTTGCAGTTAACGAAGCTCGGCGACAATAATATTTCTAGCTTGGACATGTTTTTACTTTGGGTAAGCAGCGCGCCAAGGCCTAGAGTGGGGGCACGCCCCGCAACCCCTTCCCCCTCGTCACCTATGTCTTGCTTACTCATATATAACTGAATTGGAAGTGGTTGTAAGTAATTGCTTGTTTCCAAATTTCTGTATAATTCAAATTAGCCTCCTTATTTATTACGGTTTCTACAGCTAGTATCTGGGATTGTAAGAACGTCGTATGTCTGATAATAGTGCAAATTGACAGGACAGACAAAATATCTATCGTTGTTGCAGATAGATACAATTGTTCAAGTGCTGGAAGGAAGCCTTGCACAAGGTAGTCATCTTTTAAATACACCAAATTTCTCTATTGCTTGTTTAATCAAAACGATTAACGAGGATGGTGAACTTAAATATCGTAATTAATCATTCCAAAAAATTCCACCTAACGCCAGCTAAACAATGCATGCATATCCTCGTGAACCACTCTACCGTACAGTGTTAAAGAACTTCAAAAAACATGCGCACTCCTTAGGGAACCCTCCCTGGTAAAATCGAAAGCAACGCTCAAACGCCAAAGCTGTATATGATGTAAAGCCACTCGCTCGCAGATTTTTGATTTCTCAACTCTAAGCCTTACCAGAAACTACACCAACCGATGTAGTGCTGGCATAGGTTCTCCAGCTTCGTAGCCTCGATGAGCAATTTATCAACTTGGAGAATATAGGTCAATTCTTCCTCGGGTCTGAAGTCATGACCTGTAAGCTTCTCCTTAACGCGATTAAGCACCTGCAATGCACGTTCGTTTTGTGTTTCTGCCATGTCTGCGTCCGGTCCCCCAGTGACTTGCACACTGGAATTTGTTCTAGCACGAGGTCTTGAGGATGGTGGTCCTCCGGGTGCTGCAGTAGGGTCTTGGACCATTAGCGCTGATGGAGGATTTTCAGCTTCCATGATAGATGGTCGTCGATTCTCAATCTGGGCGAGTGATCCGCGGCGCTCTGAACGGAAGTTTGGTCCGGGTGGTGAAGGAATATTATCACCAGTAAGTCGCCAGTTCAACAGTGGATCGTGGATGAACTATAGAATGGTTAGCTCGAGTATTTCAACTATATTTTTAAAAGCAACTTACAGCCTCAAGAACTGCCATCAATGACTCCTTGTTATCACGCAAAACCCTCATGACATTTTCGCAAGTTATCCTGAAACTTCCTTCAATATTGCTGACTTCCATAGCATAGGTCAACATCCTTGTCAATCGGAATGGAACCCTTTCGGGATACTTCTCCCGATGCATTGCTACCTCAAAGCAGTCGCCAAAATCGATATGGATGATCTTGCCTGTGATCCTATCCAGCATCAGATTCGATGGATGTCTGTCGCCAAGACCGAGGATGTATCCGACCATAGACATTACACCTAAAGACCGAGTGTAGTTGGTCCGACGTTCGAGCCATGATTCTGAACTTTTGCTCTTAAGCCATAATACACGATAAAGATCCTGGCCGGTGGTATTGTCAAGTGCATACCCGAAGACTTCGACTTTCTGCATCAGGGTGAGATTATCATAATCGGGAGCCATTTGAAGCATAATGCGGTGCTCAATGTTGAGCAGAATCTTTCGAGACTCTCTGTACTCGCGAATCAAGACGTGTAGAGTGTCACTATTAGGTACCCAGCCAAGTAGACCCGAGCTCTGTGACAGAGGAATGGCAGGATACCTCTGGACATTGAGGTGACGCTTATATGATTCCGAGTCACTTGTCAGTAGAGTATTGCAAAGGCCAAACAACTGCATAACACGTTCGTCCTGTCGAATATCCTCGTGGCCCTTGAGAAGGAACGCGTATGCGGTACCATCACTTCCATTCATAATCAGTTTGCGTGGTCGTTGCTTCGATGAAATAACACTGAAAGTACTATCAAAGTTTAAGATTCGAATGATGGGCTTGCCACTCTGGTAGGTGCCAGGTACAGCAAGGTCCAAATCCCGGGCATGAAGCAGCTTTGGCGATACATAAGCTAGCTCCAAATTGTTCAGCTGTGGCAATTGACGGGCAATTCTGCGGAATACTTGGTAGTAAAGGTCCCATGCTTGGTTGATATCACCGATGTCTTGGGATTGTTTGTATGTAAAACACCACTCACGGGCTTCCTGGAGGTCACGGCCAAAAGTCTGTGCAAAGGATATCTCACGTAGTGTTTCTGGGCCTTGATCCAGCATTTCGTGCAGTGGCGCTAAGGTAGCAAACATGCCATCAATGTTGCGATCACCGAAATACAACCTAGAAGCTTCCTCAAGGCCTTCATGCCATTGCTCGTGCCATAAAACTGCAACACGGATGAGCTCCTGGCTGACGACATCAGCCTGTTCAACTAATCGTGCACTGTGCTGCCGCATGCTGTCCATGATTTGCAATGCTGATCTTGATCGTCTGGTATTTGGGGCAGATTTCATTGCAACCGTCAACGGGTAGACAAGAGCTTGAGGATGTGCTCTACCTACATCTGCAAGCAGATTATGTATGGACTGGCGAACACGGTTATTTGGCTGATTGATGCGTGCAATAAGTTGAGGGATTACTTCCAGCCAAGTATCAACACTGACAGAGGCAAAGCCTTCAGTTACAGCAACATTTACCTGAGGATCTCCACCATGGGCAAACCATAAGGTGAGAAGTCTGAGAGTATCCTGTAAAGAGCTACCGGCAGAAAGAGATATAGACTTGAAAAAGCCACGAACAGCAGGAACAACGTGCTCGGTAAGAATAGTTGGCGGTAAAGCTGCTGACTCTCTTTCCGGCCTTTGGCTAATAGCTTGAACGATTTCGAAGTTTGCAAGCGCCCACGCATGCCATGCTTTGTACCAATTCGGATTGTACACGGTGGCGGCATGATAAGAGTCTAGAACATCACGGACATGGTCATGTTGCCAGTCACCTTTCTTCTGGCCGATTTGCCACTCACCTTGCTTTAGGTAGCACCGAGCAAGGAGGACGGTATGGTCGGCCAAAGTCTTTGGTGATATGATTTGATTAGTAACAGATGAGTTTGGCGCGTAACCATTCCCATTGATATTCGCAGCACCATTCAAAGTGTGGCCATCACTAAATTGCCCGTTCATTCCCTGGGTAGCATGTTGAGCCGACTGTAGTCGTTCAGCAAGATCTGCGGTAAAAACCTTGAGAGCATCGAGTGCCCTATCCCGCTTGCCAGCCGCCCACTGATATTTTAACACCGCGTAATTGACTTGAGGCGGAATGCTCTTTAGGGATCGCCCGTTGCCACGATATTCACCCGTCTCTGTAAAGGGTAGCACCGCATCCAAGCTATCTTCATTTCCAATCAACATCTTTAAGTGCTTCTCTGACAACCCCATTCGCCCAGATTTTCGGCACAAGTTAGCGAACTTGATACACATCTGCATGTTTTCCTTAGGTGATATGACGAGAGCCCGCAACTTCAACATTCTCTGCCAAACTTCAACATTTCGTTGACAGCCAAGGAGCCGCTTCTCCCAAGTACGCCGCATTGTCTCTTGTTTTGTAGGGTTGTTATTGCTCTGCTTATAGATGATCAATTCCTCAAGTTCAGCAAGCATCTGAACGCGAACGACAACTGTATATGCACGGTTATAGGACTCGCTGACCAATGCACTCAGTTCTGTATCCAGGCCTTCGCGTGCTTTCTGGACATAGAGAGCTGCTTCTCGGAATTGGTTTCGATGCAAGGCTAGAATAGCACCAAAGAATGACCGATCTGGAGTGTTAGACTTCATAACGTTGAGGTAGTCATCCATCAGATCCCATTCCCTCAGACCCCAAGCTGCTGCAGTCGCAAGAGGTGCGATTGCGCGCTTAATATCTAAGCTCGAAGTATGCCACTTATCTTGAGCAAGTGCAGATAAAGAGTCCCATTCACCTAATGCATGGAGACATCTCATCTTACCCATGATGATGTCAAAGGTATCAGCTTGCTCGGGAAACTCTCGCTCTCGCTTTTTGTAGAATTCCAATGCTTCTTCCCACCGCTCAAGTTTCTCGAACCACGTCTCACGTAGTTGAATGCCATCTTTATACAATTGAGCCTTCCGAAGAATACCGATTGCAGCATCATACTGTTGCAGCTGGTTGTTGATTTGAATCAATGCTTCCACAGCGCCGCTAGTCTGCTCTTGACAAAACTCCAACTCTTTGTAGTGCAGAGCTTTGGCCCATGCATGGCATCTACCAGCCTCACGGCCAAGAACTCGAATGTCAATTGGAAGAGCCTTATCATCGTGCTCCATGAATTCAGCCAAGTTTAATAGGATGCCTAGAAGATCTGGTGTAACGTGAGGAGAGCGAATAGCCGTCTCGATGTTTTGAATCAGATCGTCTTGATATGGCTCAAATAGATCACTCCAGCAAGACACAAAAGCAGAATTAAATAGCTCTCTTGCTAGGGGAGGATAAACGCTAGCCAAATTTGCACATGATCGAAGAGCTTGGTTAGGAGACTCCATTAAAACAGTGACGCTGAATCTGCGCATCCATTCCTGCCAATCCTCTTTCGTAGATTTTCCAGTGGCATCCCATGAAGCCTTAAGATGTACTGGATTTGATTCCAGCTTCTTATTGCTGACATCAGCAAATTGTGCCTCATCAATCTGGTTTTGATAGGTCTTCTCGGCATTGAGATCTTGTGGAAGGACTTCGCCTTTTTGTAGTTTGCTTACAAGTAGCTCATAATTCTGATGTTGGATATTGTACAGGACCAAAACTTTGTTGATCGTGCCAACAAAATGCAGATAGTCCTTCCCAAGTTGGAAAATCAACGCACAAAGAGTATCTAAAGCAGCGAGTCTCAATGAACTGTCAGTGCCAGCTAAAACTCTGGCAAGAGGATGGATAATTCTTGAGGCAAAATCGTTGAGATTGACTTGACGTGATATCTTTCCAATTGTTTCAATTGCGGACTTGCGAATAAAGGATGGCTGTGAAGGCTTTTCGAACACCCCTACTATAACTGGAATGATTAAGTGCATATATTCTTCACTGCTCGATCCAAAAACGAGAAAAGCGTGTAGAACACGCTCAGATGTTCCACGTCTTGTAGACGCATCTTTCTCGAGGGCTCCCAACATAAGGGGAAGTAGTCCCGCCAAATATATCTTAAATTCTCCCTCCAAAGACCGTGAAATTGCCTCCACAAGCTGAAGAATGTTTATCTGCAGGGTTGGGGAGACATTCCAGTACTCCTGGAGTACAGTCACTATATCAGGCAAGAAATTTCGAATATGCTGTCGCACAATTGTAACCAACAGCCCTAGCTGACTGAAATATGATTCAAGGCGATTTGAGGGGGAGCTCCTGATAACGCTTAGAAAAGCAGGGATGATCTTATCAAGAAACGATACGCAATCTAGTCCTAGTGTTCTGAAAATATTCATTATTGCCTCGATGACGACCGCATGGTGCTGAGCTAAGGACTGGTCTTTGAGAATCTGGAGCAGTGCGTTGATGACAACAGTAGGAAAATACTCTTTGCTGGATGGAGTGAGTCCAGTCATCATTAGGGAAATATCCGTCATTTGATTTGACTCAAGGCGGAGTTGCATCTCTGGTGACTTTTCTTCCACTTGTTGATGCTTGTACGGATCGAGAGCACCCAGTATTCCCATGAGTTTAATGGTCTCTTGCCTTAATGGACCTCGTTGTGGCTCGCCACGAATGATACTTTGGAGAATCTCAAGCAATTGTGGATAGTCCAAGTATGGTGTTATGACATACCCAGAATTGCTCGCTAATTGGCCTAGGGTTCGTAAAGCAGCTTCACGCTTAGCAGACGAGCTTTGGTCTTGGAGAGCTTCAATAATAATCGGCATAAGTTGATCAATGTATGGAATCATATCTTCTCCGCCAACAGTTGCAAGATCTCCGATTGCTTTGAGTATAGTCGACGCTACTGCAGGACTTGGATCACGAGCTTTGGGAAGCAAAACTGCAATCATAGGATCAACATAAGGCTTGATTAGCTTCTGTGAATTTTGAACAAGAAGACTGAGCAACTTTGCGCTCTCCTCTTTGTTTTTGGCAACATCTGAAAACTCGAGTTCTGTGAGCATCTGTATAAGTTGTTTACGCAGCGATGGAACAACATATGCTGGATTGACATGAGTCAAACGCCCAATAATAGATATGGCCACTTCTCTTATGGCATATACTTCGTCATTTAAAGCAAAGAAGAGTGTTCGGATATTCTCTGCTTTAGCCAGGTGTCGGTCAAATCGCTCGTCAAGAGCAGCTAATACCGTTCTTCGAATTCCTGGATCTGGATCTGCAACACCCACAGTGAGAAGCTTTTCAATTACCTCACTGACGACTTGGATTGCGTGATAGCTAGTCTGATTGACAATGGGATCCCGAACATAGAGTTGGCAGCAAGTGAGTGCTGCTGCCTCTCTGATGTCAGGGTTATCATCCTCCACATATTTAATAGCCACATCTCGAACAAACTCGTTCAGCACATGTCCAGAAAAGTCAAAGCTGCCGAGAGTGTTCAAGGCTAGCTTGATCTCAACCTGACGATGCTCATATGCATTTGGATCCTTCGCGTCTTTGAGCACGACTGGAGCTGCCGATATACTATTCGGGGTAGGTGCGCCAAGTGGTTTGAAGGGCTCTCCACAAAGTACCTTACTCAACATGTCCAACAATCTCTCCTGGATTGTAGATTTAACGGGTGGAATATAGAATGCCATATCGACCAGTGCTTGAGTAAGCTTTGGTGTGAGCTCACAAGCAAATATGGGATCTAGAAGGGCTTCCATATATTTACTCAGAGTCTGGCCAACAGCAACCGCTAGTCTGCTAATGCAATCGAAGACTGGATCGACTGTGCCGAGCCGTCGTCTATCAAGTGTTAGAAGTGCATGGGTGCGCTATTGTGTAGAAATAACTTACGATTTGAGACTTAAACCTTCTCGAACATATATTAAGACCCCATCCAGATACGGAGCTATCGCGCTCTTTACAGCATTAGCAATATTTCCAATAGCCATGAATGCATCATTGCGATCCCTCTCCTTTTTCAGCATGCCAGAGAGGAACACCATAAACTTATGCAGGTAGGACTGAGCGAACTCAGTAGGTGAGTAATTCGCTAATTCTGGAATCAGCATCACAACAGTCCTTCGAATCTGAATATCTCGATGGTCTTTGTGACGGAAAACAATTTCGCAGACCTCTTGGTAGTGCTCATGCATAAACATGCCCCCTTGTTGAAGTAGCTCTCTGATAACTAGCAACGACCCATGGGTGCACTCCAATGTATTCTGCCTGATGCCCTGGACAGCCTCATCGTATATCTTGGTCTGCCACTGTTGCCGCATGCCTTGGTCTCTTTCCCGGATAATTTGAAAGCAAGCACTGATTGCCTCTGCTGCAGTTTGCCGAATTAACAGGCGCTGGTCACGAAGGCCAACCCATATTTGATCAAATATGAGACCAACAAATGTGTACATCAGCGTAGGAGCATTTCTACCTAGCTCTCTGAGAACGAGAACAGCACTATATCGCCTCTCTTCCACTCGGTCCGATTGAAGCCATTCCAAGGCGGTTTTGACCTCACTCTCCACAAGCTCCGAAATGAGTGCACCACCAGGTCTGCATATTTTCCCCAAGGCAACAGCTGCAGGTTGCATAGAGTTCAGATCCTTGCCTCTCAATACAGTTCGGAGTGACTGAGTAAAACGGGTTATCTTTTGGGCAACATCAACACCCTCAAAGTCGATGAGGGCATCCAGGGCGTGAATACCGCCCAATCTATCTGCTGTATCATTTCCATGGCTGATGAGGCCTGTGATCTTCGAGTTGACTAGGTTGTAAAACTCCAAGAAGCGTTCTTGTGGATAATCTGCAACAACATGAGCTCCAGCGAAAGCGAGGGATTTTTGTCTTTAGGCGCATACCTCTAGCAGTAACCACCACCAGCTCTCTCAATTCTATTGCCGCTCTTCTTCGTATATCATCGCTGTTTCTATCACCCGTAATATCAGCAACTTAACATTGCGTATATTAAGCAACCCAACTTACCTTGACCGTAACTCTCCCAGAATCCGGGTCAAAACATCGACAGCTTGCTGAGACATTTTCTTCTGCCGTTTCGCTTTCTCACTGCTTGCCCCTCTTCAAGCTTGCTGCGCCCTTCCTACCCATATGCGCAGACAGATGCTTCAAAATATATGTTATATTATATAGCCTCAGAGTGGTTGTCTATTTCAAGGTCTATTTGGAGCTACAATGTTCACATCAAGTGATGCTGCCCACCTTACCTAATAAAGTTAGAGCGACAGGGGCAACCTATCGCGATAAGCTAGTTCATCAGCAACGGCGAGGCTGTATCTAGTCACTGCACGCGTTTTCACAACCACACGAATATAAAATAGTGGACGCATTACTAACTACAATCACAACAAAGAGAGATAAAAGAAACAAAAATGGGCAACGATGGAGGATCAATACCAACCCGGAGGGAACTTGTCAAGAACGCATCTCGGCAGAAGAACACCACAGAAGTAAAAGCCACCCAACTGGAAGCGCAAACCCACGCCTGGACATACTGTCCTCTCTCCAACAGTCCTCTCATTGCGCCCATAGTCTCTGATTGTGCGGGCCGGTTGTACAATAAAGATGCTATATTAAAACAGCTCCTTCCCCAAGACGACGATATTCCCGCTGCATTAGTCAAAGAGAAGGAGGAAATTTTAAAGGGGAAAGTAAAGAGTCTAAAGGATGTAGTTGAGGTCCGATTCTCAATTGCAAAGGATGGTAAAGACGAAAAGCAGATATGTCCTATCACCAGCAAAGAGCTTGGCCCAAGTACGAAATCTGTATATCTTGTGCCATGTGGTCATGCATTCTCTGAAGTCGCCATCCGTGAGGTTTCGGCAGATGCTTGTGTAGAATGCAATGAGCCCTATACGCTGGACAACATCATTACTATACTACCTGTTGCGAAAGAAGATGTCGATAGGCTAGCAGTAAGGGCAATTAGGTTGAAGGAAGCTAGCTTGACACACTCGTTGAAGAAGGCTGCGAATGGCAAGAAGCGGAAGAAGAACGTTACAACGGATACAGTTGAAGTTACGATTTCCGCAGACAAATCCGATAGCCGTTTGATTGAGATCGTCAAACCAGTCGAAAAAAGAGCTGGATCAGGACTCAAAAATGCTGCCACTGCATCTTTGACCGCAAAGGTTATGGAGGAACAAGAGCAGCGAAGCAAGCGGCAGAAGTTAGGGCTCAACGACAATCTAAAGAGTCTCTTCTCAAATACAGGCTACAGTGCACAAGCACACAAGGGCGGTGACTTTATGACCCGAGGCTTCTCGTTACCGAAGAAAACTTAGGCGCCAAAGGCTATTATATCAAAGAGACGTAGAAATATTCTCAATGTATAAGAAGTAGTTTGATTTTCCGGTGTAATGGCGTTTTATAACACTCACTTTCTGAGACTTGTTAGCACTAGCGGAGTACTGCAATACCAGTTACGATTAATTTGTAGTTTGATAAGTTTGACAATCTTTGCTCATGTTGTGACCAATCAAAAGGATCCATACAGATTCACCTTACCAAGAATATCTTTAGAAATGCTCCTGAAATTCAGGGCTTATCACATAGATAGATAGAGCTTCTGATATTTAGAGATCTTTCATTTCTCTTTAACTTTACAATATGATCTACTCAGTCCTTATGGGTTGCAGCTTGCAGCTTATTCCTAAATACTTAACACACAAAATATTTGGTTTAAAAAACATCTAGCGCTGCTATAGTTCTTCATTGCAATGAAAATAAGTATTTTTGAAACGATGAAGTCACTTCTATATTGCAGCCTCCTATTTATATGCAAGAGCTTTGTTGGAGACTTGTTGGGGTCTTGAACAATGTTAGGATCGCGCCAAATACTTCCTCTAGACCACGCCTAAGACCCAGCTAGAAAAACTCTTGATATTTAAGACATACTGCTTTTCAGGATGCACCTTCAGAATATTTGGTGGCAAATGTCCTCGTATTTCACGCTAACAACCTAGATTTAGTCAACTTCCATTCACTGACATAAACAGCACCATCGTCTCTCCCTCAGGTTGTGTAGTCAAAATATTACTCCTAGACAGTCTCGCCTAAAACCTTATCCCCGACCTATAGATGTGGCGCGAGGAAATTATTTAGTTTGTAACTAGCCGACGATGTAGTAGTAGAAACAATAAGAAATTATGTGCAAACGACTCACACATCTTCCTACTAACAAAGTCAACGATAGAGCTCTTATCTTGCGTTCTCCAACAGAAGCTATTGTTAGTAAGAGGGCCCGCTATTCAGTGGTTCTAGGAGGAGATTGGAGAGGTCAATATAGCCACTATGATATATTTCTCATGAGTTGCGATGCCCATCTCGCATCATAACACTCAATAGTCCAGTATTCAAAAATCCATTATTCGGAATGAATGGTTCAATTCGCGTATTCAATAACGGATTAAGTCAATCTTGATCTCTTAAATATTAGTGTTGCTGTTGACTTTGATGCCATCTATAACTGGAAGTGCTCAGCGGCGATAGAAGATGTGGGGATGAAAGACCACATTCGCAAGAAGTTTTATCTCAATGCCACATTAGCAGAGCCCTAGAGATGTTTGGGAGGAAACAGAATGCCCGCCTTTACACATTTATCAGGTTGAGAGTATGGGTTTTAAAAGACATATATGGACATAATTGAGGCCCACCATCTAAGCTACTATTATTAGATCATCCCCTTGTCTATGATCTACATCACGTCACACAGACAAATGTACGAAACCTGGCAGTAAAATGTTATGATTCTCTATGCTACGAACGGAAACACATCTTAGATCGAGTGCTAACACTTACAAGGCAAGATTTCTTCTAAAAGTAATCTACCAATCTACAATTGACTGGCTGTGTTGAAATCCTCAAGTCCAATCTTAACACGAGCGCTCATACTCTTTTCTCCCTCGCGGACCCACACTCCTAATTTATGTCAGAATGTTCTCTTGAAATAAGACTGTAACGGGTTACTTACTTGGATCGAAGTACTTCTTGTTTGGCTTATCCTCTCCATCAGGGTTGCCGACTTGCGCCATGATGTAGTCCTTTTTGTTAAGGACATAGTCTCGGATACCAGTAAGATAAGCGTATTGCAAATCAGTATCAAGATTGACCTTGACGACACCAAAGCTAATTGCCTGTTGGAACTCCTCTTTCGACGAACCAGATCCTCCATGGAAGACTAGGAAAACAGGCTTGTCCTCCTTGGCCTTGATGGCGGCCTTGACGTGAGCTTGGTGCTTGCCAAGAAGCTCGGGTTGCAACTTGACGTTACCTGGCTTGTAAACACCGTGAACGTTACCGAAACCAGCGGCAATGGAGAAGTATGGGGAGATAGGAGAAAGGGCGTTGTAGATGTTAAGGATATCCTCGGGTTGTGTGTAGAGGGAGTTGTTGTCGACATCTTCGTTGTTGACGCCATCCTCCTCACCACCAGTGATACCGATTTCCTGGAAACTAGTTAGACTCTATTTATGATAGAAACTGTGGCGACTTACCATTTCCAACCATTGCTTCATTGGTGCAGCACGCTTCAAATATTCGGCAGTGGTCTTGATGTTGAATTCAACATCGTCCTCACTGAGATCGATCATGTGGCTGGAGAATAGGGGCTCGCCGTGCTCTTTGAAGTATTTCTCATCTGCATCCAAAAGACCATCTAACCATGGCAAGAGCTTCTTGGCACAGTGATCGGTGTGGAGGATAACTGGAATACCGTATGTTGGAGCAATGGCACGAATAAAGAGAGCTCCTGCAATACCACCTGCAATAGAAGCCTCTTGCTTGCCATTGGCGACACCCTGTTTCCCAGCTGATTAGTACCCGCATCATGTATATCGATTATGTATGCAAACGTACCTTTCCTGCGAAATAGGCAGCGCCTCCTTGGGACATCTGGAGGATGATAGGAGCCTTAGCATCGCGGGCAGCTTCAAGAGAAGCTATAACGGTGGAGGAGGAAGTAACATTCTGCGAATTGTTAGAAAGGATGAAAAAGATGGGATTGAGTGTGTATGAATGACTTACGATAGCTGGAATAGCAAACTTGTGCTCTTGAGCATATTTGAAAAGCTTTAGGACGTCATCTCCAACGATGACACCAGTCTTGCGTGTAAGGACATCTTGAGCACCCATGATTATGATTTGTTTAGCTATTGTGAATTAGCAAGATGAATATGGGGTAATATGGTTGATATACGCACGAATTTGTTGAGTGAAATGAGGGCTTTTCTGTTTGGAAGACTTTGCTTTTGTCAATAAGCTTTACTGTGACGAGGTGGGGTGGTGCGGGGTTGTTTCAATGGAAAAGGCCCGGTGAGTGGAGGTCGCCGTGAGTCAAGTCGTGCAGATGAAGTTTGAAGTAAGTATATCTTCAATACGAAGGTCTTGAGAGGAGAGAAGCAATAAGTATTTAGGGCTAATTAATTTAGGAGAAAGGCATGTAAGGATCAGTGACTAAAAAGGACAAAGGAACCTGGGGTAACCGCCAAAATTATCGCCCATAGACACCAATGGAAGGAAAGACCAGGCGCGAACAACCAAAACTATGATCAGTTCCGGCTGTTTGCCTAGCGAGAACCAAAGAGCTCTCCGAACACTTCCGAGAATCGGTATCTCATAGGCATGCATTGTGTCTATCCTCAGACACAAGCCATTTAGCTTCACTAAATGCCGTATAGTATAACCTCGGGTGCTGCACTAACTCCCAGTACAGGTATATAAACTGCAAAGGCGTGAGCGGGGGAAAACGTCCGTCTGATGATGTGAAATTTTCATCGAGGGAAGTATGCCACAATGTAGTGAAAAGCATGCACATCACACAAAGGCGCATTAATTCATGAAATAGACGGGATCACCGAGCCCTTTCCCCCACGCGTCAACCCTGCAGCTAGGCTTCCAATGGTGGTAGGATAGATAGCATGGTAGCATTAAAAGCAGCAACTTGAAGTCAAAGTTGATAAATGCGCTTAGTACCGTAAGTTTGGGAGAAGAGATCTCCTAACTTGCCTTTTGTCAATTCTGTTGTAGAAGCTCTGGTCTGTTTACTAGGTTGAGAGACACACGTTTCATACTGCATAACACGACGTGCAGCTACTCTAGCCTTGTGCAATCCCTGATATTCGTACATTATAGCAGTCATATATACTTATACATCCGTACATTCAGCTTTCACCCTGAGCCACAACCCGTATCACTCTTTTGACAACTTCTGCGCTTCCCTCCAGGTGGATATTCACTTCAAAAGTTCCCAGATGCTTAATACCCTCGTTATCTGCCGTCTCGTCCCTCAGGGTAACGTTTTTTGATGATAGCGCAATTCGACGTCCTTCTTCATCTGCTGCCAGTATTGTCTTCAGCGTTGCTTCAATATCACTTTTACTCACAGATCCATGGATCTCATTCTTTTGTTTTTTTTCTTCCGCCAGCGTTTTAGCAGCTTGTGCTCTAGCGGCAGCCGAGCGAACAGCTCCAGATGACAATGACGAAGAGACAGCCTTTAATGGTTTTGTCGCAGGTATCCGAAAGAAGTCGATGGATTCTGGCAGTAGCTTGGATACTATTCTCGTTGCGATTTCAGGCTATAGTTCATGTATCAGCAACAGCTTAAGTTCAACTACTTTGTGGGAATTTTACCGTCATCAACTCAGCTTGGGGAAGCTCAAATGCAGGAGACGAGGATCCCACCATTCCTTCAGAGACCAAAGAACCACTCTCTTCTGCAGCGGGCGGGGGGTTTGAAAGCTCTACCAACGTCGGTGAAGCTGAATCGGTACTTATTTCTGCAATTGATGGAGTATGCGACGTTGGAATCGCAACGGTCTCGATGATGGCCTCTTCCACAGGTATGGCAGCTGCAGCCTTGGCTTCTCTTCTCTCTTTAGTTGCAGCTTTTCTCTCTTTGTTTGTGCCAAACAGCGGATCACGTTCTGCCGCAATATCTTTGCCTCCAAGCCCTTGAAGTGTAGACATTGTAACATAGGTTGCCATTTTCCTTGGATACCATATATTTCTCATAACTCCAGGCGTAATTGGTACAACTGAACCTGAATAATGCATTAGAAACTAGATATAAGGATCATTACCTTCAGAGTAATCAACGTAGTTTACCTTTCTTGCCATAGCCAGGAATACTTTGAAGTAATTGTACTTTAACACTTGACGGCGTTTTAGCTACAAATTTCTTCCCTCGGGTCTGTTGGCGCCCTAAGGGTGAAACCACGTCACCAAATAATGATATGCGACGTGAACATGACATGCAATTGGGAGCACGAGAAACAATTGGCGACGCCATGATGATGTTGACTTGGACTACCTACTCCTGATTCTAGGGAGAGTTAAGCTTGTAAAACACATAAAATTATAAACAAACGGTTACAATTGATAGACAGTGCTCCAGGTCGGTGCTCGGCAAGTTTTTTGCCCGTTTACTAGCTTTGGTAATCCAAACACTCCTCCATCTTTGAAGACCTTAGGTTTGAGGTGAATCTTCTCACTCTGGTTTTCAACCAACAAATCCAGTCAATCACTTTACCTATACTATAACAAATATCGGAATGGCAATTTTCTTCGGCTACAGACTTTGTAAAGGGGGATAAATATAATCAATAAGGGGCATTCTAGTGTCCCATCGTCGTCATCTTCACCACATCCGAAAAGTGCATCCTGGCCCACTCTGCAGCGAGCTCAACAAACATAAAACAGATCATAGAGTACGGCAGCCTTAGATACTATTGTTCAGTAGCCAATATGCCGGATAAACAGCTCACCGTTGCTACCTACGCCGCTGGCGCATCTTTGGCAGCAATCACCCTTGTTTAGTATGAGACAACCTTTTTATGCGCCTACAAACATTGGCTTGTCGAATTCGAGGATGGGAGTCTGCAAGGCCTTATTGTCCCATTGTATCAAACTCCATGACAATCTACAATGGAGGTCATAATATGGAACCCACCTTTTGGCTGAATCTGTGGCTATATCTTGGGAATGTTTGGAATGTGGTACAATGAAGGCACTAGACTCTTGGATTTTATCTCTCACTGAATTTCAGTTGTACTTTACTGACTTTTCCACAAGTGTCTTCGCTCCAACATTCTTCATTGACGGAGATGCGGCTGGATCTGCAAGCTCACGAAAAAGAGGTGTAATTGGACTCTCTAATGTTGGGAATGATTGCTTCATCAATAGCGTTCTGCAGGCACTCGCCGGACTGGGAGACTTACGGCTGTACTTGATTCGAGAGACGCATAGGAGAAAGTTGGATGGCCCAGAGGTGTACGCACAGCTTGTAGAAGATCCAGGACGGAAGAATTTGGCTCCAGTAAAGATTGAAGGCTTACAGACAGGGCTTGTCACACATGGTTTAAAAGATATTCTGGACTCCTTAAATGAGCGTCCGTTATATAAGAAGACGATATCTGCAGGACAATTCATTGGATGCCTGGAAACCGCATTTAAACAGCGAATAAGCAGGCAACAGCAAGATGCTCAGGAGTTTCTCCAAGTAGTTGCTGAGAGGCTTTGTGATGAATACCATGCTGGCCACCGGGCTAGACGGGTTGCCAGAGATATCATGGCCGGGGGAGACTTGTCTGCTCCATTAAGTGATCCTCCAATTGCTGTAACCAACCTAGGGCCTGGGTCTCATCAACCTAGTGATAGTAGACTTGTATCCGAAAATGCGCAAGACCAATCAAAGGGTACCTCAGATCTAGATGATGAGGAAGGGTTTCCGATGGAAGGTGGCTCCGAATCGCAAATTGAGTGTCTGACTTGCAACTTTAAGCCAGCACCTACTAAGACCACATTCTGCTCTCTAACGCTGAGTGTTCCCCTAGTCAATTCCACCAGTCTGACTTCTTGTTTTGATCAAATGTTCAAGACTGAATATATTGAGGATTTTAAATGCGAAAGATGTAGGCTGGTCCATGCCTTAGGCCTGCTGAAGGAAGAACGTGACAAATCAAATTCGGAAAAGTTTCGACAAAAGACTCAACAGGCTATTGACAAGCTAAACTGGATAATCAACAACAATCCTGAAGATGATATAGGAGACTTGGAGCTTCCTGACATGAGATATGCACCGAAACGGAAGATTGCGAAGCATGTCCGAATAATCAAATTCCCAAAAGTGGTTGCTATCCATCTTTCTCGATCGATTTTCGATGCACGAACGACAATGAAAAACTCAGCCAAGGTGTCGTTTCCGGAAAGGCTTCCTCTAGGAGGGCTTACCGAGCGACGAACATATCGACTTCTGAGTGTAGTTTGCCATAAGGGCAGTCACCACTCTGGACACTATGAATCCTTCAGGAGACAAAACGTATATCCTCCATTCTCTACGCCCAATGCTTTCCAAGGATCAAACGTGTATAGCAAGCCTCCTACCCCCAACCCATCTCAAATATCAACACCACAGTTAAGACCTGCTCAAAGGATCGAGGACCCAAACCTAGATAGCAGTACGCTATCATCGACTCCGGAAATGCTTTCTCCTACCTCGGCAGCATCCAGCTCATCGCTTCCTCTCACAAACGGGAAATGCTCCGGGGAGTCTTCCAGGGACAACACTAGTGGTGCTTTGTCTGCTAATAGAAGTCCCGGCGCCGCGTTAACGGCACGAGATTCCGAGACCAGCAGCTTAAGATCGGTTGCTCGTTCGGCTCGAGAATCACTATCCTCGAAGCTCTCATCCAGTTTAGGGCGAAATAACGATGACCGCGCCACCCTCTCAGCCCCTACCAACCTGACATCTCCTTTTCCGCCAGGCAACACAAGTAGAGTCTCGTTGAGTGATACGGTCCGAGGCAAACGAAAGAAACCTACGGGGAGCAATCGTTGGTGGAGGATCAGTGATGAGAAGGTCAAAGAAGCCAAGACAGGTGAAGTTCTTGCAATGCAGAAGGAGGTGTACATGCTGTTTTACGAGTTGGAAAAGGACGAATAGTTGTCAGGACCCGATTTGTATGTTCTCTGATTAAAGCGGGCTGGATATTGTGTATATATGGGAAGGCTTTTGCATATGCTTGTCACATTATTTGACACATCGGGGAAACGGCTAGTAGATGTAGATGAGATACAACAATAGACGCATTTGGGAATAGATGGCTAGCGTAGATCAATGTCACCGATGTAGCAATGAAGCTTCTGTAATGATGTTAGATACAACGAGAACAATTGAGCATATCTGAGACACGTCACGGCATATTCGATGTGCAACTCTAGACAGCCCGGTGTTCACACATCCAAGCAAGCTTAAGTCATTTGGGCGGTGTTTTAATGCCACAGTTTAACAAGATGGGAAAAGGTGCGGTAAATATGGCATGTCAAACGCTGTGTCTGATAGAGCACCAGCCACGGTGTAGGCTGCACTCTACATTCCTTCTCCCAACACACGTGCAATCATGGGAACGCCGTGTTCGCCGGCAGTACAGTGCGACAGTACCTACATGTGTTGTTCCTGTTTGCTCTTTGACCCCACTCGTGTTTTGAACGCAGGACCTGCTCAGCGGGCTAAGCAATAAACCTAATGGCAACGCACCCAGTAACATGAGATCGATTGCATTGCGAGGAGGAAGGGGGTGTCTATTTGGAGCTGTTCTGACTTGCCATCAGGCTCAGAAAGTATGGGCTCCATCAGTCAAGTGGTTGTGGGCAGGGCAGGGCAGGGCAGGGCAGGGCAGGGCAGGGTTTGCATCCCAAATTCAGGGTCTTTCCTTCCTAGTGCTTAGTACAGTGCTTTTATGGCCGTGCTTCATACTATACTGGTTGGGTTGTGCTTGTTGCATATCTAGGGACCAAGGCATCATTCATGTTTGTACGCTAAAGTACAGTACGAGAGCATCTGCTTGCATAGAACGTTTTGTCCTGATACTGACTGACTGATTTGGTGGTGGCGGCGCCAGTCGCTTAACGCCGACCAGTAGAGCACAGTCAGTACAGTGAGCCGCTACAGGGCTGTAGGGCTATAGCGACCCCTAAGAATAAACTTCAACTGTCACTCCAAAACTCAAAAGAAAAATAACCCGCTTCCGCGTCATCGGCGCTTCTCTTCTCTTCGCTTTTCCACAAACTCGTCTTGTGCATCGGTATCTTGAGATCTCGTATTCCCTTTCTCCCCTTTCATCCTTTCATCTCACTTCCCCCCTCCTCATCCTGTTTTCCCACTTTACTTTAATTCCTTCTACCTGCTTCACTCTCAATCTTCTTTAGCTCATTGATTCCGGCTTCCCGTGGCAACACTCGAGTTACTGCGCATCCGTCTCTATACTGTACATACATCAACGACGCATGTCTCCCTCTGAGTCTTCGCGCTGAAGGCATTTGGTCGGGATATCTACCGCTTTGGCTACACATCAACTTCATTCTTTCTCCGGCCGCTGGCCAGTCATAGTCACTCGCTTTACACCATGGATCTTGTGCACATAAATAGCTTCTTATCCAAGCGGCAGAGCGATGGCACCAAGAAGCTGTTGGAGCTGTTGGAAGACCCCTTCCATGAACAGGTGAGTCTTGGTGCTAGCGTTCCACCGCCTATCTAATCTCGAAATAGCTCGTCCAAAACTCCGTATATGCCAGCTTAGGAACTTCCGTTGGGTTCACTATTCTCCTGGCCGTGGGCTTTTCCCTTCTCCGACCCTATAACTCGGTCGTCTATGCTCCGAAACTCAGGATCGCTGACGACAAACATGCTCCGCCGCCTATGGGAAAGGGAGTTTTTGCCTGGTTTGGGCCGGTCATGCAAACGAAGGAAGAAGACTTGGTAATAAATATCGGGCTAGATGCCACCGTCTTTTTACGCGTACTAAGAATGTGCCGCAATATATTCCTTGTTCTGACTGTCTTGGGATGTGGGATTTTGATTCCAACGAATTTGATCAGGGGACAATTCGAGAAGGAAGATATAATCACCAGAGTTACACCAGTCAACACCTTTGGAGATGCTAACTGGGCAATTACGATATGTGCGTGGCTCTTCAATATCGTGGTTGCTGGTTTTCTATGGTGGAATTACCGGGCTATACTGAGACTTCGGAGACAATATTACGAAAGCCCTGAATATCAGTCCAGTTTACATGCCCGCACCTTGATGGTAGGTCTTTTCTTCCCTTTTATGCTGTATCCAGGTCTTCGAGAAAATTCTAACCAACACTTAGATCAATGATATCCCGAAACCACTACGTAACGATGAGGGAATCTCGCGCTTGATTGACAAAGTAGTGCCCACTTCGTCCTTCTCGCGAACTGCTGTGGCTCGAAATGTCAAGGAGTTACCAGATCTTATCGAAGAACACAATCGAACCGTGCGATCGCTTGAGAAGACGTTAGCCAAATATTTAAAAGATCCTGCAAATCTGCCAGCCAGCCGCCCACAGTGCCACCCGTCAAAGAAAGATCCAAATTGGGGAACATACACCAAAGGTCAGAAAGTAGATGCCATTGAATATCTGACGAGCCGCATCAAGGAGCTAGAAACAGAGGTCAAGGAAGTAAGATTGAGCGTTGATAAGCGGAATCCGCTACCATATGGATTTGCCAGTTTCGATGAGATCGAAGAGGCGCACAGTATCGCACATGCTGCTAAGAAAAAGCATCCTGATGGCACAACCATAGTCCTGGCACCACGGCCAAATGATATCATTTGGAAGAATATGCCCTTGACGCCTGGCCAGCGGAGAACACGCAGGTTGTGGAATAACTTGTGGACTGTTTGTCTTACGCTCGTGTGGATTGCGCCTAATGCCATGATATCGATATTCTTGGTCTCCTTGTCAAATCTCGCTCACGTGTGGGATGCTTTCGCAACATCTCTGGCAGCACACACCACTTGGTGGGCAATTGTGCAGGGAATCGCATCCCCAGCGATATCATCGTTGGTATATCTTGTTTTGCCTATGATTTTTCGGCGCATGTTGGTGAAGGCTGGAGATCGAACAAAGACCGCTCGCGAGCGACATGTCACCGGCAAACTATACACCTTTTTCGTCGTTAACTTTCTTGTTGTCTTCTCGGCATTCAATACCGTCTGGACCTTCGTTTCTACCGTTATAAAAAACACAAGCAATGGGAAAGACGCTTGGGCCGCTATCAAGGATGCCGATTTCGCTACCGCCTTATTTATTTCCCTTTGCCGCGTCTCGCCTTTCTGGATAACTTGGCTTCTACAGCGTAATCTTGGAGCTGCGGTTGACCTGGCGCAGCTCTGGACTCTCCTTTGGAGCTTCTGTGCAAGGAAATTCTCAAGTCCAACGCCGAGACAGCTGATCGAATTAACAGCACCTCCCCCATTTGATTACGCCAGTTACTATAACTACTTCCTGTTCTACAGTACAGTTACACTGTGCTATGGATATCTTCAACCATTTTGCCTTCCAGCTTGTGCACTTTACTTTTGCCTTGATGTTTACCTCAAAAAGTACCTTTTGTTGTATATCTTTATCACAAAGACCGAATCTGGCGGCATGTTCTGGCGGATGTTTTTCAATAGAATGATCTTCGCTTCTATTCTCTCAACTTTTGTTGTATTTCTGGCTGTTTGGGTTCATGGTGATGGAACACACATGCAAGCCTGGCTGGTCATTCCACTGCCAATCTTGATGTTAGGATTCAAATGGTATTGCAGCCGTACCTTCGACGACAAGATACACTACTATAGTGTGCGTAACAAACTCCACGATCCAGAAGCAACTCGGGGAAAAATCCTTGGAAGCAAGAAAAATAGGCTTGCATCACGGTTCGGCCATCCTGCGCTCTACAGACCTTTAATCACGCCTATGGTTCATGCCAAAGCCCAGAACATCTTGGCATCGGTATATGGCGGCAGATTGTCGGACAGTAATGTTTTTGGCTCGGTGGAATCAGGATCGATATCTGGCTACTCCGATATGGTAAACCTCGATCCGATGCAACCCAAACAGCCAGGGCGTAAAACCAATAACATACCGGCGGGATTCGAAATTGTGCAGGAGAATAAGCTTGACTTTGAGTATTTTATGAACCGTGCAGAATTTAGTGAGGAACATGGTGGTAACGGGGGAATCTACGGCAGAGCCGAGGATATCATTCGAACTGACACTCCTGGATATCAGAGTGAATACGGCAGTGATTCGTCACGCCCAGGCACCCCTACTATGGCAGTACCAGGGCGAGCCTTTCCAACCACAGGACCTTATGCAAACCAACCAGCCGTTTCATATGACGGCCAAGGGGATATCGGAGGTTCTGGCTTCGGGTACGGTCAACGTAATGAGAGCCAAACCAATTTAGTGCATGCCGCATCTGCAATGCCGCTGGCTGCACCTCCCGGCTATCAAGGACGCTCAAGAGAAGCCAGCCAGGACAGAGCACCTGGGTTCTTGGGTGGTGGTCCACGAGGATATGGAGGGTTGCCTCAAACGGAGGATGATCATGACGATGATCCTATGAATTATGACTATTATAGAGGACCCCGGAGATAGGGTAAGTTATTGATTGTAAAAAAGTAAGTGTATCAACAGATCGGTTAGACGCGCTGCGTAATATGCAGCAACGCATTGGGAATGGAGTTGGGTATCTGCATCGGGTGGTAGTTCATGGCATTGCATTGCACGGCATGGACTGAAGAAGCTTCGCATGGAAATTGCATTGAGTATCAACCTAATATCACAAGCTCTCTTTTGAGGATCATAGACTACATTTCGCACCGCAATTAAGAGGTTCTCTAGTTTTGATTTCTCGCTACGAATCTCGTGATGTCCCCTTCCTACTTGTCTGTATGCACTTCATCGGGAGGTATTCTTCGCTGAGCGAAAATGCTTAGCACTTGTTTCTATTAATGTGTTCCGTTGCGTTTATTGCTGTCAAATATTGATTCTGTCAATGCTAGTTCCAGAGGCTATTCAAACTGAGTACCTTGCAATCTCCGCCTGTTCGCTTCCCTGCTTCTACTGACGCACTCCTTTTATTTGCACATCCGTGCAAACTATCGGAGTTGACAAGCCTGAGACGGCCGGTTACTCTTGTTACTGGCATGTGTCCTTCCTGAGAAAAAAGTTGGTTTTCAACCACCAATAAACCCTACGGCCAACATGATATGCGGTAGGCATCATATGATATGATTCTCCTGTTGCTTCTGCTTGGCAAAGCAGAGCAAATACGAGGTAAACTATGGGTTTTGGCGGAGTTTGAACATTTGACTAAGTGACTAGTCACTTTCGTGTATCGTAAGCTTCAATGTTTGGCTGCAAACCAATAGTGGTGGCTCAAGCTGTAAGCCGTAAGCTGTTCCTCGTAGTGTGGGGGTTTTGTGTGGGTCTCTGCCACATAACCGTGTATTTTCCCATGGCAGATCGTCAAAAAGTGAGTTCAAAATACCCAGAACTTGTAATCCAGGGTCTTGCGGTACGGTCGCTTAATATATTCGGCCATTTCCCCCTCCCAAAGGCGGTGTGACAAACAATATGTCTGTCCCTTTTGTATTAAGGCAATGTCGAAGTACAAAGTTGAGGCTCTTCCAGCCTGGCCTGGTTCATGGAGATCTCCATCATCAAGCTTCAATTTGAGAGAAAAACCAGCTCGTCGATAGTAAGTGTCCGCTCCCATGCCTATCTCCTAGTCCGTGACCTGTTTTGAAATTGATCACACAACTAATTATTTGAGCTAAGACTGAGAGTTACTTAATCAGAGATTATACACCAGAAAATGTTGCTCCGTCCAACCGATGACGGTGCCCGCTATGAGCTGGGAAGCCCAACAGCTATGCCAAAGGCAGGTGGTTTCCTTTGGAATCAGAAGATGATGATCCAAGTTACCTGTCGTGGGTATGCCACTGCTCAGTTCATGCAACCTGAACCTGCCAAGTATGTTCACGCACCCAACCTAGAGATGAAAACTTTCATGCAGCCAGAACAAAACTATTACGCCCATCACCCTGGTCGTTTTGTTTACATCAAGGATGAAGAGACGGGTCGACTGTTCTCTGCCCCATATGAACCCGTACGAGCTCCGGTAGACCACTTTGTTTTCTCTATTGGAAAAAGCGACATTGCATGGACTGTTGAGTCTATGGGTATCAGAGTTGAGATGACCTTAGCCCTCCCTACGCAGGATGTGGTAGAACTTTGGTCTCTCCGGATCACAAACCTATCTCGCCGGCCTCGTAAGATCAGTGTATATCCGTACTTCCCATTTGGCTACATGTCATGGATGAATCAAGCAGCCGAGTACCGGAAGGACCTTGGAGGCATCGTAGCAAGTAGTATTACCCCATATCAGTCAACGAAGGATTACTTCAAAAACAAGCTTCTCAAAGACAAGTCATACTTCCTATGTGAGACGCTGCCTGACTCGTGGGAAACTATGCAACAGGCATTCGAGGGTGAAGGAGGTTTACATGCGCCGTCATCATTACAAGAGCCCGAACTATCATGCGGAGACGCACGCTATGAAACACCGACTGCTGTTGTACAGTATCGGGCTGAGTTAAAGCCAAGTGAACAACGGGATTATCGATTCCTTTTCGGACCTGCTCTAGACGAAGAAGAGATTCGTAGCATGCGGGACAAATACTTGAGCCCGAAAGGATTTGCTCTTTCAGCTCGTGACAATGCCTTGTATATTGCAAAGGGTCGAGGCTGCTTGCAGCTTGATACACCAGACAAAGATCTCGACAACTTCGTCAATAACTGGCTCCCTCGACAGGTGTACTACCATGGCGATGTGAATCGTTTGACTACCGATCCGCAAACCCGAAACTACTTACAGGATAATATGGGCATGAGCTACCTTAAGCCTGAGGTTACTCGCAAAGCTTTGATCACATCATTGGAACAGCAAGAAGCAACAGGTGCTATGCCAGACGGCATTATCCTAGTTAAAGGTGCGCAGTTAAAATACATCAACCAAGTGCCACACACCGATCACTGCATTTGGCTCCCGGTCGCTTTGGATGTTTATCTAGCTGAAACAGCTGACTATGCTCTGCTCAAAGAAAGGGTGCGTAGTTTAAATGGGGATGAATACACAGTATTTGAACGTTTATCCCGCGCCATGAACTGGTTACTTTCCGAACGGGACGAGCGAGGCTTAAGTTATATTGCCCAAGGTGACTGGTGCGACCCCTTGAATATGGTTGGCTACAAAGGCAAGGGAGTCTCAGGATGGCTTACCGTGGCTACTGGGTATGCTTTGAATCTTTGGGCTACCGTGTGTAAGCAGCAACAGGACACCAAGGCAGAAAGCTTCTTTCGTGCTGGTGCAGGTGAGGTTAACAGAGCAGCTAATGAACATCTTTGGGATGGCGATTGGTTCGCACGTGGCATTACAGATGACAACGTTATCTTTGGTGTTAAAGATGATGTCGAGGGCCGAATTTGGCTTAATCCACAGTCATGGTCAATTCTCAGTGGTGCAGCAAATAACGACCAGCAGGTAAAAATGCTGCGGCAGGTGGACGAGCAACTGGCTTCTCCCTATGGTGTGGCCATGTTTGGACCGCCGTATAGCAGCATGCGAGAGGACGTTGGTCGAGTTACGCAAAAATATCCCGGCTCTGCAGAAAATGCTTCGATATACAACCACGCAGCCATCTTCTATATTTACAGTTTATATACGATCGGAGAAAAAGACCGCGCATATAAGCTACTTCGCCAGATGTTACCAGGACCCGACAAAGAAGACTATTTACAGAGAGGTCAGTTACCAGTATATATCCCTAATTACTATCGCGGTGCATGGCGAGAGTATCCACGCACGGCAGGACGATCAAGTCAGTTGTTCAATACTGGGACGGTTTCCTGGGTGTATCGCTGCTTTATAGAGGGATTGTGCGGTCTACGTGGTGATGCCGAAGGACTAAATGTTCAGCCGCAGTTGCCATCAGAGTGGAGCGGGATCAAAGTCACTCGTGAATTTCGCGGGGCGACCTTTGTAGTGGACATTCAAAAGACGGATGTGAAAGAGATCGTGGTGTTGCAAAATAGTAGGCTCTTGCCAAAACCTCGTGTTACAAATATTCAGGTAGGCAAGACGTACCAACTCTCTGTGTCTGTGCCACGGTAAAGATCAAGTTGCTGGGCCGTTTGCATGGTACTGTTTAGACAGTAGTAGTATTAAGTACGAATAGTAGTGAAATATTAAGAACCCTTTTTTTGTTTTTCAAATTCATAGTAATTCTACAACTTACTTTTTGGCTGCTGCAAGTATTGGAGTGCTACAGTAGTAGCGTTGGTTTTATACCTATTCGTTACTTATTTAATCTTTTCAAATAATTTACTACAAGATAGAGACTACAGCAAGCTATACGGCGACTATAGATTCACACTAATACTGGTAGTATGGTGGCGTTTCTAATCTACTTGTCATACAACCTCAAACCCGCATACTTATGCGGTGATTCACATTTGCTTCAATTAGAAAGTTTGTGGCAAATCTGATCTTCATTCGACCATATCAATAAATTACTACTTATCGCCCATTGCAGCCAGGAGTTTCTTGGTATGGACACGTACGCAATAATTTAAGCGTCCATATGGGCGGGGATGAATAAGTACTAAGCATTAGGTAGAGGAAGTAGAGAAAGTACTAGTACTTAGTTTGTAAGTATTGAGATCAGAAATTATATTGGTTGTACTTTCAAGACCTAGCTGCCAAATTTGAAATCCTTACCTGTCCGGAATGCATACTTAGTTAAGGTCAATAGGCTAACATCCATTCGTTGTACATAGTAACAGTACCAGTATATTTCAAATCTAATAGAAAGCTATAGTAATTAGTATTTAATCACAGGCAAATCTGCAATTAGTATTTTAAAAAGTAAAGGGACTTGGTCCCAATGTATTTCAGCAGCCAGTGACGGAGAAAGATTTCAAAGTAATTCTATAGAGGCGAAAAAAAGTGGTTTCGCATGCCGAATGCTTTCTCTGCTATAAACACTAATAGTAGGATGGGAAACTGGAACGGCTCGTGCTATATCCACAAACGACTTCTCATTAGTACACACAATACAGCTGTAACTGACCAAATAAGACAAGTGACAATACTAGTAAATAGTACTACTAGTACTAACGATACCCACTATCATTGCAGTAGACCAGTACTGGAACTCATAATCAAACTGGACCAGTAGTTATAGCAATGAAAGCCGAAGGGATAGTAAGTAAGTACGTAGTAGCTTCTGAATCTGGAATGAAACATATTAATTTAGCAACGAAGCGTAGATTTAGACTTTACAACTTCGTTTGAAGTATCATTATAAAGTCTCTAAAATAGGTGATCCTGAATTGATACAGAGATATAAATAATATATAATGATCAGCACTACAAAGTCCTACAAAACTAAAAGGTAAGTAAAGTAGTACCTTGGGACCTAACTGTAGTGATTGGCAATAGTTGGCAATACTAGTACTGCAGGCCAAACAGTACTAGTAATTAACACCTATTATAAATACAGATTAAGTAGTAGATCGATCACTGGCAGTGCCCATGCAAACAAGAATTCTGTAGCAGGCATCTTGAATCTGGTACTACATACTGGTATTACTAGGCTAGTAGTTAGTATAATAAGGACTATATACTTAGTGCTATAATAGCAAGGACTCACAGTAAATCAGCTGCTTTTGACATCAATTACCATAACCAGTAATTCTATCAATATTTACTCGGGTTCACATTATTACCTGGTACTTATTCTTGATACTACTAGTATGAGTATATGCAATGGTACGAACTAAGTATACGAGATATAGAGTTTCTGCTAACTAAACAGAGCTGAGAAATATGAGTACAGTAATTTTCCAATTAAGTAAGTATTTCTTTTCGGCTATTGGATCGTAACATTCTATCACTTTTCTGAATCTTCACAGCTGGACCTTAAAAGCCTACTGGAAAAACAACAATGCTAGTACTACTATACTAGTATTCTTCCTGTACGACGATGAGGAGAGCTACTTTAGTATTACTTAGTAGGTGTAGAAACACTAAAGTGCTAGTAACTACTTATCCTAGTAATTGAGACCACAGTCAGACTCCAAGTATTGTGAGTGATTACCACAATGCCAATCTGACTTGTTCACACTACGTAAAACTACTTTACTTTTGTTAAATGAGTATCAACAGAACTTCAATTGATGCCTAGAACTAAAACTGGAATTGGAGTCTGGAAGCAGGAGAGGAACAGCGAAGTGAGGAAGTGAAAATGCCAGATTCATAAGCTGGTAGTTAGGCTTGAAGGATCACGTACCCCGTCCACTTGGATTGATCAAAGTACCACTTTACAGAGTACATAATATTGTAGGAAGGCGCTCATCAGTATTGTTTCATGTAGCTGAGCTAGCCAGAAATAAGCAGCTCCACTTCAATTAAGTGGTTTAGACAGAATACTTATGTCCTTACGATTCCGGGTCGTTGCGACAGGACATTTACAGTATTTATGGATCCCATTCCCGTAATATACGAGTAGTCATAATAGTACTATACCCCTTACCCGCTATTTGTTCTAGTAGCAAGCAAGTAACCTTGTGTCTGGGATAGAATTCATAACAATGCTAGCACCTTTTCATAATTTGGCTTTACTAGGAGTAAATTCAATTTTCAAAATATTGAAAGCTGGGAGTGAGACTGAAGAATGTTACACCGTGAAAAGAGCATCACGATGATATAATAGTTGTTCAAGGAGGAAGTACTTACTAATAATAACTTGAAATAATATCAGTACTAGTACTACTAGTAGCACTAGCAGTTGGTACAATAGTAGTAGATCCGCAGCTTTGCGCTCTTTTTCCAGTACTACAATGCGGCAGCATTACTATACTAAGAACTTACTTTACGTCTTACTCCAAGAGTTAACGTACCAAAAGGAAAGAAATACTATCATAGGTACTATAGTATTCATAATAAAGATAAAACAAAGAGATCACAGTACAGATACAGTAGTACTGGTTAAATAAATGCAATAGAAAAGAACTTAAGCCAATACAGAAAAAAGTGTCCCACACTTAGGTAATTCGACGTATTAAAAACAGGGTTAATTTCGCACCTATTCAATAACAGTAAGTAGTTACCACTTATGCTAATATTAGCCAAGAGTAGTGCTGAAGTGAATTTGATAGGCTGCTACAGTAGTACTACTTACTTAGTAGAATTGATTACTAAGCATTTGGCGTACTAGTAGCAAGTACTAGTACTTACTATGCTACTTTTTTTATTTTTAGTACTATATATTCAAGTCACCAAAATATAACGACCCTACGCTAGTACGAGTGTGTAGTAGTTAGGTGCATATTTTCAAAATGATCTCACTCCAGTAATTACTATACGTATGACGAACGGACAGTACAATTAGTTTGAATAAAGGCGGTTTACTATTACCGCAGGGGTAGTGATTTGAGTGTGAAGTTTTATAGGGGAAAATGTGTATTTCATTCGACATTTCTAAATTACTAGGGAGAAAACGGCTTGGCTCCTAACAAGTAAAATAGTGGCAATTGTCAAATACTTGACTTAAATTTGAGATAAAAGGTTTGGGTATTAAGTTAGTTGCTACTGTGCTGAAGTTAGGCGAGATCTACGGGATCTGTAAGGTCTAGGTGGATCACCTGACTAACGAAGGTCAAGGGACTACTTGGCACTCTTTATTAAAGCATGTATGTATATAAAGAGAGATATCTCCCTACTTAGATCAGTAGTCAATATAATCATACTAAATCAGTAATTTCAGCATATTGGCCAAAGGTTTCGGGTCGAGCCTGATCAAGGTCCAGTTTTTACCACGCATACTACACTTCTAGTGTTTGTAAAATTACTAAACGTAGAACAAACAAAATATATTTTTCACTGGGATTATAGTATTACTAGTAACACTTTATGCTAAATTGAGCTAATTTGAAGCGTGTTACATGCCTTCCGCATCTAACTATAAGTGACTTTCATTGGTAGCTGGCAGTTCAAAACGTAGCACAAGAGATTAGAGTAGTATTAGTATTATAGTACTAATAGCAAAGTAACCCAATCAACTTTATTAACCTGAATCTCATAGCCCCCCCCCCCCAAATTACTCCTAGTCTCTTAAACGGGTTTTCTGTTTGAAACCAGTCTTATAAATATCAACAACTAAGTACTTAATAACTGCTTTCAATCATAAGTACTCAACCCTGCCATAATGCTAAAAGTAATTGTTCATTATGACTGATATTGATCTAAGTATGGAATGGAGAAGTCTCTCTTTGTATAGATCTTTCAGTGGAGAGTGCCAAGTAGTACATTGACATTTGTTAGTCAGGTGATCCACCTATATCTTATAGACCATACTGATATTACCTAACTTCAGCATATAAGATGCAGCAAAAATCAGCGGTTAGAATTGAGTCGAACTCATGTTGAACTTAAGTTACTATAGGATTATTTATAAGATAAACTCTTCTAAGTTTCTTGTATCAATTACAGCTTACTACTAGCTAACGCATGATGTACTACTTCAAAGAGCAACTGATAAAATTTTCATATCAAGACCTTAAAGTCTAAGCCTGAGCAAATATGCCAAGTTTAACTTACTTTACTAAGTACTTACAGTTAATGATCATTATAGAGAAAAAGAATTCTACTATACTTAGTGCGGTTTAGTAACTGGATATAATGAAATGTGGACATAAAGCTAACTCGATGCTACTCAAGGCTTCACTCAGGCTGAAACATTTTAATTCTAGAGTTACTTACTTACTTAGTCTACCATCCCATTAGTACTATTATGATTCCAATCCAAACCAGCTGAGTTGAGTACAAGTCAACTAGTTGACTGAGTACTTGATTAGTGGGCCACAAGTACTGAATGGAAAGTAGTGACGCTTAAGTATTAAGTTAAACCCTGCTTTGTCTACTTACCAAGTGCTGAGATTACCGAAAGTACTTGCTTTTTGTGGCGTGTAGTGAATCAGGAGCTAATCGACAGGGTTGAGCGAAGTCAGTACACGAGATCAAGGTGTAAAGACGCTTAGTTTATCTAGAAGAAAGTGAAGGTATCTAAATACAGTAGAGAGGC